>Ga0308165_1000128_pt1 | contig 199306 bp, 189 predicted proteins | sample PhyWR2_FD_201032 | JGI IMG/M metagenome (GOLD analysis project Ga0308165, IMG submission 201032) | Phyllosphere microbial communities from UC Gill Tract Community Farm, Albany, California, United States - DLSLW.R2 | ecosystem: Host-associated > Plants > Phyllosphere > Unclassified | place...
ACAATGCAATGTATCTCTTCAGATACATTTAATGTTACACCGCCAAACATGAACGTAAAAACCACGACGTATAACAAAGAGACAAATAGTTTTGATGTAATAGTAACACCAACCACCGTCTCAGGAGTAAAAAATATCCGTATACCTGTGTGGAGTCAAGCAGATCGTTCTGATCTAATTTGGTATACGGCAACCAGACAAACAAATGGCACCTATAAAGTAAAAGTAGATATAAAAGATCACAAATATAATACTGGCAATTACACAGTGCATGTTTACTTATATTCTAACAATGGACTGGTGAACGGAACGGTTGCAACTCCAGTTGAAGTAAAATAATGTTGAATAATATCCACTAAAAGTACGTATTTTTTATATAATGAAATACATTTTAGTGGATATTTATTTTTTCTTAATAGTTTACTGTATAAACTAAAGAATTCTTGCTTTTCAACGGCAATTTAAGTAAAATGTTAGTATTGGTTAAAAAGTGAGGTAGGATACAAAAACTGATTTATTAAAACAAAAAGGCTTCATTTGGAAGGATAGATAAAATGTTAAAAGACTTATTTTCTTTTTTTACAGAAATTTTCAAAAACCGAAAACTATTGATACAATTTTCGTATAATGATTTCAAGTCACGTTATGCAGGATCTATGTTCGGGATTATATGGGCATTTATTAACCCTTTAGTTATGGTATTCACTTATTGGTTTGTTTTTGGCTTTGGATTGAAAGCTGTACCAACAGAAGGAATTCCATTTATTGTTTATTTAGTAACAGGGATTGTGCCATGGTTCTTTTTCTCTGATGTGTTATCAAGTGGGACAGGTGTTTTCAGAGAGTATAGCTATTTAGTAAAAAAAGTAGTGTTCAATATAAAAATACTACCTACTGCTAAGTTAATATCAAATTTATATACTCATCTGTTCTTTTTAGCAGTAACGTTTATTCTCACATTTATTTACGGAATTTTTCCGACAGCTCAAACGATTCAAATTATTTATTATCTAATTTGCATGAGTGCATTTTTGACTGGACTAACTTGGATTACTGCATCAATTCAACCATTTTTTTCTGATATTAGTCAATTTATAGCAGTAATCATGCAGGCATTGATGTGGTCAGTACCTATTTTATGGAGTCCACAAAACTTTCCAGTTTGGGTAATCAAGATTTTAAAATTTAATCCTATGTATTATGTTATCAATGGATATCGTGAAGCATTCTTAGGTCAAGGTTGGTTCTGGCAACATTGGGCACAAACTGTTTATTTTTGGATTATTACATTTATATTGTTATTAGTGGGTTCTGTTGTTTTCAAACGATTGAGACCACACTTTTCGGATGTTTTATAAAATAGGATTGGAGATTGACTTATGTCTGATTATGCAATTGAAATAAAAGATTTAACTAAAACGTATAATATGTATGCAAAACCCAAAGATCGTATGAAAGAAGCTTTGAATCCTTTAAAGAAAAGCTATCATGATATATTTTATGCATTAAAAGATGTCAATATTGTTGTTGAAAAAGGTGAAATGATCGGTTTTGTAGGTGAAAATGGTTCAGGAAAATCAACTTTACTAAAGATCATTACGGGTGTATTGACACCAACGAGCGGAAGTATTGAAATAGACGGGAAAATTGCCGCTTTATTAGAGCTGGGATCAGGATTTAATCCAGAATATAATGGATATGAAAATATCTATCTAAATGGAATGGTTCTAGGTTTTTCTAGAGAAGAAATTGACGGAATGATCGAAGATATTATTGCCTTTGCAGATATTGGTGATCATATCAATCAACCCGTAAAAACATATTCAAGCGGGATGTTTGTTCGTCTAGCTTTTGCGGTAGCAATAAACGTAGATCCAGATATTCTGATTGTCGATGAAGCGTTGGCGGTTGGTGACTTAGAGTTCCAATTAAAGTGTATGGAAAAATTCACTGAATTGAGAAATTCTGGGAAAACGATTTTATTTGTTTCACACGATATAAACTCCGTTCGCCGTTTTTGTGACCGAGTTTATTGGCTTAAAAATGGCGAGGTCGTTTCAGAAGGCAAGACGATGGAAGTAACAGAAGAATACGATAATTACTTGAAGAAGAAATCAATTAAATCTGTCGATCGTGAAAAAACAAAAATCGAAGAACACGGTGCACCTGATATTGTTGAAGTAACTAAAGTTGAATTATTGGACAATGATCGTAAACCATTAGAGATGGTACAACAAGATCAAGCCGTTATCGTTCGAGTTGAATATGATGTAAAAGATGATACACTAAAAAGCCCCGTATTGGGCGTTGCTATTCGTACAGTGAACAACCATTACGTTTGCGGATTAAACACATTATTAGATGAATCAACAATTCCTTGGAAAAAGGGAAATAATGTATTCTATCTACACTATAACAAAATGGCCTTATTAAGTGGGGAGTATTACTTTGATATTGCTATTTTTGAAGAAAATGCGACAGTACCGTTAGTATATAAAACAAAATTTTTAAATATGTTTATCACTGGTAAATATGTTGGTGAAGGTATTGTTGTACTAGACCATGAATGGAAGGACTCATTATAAAATGAAGTATGATTTCGATTTATCTCTGGATGAACATACCAGCGTAGGGAAAATCTTGGCTCAAATTGAAGATAATAGTAAAGTTTTAGAGTTTGGACCAGGTAATGGACGTATGACAAAGTATTTAATTGAAGGTAAAAAGTGTGATGTTTCTATTGTAGAGTTCGATCCCGAACTTTACAATTTTGTCATGCAGTTTGCTCAAGATGGGTTTCTTGGAAATATTGAGGACTATGGGTGGACAACATATTTTGCTCAAAAAGAGTTTGATTACATTATATTTGCAGATGTATTAGAACATTTATCTGATTCTGAAAAAGCATTAGAACAAGTTTTGCCTTTTTTAGCCGAAAATGGAAAACTTCTTATCTCATTTCCAAATGTTGCCCATAATTCTGTGTTGATAGATTTATTTAACAATAAATTAAATTGGAATAAATATGGTTTGCTTGATGCAACGCATAACACCTTTTATACACAATCTGGTTTTGAAAAACTATTTCAAAGACTTGGATTAAATATTGTTGTGGAAGACTATACTTATTCTCAAGTTGGTCAAAATGAAATTGATTCAACTTATGAGGATTTACCTTTAACTGTAAGATATGATTTCAAAAATCGCTTGTTTGGTGAAGTTTATCAGTACTTCTACTCATTAACGCTGCAACCAGTTGAAAATCCTGATCGGAAAATACCAGAGAATTCTAATTTTGTAGAACACGTTCGATTAGAATATACCTATTCAGATAGGGTTGAGTCTAATGTTCTGTTATTGAACAACCATACTGGTGAAAGCAAAGAAATGACTATCGATGTTCCAGAAGGCGTTCTTAATGTGAAACTTCTTCCATCTACTCAAGCATCTATTGTGCGTTTTAAAGGTATAGTAGAAGGAAAAGAACTACGCTCGATTGAAAGCAATTCACTGTGGAAAAATGACAGTATCTATCTTTTTGAAAATACAGATGGACACTTTCTTATTGATGGCAAGTATGTAGCAAATCATCAACTGACTCTTATGTTTGATTTCCTTTATGAGGGTGAATTTACAGATATACAGAATCAAGTGATCCATTATTCAGTAAAACAAAAGCAAGAAGTTAATAAACTTCAAGAAGAGCTACTTATTGCTGAGAAAAAGGCAAATGATAAAGTATTATTCATGGCTGAGCGTTATAATGAAGTGATTGCTTCGCAAAAAAACAATGGGTGGATTAACGCGACAACAACACCAAAAAAAGAGCGTGAAAAGTTAATTACTTTAAATATAGAAAGTGTTGAAAATGATGGCGAATTAAATCAAGCAATCATCAAAGGCTGGGGATTTTCTAATAAAACAAAAGAACCATTACGCTATGCATTGCAAAGTAACGAAGGTTCTTTTTACAAAGTTACCTCTTTGAAACGTCAAGATGTTATCGATATTAATGATTTGCCAGAGGATCAAGAATATGGTTTTATCATAGAAATCGAAAATTATCAGATTGATAAGATGGTTCATTTGATTATTACCACCGCAAATGACGAAAAAATCTATATGCCTGTAAATCGATATAATTTAGCTGAATTGGGTGTTCTTAAAAGAAGTCGAGTTATTTTGGGCGCGATAAGAAGAAAAGGATTTATAGGGGCTTTAAGAGCGTTTAAAGAGCGTAATGATCAACAAGACGCATATGATAGATGGATTCTTGCAAATGAACAATATGACAGCGAGAAGATTCTCGAAGAAATAACTCAATGGTCTTTTCAACCTAAAATTTCTATTGTTATTCCTGTTTATAATGTAGAGGAAAAATGGTTAAATGTATGTATCGAGTCTCTAAAAAATCAGTTTTATAAAAACTGGGAACTTTGTATCGCAGATGATGCTTCGTCAAAAGAATATATCAAACCGTTATTAGAAGAATTTATGGCCAAAGATGACCGTATCAAGGTTGTTTTCCGTGACCAAAATGGGCATATATCTGAAGCGACTAACTCTGCATTAGGTATCGCAACTGGAGATTACATTGGTTTTATGGATAATGACGATGAACTTGCGCCAAATGCTCTTTTCGAAGTTGTGAAAGCGTTGAATGAAGATAAAGAAATTGACTTCATCTATACCGATGAAGATAAAATCAGTACTAGAGGGAAACGCTTCGATCCATTCTTTAAACCTGACTGGAATTCAGAGCTATTATTAGGTCATAATTATATCACTCACTTTGTGGTTGTGAAAAAAGATTTGGTTCTTCAGCGTGTGGGTGGTTTAAGAGATGAATTTAATGGTAGTCAAGATTACGATTTCGTATTAAGAGCAACAGAAGCTGCAAATAAGATCCATCATATACCAAAGATCCTTTATCATTGGAGAACAGTTGAAACTTCTGTAGCTTTTGATCCTCAAAGCAAAGAGTATGCTTACGTTGCAGGTCAAAAAGCGATAGAAGCAGCTTTAGCAAGAAGAGACATTTCAGCGACTGTTCAAATGACAAAAAATTATGGTGCATATAAAGTTAATTACCAGTTCAATGTTAAACCTAAAGCGAGTATTTTATTTGTAGGTCCTAAAGAAAAAGCCATAGAAGCGTTAAAACGATTCATTGATAAGACTTATTACAATAATGTAGAATTTATAATGCCAGCGAATATGAGAGAATCAGTTGAGCATTTAGATAATCGAATTACTTTTGTGGAAGGTGAAACATTAAATCAACAGGCTGTAGATGCCAATGGAGAGTATCTTGCGTTTGTCAATGTTTTCGTTGAACCTGAAAATTCAAGATGGCTTAATGAATTGATGAATCTAGGTCAAAAAAATGATATCGGACTTGTAGGTGGTAAGGTAATTAATCAGTTTGATACAATATTAAATGTTGGTGTTTCAGTTGATCAAGATAAAAAAGTATTGGAATATGAACAACGTGGTGTATCAAATAAATCAATCGGCTATTATTTCCGTCCAGCGCTACCTAGAGAACTACAAGCTGTAACTGAAGACTGCATATTGATTCGCAAATCAGATTTTGAAAAAGTTTCAGGTTTTGATGAGTCTGTAGGTTTCCAACTGATGGGAGCTGATTTATCTCTTAAAATGCAAACTATCTCTAAGAAAGTTGTGTTCACTCCTTACGCAGAAATGGTAGCAGTAGAAGGAATCAATCACTTAGAAGGAAAAGAGCACGCGAAGAAATTAGTCGAAAAATGGTCCTCTGATCAGTTGAGTGATGGATACAAAAATCCTAATACTCTAAATTAAGGAGTTCTTATGAATAAAAAATTAAAAGTCTGTATCGACAGTATAATGAAAAACGGTAAAGATAAAAGTCTTGTGATCACTGGTTGGGGACTAGATGAAGAAATTAAAGAAAGTCCTGAGATTCGTATTGAGTCAGACTCACAAATCCTCTTTGATAAGCAATCTGTTTATCGTGGTGACGTAAACGGACTCTACAAGCTTGATAGCAACCAGGAACTGGGCTTTGTTTTGACTATCCAATCAAAAGGAAAACTTGATGCGTTTAACTTAGTTTTTCACACAGAAAACGAGAAAATTATCAAGAAAATTGAAGTAGATGGAAACTATCCTTTAGTGCCTGGCTCAGAGAAAGTATGGAAAAAGAAGTTACAACTTATCCGTAAAGGTTTAGGCTACTTAAAAAGAAACGGGCTCCGAAGTACCGTTCAACGTATAAAATTAAAAGGTATTTCAATACCTTCAAATGAAGACTACTTGACTTGGATAAAAGAAAATGAGCAATGGGATCTTCAGCAGATAAAAGAAGAAATTTCGATGTTTGATTATCAGCCTAAAATTTCTGTATTGATGCCTGTTTATAATGTTGAACAAAAATGGCTTGAAAAATGTATTCAGTCCGTTCAAGCCCAATTTTATGATAATTGGGAATTATGTATTAGTGATGATGCATCAACGGATACAAACGTAAGAAAAATTTTAGAGAAATTTGTAAAGCAAGATTCTCGAATAAAAGTAGTTTATCGTCCTAAAAATGGACATATCAGTAAAGCAACTAATTCTGCTTTAGAGATTTCAACAGGTGAGTTTGTCGCATTATTGGATAATGATGATGAGCTTGCGCCAATTGCATTGTATGAAGTAGTTAAATTGCTGAATCAATATCCTGATTTAGACTTGATTTATAGTGATGAAGATAAAATTGACATGCAAGGAAATCGATTTGAGCCTGCTTTCAAGCCAGATTGGTCACCAGATTTGTTATTAGGAACGAATTACATTTCTCATTTAGGCGTGTATCGTCGTTCCATTATGGAAGAAATTGGCGGATTCAGAGTAGGTCTTGAAGGATCGCAAGATTATGATTTAGTATTGCGATTTACCGAAAAAACGACTGCTAGTAAAATTGCTCATATTCCTAAAATTCTCTATTATTGGCGAGTATTACCAACTTCCACTGCAGCAGATCAATCAACCAAGGGCTATGCCTTTGAAGCAGGTAGAAAGGCATTGGAAGATGCTCTAGCTAGAAGAGAAATCAAGGGGACCGCCACACATGCCGCCGGTAATGGCTTGTTTGATGTGAATTATGATCTTTTATCCGAAGATCTAGTGAGTATTATTATTCCTACGAAAAATGGCTATGATGATATGAAACGATGCTTACACTCAATAGTGAAGAAGACAAGCTACACTAATTATGAAATCATTGTAGCTGATAATGGAAGTACAGATCCTAAAATGAATCAGTTATATGAGGAATTTAAGGAGAAACTTTCTGAACGCATAATAATTGAGTCGATTGATATCCCTTTTAATTATTCAAGAATCAATAATTTAGCGGCTAAAAAGGCTTCTGGTAAATATTTACTCTTCTTAAATAATGATACAGAAGTGATCACAACTGATTGGCTGAGACGAATGGTTTCTGTCGCCCAATTAAACCGAATTGGGTGTGTTGGTGCTAAGTTATATTATCCTAACCATACAATTCAACATGCAGGAGTTATTTTAGGGTTAGGCGGAGCTGCTGGGCATGGGCATCATACATTCCCACGTGGTGACTTTGGTTACTTTGGAAAGCTAGAAATAAATGTGAATTATTTGGCTGTGACAGCTGCTTGTTTAATGATTAAGAAAAGTGATTTTGATGAAGTTGATGGATTTGATGAATCGTTAACGGTTGCTTTCAATGATGTAGATCTGTGTTTAAAAGTTCATGAATTAGGACGAGATAATATCTGGCTTCACAATGTTGAACTTTTTCATTTTGAATCACAATCAAGAGGACATGAAGACACACCAGAGAAACTTAAGAGATTCCAAGAAGAGACAAAGCTAATGGAAGCTAGGTGGGGAAATTATATAGAGGTGGATCCATACTATAATCCTAATCTAACTAGAACAGCTGGAGACTTTGGTGTTAGGATCCATTAAGTATTAAAAAAATAATCAGCTAGTATGAACTTGGGATTGAACAAGAATCATACTAGTTGTTTTTTCATTTACTTGATAATTTTATTGTAGTAGCTTTAGGTTATAAGTAGTCTCTGTTCTATGTAAATTTAATAAATAATTGGAAAAATTATATTTGATATAGATAATCTTGAGTGGTACAATACTTCCGACTGGAGGGACCAAGATGACAAAAGTAATCGCCCACCGCGGTAGCAAAGGAACACACCCAGAAAATACTCTGGCAGCCTTTAAAGAAGCTATTCGAGTCGGTTCAGATGGTATCGAGTTAGATGTCCAATTATCAAAAGACGGTCAGTTGATCATTATCCATGATGAAACACTTGATCGCACTACGAATGGCCACGGAGCAGTGGGGGCATTAACATTAGCAGAATTAAAACAATTAGATGCTGGTAGCTGGTTCACCAAAAATCCAATCTTTCAAGAAATCCCGACTTTAGAGGAAGTCCTGATGCTACTTAAAGAAGAAAACTTTTCTGGTTTATTGAATATTGAAATCAAAACAGATCAGGTTCACTATGAAGGGATCGAATCAAAGCTTGTTCAGCTTTTGCAGTCCCAACCTTGGACTTTCGATTATATGTATTCAAGTTTTTATTTTAAAAGTTTAGAAAAAGTTTGGGAAATAGAAAAAAATCAAAAAATTGCGTCAGTATTCAGGTTATCAGAAAAGGATGAACAACGAGCGCTTCAAACAGCTTTTATTGCAGGGATTCATCCTAAAATCGATTGGGTACTGGAACACATAGAAGATTTAGCTGATTTTCCTAAAGCAATTCGGCCTTGGACAGTGAATGAGGAAGAGAAGATGGCTCTTTGTTTTGCCTATCATTTGGCAGGGATTCATACAGATTTTCCAGAGTTAGCGATGCAAGTACGTGAATCGATGCAAAAAAAAGGATGAAAAAATTGGAAAAAGTATTAGTAATCGTAGGACCAACGGCAGTTGGAAAAACCTCTTTGAGTATTGAATTAGCAAAAAAATTAAACGGAGAAATTATTAGCGGCGATTCGATGCAAGTCTATAGACAGCTGGATATCGGTACAGCAAAGGCAACAGAAGAAGAACGTGCAGGAATTGTCCATCATCTGATTGATTGCCGTGATTTAACAGAAACCTATTCTGTAGCAGATTTTCAAAAAGAAGGACGTCAGGCAATTGACAAAATCATCGCAAAAGGCAAATTACCAATTGTTGTTGGTGGGACAGGTCTGTATATTCAAGCCTTGCTGTATGATTTTGAACTAGGCGCTAAGGATGAGTCTACAGAGCTCAAAGAGAAATATCAAACAGTTGCCGAGACATATGGTAATCAACATCTGTGGGAAATACTGCAGGAGAAAGATCCTCTAGCTTCTGAAAGTATTCATTTTAATAATCGAAAAAAAGTGATTCGAGCTTTGGAAGTGTTTGATAAAACTGGTTATAGTATTTTAACACCGAAGAAAACACCTAAGCCGCTGTATGATTATTTTTTAGTAGGCTTAGAGACAGACCGAGCTAATCTTTATGATAGAATCAATACTAGAGTAGAACGGATGCTTACTGAGGGGCTTTTAAAAGAAGCTGAGCTACTTTACAAAAAGCAAACACAACAATCGACCCAAGGAATTGGCTATAAGGAGTTTTTTCCTTATTTTGAAGGAAAAGTAACCTTAGAGGAAGCTGTACAACAAGTGAAGCAAAATTCAAGAAGATATGCGAAAAGGCAGTTGACCTGGTTTAAAAATCGTATGAATACCAGCTGGTGGGATTTAGTACAAAAGCCTACTAGTAGTGTAGAGCTAGAAAAAGAAATCAAAGACTGGCTGGGTTCTTCGGAGGGATAAAAAATGGACAAAACAACAGAAAAGGTTATTTTAGTAGGCGTAGAAACAGAGAACAACTATGCCCGTTTCGAGGGTTCCATGAAAGAGTTAAAAAACTTAACGAAAACGGCACAAGGAGACGTCGTGTTTTCCTTAACGCAAAAACGTCCTCGTATCGATTCGCAAACTGTGATCGGTAAAGGGAAAGTAGAAGAGCTAGTACAACTAGTTGATGCTTATGAAGCAGATATTGTCATTTTCAACCATGAACTGACGCCACGACAAAATCAATTGATTGTTGAAGCACTTGGGGTAAAAGTAATCGATCGAGTTCAACTTATCCTGGATATTTTTGCAATGCGGGCTCGTTCAAAAGAAGGGAAGCTGCAAGTTGAGTTGGCACAATTGAATTATTTGCTTCCACGTTTGATTGGCCAAGGAAAACAATTATCCCGCCTAGGTGGCGGCATTGGAACTCGAGGACCTGGGGAAACAAAACTGGAGTCAGATCGCCGACATATTCGTAATAAAATCATAGCCATCAAGCGGGAACTAAAAGAAGTGACTGCCCATCGTGAACGAAGCAGGCAAAAGCGTCGTTCATCTGATATTTTTCAAATTGGCTTGATTGGCTACACTAATGCAGGTAAATCAACAATTTTAAATTTATTGACCACGGCTGGGACCTATTCAGAAGATCAACTGTTTGCCACATTAGACCCCTTAACAAAAAAATGGCAGCTGCCACAAGGGATGATTGTGACCATGACAGATACTGTTGGTTTTATTCAAGATTTGCCGACACAATTGATTGAAGCGTTTCAATCGACCTTGGAAGAAAGTCGGAACATGGATCTATTATTGCATGTGGTGGATGCTAGTGCAGAAGACCGCTTACAGCATGAGCAAACGGTAGTTGAATTACTGAATGATTTAGATCTAAAACAGATTCCTGTTTTGACCGTCTATAATAAAAGTGATCAAATCGATGAAGCTGACTTTGTGCCGACTTTATTTCCTAATGTATTAGTTTCTGCTAAGAGTACTTTGGGCAAAGAAGACCTTACAAGAGCAGTTAGAGAAAAAATGATGGAGTTATTAGTTCCATATGAATTTGAGCTAGCTGCGGATCAAGGGCAAGAATTAAGTGAGTTGACGCGCCATACATTACTTTTATCAGAACAGTTTGAAGAAGATAAAAATGCGTACCATGTAAAAGGATTTGCACCGATAAATTCTAAATGGGCTAGATAACTAACTATTTGAGCTATAGGAAAAGATAATGTTAAACAATCAGTCATACTCGATTTGAATCGTTTTTCCATTAAAGGTATTCTAAAAGATACCTTTTTTATTTTTGCTAAAAATATAGCTGAAATTAGAGCTTATTATCAGTTTTTGCTCGATATTTTAGTTTTATGTTAGAAAACCTAACATAAATCATTGACAACGGAAAAAAGTATTGATATTCTATATTTAATCTATCTAGCTATGTAGGTTAGTTTCTATGAAAAAGATAACATCTGTATGTAGCAGATATTGTCAAAAGCTTATTTTCCTATTTTTCGTTTGAAACGACAAGAACCTACTACGCTTTTAAATTAAGAGAGGGGGGTGGATATGAGGGAGAAGGAACTGAGAAGATCAATGTCAGTTTTTCCAATTGGTACAGTTATGAAACTGACTGATTTATCAGCACGTCAAATTCGTTATTACGAAGAGCAGGATTTGATTCATCCAGAAAGAAGTGAAGGAAACCGACGTATGTATTCACTGAATGACATTGATGTATTGTTGGAAATCAAGGATTATTTGTCGGATGGTCTAAATATGGCAGGAATCAAACGTGTCTACGAAATGAAACTGGAAGAACAAATGCACGCCCAAGAATCAAACAAACCGCTGACGGATGAAGATGTTAGGAAAATATTATATGATGAACTTATTTCTCAAGGTGGACTTACTCAACAAAATCCATTCCAATCAAGAGGCCCCAAATTGTAACACTTGAGTTTTATACAAAAAATGAAGGACGTGAAGGATACAATGACGAAGAAACAAGACACAGTAGAAGATATCAAACGAATTGCCGAGGAAGAAAATGTTCGATTTTTACGATTAATGTTTACAGACATTATGGGAACAATCAAAAATGTGGAAGTTCCAGTGAGCCAATTAGACAAAGTGTTAAGTAATAAAATGATGTTTGATGGGTCTTCTATTGAAGGTTTTGTGAGAATTGAAGAAAGCGATATGTATTTGTATCCTGATGTATCGACATGGATGATTTTTCCATGGGAGAGTACACACGGAAAAGTTGCTCGTTTGATCTGTGATATTTATAATCCTGATGGCACTCCTTTTGCAGGAGACCCACGTGGGAATTTAAAGCGTGCGCTTGCTGATATGGAAGCACTAGGTTTTACTTCATTTAACCTTGGTCCAGAGCCAGAATTTTTCTTATTCAAATTGGATGAAGATGGCAAAATCACAACCGATTTAAATGATCGCGGCGGTTACTTTGATTTTGCGCCGACAGATCTTGGTGAAAATTGCCGTAGAGATATCGTTCTTGAACTAGAAAGTCTTGGGTTTGAAGTTGAGGCGTCACATCATGAAGTCGCACCAGGTCAACATGAGATCGACTTTAAATATGCAGATGTTATTGAAGCATGCGATAATATCCAAACCTTTAAATTAGTTGTTAAAACAATTGCTAGAAAACATGGCTTGCACGCAACCTTTATGCCAAAACCATTGTATGGGATCAACGGCTCAGGAATGCACTGCAACATGTCATTATTCAAAGGCGATGAAAATGTCTTTTATGATGAAAATGGTTCAATGCAATTAAGCCAAACTGCGTATCATTTCCTGGGTGGACTATTGAAGCATGCGCGTGCGTACACAGCGGTGTGTAATCCGACAGTTAATTCATACAAACGTTTAGTACCAGGTTACGAAGCACCAGTATATGTTGCATGGAGTGGGCGTAATCGTTCACCATTAGTCCGTGTTCCTGAATCGCGTGGATTGTCCACCCGTTTAGAATTACGCTCTGTTGACCCGTCAGCAAATCCTTATCTAACAATGGCAGCACTTTTACAAGCTGGATTAGATGGGATCAAAAATGAAATCGATCCGCCACAAGCGGTGGACCGTAATATTTATGTGATGAATGAAGAAGAACGAAAAGAAGCACAAATTCATGATTTACCTTCAACACTGCATAATGCCATCAAAGAATTGCGTAAAGATGATGTGATGGTCAATGCACTAGGTGAACACATCTATGTGAACTTTGTTGAAGCGAAACGAATGGAATGGGCTGCTTTCCGCCAAACTGTTTCTGAATGGGAAAGAGAACAATATTTAGAATTATATTAGGCTTGAAATCGTGTGGATAAACCAAAAACTGGTTTATCCATTTTTTTATAAAAAAATAGTTTCAGCTCCTAAAGAAAAGTGTGGTATAATTCTAAGTGAGAATAATTCTCAATTAACTTGAAAAGGAGAGCGGATTATGATTGTTCAAACAGTGACATTTATTATAAAAGAAGAAGGTAAAGAGATATTTGAGACGAAAACAAGTAAAGATGTTACCTCTATGTTGGGATTTTCAGGTTGTCTATCAAGTGAATGCTGGTTTTCAGAAGATAAAAATACGTGTGAATTCATGTTGGTTTCGAAATGGGAAAGTAAAAAGGATTTTCAAAATTGGTTGAAACGTCCAGAACATTTACAAGAACATCGAGATGCCCATAAGAATAAAGAAGCGAAACCTTCGATGGTTTTAGAAAAAATCAGAAAAAGCTATGAAGTATTTTCATAGGAATTAGAGCAGAATCTAAGACGACTGTGTTTGTTTTGGGTTCTTTTTTATTTTTATACATTCAAATCAGTGTAATTTTCGTAAAAAAGCAGGTATAGTAGAATTCAAATGAAGATTGAGGAGAAATAACATGGAAGAATCAACTTATTCTTCGACTATTCTTGAAAAACTTAAACAACATGGCTGGGATGAAGCGGCAATAATTGCTTACGTTAATTATAGCGAAGAAGGCATATTAGATTGTGATCTTGCGATCTTTTTAGTCGGTTCTGAAATCTATACAGAAATGTTTGATAAAAGTCAGCTATCAGCTAATGAAAAAGTCATGTTAGTCATCGATCATTTAGGAGGCTATCTGAATGAACAAGGGGATTTAACGTTTGCAAAAACAGCCTATAAATTTTGTGATCAACTACCGCCAGGAGGACCATTTTTTATTCATTACGCAAAAGCGGTACAAACTGCATATCCCGACGGTTTGACTATAGCTCAAAAAGACAAAAGACTATCGAAAATAGCGCTTAAGAAAAAATACGCAAACGAGACAAAAATCCATCAATTTAGAAATCAATTGGATAAATGTGCGATTAATTATGTAGAAAACTATAAGAAGAGATTCGGATGCAGTAATGATGAAGCCGCAATCAAAAGGATTCTTGGAAATAATTGGTTTTATGCAGATCCTCAGTACCACAATCGTGCGCGACTTGCCATAGACATAATGGTTAACGATCGAAAAAAAAGAGCGAAGACGCTGACTAATAAAGGCTTAATCAAGAATATCAGAAAACATGGTTTTTATCGAAAAATTTTATCTGGAGATTATCATAGTGAATTTATTTTAGACGAACAAGGTCAGCTTCTAAGTCAATGGAAAGAAGATGTGGAGGCACGAGGTGAGCTTGAGAATGCCATTGCAAATGGTGAAACATTTAACTATGGGGAACGTCCCAGAGTCGATCAATATCAGACGCATGATAAATTAGATGGAAATCCTCCTAGATATTTTGATACGAACAAGCGAAATGAACTTAAACGAGAATGGATTTCTCCTACCGATAATTGGGTTTATCAACTAGTCAGAAGACTAGCAGAAAAAGGATTAAGGTATAAAAAAAAGGAAAATTAAGATTGGAAGGACAGTTTCCAATCTTTTTTTCACAAAAACACTTTTTTTTCAAGAAAGGAAAGCAAAATAATTAATAAGTTTGTGAAATATTTTCACAAACTGTTTCAAATTAACCTGACATCCGTTATAATAGAGTAGAATATGCGTGCAACTATTCTACTTTTAGATAGAAGGATGATGAATATACAATGCGAAAAATGAAGACAATGGATGGAAACACAGCAGCCGCATACATCTCATATGCGTTTACAGAATTAGCCGCTATTTATCCAATTACACCAAGCTCAACTATGGCTGAGCTTGTCGATCAGTGGTCAGCAGAGGGGAAGCAAAATATCTTTGGACAGCCTGTCAAAATCGTTGAAATGCAATCAGAAGCAGGCGCAGCAGGCGTAGTCCATGGGTCACTAAAAACAGGTGCATTAACTACTACATATACAGCGTCACAAGGATTGTTACTGATGATTCCAAATATGTATAAAATTGCTGGAGAATTACTTCCATCAGTTTTTCATGTGGCGAGTCGGGCAGTAACGACGAATGCTTTGAATATTTTTGGTGATCATGGAGATGTGATGGCTGCTCGTCAGACTGGTTTTGCTATGTTATGCGAAAGCAGTGTGCAAGAAGTCATGGATTTATCAGCAGTTGCTCATCTAGCTTCGATTGAATCAAGTATTCCGTTTATCAACTTCTTCGATGGATTTCGGACAAGTCATGAAATTCAAAAAATCGAAGTACTGGAATATGACGAATTGGCACCATTATTAGATCAAGAGCAACTAGAGCATTTTCGTAGCAGAAGTATGAATCCTAATCACCCTTCTGTCAGTGGAACAAACCAAAATCCTGATATCCATTTCCAGCAGCGCGAAACAATCAATAGCTATTATGAAAAAATTCCCGCTGTTGTAAAAAAATATATGGATGACATCAACGCGCTAAGAGGTACAACCTATGATTTAGTTACCTATTACGGTGCAGAAGATGCTGAGGAAGTCATCGTTTCAATGGGGTCAGCGGCCCAAGCAATTGAGCAAACGATTGATTATTTAACAAAACAAGGCAGAAAAGTGGGTTTTCTAAATATCCACTTATATCGCCCGTTTCCTATTGAAAACTTTTTAGAGAAAATGCCTAAAACAGTTAAAGCAATCGGTGTAATGGATCGAACCAAAGAACCAGGAGCTGGTGGAGAGCCTTTACTTTTAGATGTTCAAAGTGCGATGTATGAATCAGAGCTGCGCCCAATGATTATTGGGGGACGTTATGGACTAGGCTCAAAAGATGTTTTACCAAATCAAATCGTTGCGATCTACGATGAATTATTAAAAGATAAAAAAGCAGCAAAATCTCGTTTTACGATTGGGATCGTAGATGATGTTACTTATACATCACTTGATTGCGGTGAAGCGTTAGATTTAACCAATCCTAAAACCTATCAAGCAAAATTTTGGGGCTTTGGCTCCGATGGGACAGTTGGTGCAAATAAATCAGCAATCAAGATCATTGGGGATCATACCGATAAATATGCACAAGGCTTCTTTTATTATGATTCGAAAAAATCTGGTGGTTTAACAGTTTCTCATTTGCGTTTTGGGGAAACACCCATTCGTTCGACTTATTTGATTGAACATGCCGATTTTGTTGCCTGTCATACTGCAGCGTATTTAAATACGTATGACTTAGTGAAAGGCTTAAAAAAAGGCGGAATCTTTTTACTAAATACAGTTTGGAATGATGAACAGTTAGAACGTTTTTTACCGAAAAAATTGAAACGGTATCTAGCTGAAAATGACATTCATTTTTATACGATCAATGCTGTTAAGTTAGCTAGTGAAGTTGGGCTAGGTGGACGGATTAATACAGCGATGGAAACCGCATTTTTCAAATTGGCGGATATCATGCCATTTGAAGAAGTGCTACCTATTTTAAAAGAAGAAGCATTTAAAAGCTACGCTAGAAAATCAATGGCTGTTGTGGAAAAAAATATTCAGGCAATCGATCGTACGGTTGAGCTTTTGCATAAAGTCGAAGTGCCATTATCATGGAAAACGATTGAAATAAAACCCAAAGAACGTGCGGAAAATGTCACTGATTATGTTCATGAAATTGTTGAACCTATTAATCGCCAAGAAGGAAATGACCTTGCAGTCAGTGCTTTTGTCAAAAATGATATGACAGATGGTCGGATGCCGCTTGGTACGACAGCCGTGGAAAAACGAGGGATTGCGGTAGAAGTACCTGAATGGAATAGTGATCGTTGTACGATGTGTAATGAGTGCGCGTTTGTCTGCCCTCATGCAGCCATTCGTCCATTTTTAGTTGATGAAGAAGAAATAGATGAAGCACCAGAAGGCTATATCGTCAGAGAAATGCGCGGTGCAGATGGACTGAAATACCGTATTCAAGTTTCTATAGAAGATTGCACAGGTTGTGGTCTATGCGTAGATGCTTGTCCTGCTAAAGGCAAGGCATTAGTCATGAAGCCTTACGAAGAACAAAAAGAGCAAGCAATGAACTGGGCATTTTCTATGACCTTGAAACAAAAAGAAAATCCAGCCAAACCAAATACTGTTTTAGGCTCACAATTTAATAAACCGTTATTAGAATTTTCTGGTGCGTGTTCTGGTTGTGGTGAAACGCCTTATGTGAAACTACTAACTCAAATGTTCGGTGATCGTATGATGATTGCCAATGCTACTGGCTGTTCTTCAATTTGGGGCGGGGCAGCACCGGTTGCACCATATACAACAAATGATCAAGGACAAGGCCCTGCTTGGTCTAATTCACTATTAGAAGATAATGCAGAATTCGGTTATGGCATGTTGTTAGCTAGTCAAACTCGTCGCGAACATTTAGCTATGAAAATGACTGCAGCAATGACAGTAGCTTCTTCGGAATTAAAATCATTGATGGAAGACTGGATCGAACACATGCATACAGGCGAAGGCACTCAACAACGTGCTGCCAAATTAAAAGCAGCGTTGCAGGATGAAAAAAATAACCAGCCATTGTTAGAAGCAATTTATGCAGACAATGATCTATTCGTAAAAAATAGTCAATGGATGATTGGCGGAGACGGCTGGGCTTATGATATTGGTTATGGCGGGATCGATCATGTTCTTGCTAGTGGGGCAGATGTCAATATGTTAGTTTTAGATAATGAAGTCTATTCTAACACTGGTGGACAAACCTCAAAAGCAACACCAGCATCTGCAATTGCGAAGTTTTCAGCAAGCGGCAAGTATGTTTCTAAAAAAGATTTAGGCATGATGGCGATGACTTATGGCAATGTTTATGTGGCTCAAATCGCGTCAGGTGCTAATCAAATGCAGACGATCAAAGCATTTGAAGAAGCGGAACGTTTCCCTGGACCTTCAATCATTATTGCGTATACACCTTGTATTACTCACGGATTAGCAGGTGGCATGAGCAAAACCTTGGAAGAAGCAAAAGAAGCTGTTAATTCTGGCTATTGGTCATTGTATCGCTATAATCCAGTATTGAGAGAATCAGGTAAAAATCCGATGACTCTAGACTACAAGAAACCAAATTTCGAAGCCATGCAAGAATTTATGCGCAAACAGGTTCGTTTCTCTTCGTTAGAAGCGACTCAGCCTGAATTTGCAGGAAAACTATTTGAAAAGACAGTGACTGATGCAAAAAATCGTTTTTATAATTATGCGCGAATGGCTGGGCAAGAAGAAAAAATTCGAGCAAAATTGGAAAAGGTAACGGATGAAGTGGTACTAGAAAAAGCTCCTCGTACAAAAAAGGAGCGAGTCACTGATCCAGAAGCTGACGCAAGAAGAGCCGCCCGAAGAGCAGAGCGAGCGGCAAAACGAGAGAAACTAGAAGAGTAAAAAGGAAGTTGATTTGGAGTGAAAGACTCTTGCATTTCTGCTAGATTCTTTCATTCTTTTTTACTTAAATTTTTCTATCTTCCATTCTCAATCCTGTAACCAAGCAAAAGATTATGGTATACTGATTAAGAAATCTTCAGAGAGAAGTGAGGTTTATGATGTCTTTTCAACTTAGTCAATTATTTGATGTAAATTATTGGCGGCAATTGATCTCATCCGATTTTTTGTCGCGTGATTATATTATTAATGTGATCGATATTCTTGTGGTCTGGTACCTAGTCTACAAGTTGATCATGCTTGTCAGAGGAACAAAAGCAGTTCAATTGTTAAAAGGGGTCGCTGTGTTTATCATGATCCGAATACTGAGTGAACTGATTGGGTTACATACATTATCTTGGCTGATGAACCAGGTCATCATGTATGGCGTGATCGCTGCGGTTGTGATTTTTCAACCAGAGGTCCGGCGAGGCTTAGAACATCTTGGCAGAAGCTCCTTTTTCCGAACGAGTCGATCTGAACAACAGCAAGACGAAAAGATGATTTTGGCTTTTGATAAAGCGATTCAATACATGTCTAAAAGGAAAATAGGCGCATTGATCACAGTGGAAAGAAATACTGGATTGGATGAATACATTGAGACGGGTATTGATTTAGATGCAGATATTTCAGGAGAGCTATTGATCAATATTTTTATTCCAAATACACCGCTGCATGATGGGGCAGTGATCGTAAAACAAGGGAAAATCGCTGTAGCAAGTGCGTATCTGCCTTTGTCTGAAAGTAACTTGATTCCAAAAGAATTTGGTACTCGCCATAGAGCCGCTGTTGGTATCAGTGAAGTCAGTGATGCGGTGACGATTATTGTATCAGAAGAAACTGGTGATGTTAGCTTAACCTTAAATAACGATTTGATCCCGAGGTTAACACAAGAAGAATATTTGAAAATCCTTCGAGCAGAATTGGTGCCCAAAGAAGAGCGTAAAGATAAAAAGAACCTTTTACAACACTTTATTGATGGTGTGACGAAAGGGGCGAAAAAGAAATGAAAAAGCCCTCTCAAAGTAACTGGTTTTCAGGATTGTTAGCACTACTTTTTTCTTTGCTGCTATTTTTTAATGCCAATTCGTCAGGCAATCTCTCTAATATGTCTGGCACAAGTCAAGTTTATGACGAGATGCTGTATAATATTCCAGTTCAGTTAGAGTATGATCAAGATAAGTATTTTGTTTCAGGTTATGAAGAAACGGTCAATGTTCATCTAAGCAGTGCCAATCGAATCCAGTTGAATTTAGAATCCAATGAGGATACTAGAAACTTTCAAATTGTTGCAGACTTGACTAAAACGCCACTTGGAACATCAGAGATTCAATTAAGAGTAAAAGGCTTGAGTACTGCTGTAACAGCAGAAATCGAACCTAAAACGATAACGGTGACTGTAGAGAATAAGGTGACTAAATCATTTGAGGTGGAAGCCCAATTACCAGAATCAATTGAAACAGACGGCTACAAAGTAGAAAAAACCACAGTCAGTCCTAAAACTGTAGACATCACAACTGGTGAAGAAACTGCTAAAGCGATCGATCGTGTCATTGCGCCGCTATCAAATGTTAAACAATCTGTGGATACAATCAAACAAACGGTCAATGTTCAAGCGCTTGACACTAAAGGACAAGTATTGAGTATTGAAAATCCAGCGCCCCAGGTAAAAGTGGTGGTTGAGTTATCGTTGCCTTCAAAAGAAGTTGGATTAACGATCAGCCCAACAGGTTCGCCACCTGCTAATATTGAACATTACACATTTAATCTTTCAGAACAAAAAGTCGAAATTAGAGGAACGAAGTCTGTTTTAGATGCGATTGATACAATAGAAATCCCTGTTGATGTGAGTAATATAAAAACATCAATGAAACAAAAAATAAAGATTCCGACAAATGCAGATTATATCGTTTCACCTGAGGAAGTAGAAGTGACAATCAACCCTGTTTTTTCAGGAACCAGCAGCAGTTTTTCTGAATCTAGTGGACAAAGCACAACAACCTCTTATTCAAATCAAGAGTTACCTAGTCCATTACCTTCAAATGAAAAACCAGCAAATTCATCTAGTTCTTCAAGCTCATCTAGTTCATCCAGTACGAATAGTACAGGTGAAGAGGGCGTAGAAAATGGGAGTAGTTCAGTTTCAGCAAATTAAGTTGATTGACTAAGGAGATCAGTTATTCTTTATGTGTTCACTAGAATGACTAAAGCTTTCTTAGTAAGTAGAAGGAGAGTTATAATGGGTAAATATTTTGGAACAGATGGTGTTAGAGGAATAGCCAATAAGGAACTAACACCAGAATTAGCATTTAAATTAGGTCGCTTTGGTGGCTATGTATTGAGTCAGCATGAGGACTCTACTCGCCGACCAAGAGTCTTAGTCGGCCGTGATACACGTATTTCTGGTCAATTACTAGAGCAAGCATTGATTTCAGGACTTTTATCTGTTGGAATCGAAGTCTTTCAACTAGGCGTTATCTCAACACCCGGTGTGGCTTATTTAACAAGATTGCAAAAAGCATCAGCCGGTATAATGATTTCAGCCTCGCATAATCCTGCTGAAGATAATGGAATCAAATTTTTTGGTTCGGATGGTTTTAAATTAGTAGACGATCAAGAACTTGAAATCGAAGCTTTATTGGATGCTCAGGAAGATACGTTACCGCGTCCTTCCGCAGAAGGGTTAGGTACGCTTGATGAATTTCCGGAAGGGTTACTAAAATATTCTCAATTCTTAGTTCAAACAATTCCAGGTGATTTATCTGGACTAACTGTTTGCATCGATGCAGCAAATGGTGCAACAGCAACGTCTGTCAACCGATTGTTTGCAGACCTAGAGACCGATTTTTATACGATGGGTACCAGCCCTAATGGGTTAAATATTAATGATGGTGTAGGTTCTACTCACCCTGAAAAATTAGCGGAAATGGTCGTTGAAAAAGGGGCTGATGTAGGTCTGGCTTTTGATGGTGATGGTGATCGAATCATTGCGGTTGATGAGTTAGGAAATATTGTTGACGGGGATAAGATCATGTTTATTTGTGCCAAGTATCTTGCTGAAAAGAACCGTTTAAAAAAAGATACGATCGTAACAACAGTCATGAGTAATCTAGGTTTTCGTAAAGCGGTAGAAGCTGCTGGAATGAAGGATGTCATCACTCAAGTTGGTGACCGTTATGTTGTAGAAGAGATGCGTAAAAATGATTATAATTTTGGCGGAGAACAATCCGGTCATATGATTTTTCTAGATTACAATACAACTGGCGACGGCATGCTCTCTGGTATTCAATTATTAAATGTCATGAAACAAACTGGGAAAAAATTATCTGAGCTTGCTTCTGAACTGACGGTTTACCCACAAAAGTTAGTCAATATACGAGTAACTGATAAAAATGGTGCCATGGATGTTCCTGCAATCAAAGAAATTGTTGAATTAATGGAAACAGAAATGAATGGTGACGGCCGTATCTTAGTCCGTCCTTCTGGGACAGAACCATTACTACGCGTGATGGCTGAAGCTCCAACGCAAGAAAAAGTTGATTACTATGTAGATAAAATTGCGGATGTCGTAAAAGCTGAAATCGGTATCGGGTAATTTTTGGGACTCTTTGTCAACTAATATTGGTAAAGAAAGTCCAAAGAATTAAATCAATTAGTATGATTCCTAGAGGAACTTTCCTCTAGGTTTTTTTCTTGAAAAAGAATTGTGCGAAAACACAAAGAGATTCCCAAATTTAAAATTGTAAAAGTTATGAAACCCATAAGCATTTCTCTTCAACTCTTTAATATAATTATTTATGCATTCTGATGGTCCAAACACAACGATTAGTTGGAAAAAATTCAAAGAATAGCCAGCAAAAAAAGAAAATATCATAATTGAAATGTATAGCTCAAATAAAGTAAACAAGGAAGGTGAACAGGCCGATATATTAATATCCGAATTTGCCTATGCAAAAGAGGTCATTAAGATTACAATAACCTCTTCTTTATTAAAAAATAAAAGGTATATTAAAACACGAATGTTATGGAAAATGAATTAATGATTGTTCGATAATAGGATTGACAGAATTCCCATAAAAAGGTACTATGTTTGAGAATCAATATGAGAGAATAGGTGGTTTTTCCTCTATTTTCTCATAAAAGTATTTACGTATACTTTATTTTTGGAGAGGAGTAGTAAAATGGGGAATTATTTAGTGCTGCAAACAGATTTTGGACTTGGTGACGGAGCAGTAAGTGCCATGTACGGTGTAGCGCATATGGTTAGTGATGAAATTGTTATTGGTGATTTAACGCATGAAATTCCGCCTTATGATATTTGGGCAGCATCATATCGTTTGTATCAAACAGTGAAGTATTGGCCGAAAGAAACCGTATTTGTTTCTGTAGTTGATCCTGGTGTGGGGAGTGCTAGACGAAGTATTGCAGCGAAGACAAGCTCTGGACATTATATTATTACACCTGATAATGGATCTTTAACGCATATTTTACATTATCAAGGAATTGAAGAGATACGTTCGATTAATGAAGTAACAAGTCGCTTACCGCACTCTGAAGAAAGCCATACCTTTCATGGTAGGGACATCTATGCTTATAATGGTGCGCGTTTAGCCTGTGGAGAAATCTCTTTTGAAGAATTAGGGAGTGTTGTTGCGGCAGATTCGATTGAAACCTTATCTTTAGTGGAAGCCAAGCATGATGAACATATTTTAGAAGGTAGTATTGATGTTTTAGATATTCGGTTCGGTTCTCTGTGGACAAATATTCCGTTAGCCTTTATGAAGGAAGCGGCGATTGCTCATGACGATCAATTGCAGGTAACGATTTTTCACCAAGGAAAAAAAGTGTATCAAAATATCATGAAATTCGCTAAGTCTTTTGCAGATGTAAATATTGGTGAGCCATTAGTCTATGTTAATTCCTTGGTAAACATTGGTGTAGCGGTAAATCAGGATTCATTCTCCAAACTGTATCATATTGGAACTGGAACAGATTGGACGATTCAATTAAGAAAAGCACCAAAAATAGTTTTTGAATAGGGGTGGAGTATATGAAAAAAGAATTTTCTGTAAAAACAATCGTGGCAATTGGGATCGGTTCAGCCGTATTCGTTATTTTAGGTCGTTTTGTCGTTATTCCAACAGGTTTTCCGAATACAAATCTGGAAACCGCTTATCCATTTCTAGCGTTGATTTCTGTTATTTTTGGACCACTAGCAGGGGGCTTGATTGGTTTAATTGGTCATACGTTAAAAGATTTTACAACATATGGCAGTGCGTGGTGGAGTTGGATCATTTGTTCTGGTATTATAGGAGTAATCTATGGTTTAGCAGGAAAAAAAATCGATTTACAACATGGTATATTCACTAAAAAAGACATTATTTATTTTAATATTTATCAAGTAATTGGAAATGCTGTTGTATGGGGATTGATTGCGCCGACGCTAGACGTGTTAATTTATAGTGAACCAGCTAGCAAAGTCTATACGCAAGGTGTGGTTGCGGTAGTATTGAATATTATTGCAGTTGGAATAATTGGTACATTGCTTATGGCTGCGTACGCTGCAACTCGCACAAAAAAAGGCAGTTTAACAAAAGATTGATTATGTAGTAAAATGAGAATAGAATAACTAGGATTTTTGAAATACCATTAAGAGCAAGAAAAAGCAAGCTTGTTTTTCAAAGCTAAAGAACCTTTTCTTGCTTTTTTTACATAGAAAAAGGAGCGACTTCAATGAAAAAACCACTGATAACGTTTGATAATTTTACCTTCCAATATCATAGTCAGGCTGAACCAACGTTACATAATATCAATCTAACGATCTATGAAGGAGAGAAAGTCTTGATCGTAGGACCTAGCGGTAGCGGTAAATCTACTTTTGCTCAATGCATCAATGGCTTGATTCCTTATAGCTTTGAAGGTGAAATAACTGGTAATGTAATGATTCGAGATAAAAAATTAACGGATACAAGTTTATTTGATTTATCTTTTGATGTTGGAACTGTGCTACAAGATACAGATGGTCAGTTTATTGGATTAACGGTGGGAGAAGATATCGCATTTGCTTTAGAAAATGATGAAGTACCGCAAAAAAAAATGAAAGAGGAAGTCGACCATTGGGCTAGTATTGTTGGACTTAAAGAGTTTTTGAAACATCGGCCGCAAGATCTTTCAGGTGGGCAAAAACAGCGTGTATCTATGGCAGGAATCTTAATTGATGAAGCGCCAATCTTACTATTTGATGAACCATTGGCCAATCTTGATCCGCAAGCTGGCAAAGAAACGATTTCATTAATTGAAGAAATCCATCAAAAGACAAACACAACTATTTTGATTATTGAACATCGTTTAGAAGATGTTTTATATTGCTCAGTTGATCGAGTGATCGTCTTTAATGAAGGAAATATTGTTGCAGATTTACCGGCAGATGAGCTACTAAAAACAAATATACTAACAGAGCATGGAATTCGGGAGCCGCTTTATATAACTGCTATGAAATACGCTGGTGTAAATTTACAACAAGTTAAGGATTTGTCTAATATTGAAAAGGTTCACACATCAAATCTAAAAGAGCAGATGGAAAAATGGATGCAGAAAAAGGCGAAAATTTCTGTTCCCCCACTAACTTCCCCATTATTAACGCTAAAAAATCTTACTTATCAGTATACGCGTAATAATCATTATGTTTTAAACGATATTTCTGTTACTTTTAATCGTGGTGATATGTTGAGCATCGTTGGCAAGAATGGCGCTGGAAAATCGACGTTATGTAAAGCTATTTGCGGATTTATTACGCCGCAATCAGGCGAGATGAGTTGGACAGGACAAAATTTTACAGACTATTCAATCAAAGAACGTGCGGATAAGATCGGTTTTGTCATGCAAAATCCTAATCAAATGATTTCTAAGAAGATGATCTATGAAGAGGTTGCACTAGGATTGCAATTGAGAGGTGTTTCAGAGGCTGAAATCAAAGAACGTGTTGAGAATGTTTTGAAAATTTGCGGCTTGTATTCGTTTCGTCGTTGGCCGATATCAGCGCTTAGCTTCGGTCAAAAAAAACGTGTGACGATTGCATCAATTTTAGTTTTAGAACCAGAATTGATTATTTTAGATGAACCAACTGCAGGACAGGATTTTAAACATTATACCGAGATGATGACGTTTTTGGAGAAGCTAAATGAAATGGGTGTAACGATTGCAATGATCACTCATGATATGCATCTTATGTTGGAATATACAAATCGAGCGTTAGTCGTATATGATGGGAAAATCATTGCGGATACAACTCCCGTAAAAGTTTTAACAGATCCTCAACTAGTAGAAAAAGCATCTCTTAAAGAAACAAGTTTATTTACCTTTGCACAACATTTAGGGTTGGATGATCCGTTTTTATTTACAGAAAACTTTATGGCCTATGATCAGGAGGTGCGTTTGAAATGAATGAGCATCAAATGTTAGGATACATTCCCGATAAAACGATTATCCATAAATTGAATGGAACAGCTAAATTAGTCTTTTTAATCTTATTATCAGTCGCTTGTATGACGACTTATGATACGCGTTTTTTGATTGGTATGACTGTATTTTCACTTGTGTTGTTTAAAGTGTCAAATATTAAATGGCATCAAATTTCTTTTGTTGTGAAATTTATTTTTATCTTTTCATTGCTGAATATTGTTGCTGTTTATCTATTTTCTCCTGAATATGGGGTAGAATTGTATCAATCTAGGACGGTAATTTGGGAAGGAATCGGTCGTTTTACACTCACCCAAGAACAGTTATTTTATGAATTTAATTTAGTGTTGAAATATTTTTGTACGATTCCTTTGGTTTTGATTTTCCTTTTGACGACTAATCCAAGTGAATTTGCATCAAGCTTAAATCGAATTGGTGTTAGCTATAAAATCAGCTATGCAGTAGCTTTAGCAATTCGTTATATTCCAGATATTCAAGAAGATTTTATTAATATATCATTGACTCAACAAGCGCGGGGATTTGAAATGTCTAAAAAAGGAAAACTGACTCAACGCCTAAAAGGAACGGCGCAAATAGTTTTCCCTTTGATTTTGTCGAGTTTAGATCGAATTGAAATAATCAGCACAGCAATGGAGCTACGCCGTTTTGGCGAAAAGAAAAAAAGAACCTGGTATGCGCAACAACCATTTTGTCTATCTGATTTCTTAGTTATGGGGGTAGCAGTTGCCTTAACTGTTATTAGTTTTGCTCTGTTTAAAGTTAACGATGGGCGATTTTATAATCCATTTAGATAAAATTGGAAAAGCTTGTTAGAACTATCTAGCAGGTTTTTTTATATATACCAATTTTATTTTTTTATAAATTTGTTGACAGATTAATTTGATCTATTGTATTATTAATGCAGTTTCTATTTTAAAAACAATAAAGGAGGATAGTTATACCAATATAGGATAGCGCCAGGCCTGAGCAGTTAGGTGACGAGGAAAGAACTTATCGAAAGATTCGGCGGATAGTTCTGGGGGCTGCACTCTTTAAGTTGGAAGCAAAAAATAATTGTAAAATTATAACAAAAGTTCAACTATGCAGAATAGAAACTTAAGCAGCGGACTCGAGAAAATCGAATTGGTTATAATAAAAAATAGGATTGCTTTTTTACAGATACGAACAAAGGCTGTATTTTTTATTTGATTGCTTCTTTTTGCTTGATCGATAACTTAAGGAAAGCAGGAATAATAGTATGTGTGGAATTGTAGGAATTATAGGAAAAGAAAATGCAACAGATGTTTTAGTACAAGGATTAGAAAAATTGGAATATAGAGGCTATGATTCGGCGGGGATTTTTGTAACGGATAAAGACAGACAGGAACATTTGGTAAAATCTTTAGGAAGAATTGCGGATCTACAAAACAAGCTCAACCCCGAGATTCAAGGAACAATTGGAATCGGACATACACGATGGGCGACTCATGGAAAACCTAGTGAAAGAAATGCCCATCCACATACCTCAAGTAATCAACGCTTTATTTTAGTCCACAATGGCGTAATTGAAAATTTTGAAGAAATAAAACAGGAATTTCTTCAAAATAAACAATTAGAGGGTGAAACGGATACAGAGATTGTGGTTTATTTGATTGAATACTTCTCAAACATTGGAATGACGACAAAAGAGGCTTTTAAAAAATCGCTGAGTGTAATCAAAGGCTCATACGCATTTGCATTGATTGATAAACATAATCCAGAAATGATTTATGTCGCAAAAAATAAAAGTCCACTATTGATTGGGCTAGGCGATAATTTTAACGTTATATGCAGTGATGCCATGGCGATGTTGACGGAGACAAATCATTTTGTCGAGATTGCGGATGGTGAAATGGTAATTGTCAAAGCTGATAAGATAGAAATCGAAGATCAAAAAGGCAATCTAGTTTATCGTGAGTCGTATGAAGCACAATTAGATTTAAGTGATATTGAAAAAGGAACTTATCCTTACTACATGTTAAAAGAAATCGACGATCAACCGACAGTTATGCGTCGGGTCGTTCAGGAGTATACAGATTCGTTTGGAGAAACTGTGATTAATCAGGAAATCATTGACCATGTGACCGACAGTGATCGGATTTATATTATTGCCTGTGGCACAAGTTACAATGCTGGTTGGGTCGGCAAAGCAATTATTGAGAAGATGACGAATACGCCAGTTGAAGTGCATCTATCTAGTGAATTCGGTTACAATATGCCGTTACTATCAGAGAAACCATTCTTCATTTTCCTAAGCCAAAGTGGTGAAACAGCCGACAGTCGTCAAGTACTTGTACAAGCGAATGAGTTTAGTTATCCTTCACTAACGCTAACAAATGTAGCGGGCTCAACGTTGTCTAGAGAAGCGGACTATACATTATTGCTTCATGCTGGACCAGAAATTGCTGTAGCTTCAACAAAAGCTTATACAGCTCAAATTGCTGTTTTAGCTGTTCTTGCTAAAGCTGTGGGTGACCATAAAGGCAACCAGTCTTCTTTAGATTTTGACATTGCGCATGAATTAAGTGTAATTGCCGCTGTTATGGAAACAATGATCGATGAAAAAATGGTGATTAGTCAATTAGTAGAAGACTATTTATCTACTACGAGAAATGCCTTTTATATTGGTCGAGGAGTAGATTATTACGTTTCAATGGAGGCTTCGTTGAAACTAAAAGAGATATCGTATATTCAAGCGGAAGGCTTCGCAGCTGGAGAACTAAAACATGGCACAATTGCGTTGATCGAAGAAGGCACACCCGTTTTTGGTGTTGTTACAGATAAAAAGACAGCTGCTCATACTCGTGGGAATTTAAAAGAAGTTGAAAGCCGAGGAGCACATAATTTTGTGATTTCTCTACAATCGTTAGCGAAAGAGACAGATCAAGTCATTATACCGGATGTACACCCATTATTAACACCATTGGTCAGTATTATCCCAACACAATTGATTGCATACTTTGCAACCTTGCAAAGAGGGTACGATGTGGATAAACCACGTAATTTAGCGAAAAGTGTAACTGTAGAATAAAAGGCTGGAACAAGAGCGCCTAGATTGGAGAAATAAGAAGGAATTCACGAAAATTGCTCTTCAAATTTTTGTGAATTTCAGCTTATTTCCGAAGCCTTCAAATCTTAGTGCTTTAGCACTTAGAATTTGATGTGATCGAAGCGTAGTGATTGCTTCTGCTCCCACCGTTTATACGGATTCATTGAGTCTGAGAGATAACTCGTAGAGTTATGTCCCAGACTCTCATCTTTTTCTATTCTACAGGTATTTTGATATAAAAAGTTGTTCCAGTTTTTTTATCACTGCTGACCTTTAGAGAAAAGTGATGTCGTTCAGCAATTTCTTTAGCAATCGCTAAGCCTAAACCAGTGCCATCTAATTGCTCTTTCGAACGAGCTTGATGGAAGCGTTGGAAAATCTCTTTTTGCTCATTTGGAGCAATATATGAACCAGGATTGTGAATACTGATAATCAACTGTTTTACTTCTAGGCCTGCTTGAATGGTAATAGTTGCTCCTATGGGAGAAAATTTAAGAGCATTTTCAATTAAAATGACAAAGAGTTGTCGAATCCGACCATAATCCCCATTGATCACAATGGGCTGATCGTCTAACTTATCTAGTTGCAATTGCTGTTGTTTTTCTACTGTTTTTAAGCGTAAACTTCGTATACTGTCAGTTAAAATATCATTGATTGAAACAGGCTCCATTGTAATACTAAATTCAGGATTTTCCAATCTAGATAGTTCCAGTAAATCATTGATCAGACCTTCTAAAACAATGGATTCAGTTAAAAGTTGTTGATGATATTGTTTGATTTTTTCTGGTTGATTGATCAATCCGTCATTCAAAGATTCAAGTGAGCCACGAATCACCGTTACAGGTGTACGTAATTCGTGAGAAATTGTGGATAAGAAATTTTTTTGTGCTTGCTCGCGATTTTCTCTCTGGAATTTGGCTTCCGCAAGTCGATCTTTTAAAATAGTTAGTTTTGCTCCTAGTTGGCCCATTTCATCTGTTGTGTCAATGTCTAATACCTCATCATAATCTTCTACAACCAGTTGCTCAGTAAAAGTGCTCATTTTATTGATAGGAGTAATAAATTTTTTTGATAATAGAATAGATAGTAGCAGTCCAATGATCCAAGCAATCAAAATACTGATGAAAAGCAAAAAGTACCCTTGATTTTCTTCTTTATGCATACTGGAGATTGCTGAATGTAAAAGTACGACTGCAAGGACGGTACCATTGTTATCTTTTATTGGTGCACCGACGGTCCCTGTTGGTGCACCGATAAAACGACTAAAAGCATCACTAGTGGCTGTTTTACCTGTATAAACTTTCTTGATAACATCTTGAGCATTATCAGGCAGCTCATTATATTCTTTCCTATGCATACCGTGCCCTACTGTGATGGTATCAGCATTTTCATCAACGATCCAAATATCATCAAGTGCTAATTGATCCATAAAAGTTAAAAAAGAAGAGTAGCCCATGCCCATTTTCATTGAAGAACCAGACCCCATCATGCCATGCATAGAAGAACTATTCTCGTCATTACTGTTTTCTTGTTCAATAAAATAATCGCGTAAAGTATCCGCAACCACAATTGCTCGGCGCGTCATTTCTTCCGTATGGATCGTTACAGTTTGTTTAGAAAATAAAATACTGAAAGCCAGACCAATAACCAATGAAAAAAGGAATAAAGTAAGTGAGAAGTATAGAATCAGTTTTCTAGTTAGCTTATTTTTCATTTTTGCCCTCGAATTTATAGCCTTGTCCCCAAACTGTCGCAATTTCCCAAGTTGGATGAGTCACTTCATCTAATTTTGTCCGTAACCGTTTGATATGAGTATCTACTGTTCGGGCATCGCCAAAGTAATCAATGCCCCACAAGCTATCTAAAAGATTATCTCTAGAGAATACTTTTTCTTGATTGGACAAAAGAAGCCATAGGAGTTCTAATTCTCTTTTAGTCAACATAATTTCTTGCTGGTCAATCGTTACTTTTTTTTCGTCCAAGTAAACAATCAAATTATCGTAAGTTAATTGTTCCATTGTATGTTGGTTCTCTTCTGTACGCTCGATTCGTCTTAGAATCGCTCTAATTCGTGCCATGACCTCGTTAGGTGAAAAGGGTTTGACAATATAATCATCTGCTCCAATATCTAAACCCATGATTCGATGATAGTCTTCTCCTTTTGCTGTGACCATGATGATCGGTACATTTGATGTTTCGCGTATTTGTTTGCAAACACCAAAACCGTCAAGTTTTGGAAGCATAACATCTAACAAGATAAGTTCAACCGAATGACTGAAGAACGCATCTAATGCAGCTACTCCATCTGAAGCGATAATAGGTGAGAAGCCTTCCTTAATACTATATTCTTTTAAAACCTCTGTAATTTGTATATGATCATCGACGATCAAGATATTTTTCATTTGATATCCTCCTAATTGCTCCTCTTTATTATAGTCAATAATTACTAGTTTAGGGAATTTATTTTCGACACATATTTGACACAATTCTTTATTAATCTAAAGAGGAACAGCTTTGGAATATAGCTTTGTGACTTGGATGTGCTGAAGCTAAATGACATAAATAGAATGAGTAGAGGTGAAGTGGGGGAATTCTTTCTCCTTGTAGAAAAAGTGCTCTATCCGTTCTTATTTTCAGGCAGAGCTGGATGAGTTTATGACAAATTTAAAATAGGAGGAAACAAGAAATGAAAAAGAACGTAATTAGCGGTTTATTTGTTGTACTATTTACAGGCTTGGTAGGATTTACCACGGTCAGCGAGGCTTTAGAGAGTCTGGATGATAATCAGATGGACACCGTTGAGATGCGACACAAACATGGACATCAACGAGGATTTAGAGCAAAAGAAGAGCGAAAAGTAGAAGCTCGGAAAGTAACGAAAGAAGAAGTAAATGAAAGTCAAGAAAAATGGGAAAAAGGAAATAACGATTCTTATAATAGACGTGAAAGTAGCAATCACAATCGAGTGAACAACAAAAGGCAAAACCATCATGATACAAGGAAGAACTATTGTCATTAAACGACTAGAAAGATCAAAAAAATATTCCCCCATCAAATTGATAGAGGGAACACAAATCAAATTACACACAACTATAAAATACCATACTTTCTCATAATTCTCAACAATTTAAGTTTTTTTGTAAAAAAATGAGAATTGTTCTAGTTGTAAATCATAATTTGTTAAACATATCATTTTTTTGTTACAATATTAATTAAAAAATAGAGGAATACAAAGGAAAAAGAGCAAATAAAACTGAATTTTAGTTTTATTTGCTCTTTTCAATTTGAAAAAATTTATAAAATTCGTACAGCAAAATCAGGAGCATAGGAAGCAACTGTTGCAATTTGAACTACATCACCTGGAACAGGTGCATGAATATACGAACCGTCACCAGTTGAAATGCCAACATGATAAGTTCCACCGTGACTTCCCCAAAAAACTAAATCACCAGCTCGAGCTTCTGTGACCGAAATAATTGTGCCTGCAGTTTCTTGGTCAACGGTTGTTCGACCTAAAGCATGTCCGGCAGATGCGAAAGCAACTTGAACTAATCCAGAGCAATCAAAAGCATCAGGGCCAGCGGCACCATACACATAAGGTTTACCTAAATGCGTTTTAGCAGCAGCGACAACTGCAGTGCGAGTATCGGTTTGTTTTGCTTGTTCCGTTTTTTGTTTCTCTGCTTGAGTTATTTTATCTGATAATTGAGCTGCTTGTTTTTCTGTTTCAGATTGCTGTTTTGAAAGAGTATCTGTTTCTATTTTTAATGAAGTTTCCTGTTGTTTTAATTCAATCAGTTGTTCTTTTTTGATGCTCTTAGCATCCTCTTGAATGGTAGTCGGTAAAAGCTCTGTTTTAAGTTGTATCATCTGTGTATTATCAGATTTTGAAGAGTTAGAAATTCTGCCAATTGCTTCGATTTCTTCTATTTGATCAAGGGAAACTTGGATTTTCTTAATCTTTTTTTCTAAATTAGCTAATTGCTCATTTTTGTTATTTTTTTGATGAAGCAATTCTTTTTTGACCTCTTTTATTTGAGTTAACTTTTGGGTGTTTTCAGTCATGATTTGATCAGAGGCGACGGTTGTCTCGGCTGGATTTGCGAAGGCTTGTTCATTCAGTAATAGACCAGCAGATAAGGTTAAGCAACTTAGAAATAACGTAGTAATGAATTTATTTTTTTTCAAAAAAACGCTCCTTAAATTTTTGATTTTCTTTAAAGTAAACTTGTTTTTCCAAATTTATTTATTGGAAGGCCAGTTAATATTTAAACATAGTTTGTTAAAAAAGTATGTAAAAGACAGGTTAAATGTTTATTTCTTCATTTACAAAAAACGTACTTTTATTTCAGGTAAGTTGCGAACTGTAATGTAATCAATGTTTTATTTCAATAACATTTGTCTGATAATAGTTAGTTAAGTAACGAAACAAAAAAGGACAATTTGGTTAAGATTTCAGCTTGCATTTTTAGTGACTATCTTTTTTTTTCGTTTTGATTTAAAATAGTTCATACAGTGAATATCGGAGGGGATAGGCAATGAAAAAGGAAACTGTATTTGATGTAACACATCAATTGATTCTAGAAACCGCCAAAGAATTGTTTTTAACAAATGGATACAGAAACACTTCGACTCGTGATATTGCCAAAGCAGCTAATATCACACAACCTGCATTGTACTATCATTTTTCCAATAAAGAGCTTCTGTTTATTGAAATCAATAAACAAATTGGCATTCAGTTAAAAAATGAGATTGAACAAATCCAAAAAGACTCGGATACTATTGAGAATCAGCTGATCAAATGTACAAAAGCCTTGCTAACTGTTTATCATAGAGATATTTTTTCATTTATTCATCAAAGTGCCGCTGAGATGGAACAAGAAAATAAGCAGCGACTATTTTACATTTTAAATGATTATTATTTAGAACCATTACAAGTTATTTTTGAAGCAAGTCAAACACCATTAAGCAACAAAGTGTCATCAAAAAAGGCAGCTCAGTTTTATCTGATGAGCCTGTCATTGCTATTTTCAACGATTCATCAACTATCTACAGAAAAAGAACGTTCAGAGCAAATTACTGAATTGATGAATATGGTTTTACATGGTGTTTTATCTTAAAGAATTGACAGTTTTTTTATCATCTGATAAAAAATTATTGTCTAATTCTTTTTTTTATGGTAATATTTTTATCAACCGATAAAAAATGTCTTTGCTTTTTTTTGAACATTTTTTTATCAATTGATAAAAAAGAGGTGGAATCCATGTTTTTAGGTTTAGAAGAGATGAAATTTTTTAAGTTAAGGTATACTTTAGTGATTGGTGTTATCGTGTTGGTTGCTTATGTTGCGTTTATGTTATCTGGTTTAGCTAATGGTCTTGCGCAAGGAGTAAGACAAGGCGTTGATCAATGGGATGCTACAAGTATTGTGTTATCTGAAGACGCGAATAAAAGTTTGAATGCGTCAAGCTTGGTTATGGATGATTTAAACCATGTAGAAGCAAAACAAAAAGAACCACTAGGACAATTTGCAGGAGCAATAAATAAAGTTGGTCAAAATAAAGAGGCTGATAAAATCAATATTTCTCTTTTTGGTGTGAGCATGAATAGCTCGATTAGACCCAAATTAGTTGAGGGGCGATATTTTGAGAACACTGGTGAAATCATCATTCCACAAAACTTAGTAGACAAAGGAATCAAACTTGGTGATACTGTAAAAATCGGAAAATTGGACAAAGAACTGAAAGTTGTTGGTATTACAAAACAAAATAGTTTTAGCATTGTGCCTTTGATTTATACATCACTAGATCAATGGCAAGAGCTTAAATTTGGTAAAATCATTGAAGGAGACAAAGCGCCAATCAATGGGATCGTCGTTCAGACTACGCCAACGAGTGAAATCAAGCTGGAAACTGTGGATGATCATTTAGTCAAATATAAAATTGAAGAATTTATTGAAAAGTTACCTGGATATAGTGAACAGAATCTTACATTAAATGCGATGATCTATTTCTTATTTGTGATCACAGCTGCGATCATTGGAATTTTCATTTATGTGATGACATTACAAAAAACGAGTTTATTTGGCGTAATGAAGGCTCAAGGAATTTCTAATGGTTATATTATTAAATCGATCATTGCACAAACCTTTATTCTAGGGGTGATAGGGGTTGCGATTGGGGTCGTCTTGACTTTGCTGACCAATCTAATTTTACCAAGCGCAATGCCTTTTGAATTAGATAGTACGAATTTAGTGATTTATAGCATCGTGTTGATTATCGTTGCTGTATTAGGCGGTGTCTTTTCAATTCGTACAGTCACACATGTTGATCCAATGAAAGCCATAGGAGGGTAAGAGAATGAATGATATTTTATTGATGGAGGATATTCGAAAAACATTCGGTAAAGGACATGCCAAAGTTGAAGCCTTAAAAGGAATCAATTTAGGTGTTAAAGCTGGAGAATTTGTCAGTATCATTGGCCCTTCTGGATCAGGTAAGAGTACTTTTTTAACGATTGCAGGAGGGCTACAGACACCTACAACCGGCAATATCATGATCAATGGAAAAGATTTTACCCATTTAAATGAAAAGAAGCGATCAAGATTACGTTTTGAAGAGATTGGGTTTATTTTACAATCTTCTAATTTGATTCCATTTTTAACTGTGGAAAAGCAATTTACTTTAGTTGATAAAATCGAAAAGAAAAAAATAGAAACACAGCGAATCAATGAATTATTGTCTTCTTTGGATATCGCCGATCTGATCCATAAATTTCCACGTGATCTATCCGGTGGAGAACGTCAGCGAGTGGCGATCGCGCGGGCATTATTTAATGAACCGAGTCTTATATTAGCTGATGAACCAACGGCAAGTTTAGACACAGAGCATGCCTATGAAGTCGTTAAAATTTTAGCAAAAGAAGCACACGAAAAGCAAAAGGCAACGATTATGGTCACACATGATCCGAGAATGATCGAATGGAGTGACAAGGTTTATCGCATTGAAGATGGTGAATTAATCAAAGAATAATAAAAAAAGGAGGGAAATAAACAAAAAAGTTTATTTTCCTTCTTTTTAAATTTAAGTGTTCTAAAAATCAATTTTAGGTTATGATAATAGTGGAGAAAAGTAAATGGTTGGATATACATGTGGTGGGAATATAAGAAGAAGTAGAGATCAGAAAGTGAGGCAATACAATGGATAATCGGGTAGAAGTAATGACTTTCTCACAATTAAAGAAAATTGTGGCAGAGTTAGAAGCAAATGATGCTATCCATGATGCTACAAAAGTATTTATTGATACAGGGTGGGATAGTGTTCAAGAAGTTGAACCAAATGCTTTTCATGTAGAAGAAGTTGCAGAATTTAAGGTGCAAGATGAATTGACAAAAGACTTTTATGTTGGCTATACATTGAGTGAAAAAGCAGAACGAATGCAGGCACAAGGGCAATCAGAAATGGCTGTTATTATTCGAAATTTATATTAGAAGTTCATTGAGCTTATAGGATAGTTAGTTAAGTAAGGGGTTTCCTTTTTAAAGTATACACACTATTTCTTTTTTGATAGTAATTATGTGAATAATTACGATATCATGGGAAATAAACATTAGGAAGGTGGTGTTTCTTTTGACAAATAAAATTCCATTTCCAAAAAACTATGAACGGTTTATTGAGCTGGGACAGGAAGCCGCAAAACAAGGAGATTTAGTTGAAGCTGTTGGTTACTACGAACAAGCTTATGCAATTCGACAAGACTTTCCGTTAAATCTAGTGTTGGTAAATATGTACTTAGAAATAGATGAAAATGATCAGGCATTATCTTTAGCTTCAGAAATGAAAGAACATTATTTCGCTTATTTAGATTATATGGAGTTGTATATCCAAATCCTGATCCAAAATCATATGTTTATTCAGGCACATAGTATTATCAACGAGCGAATTTTGATGGAGCAAAGCGGTGAAATGAGAAAATTAATTTCTTTAAAGAAGAAAATTCGGCATGTGGAACTGATGTATCAGCAATTTGAAGTGAGTAAAATCAAAGAATTAAAAGAAGAATTGCTTCATCTAAATACCCATAACCATTATGAACAATTAGCAATCGTCAAAAAAGCTGGCCAACTTCCCCAAGATGAATTTATTGCGATTGGAAAGAAAATTCTGCTGGATGATCAGGTACATAATTTAGTTCGATCATGGATCTTGGAAGAGCTTGTCAGTCTTCATGTAAAAGAAGAAGTTGAGTTTTTGTGGAGAGATAACAAGAAATACACAGTTATCCCAGCAGCTGTCGGTATGCCATTGGATTGCGCAGCCTATCAAAGGATTCTATTATTTTTAGAAAAAGAATTGATCAATGATGATCCCATTTTACTAGTAGATATCATGGAGGAAATCAGGCTGCATTTTGCATTATTGTATCCTTTAGCTGATGAAATCATTGAAGAACCTCGACTGTGGGCGATTAGTTACATTATTTCCTATAATCATTCGATTGCACAAAAATATCAGATAGATGAAAAACGTACAGAAATAGAAAAAATCCAGAAAATCCAAAGTAAGATTCGTTTTGAACTGGAGACGATGATTTTATAAGAATTGACAAAAGAGAAAGCGCCCACCAAAAGATAGCTTGATACCCTAGCTTTTAGCGGGCGTTTTTTATGTGGATAATAAGTGGGAAAATTATTTTCTTGGTGTACGATTGATAATTAATAATAACAGAAACGAGAGCAAGAAATATAAGAGTATTCCTCCTTGGATCAAAGTAATAACTAAAAATAACACTTGATAATCAATAGCACTAAATTGATTAAAATAATGTGTGAAGATAACTTCTGTAAGAGCTAAAAAGAGCGAAATAACTAGTAGCCTTGTGTGACGCTGACTCAATATTATCAACTACCTAACTAATATATTTTCCAAAAAAACTATAATAACACACAAAACCGGCATTTATTTATCAAATTTTATATAAAATTGATAGATAAATGAGAAAAGGGAGAGAGGCAACAATAATTTAGCTCTAATGAAAAAAGTTTATAAAAAAAAACACTACACTATTGTAGTGCACCGGTTAGAACTACTACGATAATCTAGCGAAAACAGGTCTACATCTGCCTGTAAACTATGCTATAATGCTACATGTAGTAGGAAACTAGTAGTCAAAAAAGATGCGCCCTGAGGGAATCGAACCCCCGTCTCAAGAACCGGAATCTTACGTGATATCCACTACACTAAGGGCGCAAGCACGTCTACTAGTTTAGCTGATATTTTGATAAATTACAAGGGGGAGGACCAAGAAATTGAAATTCAAACAACATTTATCACAACAACAAAAACAAGTCCAAAAACTTGCAATGACACAACAATTACAACAATCGATACAGATTTTACAATACAATTCAGAAGAGCTTTTTGCATACATAGAATCTAAGTCATTGGAAAACCCTTTGATCGATATACAAACAGAGACAAACTATGGAGATTTTCCAAGTTCTAGTAGTCGAACTTATACAAATGAAGAAAATAATTATTTAAATCAAATTCCTGACGATCACACCTCGCTTTTTGAATATTTGATCGATCAAATCCACTTAAATTATCGTGATACTTATTTACGTACTTTAGTATTATTTCTAGTTGAATCTATTGATTTAAATGGTTATTTGATGATTGATTTAGATGAAGCCTGTTTAAAAACAGGCGCAAAATCAATTGAGATGTTGGATGCTTTGACATTGATCCAACAATTAGATCCGGCTGGTGTCGGTGCAAGAGACTTACGTGAATGTTTGATGTTGCAGGTTGAACGAGATGATAATGCACCTGAATTGGCTTATATTGTGATTGAGGAGGAATTTGATCATTTAGCTAATCGCAAGTGGGGTCTGATTGCTAAAAAATTTGATGTCAGTTTATCAGAGATTCAATTGATTTTTGATTATATTCAGACCTTGACACCTGCGCCAGGAAGTATTTTTGAATCCACTTCTGGATTGTATATCCGCCCTGATTTAACCATACGAATCAAAGACAGGCAGCTTACTGTGATTTCAAACAAAGCGGGTACGCCCACGATCCAGTTCCAACAAACCTATTTTGAACGAATGCAAGCAACGGATGATAAAGAGGTTCAAGAATACATCAAGGAAAAGAAAAATGAATTCGAATGGTTAGAAAAAACAATCATGCAACGTGGCGATACGATTTTAAGAGTTGGAACAGAGATCGTCCAGCGTCAACAGGAATTCTTTTTAAAAGAAGATCGACCGCTAAAACCGATGACTTTAAAAGAGATTGCTGAAGCGTTAAACATCCACGAATCCACAGTCAGTCGGACAGTTAATGGTAAATATTTGGAAACAGAATTTGGTGTATTTGAGCTTCGTTCATTTTTTTCTCATGGATTGTCAAATGATAGCACAGGAGAAGAAACGTCAACTGGTAGTATAAAAAAACAATTACAGACTTTAGTTGATAATGAGAATAAAGCTAAACCATTTTCTGACCAGAAATTGGTGGACTTGCTAAAAGAACATGGGATAGAAATTTCGCGTCGAACGGTTACAAAGTATCGGGAAGCTTTGGGAATACCTGCTTCATCTAAGCGAAAGAGATATGATGATTGAAAATTAAGTGTATAACAAAAAAGTGTCTAGCTCTTAGAAAAAGAGCGGACACTTTTTAGTCCATTCAGAAATTGAAAACTAGGGTTGCCAAATCAAATGTTCAGAAGGTAGCCCATCTTCAATCCCTTGCCAAACAGAAACAAACGCATGTTTTTCTAATAAATGTTTCGAAGCACTATTTTTAGGATCAATAATGGCGTAAACAGTGAATTGAGATAGAGATCTTGAGCGTTTTATCCAGTCTAGAAAATGTGCAATCACAAGAGTTGCATACCCTTTCCCCCATTTTTCAGGTAGTATCATATACCCAATTTCGATTTTATCTTCGTCATCCCAAGATAATTTGCCAAAGCCGATATAGGTTTCTTGATCAAAAATTTTGTAATAACCTGTTTGGTCATGATGAGTAGCATTATAGTGTAGAATTTTTTTGAAGTTATCAACAACTTCAGTTTCCGATTCAGCTTTTTCAGTAATGTAGCGCATAACACGAATGTCTTGAGTAAGAATAGAATAGAGTATCTGATCATTTTTTTGATAGAATTCGAATGTTAGTTTTTTGTTATTCGACATCAGTTGATTGTCACCTCCAAAGGAATTATTTATTTTTATTATATTCGTTTTTTTACAAAGATTGAATGACTATCTGTTTATGTTCGAAGTAGACGGATTGAATCAGAAGAGGGGGCGCTATCAACAAGTTAAGAGGACAGCAAAAAACTGTACCCCCAGACTACTTGAAAATACAGCTTCTATAGTAAGCCACCTGACGGATTCGAACCGTCGACCCCCACCTTACCATGGTGGTGCTCTACCAGCTGAGCTAAGGCGGCATATTATTATGTAATACAGATAACAGATTACCGTAGATGCTGAAGTTTGTCAATAAATTTCCGCTTAAATCAGAAGATTAAAAAATTGTGAATTGTTATATAATAAACGCTTGATCTTGACGAACAGCTCTCAAATGTTATTAACAGGATTTAGAATCTATTGGTAAACTAAAATGAAAGGGAGAAAATAAATATGTTTATTGTTTGGGGTAGTCGAGGTTTTGAAAAGGATTTAGGGGATACGGTGATTCAATGTGATTGTAGCCCTTGTAATAACGAAGTAGTCATGCAGGGAAAACAAATCGGGCGTAAATTTACGTTATTTTGGATCCCACTTTTCACTACATCATCTGGTCATTATTTGTTGTGTCCAATTTGTGGATACGGGAAAGAATTATCAAAGGAAGTCTTAGAACAGTACTTGGTAAATACAGCTGAAACAATTACTGAGTAAAAAATAAAAAAATGTTTGACATCGATTTTATTTTCCAGTAGAATACAATGTAACAACAAATGAATATTCGTCCGTTGAAGAGAAGAGTAAATTTGGATGTGCTTTATTAGAGAGTCTCGGTAGGTGAAAAGAGATAAGTGCAAAAGGATTGAAGATGGCCTCATGAGGATATGCTGTTGATACGTAAGCAGCTTCGGGAAAGCACCCGTTATCAAAGCGACAAGTTGTAAGACTTGGTCTAAGAAAAGTAATTTTTTTACTTTAAAACAAAGGTGGTACCGCGATTATTCGCCCTTTACTAGCATAAGCTGGTAGAGGGCTTTTTACATGTTCAACATCTAATTACATAGCAATTAGATGTTGAACAGTACAAGACTGACGAAGGAAGTGTTGATCCTTCAAATAATTAAATAAACAAAGCAATGAGATGGAAAGTACAGATGAAACGATATCTAACAGAGAGCTTGAGCAGCTGAAAACAAGCGGTAAACGAAATCTGGAAAATGGCCATTGAGCAGCGCTTCGAATGAATGATTCATAAGACAACGACGGATGCACCCGTTACCGTGCTAGAGTATAATCGATCAGTGATCGCCGTACTTGACGAGGATATTTATGTGAATAAATATCAAATAGAGGTGGTAGCACGCAAAAGCGTCCTCAAATGTATAATTTAATACATTTGAGGACGCTTTTTTCTTTTATAAATAAAGTAATGGAGGGAAGAGACATGAAGAAAAAGTTAGTTGGAGTTTTGTTGATCATAACAGGGATCATCGGCATTACGGCATGTGGAAATAACGATCAGGGTGTATCAGAAAAAAAAGAAAGCAAAGTTATCCGAGTCGGGACATCACCAGGGCCTTATAGTGAATTATTTCTAGAGGCAGTCAAACCGATTTTAGAAAAAGAGGGTTATCAAATAGAACAAACAGAGTTTACAGAACTAATTCAAGCAGATGTGGCTTTAACAGAGGGAGCAATTGATTTAAATGTTGATCAACATACAGCGTATTTGAATAATTTTAATGAGAATAAAGCAGCTCACTTAGTCGGGATTACATCAATTCCAACTGTTCCAGCGGGACTATTTCCAGGTAGGAAAACCAATTTAGAGGAGGTAAAAGAACAAGATAAAATCGGGATTCCTGATGATGCCTCAAATACTGCACGAGCATTCAATCTCTTAGAAAAAGCGGGGTGGATCAAATTAAAAGAAGGCGTTGATCCAGTTAAAGCAACAAAAGAAGACATTGAAAGTAACCCAAAAAATTTAGAACTGATTCAAATGTCATCAGCGCAGATCCCCCGAAGTTTAGCAGATTTAGATTACGCAGTGATTCCTGGAAGCATTGTTTATAGCGCCAAACTTGAACCTAATGACAGCTTACTTTCAGAAGATGTCTTAAAAGAGTATGAACTGGTTGCAACGGTAGATGAAAAGAATTCAGAGAGTGCCTGGGCCAAGGACGTTGTGAAAGCTTATCATTCAGACACATTTAAAAATTATTTAAAGGAACATAACCAAGGAAACTACTGGTTTATTCCAAAAGAATTATAGGAGGTGCAAAAATGATTGAATTAAAAAATATCGATGTCACATTTTATCAAAAAAAACAACAAATTAATGCGGTACAAGATGTTTCCTTAACGATTGAAAAAGAGGATGTCTTTGGGATTGTAGGGTATTCAGGAGCAGGTAAGAGCACTTTAGTTCGTGTGATCAATTTACTTCAACGACCAACAGCTGGTGAAGTTTTAATTAATAAAAAGAATATTCTTCACTTTTCACCGAAAGAACTCCGAACACAGCGTAAAAAAATTGGGATGATTTTCCAACATTTTAATTTAATGAAGGAACGAACAATCTTCGCCAATGTAGACTTTTCACTAAAATATTCTGGATTATCAAAGGAACAACGCAAAGAAAAAATCGAACGTTTGCTTGATCTAGTAGGACTGTCCGATAAAAAGGATGCTTATCCGAGTCAGTTATCCGGTGGACAGAAACAGCGAGTAGCGATTGCTAGAGCCTTAGCCAACGATCCAGAAATCTTATTATGTGACGAAGCGACCAGTGCGCTTGATCCAAAAACTACGATCCAGATTCTAGAGTTATTAAAAAAATTAAATAAAGAACTAGGCTTAACAATCGTTTTGATCACCCATGAAATGCAAGTAGTGAAGGAAATTTGCAACAAAGTAGCTGTGATGGAAGCAGGACAGGTGATTGAGCAAAATGATATTGTGTCGATTTTCAGTCAGCCTAAAGAAGCCTTGACGAAGGACTTTATTCGAACTGCGACACATATTGATCAAGCGTTGGAAACGATTATTCAGCATCCTAGTTTAACGAATTTAAGTGGAAATGAAGTGTTGGTAGAATTCTCGTATGTGGGAGAACAAACAAGTGAGCCTTTGATTGCGCAACTTTACAGCAAATACCATGTTGTGACGAATATCCTATATGGCAATGTAGAAATTTTACAGCAAGTTCCTATTGGAAATCTGATTGTGATTCTTTTGGGAGAGGAGAACCAACGGGAGAGGGCGTTAGACTTTTTACAAAGACAAGGTGTGAAAATCAAAGTCCTGAAAGATTACGAGGGAACAAAAAATATCGTACCGTTACAAGTTATCTAAAGTAAAGAAAAGGAGTGCCAATTATGCAGACATTTTTACAAAATTATTTTCCAAATGTGCTATTACTAAAACAAGAATTTATCGATAGTACGATTGAAACATTATATATGGTCTTTTGGACAGCAGTTATTGCTGGAATCTTAGGTACGTTACTTGGCGTTGTTCTAGTTGCAACAGGTCCTGAAGGAATTTTAGCCAATCGCTTTATTTATAATATTTTAGAAAAAATCATTAATGTATGCCGATCCATTCCTTTTATCATCATGCTGGCATTGATTCAGCCGCTCACTCGTTTTTTAACAGGAACAACGATTGGGACAACGGCTGCTTTAGTGCCGCTGGTGATAGGAGTGATTCCATTTTTTGCAAGACAGATTGAGAATGCTTTATTAGAAGTTGATTCAGGTGTGATCGAAGCAGCTGAGTCAATGGGAACTAGTCCATTGGGCATTATTTTTAGGGTTTATTTAGTTGAAGGGCTGCCAAGTATTATCCGTGTTTCATCCGTTACAATCATTAATTTAATTGGGCTGACGGCAATGGCTGGAGCAATTGGAGCGGGCGGTTTAGGAAATTTAGCCATCACCAGAGGCTACAATCGATTCCAAACGGATGTGACAATTGTAGCAACATTGATCATTTTAGTTTTAGTTTTTGCTAGTCAGTTTATCAGTAATACATTGATCAAAAAAACATCTCATTAAAATAATAAGTGGAAAGAGGAAATAGAATGAAAAAAACAATTAAAATTATCGGATTAGCTTTAACGATTGGATTTATCTTAGCTGGATGTTCTGCTGGGAGTGCTAAAAGTGAGAAGAGTGAAGTCGTGAAACTAGGTGTAGTTGGGGCCAATAATGAAGTTTTAGAATCAGTAAAAGAACGTTTGAAAGATGAGGGAATTGATCTTCAGCTTGTCGAATTTTCCGATTATACACAACCAAATGCTGCCTTAGCGGAAAAAGAAATTGATTTGAATTCATTCCAACACCAAATTTTCTTGGATAACTATAACAAAGAACATAAAACAGCGCTTGTTTCGATTGGGAATACAGTTAGTGCGCCGTTAGGGATCTATTCTTCTAAAATAAAAGACATCAAAGAATTAAAAAATGGTGCTGAAATCGCCATCCCAAATGATGCAACAAATGGTGGACGCGCGTTATTACTATTACAAAGTGCTGGTTTAATCAAGGTTGATCCAGCTAAAAAACAAACACCAACAGTCAATGATGTGACAGAAAATAAATTGAATCTAAAAATCACAGAATTAGATGCTTCTCAAACTGCTCGAGCACTTCAAGATATTGATGCTTCTGTTATTAATAGCGGAATGGCCGTAGATGCTGGTTTTGTTCCAACTAAAGATGCGATTTTCCTAGAACCAGTTGATGAAACATCTAAACCATACGTCAATATCATTGTTGCCCGTAAAGAAGATGAAGACAATAAAACGTACAATAAAGTGATCGATACCTATCAACAAGAAGAAACAAAGAAAGTCATCGAAGAAACGTCAAAAGGGTCAAGTATTCCAGCTTGGGAAACATTTGGCAGAAAATAAGAGGAGGATAAATAAATGACTGTAGTAACAAAACAATCGATCAAAGCAGAAATTCAAGAAAATTCAGACAATGTGATTGCGCTAAGACGTCATTTTCATCAATATCCAGAAGCCAGTTTAAAAGAGTTTGAAACGATCAAACGAATCAAAGAAGAGCTTGAAAAATTAGCGATTCCTTATGAAGCAGTTGGTGAAACTGGCGCTTTGGCAACCATCACTGGTAAAAAAGGAACTGGAAAAACGATTCTTTTAAGAGCGGATATTGATGCCTTAGAATTAGAAGATGCTACTGGGAAAAACTATCAATCAAAAAATCCTGGGTTGAATCATGCTTGTGGACATGATGGTCATGCAGCTGCGTTATTAGGTGCAGCTAAAGTGTTGAAAAATCATGAGGAAGACTTTAGTGGAAGCATCAAATTAGCGTTTCAGCCAGCAGAAGAAATTGGCGCAGGTGCTTGTCAATTTGTAGAGGGTGGTTTTGTTGAAAATGTCGATCAAGTTTTTGGCATTCATTTAGATTCCAGCATTCCTGTAGGAAAACTAGTGGCCACCAAAGGAGCGACGAATGCATCTTGTGATATTTTCAAAATTGAAGTTGAGGGGTTAAGTAGTCATGTTGCACAGCCGAATGTTGGGCGAGATGCAGTGTTAGCCGCTGCAAGTATTGTCGTAGAACTTCAAAAAATTGCGGCTAGAGAAGTCAGTCCTCTAGATCCAGTGGTGGTTGGTATTGGCGTACTTGATGCAGGTACTCGCTATAATATTGTAGCGAATCATGCAAGAATCGAAGGAACTGTACGAGCATTTAGCCATGAAACGCGAGCGTTTGTTTTGAAACGTGTAGAAGAAATTTCTGAACAAGTCGCTGAAGCTCATCGAACTAAAATTGCTTCTTTTCATATTCATGATGCGGCAGGTCCGTTGATCAATGATGATACAGCAACCGAATTAGCGCAAGAAGTAGCGGCAGAAATCGTTGGGCGGGACAACGTCGTAACGGATCACATCAAAAGCTTAGGAGCAGATGATTTCGCTGATTTTTTGCTAAAAGCTCCAGGTGTTTATGGTCGTGTTGGGACTCGAAATCTGGATAATCTTGATACACAGTATGGTCATCACCACGAAAAATTTGATATTGATGAAGCAGGACTAGCGTTGGCAACAGAATTTCATGTACATTATGCGTTAACCTATTTAAATGCTTAGAATAGTCGTTTGAAAAAGAATGAGTATTGAAGGGTAATATACTTCAGCACTTATTCTTTTTAATTTCTACTTAGTAAGGTTGTAGAGGTTGATTATACTAAATAAAAATGGAGGATGAAAAATGGATTGTACATTTCAAACGGATGCAGGGCGATTTAATTATCGCGTCGGAGCCATTATCACAAGTGATTTAGGTTTATTAGTTGTATCAAATTCAAAGGAACCATATTTCTATTCAGTTGGTGGACGGGTGAAGCTTCATGAAACAGCTGATGAAGCGATTGAAAGAGAAGTTTTTGAAGAAACTGGGAAAAGAATTAAACAGAAAAAACTAGGTTTTTTTCATGAAAATTTTTTTACATCTGCATTGACTAACGAGCGCTACCATGAACTTTGTCTGTATTATTATATAGAACTTTCCGATAAACTGGTTTCCTCTTCTTCGCGGAATGAATTTGGTGCCCAAGAACAGCTGCTTTGGTTATCCTTGGGGGAGTTGCAAGATGCAGATATCCGACCTGCCTTTTTAAAAAAAATAACAAATGAAAAAAAAGAATCGGTACAACATCTTATTCAAAAAAAGTAGAATCTTTGCTTTTCAAACCAATTATGGTAAACTATTTTTGTAAAGAAAGGTGATTAAGAATGTTTGTTCTTTCCGATAAATTTGTAAAAAGAATCAGCTCCCGACAGTTGAATGTGATGAAGCATTGTTGTGGAGCCTAATAAAATGAACGCTTCATCGTTTAAGAAGAATACTGAATTTTTTTAGACTAGTTGCTAGTCTTATTTAGTATTTTTTTGGCGATGGATGATGATTTTTTATAGCGCTGATTGAAGGACAACGTGTTTTATACGTTGTCCTTTGTTGAGAGCAGAACAAGGGATAAGATAGGGAAGCCTATTTGGTCGCTTGTTTTTTTGTATCAAACTGAAAAGAACAAATTGATTTTAAACGTATAAAACAGTTGTCTAAGACAAGTTTAACTATCGAATAAATAGCACTTAAGACAATTTACAATGAATCAAGAAATAGAAATGAGGAAAAGCAAATGAGCATATTAACAATTGAAGATTTAACCCAACGCTTTGGTGAAAAGATTCTTTATGAAGAAGCATCTTTGCGAGTCAATAAAGGGGATCATATGGGACTTACTGGTCAAAATGGGGTTGGAAAATCAACATTAGTCAAAATTTTAACTGGTGAAATTTTAGCAGATGATGGCACGATCACTTGGCAAAATAATACTAAAATTGGTTATTTAGATCAATATGTGGAAGTGATTGGAAATAGTACGATCAATGAATTTTTACAGCAAGCTTATCAACCATTGTATGAAATAGAAACGAAAATCAATCAACTATATACAAAATTTGGTGAAACTGGGGAGGAGAAGTTACTAGAACGAGCTGGGAATTTTCAAACACAGCTAGATGAAAGTGATTTTTATCAAAGGGATACAATCATCAATGATCTTGCTAATGGCTTGGGGATTGAAGCAATCGGGTTAAATCGACCGATGAATGAATTAAGTGGAGGTCAACGATCAAAAGTGATTTTGGCGAAACTGCTGTTAGAAGAACCAGATGTCTTACTTTTAGATGAACCAACAAATTATTTAGATGATACTCATATCGAATGGTTGATCAATTATTTAAATAGCTTTACTGGCACATTTATTTTAGTTTCTCACGACTATCATTTTTTAAATGCTGTCACTAATTGTATCTGTGATATTGAATTTGGTAAATTAACAAAATATACAGGAAATGTTGAAAAATCATTTGCTCAAAAAGAGCAGAACAAAGAAAGTTATTTGAAACAATATCATGCACAACAAGCGAAAATTGAAAAAGCCGAAGCGTATATTCGTAAATACAAAGCGGGAAATCGCGCAACGATGGCTAAAAGTCGTCAGAAGCAATTAGATCGAGTGGAACGATTGGCACCACCTGGAAGTTTGATGAAACCGCAAATCCAGTTTCCTTACCAGTCGATTGTCGCAAGTTTAGCTTTAGTGACAAATGAGTTGGTGATCGGTTACAGTGAACCACTATTAGCCCCAATCAATTTATCCATTCATAGTGGTGAAAAAGTTGCAATCAAAGGCTTTAATGGTATTGGAAAATCCACATTGATCAAAACGTTAACTGGGAAAATCAATGCCATCAGTGGCGAATATCAATATCCTGCCAATACTAAAATTGCGTATTTCTCCCAAGAGTTGACGTGGGACAATGATTATTTAACACCACTCGCTTATCTAAGCGATCGTTTTCCTAAAAAGACCGTTAAAGAAATACGTACCTATCTGGCAAAATGCGGCTTACCTGATAAATTAGTGAATCAACCGTTACGCTTATTAAGTGGAGGAGAACAAACAAAGGTAAAATTAAGTGAACTGACAATGGAGAGCAGCAATCTTATCTTCTTAGATGAGCCGACGAATCATATTGATGCTGCAGCGAAAGACAGTTTGCGACAAGCAATTCAGCATTTTCAAGGAACAATCGTAATCGTTTCTCACGAAGAGGAGTTTTATATAGATATCACCGATCGTGTGATTAATATTGAAGACATGATACAATAGAAAATGTGGAGTTGACAGGGGATAACCATGCCAACTCCACATTTTCTATTTCATCAAGCCATCGTGAATATTATCTAAATTCCATTTCATCATAGCATAATAACTGTCACCGTCATCCCCTTTTTTGGCGATAGAATCGGTAAAAATCGTATTGTAAATTGGTAAATTTGTTTCTTTTGAAACACGTTCCATACTTCGTTTATCAACACTTGTTTCCACAAATAATGCTGGAACTTTCGTCTTATTGATTTGGTCAATGACTTGCTTCATCTGATCAGGTGTCCCCTGGCTCTCTGTATTGATCTCCCAGATATAAGCGGCAGTCAATCCGTATGCTTTGGAGAAATATTTAAATGCCCCTTCACTAGTAACCAATAGTTTTTGATCTTCTGGAATATCAGCGAATTTTTCCTTAGCTTCTTTATCTAAGGTTGAAAGTTTTTCAATATATTCCTTGGCGTTGATTTCATAAGTTTCTTTATTTTTAGGATCTTTTTCACTCAACGTGTCTCTGATTGCTTCAACGTAAAGTATGCCGTTTTGAATATCTAACCAAGCGTGAGGATCTTGCTCATTTTCTTTGCCAGCACTTGTTAAGTACATCGGATCGACCTTTTTACTTACTGAAAAGTAGTCTTGGTCTTCCTTTTTCTTGGCGGTTTCCATCAATTTTTTAAACCAACCGTTGCCGCCTGTTTCCAGATTTAAGCCGTTGAAGAATAACACATCAGCTTCAGATGCTTTGGCAACATCTTCTGGTAAAGGCTCATATTCATGAGGGTCTGTTCCCACTGGCACAATACTGTGTAAATTAACCAAATCTTTCCCCACATTATCTACCATGTCAGCAAGAATCGAATTCGTTGCTACAACGTTGATTTTCTCTTTATCAGACGTATCGGCAGTGTTAGATTGACAAGCAGCTAGTAAAAATAAACTAGCTAAAGCAGCAATTAAAAGTATTTTTTTTCTCATAGTGTAGATTCCTCCGTTTTCTGTTTATTGACAAAAAATAGTCCTTTTTTTGGTGAAAATAGAAAAGCTAAAATGAAAAATGCAGCAGCAGTTAAAACAATCGTAGCACCTGATGCTAAATTATAAGAATAGCTAAAGAATAAACCAATGATCGAACTTAATATGCCAAAAGTTGAAGCTAAAGCAATCATTGTCGGCAAATGATTCGTCAACAGATAAGCTGTTGCTGCAGGAGTGATCAACATGGCAATTACTAAGATCGTGCCGACTGTTTGTAAAGATGATACAGCGACTAAGGTTAACAAAAACATCAATGCGTAATGGAAAAACTGAACATTCAGTCCATAAGCCTGTGCCATCGTTGGATCAAAAGAGGTAATTTGCAGCTCTTTATAGAAAAGACTGACAAAAATCAAGACGACGATTCCAACAATCACAGTAATCAAAATATCAGAATCTCGAACGGCTAAGACATTTCCGAAAAGAATATGATAAAGGTCAGTGGAACTCTTGGCAAAGGAAATCATGATGATTCCTAAGGCAAAAAAGGAACTAAAAACAACCCCGATTGCCGTATCATTTTTCAACTGACTTTTTTGAGTAATGAAACCGATCAATAAAGCAGCTAAGATACCAAAAATCGTCGCACCGAAAATATAATTGACACCAAACATATAAGAAGCTGCGACTCCAGGTAATACCGCATGAGAAATCGCATCCCCCATCAAGGACATTCCGCGTAAAACGATAAATGAACCAATAATTCCTGAAACAAGACCAACAATGATCGAAGTGATCAAAGCGTTTTGTAAAAATTGGTAACGAACCAAACCATCAATAAAATTTGCTATCATGCATCAGCCACTCCTTTGATAATAATATCGCCCATTGTGTCACCGTAGGCTAGTTGAATGTTCTTGTTTGTAAAAGTTGCTGTAACAGGTCCATTTGCAATCAGTTTTTTCTTTAAAAGGATCACCTCATCAAAATAATGTGCAACTTTGTGAAGATCATGATGAACGATCAAAATGGTTTTTCCTGCTTCCTTTAATTGTTTTAAAATATCCATGATCACCTTCTCGCTTGTCATATCGATTCCTACGAAGGGTTCATCTAAAACAATGATATCAGCTTCTTGAGCAAGAACACGAGCAATGAAGACACGCTGTAATTGTCCGCCAGATAATTCACCGATCTGCCGCTTGGCAAAGTCTTCAAGTTGTACGGTTCTAAGTGCAGTTAAAGCTTGTTCTTTTTCTTCCTTTTTCGGCCGTTTCAGAAGTCCGAGTTTTGGATACGTACCTAGAAGTACAACTTCTAACACATTGATTGGAAAAGAAAGATCGAGTGCGCTACGTTGTTCAACGTAAGCAATCCGTTTTTTTTGAGTGTCGATCGGCCGCTCACCAGCTAACACCGTTCGAGTATCTGTTTTGATCAATCCTAGCATTCCTTTTAGAAATGTTGATTTTCCAGCACCATTTGGACCGATAATACCAGTAATTTTTCCAGCAGGAATCTGTAAAGAAATATCGGTTAAAGCTTGTTGACCTTGATAGCTAACCGTTAAATGATTGATTGTAAGATTATTGTTAGTTATAGACATGTAAAAACCTCCTTTTTAGGTTTGCCTTAAAATTAGTATAAGATAAACTTAAATTAAAATCAATCTATATTTTAGGTTTGCCTAAAAAAATAAAAAATCTAGCGGTCAGACCGACCGCTAGATTTTTTATTTAGGTTATTTAGTTTTCATAAGAGCCCAATAAATCAAAAATTGTTTTACCCAAAAGAGTGTTACTATGATTTTTAGGGTATTGATTGGTAAGCAAAATCACAGCATCTTGTTTGTCTTTTGAAAAATAGACATTGGGCTCAAATCCTTCTTCAATTCCATGGGCACGAATATAATTTTTGTAGTTATACATTCCGCCAGCAAATTTGCTCAATGTTTCTGAGGTCCAAAATGAATCAACGGTTTCTTTGTCAATAATATTTCCTGATAAAAAATTAGAAAAAAATAAATACAGATCACCCGTGGTCATAGCAATACTACCTGTTCCAATTTCTTGCTTGAATACTAATGGTTTATCGGCGATTTCAGTTCCATAATCTTTGCCAGAAACATTTTCATAAGCAACGGTTCGGTCCTTTGAATGTAAAAAATCATTGTAAGAAAGAGTGTGAAATAATTGTAATTTTTGAATATAGGTTTGATTAAATGATTTCTGGTACGACACTCCAGTTAGTTGTTCCAAAATACCCACCAAAATGTAGTAGTTGATTGCATCATACTTAAACTGACCATAAGTCCCCATTGCAGCATTGGCAATGCCAAATTGTAAAAATGCCTCATCAGACATCATAAGACTCGGTTTTTCTTTTTGATACAATCCTGAATTCATTGAAAGTAATTGACGAATGGTTATTTTTTCACTTTCTTGTATTGTTGGATAAAAACGATCTAACGTTTCATCTAATGAAAGTTTTCCTGCTTGTACTTGTTGTAGAATCAATGACGCTGTCAACGCTTTTTGGATGGAACCAATTTGAAAGAGGGATTGAGGCGTATTGACCTGTTTTTTAGCAAAATTGGCATAACCAAAGCCTTTTTGGAGGATAATCTGACCGTCATGTACAACTAAAGCTGTTCCTATAAAAGAATTGTCTTCAAGTTGTTGGTTGATTTGCTGCGCTAAATCAGAAGTAGGTTGAACCTCTTGATTAAAATTACTTGCAATTTGAGCATCTTGAGTCCGATCAATAGCGGATTGCGTCGTTTCAAGTGTTTCTTTTTTTGTAGCGGGCGCAGTATCATGAGGGGTAAATAGCAGGTATCCTTCTAATCCAATAAGTACGAATAACAGGATCGTAACCATTGCGGGTATCCAAGGATTATTTTTTTTATGCTGCTTTTTGTGATGCATAGGTTATTCACCTCCAAGTATTCTTTATTTTTGCTCACTTATTATTGAAAAGCAAGAGCATTCATAGCGATTTAACGAACACTTTTGTAAGGAGGATTTTCTTCTTTGAAAAGTCGATAAAATTTCAATTATTTATCACAAGAAAGAAAAAGATCCATGATTTTTTACTGAATCAATGGTAAAATAGAAATTGAAGTTTTTAACTGAAAGAATAGAAAAATATCGAGATCACGGAGGAAATCATGACCCAAAAATACCAGGATAAAACATTACGAATCTTTAGTTTGAATGCTAATCGTCCTTTAGCAGAAAAAATTGCTGAAGTTGTCGGGACTGAACTCGGAAAAAGTACGGTGCGTCAATTTAGTGATGGAGAAATTCAAATCAACATTGAAGAGAGTATTCGTGGGGACCATGTTTTTCTTGTTCAATCGACCAATTTGCCTGTTAATGATAATTTAATGGAATTATTGATCATGATTGATGCATTAAAACGAGCTAGCGCTAAAACAATTAACGTGGTATTGCCTTACTATGGGTATGCTAGACAAGATCGAACAGCGAAACCAAGAGAACCGATCACAGCGAAATTGGTAGCTAATTTATTAGAAGAAGCAGGTGCAACGCGTGTCTTGACCTTAGATTTACATACTGTTCAAGTCCAAGGATTCTTTGACATTCCAGTGGATAATTTATTCACAATGCCGTTGTTTGCACATAATTATCGCCAGCAGCAATTAACGGGAGAAGAGATTGTCGTTGTTTCTCCTAAAAATAGCGGTGTACAGCGAGCTAGAAGCTTGTCAGAGTATTTAGATGCAACCTTAGCGATCATTGATCAAGAGGAAGTTGATGGTGTACGTTCAGGGTATGTTATTGGTGAAGTTAAAGGGAAAACCTGTATTTTAGTAGACGACATTTTAAATTCTGGTAGTACGATGGCAACGGCTGCAGAGATTTTAGAAGAAAACGGCGCTAAGAGAATCTATGCTTGTGCTTCTCATGGGCTATTGTCTAAAGGCGCAAAAGAGACACTAGATGCTGCCCCAATCGAACAAATTTGTGTAACGGATTCTGTATTTATTTCAGAAGACCGCAAACCAAATGCCTTAACGATTGTTTCTTGTGCAGAGCTTATGGGAGAAGCAGTGAAACGAATTCATGAAAATACACCAATGAGTCCACTGTTTCGTTTAGAAGAGAAATAATAACGACCTGTTTAAATGATGAAAGAAGTTCAGTTATTGTTTTAAGCTGAACTTCTTTTTATTCATTCTTTTAATTCGGAAAGAAAAAGAGAAAGGGGCTGCTAGATGAAAGAGCAAAAAAAAGGTGTTCTATTAGGGTTTATTGCCTATGTATTTTGGGGGATCATCCCGATTTATTGGAAGTTGCTGCCAACCGTCGAGCCATTAGATATTTTATGTTATCGAATTATTTGGTCATTTTTATTTATGATTGTCTATATTTTGATCACGAAAAAGTGGTCATTGTTTTTAGCCGAAGTTAAAATGGTACTACAGGATAAGAAAAAATTATTTGCTATTATTTGTGCCGCTATTTTAATTTCAGTCAATTGGTTTACCTTTATTTATACAGTTAGCCAAGGACATGTGACACAAGCTAGTCTAGGATATTATATGAATCCACTGGTGAATGTATTACTGGCAACACTGATTTTGAAGGAAAAATTAAATCGTTCAGGAATGATTGCTTGTAGTTTAGCTTTGACAGGTGTCGTTTTATTAACCATTCAAACTGGAGAGATTCCCTTTGCCCCACTTGTCATGGCTGTAACCTTTAGTTTTTATGGCCTGATCAAAAAAGGTGTGACGGTTAGTTCATATACTGGGTTAACAATTGAGACGTTTGTTATTTTACCTGTCGCAATGATTTATTTACTATTCTTTTCACAACAAGGATTTATGAATTATGAGGCAACAACTAATTTATTATTAGTTGGCGCAGGTATTGTTACAGCAATTCCATTATTGCTTTTTGCAGAAGCAGCAAAACAAATCTCTTATATTATTTTAGGATTCATTCAGTATGTTGGCCCCACATTAATGTTGCTATCTGCTCTCTTTTTATACCATGAGCCTTACTCAGCAGAACAATTTATCGCATTTGGTTTTATTTGGCTAGCGATTGCAGTCTTTACGTATGGCAATATCTATACATATCGTAAAGAAAAGCGTTTTGCAAAGGGAAGTTGAGAAGAAGCAATCTTTGAGGAACAATCTTAGTTATGGTACACTAATCCCATTAAAAATGTTTCAGAAAGGACGAGTTCAGTGGAATCCATTTATTTAGATCACGCAGCAACGACGCCGATCCATCCTACAGTTATAGACCTAATGACAAGTGAAATGACACAGACATTTGGCAATCCATCCAGTATCCATACATTCGGCAGACAAGCACACCGAAAATTAGAAGATATTCGCCAAGTGATTGCAGCAAGCCTTGAGGTAAAACCACATGAAATTATTTTTAATAGCGGTGGTACCGAAGGGGATAACACAGCAATTATTGAGACCGCTCTTTCTAGACAAAGCCAAGGGAAGCACCTAATTACAACGGTCATCGAACACCCTGCTGTGTTGGAAACAATGAAGTATTTGGACGGCTTAGGATTTGATATAACCTATTTACCTGTTGACAAAAAAGGGATGCTGTCTGCTGCTGCTGTGAAGGATGCATTACGGGAGGATACAATATTGGTTTCTGTGATGTATGGTAACAATGAAATTGGTAATTTAATGCCAATCAAAGAAATTGGAGAATTACTAAAGACACACCCAGCGATTTTTCATACTGATGCTGTACAAGCATATGGCTCTGAACGGATCTTACCGCACGAGTTGGGAATTGACTTGCTAAGTATTTCGGCTCATAAAATCAATGGACCAAAAGGAGTAGGCTTCTTATATAAAAACGATGAAATTTCTTTACCTTCATTGTTACACGGTGGAGAACAAGAAGAAAAACGTCGGGCGGGCACAGAAAACTTGACGGGGATTGCTGGTATGGGCAGAGCCGTTGAAATGTTGACTACTAATGAAAAAGAGCGGCGGCATGAAAAATATATTAATTATCAAAAAATCATCTTGACGCAATTGGATGAGGCAAAGATTCGCTATCAAATCAATGGTCATCCTGAAAAGAAATTAGCGCATATTTTGAATTTACGTTTTCCAGGCATAGCAAGCGATCTATTATTGATGCATTTAGATTTGCAAGGAGTAGCAATCTCAACTGGTTCAGCTTGTACGGCAGGAACTGTTGAACCTTCCCACGTTTTAGAAGCGATGTATGGGAAGAATCATTCCGCAATCAAAGAATCAGTACGCATCAGCTTTGGTTTAGGCAATGATGATGACCAAATTTATCGATTTGTGACGACCTTGATCAACACTATCCAAAAAATGCAAGCTTAATCTAAGAAAAATCGATTAGAGCTGGTAAAATGAAAGACTACAAACTATAATAAAAGAGACAATAAATAAAGAGGTGGAAAAATGGCATTTGAAGAAAAAGCAACAGTAGAAGGTTGTACGGTATTTTATAAAGTAAATGAACAAGCAAAGAAATATACATTAAAAGATAATGGTTTTACTGAAACAAATTCAGGAAACTTCCAATTGATTCGTCCATTGGATGCAACTCCTCAAAGTAAAGAAGGGTTTAAATTAAAAATTACGATTGCTGAAGATTTAAAAACATTAAAAATGTCAGTAACAACGGCGAACGGACTAAAATCAATGAATATTTTCAAGAATGAATCACATGCAATGAGCCAAGAGAAGTTCTATTTCTTGATGGATGGCATGATCAGTCGTGGCGTTTTGGAAAAAGTGTAATCAATCGATTCAAAAAATAAGATCTGTCCTTTTGTGGACAGGTCTTATTTTTTGATAGTAAGAGCTCTTGTCAGACCTAAAAATTCTTGATAAACTTTTTTTGTCCTCGATCTTTAAAAGAAGTGAGGAAAATGAAAAATAAGGTGTTTTGGATTAGAAAAAATAATTTAGTATTTATGATTTTAATAGGGATAATCTTTAGCTTGGTACTATATTTTTATTCAAAAGATAATAGGATCTCGTTTATCTTGCAGTCTCTGTTAGAGGGTCAGACAGAGATCATTCTGATCGGTTTATCCATTCTGGAATTGATCGCTATTCTATAAAATGGACGGAGTATCTGATTGCGTTAATGATTGGAGCTGTTATTACTTTTCTTATGTACCTGCTTGTTCCGATCAGACTTTTGGAAACTAAATGGCAAGCATTGATTGTCCTTGGAATATTTTTTATTGTCGGGATCCGAAACATTTCTTTTAAAAAGAGGATACCATTACAAAATATAGGTATTCATAAAGGCAGGATCAGTATTAATGGTATTCGTTATAAAGATGAAGAAATTATCCATTTTGCTATGAGTGCTAGCAGTGATGATAATAAAAAAATGATGTTCATCTTTTAAATATAGTATTTGATGATGGCAGAAGAAATCAAAGTTTGGCCTATCATTTTACTATCGGTCATTCTCAATTGCTGGAATATCAACTGCTAGAAGAAAACTTACTACGAAAATATGGAGATAAATATCAGTTATTATTTAGCCAAAATTAAGGTATGTTCCTAAGAGCTTTACTTCTATCAAAATACTAGTATAATAAGTATCACTGAAAAGTTACGACCTTCAAATCGTAGATCAATTCAGAATCTAAATTGAAATGATGGTGATCAAATGACAGATAACAGCAAAACTCGTGTCATTGTAGGCATGAGCGGAGGTGTAGATTCTTCTGTTACAGCACTGCTTTTAAAAGAGCAAGGCTATGATGTCGTGGGTATCTTTATGAAAAATTGGGATGACACGGATGAAAATGGTGTATGTACAGCCACCGAAGATTACAAGGATGTAGCGAAAGTTGCTGACCAAATCGGTATTCCTTATTATTCAGTAAACTTTGAAAAGGAATATTGGGATCGTGTATTTGAATATTTTTTGGCAGAATATCGTGCAGGACGAACACCAAATCCTGATGTGATGTGTAATAAAGAGATCAAATTCAAAGCCTTTTTGGAATACGCAATGCAACTAGGTGCAGATTATGTGGCAACGGGACATTATGCCCAAGTAGAAAGAAAAGAAGATGGTACAGTACGTATGTTACGTGGTGTAGATAATAATAAAGATCAAACCTATTTCTTGAGTCAATTATCTCAAGCACAATTAGCTAAAACGATGTTCCCCTTAGGCAGCATGGAAAAATCAGAAGTTCGAGCAATTGCAGAACGCGCTGATCTAGCAACTGCGAAGAAAAAAGATTCAACAGGTATTTGTTTTATTGGCGAAAAGAACTTCAAACAATTTTTAAGTACTTATTTACCTGCTAATAAAGGAAATATGATGACGTTAGACGGGGAGATCAAAGGAAAACATGACGGCTTGATGTATTATACCATTGGTCAACGCCAAGGCTTAGGCATCGGTGGTGGCAAAGGCTCACAAGAACCTTGGTTTGTAGTGGGGAAAGATTTAGCAACGAATACATTATATGTTGGACAAGGCTTCCATCATGAACAATTATATGCAACACACTTAGATGCAAGTGAAATTCATTTTACCGTTGATACAGAAATGCCTAGAGAATTTGAATGTACGGCGAAGTTCCGCTATCGTCAAGAGGATATACCCGTTAAAGTTGTGTTAACGGGTGACGGAACGACAGCTAAAGTGATTTTTTCTGAACCTGTACGTGCAATTACTCCAGGACAAGCCGTTGTCTTTTATGATGGTATGGAATGTCTTGGTGGTGGCTTGATTGATCAAGCTTACCAAGAAGAAAAAGTACTACAATATATCTAAAAAAAGGAGTAGGGAGAAATTCCTACTCCTTTTTTTGCTTACTGTTTTGAATATAAGCTCTAGATTCTGGTGAAATAACCAGATAAAGCATCGAAACAAATTCAAACACACGAAATGCTAACATAATCATTTTAGGAAACATGCTGACCATTATCGGTGGGTAAAAATACATTAGAAAGATGAATGGGATAAAGAGCACTGAGGCGATGTATCCTTTTTTACCACCTATCATTAATCCGGCAATCACAATAATATAAATGAGAAAAACAAAAATCTGATACCAAACATCCGCTCCAAAAGATCCATGTCCTTCCACTATCGCTTTTAACGACATGATCAACGCAATAATGAGCAAAATATTATTATATAATAGTAAATAAATAGCAATTGAGTTCCAAAATACAGGTTTTTTCATAATAAGAAACGTTCCTTTCTATTCTTTCCATATTTTAGCAAAAGGCTATTCTATACGCAATGAAATAAAGATCAATTTAAATTTATTCTTCTGTTTATTTCAACTTATGGTAAAATTAGAAATAATGAAGGTTTGAACAAAAAACTATTTCACAAGCACTTAAGTTGAAAGTTTCACGATAAGTGACTAGAATAGCTCTTGTAGAAAGAATTGGAGTGATCGATCAATGTACCAAGTTGTTATCATGTACGGCGATAATGAGCCATGGTGGTTTTTTGAAGACTGGCAAGAAGATATTGAGGAAGAAAAGTCATTTGACCGTCTAGAAGATGCAGAACGTTATTACATAAAAAAATGGCAAGAACTTTCTTCAACATATGAATACATAAATACAAAAGTGAATTACTTAGCAGCGTTCTGGAATGCTGGGGATGAACGCTGGTGTGAAGAATGTGATGAAGATCTGCAGCAATATAAGGGACTTGCTTTACTGAAAGACCAAAAAGCAGTGACGTTTGAAAGTGGCGATGATTTTCATGAACGGCACAACGATTGTGCGAAGCCGAAATGCTGTAAATCGAGTTTGGTTTAGAAGGATAGAAAAAAGTCAGAGTCGCTTAGCTCTGACTTTTCTTTGTCTTATCTTTTTTTTCATGCACGTATATATTTTTGGGTAGGATGATTTCAGTATTATTATCTTTCGTTAAAAAGACGAAATCACTTTTTTCTTTAAAAGTTTCTTGAGTAATAGTGGTATTATTTTCAGGTGGTGTTGGTGATGGAGTATTATATTCATTAGTCATGTAAAACGACCTCCTTTTTATAATTATACCCTAAATAATCATAAAAAAGAATAACTGCTTCTTTTCAGCAAACTTGGAACAAAAAATTTAGATAAAGGATGAGAGTAGAAGCAACTCCTGCAGTAGCGTCTTGGCTTTCCAAAAAGATTACTTACTCTTTGCAGACCCACTTACCGTCTTCCATATTACAAGAGCCATCCCCAGAATCATTGTTTTTAATAATTTCAATAACTGGGCTTTCTTTTTCCTTGATTATCTGAATCGCTTGGATGATTTGCTCCATTGGCTGTGCACCGTTGATGAGATATTTTCCATTCACAATCAAGGCAGGTACACCAGTGAGTTGGTAAGCATTCGCTAAATTAAAATCCTCTTCAACTAATGCTAAAGTTGCTGGATCTGTAAAAGCGGATTGCCATTTTTCAAAGTCAATTGAGCAATTTTTTATAATTGCTTCAAGCACATCAAGATCATCAATATTACGGCTATCCATAAATAGTGCTGCTTGTAAAGCATCAAAGACATCCCAATAGCTATCCTCACCGCCGACTATACCTGCAGCTTTTGCGGCAAGTAAACCGTTCATAGAAGTAGGAAAAAGAAAATCAGTTTCGCGCATTCCTTCAATATTAAAACGATGAAGCTCATCATTTTGGTTAGCATGAAACCAATGGGATAAAATTTCATTTTTAGCATTTTCTCGAGAACCAAACATTCGATCGTGGTCTTGTGATTCTCTTGCCAAAGCAAAAGAGCGGTGGATAACCTTGATTTCAGGCATTTCTTTTTTGACTTGTCTCATTCTATAAGACATAGGAAAACAAAAACTGCAAATAACATCGTGAAAAAATTCAATTGTGATCATAGTTTCTCCTTAATAATGAGTGTTTTTTAACTTACTATTAGTAAGAATACAGTTCTTCTGTTTACATTTCAATTAAAATGCTTGAATAAGAGGCGAAAAGAGTACGCAGAGTGTGGTAAAATCAACCTATTGACGTTTTGGAGATGAATTCAATTTACATAAGAAATTCAGAAAGTGAGTGAAATAAATGGGGAAACAACTAATTATTGCTGAAAAACCTAGTGTTGCTAAAGATTTAAGTAAAGTTCTTGGCGCAAATCAAAAAAATAAAAGTTATTACGAAGGACCTAATGTTATTGTGACATGGGCGTTAGGACACTTGTTAGGATTAAAAATGCCGGAAGACATCAATAAAGAATGGCAATCCTGGCAAATGGAGACTCTACCAATGGTACCTAAGAACTTAGGAATAAAACCGTTACCTAAAACAGGCCATCAATTAAAAGCGATCAAACAATTAGCAAATCGCAAAGATGTTACCGAAGCAGTTATTGCAACGGATGCAGGACGTGAAGGGGAACTAGTTGCTCGTTGGATCTTAGAATATGTCCATTTTAATAAGCCAGTAAAACGGTTGTGGATTTCATCCCAAACGGATAAAGCAATCAAAGATGGTTTCAAAAAGTTAAGACCAGCTAAAGAGTACGACAATTTGTATTATTCCGCTTTAGCGCGTGCAAAAGCAGATTGGTTAGTGGGATTAAACGTGACAAGAGCGTTGACTGTCAAGTACCAAGACAGCTTGTCAGCTGGACGAGTTCAAACACCAACCCTATCTTTGGTCCGTCAACAAGAAAAGAAAATAGAAAGCTTTAGACCACAAACCTATTTTTCAGTAGAGTTGCAAGTTCAAAAAGAAAAAGCCAAACTTGTTCAAAGTAATCCCTACGCTTTTAAAGAACGGAATGAGGTAGAGGCCTTTGTGAAACAATTAAGTGAAGGTAAAGGCAAAGTAACCGATATCCAAGAAAAAGTCAAAACAGAACAAGCACCACTACCGTATGATTTAACAGAAATCCAAAGAGAAGCCAATCAGCGCTATCAATTTTCTGCAAAGAAAACTTTGTCATTAGTACAAAGTCTCTATGAATTTCATAAAATCGTGACGTATCCAAGAACGGATAGTAAATATTTAACAACAGATATGAAAGCTACTATGAAAGAACGCTTGCAAGCAGTCAGCGATTTTTCACCAGAAGTTAAAACCTATATCAAAGACGGCGGTCAAGTCAAACTGACAAAAGTATTCCAAAATGAAAAAGTCACAGATCACCATGCGTTGATTCCGACTGAACAACGCCCGCGTTATGAAAAGTTAAGTGGCGATGAACAAAAAATCTATAACATGATCGTCACTCGTTTCCTAGGGATGTTTGCAGAATCTCATCGTACAAAACAAACAAAAGTAACCGTAAGTTTTGGGAAAGAACAATTTGTCTTCCGCCAAAGTAAAGTTGAAGTTACGGGGTGGAAGCAAGAAAAAGAAGCAGTAGCGCCAAGTTTTGATTGGAAATTGGGCATGATCATACCACCAAATTTCACTATTAATAAAGAACTAACTGCACCACCAAAGCCGCTGACCGAAGGAACCTTGCTAGGCTTAATGGAAAAGCATAGTTTGGGAACACCAGCTACACGAGCTGAAATCATTGAAAAGCTGATCAAGTCAGAGCTGATGGAACGGACAACAAATGGCTTAAGCGTGTCACCAAAAGGGAAGCAACTCCTTGAATTAGTCAATCCCTCGTTAGTCACACCTGAACTAACAGAAAAATGGGAAAAAACGTTAGAAGCTATCGCCAAAGGCAAGCAAAGCAGTACCGTTTTTCTAAAAGAAATCGAACAAGATACAAAAAAACTTGTCAATGAGATCAAACAAAGTGAAAGCAAATACCAAGACTTTTCTATTACGCAAAAGAAATGCCCAGAATGCGGCTCAAACTTGCGTGAGAAAAACACGAAAGACGGTAAAATCTATGTGTGCTCTAACCAAGACTGTAGTTATCGCCGCAGAAAAGACCCGAAAGTTTCTAACCACCGTTGTTCACAATGTCACCGTAAAATGGATATCATTGATGGGAAAAATGGTTCATATTTTAAATGTAAATATTGCTCGATTACTGAAAAAATGCAGGATAAAAAAGAGCGTAACAAGAAACTGACGAAACACGAAGAACGTAAATTGATGAAGAAATACTCACAAAAAGAAGAACCAGAAGAAAGTGCATTGGCACAAGCGTTAAAAGCGGCAATGAAACAAGATTGAGTTTAAATAAAGACACTGGTCATCAATAAATAAGATGATCGGTGGCTTTATTTTATTATTTGTTTGGAAGATATTAAGCGAAGAGTCAGTGGGTTTTAATTTATGGTATAATTTTGAAGATAAGAGTATCGGTTGTGAGTTAGAAAAGTATGGTAAATAATGCACCAAAGAAGAAAGGAGCATAAAAATGAGAAAAAATGAATATTTAACCTTAGTAGCAATGGAAGAATGTGCAGAAATTCAACAAGCATTATCAAAAGCAATCAGGTTTGGGTTTGATGATCATCACCCTTCTAGAGCAGATGAAACGAATGAAGAACAACTTTTGACAGAATTTTATCAATTAACTGCAATGATCGAAGAATTGCAAAATCAAGGGATCATTGAAAGCTTTACTCGAGAAAAAATAGCTGAGGTGAAACAAAATAAAATTAAGAAGGTTTATCAATACATGGATTATTCAAAGAAGCAAGGATTGTTGGACTAAAGATATTTGGCAGACGTAATTCAAATGTAGATTGGATTCGTCACGTTGTTTTAGTTTGATGAAAAAAATTTCATTTTTTTCTTTGGGGAAGTCGTCTATTGAAAAACAGAAAAAATAAAATAATATATTATAGTAGAATATGAATAACATATTCTACTATTTATGCATTAGTAAAATAATGTTCTTTTGATCATTGAGTTTTTTTAAAGGTTCTTATTGTTATTTATTTCAATCCAATCACTTTGTTTTTTATTTTCTGGCAAAATCAACTTGTTTAAAATGAAGGGGAATTACATAGAATGATGAAAAAAAATTTATTAGCACACTTTTTAATACTACTAGGACTGTTTTTTTTTGCTCAAAATAGCTATGCTGAAACAACAACGCTAGAAGTTACTAGTTTGGAGCAACCAAATTGGATATTTAAAACAGGGATGTCTCGAGCCAAATATCACGATAGGCAAGATTTAGGGATTGTAGTTAATGGAGGTTCAACCATAAAAATTCGCAGAACTAGCGTGAATGATGGGTATAATAATTTAACATTATGGTTACTTGGAAATAATCGAACACAAGAGAAATCTCTGCCCATAACGAATGAATGGAAAACAGTACCTGTCGAACATAGTGCTGTGCCATTTATCAACACGCCTTATGGGGAAAATGATGCTGAAGTTGAGTATGAAATCGATGGTGTTAGTGTAGCATTACCAGTTTATGAATCAGGCTCAAATGAACAAACTTTTTTTTCAAAGTGGAGAGACACAACTGCAGCGTTTGGTTTGGTAAAGGGGGAACAATTTCAATTATTAATCCCTAATAAAGAAAAAGAGCAAGCAGAGAGTTTAAAAGATTTTTCTGATTTAGATCAATACATTACCTATCAGAACAGTATCATTAACTACTACGATGAGCTAATGGGGCTTTCAGAAACGGTGAGTGGTGTAAATAAAAAACCAGAAAACCGCTTTTTCTTAAAAGCTGATGGTGGAACAGGACCCGGAATCGCCGCATATTATCAAGATAACTATTCTTCAAATGGAAAAGATACGGTAGTGAATCGATGGATGACAAAATGGGATTGGGGTACCCTACATGAGATAGGACATGCCTATCAACCATCATATAATAATAAAGACATGTACACGGGGGAAGTGTCTAACAATTTATTAGCCGTTTTTTATACCGATACTTACAGAGGGAAATCGATCGTAGAGAAAAACTCTTGGTTATATAATTTCGGGAATAAAGCAACTGTAGAATCAGGATTATACAGTCGATTAGTTGAGCAGCAAATCGGGTATCCCGACTTGGATCATAGAGGACGGCTAATTCTCTTAACCGATCTGACTCAAAGTGTTGGAAAAGAGAATTGGACAAAACTGAATGTCATGTATAGAGAGGCTGTAAATAATGGGGACGAGAACATTAAAAATATGTCATTACCCGATTTATTTAATCTATTTTATAGTAGTCAAATGCAGAAAGATTATAGTTCAGTCCTGCTTAAATGGGGCTTACCTTTAACAGAACAAAGACAACGAATAGTAAATCGTGGAAAAAGTTATTCGGCAGTTACTTCTCTCGTTGATGTCGTTCCTAAGGAAAAGTTAAAGGATGCGGTCTCTTTATTAAGTCCTTCATTGATGGTTGATTCCCAGTTTAGCCTTGTCACAAATCAAGAAATAGCTGCTTTAAATTTACCAGGAGGGGCCTTGACTATTCATCTTAATATACATGATTTTGCCCAAATAAAAGGGAAGAAAATAGGTATAAAAGATGGAAATCAGTTAGTTAAAGAAGTTGAAATAAATGAACCAGATATTGTCATTCCTAAGTTGGAAAACGGTGTTTATACCCTGCAACTTCCTAAAACGGAGGGATTTTATGAAGCGGATAATTATTATGCGTATGTTCGTGATGCACAAAATGAAACAACTGTTAATCTAACTGAGATAAAGGGAAGTAGGCTATACGATGAAACGATTCAGTTTAAAGGTCTATATGATAGGGTTTTCGGTGTCATTCAAACAGATTTTATGAATCAAAAGATGATCATTGATGTAACCTCTACTACACCTCACACTTATTTTAAAGGGCAACTTTATGCTTCAATAGAAGTTTTTGATGAATTTGATCAGTTGATTTATCACAAGGAAATGGAAGGAACAGATGTAGTAGTAGAAAAAAGTGAACTTCCACTGAAAGAAGGGTATAAAATTAAGTTATACCATGCAGAGACAACAAATCGATTAACTGCAGCTACTGAAACGTTAATTGATCCAACGCTTAAAAGCAATGTGCTGCTTGTGAAAAATGGCTACTTGGTAAACGAAAATAGAACACCTGGAATAGCAGTAGCAAAAGAAAAAATTACCTCTGCAATTGATACAATAAAATCAGATGCTGAATGGGCAAGTGTAGATAATAATCCAGAGAAAACACAAATAACTGTTGCAATTTTATCATTACCAGAAGCAGAGAGAGATGTTTTGTTAGAACTGCATCAAGATTTTTTAGAGATTCATCCTGGGACTATAACCATTCAGTATGTAGACAATAAAGGCGTAGAATTAGACAAATCAGAGATATTTACAGGCCGATTTGGTGAAAAAATCACAGTCAATGCAAAAGAAATCAAAGGATATGAGTTAGATGTGAGTTCACCTCTAATAGAACTGAATTATCAACTTAAACCTCAAGTTGAAAAGTTTATCTATAAAAAAGATTACACCTCAATAAGTCCTGTAAACCCAGAAGATCCTGACAAGATAATGATACCGAATGAAATGAGTGTCAAGCCAAATAACAACCCACTTAAGATTTTACATGTTTCTAATTTTCATTTTGGACAGCAAGCAATGACACTTAATGCACAAACCTACAATGCAATTTTAGAAAACGGAAAAAATGAAGCGGGGCTAACGGAGAATTTTGCAAACTCAGTTCAAATCTCTGATGAGCGGGAGACAAATGCAGGTTGGAGACTTCAAGTAAGACAAGAAGAGCAGTTTACATCCGTTATCACAAAGAAAGAACTAGTGGGAGCACAAATCATTTTAAAAAATCTAACTATGAGTAAAGGGAAAAGTAATGCGGCAGGACTGGCAACTGTTTCAGAAAAAGAATTGGAGTTAATACCAGATGGCATGACAACTATAGATGTTGCTACAGCCGAAGCTAAAACGGGGATGGGGACACAAGTAGTGAGATTTGGTGATAAAGGGTCAACAGCTGAAACAAGTATACAATTAGACGTTCCAGCACAGCCACAATTAGTGGCAGAAAAATACACGACGACATTAACGTGGATTTTAACTGATTCTCCCATATGAAATCAGAGACGTATAGCATTAAGTTAGTTTAGGGAGGCAGTATGACCAAAAAGATGATTAAACCATATCTACTATTATCAGTAATTGCTTTTGTAATGTGTCTGATGGGTTCATTCAACGTAGTTGGACAGGCAGATAATAATGAGCAGAATGAAGACGCCATAGCGGGATCTCTTGAAGTGAAAACAATCATCCCCGAAAATCAAAGAGATAAAACAAAAACGTATTTTGACTTACTAATGTCTGCAGGAACAGAGCAAGTTATTCAAGTAGAGTTGAAAAATACATCCCAAAAAGAAGATATAGTAGCTGTGATTCAAATTAATGATGCAACCACTAATAATAATGGCACAGTAGAATATACAAAAAGTGAAAAAAGAGATTCAACGTTAAAAGTTGGAATTTCAGATCTAGTGAGAACAGATTCAGAGGTTGTTATTCCTGCAAATCAGACTAAGACGCTTTTTATACAGATTACAATGCCAACTGAAAAGCTTGATGGAGTACTCCTTGGGGGAATAGTGATAAGCGAAGAGAAGCAAAGAGCATCAAATGAAAAAAAAAGCACTGGTACTACTGTAATTAATAAATTTGCGTATACAATTGGTCTGTTATTGACAGAAAATGAAAAAGAAGCAGAGGTAAAATTGAAATTAACAACAGTGACGATTGGCAAAGTCAACTATCGAAAGTTTATCAAGGCAAATATTCAAAATACTCAACCTGTCATTATTAAGGATATGATGATTGAAGCTAAAATCTATTTAAAAGAAGGAAAAGAAATTTTTTTCACTCAAACATCAGAGAATATTAACATGGCCCCAAACTCAAATTTTGACTACTTAATAAGTATGGAAAAAAATGAGTTTCCAGCTGGAAACTACATTTTAGAAGTGAAAGCCAAAAATGGTGAAAAAGAGTGGACTATGGAAAAAGAATTTACCATTGTAGAAAAAGAGAATAAGAAATTAAATGAAACAACGAATCAACTAGAGGCGACTTCCTCAAGGAAGCTGATTTTTTATATAGTGTTGCTACTATTTATTTTGTGGTCAGTTAATTGGAAAAATAGAAATAGAAGAAAAAAGTAACGGTTTAGATAGTTAGTGAAGACCAGAGTATGAATAGAAAAGTGGGAAGCTAAAGTAGTCATCTTCTCACTTTTCTTATTTTTCCCCAAGAACAAAGGAATATTTTGATGAAAATAGGACAGAAACATTTGTATTTTGTAAATAAAAGAGTATACTTTAGATTGGAATCATTCTAAAATTAATAAAAAGAGTTTCCACGCACATATTGTATTTAGGTTTATTTTATTCTGGGTTTTGATTCATTTTGGCAGCACCAACCAACTGCGCAAATGGATAATTACAATGGATAAAATCAGCTTATTCTTTTTGTGGAAACAGTAAAAACAAGGGGGATTATTGATGTTTGATATTGTAACATTAGCAAGATTCCAATTTGCGATGACGACTGTCTTTCATTACTTCTTCGTACCGTTTTCAATAGGATTAGCACTTGTAGTCGCAGTCATGGAAACGATGTATGTTGTGAAAAAAGATGAGCGTTATCGCAAAATGGCGAAGTTTTGGGGCAACATTTTTCTATTAAGTTTTGCAGTAGGCGTTGTAACAGGAATTATTCAAGAATTCCAGTTTGGAATGAACTGGTCAGATTATTCACGCTTTGTCGGAGATATTTTTGGTGCTCCACTAGCAATTGAAGCGTTACTTGCATTCTTTTTAGAATCAACATTTTTAGGTTTATGGATATTTACTTGGGATAAAGTCAGTCCTAAACTACATTTAACATTTATTTGGTTGGTCGTATTTGGTTCAATGATGTCGGCTTTCTGGATTTTAGCGGCAAACAGCTTTATGCAACATCCAGTGGGCTATACTTTAAACAATGGTCGTGCTGAATTGATCGATTTTGGGGCCGTAATTGGCAATCCAAAAGTTTGGTATGAGTTTACACATGTTCTGTCTGGCGCAATTGTGATGGGCGGAATGATCGTTGCAGGTTTAGCTGCATTCCAAATTTTGAAAAAACGTGATATGAATTTCCACAAAACATCTATGCGTGTTGGTTTATGGATCGCTTTATTTGGGTCACTATCTGTTTTATTTACAGGGGACTTGCAAATGAAAGCCTTGATCAATGATCAACCAATGAAATTTGCGGCAATGGAAGGGGATTATGAAGATTCTGGCGATCCGGCCGCTTGGACATTGATTGCTTGGGCCGATGAAGCGCAACATAAACAAGTATTTGGGATTCAAATTCCTTATATGTTAAGTATCCTTTCTTATAACAGTTTATCTGGTTCCGTTGATGGAATGGACACTGTGAATGAACGTTTGAAAGAACAGTATGGTGATGATAAAAATTATTATCCACCCGTCAACACATTATTCTGGAGCTTTAGAGTCATGGCTGGCTTTGGTGCATTGATGCTTTTAGTTTCAGCTTTAGGATTATTCTTTAGTCGCAAGAAAAAACCTTCACTTTATGAAAAACGTTGGATGGTTTGGATATTAGCATTGTGTACATTTGCTCCATTCTTGGCAAATACAACAGGTTGGTTGATTACTGAGCTTGGTCGTTATCCTTGGACTGTTTATGGTTTATTTACGATCGAAGACAGTGTGTCGCCAAACGTATCAGTGGCTTCACTGTTAACATCGAATATTATTTACTTTATTCTCTTTGCAGGTCTAGGTTCAGTCATGGTTTACTTGATTACGGTCGAACTTAAAAAAGGCCCAGATTATGAAGAAAAGAAATTAGCAGAGGCAAACTCTACTGATGTAGATCCATTTGATAAGGAGGTCTTTGGCGAATGAGTACGTTGCAATTACTTTGGTTTGTCCTAATTGGTATTTTATTCTCAGGCTTCTTCTTCCTAGAAGGTTTTGACTTTGGCGTGGGGATGTCCGTTCAAACATTAGCGCACGACGAAGAGGAAAAAGAACAAATCATCCAAACGATTGGACCGGTTTGGGATGGTAATGAAGTCTGGTTATTAACAGCAGGTGGGGCGATGTTTGCTTCTTTCCCATACTGGTATGCTTCATTATTTAGCGGATTCTACTTGATTTTGTTTATTATTTTAGTTGGTTTGATCATTCGTGGAGTGTCATTTGAATTCCGTCACCGTATGCCAGATGGCAAACGTCGTAGAATGTGGAACTGGACATTATCGATCGGTAGTTTTATCGTGCCATTTTTCTTTGGGGTTTTATTCATTGATTTAGTTCAAGGAATGCCGCTTGATGTGAATGGCAATATGATGGCTTCATTTACTGACTACATCAATGTATTTTCTGTTGTCGGTGGGGTTGCTTTGACATTATTGTGCTACCTACATGGCTTGAATTATATTACGCTTAAAACAGAAGGTCCTGTGAGAGAGCGTGCACGTAATTATGCGTCATTCTTTTATTGGGTTTTATATGTTGGCTTAGTTGTCTTTGCCGCTTTGTTGTACTTTAAAACAGATTTCTTTGATAATAACTTTTTAGTGACATTATTACTTGTTGTAGCAATTGTAGCATTGACAGTTGTTGCCAACGTCAGTGTCTTTAAGAAAAAAGAAATGTTGGCGTTCCTTGCTAGTGGTTTGACGTTGATTCTTCTAGTGGCATTATTATTTAGTGGTTTATTCCCACGAGTGATGATCGGTAGTGAAGGGTATTATGACATCTTGATCAAAGATGCTTCAAGTTCTCCTTACACATTGAAAACAATGACATGGTTATCATTAACGATTTTACCATTTGTATTAGCCTATACAGGCTGGTCTTATTATGTCTTTAGAAAACGGATCAAACATCCAGCAATCGCTGCTGTGGGGTATGAAGGATGATCGATAAAGCCATCTTAAAAATGCCGAAAATCAAAAATATCATGATCTTGCTTGCAGGTTTTTCTTTCCTGCAAGCAGTATTTATTATAGGACAAGCATTTTATTTAGCGAAAGCCGTTGTTGGGTTATGGGAAGGTGGTCTGCTACAAGACCAGCTGTTGAATATTTTGGTGTTCTTTTTGTTTTATACTGGCAGACATGTCGTGACGTATCTTCGTGAGAAAATGTTAGACACCTTTAGCTATGAGCGATCACGTGAATTAAGGGAAGCCTTGTTGCAAAAGGTTTTCCGCCTGGGACCAACGGTGGTTCAGAAAAATGGTACGGGAAATATGATCACGATGGCACTTGAAGGAATCAGTCAGGCAGAAAATTATCTGCATCTGATTTTGATGAAAATTATGAATATGATGATCATTCCATGGATCATTTTGATTTTTGTCTTTACATTGGATATTCGTTCTGGAGTCGTTTTATTAGTGGTGTTTCCTATGATTATTATATTTATGATCATTTTAGGATATGCGGCTCAAAGTAAAGCGGATAAACAATACAAAGCATTTCAGATTTTGTCTAACCATTTTATCGATTCATTACGAGGCTTAGACACTCTAAAGCTATTTGGGTTAAGTAAAAAGTATGCAGGCAGCATTTATAATACCAGTGAGCGTTTTAGAGAAGCAACGATGAGTACTTTGAAAATCGCGATTTTATCAACGTTTGCCTTGGACTTTTTTACAACATTATCAGTAGCTGTTGTAGCGGTATTTTTAGGTTTGAGTTTGTTAGAAGGTGGGATTTTACTATTTCCTGCATTGACGACCCTGATTTTAGCACCAGAATTTTTCTTACCAGTGCGTGATTTTGCAAGTGATTATCATGCGACTTTAGATGGTAAAAATTCATTCCAAGCAATCCAAGCTGTTTTGGATTTACCAGAAATGACTGAAACGGATCGTCTTACTTTAGGAGATTGGACAGCGTTGAGTGAATTAACAGCTGAACAATTAACATTCCAATATGAAGAAGCCGCTCAGCCAGCATTAAAAGGATTAGATTTTAAAGCAAAAGGGTATCAAAAAATTGGGATCATTGGCGCAAGTGGTTCGGGAAAATCAACCTTGATCAATGTATTGAGTGGATTTTTGGAACCGAATGCTGAAATGACAAAAATCGAAGTCGATGGACAAGAGATCCCACATTTTCTGCAAAAGCAATGGCAAAGTCAAGTACTCTATATTCCGCAGTCTCCTTATATTTTCCAAGATACCTTAGCCAATAATGTCCGTTTTTATACGCCAGAAGCGTCAGATGAGCAAGTGATGGCTGCTGTTCAGTTAGTAGGACTAGAAACGCTTGTAACAGGTCTAGGGGACGGTATCAATACGGTAATTGGCGAAAGCGGGAGAATGCTAAGTGGAGGCCAAGCACAGCGTGTGGCGCTTGCTAGAGCTTTTTTAGATCAAGAACGTCGGATTTTACTATTTGATGAGCCGACTGCTCACTTAGATATTGAAACTGAGGTAGAATTGAAAGAAAGAATGTTGCCTTTAATGGAAGAACATCTTGTCTTTTTTGCCACGCATCGATTACATTGGATGGCAGAAATGGATTATATTCTAGTGATGGATAAAGGACAGTTGGTTGAAGCAGGCACCTTAGCTGAGTTGACTGAAAAAAATGGCTACTATGTAAAATTAGTCAATCAAATGAGGGGGACAGAATAATGGAAAATACCCCAACAAATAAAGAATTATATGAAAAAGATCAATGGGTTAAACCCTTCTTGAAAAAGTATAAAGGCTTATTGTACTTAGCCCTGATTTTAGGCTTTTTAACTTTCTTCAGTGCGGGTGCTTTGATGTTTAACTCGGGTTATTTAATTAGCCGAGCAGCATCACTTCCAGAAAATATTTTGATGATTTATATTCCCATTGTATTAACACGCGCCTTTGGGATTAGTCGTCCAGTTTTCCGATATATTGAGCGTCTAGTCAGTCATAATTGGGTTTTGAAAATGACATCTGATTTGCGTTTGAAACTTTACCTGGTTTTAGAGAAAGATGCGATTTTCTTTAAATCGAAATACCAAACGGGTGATATTTTAGGTTTATTATCTGAAGATATCAATCACTTGCAGAACTTGTACTTGCGTACGATTTTCCCAACTGTGATCGCTTGGTTGTTATATATCTTTATTATTATTGGACTAGGTTTGTTTTCATGGTGGTTTGGTCTGTGCATGTTATTGATGTTAGGTGTAGTGATTTTTCTTTTGCCACTGCTCTCAGTTTTAGTAAATGGTGCGAGACAAGAGAAACAAAAAGTGTCTAAAAATGAATTGTATAAAACATTGACAGATAATATCTTAGGCGTTTCTGATTGGGTGTTTAGTCAACGTGGACAAGAATTTGTTCATTCATATGAGAAAGAGGAAGCAAAATTACGCCAGTTAGATGAAAAGATCAAACGTTTCAATCGTTTTCGTGATTTTGTTTTACAAGTCGCTTTTGGGGTCATTACAGTTGCCATTTTAGCTTGGACGAGCGTTCGTTTTCCTGGCAACCATGGTGGAGCGGCTAACTGGATTGCAGCATTTACTTTAACGGTGTTTCCACTGATCGATGCATTTGCTCCCCTACCTGATGCGGCGCAAGAAACAAATATTTATAAAGATTCCATCAAACGATTGAATGATTTACCAGAGCCAGATGAGACAAATCAAGTCGTGAACGATGTAACGGTTACTGATAGTGAAATCAAGATCACGGATGTGTCATTTTCTTATGAGGGAACAGCTAAGAATGTACTGGAAAATTTAAGTTTAACAATCCATTCAAAAGAAAAATTAGCAATTTTAGGCCGTAGCGGTTCAGGGAAAAGTACTTTAGCAACCTTGATTCGTGGGGATTTACGTCCAGATAAAGGTAATATTACGCTAGGCGGGATTCCTACAGCAGAATTTGGTGATCAAATTACCCAATCGATTGGTGTGATTCATCAAACACCTTACTTATTTAGAACGACGATTCTAAATAATGTTCGAATCGGACGAGAAGAAGCCTCAGAAGAAGAGGTTTGGCAAGTGTTGAATAAGGTTGGTTTAAAAGAAATGATTGCAGCGTTACCGGAAGGGTTATTGACGATGGTGGATGAAGCGGGGCTGCGTTTTTCTGGCGGTGAACGCCATCGTTTGGCTTTAGCACGGATTTTACTTCAAGATACACCAGTTGTACTGTTGGATGAACCAACGACAGGACTGGATCCAATCACAGAACAACAATTATTGGAGACGTTTTTTGAGACATTGAAAGATAAAACGATTATTTGGATCACACATCATTTGCAAGGGGTTCACATGATGGACCGGGTCGTTTTTATTGAAGATGGTCAGCTAGAAATGAGTGGTTCTCCACAAGAGCTACTGGCGACAAATCCGCATTATCAACAATTATATGCAATTGATCGTGGTATGAATAAGCACTGAATGAAATAAAAAAAGCTGAGGCAAAACGCAATGAGCGTTGCCTCAAGCTTTTAAAAGGATCGTTGTAATAATAAGTGCGTTAATTGAGTTAGCTGTTCTTTACCTAAACAATCAGGTAGTCTTTCAATATCGGTCAAAGCCTTTTCTGTTACTCGTTTAGCAAATGCTTTTGCATCATTTACGCCCTCTAGTTCGTAAACAAGTTGAGCAACTTCACTTGCTTGGGTAGTTGTTATGGCCGCCCCCTTTTCTAAATAATTGTTAAAGCGCTCTGGTGATTTTTGCATCGCAAAGAGCAACGGTAATGTGTAAACACCTTGAGCGAGATCTTCTAAGACAGGCTTTTTTAAGGTTTTGACATCTGCGGTGTAATCTAAGATATCATCATAGACTTGAAAGGCAATCCCAATATGGCGACCAATCCGTCTTGCCAGACGCTGGACCTCAGCACAAGCAAAGCCAAAATGAGCACCTTCTAAACAACTTAATGAGAATAGTTCAGCTGTTTTGCCATTAACGCTGCGTAAATAATCGGAAATCGTCATGTTCTTTTTATAACGTGTGTGCATTTGATCTAATTCACCGAGTAGTAATCGTTTCATCGCAGAAGCGTTCGTATGTAAGAAATCTGAACCATTCATTGTATCAGCAAGTAATTCAAAGAACTCTGTGAATAATAAATCTCCTGTATAAACGGCAACATCTTTGCCATAACGAGATTGAATCGTAACAGCTCCTCTTCGAAGAGGAGAATCATCGATGATATCATCGTGGACAAGTGTGGCCATGTGTAAAATTTCGATTGAAGCAGCAATTTTTATTAGTTGTTGATGGTCTTGTTTTTGTTCATCGCCAATTTGAGTAAATAAAAAAAAGAAGGCAGGGCGCAATAATTTTCCACCAGAACACGTTAGCTCGATTAAAGCTGCTTCAATTTCTTTGTTTCGTATTTTTACTTGATGTTTGATCAATTCACAAGTTTCGTTTAGTTGTTGTTGGATAATAGGAAATTCCTTCCAAAAATCATTCATAACACAATAGTCCTTTCAGTAATTCAATACTATTGATTGTATACGATGTTGGTGAAGAAATACAAGTAAATTATTCTGTGAGCATAAAACTAAATAATGTAAGGAGAGAAGAGTATAATTTGAATAGAGAAGTTTTTTTTGAATTAGTTGAACTAAAAGCAAAGACAGCCAGTGTTTTACCCTTTCTTTTAGGAATTTGTTTTAGTTGGTATCATTATGGAAGTTTACATTTGGGTTATGTTCTTATTTATTTTATTGCGATGTTTATTTTTAATATGGCTGTTGATATTTTAGATAACTATAATGACTACCACCATGCCAAAGAAGGGCATGATTATAAAGAAAAGACGAATATCATCGGGCGGGAGAACCTGTCACTATCAATGCTTCGTCAATGGATCATTTGGATGATCGTCATCTCAGCATTGATGGGAATCGGTTTATCTATGATTGTCGGTTGGCCGCTATTATGGTTGGGGCTGTACTGTTATTTGATTGGAATCTTTTATTCTTCTGGACCCAAACCATTATCAAGTTTGCCTCTGGGTGAATTCTTTTCAGGATTTACGATGGGCTTTATGATCATGTTGATTTGTGTCTATATCAATACATTTGATTCTTTTCAATGGACAGCGGGCAATCTTGGCAGTATCTTCTTAATATCACTACCCAATACTTGTTTGATCGCTAATTTAATGTTAGCAAATAATATTTGTGATTTAGAAGAAGATGAAATGAATCATCGCTTCACCTTAGTTCACTATTTAGGGAAGAAAGCATCGATTGGTTTGTTTGTCGGATTGATCGTGATTGCATTTGCATCGATAGTGTTGAGTGTTGTTTTGGGCTTAACACCGATTACGATGTTATTGACGTTACTTGTTTTGCCATATATTTGGAAACAAACGAAGTTATTTTTAAAGGAGCAAGTCAAAACAAAGACATTTATTTGCGCTGTTAGAATTTTAGCAGTCGGAGCACTGGCACAAGTTGTATTTTTCGCCATAGGATTGTGGCTTAAATAATAAATAAAAAGGTTAAGAGGGGATTTTAAAAATGAGTAAGCATGTCGTTATTTTGGGCGCTGGCTATGCCGGATTAAGAGCGCTCCATGAATTACAAAAAGGAAACAATGAGTTGAAAATCACATTGGTTGATCAAAATGATTACCACTTTGAAGCAACAGATATCCACGAAGTTGCAGCAGGAATCCAAACGTCAGAAAGAATTACTTATCCAATCAAAGATGTTGTAAAATCAGCATGTACGACGTTTGTACAAGGTAGAGTGGAAAAAATCGATAGTGAAAATCAACTTGTTCATTTGAAAGATCAAGAAGCGATTTCTTACGATTATTTGATCGTAGCTTTAGGTTATGAATCAGAATCATTTGGTATTCCAGGTGTTGAAGAATTCTCATTAAAAATGGTCGATATTCCGACATCAGAAAAAGTTTATCAACATTTAACAGAACAAATGAAAGCATACAAAGAAACAAAAGATGAAAATTACCTAAAAATCGTGGTTTGCGGTGCAGGTTTCACTGGGATCGAATTATTAGGTTCATTGCATGAAGGCAAGAAAAAACTAGCTGAAATCGCAGGTGTTGAGCCTGACAAGATTCAATTGTATTGTGTTGAGGCTGTGACTCGTTTATTGCCAATGTTTAGTGAAAAATTAGGTGGTTACGGAATCGATCATTTGAAAAAATGGGGTGTTAATTTCTTAGTTGGAAAGCCAATCAAAGAGATCAAACAAGATACGGTTGTTTATTTAGATAATCAAGAAACAAATGAATTAAATGAATTAACAGCAAAAACAATCATTTGGACAACTGGTGTCAGTGGCAGTCATGTTGTTGGTGATTCTGGTTTTGCAGCAAAACGTGGACGTGTGATGGTTAAACCAGACTTAACAGATGCAGATCATGAGAATGTCTACATTATCGGTGACTGCTCTGCTGTGATGGATAAAGAATCAAATCGACCTTATCCGACAACTGCACAAATTTCACTTAAAATGGGTGAACACGCAGGTAAGAACATCAAAGCCCAGTTAAAAGGAGAACCTACGAAAGAGTTTACGTTTAAATCGCTAGGTTCTGTCGCTTCTATTGGCAATAGTCATGCGTTTGGTGTTGTTGGTAAAATGGAAGTCAAAGGCTATCCAGCTTCATTCATTAAAAAAGCAATCATGGATCGTTCTTTATTTGAGACAGGTGGAGTGAAAGAAGTGTTAGCTAAAGGTCGTTTTGATTTTTACCGTTAAAGAGAAAATTGTAGTATAATAAAATCAATCGAAATGCAACGAAGGGTTCCAAGTAGAAAGTTGTTTTGAAATGACAGAAAGTCAACGGCTGCTGGAAGTTGGCCAAAACAACATTTTGAATTACAAATCTGGAGCATGATGTTTATTCGGGTGAGATCCGTTAACGTCTTTTGAGAGGAAATTATTATTTAATTTCAACTATGGGTGGTACCGCGTGTAAGGATACGTTCAAGACAAAATCATAGGATTTGTCTTGTCGTTTATTCGTCCCTGACAGTCTATTTTTGATTGTCAGGGACTTTTTTATTTTTAAATCGTTAAATTGACAGGAAAAAGGGGATTTTAGATGAACAAAGAGTTAAGTGTCAAAGAAGCATTTATTGTATTTCTATCATTATTATTGATTATTAGTATTTGTGTGATCGGCATCGGTATGAGTCCGATTTTCCCAGTGTTATGTGCTTTAGGCTTATTAATAGCTTGGAGTAAGTGGCGGCAAGCTTCCTGGGATAAGATTCATGAAGGGATCATTGAAGGGGTTAAAACAGGAATCGTTCCGATGGTCATATTTATTTTGATCGGTGCCTTGATTGCAGTTTGGATTGCTAGTGGTGTGATTCCAACCATGATGTACGCTGGATTTTCTGTGATTAGCACCACGATTTTTTTACCATCGGCCTTTGTTAGTTGTGCAGTAGTGGGAATTTCGATTGGCAGTGCCTTTACTACTGTTTCAACAATTGGCTTGGCTTTAATGGGGATGGGAATCTCAATGGGGTTCAATTCTGCGATACTAGCCGGAGCGATCATTTCAGGTGCTGTTTTTGGTGATAAAATGTCGCCGCTCTCTGATACGACCAATTTAGCTTCTGCAGTTGCCGGAGCAGATTTATTTAAACATATTCGAAATATGATGTGGACGACCGTTCCAGCCTTTATTCTTTCGTTTATGCTATATGCAATTATTGGCTTTCAAACAAAAATTGGGCAAACAATGATTGAAACAAACCAATTTTTAGAAGTCTTACAAGAAAATTTTTCGATTAGCTGGTGGGCGCTTTTACCGATTCTGCTGCTAGTTTTTTGTTCAATCAAACGGGTTCCAGCTATTGCTTCATTATTGGTTACGATTTTAGTTTCAAGTGTGATGTATTTGTTTCAAGAAAAGACGGTTGATTTAAAACAATTGAGTACGATAATCGAAAATGGGTTTGTTTCAGAAACAGGAATGGAACAAATTGATGCTTTGTTGACTAGAGGGGGGATTCAAAGTATGATGTGGTCAGTCTCATTGATTCTTTTAACATTGTCATTGGGCGGGTTATTGATGAAAATGGACGTGATCACTGTTTTGATGGCGCCGCTTGCTGCTAAGTTGAAATCAACAGGTAGTTTAGTAGCTGCGACAGTTTTCAGTGGTGCCTTGGCTAATTTAATGATCGGAGAGCAGTATCTATCCATCATTTTACCTGGCCGTGCTTTTAAAGAAAGTTATGATAAATCAGGTCTTGCCCCAGAAGTTTTGTCACGCGCCTTGGAAGATTCTGGAACAGTTCTAAATTCATTGATTCCTTGGGGAGTAAGCGGCGTATTCATGGCAAGTACACTGCAAGTGGCTACATTAGATTATGCACCATTTAGTTTCTTTATTTTATTCTGTCCGATTTTGTCGATTTTTTCTGGTATAACTGGAATTGGGATTCATAAACAAGCATCTTTGGTAGAATAAGTAATGCGAATAAAGGCGTGTGTTTATTCAAAATCATTAAAATTTTAAGAGAAACAATGGGGGTACTTTTGTTCGGCTCTATTTTTAGGTATAATGGATACTGATTGAAAAGAGGGATGTTACATGGCACAAAAACGGAAAAGTGCAAAAAAGAAAAAAACTAAAAAGCAACTACAACAGCAGGAGCATCTTAATTTCATTTTTCTCGGTATCTTTTTTATCTTCTTTGGATTATTTGGATTATTAAAATTAGGATTCCTTGGCACATTGATTGCCAACGGTTTGCGTGTGGTCATAGGAAATACTTTTTCAATAGCAGCTATTTTACTCATGCTTTATGGGCTGTCATTAGTAATCTTTGGGAAAGAATTTCCAATTAAAAAAAGTCGCCCAATCATTGGTGGGTTGATCATTTACTTAGGGGTTTTACTATTTTTACATGCTTACATGTTCCGCAATGTAGGAACTCAGTCACCTGATATTATTGGAACTACTTGGGATTTTCTTCGAATTGACTTAAAGAGAAGTACCGTGGCTGAAAATGTTGGCGGTGGAATGATCGGTGCGCTCTTGTATAGTGGGACATTTTTCTTAGTTGCTCAATTTGGTAGTTATTTAATTGCGGGATTACTTGTATTGTTTGGGGCATTTTTAATCAGTATGCTCGATTTTCAGCAAGTGATGAACGGCCTACAGATTGTCAGAGAAAAACTTAGTGGCATAACAGCTAAAAGTAGTGAAAGACAAGCAGAAAAAGAAGCCAAACGAGCAGAAAAACGTGCAGCTAAACAAGTAAAAATGGAACAAATGGCGCAAGAACGTTTAAAAAATGATGTACGAGAATTAACACCAGGTGAAAAATTAGCGCATGAAGCTCGGGAACAAGAAGAAAAAGATTTACAAGAACCGGAGCAATTAACACTCGTTCCAATCGATAGCTTCCAAAGTCAGGCACAAGAACCACTAACTCAGCCTAAAACAACGACTACTCCTGAACTAGAAGAAAGTGGCGAGTTAGATTTTGAGATTTCAGAAGAAGCCGAAGATCGTGACTATGAACTGCCACCTTCAACCTTATTAGATTCGATCCCAGCCGCCGATCAAAGCGGAGAGTATCAAAAAATCGAAAAAAATATTGGCGTATTAGAACAAACTTTCAAAAGCTTCGGCGTAGATGCAAAAGTTGTCAAAGCCAGTCTGGGACCAGCTGTAACGAAGTTTGAGATTCAACCAGCTGTAGGAGTTAAGGTCAGTAAAGTAGTTAGTTTGACGGATGATATTGCCTTAGCGCTCGCGGCAAAAGATGTCAGGATGGAAGCGCCGATCCCAGGGAAATCATTGATCGGGATCGAAGTGCCCAATAGCACAGTTAGCACAGTATCATTTAGAGATATCATCGAAGCGGCTCCCAGCCATCCAGATAAATTACTAGAAGTACCACTTGGCCGCGATATTTCTGGTATGGTGCAGTCCGCAGATTTGGCAAAAATGCCTCACTTGCTGATTGCAGGATCGACCGGAAGTGGGAAATCAGTTGCGATCAATGGGATCATCTCCAGTATTTTAATGAGAGCAAAACCTCATGAAGTGAAACTGATGATGATCGATCCCAAAATGGTAGAATTAAATGTCTACAATGGGATTCCCCACTTACTTACACCTGTTGTGACAAATCCAAGAAAAGCAGCTCAGGCTTTACAAAAAGTTGTACAGGAAATGGAATTCAGGTATGAAAAATTCGCCGCTTCAGGTGTCCGAAATATTTCTGGGTATAATGAATTAGTTATTCAAAAAAACCTTGAAGATGGCGAAAATCGTCCGATTTTACCATTCATTGTTGTAATCGTTGACGAGTTAGCCGATTTGATGATGGTAGCGAGTAATGAAGTGGAAGATGCAATCATCCGTTTAGCCCAAATGGCACGTGCGGCTGGGATCCACATGATTTTGGCAACACAAAGACCAAGTGTCGATGTCATCACAGGAATCATCAAAGCAAATGTTCCGTCAAGGATGGCATTTGCCGTTTCAAGTGGAACCGATTCTAGAACGATCATCGACAGTAATGGAGCGGAAAAACTATTAGGCCGAGGGGACATGTTGTTCCTACCAATGGGTGAGAACAAACCGATTCGTGTCCAAGGAGCGTTTATTTCAGACCATGAAGTTGAACGTGTTGTGGCATTTGTGACCGAACAGCAAGAGGCTGATTACCAAGAGAGCATGATGCCGACAGAAGAAGATACAATGAGTAACGGTTCAAGTGATACACCACAAGATGATCTGTATGAAGAGGCGAAAGCATTGGTGGTAGAAATGCAAACAGCCAGTATTTCATTATTGCAAAGAAGATTTAGAATTGGTTACAACAGAGCAGCTCGTATAGTAGATGAATTAGAAGAGCATGGTGTGATTGGACCATCAGAAGGCAGCAAACCAAGGAAAGTCTTTCTTGAACAGGTGCCAGAAGATGCACCAATCGATCATGGATCAGAGTAAGAATGTTGAAAAAGTGGGGTGAGCAGAAAAGCTGACTCCATTTTTTATTTATTAAAGACGAAACAATGGATGCTATATGTACACAGTTTCTCTAAAGAGGTTTGCCATAAATGTAAACTTTGGTATAATGTACAAAATACTATAGAACAGATGGATGAATTGCTAATTAAAGTATAAATGCGATTAGAATTAAGGAATTCGCAATACAAGACGAATAAACTAAAATAAAACGATACACTAATAAATTATATAAGGATGGAGAATATGAGAAGAAAAAGCGTATTATATCTAGACGTGGCAGAACAAATCAAATCAGATATCATGAATGGCACATATCCTGTAGGTTCCTTGTTACCAACAGAAGCAGAGCTTGAACGATTATTTGATGTAAGCAAGATAACGGTTCGTCGAGCGATTGAATTATTATCTTCAGAAGAGTTAGTTGAAAAGAAAAGTGGTAAAGGAACAACTGTTTTGAGCAATCGTCCTTATAATAAATTGTCAAAAGCGGGCACATTTACAGAATATTTAAATGACTCTGGACAACAAGTAGCTAAGAAAATTCTGAAATTAGAGAAAGTAACTTTAGAGATTGATTCTCCAATCTATGCTTGTCTTGGAGCAGAAGCGATCAAGGTCGCTCGTCTTTACACGTTAGATGATCGTCCTTATATCTTTTTTAATTATTATCTCCCAACGATTATGGCTGATGTGCCAGTAGAAGATTTTGAACAGGAGTCCTTATATCGTTTGATGGATCAACATGGCATCGAAATCATCAAGTTTGAGGATAGTTTTCAAACAGTAGAATTGACTAGTGAACAGCAAGAAACTCTAGCAACTTCCGAAAAAAATGGACTAAAAAGAATTCGTAAATCAGTTGGTCTTTCTGGTGAAATCGTTGAGTTCTCAGAAGCAATTTATAATACAGCTCTTTATCCGTATGTTATTGAATATGAAGCTTAAAGAAATAACAGATTACTTACAAAAGTGTAAGCAATCTGTTATTTTTTTCTATGGTGTGTTCGTTGTAATTGGATTAGACTAAAACAGTAGAGAAAAGGAGCGATGATGATGTTACAAGTAGAAAATTTAACGAAAACATATGGAACTGAAATCAAATATGAAGCACTAAAAGGATTGGATTTAACGGTAAATGACAGTGAATTTATCGGGATTATGGGTCCTTCTGGAAGTGGAAAGAGTACTTTTTTGAATCTTTTAGCAACAATCGATCAGCCGACATCAGGACAGATTTTAATGAATGGCAAAGACCCTAATCAACTAAATCAAGAAGAAATTGCGAAATTCAGACGAAGAGAGCTAGGCTTTATTTTTCAAAGTTTCAATTTGATGCCAACGTTGACTGTAGAAGAGAATATTATTTTACCATTAACCTTGGATGGGGAAAAAATTTCAGTGATGAAACGACAGCTCAATCTTTTAGCGGATCGCTTAGGAATTGCACCGTTGCTGAAAAAACGTATTGCAGAAATTTCAGGAGGCCAAGCTCAACGTGTGGCTGTCGCTCGTGCAATGATCCATCAACCCCAACTTTTATTGGCAGATGAGCCAACAGGAAATCTAGATACAAAATCATCAAAAGACGTCATGCAATTATTACAACAATTAAATGAAGAAGAAAAAGCTACGATTTTAATGGTAACCCATGATCCTTTAGCTGCCAGTTATTGCAAGCGAATCGTTTTTATCAAAGACGGTGAATTGATCGATGAGATCCATCACAATGGAAATCAAAAGATGTTTTACGATGAAATCATGGTGAAACTATCTGAGATTGAAGGTGTTGATAATGAGTTTTAGTCAATTTGTCATTCGAAATACTTTAAGAAATAAACATTTATACATGGCATATTTTTTAAGCACACTTTTTTCAGTGATGGTCTTCTTCACCTTTACCGTGTTTGCGTTTCACCCGTCATTAGCTGATGGCTTGAATGATAAGGCACAAATCGGTATGTTAGCAGCTGCAATCATTATTTATGGCTTTGCCTTTTTCTTTGTCCTATACTCCATGGATGTCTTCATCCAGTCTAGAAAAAAAGAATTTGGTCTATTAATGATCCAGGGAATGAGCCCGAAGCAACTAAAAAAAATGGTTTTTATTGAGAATTTAGTTATTGGTTTTTTTGCTACGATCATTGGTAGCTTGGCTGGAGTTGGCTTTTCACAGGTGATTTTATGGTTGAGTAATAAATTGATGCATGTCAGTTTCGGTTTCTATTTTCCAACACAAGCACTAGGGTTAACGATTATTTCTTTTACAGCCTTATTTTTAGCTATTTCGTTTTTCATTCAGTTTCGTTTACCAAAGTTAAGTTTACAGGAATTGTTAAAAGCAGGTGACTTGGGTAAAGGCACGATCCAAAGCTCGCGTGTTAAAACGATGTTAGCGATCGTTTTGATCGGTGCAGGTTATGCAATTGCTCTATTAGTTAAAGGCATGTTAGTTCCCTTTGTCATGATCCCTGTGATTTTTCTAGTAGTTGCAGGTACGCGTTTTTTATTCAATCAATTAAGTGTTTCAGTTATTGAGCGTTTAAAAAAGAAACAAGCTATTTTTTGGAAAAAAACGAATATGGTGGTTTTTTCAGATTTAGCTTTCCGTATGAAAGACAATGCTCGCTCTTTTTTCTTAGTATCGATTATTTCAACGGTGGCATTTGCTGCGATCGGAACGCTATATGGGTTTCAAAATATGATCTTAGATGGAATGAAGCAAGTGCCATATGAGTTTCAACTCACTGGAACAGCTGAGGAAACAGCTGGGATAAAACAGACCTTTACCCAATTGTTAGCGGATAAAGGGATACAAGTGGATGAGGGAGAAGCAACGATTTATACAAATGCTGAGCAAATTGATGTGATCAAAGAATCTGACTATAATCATCTTGCAAAATTAGCGAACAAACCAACGATTCAAACCCAAGGGAACGCTGTTCAATTGCGACTAGCGAATGAAATCGGCATACAAGAAGTAACAATAAATGAAGTGAAACTGCCAGACGAGGTAACGTTACCTGTCACTAAAACAGAAAAATCGGCGGTCGTCTCAGCCTATGCCACAACGGTCATCGTACCAGATGAGACCAAGCTACAAAGCTTGGAAAATACGATAACGACTGTTTGGCAGCCTAAAAATGCTAGTTACGATGAACTGGTTTCTGTGGGTAAGTTCCAAGAGAAAAATCCACTTTTGATGGCCAAAAGTTATTCGCAACAAACGATTACAAATGAATATGCACCAATTTTATTTGTGGGAATCTTTATCGGAATTGTCTTCTTTGTTTCTGCCGGCAGCTTCTTATATTTCAGATTATATAGTGATATGGACGCCGACGTTGAGAAATTCAAGATGATTTACAAAATGGGGTTAGCGAAAAAAGAATTGAAGAAAATGATTTATCAGCAAGTGGGAATCCTGTTCTTTACACCGATTATTGTCTCGGTGATTCACGGAGCTGTGGCTTTGACTGCGATGTATCATATGTTTAATCAAGGGATGCAAATAGCTGGTTGGCAAGTATTAGGGATGTTTATCGTGATTCAAATCATCTACTATCTAATTGCTCGTGTCTTTTATTTCAAAAAAGTTTATCGATTGATTCAAGCTTAGAAAAAAGAAAACCTCTGCAAACGAGTGAAGCGTTTGTAGAGGTTCTTTTCAATAAGTAGTAGTTTCAAAACTATAGAAACAAAGTGCTGCATAACCTAGAGAACATATGGACAAATCGTGGACAATAAGTTATAGTATGAAGCGAATGTTTAGAAGAAATGAGGAAGAGAACTAGTGGAAAAAGCATCCATTTATGGTTTAACAAAAGAAGAACTGATCGCATGGTTCATCGAACATGACGAAAGAAAGTTCCGGGCCACTCAAGTATGGGAATGGCTATATATCAAACGTGTCATGGCATTTAATGAAATGACAAATTTGTCAAAAGAGGTTATTGATTTATTAGAAGAAAACTTTATTATCAATCCATTGCGCCAAGTAATTATTCAAGAAGCGAAAGATGGTACTGTGAAATATCTTTTTGAGTTACCCGACAAAAATATGATCGAGACAGTTTTAATGCGTCAAGAATATGGGATGTCTGTATGTGTGACGACTCAAGTTGGGTGTAATATTGGCTGTACCTTCTGTGCCAGTGGCTTGCTAAAAAAACAACGTGATCTGACAGCAGGAGAAATCGTCGCCCAAATCATGTTAGTTCAACATTATTTTGACGAACGTGGACAAGGTGAGCGAGTTAGCCATATTGTTGTAATGGGGATCGGTGAACCGTTTGATAACTATGATAACTTAATGAATTTCCTACATACGATCAATGATCCAAAAGGCTTAGCAATTGGCGCTCGTCATATTACAGTTTCAACAAGTGGATTAGTACCAAAAATCAAAGAATTTGCGAATAATGGCTTGCAAGTCAACTTAGCAATTTCTTTACATGCGCCAAATAATGATGTTCGTACATCGATCATGCGCATCAACCGTAGTTTTCCTATCGAAAAATTGATGGATGCAGTCGATGAGTATTTGGAAAAAACAAATCGTCGAATTACGTTTGAGTATATCATGTTGAGTAATGTGAATGACCGTCCAGAACATGCCCAACAATTGGCTGATTTATTGAAGGATAAGAAGAAGTTAACCTTTGTTAACTTGATTCCATATAACCCAGTTAGTGAACATGACCAATATAGCCGTAGTGAAAAGGCAGATGTATTGAAATTCTATGATATTTTAAAGAAAAATGGTGTCAACTGTGTGATTCGAAAAGAATATGGCACAGATATCGATGCTGCCTGCGGACAATTGAGAAGTAAACAAATAAAAAAAGCTAAACGATAGAAAAAGGCCGAGACAAAACTGATTTTTAGTTTTGTCTCGGCCTTTTTTTTCTATTCGTCATTTGAAATAGTAAATCCATAATCAATAATGTGTTCTTTTAAATAACGTAAGTATTCGTTACCCATTGGTGACAGAGACATCTGAGCAGGATGGATCCAGCCGATTTCCATTGTTTCATCCACTTCTAGAGGTAAAGCAACGATATTCTCATCATTCAATTCACGGCTTAAAACACCTGAGCTAATCGTGTAGCCATCTAGCCCGATCAAGAAATTGAATAATGTTGCTCGATCACTTACACGAATACTTTTTTTATGATAAAGAGTACTCAAAATCTCTTCAGAAAAGTGAAAAGAATTAAACTGTCCTTGTTCAAAAGAAAGATAGGGGAAGTTCTCCAAGTCATTTAGAGTGACTGATTTTTTCCCGACCAAAGGATTCTTTTTGCTTACAAAAACATGAGGATGGGCAGTAAACAATGAATGAAATGTTAGCTGTTTTTCCTTTAATAGTTTACGAATCACATTTTCGTTGAAGGAATTTAAATAGAGAATACCTAATTCGCTTTGAAAAGTGCTGACATCTTCAATTATATTATTCGTTTGCGTTTCACGAAAAGTAAATTCATATTCATTCTTTTCATAAGATTTGATTAGTTGAACAAACGCATGAACCGCAAAAGCATAGTGTTGAGCAGAGACGGAAAACAATCTTCGACGTGTTTCTTGTCCCTTATATTTCCCCTCCATTAATTCCACTTGTTCTAAAATCTGTCGAGCATACGATAAAAATTCAGTTCCTTCAATTGTTAAAACCATTCCTTTTTGTGTACGCCGAAAAATTTGAATGCCCATTTCCTGTTCGAGTTCCTTAACAGCACTTGAAAGACTTGGTTGGGTAATAAAAAGATGCTTTGCAGCTTCATTTACTGAACCTAATTCAACGATTTTAACGATATAATCCAATTGTTTGATCCGCATGATATCAGACCTCCTTAATATAAAAGCGGTATGAACTGGTTTGGCTCGGTGGAGAGTAATGCCCACCTTTTAGTAGCATTAGAGTTCAACTTGAATCACTTGTACTCCTTGTTTTTCGATTGCTCGAATCACTTCAGGAGAAGCAAAAGTATCTGTAATTAAATAGTTGATATCTTTAATTTTACCACTAGTAAAATTAGAAGAAAAACCAATCTTACGATAATCGGCAACAACAATGACTAACCCATTTGTTCGCTCAATAATCAAAGAATTGATTTTAGACTCGTGTAAGACAGGCGTGGTAATACCATTTTCAATACTCAGTCCAGAACAGCCGATAATTGAAATATCAGAAGACATTTTTGAAAATGAGTCGATTGCAATATCACCAACTAAAGCTTCTTTTGGAAATCGAATTTCACCACCAGATAAAATAACAGTAGAATTTGGATTGTGGTCTAAATTAGCTACTTTTACATTGTTCGTCACGATCGTTACACGTTTATTCTCTAAGTTTTTTAAAGAAGATAAAGCAGTTGAGCCGGTATTGATAAATAAAGTATTGCCATCTTTAACAAACTCAGCCGCTTTTTTAGCAATCGCATTTTTTAAAATTTCAATTTCCTCATTGTAATCCTCGGTCCCGGTTTTTTGAACAATTTTGGCTTTACCATGAGTTCGTTGAACTAAGCCCATCTTTTCTAACGCCGTCAAATCACGACGAATGGTTATTTCTGAAACAGCAAGCTCAAGGCTGATTTCTTTCACTAATAGACTTGTATCTGTGGTCAATAGTGCGAGTAGTTTGTCTCGACGCTCTTTGATCATTTGATGCGAGCTTTTCATATGTGCTCCTCCTTTTTAACTCAATTGAGCTATTGCAAGTGTTTTTCCTATCTCTTTGGCTTCTTTCAATAAACGATGCCCAGTTGATTGATTGTTTAGTTTAAGTAAACATTGACCTTTTAGATATAAAAGATAGGTCAATTCACGATTATTTAGTCGATTCTGATCAACTAAATCTAATTCACTTAAGCATTTTTTAGTTCTATTTTGATGGAAATACTTGATTCCAGTAATTTCATGCCATGAAAATAATCCGCGAATTTGCTTTTTTTTACTATTTTTTAACTTGAATAGACGATCTAGGCAAAAAGTCAAATTTTCTTCCTCTTCTAAAAAAAAATAGCAGTACATTTGCGTATGATAATAAATGAAGAGGTAATCCAAAGTAGAATGGAAAAATTTTTGATTGTTCTGTAGATGGTCCAAACATGTAACGTACTTTCCAGCATCTAATAAAAGTAAACTGTCAAAAATAATAATAGACTGTTTGAAGCCATTAAACAAATCTTTTTCCTTCAATTTTTCTTTTAGGGTTATTGCTTCAGGCAAATTACACTTAACGGTCAAAGCGTAAATCATTTTTTCATAGATCGTTTTTAAATATTCAAAAAGTATCATAATACCTAATGCTACAACTCCGACAACACCAAAAAACACTTTAGCACCAAGTGCTTGGGAACTGACAACAAGAGAACTAATATAAATCGCAAATAATAAATAAACAAACCATAAGAGTGCCTTTTTTCCAAAGTAAATCCCTTTCCAAACTGAAAGTTTCATGTTTATCACCTCTTTATCACTATATCATACAAATGATTGAATGAACATAAAAATAAGGTTTTTATAATTTGGTGACGATAATTTTGTTTATTCGCTCTTAAAAATGATTAAACGATCATAAAAATGGATTGAAAACGGTTTAAAATATTGTAGAATGAAAAGTGTAAATAGATTGAGAAAAGGTGGAGAGATGATATGGCGACGATTCATGATGTAACGAAAGAAAGTTGGATTTTAAGTACTTTTCCTGAATGGGGAACGTATTTAAATGAAGAAATCGAACAGGAAGTAGTAAAAGCTGGGACAGTTTCACTGTGGTGGTTAGGTTGTACAGGAATTTGGTTGAAGTCTCATGAGGGAACGAATATCCTATGTGACTTGTGGTGCGGCACAGGAAAACAAAGTCATGGTAATGGCAAGATGAAAAAAGGACATCAAATGATGCGTATGAGCGGTTGTGAGAATATGCAGCCGAATTTACGAACTCAGCCGTTTGTTATTGATCCATTTGCCATAAAAGATGTGGATGCTTTGGTTGTAACACATATCCATTCAGATCACTTAGATATCAACACAGCGGCAGCTGTTCATCAGAATTGTCCAAATGCGCGTTTTATTGGGCCAAAAGAAGTCGTTGCTACGTGGTTGAGGTGGGGGATTCCAGAAGCTAAGACGATGGTTGTAAAACCGGGTGACCACGTCTCAATCAAGGATGTGGATATTGTTGCTTTGGAGGCTTTTGACCGAACTGCACTAGTGACTTGTGAAGACCCAGAAGTAACATTACGAGGGAAAGTACCACAAGATATGGATGAGATTGCGGTGAATTATTTATTTGAAACAAGTGGCGGTAATATCTATCATGCAGGAGATTCCCATTATTCTAATATGTTTGCAAAACATGGAAATGAACACAAAATTGATGTTTGTTTAGGTGCTTATGGTGAAAATCCTCGCGGGATTACTGATAAAGTGACCTCAGTTGATATGTTAAGAATGGCAGAATCATTGAATGCCCAAGTTGTGATTCCAGTTCACTACGATATTTGGGCAAACTTTATGGCAGATCCTAAAGAAATTACAGAAATTTGGAAGTTTAAAAAGGATCGCTTGAATTATCAGTTTAAGCCATTTATTTGGCAAGTTGGCGGGAAGTTTACATATCCGAATGATAAAGATCAGCTTGAATTTAATTTTTACAGAGGTTTTGATGATGTCTTTACAAAAGATAATGACACACCGTTTCCATCATTTTTATAAGAAAGGAGTAAGTGCATGCTAAAGTATTTTTATGATAATGAATTGATTCGATTTTGTGAAGAAACGCCTTCTGATTGGAAGGCTGCCATCGCTCTTAGCTGCCAGACATTACTGGAAAAGAAGATCATCACACAGCAATATATAGATGAGATCATAGAATGTGTGCAAAAATATGGACCATATATCGTGATCGTTCCAGGTGTGGCGATGCCGCATTCGTCAGAGGAGAGTCAGGGAGTTTTAGGTACAGCTATTTCATTTACAAAAATGAAGCAAGATGTAGTGTTTGAAGAAGGTAATGTTGAAAAAAATGCCCGTTTATTTTTCACATTAGCTGCTAAAAATAGTGAAGAGCACGTCGAAAATATTTCAAAACTATCAGAAATGTTGATGACTGAAGGCGTGATCGAGGCATTGATGACAGTAGAAACGATGGCAGACTATCAAAGAGTGATGACTACTTTTGATCTATAGAAAGAAGGGGAGTAAATGACGCAAATATTAGATTTTTTAATGGGGGTTTGGGATTATTTTGCTGCAAATATTTTAACACAACCAGCATTTTTGATTGGGTTTATTGTACTTTTAGGATATGTTTTATTAAAAAAACCATTATATGAAAGTATCGCCGGTTTTTTAAAGGCAACTGTTGGATATCTGATTTTAACTGTGGGATCAGGAGGATTGGTGAATAATTTTCGTCCGATTTTAGTTGGCTTAAAAGAACGATTTGATCTAGATGCGATGGTCATCGATCCTTATTTTGGCCAAAATGCTGTAACCGCAGGTATCGAAGAAACGTTTGGACGAACGTTCAGTGATACGATGATTTTACTGTTGATTGCGTTTGTCATGAATATTTTATTAGTTCGTTTTAAAAAATATACGAAGTTACGAGCAGTTTTTACAACTGGAAATGTTCAAATACAGCAAGCCGCAACAGCCTTTTGGATTTTGTTATTCTGTTTTCCTGACTTAGGACAAATTCAAATTCTATTGATCATGGGACTTATTTTAGGCTGTTATTGGGCTGTGGGCTCTAATTTGACCGTTGATATTACACAAGATTTAACGGAGGGAGCAGGTTTTGCGATTGCACATCAACAGATGTTTGGCGTATTCATTTTTGCGAAGTTAGCTGAAAAAATGAAAAAGGATAAAAACAATCGGAAACTTGAGGATGTAAAACTTCCAGGATTCCTATCTATTTTCAATGAAAATATGGTGGCAACCTCAATCCTAATGCTATTCTTTTTTGGAATTATATTAGTTGTATTAGGACCAGCATATTTGATTGAGGCAGGTTTTATGGTAGAAAGACAAAGTTTCTTTTTCTATATTTTACAGACTGCATTATATTTTGCTGTCTATCTAGCCATTTTACAATTAGGTGTTCGAACATTCGTTTCAGAATTGACAGAATCATTCCAAGGAATTTCCAATACATTGTTGCCAGGGGCAGTTCCTGGGATCGATGTCGCTGCGACATTTGGATTTGGTTCACCAAACGCAGTAACGATTGGTTTCTTATTTGGGGCGCTAGGACAATTTATAACGATTGGTCTATTGATTTTATTTAAATCGCCAGTAATTGTTATTGCAGGTTTTATTCCACTATTTTTTGATAATGCAGTAATTGCAGTTTACGCAAATAACCGAGGTGGATTTAAAGCTGCATGTATTTTCCCATTTATTTCAGGGGTGATCCAAGTTCTAGGGTCCGCTTTGATAGCAGCTTTCATTGGTTTATCTCAATATGGCGGTTATATCGGAATGTTTGACTGGGCAACTGTTTGGCCAATCATGACTGTATTAATGAAATATTTAGGTTATTTTGGTGTAGGTTTAGTCGTTATTTTACTACTAGCAATCCCGCAATTGCAATATCGGGCAAATCCTGAAGGCTATTTCTTGATTACGGAAGACTATGATGCATATGTTAAAAAAATGGCAGCTAAAGGAGCTTGATTATAGAATAGTCTCTAAAAAAGCCCAGCCGATCCTGCTTCACTTTTACATTTACTTAGCTTTAAGAGCTAGCCTTTCAGGAAAAAGTAAAAAACAGTAGAAAGAATATACTGTTTTTCTTTCTATTTTTGTCAAGGCTAAAAACGAGTTCTTTGGGCTTTAAAACTTTAGGAGGAAATTAAAATGAGAGTATTAGTATCTTGTGCAAATGGTTCAGGAACAAGTTTAATGATGAAAAAAAGTGTAGAAAAGGCATTGAAAGAACTTGGTTTTACTATTACCAATATCCATCACTGTGCGATTTCGGAAGGGAAAAGCACAGCTGGACAATACGATGTAGTTTTTTGTCCAATGAATTTTCTCAATATGTTTGATGATGCAAAGAAAAAAGGAATTACAGTTGTAGGTGTGAAGAATGTTATGTCGGCAAAAGAGATCAGTGAGCGGGTACAAGAAACAGAATTAGCCGCAAAATTTAAATAATTCTGCTTATAGGATTCAGACTAGATAGCTAGTTCGTCCTCAATCAATTGGTAAAGGAGAGAAATAAATGAGTAGACCTAATTTACAAGTAGCATTAGATCATTCAGATTTACCTAGTGCAATCAAAGATGTCGCAGCAGTCGGTGAGATTGTAGATATCGTAGAAGTTGGTACGATTTTATGTTTACAAGCTGGAGCGCAAGCTATACGCTGTATTCGTGCATTATATCCAGATAAAAAAGTAGTTGCAGATACTAAATGTGCAGATGCTGGGGGGACTGTTGCAAAAAATTGTCGAGAAGCAGGAGCAGATTGGATGACTGTTATCTGCTGTGCCACGATTCCAACCATGAAAGCTGCAGCGAAAGAAGTTGAAGAAGTTCAAGTTGAATTATATGGGGATTGGACATATGATCAGGCCCAAAGATGGTTAGAGGCTGGGATTTCTCAGGCGATTTACCATCAAAGTCGAGATGCGCTTTTGGCAGGAGAAACTTGGGGTGAAGCCGATCTGACAAAAGTAAAAAAATTGATTGAGCTGGGATTCCGTGTTTCTGTTACCGGTGGGTTGGATGTTGAATCGTTAAAATTATTTGCAGGTCTTGACATCTATACATTCATTACAGGTCGAGGTATTACGGCTGCTGTAGACCCTAAAAAAGCAGCACAGGATTTTCAAGATGAAATTAAACGTATTTGGGGGTGAGACTGGTGACCACAATAGGAATTTACGAAAAAGCACTCCCAAAAAATAGTAGTTGGAAAGAACGCTTATTGCTTGCCAAGCAATTAGGCTTTGATTTTATTGAACTGTCAATCGATGAAACAGACGAACGTCTAAAAAGGTTAGATTGGTCAAACGATGAGCGTAAAGAAGTAAGAGAAGCAATTCATGAAACCGGTATAAAAATATTATCGATCTGTTTAAGTGGGCATCGGCGCTATCCTTTCGGCTCTAAGGAACAGGTGAAAAGAACAAAAGCGCTAGAGCTGATGGAAAAAGCAATCAATTTGACATCGGATCTAGGGGTACGTACAATTCAATTAGCTGGCTATGATGTTTATTATGAATCAAAAACAGCGCATTCAAGGGAGTATTTTATTAGAAATTTAAAGAAAGCGGTAGCGATGGCAGCAGCAAAAGAAGTCGTTTTATCGGTAGAAATCATGGATGATCCTTTTATGAGTTCAATTTCTAAATTTTTAAACATCAAAAAACAGATTCCTTCACCATACTTGCAAGTGTATCCAGATATTGGAAACTTATCAGCATGGCCAGAAAATGATGTTGGCTATGAATTAGAAAAAGGGATTGATCAGATTACAGCTATTCATTTAAAAGATACTTTAGCAGTAACAGAAGACTTCAGCGGGAAATTTAAAGAAGTTCCTTTCGGTACGGGATGTGTTGATTTTTTAGGGTGTTTCAAGACATTGAAACGTTTGGATTACAGTGGTCCTTTTTTGATCGAAATGTGGAGCGAAAATAGTAAGACACCGGAGAATGAAATTGAAAAAGCAAAAGAGTTTCTATTTCCTTATTTAAAGGAGGCGGGCTTTAGTGTTAAATAAACGATTGCTACAAGAGATGAAAGAACGAGTATTTACCGCAAACTTAGCATTACCAGATTCTGGATTAGTGAAACTTACTTGGGGAAACGTTAGTGAGATCGATCGAGATGCTGGAGTCATTGTCATCAAACCCAGTGGAATCCCTTATAGCAAGATGAAAATTTGTGATATGGTGGTGACAAATTTAAATGGTGACTTGTTGGAGGCAGGATTAAAACCATCTTCTGATTTAGCAACTCACATTGAATTATATAAAGCATTTAAAGAAATTAATTCAGTTGTACACACGCATTCAAAACATGCTGTAATGTGGGCGCAGTCTGGTCGAGAAATCCCAGCGTATGGTACGACTCATGCTGATACTTTTTATGGTGGGATTCCTTGTACGCGGCAGTTGACATCAGAAGAAGTAACCTCTGCATATGAATTAGAAACAGGCAAAGTGATCATAGAAACGTTCAAAGAAAAAAGTATTGACCCTTTGGCTGTGCCAGGAGTATTGGTGTATGGACATGGACCATTTACATGGGGGGAGACACCTCAAAAAGCAGTAGAAAACAGTGTGGTTTTGGATGAAGTAGCTGAGATGGCTTGTATGACAGAAATGGTAAATAAGACTGTTCAACCAATCCCACAGTATCTTTTAGATAAACATTATTTTAGAAAACATGGTATAAGCGCTTATTATGGACAAGTATAAAAAATAGTAAAGATATTACATCGTGCAGGGAAAGTCAGATTTAGACTTCTCTGTACTTTTTTATTTTATAAAAATACTTGAATTAAAATATAGAAAAGCTATACTAGAAAAATAACTTAAAAAAGAGAAAGAGGTTGAGCATGGGGGAGAACAGATTAAAACGGGAGATTTCTCTATTTGGTGCCTTTTCAACAGTTATGGGGACTGTTATTGGGGCGGGTGTATTTTTTAAAACAGCAAGTGTAGTTAGTTTTGCAAAATCGCCCAGTCTAACGGTTTTTGCTTGGGTACTAGGAGGGCTATTGACTTTATGTGCTGGATTGACTAGCGCTGAGTTAGCAACAGCGATTCCAAAAACTGGTGGGGCTGTAAAATATATAGAGTACACTTATGGAAAGCTTCCAGGTTTTTTATTAGGGTGGGCACAAAGTGTTATTTATTTTCCTGCAAATATTGCGGCATTATCTATAATTTTTGGGACACAATTTATTCACTTATTTCATTTATCTACTAATTTGTTATTACCGATAGCTATCGGTACTGGCTTAAGTGTGACACTAGTCAACTTGTTAGGGACTAGAATGGCTGCGAATTTACAATCGTTTACTTTGGTGATTAAAATGATCCCAATTGCTTTGATTGTGTTGGTGGGACTTTTTATGCCAGCTAATGTAGAAGTTTCATTATTTCCTGTAAGAACTGGAGGAGACGTTGGTTTTATTCATGCACTTAGCGGAGCTTTATTGGCGACTATGTTTGCATATGATGGATGGTTGGGTGTTGGAGCAGTAGCGGGGGAAATGAAGCAGCCAGAAAAGGATTTGCCTAAAGCAATTTTTTTAGGCTTGACGTTCATTACGATCGTCTATGTTTTAATTAATTTTGTTTTTCTTAAAACGTTATCGATCGACCAACTTTCTGGTAATCTGAATGCAGCATCAGAAGCATCTAATCAAATTTTTGGATCGATGGGTGGTAAGTTAGTAACGATTGGTATTTTGATTTCTGTTTATGGAGCATTAAATGGTTATACTATGACAGGTATTCGCGTTCCCTATGCATTGGCATTAGAGGAAATGATTCCATTCAGTCAACAATTTCAAAAATTATCGAAACGCTTTGTTGTTCCTTATATTGCTGGGATTTTTCAATTTTTAATTGCGGCTGTCATGATGTTTTTAGGTAGTTTTGATTTGTTAACAGATATGTTAGTTTTTGTGATGTGGTTGTTTAGCCTATTGATTTTTTCGGCAGTATTTATTTTAAGAAAAAAAGAACCCGAGCTTAAACGTCCATATAAGGTACCGTTTTATCCTGTAATTCCTGCAGTAGCTATTTTAGGTGGATTATTCATTTTGATTACTACGTTATTTACACAAACAGTTTTAGCAAGCATCGGTATAGGAATCACTTTGTTAGGAATTCCAGTGTATCTGCTAAATCAAAAAATAAAAGGATTAAAGAAAAAATAATTTTGCTTTATTATTTGAAAATACTTACTTTATATTAAGAGCTTAGTAAAAATATTAAGCAATTATTAGCGTAATTGGTTTTAACTAGATCTTCGTCATTAGATTTAAACGATACTATTTTCTAAGCTTTTGATTAAGAGTGGCTTTTTCTCAAAAATTTTAATAAAATTAACAATTTCTGAAAGTTATTCTGGTCAGTTCTTTAGTATAATGAATATATCAAAACGATAAACTATTTTGGGGAAGATAGTGCATCAGAACTCTTAATAAAGCTGTAAGTGTTGTTCTTTCAACATTTACGGCTTTATTTTTTGTTTTTAAGGCTAAGAATAAATGACAATCAGAAGCAGAACGGTTTTTTTATGAACATAACTAGTGTTAGATAAAGGATCTAACAACAATTAATTAAGTTCAGAAAGTCGGAATATAAGTAAGATATATTTTGATTAAACAAATGAACTCTAAATGATCTATATTTAAATCGGTTTAGTTCAATTTTTCTGAGGTGAAACCTAAAACAAAACAAAGATGTTTTGTTTTAGGTTTTTTTACATTGTTTTCTTATTTAATTGCGTATATTACTTTAAGGGGGGAAGAGGATGGATATTAAAGAACTTTCTTTGAAATTGATTGAGTGGGGGGTGGCAGAATATCTTCAAGACATCTATATTTTACCGATTGAAGATAAAGTCCGAATATTCACAAGAAAAGGCAGTCGCCAAGTTATTTTTAAAGAGTTAGATACATGTGAAGGGGAAAAGTTGATTTTTCATTTCAAATTTATTGGTAGTATGGACGTTGGTGAGAAAAGAAAAGCGCAAGTTGGTGCTGTAACTTATAAAATTAATCAAGAGGAAATCCGGTTACGCTTATCAACAGTAGGAGATTTTAGGCAAAGAGAAAGTTTAGTGATCCGCTTTTTACATGTTTTTGGAAACAGTCGCGAAAATTATTTTTTGCCGAAACAACTAACAATTATCCGAAGTCAAGTTAAACGTCGGGGGCTTCATTTATTTTGTGGACCGGTTGGATCTGGAAAAACGACCTTAATGTACAAGCTAGCAAAAGAAACAGATCAATTTCAGCAAGTGATCACGATAGAAGACCCAGTAGAAATTGAAGAAGAGGCATTCTTACAATTACAGACCAATACTAAAATTGATTTGACCTATGATGTACTGATCAAAGCTTGCTTACGTCACCGACCAGATATTTTGATCATCGGGGAAATTAGGGATGGACTTACTGCACAAGCTGCAATCAGAGCTGCACTTACAGGTCATACTGTGTTTGCAACGATTCATGCAAGGAGTATTAGTGGTGTATATGAACGCTTGGCTGAACTAGGGATTCAGTTAAGCGAGATTACTGAATGTGTAGCCAGCATTATTTATCAAAGGTTGTTGCCTTTTAGAACGAATACTAATGAAGAAATCAGCGGCTTACTTATTGACTATAGCTTCTCTAGAGAGACAACTTCAAAATGGTCGAAAGAATTAAGAAAGGTTTGGGCATATGGATTTATTAATAATCAAACATTTTATGCAGAAAAAGAAGAATAAATTATCCAATCAGCAACAGCAGTTGTTTATTCAATTACTTGCAGACTTGTTAGGTAATGGATTTACGATTCAAGAAAGTTTATTGTTTATGAAAAAATCTGGTTCAGTTTCTGGATTAATCATTGATGACTTGCTCGAGGGTATGCATCAAGGCGATTCTCTACAAAGTGGGTTAGTACAATTAGGATTTCAGTTGACGGTTATTACTCAGATTGAATTTGCTCAAACCCATGGAGATTTAACAGGAACATTATGCAAAATCAAAGAACACATGATAATTGTTGCTAAACAGCGACAAAATTTTTATAAAGTAATTAGCTATCCTGTGCTGTTGCTCTTATTTTTAATGGTTGTTTTGACAAGCATTCGTCAAATTTTGTTACCACAATTGATGGCAAATGGAACAATCAGAGCAGATAATATAGGAATTCTATTTATCCAACAAAGTCCTTATTATTTACTAACAGTGATACTTATCATACTAACACTAGTTGTACTGATCCGTTGTTATTTGAAGAAGAGGACATTTTTACAAAGAGCTATATTTATTTCAAAACTACCACTTTTAGGAAATTTCTATAAAGAATATAATTCCGCTTTTTTTGCGCTAGAGTGGGGAAAGCTATTTTCTCAAGGTTTGGAAATCAAAACAGTTATCTATTTAATGAAAACGATTAATCAAAGGTCCTTAATGAGTGAACTTGCTGAACGGATCGAAGAACAATCGATGCTAGGAACCACGTTTTATGATCAATTGCCCAAATTTCCTTTCTTCTCTCCAGAACTATCTTTGATTATTCAACAAGGGCAGATCAAAGGTAATCTTGGAAAAGAGTTGATTTTGTATAGCCAACTTTGTTGGCTACGTTTTTTTAAGCGTATGGAAAAAATGATTCAATGGATTCAACCGATTATTTTTTTAGTTGTTGCGTTGCTAGTCGTTAGTATTTATGCCGCAATGTTGTTGCCGATTTATGGTGGAATGGAGGACTTTTTATGAATAGTAAAAAGAAAAAAGAACGAATAAATTATGCTGGTTTTACTCTTTTAGAAATGTTAGTTGTGTTGTTAATAATTTCGGTTTTGATTTTGTTGTTTGTTCCTAATCTATCTAAACACAAAGAGGGCGTAGATAAAAAAGGGAATGAAGCAATTGTAAAAATAGTGGAGACACAAATCGATCTTTATACTATGGAGAAAAATCAAATCCCAACCGTAGAGCAGCTAGTAAAAGAACAGTACATTACGCAAGATCAATATGATAAGTACCAAGCGAGTAAGAAGTAACCATGAAGAATATGAAAGGTTTTACGCTGATAGAATCTTTGCTGGTACTATCTATCTGTATGATATTTATATTACTACCAACACTCGCCATAAAAAAATGGAAGCAGGTATTGTCAGCTGAACAATTTTTGTCATCTTTTGAGAAGAGACTATTGTTTACACAACAAATGGCGATTGTATATAGGCTTGATACTCAGATCATATTTTATGAACAAAACCAGTCTTTTAATTTTCTGATTTCTAGAGATGGACGAAAAGCAGAGAAAACAGTATTAGAGATTCCAACGGCTTTAAGGGCTACGGGCCCCAAAAAAATCATTTTCAAAAAAGGCTCAGGTAACAATGGGAACTTATCAAAATTTTCTTTTTCATGGTCCGAAAAAGAGCAATTGATTGAATTTCAATTTCAATTGGGGAGTGGGCGCTATGTTAAGAAAATTAAATAATTATAAGGCCTATATCTTATTTGAAAGTTTGATTGCACTGAGCTTATTGTGCATGATTGTTGGGAGCTATCTTTCATTGAATACATTTTTATTTAAAAAAAACAAACAAGCCATAGACAGGTTGCAACTTCATAGAGTTTTATATGAAGAAGTAAATCATTACGAAAATTACAAAGTACGCTCAGAAAATGATAACTATCAGGTACATTTTTACGAAGTGAATAATCAGTTGAATGAAGTGGTGATTACAGATGGAAAAGAGACAGTTAGCCTTAAAAAGGAGTAGTTCCTATGATAAGTATTTAGGTTTCACGCTGATAGAGTGTTTACTTGCACTGCTGATCCTCTCTAGTATTTGTCTGCTCTTTTCAGCATGCATTAAGAATGTAGCGGTAGTTACGAAACAATTGAAAAGTGAGCGCGAAAAAGAGTGGCATATATTCTTGATTCAGTTGGAAAATGAATTAGTAAATTGTTATTATGAAAAAACGCAAACGAACAAAATTGTTCTTAAAAATAAAAAAAATGGAAATGTTGTTTGGATTGAATATAAGCTAGGAAAGATTGTAAAAGTGGAAAATGGTGGATATCAGCCGCTTTTAACAGAAGTCAAAACGGCAACCTTTATTGAGGAGGGGAAAACGATAGTGATAAAAGTAAGTTTTGAAAATAATTTAAATCAAACGGCAAAATGGATCATAACTCAGGAACATAAGCATGAGTAACAGATATAAAGGAGGTATTTTGCTTACAACGTTATTACTTGTCTTTTTATTCAGTTTCATTTTCATCCTGGTGCTGGAAGACTTTCAACTGACGCAACGGTTTACACAAGAAACCAAAGATTATTACATCGCTAAAACAATGGTCAGCATGTTTCTCACTGATATTAGACAAGAGACACAACCACTGGGAAAAAGAGGTCAACAACATTTTTCATCAGGAACATTACAATACGAATATGATCAAAAAACAATTAACTTTGTTATTCAATTAAATCAAACTAGATATAGATTCCAAATGAACTATCAAGCAGTTGAAAAAGCCCAAATCAAAAAATAACAGATCAAGTACTACAAATAACACGAATAAATTATTTGTGAAACGTGTATCAAACTAACATAGAAAAAAACTGATACAGAGATTCATTTTAAAAAGAAAATACGTTAGAATGAGTTAATAAATTTTATGAAAATGAGAATAGTTCAGGGATTTACAAATAATATTAGGAAATTGATTGATTATTGTTAGGTTTTTCGTTAAAATAGAACAGGTATGAAAATTGTTATATTTTAGATGGAAATTGAGGTGTTTCTTTTGTTCCCAGAGAAAATAGAAAAGGCTTTCGGGTTAATGGAACAAGCCATCGGATTGCTAAAACGTTCTTTAGATACTTCTTTTTTGGATGCATATACTGAAAATGGTGAAAATATCATTGATAATTTTCAAGTACGTGTCTTAGATGGAGTACCAGATGAGCAAACCGTTCAAAGGTTAAAAACCATTTATCAACAACTACAAGCAATAGAATTGGAACCAGAAGAAATTAGGCGTTTATCTCAGTTGATTTTACTTAAAGGGAATAAAGTAGAATCCTTACAGGCAAATCATCAATTAACACCAGACAGTATCGGTTTTTTGTTTGTTTATTTGATCGAACAGTTATATAGTCCAGAGAAACCGCTAAAAATATTAGACATAGCATCAGGTATGGGAAATCTTCTTTTAACGGTAATCCTTAACTTGAATATAGCGAAGTATACTGTTCAAGGTTTTGGTGTGGATATTGATGATACGCTGCTTTCAGTATCAGCTACTAACAACGAATGGACAAAAGCCGCAATACAGCTATTCCATCAAGATGGGTTACAAGATCTACTTGTTGATCCTGTTGATGTAGCTATTAGTGATTTACCGATCGGCTATTATCCAAACGATGAAAAAGCCAAAGAATTTGCTTCAGCAGCAGATGAAGGCCATACTTACGCACATCATTTATTGCTGGAACAAGCGATAAAATTTGTTAAACCTGATGGATATGGATTGTTCTTGATTCCAACTGATATTCTAGAAACAGAGCAAAGTTCTTTTTTCAAAAATTGGCTGCAAAAAAATGTTTATCTACAAGGAATGATTCAATTGCCAGATGAGTTGTTCAAGTCAGTGCAATCAAGGAAAAGTATTTTGTTTGTCCAAAATAAAGGTGAACATAGTGCGCAAGTAAAAGAAGTTTTAGTTGCAAAATTAGGTTCCTTAAAAGATCCTGCAAAAGTGACACAATTTTTTCAACAATTTGAGGCTTGGAAGTCTTCAAATTTAAAATAAAAACAACTGATTAAAGAGGAGAGTATTATGTCTAAAACAATTGCAATCAATGCTGGAAGTTCAAGTTTAAAATGGCAACTATATCAAATGCCGAATGAAGAAGTAATCGCTAAAGGAATCGTTGAACGAATCGGTTTAAATGATTCTATCTTTACAATTAAATATGGCAACGATGAAAAATATGAAGAAATCGTTGACATCAATGATCATGATGTTGCTGTAAAAATGTTATTAGATAAATTAACTGAGTTGAAGATTCTAGCTTCTTATAACGAAATTACGGGTGTTGGACACCGTGTAGTTGCCGGTGGGGAAGACTTCAAAGATTCAGTTGTTATTGATGCCGAAGTTTTAGCAAAAATCGAAAAATTAGCAGATCTTGCACCATTACACAATCCAGCAAATGCAATGGGAATCAAAGCATTCAAAAAAATCTTACCAGAAATTATCAGCGTTGCTGTTTTTGATACAGCTTTCCATACGACAATGCCGAAACATAACTTTTTATATAGTATTCCAACTGAATACTATGACAAATATGCCGCTCGTAAATATGGTGCACATGGAACAAGCCACAAATATGTAGCTGATCGTGCAGCTGAAATGCTAGGTCGTCCGATTGAAGAATTGAAAATCATTACTTGTCACTTAGGTAATGGAGCCTCAATCACTGCTGTCGATGGTGGTAAATCGGTTGATACATCAATGGGCTTCACACCACTTGCAGGTGTAACGATGGGAACTCGCTCTGGTGATATCGATCCTTCATTGTTAGCTTACTTGATGGAAAAACTTGAACTAACAGATATCAAAGACATGATCAATATTCTAAATAAACAATCAGGTTTACTTGGTTTGACGGGTATCTCTAGTGATATGCGTGACTTAGAAGCAAACATGGACAAAGAAGCAGTTCAAGTCGCTTACGATATCTTTACAGATCGTATCCGTAAATACATTGGTAGTTATGTAACTGTTTTGAACGGTGTAGATGCGATTGTCTTCACTGCTGGAATCGGTGAAAATGACGCTCATGTTCGTAGTGAAGTAATCAAAGGTATGACGTGGTTTGGTTGTGAACTAGATGATGAGAAAAACAATGTTCGTGGCAAAGAATCAGTAATCTCTACAGAGGATTCTAAAGTTAAAGTATTATTGATTCCAACAGATGAAGAGTTAATGATTGCTCGTGATGTTGAACGTTTGAGAAAATAATTATAAATAAAAGCAACCTGAGAAAATCAGGTTGCTTTTTTATGTTCAAAATTAGTTGTCCTCATCTTGTTGAATAGGGATTTTGTTAGCTAAATCAGTTCTTACCACTAATACATCACAAGTTGCATTTCGGATAACGTATTCAGAAACAGAACCAATGAATAACCGCTCCACAGCGTTCAGACCAGTTGCACCTAACATGATCAAATCCACTTCATGATCTTGAGGTAATTGTTTTGCAATCAAAGGTTTTGGAGAACCATATTCAATGAGGCTAGTTACTTTTTCACAACCATGTTCTTTTGCTTGCTTTTTGTAACCTTCAAGTGTCTGTTTTGCCATCTCTGTTGCTTGCTCGGCTAAGACTCCATCAAAAGATGAAACAGATTGGAATGCTCGTGTATCAATGACGTGTGCTAAAAGCAACTCTGCATCATTTCTCATTGCAACATTCATTGCTTTTTGAAAAGCTAACTCAGCTTCGGATGATCCATCAACAGCCACCATGATTTTACGATAATTTTGTAACATTATGCTCACTCCTTTTCAAACAATTAGAAATATATTGTTCTTGATACCTTAATTGTAGAACAAAAGTTTAAAAAAAGGAAATAAAAAAAGAAGATACGTTTATAGAATCTTCTTGGCGAACATCACAGTGAATACAGCTGAAATTACAAGCAAGCTAAAAATATAGAATAACGAAAAAAATGTTAAGTTAAAGATGCCAACTAAAACACCAATGGCAGCTAAAATCAGATAAAAAACACCAAACTGATGTAAAAACTGTTTATTTTCGTCAGGCTCACCATTATGCATCAATGGTAAAAAGACAGTCGCTTTTTTTAATAAATAAATTCCGATAATAACTAACGATGCCACAGATACAAAAATAAGTACTTGAATCATGAATTGAACCTCCATCAAATAAAAAACAATTTGCACTACGCAAATTGTTTGGTAATCAAATAAAAATGGTAAAATCCGTTGATGCCGTTATTCGTCCTATAGTATTGAACCCGCAAACAAAGCAGGTGGGTTCCACGACTGACAGCTTCGAACTACCAAATGAAAAGGCATGTTACCAGCTTAGGTACCAGAAGGATCCCTAGATATCAATAAAATGTTCGGTCAACACACAAAAAAGACAACGCGTACATCACAGATTTACCATCTTTATAATAGCACATTCTCATGCAAACAGCAACGAGGGTGCTTAAATTTGAAAGCGGATTACTCTGTTGTTTTCTTATTTTTTTTCCACTCTTGTATCCGTTGATGCTGCTGATGCAATGCTTGTTCATATTTCCCCGTATCAATGGGCTCATAATAATGAGCATTTTTTATTTTATCGGGAAGATATTGCTGATCGACCCAAGCGTTTTCAAAATTATGAGGGTATTTATAGCCAATGCCTCGGTTTAACTCCTTGGCACCAGAGTAATGGCTATCACGCAAGTGGTCAGGAACATCACCTGCTTTTCCTTCACGAATATCGGCTAAGGCGGCATCGATTGCACTAATAGCAGAATTTGATTTTGGAGATAGACACAAATCAATCACCACACTGGCAAGGGGGATGCGCGCTTCAGGAAAACCTAATTTTTCGGCGGCTTGAACTGCTGTGATCGTGCGAGCTGCAGCCGGTGGGTTGCCTAATCCAATATCCTCATAAGCAATTACCATTAAACGACGACAAATAATTGGTAAATCGCCAGCTTCAACCAGTCTAGCTAAATAATGTAACGCAGCGTCTACATCACTACCGCGAATCGATTTTTGAAAAGCCGAAATCACATCATAATGAGCATCACCGTTTTTATCATGAGTCAAGGCTTTACGCTGAACGCATTCTTCAATAATCGAAAGAGTGATTTCAATTTTTTTATCTTGATTTTCTGGAGTGGATTTGACTGCTAGCTCTAATCCATTTAAGGCACTACGTAAATCACCATTAGTTGCACGGGATAAGTGCTGCAGAGCTTTTTCTTCCAAGACAACTGGAAATTCTCCTAACCCACGCTCGTTGTCAGTTAAAGCTTCTTTGATCGCTTTTTGAATATCCGTTTCCGTTAATGGTTTGACTTCAAAAATTTGAGATCGGCTTCGAATAGCTGGATTGATCGTAATGTAAGGATTTTCAGTTGTTGCCCCGATCATAATGATTCGACCACTTTCAAGATGAGGTAGTAGAAAATCCTGTTTTGTCTTATCCAAGCGATGAACTTCATCTAGGAGTAAGATTACAGTTCCACTCATTTTTGCTTCTTCTGCAACAATCTGCAAATCTTTTTTCGTATCAGTTGCTGCATTTAACAATCGAAAAGCGTAATTTGTAGAACCCGCAATGGCACTAGCAATACTCGTTTTACCAGTTCCTGGCGGACCATATAAAATCATGGATGAAAGCATACGAGCTTCGACCATTCGACGGATAATTTTTCCTGGTCCTACTAGATGTTGTTGTCCAACGACTTCATCTAAATTACGTGGCCGCATACGATAAGCTAATGGTTTTTGCATCGTTGGCCCTCCTTTTTTCTTTATCTTATCTATTATACCATAAAGAACGTATGTTTGTATCTCGCTGAGTTTGATAGGGAAATTCATTGATTAAACGGCTGTTTTTTGTACGGTTCATTTGTTATTTCAATGGATAATAGGCTTTGATTCGTGTATTATAGAAAGTGGTGAAAAATAATGAATGAGACAATAAATTTTTTTAAGACAAAAACAACTGAAGAAATTGCTCAGTTTTTGTTAGGTATGTATTTAGAACACGAAACAGAATCGGGGATACTTGCAGGCTATATCGTTGATACCGAAGCTTATTTAGGACCAGAAGATGAGGCTGCTCATAGTTTTGGCTTGCGCAATACACCACGTCTAAAAGCGATGTACGATAAACCCGGAACGATTTATTTATATACGATGCACACACATTTGATTTTAAATATGGTGACTCAAGAAAAAGGCACACCCCAAGGAGTTATGATTCGTGCAATTGAACCCATTGAGGGAATCGAAAAAATGGTAGAAAACCGCAATGGTCGTCAAGGCATCGAATTATCTAACGGGCCAGGTAAGCTGGTATCAGCTTTAGGAATTAATCAAGCGTTATATGGACAATCAATTTTTGATAGTCCATTACGATTAGTACCAGAAAAAAGAAAAACACCAAAAAAAATCATCCCACTTCCTCGAATCGGTATTCCCAATAAAGGTATTTGGACAGAATTACCATTAAGGTATATTGTTTCAGGAAATCCTTATATATCCAAACAAAAAAGAAGTGATATTGATCAAAAGGCCTTTGGCTGGAAGGAAGAAAATAAATGAAAAAAGCAACAATGTTAACTTATTTAGACCAACAAATAACCAGAAAAATCATGGAATATGATGTAGCTCTTGATTGGAACGCTAAAAACCATACAATTGAAGTTGTTTTTCGATTATTTGCCGAAAATACAGCACATGAACAGATCGATGATGCACAAGGAACGGTTTCAGAAGAAGAAATCATTGAATTTGAAGATGGGATCTTGTTTTATAATCCTGAAAAGTCTTCTGTAGATAAGGCAGATTTTCTAGCGACTATTTCTTATGAGGGCAAAAAGGGAATCAAACAGTCTGTGTTAGATGGTTTCATTGATTACTTAAATGATGTTTTAACTGAAGGACAAAGTGATTTATTAGACTTTTTAACGGATGAGGGGCAAGCCGTATTTGAGCTGAAATGGTCACAAGAATTATTTGAAGAAGCTGTTAAAAAGTATCAAAAAGTAGAGAGCGATACCTATATTGCGTACCCAAGCTATTAAAAAGAGTAAAGAGGTGATCATATGAAATGGACAGAAGTAAAAGTTGAAACAGCTAGTGAAGCAATTGAAGCAATCTCAAATATCATGATGGAAGCTGGAGCGAGTGGTGTTGCGATAGAAGATGCTTTAGATGTAGAAAATTTTCAAAGTGATTTATATGGTGAATTACTAGACAAAGAACAATTTACGCACATTAAAGAAGGTGCATTGGTTATAGCCTATTTTCCCGAAACGACCTTTTTGCCGGAAATCTTACCTTTTATCAAAGAGAGCATTACCCGCTTACCAGAGTTTGGTCTTGCTATTGGGAAAAATGAAGTGAGTGTTAGTGAAGTAGCTGAAAGCGATTGGGCAACTGCTTGGAAAAAATATTATCATCCAGTTCGTGTGACACGGTTTCTAACAATCGTTCCAAGCTGGGAGAAATATGAAGCGCAAGATGCGCTTGAAAAAATCATTACCTTAGATCCAGGTATGGCTTTTGGAACTGGAACCCATCCAACAACCCGTTTGACTTTACAAGCCCTAGAAACTGTTTTACGTGGTGGTGAAACACTGCTTGATGTTGGCACAGGTTCTGGTGTGTTAAGTATTGCGAGTAAATATCTAGGTGCTAAAGAAATCTATGCCTATGATTTAGATGAAGTTGCAGTGACGGCTGCTAAAGAAAATATGAATATGAATCCAATTGCTAGTGATGTTCAAGTCTCGGCAAACGACTTGCTGAAAGGGATAACGGTCGAAGCAGACGTGATCGTGGCAAATATTTTAGCTGATATTATTACGTTGATGATCGAGGATGCTTGGCGTTTATTGAAAAATGATGGTACTTTGATCGTTTCAGGAATCATTCAGGAGAAAAAAGCAATGGTTATAGAAAAAATGACTAGCGTAGGTTTCCTTGTAGATCAAATTTTCCAACAAGGGGATTGGTATGCAATGATATTAAAGAAAACAGAGGAAGAGTAAGATGCAGCGTTACTTTTTAACGGAGCCTTATGCAGCGCAGGATCATTATCAGATCAGTGGAGAAAACTACCATCATATCGTACGAGTGATGCGTATGACACCTGAAGAACAAGTTTTCTTAGTGTTTAATGATCATACTGCGATCATTGCAGAAATCACGGAAATCACAGAAACATCTGTTTATTTGAAAGAGCTTAGTAAAGAGACTGCTGAAAAAGAGTTGCCAATCGATGTTACGATTGCCTGTGGCTATCCTAAAGGTGATAAGTTGGAATGGGTCGTTCAAAAAGGGACAGAACTTGGCAGTCACAAGTTTATTGGTTTTCCTGCTAAGACATCGGTTGTAAAATGGGATCAAAAAAAGCGAGTTAAAAAAACTGAGCGCTTGAAGAAGATTGCCACAGAGGCTGCTGAGCAATCTCATCGCCAGTTTGCACCGGATATCGTATTATTAGAAAGAGAACAAGCGTTGATCGATGTTTTTTCTCGTTATGATAAAGTGTTGATTGCGTATGAGGAATCTGCAAAGATCGGTGAACGTAGCAGCTTTGCAACAGTACTTTCTGGACTAGAAACTGGGCAATCGCTTTTGTTTATTTTTGGTCCAGAAGGTGGGTTTTCATCTGCCGAAGTCAGTTTATTTCAAGAAAATGGCGGGATTCTTTGCGGTTTGGGGCCACGAATTTTACGTGCGGAGACAGCGCCATTATATGCCTTAGGTGCAATTAGTTACCATTTTGAATTAATGTAAATTATAGGGGGTTGTTTATGGAATTAGAGTTACAAAGACTTTCAATTATGTTAATGGATCCATCGTTTACAGACCGACAATTCACAGATGAGCTTCTGTTTTTAAAAGAATTTCCTGTTCGATCTATTTTTGTGTTACCTTATAATGTTGCAAGAGCCAAACAATTATTGACAGGAACCAAGATTCAAATCGGTAGTCTGGTTGATTTTCCCTTAGGCGGTGGAACATTGGCAAAAAAAGCTTTTGAAACAGGACAATTATATAGAGAAGGTGCTTCAGATGTTTTTGTGACGATGGCACCTGAACAGCTAGAAAGATATGGGAATGAAAGTTATCAAGCATTAGAACAATTGTCTTTTGGACGAAATGCTCTAGGTTTCTTTTTAGATAGTCGGCAATTAACAGATGGTCAAAAGCAAGTATTGGCGATGGATATCGCAGAGTTAAATGTCAGTGCTATTTCTTTAGGCTTGAATTTGACGATGGAACAAGCGATCTATGATATGAGTATTTTTAGAACAGGTCGTAAAAAGCAGATGACGTTTCAAGTAAATGTCAAAGCACCAACGTTGCTTGAAATTGAGTTACTTTTTCAAGCTGGAGCTTCATATATCGGTATTAGTAATGGCCGTGAGATATTGCCATTGATTTCTAAATTGAATTAAAACGCGAGGAATTGAAAATATAGAAAAATGTTAGTATAATAAAAGTTGTTGGAAGTGCTACTGTTTCAAGTGGTGCTTTTCTTTTTTTGAACGATCGATCATATACATATATAGAGGGATGTTGGTACATAAGTAAAAGGAGTACCACTATTCTAGGAAGCGAAGCTGACATAGAGATAGCGGATAACGGACCAAAAAGTAAAAGGAGTACCACTATTCTAGGAAGCGAAGCTGACGTAGAGATAGCGGATAACGGACCAAAAAGTAAAAGGAGTGAGAAACATGCCAAAAGAGGAAATTATGACGGGCCCTGGAGTTATGAAGCTCGTGTCAAAATACATGGCGCCCCAGCATGTTGCTTTTGTTCAAAAAGCCTGTGATTATGCTGAGAAAGCACATGATGGTCAAGTTAGACAGTCAGGTGAGCCTTATTTTATCCACCCAATCCAAGTTGCTGGAATTTTAGCAGAACTACGGATGGACCCACATACAGTTGCCACAGGATTTTTACACGATGTGGTAGAAGATACAGACGTCACGCTTGAGGATTTAGCAACTGAATTTGGTGCTGATGTTGCGATGTTAGTGGATGGTGTGACCAAACTTGGAAAAATAAAATATAAATCTCATGAAGAACAACTGGCTGAAAATCACCGAAAAATGTTATTAGCAATGGCTCAAGATTTACGCGTGATTATGGTCAAATTAGCCGATCGTCTGCATAACATGCGGACATTAAAGCATTTACGAGAAGATAAGCAACGCAGAATTGCTCAAGAAACAATTGAAATCTATGCTCCGCTCGCACATCGTTTAGGGATTAGCCGTATCAAATGGGAATTAGAAGATACAGCCTTGCGCTATATCAACCCAAATCAATATTACCGTATCGTTAATTTAATGCAAAGTAAACGAGATGAACGTGAAGCGTATGTGGAAGAAGCTGTTGAAGATATCCGCCTAGCAACGGAAGATTTAGATATATACGCTGAAATCTACGGTCGTCCCAAACATATTTATTCCATTTACCGCAAAATGAAAGATCAAAAAAAGCAATTCAATGAAATTTATGATTTGTTGGCGATTCGTGTAATCGTTGATTCAATCAAAGATTGTTATGCTGTTTTAGGTGCGATTCATACAAAATGGACACCGATGCCAGGACGTTTTAAGGATTATATTGCAATGCCCAAGGCAAACATGTATCAATCCATTCATACAACCGTTATCGGACCCAAAGGTAATCCTGTAGAAGTTCAAATCAGAACTCATGAAATGCATCAAATTGCAGAATTTGGGGTTGCTGCTCATTGGGCTTATAAAGAAGGGAAAACTGAAAAAGTCGATGAAGACACGGATAATAAGCAATTAAGTTGGTTCCGTGAAATTCTTGAATTACAAGATGAAAGCTATGATGCTTCTGAATTTATGGAAAGTGTCAAAGGGGATATTTTTAGCGATAAAGTGTATGTATTTACGCCAACTGGCGAAGTAACGGAATTGCCTAAAGGCTCTGGACCACTTGATTTTGCGTATAGTGTGCATACTGAAATTGGCAATAAAACAACAGGTGCCAAGGTCAATGGGAAAATGGTTCAGTTGGATTATACACTAAAAAATGGCGATATCATTGAAGTTTTGACCTCACCAAACTCCTTTGGACCAAGTCGTGACTGGTTGAAAATGGTAGCGACAAGTAAAGCGCGTAATAAAATCAAACGATTTTTCAAGGTCCAAGATCGCGAAGTTAATATCATCAAAGGACATGATGCAATCAGTAAATACCTGATCGAACATGGATTTACACCAAAAGAATTTTTAAGTAAAGCAAAAATGGCAGAAGCGCTGGAGCGTTTTAATTTTCAAACAGAAGACGATCTATATGCGGCTGTTGGTTATGGTGAAATCAGCGCTCAAGTGGTCTTTAATCGCTTAACTGAAAAAGAGCGTAAAGAACAAGAAATTGAACGCCAAAAACAAGAAGCTGAAGAATTGATGACGCAACCAGTCAAAAAAGAATCAGATAAAATGAAAGTTCGCCATGAAGGCGGGATTGTGATTCAAGGCGTTGAAAACTTGCTTATTCGCATCAGCCGTTGCTGTAATCCTGTACCTGGAGATGAAATTGTTGGATACATTACGAAAGGACGCGGTGTGTCCATTCATAGAGCAGATTGTCCAAATGTGCAGCATCAAGAAGAACTTGCCCAACGATTGATTGAAGTCGAATGGGAAGATACGGATAACACGAATAAAGAATACGATGCTGATTTAGAAATTTATGGCTATAATCGTAGTGGTTTATTGAATGATGTCCTACAAGTCATTAGTTCAATGACTAAAAATTTAGTCAGCGTGGAAGCGAAGCCGACGAAAAATAAAATGGCCATGATCCATGTAACAGTAAAAATCCAAAATCTAGCCCATTTAAAAACAATCGTAGATAAAATAAAGAATATACCGGATGTTTATAATGTTCGTCGAACCAATGGCTAGGAGGTAGCAAGTATGAGAGCAGTTATCCAGCGAGTGACTCAAGCAGAAGTTACAATCGATCAAAAAAGTGTTGGGAAAATCAATCAAGGGTTTATGATTTTACTCGGCATCCATGAATCAGATAGCGCAGAAGATGTAGCTTATTTAGTCCGTAAAATCAGTAAGCTTCGCGTCTTTGAAGATGAAGCGGACAAAATGAATTTAAGTATTCAAGAAGTTCAAGGGAGTATTTTGAGTGTTTCTCAATTTACATTATATGCAGATACCAAAAAAGGGAACCGACCTAGTTTTATAGAAGCTGCTCGACCTGAGAGGGCGATTCCTTTGTATGAGCTTTTCAACAAGCAGCTTAAAGAGCTAGATATTCCCATTGAAACTGGAGAATTCGGTGCTGATATGGCCGTGTCATTGACTAATGATGGACCAGTAACTATTATGATTGATACCAAAGATAAATAAACAAAAAAATGACTGAGATGAAGCTCTTTGCGCTTTATTTATGTCACTGTGAATTCAAGAAAATGGTGTGAAAAAGTCAGGCTCTTCGGCAATATCCTAAAAACCGTACAATGCGCTTTATGCATTGTGCGGTTTTTAGTCCAATCGCTCGAGCCTAAACGACTTTTAATCACAACCTCTTTTTTTAATAAGTTCTTCAAAAAAGGTATATTCGTAGTAAATGCTTGGTATAATGAACTATAAAGTGAACGTTGAGGTGTAAGATGAAAAAATATCAAGAAGAATTATTACCAAAATTGAAAAAGTTACCTGTGCCGGCATTACGTGAAACGATAGCTCGTTTAAGTGACTGGGTGAGTCCGTTACTGACGACAGAAGTATTACATGATTTTCAGGAAAAAGCTTCAACATTTAGTACTTCTGAGGGGCTAGTATTGCAAAAGAAATTAGTTGATCATGCGAACAAAGGAGCGGGAAGTTGGTTGGCACCTGCTTGGGAAAAAAGCTATTTAAAAAGCCGTGGCTATTTACAAAGTGAATCAAATTTTGCATTGATTATAGCAGAGCGCTACTATGAACACATTAACTCTAAAGAAGCCCGAGCCGCTCAGCTTATATATCAAATGAGTACCATTTATCTTAATTTAGCTGAAGGAACCTATCCAATCGAATATACAAACAAGCAGCAAAATGTCGACATGTCTTTTTATTCGAATTTTTTCAAAAGCTGCAGAATACCTGGAAAAAATCAAGATTCCTTTCATAAAAAAGAAACACAGACACCAGAAAATTATATTGTGATTTTTGTAAACGATCTCTATTTCCGTTTAGATGTTACAAATTCACTAGGTGAACGGTATTCTTTAAAACAATTGCAAGAAAATTTGACGTATCTCTTAGCTCTTGAGCAAGACTCTACACATGGAGAGGAACTCATTTCATATCTAACAGGTGTTGAAAGAGCGCGCTCATCATTTATTTATCAACAGTTAATCAAAGAAGAGTCAACTAAACAGAGTCTACAACAAATCGAAGACGCCTTATTTATTTTAAGTTTTTCAAGTGGAAACGATGAAACAACAGAAGATCGAATTGCTGAAGTTTTATTAAATACAAGCCATCAATTTTTATCAAAAACAACACAGGCTGTGATCACAAAAAATGGATATATTGGCTTTAACATGGAGCATACGGCGATCGATGGCGTACCAGCGTTGAATCTATTTACTAAAATTTTTGAATCTTTCAATACTCAGATACAAGAAACAATTGAAAAGAGTTCTTCTGATTTAGTCAAAAAACTGGAATGGACACTGACTGATTCAATGATTGATATTCTGGAAGAAGCAAGAAGCCTAGCAGAAATCGAGAATAACTCGTATACTATCAAACATCAAGTTGTTTCAGCTGTTGGTAAAGAGCGAATGAAAAAAGCGCAAGTAAGTCCAGATGCTTTTTTTCATATCGCGTTAGCACTAGCACAGCAGAATGTTTTTGGACAGTTAAGATCTGTTTATGAACCTGTTGCGATGCGGATGTATTATGAAGGACGAACAGAGTCTGCCCGTTCGATTAGCCAAGAGAAAAAGCAGTTTGTAGAAGCTTTTTCTAATAGAAGTGAGCCAATTTCTAAGGAAGAATCTCTAGCCTTATTCTTAGAAGCTGCTAGTGCTCACTCTGCTCGAATCAGTCAATGTCAAAATGGCCAAGGAGTCGAACGTCATCTATTTGGTCTTCAAAATATGGCGCTTAATGGAGAGGAAGGACCGAATTCCTTTTTAACAGACGCATTGACCATCTTAGGGGATGACTTTATATCAACTACTGGGCTTCCTTATGATATATTAGAGTCCTTTAGCTTTGGACCAGTCAATGAGACTGGGTTTGGTCTTTATTATGGCATCTTAGCGGAGGAAGTAATTTTGACGCTATCGGCTAAGAAAATATATGAAAATGAAGCGATGCAACTGCTTGAAGCAATTTCTGAAGCACTGATAGCACTAACAAATCTTTTAGAAATCTAGTCATAAGATCAATAAAAATACTGAGAATAATGAGCAGACTCTTTCTTGGGTCTTAGCGTTATTTTCAGTATTTTTTGTTTTTGAAAGAGTCTGGGACATGAATCTACGAGTTATCTCTCAGACTCAAGGAATCCGTATAAACGGTGGGAACAGAAGCAATCACTACACTTCGATCACATCAAATTCTAAGTGCTAAAGCACTAAGATTTGAAGGCTTCTTATTTCTTGGGATTAAACACTTCTGCCCCAACCTCTTTACTCATAAGATTTCTTAATGTATCTATTTTAGCAAATGGTGTCTTCAATGAGAAGAAGCTACTTTTTTATCAACTAAACAAGCTATCGATTCGTTGATAATCCTCTGCTGTCAAATGTACAGTCAAAGCTTTTACATTATTCCTTACTTGTTCTGGTTTTTTAGCACCAGGAATCACAACATCCACAAAAGGATTCTTGATGTACCAAGCAACTACAATCGCTGCAACACTGGTGTTATAATCGGCCGCAATCAATTTAAGTTGGCTAACTTTATCGATAATTGTTTTAAAACGTTCCCCTTGAAAGTCTGGTTTTTTACTGCGTAAATCTTCAGGTGGAAAAATTACACCTTGTTCATATTTTCCAGTTAATAAGCCAGAAGCCAACGGAAAATAGGGCACAAAAGAAATCTGATTTTCTTTTAAATAAGGGAATAATTCGATTTCTGCTTCACGATGGATCAAGCTATATTCATCTTCGACAATATCGACATAGCCCTCTTGATTTGCTTCTTTAATTTGTGACAAGCTAAAATTAGAAACGCCAATCGCTTTGATTTTACCAGCTTCCTTTAGCTTTTGCAAAGCAGCCACAGCTTCATTTTTAGGCGTCGTTTCATCTGGAAAATGAATGTAAAAAATATCGATATAGTCTGTTTGCAAACGTCTTAATGCTTCGTCGACAGAGTGTATCAAAAACTCGGGTGTATTATTAAAGGCACCCCCGTTAGCTGGATCATGTGCAGCTTTTGTAGCAATCACTACTTGATCACGGTCAAAATCTTTTAACACCTCACCAATCAACTCTTCTGAACGCCCCATTCCATATGCAAAGGCAGTATCCAATAATGTGATACCGTTTGTTAAAGCAACTCGGACGATTTCTTTTCCAGTATCATCGTTTAAGTTTGGAAACAAATTATGACCGCCGACAGCATTTGTTCCTAAACCAATTGGGGTTGAATAAACTTCCGTTTTACCAATTCGTACGTTTTTTGTCATGATGATTCCTCCTGACTTTCTATAATTAGTGTAGTTCATTAAAACAAAAGAAGAAAGTTATGCCACTTATGGCTAGAATTTTTGTAACAAAATGTCTCAAAAAACAGAAAGCTAAAGATTTCTTGATTTTCTATAGTATAATAGTTGCAACTGAATGTATCAGTGAGTAAATAGTTGAAGGATGGAAGCAAATTGGGAAAAATTAGAATCAATAATATGAAGTTTTACACTAAAAATGGTGTTTTACCAGAAGAACGAATTTTAGGACAACAATTAGAAGTTGATATCGAATTAAGATTGCCGTTAGATCAGGCTGGTAAGACGGATGATGTCAATGACACCGTTAGTTATGCGGAAGTGAATGATCAAATTGCTAAGCGTTTAACCACTCATTCTTACAACTTAATAGAAGCTGTCGCTTCAGCTATCTTGGATGATATTGAAACAGAACATGGCAAAAAGTTAGAAAGTGCTCTTGTTCGTGTCAGAAAATATAGTGTACCGATGCCTGGAGTGTTTGATAATATCGAAATCGAAATGGAAAGAGACTTCGTATGACAATCGGTTATTTAGCATTGGGGAGTAATTTGGGAGATCGTCTTAGGACATTACAAGAAGCAATTGAGTTACTCAATCAAGATGAGGATATTCAAGTTTTGAAAAAATCAAAATTGTATGAAACATTACCATATGGGGATGTTCCGCAAGAAAATTATTATAACGCTGTGATTCAAATCAAGACAACATGTGAACCTCTGCAATTATTAGATAAAACACAAGCGATTGAAAAGAAACTAGGTCGTGAACGATTGATTCATTGGGGCCCAAGAACCTTAGATATTGATATTTTGTTGATGAATGATGAAAAAATAGCAACAGAACGTTTGACGATTCCACATAAAGAAATGCTTAAACGCTCTTTTGTATTGGTCCCATTAAAAGAGGTCTATCCTGAAGCTGCATTTCAAGGGAAATCTTTCGATGCTTGGATCACAAGTACAGGGAATCAAGCCGAAGTTTGGCTTAGTAAAGAAAGTTGGTAGGAAGATGGACGAAAAACAACTAGCGATGATCGAGCAGGCAGTAAAACAAATTCTGCGTGCAATTGGTGAAGACCCAGAACGAGCGGGAGTTAAAGATACACCAACACGGGTAGCTAAGATGTATAACGAAGTATTTTCTTCATTGAGAGCGCCAGAATTTGATGATTATGCACTTTTTGATAGTTTGAATGAAGAGGATATGGTTTTGGTCAAAGATATTCAATTTTATTCTATGTGTGAGCATCACTTATTGCCATTTTATGGAAAAGCCCATGTGGCCTATATTCCTGATGAACGCAAAGTGTTAGGCTTAAGCAAGTTGCCACGTTTAGTAGAGTATTGTGCCAAACGTCCTAGCGTTCAGGAAGATTTAACCATTATGATTGCAAATAAACTGGTTGAACATGTACCGGTTAAAGGTGTAGCCGTGGCAATCGAGGCAGAACATATGTGTATGACGATGCGTGGCGTAAAATCACCAAACAGTTTAACGAGAACATTTCATTATCAAGGGATTTTTAAAACAGATCGGGAATGTAAAGATGATTTTTTGAGAGCAATCGAGCATAAAGGATGACAGAAATGGAGATCATTGTAGGTACGAATAATCAAGGAAAATTACAAGAAATGCAGTCTGCTTATCTCAAGGATCAAATTACATTTGTTCCATATGCCAACGATACAAATAAAGAGTATGAGATAGCCGAAACGGGCAAAACGTATGCTGAAAATGCATTACTCAAGGCTCGATTTTATGCAAAAATTGTTGGGAAACCAGTATTGGCAGACGATGGTGGCTTGGAAATCAAAGCTTTTCCTACTCTGTTAGGCGTTGAGACAGCGCGCTTTTTTGAAACTGGCATGACCGATTCAGAAAAAAATCATCAGCTTTTTGAGCTATTTGAAGGACAACGATCGTTAAATCGAACAATTAGTCTGCATGCCGTATTAGTTTATGCTTGGCCAGATGGAGAGTACCTTATTTCAGGACAAGAGCTGAAAGGTGAACTGACAACAAGAGAAATAGGGAAAATGGGCTATGGTTTTGACAAAATTTTCTATTTACCGAAAAAACATAAAACCCTCGCTCAATTACCAAAAGAAGAACGAAATGATTTCAGTCCAAGAGTGTCGGCATTGAAGCAAATGATCGAACAATTAAAGGAGCAACAAAGATGACGGAAGAGGGATACTTTACTAAAAATGCCACTCAAATCATGGGAATTTTAAATGTGACCCCCGATTCATTTTCAGATGGTGGGCATTTTAATGAGTTAGATAAAGCAATAGCCCATTGCGAAGAGATGCTGGCAGCAAACGTTGACATTATCGATATCGGGGGACAATCTACACGACCAAACTATCAAGAAATTTCAGCTAAAGAAGAAAAAGAAAGAATCTTGCCTATAGTAGAAGCCATCAGAAACAGGACGGATAAACCTATTTCGATCGATACCTATTTTCCAGAAGTTGCAGATGCAGCATTAGCAACAGGTGCCAACATCATCAATGATATCAAAGGTTTGGATACAAATGGAATGATCGAAGTGGCACAAAAGTATCCTGATAGTGGCTTAGTGATCATGCATTCACGTAAAAGACGGACCGAATTATCGGTAGTTGAAGATATCCAACAATTTTGTCAGGAAAAAATAGAACTTTGTCACAAAGCTAGGATTGCTTCAACACGGATTTGTTTTGATCCTGGTATTGGGTTTGGAAAAACACAAGCAGAAAATATAGACATTCTAAAAGATCCTGAAGCTTTTCGTTACAAAGATTATCCTTTACTGTATGGCGTATCAAGAAAAAGAACGATAGCAACTTTGACAAATGAATCTGACCCATTGGCACGTGATTTTGGTTCAATTACAGCTTCATTATTTGCTGCAAATAAAGGTGTGGAAATTGTTCGAGTTCATCAGGTTAAAGGAATGCGGGATGCGTTGAATGTTTGGGAATCATTGAACCATAAGTAATCACAATTGTTAGCTCTTTACGAGAGCTATTGTAAAGCTAATTGAAATTCTACTTGACTTTATTTCCATTCTTTAGTAATTTATAGATACTATAAAAAAATCGATGAAAGAACGAGTAGATTTCAAACTGATCGTAGAAGAGAAAGTTGCCTTGGCTGAAAGCAACTTCGTTAGAGAGATCGAAAGACATTCTGGAGATGAACGGAGGAAAAGCCGTTCCGTTACGAGCGTTAATCGTTAGAGGAAAGAGCAATCTTTCGAACTTAGGTGGTACCGCGTGTGTCTATTCACTCGCCCTTGTATTTATACAAGGGCGATTTTTTGTTGTGAATCACCACGATTGGCTCTGCCAGAGTGGATGATGAACAATACTTGGCGAACAAAGTGAGCAAAGTTACCGTACTAGAGAATCACCCAATTCCTAAGACAGAAGAAGAAGTGCAGACGATAGTTTGATTTGATTATTAGGTCCGAAAGTACCCCGATTGGCTCTGCCAGAGTGGATGATGAACAATACTTGGCGAACGAAGTGAGCGAAGTTACCATACTAGAGAATCACCCAATTCCTGAGACAGAAGAAGTGCAGACGATAGTTTGATTTGTTTATTAGGTCCGAAAGTACCCCGATTGGCTCTGCCAGAGTGGATGATGAACAATACTTGGCGAACGAAGTGAGCGAAGTTACCGTACTAGAGAATCACCCAAAGCCATGATCCAAACCAACAGCTGAACAATCGTTAAAAAATTCAATCAGCTCTAAAGTGAATTCAAACCAACCAACCTTTACCAAAATAAAGTACAAACAATGAACAATAACTAGGAGATGAAACAATGAGTTATCAAAAACCAAAAGGAACCAATGACTTATTACCGGGAACGTCAGAAAAGTGGCAATTTGTTGAAGAAACAGCTCGTTTGATTTTTCGTGACTATCAATATGAAGAAATCCGTACCCCTATTTTTGAACATTACGAAGTAATTTCCCGCAGTGTAGGGGATACGACAGATATTGTTTCAAAAGAAATGTATGATTTTTACGATAAAGGCGATCGTCATGTGACATTGCGTCCAGAAGGAACAGCCCCGATCGTTCGTTCTTTTGTCGAAAATAAATTGTTCGGACCTGAATTTTCGAAACCTTATAAAACCTACTATATGGGACCAATGTTTCGCTATGAGCGCCCACAAGCAGGACGTTTGAGACAATTTCACCAAATCGGTGCTGAAGCTTTTGGCAGTGTGAACCCAGCGGTGGATGTTGAAAGTATGGCGATGGCCTTAGACTTTTTCAAACAATTAGGAATCAATCAAATTCGTTTAGTGATCAACTCTTTAGGAGATAAAGAGACAAGAGCTGCATATCGCCAAGCATTGATCGACTATTTAGAACCAAAAGTAGCTGAATTAAGCGAAGATTCAAAACGTCGTTTACATGAAAATCCTTTACGTGTGTTAGACAGTAAAGATAAAAAAGATCAAGCAATCGTAGCTGATGCACCATCGATTTTGGATTATTTAAGCTCGGAGTCAAAAGAACATTTTGACACTGTCAAAACGATGCTGAACGAATTGAATATTCCATTTGAAGTGGATAGCAACATGGTAAGAGGATTAGATTATTACACAAACACAATTTTCGAAGTGATGAGTGAAGCACCAGGTATGGGCGCACAAGCGACGATTTGCGCTGGTGGTCGTTATGATGGATTAGTTGAGGAACTTGGTGGACCAGCAACACCTGGCTTTGGGTTTGCAATGGGCATTGAACGTGTCTTGATTACGATGGAAGCAGAAGGCGTTGCGGTTCCAGTGATCAATGAAATCGATGCTTATGTTGTTGGAATCGGTGAGCAAACAAATGTAGAAACACTAAAACTGGTTCAAGCAATTCGTAATTTTGGCTTTTCAGCTGATCGTGATTTTATGGATCGAAAAGCAAAAGCTCAATTTAAAACAGCGGCTAAATTAAATGCTAAACTTGCTCTGACTTTAGGTGAAACTGAATTAGCTGAAGGCATTGTAAATGTAAAATCAATGGCTAGCCGTCAGGAAAAAGCATTCCCACTATCAGATATTTATGAACGATTCGATGAAATCTATGATGAAATGATGACAGTGATGTTTGATTAAATAAAAGTAAAAAATGAAGAGGAGTAATCATCAATGGCAAAAAGAACAGTATACTGCGGAGAAGTTTCAGCAGATTTAGTAGGACAGATCATCACATTAAAAGGCTGGGTGCAAAAGCGCCGTGATTTAGGAGGGGTCATTTTTATCGATTTACGTGACCGTGAAGGAATCGCTCAAGTCGTTTTTAACCCTGCGCATTCAAAAGAAGCATGGGAAATTGCAGACAAATGTCGTAGTGAGTATGTGATCGAAATTACAGGCGAGCTGACTTATCGCGACAAAGAAGCGGTCAACCCTAAAATGAAAACAGGCGAATTTGAAATAATGGCAACAGATATCACAATTTTGAATACAGCTAAAACACCACCGTTTTTAATTGAAGATGAAAATAATGTCGGCGATGAAATTCGTATGAAATATCGTTATCTAGATTTACGTCGTCCAAAAATGACAGCAAATTTAAAATTACGTCATGAAATAACGAAATCTATCCGTCATTATCTAGACAATACCGATTTTATCGATATTGAAACACCTTATTTTGGTAAATCAACACCAGAAGGGGCACGCGATTATTTAGTTCCTTCACGAGTTCATGCAGGTCATTTTTATGCATTGCCGCAATCACCACAAATTTTTAAACAATTATTAATGAATGCTGGTTTTGATCGCTATTATCAAATTGTTCGTTGCTTCCGTGATGAAGATCTACGTGGTGACCGTCAACCTGAATTTACTCAAATCGATATGGAAACAACGTTCTTAACACCAGAAGAAATCCAAACGATGACAGAAGAAATGTTAGCGAAAGTGATGCGTGATACAAAAGGGATCGAAGTAACAGTACCTTTCCCTCGTATCAGCTACGATGAAGCAATGGCACGTTATGGAAGTGATAAACCAGATACACGTTTTGAGATGGAATTGATCGATATCGCAGATGTCGTAAAAGATGTTGACTTCAAAGTGTTCCAAATGGCTTTAGAAAATGGTGGACAAGTCAAAGCGCTAAATGCTAAAGGGGCGGCCGATAAATATTCAAGAAAAGATATGGATAATTTAGGTACGTATGTTAGCCAATTTGGGGCCAAAGGTTTAGCTTGGTTAAAAGTTGAAGAAGATGGACTAAAAGGACCGATTGCGAAATTCTTGACAGAAGTTTCTGATGATTTGATCAAAGCAACGAATGCAGAAGTTGGTGATATCTTAATGTTTGGAGCGGATAAACCAGAAGTGGTTGCAGCAGCTTTAGGGGCGATTCGTTCTCGCTTAGGGAAAGAATTAGGCTTGATTGATGAGTCTAAATTCAACTTCTTATGGGTCGTTGATTGGCCATTGTTTGAATATGACGAAGAAGCTGGCCGCTATGTTTCTGCTCACCATCCATTCACACAGCCAAAAGAATCTGATATCGAATTACTTTCGACAAATCCAGCAAAAGTCTATGCCGAAGCTTATGATATTGTCTTGAATGGTTATGAGCTAGGTGGAGGTTCATTACGGATCCACAAGCGCGACCTGCAAGAAAAAATGTTTGAAACTTTAGGCTTTACGAAAGAATCCGCACAAGAGCAATTTGGGTTTTTATTGGATGCTTTAGATTATGGATTCCCTCCACACGGTGGAATTGCTTTAGGATTAGACCGTTTAGTGATGTTATTAGCTGGCGAAAATAATATCCGTGAAGTAATTGCTTTCCCTAAAAATGGAAAAGCTGCAGACCCAATGACAAATGCGCCAAGCGTGGTGTCACCATTACAATTATTTGAATTAAACATTGATGTAACAGCAATCGATGAATAACGATTGACTTAGTCAAGATAAAACAAGTTTTCAGTAAACTACGATAGTTTATTGGAAACTTTTTTTACGTTTTTATCAACAAACAAAATAGTCCTTTCAATAAAAAGGCTGTTCCTCTATACTTTAACTAGTAGGCGGATTAAAGGGGTGAGTAAATTGAAGAACAAGAATCGGGCGTTTTTTTTGACTATTATTGTTGTATTATCGAGTTTTACAGCATTATTTTTTTACGTGAGCAGACCAACAAGTATTGAAACATATAATAAGGAAATCAACGAGCTAGAAGACGCAATACAAAGCGAGAAAAAAGAGGAAGCGGAGCCGCCCAAAGAGCCAACGCAAAAACAGACGGATGTATTAATCAAGGGTGAAAAGGTATATGTTACGTATGATTCGGGCGAGAATTGGGTAGAAGTTCCTGAGCGTTTAGAAGAGATTCAATTTGGTGAGTATACCCCTTCTTATGAGAACGGTTTGATGGAGCAAAGCTATTTTATAACAAAAGAAAATACGTCATTCCTCTATGAAAATCTAGGCTTAAAGCTTCTTCAAACGGTCGATCAAGGAAAAACATGGCAAAAATATGATATTTCCCAAGAAAATGCAGGTATTCGTTTTCGAAAAATCGCTTTTTTAAGTAAGGATTTTGGCTATGTGATTTATTCTGGGGGTCGCGTTGTTCGTCAAGAAGGAACGGTAGCGTATTTGACACATGATGGTGGAAAAACGTGGGAGGAGACCGCAGGTATCGATCAAACGTCATTAATCCAAGACGGCGGTTTTATTGATGAAAGAACAGGCTTCTTATCTTTTGGAACAGCAGCACCTAATCTACGCATTACGAAAGATGGAGGAGCTAGCTGGCAAGCTGCGACAATTCAGGTGCCTGAAAAGTATAAAGCTATTTTTTTAGTCGCTGAAATGCCCTATAAAGTTGGAGAACAATTAGAGGTTTTACTAAATCAAGGAGAAGTCGGTGATTATCAAGGTGGTTTAGTAAAAGGAAAATTTATTTCAAAAGATAATGGAGAAAATTGGGTATTTGATCGTGAGGTAGAACCAGATGGAGAGTAAAAAAAGAATAAAAAAAATTAGTGGGATCATCTTTTTGATTTTGACTATATTGTGTCTGCTGTTTTTAGGCGGTTTTGTACTTGTGTCTTCGAAAGGGATCGAATTAATAAGTGATTGGTTTTTGCTCGCTGCAATAATAGGTAGTTTTCTATTTTTAGGTTTGACGCTATTATGTCTAATGGATCTGGATAAAAAAAGAAAAATCTATATAATTTTGCTCCAAATTGCGGCAATCATCACAGTGAGTGCTCTTTTCAGTTTTGTAAAGCCGAAAGAAAAAGCGATAATAAGTCTTTCACCTGATGCAAAACATGTTTTTTTAGTCAAAGAAACGAGTGACGATCAAGGAGTGTATTACTTCAATAATTACTACCTGATTTTAGCTCGCTTAAAAGAAAAACTGCCTACTAATGGGATCACTGATTATCGCTTAACTTGGTTAACCAATGAGACGTGTGTACTGACTTATCGTTCAAAAGATCAAGCGGTCCATCAATATATTGGAACCTACGGTGGACGAAAGATAGCCTATTCTTACGTTTTATCAGCTCTGATAGGTGTTTGGGAATCGAAAGATGGAGATACCAGTCTAACATCTAGTGCTTCTGAAGGAATTGTTATCCAAGAGGTTGGGGAGAGAGAAAAATATTCATTCGAACAAACCGTGCAATTTGGTACAACAGCATTGACGATAAACGATGATACGAATGCGCGTTGGTCGATTAGTTTAGATTCAGAAAACAAGTATGATGAATATGGGGATATCGTCCAAAATGCTCAGACAAAAATTATTTTATTAAAAGCAGGATTTGATGACCCACAAAAAATTGAGCTATATTTTAAGCGATCAAGTGAATAAAAAATGGGGAGTACTGCATCTAGGCATTGCTCCTTTTTTCAGCTCAGGTGAAACTGTAGAAATCAATGAAAGGGTTCAACTTTTGAATTTTAGTAGTAGCAAATTATCAGTATCACTAATACTCATAATAATACCTTAGTCAAACGCTTTATGATTAATAGCTCTCATTTATATCAAGACTCAAAACCTGACCTATAATGCTGCGTTAGCCTCACAGCTTTCAACTGCGGCTCTAATTGAACGCTTGATTGCTTTTTGTTTCAACAAGGGATAAGTCCATTTCATTCTGAGTACGAAGAGTGTTTATAGTTTGTTTATATTTATGTTCTATACTAAATATAAATACCGCTAAAGGAGAATAATCATGAATAAGAAAAAAATTTTGTTAGAGATAGCATTGCTCGCTTCATTTTTACTTATTTTTTCAGCCTGCCACTCTAAAAAAAATGATACAAATCACTCAATAAAGGAGAGTACAAGCATGACTACGGATAAAAATAATACCAAGCAATCAAATGAATCCAAAGAATCAAACACAATGAACACAGTAAAAGCATCTAGCCAATCATTTCCAGCGGGTACATTAATACAGGCTGTAAATAATAATGATTTTGCACAAGTCCAAGCCATACTAGTAGATGAAAACTATTCGATCGATGAAGTCAATGCACAAGGTGAAACACCTCTTTTGATCGCAACACATCAAAACTTCATCGGAATCGCAAAACAGTTGATTGATGCGGGAGCCGATATTAACGTGCAAGATCATATTTCGGATAGTCCATACCTTTATGCAGGAGCCCAAGGAAAAACCGAAATTCTGACTTATATGCTAGAAAAACAAGTACCAAATCAGCAAAAAGTGAATCGTTTCGGAGGAAATGCACTGATTCCAGCGGCTGAAAAAGGACATCTTGAAAATGTGAAGCTATTATTAAAAGATGGCCGAGTAGCGATCAATCATCAAAATAATTACGGGTATACAGCCTTGATAGAAGCTGTTGCATTGAGAGATGGTTCTGAAATCTATCAACAAATCGTTGACGTTTTATTGGAAAGTGGAGCTGACAAAACGTTGAAAGATAATACTGGACGGACAGCTGAGGATTATGCTAGAAGTTTAGGCTACACTGAGATGTTGAATAGCCTAAATGCCTATTGAAATCGAATTATTTAGAGGCTTGATCATTGCGATGATTAAGTATTTTCTGCTATTCTGAAGATTGTCCTTTTTTTCCGAACTCAAAGCACGTATAATGAGAACCAAATGAATCAAATAAAGTGAGGCTGCTCCTACATGAAAAAATTCTTTGAAAGTTTACCCGTCCATGATTACACGACCAAACTTTCCGTGTCGATTGTCTATGCAATCTTGGCATCGGTTGCGATGAACTTCTTTTATCAACCAGGAAATATCTATTCCAGCGGGATTACTGGACTTGCGCAAATATTAACGACTTTATCTACGAATATTGTTGGGTTTAAAGTGCCGGTCTCGATCACATTATATGCGTTGAATATTCCGTTATTTTTTGTTGCTTGGCGTAAAATTGGGAAAAAATTTACAATTTTCACCTTTTTGACGGTGACTCTAACTTCAATCTTTATGCAGATCGTACCGCAAACAAGTTTGTCTAATGATCCAATTATCTGTGCAATTTTCGGTGGTGCAGTGATGGGTTCTGGTATTGGTTTTGCGTTGAAAAATGGTCTTTCTTCGGGGGGGTTGGATATTTTTAGTATCACGATTCGTAAGAAAACTGGACGTTCTGTGGGGTCGATTTCAATGTATTTTAATGGGCTGATTATCTTTGTTGCAGGTTATTTATTTGGTTGGCAGTATATGTTTTACAGCGCATTGTCGATTTTTGTGAGTGGGAAAGTGACAGATGCTGTTTATACGAAGCAAAAGAAAATGCAAGTCATGATCATTACCAAAAATCCAGATGCTGTGATCGATGGAATCCAACAAAAAATAAGACGAGGAATCACAATCATTCATGAAGCAGAAGGTGCGTATCGTCATGATAAACAGACATTATTGTTAACGGTTGTGACTCGTTTTGAATTGCCATCATTGGAAGCTGCGATGAAAGAGTCTGATCCGTCTGCTTTTGTGAGTATTTCGGATAATGTCAAAATTCTTGGTCGTTTTTATGAAGAGGATTTATAATGTGTAATAGGAAGCTAAAAAATCCAGCATAATAGCTGGATTTTCTTATTTGCTTTGAATTTTTTAACAAGAATTTTAAAATACAAGTGATTCAAAAGAGGCATCTTGCATAATGAATTTCAAAGAGGAGATAGCGAATTTCAAAAAATAATCTCTTTTTCTTGAAAAGAGCAATGAAAACTGTTAGACTATGTATATAAGATTGAGGGACGCTTTTAAGACTGTTAAAGAATTTAACATTGAAAAAGAAGAACGCCAATCCTATTTTTTTAAAGTTCATAGGTCGTTTTAAGTCTTACTTGGACGTTTTTAGACCAACGAAGGAGCGCATCATGCTAGATGAATTAAAAATGATTGAAGCAGTTGCTCCAGATTTGCTCGATGTAATGCAGGAAAGGTTTCATATTCTTCGTAATATTTACTGGATGCAGCCTATTGGACGCAGAAGTCTATCTGATAGTATGGGGATTACAGAACGGGTTTTGAGAACTGAGACCGATTTTCTGAAAAACTTACAACTGATAGAAACTTCTAAAAGTGGAATGACATTAACTGAAAAAGGCTTAGAAGTTTATCAAGGATTAGAGACAGTAATGAATCAACTACTCGGTATGCATCAAGTCGAAAAAGAAATCAGCCAATATTTTGGGATCAAGCGTTGTATCGTTGTAGCAGGCAATAGTGACAATCAGGAGAAAGTACTTTATGAATTTGGCGATATTTTGACCGATTCTTTGGATCTACTCTTACCTGATGGTGATAATATCGTTGCCGTTATGGGTGGCACGACCATGGCCTTGACCGCAGAACATATGGGGACCCTAGAAACGGAAAAACGACATATTTTGTTTGTTCCAGCTAGAGGCGGCATCGGTGAAGCAATGACTGTTCAAGCCAATTCAGTAAGTGCTGTAATGGCAAGTCAAACTGGCGGTCACCATAGAGCATTATATGTTCCAGAGCAATTGAGTCTTGAAACGTATAACTCGCTGCTGCAAGAACCATCGATCCAAGAAGTATTAACACTGATCGAACAAAGCAATTGTGTTGTTCATAGTATTGGACGCGCGTTGCATATGGCAGCACGCCGTAAAATGTCGGATGAAGAAATGGTCATGTTAAAGCAAAATAATGCTGTAGCAGAATCTTTCGGGTATTTCTTTGATGAAGAGGGCGAAGTCGTTTATAAAATCCCTCGCATCGGACTTCAGCTTAAGGATGTACAAAAAATACCAAATGTCGTTGCGATTGCAGGCGGCAAGACAAAAGCCAAAGCAATTCGGGCATATATGAAAAACGCACCAAAACAAACGTGGCTCATCACAGATGAAGCTGCCGCAAATGAGATTTTAAAAGGGGTAACCCTTTAAAATAAAAAATTTTTGATTTTCATAAGGAGGAAATCTTTAATGACAGTTAAAGTAGGTATTAATGGATTTGGACGTATCGGACGCTTAGCATTCCGTCGTATCCAAGATGTAGCAGGAATCGAAGTAGTAGCAATCAATGATTTAACAGATGCTAAAATGTTGGCTCACTTGTTAAAATATGACACAACTCAAGGACGTTTCAACGGAACTGTTGAAGTTCATGATGGATCTTTCAACGTTAACGGTAAAGAAGTTAAAGTTCTTGCTAACCGCAACCCAGAAGAATTACCATGGGGCGACTTAGGCGTAGATATCGTTCTTGAATGTACTGGATTCTTCACTTCAAAAGAAAAAGCTGAATTACACTTAAAAGCTGGTGCTAAACGTGTTGTTATCTCTGCTCCAGGCGGAAATGACGTACCAACAATCGTTTACAACACTAACCACGATATCTTAACAGGTAAAGAAACAGTTATCTCAGGTGCTTCATGTACGACTAACTGTTTAGCTCCTATGGCTAAAGCTTTACAAGATAACTTTGGTGTGGTTGAAGGTCTTATGACTACGATCCACGCTTACACAGGTGACCAAATGACTCTTGATGGACCTCACCCAGGTGGAGACTTCCGTCGTGCACGCGCTGCAGCAGAAAACATCGTACCTAACACTACTGGTGCTGCTAAAGCAATCGGTCTAGTTATCCCTGAATTAAACGGTAAATTAGACGGAGCTGCTCAACGTGTTCCTGTAGCAACTGGTTCATTAACTGAATTAGTAACTGTTCTTGACAAAAAAGTAACAGTTGAAGAAGTAAACGAAGTGATGGCTAAAGCTGCTAACGAATCTTACGGATATAACGAAGATCAAATCGTATCTTCTGATATCGTAGGTATGACTTTCGGTTCATTATTCGATGCTACTCAAACTAAAGTAATGACTGTTGGCGATCAACAATTAGTGAAAACTGTTGCTTGGTATGACAACGAAATGTCTTATACTGCACAATTAGTTCGTACTTTAGAGTACTTCGCTAACCTATAAGATCAATTCTTATCATTAGTGAAATTTGAACAACTGTGAAATAATAAGCGGGGAAGCAACGCGCTTCCCCGCTTATTTTATAAGTTCAAGAAAAATCATTCTTTTCAAAATCCAAAAATAGATAGGAGTACCTTTTAATGGCTAAAAAGACTATCAAAGATGTAGACTTAAAAGACAAAAAAGTTCTTGTACGTGTTGACTTCAACGTGCCTTTGAAAGATGGCGTGATTACAAATGATAACCGTATCGTAGCAGCACTTCCAACAATTAAATACGTGATCGACAATGGCGGGAAAGCAATTTTATTCTCTCACTTAGGTCGTGTTAAGACAGAAGAAGACAAAGCTGGCAAATCACTAAAACCAGTAGCAGAACGCTTAGGCGAATTATTGGGTAAACCAGTAACATTCGTTCCTGAAACACGTGGTGCTGAATTAGAAACAGCTGTTAACAATATGAAAGACGGCGACGTTTTAGTGTTTGAAAACACTCGTTTTGAAGATATCGACGGTAAAAAAGAAAGCGGAAATGACGCTGAATTAGGTAAATACTGGGCTTCTTTAGGCGATGTATTTGTTAATGATGCATTTGGTACGGCTCACCGTGCACACGCTTCTAATGTAGGTATTGCGTCAACTGGTATCCCAACAGTTGCTGGATTCTTAATGGAAAAAGAAATCAAATTCGTTGGTGAAGCAGTAACTGCACCAAAACGTCCATTTGTTGCTATTTTAGGTGGCGCAAAAGTTTCTGACAAAATCGGTGTTATCGAAAACTTGATCTCTAAAGCAGATAAAATCCTTATCGGTGGTGGAATGACTTATACATTCTACAAAGCCAAAGGTATGAACATCGGTAACTCTTTAGTTGAAGAAGATAAAGTAGCATTAGCAAAAGAATTAATCGAAAAAGCAGGCGATAAATTAATCTTGCCAATCGATTCAATCACGGCTGCAGAATTCTCAAACGATGTACCAACAGAAGAACATAGTGGTGATGTTCCTGATGGACAAATGGGACTTGACATTGGACCTGAAACAATTGCTTTATTTGCCCAAGCATTAGAAGGTGCAAAAACAGTTGTTTGGAATGGACCAATGGGCGTATTCGAAATGAGCAACTTTGCCAAAGGAACAATCGGTGTTTGTGAAGCAATTGCTAACTTGGCGGATGCAACAACAATCATTGGCGGTGGAGACTCTGCTGCTGCAGCTATTCAATTAGGCTTTGCGGATAAATTCACGCACATCTCAACTGGTGGGGGCGCAAGCTTAGAATTATTAGAAGGTAAAGAATTACCTGGTCTAGCAGCAATCAACGACAAATAGAAAAAGTTGAACAAGTTATTTATCCATTAATGACGATAGGTCTAGCTTGTGAAACGGGCTGGATAAAACTATTTCACCCATAATTTACCATAAAAAGAAAAGGATGTGCTTTTCCATGCGTAAACCAATTATCGCTGGTAACTGGAAAATGAACAAAACTGCTTCAGAAGCGAAAGCTTTTGCAGAAGCAGTAAAAACAAAAATTCCTGCCAATAGTGCTGTTGATTCAGTAATCGGTTCTCCTGCTTTATTCTTACAAGAATTAGTAGAAGCGGCTAAAGGAACTGAATTAAAAATCTCTGCACAAAACTGTTACTGGGAAAACTCAGGTGCCTTCACTGGTGAAACATCTCCAGCAGCACTTGCTGATCTAGGTGTTGACTATGTAATCATCGGTCACTCTGAACGTCGTGAGTACTTCCACGAAACAGACGAAGACATCAACAAGAAAGCCAAAGCAATCTTTGCAAACAACATGACACCAATCTTTTGTTGTGGTGAATCTTTAGAAACATACGAAGCAGGCAAAACTGCTGAATGGATTGAAGGCCAAATCACAAAAGGCTTAGTTGATTTATCTAATGAGCAAGTATCTTCAATGGTTATTGCTTACGAACCAATCTGGGCCATCGGAACTGGTAAATCTGCTGATGCGAATATCGCTGATGAAATTTGTGGCGTTGTTCGTGCAACAGTTGAAAAATTATACGGCAAAGAAGTATCAGAAGCTGTACGTATCCAATACGGCGGTTCTGTAAAACCTGAAAACATTGCTGAATATATGGCAAAAGAAAACGTTGATGGTGCTTTAGTTGGCGGAGCGAGTCTTGAAGCTGACTCTTTCTTAGCTTTACTTGATGCTGTTAAATAATCACGTCTTATAACAATATACGCAATTAATCAAAGATTCATTGAATATTCTATGAATTATGCAAAAAATGTTTGCATAGCACTCGGTTATTCACTACAATCATAATTAAGGGAATCGAATCCCCTTAGTATAAAACAAACTCAAAGGAGAGACAAAACATGTCAATTATTACTGATGTTTACGCACGCGAAGTCTTAGACTCACGCGGTAACCCAACAATCGAAGTAGAAGTATACACTGAAAGCGGTGCTTTTGGTCGTGGAATGGTTCCATCTGGTGCTTCAACTGGTGAATACGAAGCGGTTGAATTACGTGATGGCGACAAAGCTCGTTACTTAGGTAAAGGGGTTGTTAAAGCAGTTGACAACGTAAATAACATCATCGCTGAAGCAATTATTGGCTACGATGTACGTGACCAAATGGCTATTGATAAAGCAATGATCGATTTAGATGGAACTCCTAACAAAGGTAAATTAGGCGCAAACGCTATTCTTGGTGTTTCAATCGCTGCAGCCCGTGCTGCTGCTGATTACCTAGAAGTACCTTTATACCACTACTTAGGCGGATTCAATACTAAAGTATTGCCAACTCCAATGATGAACATCATCAATGGTGGATCTCATGCTGATAACAGTATCGACTTCCAAGAATTCATGATCATGCCTGTAGGCGCTCCTACATTCAAAGAAGCTTTACGCTACGGTGCTGAAGTATTCCACGCGTTAGCTGGAATCTTAAAAGCGCGCGGTTTAGCTACTTCTGTAGGTGACGAAGGTGGTTTCGCTCCTAACCTTGGTTCTAACGAAGAAGGTTTTGAAGTAATCATCGAAGCAATCGAAAAAGCTGGCTATGTACCTGGTAAAGATATCGTTCTTGCGATGGATGCTGCTTCTTCTGAATTCTACGACAAAGAAAAAGGTGTTTACGTTTTAGCTGATTCAGGCGAAGGCGAAAAAACAACTGAAGAAATGATTGCATTCTACGAAGAATTATGTGCGAAATACCCAATCATCTCAATCGAAGATGGATTAGATGAAAATGACTGGGATGGTTTCAAAAAATTAACAGTTGCTTTAGGCGACAAAGTTCAATTAGTTGGTGATGATTTGTTCGTTACAAATACAACTAAATTAGCTGAAGGGATTGAAAAAGGAATCGCGAACTCAATCCTTATCAAAGTAAACCAAATCGGTACTTTGACTGAAACATTCGAAGCAATCGAAATGGCTAAAGAAGCTGGCTATACTGCAGTTGTATCTCACCGTTCAGGTGAAACAGAAGATTCAACAATCTCTGATATCGCTGTTGCAACAAACGCTGGTCAAATCAAAACTGGTTCATTAAGCCGTACAGACCGTATTGCTAAATACAACCAATTATTAAGAATTGAAGACCAATTAGGCGAAGTTGCTGAATACAAAGGCTTGAAATCTTTCTACAACCTAAAAAACAAATAATTTTAACTGATCATAAAGCAAAAAGGGACAATTGATCGTCAGATCTTTTCTCCTTATACTCCTTCGTAAAACCTCCTCTTGTTTAGGCAAGAGGAGGTTTTTTATATATATTTAATAAACCCGTATACTCAGTTATACTGAATAGAGCAAAATATTTTTTTAAGGAGATGAGGAAAAATGAAAGAAATAGGTAGGGTGGTTTCCTTATGTTGGGCTTCAATCGTTTTAGCTTCATGCAATTCCCCAAAAGTGCCAATAGAGGATTCAAAAAAAGGAATTGATGAAAGCTTAATACAAAGATTAGCTGGCTCATGGGTAGCAAATAATTATGATTACGGTAGCTATGAAATTGTTTATGATGAAAAAAAGTTGATATTCAATTCAGAGAAACTAGAAATCGAGTACACTGAAGATAGTAGAGTGTTTACACATCAAGTAAAAGATAAAACATTTCATTACATATTTGAAGTAAACGAAGAGGAAATTATTGTTTATCCTAAATATGAAGTCAAACAAAGTGGGGATGAACTAGTATCAGGTGGAGATTTAGCGCCAATTGAGTTGAAAATGACTCGAACAATATCTCAAGAAAGCATTTTAGGCCGATGGAAGTCTACAGAACCAGACTTTCCAGCATTTATTCAAATAAACGCTACTTTTGATCCTAATAAAGTGGAGTTACTAATTGCAAAAACTGAAAGCTTAGAGAATAGTGAAGCAATCCCATTGACCTTCGAAACTGGAGAAACTGAGTTGATTTACTTAAACAAGGATAAGACGCTTAGATATAGCTTTTCTTATTATAATGAAACGCAACTGATTCTGAGTTCTTCGACAAATAAGAATGGTGCAGAAGGTATAGCGCGATCATGGATTTTAGAAAGACGTGTTGATTGATAAAATTATTCAAAAGAAAAAATCGATGTTATACTAAAAAGAAAAATAGGAGGATATGCTATGAATCAATCAGATCTTCAAGAAATAATGCAAAAACAACGTGCTTTTTTTAATTCAAACCAAACTAAATCAATTTCTTTCAGAAAAGAAAAGCTTGAACAACTACTAACAACTATACAAAAACACGAAGAAGATTTTTATTGGGCTTTTGAAAAAGATTTAAAAAAACCTAAAGCAGAAGTTTATGCAACGGAGTTAGGTTTAGTTCTTTCTGCCATCAAAGATATGCTGAAAAATCTTGATAAATGGACGAAGCCGGTCAATAAACCCAGAGCGATTTCCTCTTTACTGAACAAGAATACAGTTTTTCTAGAACCATTTGGAACCGTTTATATCATCGGTCCGTTTAATTATCCGCTTCAATTGACCTTAGTTCCTTTAATCGGTGCACTTGCGGCGGGCAATTGCGCGCTCGTAAAACCATCGTCAAAAACGCCGAATGTTGCTGCAGTGATTGGTGCTGTTATTGGTGAAACCTTCGACGAAGAGTATGTCAAGATGCTTTCCCCGCATTCAATTGATAATGCTTCAGTGTTAAAAGAACGGATGGATTTCATTTTCTTCACAGGTAGCGCCAAAGTCGGGAAAATTGTAATGGAAGCTGCAGCAAAACAGTTGACACCAGTTGTCTTAGAACTTGGTGGTAAGAGCCCGGCAATCGTTACAGAGCAAGCCGATATCGAGTTAGCTGCTGAACGAATTATTTGGAGTAAGCTATTGAATACAGGCCAAACATGTATTGCTACAGATTATGTTTTAGTTGATGAAAAAGTTAAAAATCAACTAATTATCGCTTTAAAAGAAAAAATCATTGAGTTTTATGGATCAAATATACAAGCCAATAATGATTATGGTCGGATTGTTCAAGGACCTGCAATTGACAAGTTTATTCAATTGATCGATGAAAATCAAGATGTACTAATCTACGGTGGAGAGTATGATCGTGCTACAAGGTTTGTCGCGCCAAGTTTATTCGATATTGACTTAAGCCGAGAGAATAGTCTGATGAAAGAAGAGTTATTCGGTCCTCTATTACCGATTTGTGCATATCAACAATTGGATGAAGCAATCACGTTTGTCAAAGAAGGGGAAAAGCCATTAGCGGTTTATTTATTTTCAGATGATAGGGATGTTCAAAAACGAATTTTATCTGAACTTTCATTTGGTGGTGGTGGAATCAACCAAACGATCCTTCATGTGGCCAATGATGATCTACCTTTTGGTGGAGTAGGGGCATCGGGAATGGGGAATTATCATGGAAAATACAGTATTGAGACTTTTTCGCACAAAAAATCAATTGTTTACGGTAGAAAAGACACCATGGCAAAACTAATTTATCCACCATATGATCAGAAAAAATTCGATTGGTTGAAACGTTTATTATAAAATGAAGAATTCCAACGATCACTATTGACTAACAATAATCCTCAAAAAGCACAGTTTGAAAATAACTGTGCTTTTTGAGGATTATGAGAATCAATAACTATTTTTTGTTTCGAACGCTATCAATGATAAATCGGATACCTGTAACTAAAAATACAATTAGTCCAGCTATAATGAATAAGAAACCTATAGGTAAAAGATAAAAATTTTCATGTAAAATACCTGAAGTATCGATATATTCTACTGAATTTGTTTTGATGAAAATACAAGCGCAGCCAAAGAGTAATAGAAAGGCACCAATCAATGTTGTGATCATGTTTAATTTTGCTTGTCTTGTTTTGCTGCCATCTTTGATTAGTTTCTCGGTCATATTATTCACATTATTTTCTCCTAGAATCAATTCATCAAGTGAAATATGAAATATGCTAGAAATTAAAATTAGTAATTCAAGATCTGGAAGATTGCGGTTATTTTCCCAGTTTGATACGGCTTGTCTAGTTACATTTAAGCGGATTGCAAATTTTTCTTGTGTCAGTAGATTTTTTGTTCTTAGTTCTTTGATTTTATCTCCAAATTCCATAGTATTAATTCCTTTCATTGATGTATCTTAAGCTTAAGAAAATAGCGCAGTATATTCAAGAAAGCATTACTTGCAGGCGGGTATGTAGGGGACAGGGCTTCTTGCTTGAGCCATTTATCGTAGTTGAATTATAGCATCCCTTAATGATAAATAAAAATTAGATTCTCTTATCAAATAAACAAGTTATGAAGGATCGATTGCGTCAAAATAATATATTTAATGAAAAATTGGTTAGTATGACGAATGAAAGTGGGCGTATGTTTTTTTCAATACTGATTTATTTGTTATACTGATTGTACTAAATAGAAAGGAGGATATTTATGAAAACAAGTGCTGAATTAAAAAATGAAGCAAAAGCAGTCTTACGTGGGCGTTGGAAAGATAGCGTGTTGATGTGCCTAGTTCCAACCTTGATTTCGATTGCAATTGGGTTAATTTTGTTTTTCTTACTGCTTATCCCTGCAATTACATTCTTTCAAAATAATCCGGATTTATTAAACAATACCGCAAGCTATGAAGGAAATTCTGGAGGCGGAGGCGGTAGTTTTGTTGGAGGAATTTTAGGTGCGATATTTAGTGCCGGTATTTCTTGGACTTTTCTTGATCTTATAAGAGGTAAAAAACAAGAAATACGTCCATTCTCAGATGTATTTCGTGGTTTTGCAGGCCCTGTAGTCTTAGGCTTGATCGGTCTTTACGTATTAATGGTGATTTTTATTTCTTTATGGTTACTGTTATTGGTTATTCCAGGAATTATTAAAGGTTATTCTTATTCGCAGGCTTATTTTGTTTATTATGATGCGTATGAAGAAAATGGCGTGCGTCCAGGTTTGCTAAAATCTATCACACGTAGTAGACAACTGATGAAAGGCTATAAAGGTCAGTTATTCTTATTGGATTTGAGTTTTATAGGATGGCACATCTTAGCTATTTTAACGTTTGGGATCGGTTATCTATGGTTAACACCTTACATCTCAGCAACCAAAGCGGCTTTTTATGAAAATTTACTAAAAACAACAACAGTTTAAAACAATGAATGTTTAAAGTTGGGATAGAAGAAGCTATATTTTCTCCCACCATTTATTCGGATTTCTTAAGGATGTGCTATCACTCTTAGAGTGGTGGCGCATCTTCTTTTTTATTGTTTATAATTTGTTTATACTCTTGTTAGAGCCTGTTTACAACTATTACTTATAATAAGGTATGCGGTAAGAAATCACACGAAGGAGGAACAATATTATGAACACAAAAAAAATTATGATAGGTATATCAAGTTTAGTCTTATTACTAGCAGGTTGTAGCGTAGGGACAGAAGAATCAATCGGAACCAAAGCAACTGAACAGAAACAAACAGAACAAACCAATCCCAAAAAAAATAATGAAGGGGATAAGCAAACAGAAATTTTAGGGAACACGAATTGGCAAGGAACCAAAGTCTACGATCAAGAAAATAATGATCTAACGACAGAAAATGCTAACTTTATCGGTTTAGCAAAATATGATAGCGAAACAGGACGTTATGAATTTTTCGATGCACAAACGGGTGTAAGTCGTGGGGATTGTGGCACTTTTTTTATTACAAATGATGGAACAAAACGAATTTTGATTTCAGAAACGATGAACTATCAAGCAATTGTCGAACTTACTGAACTTACAAATAAAAAATTCACGTACACAAGAAAAGGGAAAGACAAAGCAGGAAATGAAGTAGATGTTTTTGTTGAACATATACCGTATAATGAAAGCGAGCTGACTTTCACAGAAAAAGAAAAGCCTTTAGAGTCAACAACTGGAACCATCAACACTAAAAAAGACGGTGCTGAATTATTAAGCCAAACGTTATGGAACGGAACGAAAGTTCTTGATGAAGCTGGTAACGATGTAAGTGACTATAATAAAAATTTTATTAGCTTAGCAAAATTTGCGGCTGACACAAACAAATACGAATTTTTCAATTTAGAAACAGGCGTTAGCCGAGGTGATTTTGGTTATTTCGATGTTCTAAATCATAACAAAATCCGTGCCCACGTATCGATTGGTCAAACTAAATATGGGGCGGCTTTAGAATTAACAGAATTAAACAATAAAAAATTTACTTACAAGCGTTTGGGCAAAGATCAAGCGGGCGAGGACATCACAGTCTTTGTAGAGCATACACCCTATGAGGGTGAATTTACGCCAGAATTTAGTTTTTAAAAAACTGAGAACAAGTAGTCAAGAACGGAATAGCTACCACTAAAAAATGAAGTAAGGGAGAAAAAAATGACAATAAAAAAACGATTTCTCATCTCATATATTGGTGGCATAGCAATTGCTTTTCTTTCACTCTTTTCAATTATTTGTATTGTTTTTTATGTAACAACTGGAAAGATTCCTAGTCCAGCAACCTTGTACAAAACATTTACCCAACAACGTTCACTGAGTCCAGAAGAGGAATTAGCTTATATCAAACTGCGCAGTATAGCGAAATCAGATCCGGATCAATTATTAAACCCTCGTAGCGAATTAAAAGAGACGATCAGCCAGTTTGAAAGTGACGCGTTAGGTGTGGTTATTCGCAAGCAAGCAGAGATTGCGTATTACTCAAAAGAGCTAGTAGAAAAATCATTGATCGTTCACTTTCCCAGCTTTGATGCAAATAATATTGAAACCAGAGGGACGATCGACAATGCTGGGCGCTTATATCGCTATATGAAGTTTGATTTCTATTTTGATAATCAAGTTCCTGGCAGTTTGTTGGTTTTAAAGAAAGAAAATAATTTTCTTGAATTCATGACCAAGTGGGGGTTGCTGATCATTGTCACTATCGTGATTGTAGCTGTTGGCGGATTGCTCTTTTTAAATCATTTACTCAAAAAAACAATCATTAGACCGCTGGAAAAGCTCGGTGCTGGGATGTCTGAAATAAGTGATGGACATTTAGAAAATGGAATGATCATTTCTCAAAAGCAAACGGCAATGGAAGTGAAACAACTGACTTCTGATTTTGAAAAGATGCGTACAGCCTTGGTTCATTCAACGCAAGAACAAGCGAAACTTGAAAATAATCGTAAAGAACTTGTTGCGAGTATCTCTCATGATTTGAAAACACCGATCACATCGATCATTGGATATGTGGAAGGCTTACTAGATGGGGTGGCAGATTCACCTGAAAAACAAGCGAAATATTTACAGACGATTCATAAAAAAGCACTCTCGCTAAACGAATTGATCGAAGCTCTATTTCTTTATTCAAAACTTGATGCTGCAGCACTTTCGTTTCATTTTGAGCGAATCAATAGTCAAGCGTTTTTAGAACATATCATGGAAGAATTTCAGTTACAAAACACTCATGTTACGCTTCAATTAACGAGTTCACAACCAGTCAGCTATGTGTCAGCAGATCGAATGCAGCTGAACCGTGTTTTTATCAATTTACTTGAAAACAGTTTGAAGTTTAAGGCAAATGATCGTCCTTTAACGATTCAAATCGATGTTTCAGAAAAATTAGGTATGATCGAAATTCGTCTAGCTGATAATGGACAAGGGATTTCAGCAGAGCAATTGCCTTTTGTGTTTGATCATTTCTATCGTGGACAAGAAGCACGACCAACAAATACTGGTGGCAGCGGCTTAGGTCTAGCAATCGTCAAACAGATTATTGAGAAGCATGATGGACACGTTATGATCGAAAGTTCGCCAAATGTTGGAACGACTGTGACAATCCTATTAAAAAAGCTTGAGGAGGACAGCTGAATGTCAAATGAAGTATCACGTGTTTTATTGATCGAAGATGATGTGAGTATTGCGGAATTACAAAAAGATTATCTAGAAATCAATCGTATCGAAGCTGAGATTGCTAATGATGGACTGATTGGGTTAAATCGAGCCCTAAATGAACCATTTGATTTGATCGTGATCGATATTATGTTGCCTTCAATGGATGGCTTTGAGATTTGTCGCAGGATTCGGGAGCAGAAAAATATTCCTTTAATGATTGTTTCAGCGAAAAAAGAAGATATCGATAAAGTCAGAGGATTAGGATTAGGTGCAGATGATTATATGACCAAGCCGTTTAGTCCAAGTGAATTAGTCGCCCGCGTGCAAGCTCATATCAAACGCTATCAACAATTGACTCGCTCTGATCAAATCAACGATATCATAGAAAGGGGGCAGATCATGATTGATAAACAGGCTCGTCGTGTATTTGTCCTAGGAAAAGAGATTCTTTTTCCTACAAAAGAATTTGATTTATTACTCTTTTTTATGGAACACCCAAATCGAGTTTGGATGAAAGAACAACTATTTCGACAAGTTTGGGAGCTAGATGAGTTGGATAGTGATATTTATACTGTTGTGGTACATGTAGGACGGATCAGAGAGAAACTGAAAAAAGGGAAGTTATCAGAAATTCCGATAGAAACAATTTGGGGTAGTGGTTATCGTTTTAATGCTTAAAACTAAATAAAAAGGAGAAACGCTATGAAAAAAAGTCATCTACTCGTTGTCCTTTTTCTTGGCAGTATAATAGGACTTGTTGGCTGTAAACCAGATCAGAAAAAGGCTACAGAGCAATCTAGCGCAGCCTCCAGACCAGCACTTTTTACTCCGTCTTCATCCGAGCCTATTGCTTCAAGTGAAGACGTAAAGGAGCAAAAAGAGAATGAACTGAGTTTTGAAGGCACATCGTACAACTATGATGTCGTCACTGGAGCGACTCAAACAACATTTGGCTCAAATCCAAAACCACTTTATACATACGAAGAAAAATTAAAGCAAATGTTTTGGTCAAATCAACCGCCTTTAGGATTGATGACAGGAAATTATTATACAAATGAAGGCTATTTTGATGTAGGCAATAAAGGGATTGTGGAAATCATTACCGATGATACAAGTAAAATCATCAATGTTGAATTTAATGAGTACGGAGCAGAAAATTATTATGAGTCAAAGTATTCTGGCGCGAACAAACGTCTGTCTGACTATGCTTTTTTCCAAGCCCAAAATCCAAGAACAGATTCAACCTTAGTAACGGTCGTTAATGGTATCACATTTGTAGAAAAACAAATGCGGGAAGAAAATCGGATCGTTGGCAATTTTGAAACGGTAAGAGGCTCATCAACCACTGCTAGACAAGGCTTGATGACGATTGCTGCAGAATTAGAAGAGGACATCAAGCAACCGTCAAAGACAAAATATATTGGCTATGCCGAAGATTTTGGCAATGGATTGATCGGTAGATTACAGTTGACTGTGACAGGTGGGAAAATTGATAGCGCCCGTTACGATGAATACTTTGCGGATCAACCTGAAAAAATCAGTGAGGATCAATTGAAGCAGTATTATCGACAGTCAAAATATTTTTCATTGACTTACAATGAAGCAACGAATAATGATTTTATTCGTTTTGCGGATGCCTTGACCAAATCGATTGTTGATAAACAGACGTTAGCAATCGATACACATGAATTAACACAACATCCCTCATTTTCAAACTATCAAAAGTTGAGTGAACAGATAGATCTTTAAGCGCATCAAACAACTAAATGAGACAGCGATTTTTTTGACACACTTTTGACATATTTTTCTTCTATACTGAGTAAAAATCAGTGAGGAGTGATTATTATGGGCTATTGTTCAAATGTTTTCAGCGGAAGTCGAGGAATGATGAGAGGTGGGATGTTTGGTATGGGGTTTCTTTGGTGGATCGTGCTGGCTATCGTGATTATTGGTGTAGTTTATTTTTTAAGAAATCGATCAAATCAACAAACGATGTCAAGTCCATCAACGTATCAAGACACAACCAGTCAAGCCTCTCACTTTTCGGTGTTGGATGTGTTGGATGAAGAATTTGCAAAAGGAAATCTTACAGAAGAAGAGTATTTGCACAAGAAAGAAGTATTGAAAAAATAGAAAAAGCCGAAAAGCTGCGAATCAACATGCAGCTTTTCGGCTTTTTCTAATGAGAATTATAGAAATTTTCCAGTGATTGATGTGCTACAATTTACAGCCTGAAGCGGAAGACCTTCAAAGATGATCTGGCCCCCTTTTTTTCCGGAACCTGGTCCAAACTCAATCATCCAATCTGCGAGGCGAATCAACTCTGTATTGTGCTCAATGACTAAAAGTGTGTTGCCCTTTTGAAGTAAGGTATCAAAAACATTGAGTAACGCTTGAACGTCTTGCCTACTCAGTCCTGTTGTTGGCTCATCTAAAATGATATACTTGTTTTTACATTCAAGATGACATGCTAATTTCAAACGTTGTAATTCTCCACCAGACAAGGTATCTAGCGTTTGCCCCAATGTGAGATAACCTAAACCAATCGCACGCAGCCAACCGAACTGTTTCGAAATGTTCGGTTGATTTGCAAAAAAAGCACAACCATCTTCAATAGATAGTGCAAGTAATTCTACGATGTTTTTTCCTCTATAAGTATAAGCTAAGACATCTTGGTGGTACTTCGTTCCTTGACAGGCTTCACAAGTACTGCGGATTGGATCGAGAAAAGCCAGTTCTGTTTCAATAAATCCTTTCCCTTTGCACGTAGGACAAGCGCCTTTACCATTGAAACTAAAATAACTTGCCGCAATATGATTTTTTTGACTATATAGTTTACGAATCTGATCAAACAAGCCGATAAATGAAACCACAGTCGACCGGCGACTAGTACGTAGACTTTTTTGTGTAACGTAAAAAATGTCTTCCTCATATTTTTCCTGCACAGCGCGAGCAAATGAACTTTTTCCAGAGCCTGCCACTCCTGTGATAGCAATTAACTGTTGCTCAGGTAAGGCTACTGAAAGATGGTCCACATTATTCTTTGAAATATTTTCTGCTAAAAAAAACGTATCTATCAAAGTAGTTTGGCTATTTCGCATCAATGGTTGTTGTTCTTTTTGCTTTTGTGACCATTGCTCATAATTACTAACACTGACTAGTTCTCCGCCATATCGACCAGCTTTAGGTCCTAATTCAAAAACGGTATCCGCCAACTCTATCATAGCAAGATCATGATCAATCAATAACACTGTATTCCCCTTTTCTTTGATTGCTCGAATCAATTGACCGATTGTTCCTATGTCTTTTGGATGTAAGCCTACACTGGGTTCATCTAAAATATACATCAGGTCGGTCAAACTACTGCCAATGGAACGAATCAATTTGATTCGTTGTGATTCACCACCAGAAAGTGTACCTGTTTCTCGCGCCAAACTGAGATAATCTAAACCGACCTGACAAAGATAATCTAACTGTTGCAAAACAGTTTGGACGATTTGTTTAATCCCTTCTTCTGTTAAACTACGCAAAAATCCACGTAATTCACCTAATTGCATCGCCAAACATTCACCAAGATGGACGCCGTTGATTTTACAAGATAAAGCCTGCTGATTTAAGCGATAGCCTTGACAGGTAGGGCATTGTTTCTGTGTTGTCACACGTTGAACTTCTGGTAAATAACGACGATAACTTTTTGAAGGATTCTCAATAAAGGTCTGAGTGATCCGCGGAATCAATCCTTGATAAGTCGCTGATTTGTACCAACCTGAACGTGGCTTAGGAGGCTTGAATTCTTCTGAATATAACAACAAGGATAGCTCTTTTTTTGTGAAATCTTTCAAGCACTTATCATTATCGAACAATCCTGAATCGACATAACGTTTCCAACGATAACTACCAGGCTCAAAAGTAGGAAAACAAATCGCACCATCATTTAAGGAGCATTTATAATCAAGTAACTCATTTAAATGAAATTCAGTAACAACGCCTAAACCCGAGCAGGATTTGCACATACCGGTAGGACTATTAAAAGAGAACAGATCTGAAAAACCAACAAACGGCTGACCAAACCGAGAAAATAGTAAACGTAAGGTGGGGTTGATATCGGTTGCTGTGCCAATTGTTGAACGTCGATTTTCTCCTAAAGCTTTTTGATTGACAATAACAGCAGGTGAAAGCTGTTGAATTGAGTCAACAATGGGTGCTTCTAAATGAGGCATTCGATTGCGGATATAGCTTGGATACGTATCATTCATTTGGCGCTGCGCTTCAGCCGCGATGGTATTAAAAACCAGTGAAGATTTTCCAGAACCAGAAACACCGACAAAAGCATTGATGTTGTGTTTATTGATTGTGAGATCGATATTCTTTAAATTCCTAGTGCGAGCGCCGCGAATTTTGATTTGACTCATGTTCATTCCTCCTTTACCATAAGTATAAACATTTAATATGACATAATTTGTCAGTTTATAGAAAGAAGTGAGAAGAATAAAAAAAGAAGCGCTCTTATATAATATGTTATGGTATATTCAAAACAAAAAAGAATTTACCGCACAAGAATTGGCTGATCAGTTCCAGTTATCCGTCCGTAGTATATATCGGTATATTTCTGATCTAGCTGATTTAGGTTTGTATATTGAATCAAAGAAAGGTCGAAATGGTGGATTTAGTGTATTAGAAAATCAGATTTTACCCCCTGTTCTTTTCACCGAAAATGAACTGTTTTCGTTGTATTTTGCGATCCAGTCGTTGGCGGATTATGGTGACTTCCCTTTTAAGGTCAATACGATTACAGCAAGAGAAAAGTTAGTAGAAGTTGTCTCAAAAAGTGTGCAACAAAAACTACTTAAACTGTCCGATCATTTTCGAATTGAAGTACCGAAACAAGCTGTTTCTACGCCCTATCTAAATGAACTGATCACAGCAGCTTTAGATTATCAAGTGGTTCGAATCGAGTACCATTCAATTAAAAAGGTTTCTAAAAAAACGATAGAACCAATCGGAATTTATGCTAGTAATGGACTTTGGTATTTATTTGCTTTGGATCAGACAATAAAGGAAGCAAGGCATTTTCGTATTGATCGCATTAAGAAGCTGGAAATTACGGAAGAATATTTTGACCCTTCTATTCGGCTAAAAGAAATCGAAACCCAATACCTACCGCAAAAACCATTGAAACTTGTGGCGCATTTGAGTGACAAAGGAGCAAAACAATGTTTAGAAAACCGTTATTTACACAGTGGTGTTCAAAAAAATGAAACGGGCGGATCAGAGCTTTCAATGTCTATCAGTCAATCAGATATTGAATTTACAGCAGAATTTTTTCTGTTATTAGGAAAAGAAGCGCAGGTAAAAGAACCAGCAGAACTTGTAATGTTACTTAAAGAAAAAATAGAAGAATTACGTAAACTCTATAACTAAAGGAGGAGCTGGAATTTAACGATACAGATAGAATAAAAATGATTATGGACTAGTAAAGGAAAGTCTAGGTATGTTTGGTGTTATAATAAAAGTAAAAGGAATGATTTTCATGGACCCACTATTAAATAGTCTAATTGCTGTGATTTTACTTGCGTATCCAATTCTGTCTATCCCTTCAATTGTTAAATCAAAACGAGACAAGGGAAAATTTTTTTCTGACTCTCGTTTTTTTATTCCTAAGCGTGTTGGCTACGGCATTGGGATAAATATGCATAATATTTATGGTTTTTTTACATTACTTTTTATTGGGGTATTATTTTTAGCTTTAGGTTGGTTTAGAATTTAAATAAACGAAAAGCCAATCACCAAACGTATTTAAGAAACAAATGCTTGTTCTTAGCGGATTGTTCTGTTTCATAGAATTGTTAGTTTGTTTCATTTTACTTATTGTTCATACATTCTTTTTTTTAATTTTAAACACATGCTTTTCTCATTTTTTTCTTTTTTTTTAGTGGATAATAGATTATACTATAAGGATAATAATTATCTTTTTAGACCTGAGCTCGTTTGAATTTTTTTCTGTAACGAGTTAGGAACTCTGATGAAGCTATATGTTGGAGTTGAACATTGTCGTTCAGAGGAACCAAAACGAGCCCTTATCGCTTTTATTATTATCTAGCTATATGGGCTAAGTTCTCGGAAAAAAGATAAAAATTGAATGCGACAAAAAAGCGTCACAGTCAATTTTTCCTATTTTTCAGAGGAACCAAAACGAGCCCTTATCGCTTTTATATGAAGGAGGACACATGGAGAAAAAGGAAAAAAAGAAAACTGGGTTGTTACTAGTTGCATTATTTTTAGGGTATACTATGGTTTATATCGATAAGCTTTCGGTGGGGTATTCACTGATTCCAATTTCAACAGAATTTGGGTTAGAGCCTGCGGCAAAAGGGATGATCATGAGTGCTTTTTTCTTAGGATATGCTATTATGCAGATTCCGATGGGCTTAGTGATCAATAAGGTTGGTTCACGAATTGTTTTAATAGGTTCTGTGTTAGGAATGGGCTTATTTTCATTCTTATTTGGATTTGGCACCTCATTAATTATGTTTATGTCGGTGCGTTTTTTAACTGGATTCTTGGCACACTCAGGTTATGCTTCGTCTGCTAGTAAAGAAGTCACGATGAATTTTCCACCTGAAAAGCGCACCTTTGCGCAAGGAATCTTACTTTCTTCTTCTGGAGTAGCAGGGTTTATCGGACCATTAGCTTTATCACCGATCATTACCAATGCAGGATGGAAAAATGCGTATCTGATTTTAACCGTATTAGCTGTTGTGATTGCTATTTTCTTAATTATCGCTATACCTAGAAATGAAAAAAAACAAGAAAAAGCAGAAGCTATTGCAACAAAAACAGATAAAATTTCAATTTTAGTGATTTGGTCTGATATACGGGTTTGGATTTTATTTTTAAGTTCATTTTTCATCAACTGTTTATTATATGGACTTTCAAGTTGGGTGCCTAGTTTCTTGACTGGAGAGCGTGGGTTGGACTTAAATGGTGCGGCTGTAATCAGCAGTGTTGGTGGGTTGTTTATGTTGATTGGCTCAATCGGCGGTAGTTATGTTGTCGGACGTTTTTTCCAACATAAGGAAAAAGCAGTTGTGGCGATTACAGCTATTTTAGGCACATTTTCTGCATTTGGGTCCTATTATATTGGAAACCTGGTCTTACTATCGATCGTTATGGGCTTAGCGAATTTCTTTTTAATTATTTCATTTGTCACTATGATGAGTATTCCATTACGAATTTTCGAAGGAGCTAAATTTGCTCCAAGTTATGGCACACTTGCAACAGGAGGGATTCTTGGTGGATTTGTTTCACCAACGCTGATTGGAAAATTAGTTGAATTGTCTAATGGGCAATACATTTCAACCTTTATTTTCTTTTTAGTTGTCGGCTTGTTGACAGCTGTGACGATAATGTTTATCAAACAAAAATAAGCGATCTAGTTATATAGACTCGTTTTAAAATGAAGGAGGAAATACAATGACAACTATTCAAGAACAAATGCCTCAGGCAGATATGGTAAAATGGCGGAGACATTTGCATCGCCATCCAGAATTATCCTTTCATGAAGTGGAAACAGCAAAATATATTCAAAAGGTACTAGCGGATTTCCCAAATTTAGAAGTTAGCTCGCTAACCGAAAATAGCGTGATCGCCGTATTAAAAGGCGATAAGCCAGGTAAAACGATTGCTTTAAGAGCGGATATTGATGCGTTGCCAATCGAGGAAGAGGCAGATGTAGATTTCCCATCTGAAAATCCAGGTGTGATGCATGCTTGTGGCCATGATACACATACTGCCATGCTATTAGGTGCAGTTAAGGTATTGAGCACAATGCAAGACAAAATTACTGGAACGGTGAAATTTATTTTCCAACCAGCTGAAGAAGAGCCACCAGGTGGGGCAAAATTATTAGTTGAAGCGGGTGTAATGGATGATGTAGATATGGTTTTTGGTCTGCATATTGCACCGAATATTCCAGTGGGGATGATCGGGACAAGAAAAGGCGCAGCAAGTGCAGCGTCGGATGTCTTTACATTGAAAATCCAAGGGAAAGGCTCACATGGTTCAACTCCTGATCTTTCTGTTGATCCAATTATGATCGGAGTAGAAATCATTAATAATTTGAATAATATTGTTTCAAGAAATATAAGTCCATTTGATAATGCAGTTATTTCAATCGGTGAGTTTAATGCGGGGAAAACAGCAAATGTTATTCCTGATACAGCCCAAATCCAAGGGACTGTTCGGACGAATAATAAAGAGGTTCGCTCATTCATCCAAAAGCGGATTGAAGCAATCATTGATAATGTCTGCAAGATGTATGATGCAACATATGATCTAGATTATTTACTTGGTTATAGCGAGGTAAACAATGATAGTGACGCGACAGATTTAGTCATAGCTGCAGCTGAAAAGGTTGTTGGCAAAGAGCGAATGTTTGAAGCACCTAAAATGATGGGTGGGGAAGATTTTTCTGCGTATACTGACGTTAAGCCAGGTTCATTCTTTATTTTAGGTGGTGGAACAGCAGCAGAAGGCTGCGGCTATATGAATCATCATCCAAAATTCAAAATTATGGAAGAATGTTTCTCAGTGGGTTCAGCGATGCATGCTCAAATTATTTTAGATATTTTAGGACAAAAATAATCAGAAGAGGACCTTAACGAATCGGTTAAGGTTCTCTTTCTAGTTAAGGAAGAGAGAGGGCACTTCATGCAGATAATCATCATTGGAGTCTTGCTATTTTTCTGTCTAATCTTAATAATAGATAAAAATAAGAATAAACAAAAAAATAGAAATATCCAGACAAAACCAGCTAAAAAAGTTCTTTCTTTAGATGAAAAAATCGAACAAGAAAAAAAGGTTGAGGTTCAGCAAGTAACTTCTTTAGTCACACAAATAAAAAAACAAAAGGTAAGTGAACTTCTCTTCGTATTAAATCAGGTGCAGCAAAAAAAATGAATGCATTTCCTATAAATACGAAAATTTAATAATGTTTTAATAAGCAGCTTCTATAAAACAACTTCTTGAAAATCAGGTAAATAGAAAATTTAAATTCAGCGAAAGATGAACTTTTACAAAAATGATGACTTACGACAATAAGTAGGTCGTCTTTTTATTTTTGCCTCAGTTCTAAAATAGCCCTGTTTTCCTCACACCAATTTCCAATTACTTCATAAACAGGCAGAAGGCTCCTTCCAAGTTCTGTAAGTAAATACTCTACTCTAGGTACAATTTCATCGTGTTCTGTCCTATAAATAAGCCCGTCTTTTTCTAAATCTTTCAATTGAGCTGATAGTATTTTATGACTGATTTCAGGAAGTTTTCTTTTTAGCTGCCCATATCTAATGTTATAGTTTCCACTTAAGTGATAAATGATCTGTATTTTCCATTTGCCGCCTATCATAGTTAACAATTTTTCTATGTTTTCAAAACCATAATCTTCAACGGTACATTTATCTTCTTTTTCTGATTTCAAATCTCAACCTCCACTAGGTACTTACTTTTTTGTGCGTAATTGTTTTATTTATCTTATTATTATATACTCAAACCAGTTAAGAATAAAAGGAGAACGTAATGAATTTAATTAAAAACAGTAATATCGCAATTGCATTTTTACTGGAAATATTTGCTATATTTATTTTAGGATATTGGGGATTTACTCTTCAATCTAATAAAATTATACGTATTACAGTCGGTTTGTTAGCACCTATATTAATGATTGTTATTTGGAGCATTTGGTGTGCTCCATCTTCAAGTCATCGCCTTGATGGTTTGCGGCTTGTAGCGTTAAAATGTTTAATTTTTGGAATTGTGGCATATTGCTTACTTAGTATGAATAGAACTTCTGTAGCAATTGTTTTTGGTGCTATTGTTGTCATTAACCTTGGACTTAGTAGTTATTTTGGAACACTTTAATCTTACTAATATGTATAATTTACGTTCAAAAAGGTATTTTACTGAATATGTTTTAAATAGCGGTATAATAAATAAAATAGTGAAACAACCAAATAAAGGATGGAAAGCGAATGGAAGCGAAAAAGCCTAAAATAGTTACAATGTCTTTTGCTAGTGTCTATGTATTATATAATCAAAAAGTAGAACGAAAAGGAAAAACGAAAGCAGAAGTGGATGAAATTATTCGCTGGTTAACAGGATATGATGAAGCTGGGTTACAAAAGCAGATCGATGATAAGGTTGATTTTGAAACGTTTTTTGAAGAAGCTCCAGCAATCAATCCTAATGTTTCTTTGATCAAAGGCGTGATCTGTGGGTATCGTGTGGAAGATATCGAAGACGAACTGATGCAAAAAATTCGTTATATGGATAAGCTGATAGACGAATTAGCAAAAGGGAAAGCCGTGGAGAAGATTTTGAGAAAATAGTCGAGAAACTTCAAAAAGAGCTTGCTCAATTTAACTTATGTAATCATTATATTATGTGAGGGGAATTGGGCTATTTTTTTATAAATAAGTCTAAAAAATGAGACAAACCTATCAATATAGTAAAAAGTAACATCAAAATTGCTTTTTAAATCATTTCTAGTATGTGATATTTAAGATATCTTAGACAAATAGTATAGACATGAAGAAAGTCTTTTTTTACTATTGTTGAGGAAATAGTTTATTTGGTGAAGGTAGGTTGACAGGTAATGAGGATCGGTAACTTATTAAAAAGAAGCAGAGAAGAAAAAAGATTGACACAACAGCAAGTAGCGAAAAAATTTCATGTAACAAGACAAACGGTTTCGCGTTGGGAAAATGATCTATCGTATCCTAATATCGATACGTTAGTCGAATTAAGCTTCTTTTTTGATTTTTCTCTGGATCAGATTTTAAAAGGAGAGGAGCTTGCTGGAAGTATAATAGATGAACAACAGGATGAGAATTTCAGCGGATAGCGAAAAAAATCTGGATACATAAGGAGGGACTATGAATCAAGAGTCCCTCCATTGGTGTGATAAAAATTAAGTGTGTTCCTTCCTAAAGTTCTTTTCTATCGTTCTATTGTTCGTTATTAGTACACTTATAAGGCATTTCATTATATTAGCAATGATCGAGCTTAAATAGCATAGCGAAGCTTCAAAAACCACATTTAATTCATTTTATAACTGAAAACGATCGATTAGTCCGAGCTAAATGCCCTCGTTAATAGTGAAATAATATAAAATAACAAAATGTTACTACCTTATTTGTTGAATAAAAATCATAAAGTCTATTCTAAGGAAGTTGAGGAAGTCATATTGAAGGTCATTCAGGCAAAGTAAAGTTAGTGTTTATTTGAGTGCAGAAAAATAGCTAAGTGAATGAGTTGAAAAAAGCCGTTAAGTTGAGACGGCTTTTTTAATATTATAGCCAGAGGTGTATAAAGAAATAAATAAATTTTACTAAAATGGTGTTATTTTACCTTTTTTACAGATTAGTTGTTGATAAGATTGTATTGTAAATCTAAAATTTTGGAATAAGTTTTATAATGGCAGGAAGCATTACAGATGAAGGGATTGTCAATGACCTTACGAATCAATTTACTAGTAGCCTATCAGATATTTTGTTTATAGATAATCGGTCTATCAAATCCAAACACTCGTTTATCATCATTAAACAGTTCCTCTTTTATGACCAACGCTTCATCAGATAGTTCTTGCTTCAAAATAAACGCTGTTTTTTCGTAAATATATTATGTGATTCAACAATAAACGTACCCTCATGTTCCTTATAATGCAATGGAACAAATTTGTCAGATTCTGAGAGATCAGAAAAATCAATGTCTTTTAGCGTATCAAATTTCGCGTTCATTAATTTTTTGGCACAATGATCGATTTTAACACCCCATCGAAATCCTTTGGACGATTCACAATCAGATCATTTAAAAGCATATTATTGTGTATTGAAACGGGAAACTTCTCTTGTTCTTCTTCTGACAGAGAATGAAACTGCTCACTATTATCGAAACGTCCACTTAACAGTTGAATAACTCTCTTCAAATTTTCCATATCGCTCACTCAGCTTTCTTTATAGTTGCCATTATAGAATTATTACTTTTTTTCCATTTTATCAAAAAATTGAAAGAGAAAAAAGAGACGAGAAAATAATCATTAGTAAAATGATTAAGACACAAAAAATAAATAGAAAGAAAGCTACTCTCTCACTTTACAAATTCTTCCTTTGAAAAGCTCGATACGTCTCATTTATAGCATAACGATCGTTCTATTTTTAAGTTGAAATCTTGTCATCCGCACTTAAAATCCACAGATTCCATACCATTTCTTAACATCAATTAACTTATAATTTACATAAAAGTGCGGATAAATTTACATTCAATGGGTAGTATTATCAGTGTAATAACAAAAAGGAGGAAGAAAATCAACATGAAAAAGAACGTTCTATTTGGACTCACACTATTAGCCTCAATTGGATTCATGACTGCCTGCGGATCAAACAAAACGGTTTCTGCTAAAGCAGATGGTATGCCAGAAAAGATAACGATTGTCACGATGCCAGATGAAAATAATCCTGAAGCTGGCGGTAAAAATAAAAAATTTCAAGAAGATATGAGTAAAGCATTAGGCATTGAAGTGGATGTAATGGAAGGGGCAGATTACGCAGTAGGGATCGAAGCGATGAAAAATGAAAAGCTAGATATATTGTTAGTATCCCCTATGAGCTATTATCAAGCCAAAGAACGCGTAGAAATAGAACCAATCGTTACAACATCGTCCGCCGGAAAAGAAGCTTATCGTACGGTTTTTATCACAAAAAACGACAATGATAAAATTAACAATTTGAAAGATTTGAAAGGAAGTAATTTCGCTTTTGTTGATCCCGCTTCCTCTTCTGGTTATCTCTATCCAAAGTATGAATTGGTCAAAGAACTTGATTTAGAACAGGAAAAAGTCGAAGAACCAAATTATTTCTTTAAAACAGTAGCCTACTCTGGCAAACACGATTCAAGTGTCATGGGGGTTGCTAAAGGAGATTATGAAGCGGCCGCAGTTGCTGCACAAGTCTTACAATCTATGGATGATGCAGGATTAGTCAAAAAAGATAAGCTAAAAATCATTGGTGAAACGCAAGAAATTCCTAATGCAGCATACGTTATGAGAAAAGATTTACCAGAAGAATTGAAGAAAAAAATCAAAGATTTCTATTTGAACTATGATGATAAAGAATACTTTAAAGCTTTTTACAAAGACGATTCGGTGAAGTTTGTTGAGGCTCATGACACAGACTATGAATCGATCAAAGAGATGATGAAGGTCTTGGAAATAGAGGGAGAAAAATAATGACATTAGTAGAAATTAAAAATGTTAGCAAAGAATACAAAACGGGGCAAAAAGCATTAAATGATATTTCACTTTCAATCAATAAAGGTGAATTTGTTGTTGTTATCGGTCCATCTGGAGCAGGAAAATCAACACTGATTCGTGTAATCAATCAATTAGTTTCTCCAAGTTCGGGAGCTGTTTTGTTTCAGCAACAAAATATCACGACAGCAAAAGGAAAGAAGTTAAGAAAATTACGTTCACATATCGGGATGATTTTTCAGCATTACAATTTAGTGGAGAGAACAAATGTGCTGAAAAATGTCCTTCATGGAAAACTAGGACAGGTCTCTTTTTTTACAAGTGCATTTGGTCGATACACACAAGAAGATCGGCAAATAGCGATGGAATTATTAGCACAAGTTGGGTTACTGGATCAAGCCTATAAACGTGCAGATGAACTCTCAGGAGGACAGATGCAACGAGTGGGTATTTGCCGAGCGTTGATGCAAAATCCTGCACTGATTTTGGCAGATGAACCGATTGCCTCTCTTGACCCAAAATCATCAGAGATCGTGATGACTCAATTAAAAGAGATAACCGAGTCAAGAAATATGACAACGATTGTCAATCTACATCAAGTTGATATTGCTAAAAAGTATGCAACGCGAATTATTGGCGTAAAAAAAGGGGAAATTGTATTTGATGGAACGCCAGTCGAGTTGACAGAAGAAAAAATCGAACAGCTTTATAACAACGAGGCTATTCCAGCTATAAATATGGAAAATCCTACTATGATCCTAGCACAACAAGAGGAACATGCGTATGGATAATCTAGGATCAATCGCCTTAGCGCATCAAAAAAGTTTGAAAAAACGCGTAACAGTTGCATTGTTAAGTGTTATCGGAATATATTCCTTCGTTTATTTGCAAGTAGATCCTATAACACCGCTTTTGACTTTACCTAATGTTTTTCTATTTTTTGGTGAAATTTTTTTCCCGCCAAACTTCAATGGTTTTTCTAGCTATATCGCATTGATTGTGCAAACGTTGCTATTTGCGGTAGTAGGAACCTATATTTCCGCAGTCTTATCTTTTGTTTTTGGATTGCTAATGGCTGAATCAATCAATCCGATTGCACCATTAAGAATTGCTGTTCGATTTATTGTCTCATTTATTAGGAACATCCCCATATTGGTCTGGGCCTCGTTGTTAGTCTACATCTTTGGGATTGGAAACATGGTTGGATTAATTGCGTTGATTCTTGCAACATTTGGTTTTTTGACGCGTTCATATGCAGAAGAAATGAATAATATTGCAGATAGTAAATTAGAAGCATTAAAAGCAACTGGGGCAACACCTGCACAATTACTTGTTCATGGAATTATTCCTGCTTTTTTCCCTTCCTGGATCAATTGGACATTCTTTTCATTTGAAATCAACATTCGGGCATCAAGTATTTTAGGGATGGTAGGTGCTGGAGGGATTGGTATCATGATTCAAACTAATATTCGTTTGTTTAAATATCAAGAAGCAATGGCGCTAATTATCATTTTAGTCATACTAGTATTGCTAACGGAATTTTGTGTAAATAAACTTAGAAAGTGGATATTATAGGGGGGAATGGGGGAATGAATAGAATTCCTTTAGTAAAGCCAAAAGATAAAATAAGAAACCTTGTGATTTGGATAGTTGCTATCTTATTATTTGGGATTAGTGCATCATTATTAGATTTAGACATGGGAACTTTTTTATCGAGATTGGGTCAATCTGGTGAGGTGATTCGTCATTTTTTAACACTGGATATTTCAGATATTGGGACAATCTTGAGTGAATTAGAGCTATCTTTATCAATGGCCGTAGCTTCACTGATCTTAGGGGCAATCTTATCCTTTACAGTTGCTTGCTTGGGTGCTGATAACATTGCGCCAGCACATTTTCTGTCAGTAGGTATAAAAGCAGTCATATCCATTATCAGGGCGATTCCAGCACTTGTGTGGATCTTAATGATTGTCGCAAGTTTAGGTTTTGGACCACTATCTGGTGTTATTGGAATGATGTTTCCAACAGTCGGTTACTTAACAAAATCATTTATCAGCAGTATAGAAGAAATTCCAGTTCAGGTCATTGAGACCATGCGATCAACAGGAGCGAATTGGTTTCAATTGATACAAGAAGGCATTTTACCGAATGTATCAAAATCTTTTCTTAATTGGTTAGCGATTCGTGTTGAAGGAAACGTGGCTGAATCAATATCACTTGGAATGGTTGGAGCAGGAGGAATTGGCACACTACTGACACGAGCAATTGGTGGTTATCAGTATGGAAAAATCACGTTTATCTTTTTGGTGATTTTTGGCACGATGTTCACAATAGAAATGCTTGTGACAAGAGTCAAAAGAGCAATTTAAAGAAAAGAGGACAAAGCATGTATTATCAACGATTGCCTTTAGAAACAACCTATAATACGAGAGATTTAGGTGGTATACCAACGAAAAATGGACAAATAGTTACGTGGAAAAAGTTATTTCGTAGCGATGATGTAAGTCGTTTAAGTGCCTCTGATAGACGATTTTTAAAAGAATATGGTGTAGGAGTTGCAATAGATTTACGCAGCCGTCGTGAACGGGAAGAAACAAACTATACTTTAGAAGAAGAAACGTCTATTGAAACGTATCATGTTCCGTTTATGTAAGTATAAAAAAACATAATTGATACCATTTTATTTTAGGAAATTTTGATATTTTAACGGAGAAGATGGATGATAATTTTACTCCGTATCGTATTGAGCAGAGTGTAATGATGTGGATCAATGAAGAAGACGTTTTGGGAGAAATAGAATGTATATTTGCAAAACAAGTAAACGATGAAGTCACTTTGATGCCCAGTAAAATTAGGTACAATAAAAAGAGCTAGTGCTTTTATGCCAGCAATTGGCAACTTGTTTGGGCAGTGTTCGCTGTCTTTACAAGGCTTCAAATGCTTGGTTGCTGCCAGTCTTTGAAGTACTAATTTATTTTATATTCTAATTTGAACAGTTCATGCCAACATGAGCTGTTTTTTAGTGCACATCACAGCGATTACTTGAAGAGCAAATGATGCGCACTATTTGGCAACCGAAGAGAGAGAAGTTTACTCGTTCTATTCTACCCCTTAAGTATGTCCGAAAAGAATACAAACATGCAACATAATTTTTCTTACGAATACCATTAAATAACACTAAAAATTGCTCCCTTTTTATCAAAAAAAATAGAAAAAAGCGACTCAAAAATAATAAATAGATATTAATACGATTTTAAGTTCGCTAAAAAATAATCAACTAGCTTAAATAGCGACGAAGTTCTTTTGCTAAATTCATCCATTCCATTTCACCAGGGATTGACGATATTTGAATTGATTTGATATTAGAAAGGTCTTCAGGAATTGCAAAATTAGCAACAACAATATCAATATGTAGAAATCGAATTAAATTTTCAGTGACCGGTTGGTTAATCACAAAATGGATTTGAACCTCTTTTGGTGCTACAGATGCTGCAATATTTTTTAGGTGTTCTGAAATTATTGGAGTACTAGATATGGCAAATAAAATAATATGATCTCTTTTCAAATTAGTTTCGGTTAATAAAGTTAACGAAGTGGCTATATCTTCTTTGAAATGAAAATCAGAGTATTTTTCTAGATAATATAACCAATTTTCATATGTTTTGGGGTATTCATGTATAGCGATATTTTTTAAATCCTGTTGTTCCGTTTGAAAAAGAGGAGAAAATTTGCTTAACATGTCTAAATTAGACAAATAAGATTTTAAAATCAGATTGAGTTCAACGTTTGCGGAAAAATTATAATGTAAATCCTTGAAGAAGTTATCAACTATCGTATTAAAGGTTTTTAACATCGGTAACAAATCATCGAGAATGTAAAAAGAATCTTTTCCATAAACAACAGAATTTATAGCAATGATGTAAAGATAGATAATTTCAGAATCAGATAAATCAGTATAAAGAGTATCGTTTCTTGAAACCCAATCAATGGCGCTATGAATCGATTTGAAACCAGCATGAGTGCTATAGGTTGAAATAAGGGAACTGTCAAAAGAGACCTGGTTATTTTGAGCAATTCTATTGCGAGAAATTTTGATTAACTGAGCGAATCTATAGTAATCAATAGTCAATATCTGTTTATAATTGTCTCTAATGTAGTTTAAAAAGTTGTCTATTAGTTTAAAATCTGCATCTGTAAATGTATTCATCCAATTTCTGTGGTTATTGTTAAAATAATGAAAAAAGAAGTGGCGAATATCTATTTCATTTCCTATAAGTTCAAATGGATTCGTATTTAACGTTAAATGATAATCAGCTAATACATCTTTCAATAAATCGATATGTTTTCTTAAGGCTGACTGAGAGATAAAATGCTTTTCAGCAAAAGTTGCAACCTTTTCTTTTTTTCCTTCATAGAGTGAATCCACTAATATAAATATAGGATTATGTTGTATTAAATCATACATGTACGTTTGGATGGCTTTGGGAGAAGCTATTTTCCTGATGGACCAATTACTAGATTTGGTTAGTTCCACAGTTGAAGAAAGAGCATTTTCAATGGATAAAAAATCTTGCTGTAACGTTTTAATGGATACATCGTAATTCTTTTGTAAATCAAAAACAGATATAGGTTCATTTGAGTCTATTAATAAAGATAAAATATGTAGCTTACGTTTTAGGATGTTATCAAATATTAATCTTTTTTCTATCTCATTCATTTAATTTATCACTCCTTATTTGCATTATAATGCAAAATTTATCTTGAACATGTTCTAAAAATTCTAAATTGCAGAAAGAAATAAAGCGAATAATACGCTCAATTATAATCTATGAGAAGTTATTCCCTCTCAAAATCGCTCTATATATATAGGAAGAAAAAGAAAAAATATTTTTTTTTTTTTTGCATTTTAAGCGAAAAAAAAAGAATTTCAAATAGAAATATTTGTTGTATATTCAATAAGGACAAAAAATAAAAGTAAGGATGAATAACAATGACATATAAATCTATTGCTATTACAGATAGAGAAGAGAGCCGATTAAAAGACATACTATCTTCTTTTGACTTATTAGATTTAACTTTTACTACAGAAACAAACATAGATATTTCTCACTTAGATGCAGACCTCATTATTATAGAAGAAATCAAAGCGATTAGTTCAATCAATATACTAAACATATTATTTGAACTGAGAAAGAATTTTTCTGGACTAATTTGGGTGCTATCAGCTAACTATGAAGAAAAAAATGAAATTTTATATTACAAAATGGGTGTCGATGGAATTTCATACAGTGATAGATCCTCTGAGTTGATCCAGTTACAAATTACAAGTGCACTTGAACGTAATTTCAAAAAAAGAGTAAATATTTCTAATATGAGTAAAAATAAAGTTCCTTCTTTAAATTTAAATCCAATAAATTTGAGCGTACATAAAGAAAATGGAGAAGAAATTTCACTGACCCGAAGTGAGTACAATATTTTGAGCTTATTAATGGAAAATCTCAATAGTACAGTTACTTATGAAGAAATATTGTCTTTAATCTGGAATGACGATAAAAGAAGTAATAAGTATAAAATCAGTAATCTGATTTTTCATTTACGAAGTAAAGTAGAGAGTGATTTGAAAAAACCAAAATATATAAAAACAGTTCGATCAAAAGGGTATATGTTGAAAAATTCGTAAGTTGTTCTATTTAGAGATAAGCCTTAAAAATAAACTGAAGTAGATAGGAGGTAGAATGAAAAATGACAGAAAAAAAACCTGGGTTACTTTTTTTGGGGATATTAGTTGGTTTTCTGTTTTTTCCAAACTATACAGAAGCTACAGAAGAAATTGATAGTGTACCCGTAGATACTATTTTTAAAGTCCCTCAAGGAGCAAACAGTTATGTAGATGGAAATGAAATTGTTATAACAGATAATACATCAAATCAAATTGGCAGTATCTATTCTACTGAAGAAAATAAGATAGATCTTTCAAAAGATTTTTATGCTGAAATGTATGTAAAAATTGATGGTAGTGGTGACGGAATGACGTTTGTAATGCATAATGATCAACCTAAAACCCAAAATTTTTCAGGTTTAACTGGTCAGGGTTTAGCGGTCTACGGATCGTATTGGTATTTACAGGGGGTTTATATGTTGATAGGACCATCCCAATTAAAAAAAAGTCTGGCTATTGAATTTGATACTTATTACAACTTCGGATATGATCGATTTTTAAATACAAATTTAGGTAATGGACACATCGCATACACGACTCCAGATAGTTATGATGGTTATGGATTTTATGCAGACAGAACGGTTGCATCAGTTAAACACAATGGAGTGCAGTATCCTTCTTTTAAGCTTGGTGATGGTAAGTGGCGATTATTAACATTAAAATGGACTGCTTGGAATGCTAGTAATATTGGGAATTTAACGTATCAATACGAAGGATTAGAGCCTATTTCAGCATCAGTTCCTAAGTATACATTTGGTGGAACAGATAATGTTTATTGGGGATTCACTGGGTCAACAACTAATGTAACTGAAAAAGCAAGCGTTCGTTTTAAATCTTTACCAGGATTTGTAGATTACTCTGAAAATGTTGATTTCATTGATGCTGAAGGAAATAGCATTCAAAACATTACCCAAGATTCCGAGGTGACAGTTCACTATGTTGGTCAACATGTGGGAGGGAAACAAAACCTAATGGAACCAACTTATAAGTTCACTTTATCACCAAATCAAGAGTATCAACAAGGATCGTTTAAGCTCAATGGTGTTGCGGTTACACCAACATACGTTAATAATGAGTTGGAAATTCCTTTATCAAAAGACTTATCATCGACAGATAGTAAAGTTGATATCCAGTTTAAAATAAAAGATAGTGAGGTGACCCAAGATACAGACTTAACACTGACAGCACATGTAAAAGCAAAAAATTTCCTGTCAGATAACGATTTCACATACAAAATAACCTACGACAAAGAAGCACCAACAGGAACAGGTAAATTAACATTTATTGATGCTGGTGATGAACAAGCACTTTCCAATGTAACAGATTACCGTCCATTTTTATCAGAATATCAAGATAACTACTCAGCAAAAGATAAAATCAGGGTTGAATTAAAACCTGGACAAGACATCGCTGCTTTAGTCAAAACAGTTGGTCCAAGTAGTGTTCAACTAACGCTTACCGATGAAAAAGGGAATGCACGTGATGTGACGGTTCCACTCTTTATTCAAAATCAGGATGTTGTCAAAAGTAGTCAGTACACTATCTATGGGAAAGACTTTAGTGTAAATTCAAGAAATTATCCTACAACAAATGCAGCATTGCGCTCTCTAATTTTTGAACAAACAGAGTTGAAATTATGGCAGTATGACGACGTATCTGTAACGGCAATGAATAATACTCAATTAAATCTATCAATGGATAAACTACCTCCAACGTCCAATACTGCTCAAGCAGGTGTCTATGAAGCAACCGCTTCTTATGGAAGCGGGACAGCTAAAGTAGCTAAGCCAGTTAAAGTGACGGTGATCCCAAGTATTGCGCCAGTATCGATTCAATTCGTAGATGAGAATAATCAACCTATTGTGGATGAAATTACGTTTGAATCAAATGTTGAAGAGTCGATTGACCTAACCAAAAACGAACAAGTCCTCGAAAAGCTTAAAGCGGTCAAAGCATTGAACTATGTTTTAGATGCGTCTCCTACAGATGAACAAAACCTGTTGGTCGTACCTGAAGGTGTCACACGAAAATATACGTTTAAAGGAACGCTATTTATTCAATCAGCACCTAAGACCATTAATTTTGGGGATCAAAATGTGAGTGCTTTTGATAAAACCTATGCCAATCCAGAGTATGATCAAGATTTAATCATATGGGATAATCGTCAAACGCTAGGCACATGGAAAATAACATTAAAACAATCACAAGATTTTAGTATCCCAGGAGAGCCATCTCAGAAATTGCCGGATGTGCTGAGCTATCAGATTTCAGGTGAAGAAAAACTGATTTCCACAGATGCTCAGGAAGTTTTTCGCTCCAAACACCAGTTCTCAGGGAAATATGATATTAGCGAAGAAACATGGGGACCAGAAAAACAAGGGCTGCGTCTGAACGTTCCGGTCGGTTCAGTGAAACAAATAGGGAAATATGAAACAACACTGACTTGGCAAATAGAAGAAGCCTATTGATAGGTACGCTAAAAAAAGAGATAGGTAATCGTTTGAAAGAGATAAATAATTAGTCTTTATCTCTATTCACAAAATAACTTAAAACGTTAGAATTGATTTTCTGTAAATTTGAAACAACAGTAGGAGGGCACATCTCTTAGATTTATCCATAGTTCGAAATCGTTGAATCTATTGAATATGGATAAGCTAACAGTAGAAAGGAGGTGAGAATAAAATGACAAATAAAAATGCGGTGTTGGTTTTTCTGATAGTAACGATTGGCTCTCTATTTATGCCTAAATATGTAGAAGCAGCTGAAGAGGTAGCGAGTGTTCCTATAGAAAATATATTTCAAGTACCTAAGTCAGGTGATAGCTATGTAGATGGAAATAATGTAATTATAACTGATAAAAAGACGGGACAAAACGGTGGTGTTTTTTCTACAGAAGAAAATAAGATAGACCTTTCACAAGATTTTGCTGCAGATATTAATGTAAATATTGACGGAGATGGTGACGGGTTAATTTTTGCTCTCCATAATGATCAAATTAAAACGCAACGTTATTCTGGAAACAACGGAGAAAACATGGGGATCTACGGAACTAGTTATTTTCTGTCTAGTAACAAACCCGTTGTAGACGGTGATCCTTTAAGATATAGTGTGGCGATTGAATTTGATACATACTTTAACCGTACAGTTAGAGCCTGGCCGCAGTTTCTACCGTATGGAACATGGGGGTACGACCAAAACCTTGAGGAGAATAATGGTAATGGTCACATTGCTTATACATTTCCTTATAAGGCAAGTAGCTATGCATTTTTAAATACTTGGGCTACAAATTATATTAATCATTCTGGAGTGCAGTACCCATCATTCAAACTTGGGGATGGTCAATGGCGCTTACTAAAGATTAAATGGACAGGATGGGATAGCTCAAATAATGGAACCCTAACCTATTCATATGGAGGGTTAGCGCCCATTTCTGTTCCTGTTTCAAGAGATACTTTTGGCACAGATAGTGTTTATTGGGGATTCATTGCTACGACAGCTCAAGCAGCTGAAAAGAATATGGTTTCTTTTAAATCTGTTCCAGGATTAGTAAATTACGCCGACAATGTTGAATTTAAGAATGCCAATGGCGAAAAAATTCAAAGTGCTACACAAGATTCTGAAGTAACGGTTCATTATGCTGGTCAATACACCAGCGGAAAACAAAATATGTTACCACCAACGTATACATTCACTTTATCTCCCTATCAAAAGTATCAGTATGGCACATTTCAGCTGAATGGTGTAGCTGTAACACCAAGTTTTAAGAACAATGAATTGAGTATTCCATTATCAAAAGTCTTAACGCTAGAAGATGGCAAGGTTGATATCCAGTTTAAAGTGAAAGATATCGGTGTGAGCAGTGATACTGATTTAACACTGACAGCACACGTAAAAGCACAAAATTTCCTATCAGATAACGATTATACGTACAGACTAAACTATGATAAAGAAGCGCCAACTGGAACAGGAAAGCTAACGTTTATTGATGTAGACGATGCTAAAGCAATAACCAACGTAACAGATTATCGTTCATTTTTATCAGAATACCAAGATAATTATTCGTCTAAGGATAAAATTACTGTGCAATTGAAAGAAAATCAAGCTGTTGCAGATATTGTCAAGACAGTTGGGCCAAGTAGTTTTCAAGTAACGCTTACAGATGAAAAAGGAAATACAGGTGATGTCACGGTTCCAATTTTTATTCAAAATGAAAATAGTGTCAAGAGTAGTAAATATATTATTTATGGAAATGATTTTAGCGTAGACTCAAAAAACTATCCAAAAACAGATGAGTCGTTACTTACTATGATTCGTGAAAAAGCAGGGCTTAAATTATGGCAATATGAAGATTTGTCGGTAAAAGAATTGACAAATACGCAACTAAATCTATCAGTCACGAAATTACCACCGACTTCTGCTTCTTTTGATCCTACTGAAGGAGGCATTTATGAATTGAGCGCTTCCTATGGTAGCGGGACTGAGGAGGTAGATAAAAAATTGAATATGACTGTGATTCCAACAATTACAAAAGTAAATATCGACTTTGTAGATGAAAAAGGAACACCAATTATTGAAGGAATATCGTTTGATGCGAAGGTTGGGGAATCTATTGATTTATCTAATAATCCACAAATAAAAGAAAAAATCGATGCTGTTAAATCGCTAAACTATGTGTTAGATAAAGTACCAACAGACGAGAAAAATCTTTTAGTCACCCCAAATATTAATCCAAAATACACATTTAAAGGGACGCTATTTATTCAATCAGCACCTAATACCATTAATTTTGGGGATCAAAATGTGAGTGTCTTAGATAAAACCTATGCCAATCCAGAGTATGATCAAGATTTAATCATATGGGACAATCGTCAAACGTTAGGCACTTGGAAAATCACGTTAAAGCAATCACAAGATTTTAGTATCCCAGAAGACCCATCGCAGAAATTGCCAGATGTGCTAAGTTATCAGACTGCTGGGGAAGAAAAAATGATTTCCACAGATGCTCAGGAAGTTTTCAGCTCCAAACACCAGTCCTCAGGGAAATATGATATTAGCGAAGAAACATGGGGACCAGAAAAACAAGGGCTGCGTCTAAACGTTCCGGTCGGTTCAGTGAAACAAATAGGGAAATATGAAACGACACTGACTTGGCAAATAGAAGAAGCCTATTAATGGAGAGGAGACAACGATGAAAAAACAGCGAATGATTTGTTTTGTTCTAACTCCTTTGATTTTTCTTGCCGTGTCTTTCGGTACGATCAATGAGGCCGCAGCTGAGGAGGGTGGACAAGTACAGACAAATGCAGGAATCGTCTTTAAAGAATCAGATTCCTCAATCGCTCAAACGAATGAATCAACACACAATGATTCTTCAAGTAGTGAACTTCCAAACACTGGCAAGAAGCCGACAGGACGATTGCCAAATACTGGGGATTTAATAAAAGTTAGCATGCTCTTCACAGGGGGCGCACTTATCCTAATTGCGTTGATCGTCTTCTTTTGGAAGAAGCGAAAACGCGTAAAAAGGGAGTGTGAATAAGATGAAAAAAAAATTACTCATCTGCTGCTTACTGTTTCCCCTTCTGTTAATGACTCCAGTGACGAGTCAAGCAGAAGAGTCGAATTACTCTGGTGAAGGAACAATCCGATTTAGTGGGAAGCAACCATTACAAGTGATGGACCCTGAACATCCAGAAAAACCTGCTGATCCAGGGGGCAGCCCTCATACTGATAACCTATTGAGGATTGATTTTGTCCCTAAAATTACCTTTTCGGATGCAACGATGTCTGAACAGGATCAAATCTATTACGGAAATGCCCAACTTTTCAATGATGATACCGGAGCGAGAGGAAACTTTATTCAAGTATCCGATTTTAGAAACGACAGCCAAGGCTGGACTTTACAGTTAAAGCAAAAAACGCAGTTCCAGAATCAATCGGCGAAAAGCAAGGAGTTAAAAGGCGCAGTGCTGTCCTTTGACAAATCATGGGCAAACTCCATAAATGACCAAACAACCGCACCTACGGTTTCAAAAGAAGTGATTCGTCTTTCGAATATTGGTGAAGTCTATAACTTAGCTGAAGCCAAGCCGAAAAAAGGTGAGGGAACCTGGGCAATTGCCTTTGGAGCATCTGTTACGAATACCAATCAACAGGCAGATACATTAAGGCCTAAATTGGACGAACAGAATAATCCAATCGGAGATCCAGCGTTTAATAATCAACCAATCTATGAGAATCAAGCAATTTCTTTATTCGTACCCGGTAAAACAGAAAAAGAGCCGGGCAACTACCAAACGGTGTTAACTTGGATTTTATCCGAGCTACCATAAATTATAAAAACTCTAGGAGGAAACACAAATGAAATTAACACACAAATTATGCGCAGCTACGCTATTAGCAGTATTAGGAGCAGCAGTAGCAGTGCCAAATGCAGTACAAGCAGCAGACGAACCAGCATCATGGAGCGGAAAAGGTTCAATCAACTTTTTAGAAGATGATAGCGTAGACACACCAACAGATCCAACAGATCCAACAAAACCAGTTGATCCAGAAAATCCAATTGTCACTCCACCAGTCAATCCAGCAACAGGACCATTAAAAGTGATTGCAGTAACGGATTTAGATTTTGGTACAGATAATAAAGTTACGCCAGCATCTGGAAGTGGTTGGGAATATTCAGCAAAAGCTGCTCAAATTGAATACAAAGACGGTACTAAAGTTGCTAGTCCAAATTTCGTTCAGTTTAAAGATACACGTGCAGATAACAAAGCAAATAAACACACAGTAACTGCTAAAGCAACTGCGTTCACAAATTCAGAAAATCAAGAGCTAAAAGCAGCGCAATTGAACTTTAGCAATGTGAAATTGGTTAATGGAGCCAATCAGAATCAAGTGAATGAAACTGGCGTTAAAGCAGTACAAACGGTTGAAACGGATGGTACAACACCTGCAACATTTGTGACACAAGATGCAGATGACAAAGGTTTTGGTCAATTTACCTTGCAATTCGGAGATACGGCAGATAATACGGCAGATGATTCAGTTAAATTATGGGTACCAGCCGAAGGGAATAAATTATCAACAAGCAGCAGCTATACTTCAACAATCACTTGGACAATTGCTGACGCACGATAATTCAAGTAAAAGATAAAAAGTATTGATGAAAGAGATTAAACAAGTCCGCCTATATTAGGCGTACTTGTTCCTCTTTTTAAGAAAGGGCAATCATGATGAAAAAAACGAGTTTAATGTGCTTAGCAGTTATTTTATACATAGGTTTGATAATCGGTATTTTACCCACAACAGGACAAGCAGCGCAAGAAGATGGAAGTGGGTTCACATATAAAGTCATTCAGCCTGAAAATCAACACAATAAAGATGTCGGCTATTTTGATCTCCGAATGACACCAAGCCAAGAACAAACGGTCACCATTAAAATGAACAATAGTTCAGCTGAAGAAATCACAGTAGATGTAGCGCTTAACAGTGCAAAGACGAATACAAATGGTGTAATCGAATACGGTCCATCCAAATTAGAAAAAGATGCCTCACTTAAGTATGATTTTGCTGATTTAGTAAAAGGTGAAAAAACAGTTAAGATCCCTGCAAAACAAAGTGTAGAATATAAATTAAACATAAAAATGCCAGGTTCCCAATATGATGGCGTCATTTCTGGTGGTATCTACATGATCCAAAAAGGGCAGACGGAAAGTCAAAAAGCGATGATCAAAAATGAATATGGCTACATGGTTGGAATGATTTTGACCGAAACAGATACTGCGATGAAGCCTGAGCTAAAACTTAATAAAGTTTTCGCTGATCAGCAAAATTACCGAAACGCAGTGTTCATCAATTATTCAAATACACAACCTGCCTACATCGATGATATGACCGTTGATGTTCAAGTCATGAAAAAAGGGTCGAGTGAAGTTCTTTATGATACAAAACAAAATAAAATGAGAATGGCGCCTAATTCACAAATTAATTTTCCCATTTCAATGAATGGTGAAAAAATGGTTGCAGGTGAGTATGTGGCTCATGTTGTAATCACAACAGAAAATGATGGTAAATGGACTTGGGAACAGGACTTCGAGATCACAAATGAAGAAGCAGATAAGTTTAACCAAGAAGATGTTAGTTTACTACAGGAAAGTCGAGTAGACTGGTCGTTGATCATTATAGTGGTCGCTAGTGCGTTAGGGATTATATTGATTATATTCTTTGCGGTTCGTTTCTTTAGAAAAAAGAATCAAAAGAAAACAAAAAAGAAAAAGAAATCAAGCAAGAAAAAAAGGTAGTAGCACAAAATGGTGATTAAAAGTGAAAATGTAAGGGTATTGAAATAGAGTAAATAATTAATTATTTTTGGAGGATAGAAACATGTCGATATTAGATTGGCTATTCATTGGGATACTTTCAACGGCAATCCTCTGTATTATTTTTGCGGTTGTTTTCCTAATTTCTTATTTTTTAACGAAGAAAAATAGACTAGCATTAAAACAACGTCGAACAAAAAATAAAAAGAAACGCAGAGTTTTAAAAAAGAAAATCCATTTATTGAAGCAAAAAGGTAAAAAACAAATGCAATCAGGAGTGATCTTTTTGATTTTAGGTTTGATATTAGCAGGAGGCGCCGCATTTTCCCGCTATCATCAAGCCACTAATCTAGGAAATCGTGACTCTGACGCTATCGTAGAAGGGTATTATTTATTAAACAAAACATCTGAGCAGTTAGGAACAATTGAAGGAACCACAAATATTGAAAAAACAAGAAAAAATTTGCGTGAGCTAGCAGCAAAACTGTCTGGTTTTGGGGTTCGTTACGCTGATCCAAGGCTAACGGTAGACGGACAGCAACTATTAAATCGATATTATACGCAAATGAAAGAATTAGGTCTTAACTTGAACAATCAATCGATCGAAAGTCTACAGGAAAAAACAACCTATGACAATTATTTAGCAGATATAAAAAAAGTCAAAACGATTCAAAAAAAGGTTTTTACGTATTTTAATGTGAATGAATCAGCGTTAAGTCAAAAGAAATAACATGTTAAGAAATGGCTGTGAAGCTAAATGACGAAAAAGAAAGTAAGGACTAAGAGTAAAAAAAGAAGAAAGAAAAATAAGAAACAACGACTTCTTCAAGAACTCAGTAAAGAATTAGGCATAACTTTTTTGATTGTATTGTTATGCTTATTTTTACTTTCCAGAGTTGTTTTTGCATTGCCCAAAAATGAAGGGTATGGGATGCGGGAAGCGTTGAATGATGGCGATCGTGTATATGTGGATCGACTTGGTACGCCCAAACGTTTTTCATTAATTTATTTCAAGCAACCTGATGGAAATGGAACCTCAATACGGCGAGTCGTTGGTTTGCCAGGAGAACGAATACTCTATTCCAAGGATGAACTTTACGTCGATGGACGACTTGTTGTAGAACGTTTTTTACAGAAAAAGTTAGCGCAAGCTAAAATAGATGATGAAATGATTACCGAAGATTTTGACTCCATTGCTATTTTAGGAACAACAGATGGCATTATTCCAAAGGGCAAATATCTAGTGCTTGGAGATAATCGTCACTACGCTACAGATAGTCGTTACTATGGTTTAGTCGATCGACGAGATGTGATTGGGATTGTAAAACTACGATTGTTACCTTTTTATCAGATAGGTATCCAATGAAGTGATAAAAATACGGTGGGTAACGTATTGAGATAAAAAAATGAAATGAGCGAAGTAAAAGTTAACAGCTTATAAAATCGTTGAAAAGAGAATTAGAATAATGAACTATTGAAGTCGATTGAATGAAAAAAATGTTTATTTTTTATGAAAAAAGAGATATAATAGATTGTATTTTGAAGAAAGAAGGATGAAAAAATGAAAAGAAAAACACTCTCTTTATTACTTTTAAGTTTTACAGCCGTTTTAGCTGTTGGCTGTACATCAAACAAAAGTGCTAGTGACGCATCTGATAAGAAAGAAGCTAAAACAGAATCGACAACACATGCAAAAAAATCTGAACATATCGATTATGATGATCAAGAAGAGTGGGAATTCTCTGCTGGGAAGATGCAGTCACCAATTGATATTGTTACTAAAAAAGCAGAAGTGATGACACCAGATACTGGAACAATCACAATTGATTACGGAAAAGATATTACGAAAGCTGAGAATAATGGTCATAGTATCCAAATCACAGATGGTGGTACATCCGTGATTAATGGACGAAACTTTACCTTAAGTCAGTTTCATTTTCATGCGGAGAGTGAACATACTGTTGACGGTAAACATTATCCGATCGAAGCACATTTTGTCAATACTGCCCAAGATGGACGCATTGCAGTGATTGGAGTATTTTTCAAGGAAGGTACTGAAAATAAAGGCTTCCAAGAAGTTTTAGATGACGTAAACAATGATAAAAACGATCCAATAACTGACTTAAATGATATGATTCCATCTAATAGAAGCTATTATCATTATCTAGGTTCATTGACTACACCACCACTAAATGAAAATGTGGAATGGTATGTGATGAAAGAACCTGTGGAAGTATCTTCAGTTCAAATCGAAGAATTCAAAAAATTGTATTCTCATAATAATCGAGAAGTTCAACCATTAAATGATCGATCAATTTTAGAACATGATGAATAAGTAAAATGTTGTTTGCACTAATTAGAAGTTGAAGAACGAGCCATGATGGTGTTTATCATCATGGTTTTTTTAGCAAAATTTCTACTGTTAAAGTGAATAGTCTGATGGAAATCTAAAATTTGTTTTTATTTTTTACAAAGAAGGGATGGAACCAAAATGAAAAAGAAGGGTTATCTAGTCAATTTGTTACTACTGTTAATAATCAGTTGTGTAACAGTTACTGCCTGTAACAAAACAAAAGCTCAGACGCAAAATAGCGAAAAAACGAAACTCAAAAGTCAAGCACCAGACAAAGAAACGGTTGAACCATCCAATAAAAAATTAAGCAAAAGCAACGAAGATTCACTGTCAATTGATCTAAAAAATGCGGATGCTAAAAAAATATACGAAACGTTTAATGGCCCAAATGCAGATGATATCATCACTCTTTTAGAAATGGACCATGATGATTCAGATAGGATTTTAGTAACGACGGATGGGACGATATTAACGGGGCAAATTGGAGATGAAAATGGTAGGAAAGTTGATTCTAATACGGATAAAAATAGTATAACGGTCAAAGAGCTTAAAGACTTGATTCTGTTACACAAAGAAGAAATCGATAAATTAGCCGTTCAAAATAGTCCTATAAAAGGAATGACTTGATTTGTCTCCTAGCGTGAAAAAATTCTGTTTGGAATGGCGTGTGAAGGCTAAATATGATGAAGATTGTTTTTCTGTCATAGGAGAATCCATTATTCCCCTTGTATGGAAGTAACTCTGTTAATTAGATAAATGATGATATGACAAATAAAGTAGAAATAAATACGGGTTAAGCACTAAATTATTTTAGTCAGAGTATGCTACTTTTGTTTTTTTACGCAACAAAAACGAGTGTAGCATGCTTCGAAAATTACAAGAAGTGTCACGAAATTAGTGTGAAAAGAAATAATTGGTAAAATAAAGGTTATAAAATGATTATAATATATCGATTTCAAATGTTTTTTCTAAAATAACTGTTAAAATTATTGTCAATTTGTTAAAATGAAATAGTAAAATAATTATAAAGGGGAGTATAATATGAAGAAAAAGGTAAGGACGCTGTTGTGTGGTATTCTTTTGATTGGAGGAATCACGTTCGGAGGTTTCTATGCGTATGCTAGTGGTTGGATTACGGTTGGAGATAATGGAGAAATGATATATGATACTATTGATCAAGCCAGTATTGATTTGTATTCAGATGTATCTCATGTCAGAAGTTATGATGATGGTGAGTGGGTATCTGTTCTTAAACCAGAAGATGTTGTGAAAAGCGTGAAAAATAGAGCTGGTAAGCAAGTTGATTTTTCTGAATTAGAAATTTCTTATAAAGCATATGATGACCAGCTGCGTAAGTTGGTTGATGTTTCTGAAAAAGAGGCATTAAATGATAATGGGACATTCAATTTCGACAAATACAATGTTTTTCATGTTACATTCGAATACACCTACGATAGTATGCCATATACAGGCGCAGATAAAACAATGTCCACAATTAGTAAAACAATTGAAATCTATGAAGCAGGCGCATAAAAATGACGTCAATGATTTAGTAGATTAAAACATAGTCTTAATTCCATTCATTAAGTTAAAATCTAGTCATTAGTTTTTGTAAAAATTTCTAGCCAGAACATTGTGTTCTGGCTTTTTTAGTATAAATGACAATGATTTTAGCGTTGCGAAATAGTTTGTTTATCAATGAGTTTAACATTTTATTCGCTAGACAAGCTAAAATTTTCCATCTTTACTTTATAGTAAAAGGAGCGTGAAACCATGAAAAAATTTAAAGGAGCTTGTTTTTGTCAGTCTGTGCAATTTGAATTGGATTTAAAAAATTTCGATTTAGATATACGGGATTTGCTAGTTTAGAAGCAGGAGAGACGGTTCATTAGAGGGTCTCTAAATCTTACATTTTTCTGAAATTGGAGAGCGGTGGCTTTTGTAGCAAATGTGGGATTAGTTTGTTCTATCGATTTAAGCCATCAAATGAATACTTTGTACCATCAGCAATCATTACTGATTTACCAGAAGAAAAAATCAATTTTGTTGAAGAAATATTCTACGATAATAAACCATGTTACTATGAATTTTCAAATGATACAGTAAAGAAGAATGAAGTGGATTTTCAATAAGTAAAAGATGAAGCAAAAGAAAAGTTTAGGCTATAAAGCTTGGACTCTTTTTGATACACTATATTTAGAAATAATTTGAGTGGGATGTGATTAGGATGATGATGTGTTATGAAAAATAAAAGCGTAAAAAAACAATTTTTTATTTGCTTACTCTATTTCTTGATTCCGTTGATGTTGGGTACAATAGCAAGTATCTAGATCAACCTATCCTTTTTTTTAATCACAGCTATTGTTTATAGCATCATGTTTATTTTTATGATCCCATCAGATGTTTTTTCAGCAGTACGTTAGATTATAATATAAAATCTGTTAACCCAAGTTATAAACATGAAAAACCAGATTTTGTCGGTGGGACTAAGCAACAGTTGCTCCATTTTGCGGTGGTCACGCTCGGATTAGTGGTTTGTTTGTTGCTTGTTTTGCTTGACTAATTTTGTTAAAAAAACTCGAAAGAAGGCAAAATAATGATTAAAATCAAAAAAATAACCCTAAATGACCTAACAGTACTGAAAGCATTAAGCATCAAAACCTTCACAGATACCTTTGCGAAAGACAATACTCCAGACGATTTAAAAGATTACCTTGACCAAGCATATACGGAAGAAAAATTAACTAGTGAGCTGCAAAATGAACAGTCAGAGTTCTATTTTATTTATTCAAATGAACAACTGGCTGGATATTTAAAAATCAATGTAAATGATGCCCAGACTGAAACCATTGAGAAAGATGCGTTAGAAATCGAACGTATTTATATCGATTCGAATTTTAAGAGATTGGGACTTGGAAAAATGTTATATACTAAAGCGATAGAACGAGCGAAAGAGTTGAATAAGACCGCTATTTGGTTAGGAGTCTGGGAGCGTAATTTTTCTGCGATGAAATTCTATCATAAGATGGGATTTACTCAGGTAGGCCAGCATGCTTTTTATATGGGCGAGGATGAGCAGATCGATTTAATCATGAAAAAGCATCTAAAATAATCTTTTCACTTTTGAGGACGATAATCTTTTAAGCAAAATAAACCTAAAAAATCCCCAATAACCTGTATAATAAAATCATCAGGATTGTAAGGGGGATGATCATGAAAGACGGCTTGTATTACGCAACACAATTTAGAGATAAAAAACTAAGTGTGACAGAATGGATCGATGAGCGAACGCAGCAGGTAAAAAAGCTAAATCCTGAACTCAATGCCTTTGTTGACTGGGATGCGGAAGCTGCGAAACAGCAATATGAAGCTAGAGGAGCAGAAACTGGTCCTTTTTTTGGCTTACCTATTCCTTTAAAAATGCTCGGACAAGATAAAGCAGGAATGAAGTCAACATCTGGATCTCGTTTATTTCAAGAAAACCGTGCAAATGCAACGGATAATTTTGTGAAAGGTTTAGAACGATTGGGCTTGATTCCATTAGGAAAAACCAATGCGCCAGAGTTCGGCTTTAAAAATATTTCTGATCCGACGATTTACGGACCAGCTAAAAATCCATGGAATCTTGCCTATTCACCTGGAGGTTCAAGTGGTGGCGCTGCGGCAGCCGTTGCCAGTGGGGTATTTCCAATTGCTGGAGCAAGTGATGGCGGTGGTTCGATTCGGATTCCAGCCTCTTTTAGTGGGTTGATTGGGTTAAAGCCAACACGCGGCAGTATGCCAGTTGGACCTGATGGTTGGCGTGGCTGGCAAGGAGCTTCGATCGATTTTGCTTTAACAGTTTCGATGAGAGATACCGAAACGTTATTTTATCATTTACGTGGAACCGAAAAAGCAGCGCCCTATCAAGCGCCGAAAGCTGAGTGGAGTCATCAAGCAGCGTCAGAGAAAAAAACATTGAAAATAGCTTTTTTAACCGATTCTCCTGTTGGGACACCAGTCTCAGTAGAGGCAATAAAAGCAACACACAATGCAGCAATATTTTTAGAACAACAAGGACATGAAGTAACTGAAATTTCCTATCCAGTCAATGGTCGTCAATTGATTGATAGCTACTACTTGATGAATGGTGCTGAAACAGCCGCTATGTTTGATGGGATTCAAGAGGCCATTCAGCGACCGCTTACGAAAAATGATATGGAGCTGATGACTTGGGGGATTTACCAATATGGTTTGAAGATTCCTGCAAGTCACTATACAAGATCACTTCATCTGTGGGATCTAGCGGCATATAAAATGGAGCAATTATTTGAGGAATATGATGTAGTATTAACGCCGACTACTGCTGATAGTGCGCCTAAAATAGATGCAGAACTGCAGAGTGATCAGATTCGTAAAGACTTAGCTCAAGCGGCGTCATTTTCTGATATACAGTTAAAAGACTTGATCTATGATATGTTTGAAAAAAGCTTAACGATCACGCCATTTACTCAGCTTGCGAATTTAACAGGACAACCAGCAATCAGTTTACCTACTCATATAGCAGGATCTGGTTTACCGTTAGGCATTCAATTTATGGCTTCGAAAGGCCGCGAAGATGTATTATTTCAAGTTGGAAAGTTGTTTGAGCAAGAACAGAAATTCTTATTACCAAAATTTTATCGTGAATCATAGGAGGTTCAAATGAAGAAAGTATTTGCTAGTTTTAGTATTGTTGTATTAAGTTTAGTGTTCGTTGCGTGTGGTGGCACAAAAGAGCAGACTGCTGGAAAAGATAATAGCTGGCAAAAAGTCGAAGAAGCAAAAAAATTAACAGTTGCCACTTCAGGAACCTTATTCCCATCTTCTTATTATAATGATGAAAACAAATTAACCGGCTATGATGTGGATGTCATCACAGAAGTTGCCAAACGTTTAGATGTTGAGGTTGAATTTAAAGAATACAATGTGGATGGTCAGATTACTTCCGTTGATAAAGGTGAAGCTGATTTAGCGGCGAATGACTTTGGTTTATCAGGGGACCGAGGGAAAAAATTTATCTTATCTTCTCCAATCAAGTATTCATTTGACAGCATGATCGTTCGAAAAAGTGACGATTCTGGGATTGCTTCTCTTGAAGATTTAAAAGGCAAAAAAGCAGCTGGCGAACCCAATACAAACTACATGAAAATAGCGGAAAAATACGGAGCAAAATTAGTAACCTACGATAATGCGACAAATGATCAATACCTGACAGATGTTGCCAATGGTCGGACGGATGTTATTTTAAATGATTATTATCTACAAAAAATGTCAGTCGGTGCGTTGCCTGATATTCCGGTAAAAATTTTAGAAGATGTCTACTTTAATGCGAATTTTACTGGTTTTTTAATGAAAAAAGACAGTGTTGCATTAAGTAAACAAATTGATGAAACATTAAAAGCAATGACAGATGATGGTACGATGAAAAAAATCTCTGAAACATATTTCCAAACCGATGTTTCAGTGGAGCCGAAAGAAAAAGTTGAAGAAAGTGTTTCAGTTGAATAGATGTATATACCAAAAATCGATTTTCAGTTAATGATCGACTCGATTCCCTTTCTGTTGACGGGTTTGCCTTATACACTTGGCATCAGTGTCGTGACGTTTTTGATGGGAAATGTTCTTGGGATTCTGTTGACTGTATTAGGAATGTTGCCTTCGAAAGTAATCAAAGGGTTCGTTCGCTTTTATATTTCGTTTTTACGGGGAGTTCCAGGGTTGGTTTTGTTATTTCTTTTATATTTTGGACTACCTTATCAATTAAGTGCGTTGACCGCAGCTTGTATTTGTTTTAGTTTGACCAGCAGTGCGTTTATTGCAGAAATCTATCGTGGATCGATCGCTGGAGTTGAAGCAGGGCAGTGGGATGCGGCGTATGCGTTAGGTTTGCCATTTGGAAAAGTGATGCGTAAAATTATTTTGCCGCAAGCTTTTCGGATTTCGATTCCAGCATTAGGCAATGTGGCGATGGATTTGTTAAAAGGCACGTCATTAGCTGCAATGATCACGATTCCTGATATTTTTCAAAAGGCCAAAATCGTGGGTGGAAGAACCTTTGATTATATGACGATGTATATTTTGGTGGCAGTGATTTATTGGCTGCTTTGTGTAGCGATTGGTTGGGGGCAAAGTTGGTTGGAAAGATATTATATCAATCGCTACAAAGGGAAACCCAAAGTAAGAGTATAAAATAATTCTGTGTAAGTAGCGACTAATTGTGGAGCTACTTATGCAGATTTTTGTCTGATGTTATAACGAAAATGACTAATTATGATTCTTTTATTCTCAAAAAACGAGTATAATTACCTTATAGAATAATTAAAAATAGAAAGTAGGCAAAACAATGGATAAGAAAGAAATAAAAGAGACAAGCCAATTTTTAGTAACAGAATATAAAGATAGTCTTATGAATGGATTTAAAGAAACGCCTAGTCAGTTTATGATGCGCATGAATGTAGACTCAAAAGTTGAAGAATCTGTACGACCATTATTAAATCAGGCAGAGCAAGAATTTAAAGAAAACATTAAATAGTAGCATAATACTAGTTTAGGGAGAGGATAATATGCTCGTTTATATTTGTTGTGCAGGCGGTATGACGTCTAGTATGTTTTGCCAAAAAATCGCAAAAGCAGCAGATCCTAAAGCAGTTTATTTTGGGCAACTCCATGATGTGATTGCCGATTTTGAGAATTTATCTACTCTGTACCCCACACTGATTGCGTATGGTGGCGAAGCGGAGATCAATCAACTAACGTTAATACCAATTTTTAAACCGTATGTTAATCGTGTGATGGTTTGTCCGCAAGTTCGGTATAAAACGGCAAGCTTACAAAAACTTCTTTCGCCTTTGGCTATTCCTTGTGTAGATATTGATATGAAAACGTTTGGCAATATGAATGGTGAAAAAGCTTTGCAAGAGATTTTATCATTTAAAAAAGAGTAGAAGTAGATTTGAAAGGAGTTAAATATGAAGGATGTTTTTATTAGTGCGATTCACGCATTTATCTTTTGGGTTATCGTGTTACTTATTTATCTTAGGATGAAAACGGTAGAAAAGAAAACGACAGAAAGAGTGGTCGGGATCGTACTTAGTAAAAGCACGTATAAAATAGAAAGTTCTGATGGAACAAATTATGGTAGAGTGTCATTGGTTGAATATACAATCAATAACAAACAATATAAAAGAGAATTTCAAATCAATCAACTGATCTATTTCCATAAAATACCTATAGGTCAGAGAAAAGGACTGCCCGTTCATTCCAAGGTTGAATTACGCTACAATCCTACTAACGTCAATCAGATATTTTCTACAGTGGATAACCAATTTGGAAAGCGATTTATGATTTTTTTCTTTTCTATATTTGCTGTTTTTTTTACATTATTTTCTATTCTGTTTTTGTTGAAAGAAATGGGTCTCAATTTTTAGGTTTTGATGTTCCTTTATTTAAAATAGGAATGTGTAAGATCTGGTTTAGTACATATAGATGAATAGTTTTTTATCGTATATCTAAAATATTTAGTGTTTGTAAGGAGAAAAAATGGTTCAATTTAAAGGGAATAAACAGTCAAAAGATAAAACGATTCTTAGGGATGTAACATTAAGATATTCTAGCTATTTTTTGCTGCCAACAGTTGTTGGTAGTCTTTCTTTTATAGTAGGTTTTTTCTTAGTAATAGTAGGTATGGGAATTGTAATGGCTCTTTTTAATATCCCAACTAAAAATTTGACGACCGCACAAATTTGGATCGTATCAATCACACTTTGTCTTTTTTTGATAGTTATCTCTCACTATTTACAGAAGTGCTACAATAAACTATTTTATAAAAAAATATCTTTAGTGGAGCTTGGAAAGTATAGGTTTAAGTTAATAATTAATGAAGAGGTATTTGAATATCGAAAAACAGCTATTTTGAAAGTTAGAAAAATTAGGTTTAGTGGAAAAGCAAGAATGGTATCGGAAGCTAAAATCGTCATAAAGATGAACAATCGGACATTTCGATTTTCATCTGATAAACAGTCGAATGAAATAGATTCGCTGAATCAGCATTTATTGCAGTGGAAGTCAGATCGTTCAACTTATCATTAGGGGGGGAATACCAGGGCTAATTTAGTTTTAATCTGTGCTGAAAAGAGCTTCTTAAAAAGGAAAGTGAGAAGCTTTTGGAAGAGGATGTCAATGCTAAAATGAAAGAGAGTTATTTTAGCATTGACAAAAATAAAAAGATACTTTATATTTATGGTATCGATATCATAGAAGGAGACAGCCGATGGCCACAATCAAAGATGTTGCAAAAAAAGCTGGTTTATCCGTTTCCACGGTTTCGCGTTTTTTAAACCATCATCCGTATATTTCAGATGATAAAAAAGAACGAATCCAACAAGCAATGGATGAACTAAACTATGCGCCAAGTGCAATTGCCACACAACTTCGCTCAAAAAAATGTACAACGATCGGTGTGTTGATTTCTAGAATCACCAATCCATTTTTTTCTTATTTAGTAGATGCAATCGAAAAACAAGCAAAGGAACATGGATACCAACTGCTGATCATGCAAACTTATGATGATCCAAAAGCAGAGCTGAAAATGCTGGAGTATCTAAAACAGCAAGTTGTCGCAGGTGTGATCATGACATCAATTGAAAGCGATTCACAAGTGATTGAAGACTATTCAAGCTATGGACCAATTGTGCTATGTAATGAAAAACTAGATGGAACAGAAATTCCCAATATTTCTACCAATCAAGAAGCAATCAGTTATGAGGCAACGAATTATCTCATCCAGAAAGGCTATCACAAAATCGCTTATTGTACCGGTGGGAATTTAACCATTGGTGGACATGGGCAACAACGAACCAAAGGCTTTGAACGGGCGCTGTCTGAACATGAGTTATCCATTAAAAATAAGTGGATCTTTAAACAAGTCCATAACATGGAAGATGGTCAAAAAGTAGCGAGAGAAATACTAAGTCTACCTAAAAATGACAGACCGGATGCTGTCTTTAGTGGAAGTGACGAGGTCGCTATTGGGATTATTCAAGAAGTGCTTCAGCAAGGATTACATGTACCAGAAGATTTGGCTGTATTAGGGTTTGATAATCAGCCAAGTACAAGTATTATTGCTGTTCCTCTCACAACAATCAATCAGCCAACGACGGCTTTAGGGATCGAAGCAACGAAATTGATGGTTGCTTTGCTTGAAGGAGTAACTTACAAAGTAAATAAAAAAGAACTTATTTTATCGCTAATTGAGCGTAAATCCACTTAGGTGGATTTATTCTTATGGAAATATGGTATCGATACCACAAAGAGTGAAAGGATGAATAAATAGTGAGTATAGAAATGATAAACAAAAATTGGTGGAAAAAAGAAGTGATTTATCAGATTTATCCTAAAAGCTTTAAAGATTCAAACAATGATGGAGTGGGGGATATTCAAGGGATTCGAGAAAAGCTGCCTTATTTAAAAGAGTTGGGGATCACTACGGTTTGGATTTGTCCGATTTTTACGTCTCCAATGGTGGATAATGGCTATGATATTTCTGATTTTGAAGGGATTAATCCTGAATTTGGGACTATGGCTGACTTTGATCAATTGTTAAAAGATGCGAATAAGTTGGGAATCAAAGTGATTTTAGATTTAGTCATCAATCACACCTCAGATGAACATCCTTGGTTTCAAGCGGCATTAAAAGACAAAGAAAGTCCGTATCGAGAGTATTATATTTTTAAAGAAGGAAAAACTGAACCAAATAACTGGCGTTCGATTTTTGGAGGTTCAGTTTGGGAAAAACTTCCGAATGAAGATACTTATTATTTTCATGCTTTTGACAAAAAACAGCCTGATTTGAACTGGGAAAATCCTAAGCTGCGTCAAGAAATTTATGGAATGATCAATCGTTGGTTAGAAAAAGGAATTGCAGGTTTTCGGATCGATTCGATCACTTTTATCAAGAAAGATCAAGATTTTTCTAGTTTACCTGCGGATGGTGTAGATGGTTTAGCTTCTTGTAAAAGTAAAACAAGAAATCGGCCTGGCATTGAGCGATTTTTAAATGAATTGAAAGAAGAGACTTTTGAGAAATATAACTGTGTAACAGTAGGTGAAGCACCAGGTGTGCCTTACGAGGAATACGGTGATTTTATCGGTGACGGTGGGTATTTTTCAATGATTTTTGATTTTAATTATTCCGATATTGATGTTGAATCTGGCTCTGACTGGTTTAAGCGAACGAATTGGACTACAAAGGAATTCAAAGAAAAGCTAAAACGATCACAAGAAGTGTTGCAAGCCAATGGCTGGGGCGCTAATTTTATTGAAAATCATGATCAACCGCGAGCGGTCTCAAAATTTATCAAGCCTGAGTTTCAGACGAATGAAGCTGCTCAAGCGATCGGTATGCTCTATTTCTTTCTACGTGGAACACCATTTATTTATCAAGCGCAAGAGTTGGGCATGCAAAATGCCGAACGTAAAATAATCGATCAATTCAATGACATTTCAAGTATCGATAATTACTATCGCTCGATTCAAGAAGGCTTCACACCGGAAGAAGCGTTGGGATTTGTCAATCAACGAAGTCGTGATAATACACGTACACCATTTCCTTGGGATGCTAGTCAATATGGTGGATTTTCTGATACGACGCCATGGCTTTCGATGACCGAAGAATATCCAACTCGAAATGCACAGTCTAATCCTGTACTAGCGCATTATAAACAGATGATTGCACTGCGACAACATGGGGCAGTAAGTGATGTTTTAACGAATGGTACAATTGTTTTCTTAGAGAATGTACCAGACAATGTGATTGCATATAAACGGGTATTAAAAGACAGAGTTGTTTATTGTTATACCAATTTGAGTGATACTGAGGAGCTAGTTTCTTTAGACGCTGGCTCAATTGATTTATTTTTAAATTCTCATGATGATTTAGTCAGTGAAACAAATGACGTAAAGCTTCATCCTTATCAAAGTGTTTTGTTTAAAAAAATAAATGAGGTGAATGGCAATGGCAATTAACTACAAACAAATTGGAGAAGAAATCATCAGCATTGTTGGGGAAGAGAACATTACAGGAATTACCCATTGTGCAACACGTTTACGTTTAGAAGTGAAGGACCGTTCAGTAATTGATGATAAAAAAATTGAGAAAATTGATCAAGTAAAAGGGGTGTTCTTCAATGCTGGTCAATATCAAATTATTTTAGGTACTGGTATTGTTAATAAAGTGTATGATTCATTAGTTCAAAACAATCATGAATTGTTAGAAAAAGAAACGACCTTAGAAGAGATGAAACAGCCAAGTAATCCAATCAAACATGCGATCCGCACGCTTTCTGATATTTTTGTTCCAATTATTCCAGGCATCGTAGCAACTGGATTATTTTTAGGATTGAAGGGTGTCTTTTTAAATGATAGTGTTCTAGCCTTTTTTGGAACATCAGCAGATAAAATTCCAGAGTTCGCGTTAGTTCTATTAAGTGTGTTGACAGATACTGTTTTTGCCTTTTTGCCGGCATTGATTTGTTGGTCGGCTTTTAAGAAATTCGGGGGAACGCCAATTATAGGTTTTGTGATTGGCTTGATGTTGGTCTCACCAATGTTACCGAATGCTTATTCCGTGGCAGATCTCAATAGTGGAGTGGAACCGTTGATGGCGTTTGGCTTTATTCCAATCGTGGGGTATCAAGGTAGTGTTTTAACTGCACTAGTCATTGGTCTTTTAGGTGCAAAATTGGAAAAAGTACTGCGGAGAAAAATGCCGAATTCTTTGGATTTAATGTTCACGCCTTTTGTCGTTATTTTAGTAATGATGTTGACCGGGCTATTAGTTTTAGGACCAATTTTGCACGTTGTTGAAAATGGGCTGGTGTACTTGATTACAGGCTTGATTAAATTACCGTTTGGGATCGGTGGTTTGTTGATCGGTTTCTTGTATCCTCTAGCGGTTATGACAGGAATGCACCATCTATTTATTATGATTGAAACAAGTTTACTCGCAACGACTGGCTTTAATCCGCTGATTACATTATGTGCGATGTATGGATTTGCCAATGCGGCGGTCAGTTTTGCTGTGAGTGTGAGAGCCAAAGACAAAAATGTAAAAGTTATCGGAACCAGTGCTGGGGTGACACAACTGTTAGGCGTAAGTGAACCTGCTTTGTTTGGGATCACCATTCGTTATGGGATGAAACCGCTAGGAATTATGCTTGGTTGTTCTGCATTAGGCGGCGCTGTTTTATCTTTACTAAATGTGCAAGCGAATTCATATGGTTTAGCGGTGATTCTGTCTCCATTGATGTATATTTATAGCTCTTATCAATTGGTGACCTATATCGTAGTTGGGATTTGTATCTTTATTTTATCTTTTGTACTGACTTATTTGTTCGGTGTGCCAAAAGAAGTGATGATGTCCGATGATGAATATTTAGGAGAACAGCAATGAATCACTAAATGAACAAAGCAATTGAGTGGTAACCAAGGCTTAGGTGTAACTAGTGATTATTGATTAATTTGCATAAGCGTGTGAAGCAAAGCTAAATCTTGGTTTTGTTTTATACGTTTTTTTGAGAGGAAGTAAGCGAATTAGTCTGTGTGTTCTTTTGTAGACGAATCTATAAGGTGTATATTTCTTGTTCCATAAGAATATGGTAAGCTTAGATAACTATCTATAAGAGGGGAAATTAAAATAAGAGAAAAAGTCTGCCCTTCTATTTTTTTAAATAGTAATGAAACCTTTTATTTATTTTATGAAAGCGGGAATGTTAAAGAAATCTATTCGTCTGAAGATGAAAACGAAAGTATTTGGGATTCAAGCAATAAGGAGTAGATATCTAATGAGAAAAACAGAGAAAAAGAATCCAATAATAATTGATCAGACAAATGCGGTATCAGTAACAAAGGAAAATGGAACAGACGTGAGCTATTTTTTATTTGATACTTTTGAAGTTCATACAAATGTCATCCCAGCTGGCTGTGTCCAAGATTGGCATGTTCACAACAAAATCGAAGAAATTATTGTGGTAAATGAAGGGACGCTATTTTTGGAATGGATCGAGTCGGCTATCATAAATAAGACAGTGACAACTGGTGAGATGATTCGGATGAATAATAGCATTCACCGCATCTCAAATACTAGTGATACCGTTGCGAAGTGTACCATTTTTAGATTTGTGTCACCATCAAAAGATCAATCGGAGATTATCAAGACGGACAAGAAAATTTATTCTGAAGAAGAGATAGCAAGTTTAGTACAATAATAAATGATTCATTAGCAGAGGTTGGGACAGGAGTGTTTATTTCTGAATCCTTCAAATCTTAGTGCTTTAGCACTTAGAATTTGATGTGATCGAAGCAAAGCGTAGTGATTGCTTCTGCTCCCACCGTTTATACGGATTCCTTCAGTCTGGTACATAACTCGTAGAGTTATGTACCAGACTTTTTTTATGCAAAAAAACAGATAGAAAACTAAAAGTATGTAATTATATTCTAAAAGTTTTTAATTTGTGCTATTATTAGAGATGTTTAGTAAAAAATAAAGGATAGGAAGGAGCGCCGAAAAATGGAAATGACCGATATGTTTGGTAAACTCAATTTTCATCCAAATGCAAAAAATAAAATAAATCCAACGCAGATTTCAATTGAGAAAAATGTCATTGCGTTAGACAATCGGACGCTTCAGATCAGTAATGTTTCTCAACTATTTGTAGCCGAGCCAAATTTAACAATACCTTGGTTAGCAGCGGTATTATTTATTCTTTCTTCAGGAGGCTTCATGCTGTTTCGCTTTTGGAGTATGGTTGGAATGATTCTTACAGGTTTTTATATTTATTTGGTGATTATGGAAAATTTGAATAAGGGCTATTATATTTATGTGAATCTTAATTCTGGTTTTACCTACTTGATTCATTGTGAAAATAAATCTTTTGCGGAAAAGGTACGGGAAGTGATTGAAGATTGTATCAATGATGACCATCGTAAAGGAAAAGTAGTGATCAATATGAAGCAGGAAAATATCCAAATTGATCGAAACGTGTGGAATGTGGATCAAAGTATTCATGATAGTACTGTTATAGCGGGTGATCAAAATGAAGTGAACAATGGCGTTAACGACCAAAGCAAGAATCACTATACGCCTGAAACAGATAAAAATAATGAGGTGAAAAAATGAATATAAAAGGCAATGATTTTGGTGGAATCAACCATTCGACTGTTGTGATCGGGAACAATAATAAAGTTACTAATGGGAAAAATCAAGAGATTGATTGGGCGCAATTTTCTACAGAAATTAGAACAATGTTGACACAGCTTCCCCAAAATAGTGAAGAATTTCAGGCTAGTTTGAAATTACTGATAGAATCTGAATCAAAAGATCAAGGGAAAGTTGCTACTTTTTTAAAGAAACATGCACCGCAATTTACTTCGGATGTGTTTAGCAATTTAGCAAGCGCAGTTCTTTCCGATACGATCAAGAAATTAATGTTTAATATGTAGTGAATAAAGTTAAGTGCTAAAAAAATGTGGGTGCGAACCCTAAGTGTACATGAAATAGCTGGGGGATCCGCACTGATTTTTACTGAGAAATGACTTGTTTTCAGTGTTTTTCTCATCGTAATCTCATCTTACAAGTTACTTTAGTTGGAAATAGAGTATTTTTTTAGAAAATCACTCTATTTTCACGGTCTCACTCTGTTTAGAGTGAGTGGATTGAAATACATAAGAATGGAAATCTAACGTCCGTACAGCTACGTCTCACTCTGTTTAGAGTGAGTGGATTGAAATATCTAAGGACACCGTGACGATTACGCAGATTGCTGGTCTCACTCTGTTTAGAGTGAGTGGATTGAAATAGCTTTGCAGGCACCTCTAACCAACTATAATTTGTCTCACTCTGTTTAGAGTGAGTGGATTGAAATATTTTGATATCGTTGTTCTGCAGAAATATTGCATGTCTCACTCTGTTTAGAGTGAGTGGATTGAAATATTCTGCCTCGTGCCTCCAATCCTGTTTTAATCGCGTCTCACTCTGTTTAGAGTGAGTGGATTGAAATGGTCAGCCTTTTAAAATCAATAAAGAAGTTGGTCACGTCTCACTCTGTTTAGAGTGAGTGGATTGAAATCTACCTCGTAATCAATCCATGCGGTACGGTCAAATGTCTCACTCTGTTTAGAGTGAGTGGATTGAAATTAGAAGGGAGAGTTAAGGTGTATAAATTTGAAGAGTCTCACTCTGTTTAGAGTGAGTGGATTGAAATACGCTCAAGATGATCTCATTGATCTCTCGGCTATCGTCTCACTCTGTTTAGAGTGAGTGGATTGAAATAATCCATTTGGGAGCTTGGAGTCCACACGGCATATCGTCTCACTCTGTTTAGAGTGAGTGGATTGAAATACTGGAAGTACAAGCTAAAAACAATGAGGGAATCCGTCTCACTCTGTTTAGAGTGAGTGGATTGAAATTGGACTTTCCAGCTAAAACAGATCATCTTTACAGTCTCACTCTGTTTAGAGTGAGTGGATTGAAATTTACTGGTGCTGATCCAGCTTGCCCCATAAACCGTCTCACTCTGTTTAGAGTGAGTGGATTGAAATGAAACAATTTTAATATGTGTGTGGGGGAAAATCGTGTCTCACTCTGTTTAGAGTGAGTGGATTGAAATAATTTTTAAATTACCTAGAGAAACTGGTAGAAATGTCTCACTCTGTTTAGAGTGAGTGGATTGAAATAGACAGACGTACTCCAGCTGGATCTCTTTTCTGGTCTCACTCTGTTTAGAGTGAGTGGATTGAAATTCGTACTCTTTCGGAAAGGCTTCACTATAGTAGGTGTCTCACTCTGTTTAGAGTGAGTGGATTGAAATTTCGGGTTTATCGATATTATGCGTAAATTCCTCTGCGTCTCACTCTGTTTAGAGTGAGTGGATTGAAATAGAGGTGGAGACAAACAAAAAGAATTAGGAAGCATGTCTCACTCTGTTTAGAGTGAGTGGATTGAAATTTGGCTGATTATTTCGAGGACTGGATGATACTTGTCTCACTCTGTTTAGAGTGAGTGGATTGAAATATCAATATTTGGACAGAAATATCAGATCGTGCTGGTCTCACTCTGTTTAGAGTGAGTGGATTGAAATAGCAAGGCTCAAAGATGCGCAAATTGAGAATAGGGGTCTCACTCTGTTTAGAGTGAGTGGATTGAAATCCGGAAGCTGACAATGTATTCCAAGCTACTGTATTGTCTCACTCTGTTTAGAGTGAGTGGATTGAAATTACGGTCTTGCTTAGTCGTTTTGGATTGCCATTCGTCTCACTCTGTTTAGAGTGAATGGATTGAAATTAGCGGTAGATCCTGATTTTTATAATCAAAGTTAGGTCTCACTCTAACAAAAATACACTAAATCCTTAAAACCATCTAATTAAACAGATGGTTTTTCTATTTACGCTCATTATTTCTCAAAAATTTCCGTAAATAGCAAAGGAATTGAGTGGTCGCAACAACATTTTAAGAGGTATAATGAAAAAAGCGATAAAATAGATAGAAACGGCTATAGAAGATTCTAGAGGCGTTAAAAGGAGAGAACATATGATAAGAAATGAACTAAAAAAGAAAGCTCAAACCCATCTACATGGACATTACGGAAACTGGAGTTTGATTGCTATTTTACCTTGTGCAGTATTATTTATCTATTTCTTTTCTATAATTTTCTTGTTTCAATCGTCAGCGCACGTTAGTGATCCGTCAAATGATTATCACTCTTGGCAAGATGAGTATACTGAAAAATCGAACCGCACTTATTCTAACTATGAAAAAGGCTATGATGATGGCTATTCAGACGGCTATGATGATGGATATGATGAAGCTTTTTATCAAGATGATTATTATGAGGAAGACAATTTTACTGAGAAAAATTTACATTCATTAACAAGTCCTGCGTCAGTTTCACGGAAAAATGGTACGCACACCGTGACGTATACTCAGACTACAACGGTAGCAAATGGCTTTTTTGCTTTTCTTGCTTTTTTAATTGGGACAATTTTGTGTCTTGGTACAATAATGTATCGTGGAATGGTGCAATGGGCAGCAGTCGATAATGTGGAAAACCGCAGTTTTAATCTTAAAACAGTTTTTCTAGCATTTATTAGAGAGAATGGTAAACGGACAGTGATAGCCAATCTTTTAGTGACACTCTATACATTTTTATGGTCATTATTATTTGTTATTCCTGGAGTGATCAAGCAATTATCTTATAGTATGACAAATTATCTATTGAAAAAAGATTCTGAACTCTCACCAAAAGAAGCGATGGCGTTAAGCCAAGTGCTCATGCAAGGTTACAAGTTAGAATATCTGGTTTTTTCTTACTCATTTGTATTGTGGCAGTTTGCAACTTTCTTTAGTTTTGGTTTAGCCGGAATCTATGTTATTCCATATTATGGTGTGTCAGAAATACTATTTTTTGAGCAGATTATTGCAGAAAAGCATCATTTATTTTCGCAAGAGAGAGAAGCTGGATTTGCTGATTTTTAGAAATGATATTCGTTTTGAAACAAAAAATAAGTGTGAAACCCTCGTTTGAGCGTTTCACACTTATTTATTTTTATGAGCCGCTGCTAACGAAAGGGCTGATCAAGCCAGCTAAGCCTTCAATATTTCTTGTTTGGATCATGATTGTCCCAGTGCCGTGAAATTCATTGACTACACCTTCACCAGTTGTAAAACCAAAGAGACCAGAGGCAATTTTAATGTTGTAATCCAGTGATTCTGACCAAGCAACGACATGCTGATTATCTACAACAAACGGTTTTGTTCCATCCAAATGAAGTTCAACGATATCACCGTAGCTGTTGATCAATAAAGTACCTGAACCAGCCGTTTCCATTACGAACAAACCACCTGTGCCACCAAAGATCGCGCCACTAAGTTTTTGACGTTTCATATTATAAGAAACAGATGCATCACAAGCTAGAAATGCACCAGTATTTAAACGCCAATGCTCTGATCCTACTTGGAGTTCTTTGATTGTGCCAGGAGTTGCTGGTGCTAAAGCAACTTTCGCTGTATCGGTCAAGCCAGAAGCCTTCGTGATAAAAAAACTTTCGCCACTGGACATTGAACGACCTAACGCGCGAATAGCGCCACCTATACCAGCTTTGCCATTGCTATTCATTTTGCCTTCAAGATTGATCTCACCATTGTGATAAACCATGGCACCACTTTCTAATTGGATACTTTCACCTGTTTTTAAAGCCACTTCGACTAACGGGAAAACAGTATTTTCTGTCATGTTATAGTCCATTAAACAAACCTCCTTCTGTATTTCATATACTAGTATACCGTATTTGCAGCAGAGTTACTTCTTAATTTGTTTGATTTTTCTAAAAATAAGACCAAATAGCATTAGTTGCTGGGATGAAATTGTAAAATAATAATTGACTTGTCGCAAGGATGTTTTATAATGGAATAAAAGTTATTGCTAAAAAATATTTTTTAGTCATCATTTTTTTTAGTTTTATCTTTTTAGGAGGTGGGACCATCGAACAAACTATAAATTGTACGGCTGTTGTTTTGTGTGGTGGGAAAAGTTCACGAATGGGGTTTGATAAGGCATTGTTGCAGCTTGATGGAGAATTTATGCTACTAAAAACAATAAAGCAGCTCAAAAAGATTTTCTCACATACCATGTTGGTGACAGATAGACGAGCTAAATTTCCACCAATTTTTTCCCAAGTTTATATGTTAGAAGACCAATATCCAGAAAAAGGACCTTTGGGTGGCCTAGTGACAGCGCTAGAAAATATAGAAACGGATCATTTATTTCTATTAGCATGTGATATTCCGAACTTACACAGCGAGTTGATTTGGAAAATGGCTAAAGATATTCAAGCGTATGATATCGTTATTTGTAAGCAAGATTATCGTTTTGAGCCACTCTATGCTTTTTATCATCGTTCTTGTCAGCCGATTTTTCAACAGCAACTTAAGACAAATGATTGGCGCATTAGAAAAGAATTCAGACAGTTTTCAGTGAAAGTGATGACCTTAGAATCGTCTTTTGAGTTAAAAAATGTTAATACACCAAAAGAATTAATCTTATGGAATCAGTGAGAAGAAAGGAGTTTGAGATGGATTTTGAGAGTAGTCAAGAGGTCGTTAGCAATTTAGGCGATAAAGCGTTAGCAAAAAGTAAGTTACCATTTTTTAGATTAAGCATTTTAGGAATCATGGCAGGTTGTTTTATTGCATTAGGTTATTTAGCTTTTATCAGAATATCGGGAACTGTGCCAAAAAGTTGGGGAGGATTTTCAACTTTTTTAGGCGGCTGTTTATTTCCAATCGGATTGGTAGCGCTTACTTTTATTGGTGGTGAATTAGCTACAGGAAATATGATGGTTATGACATTGGGGCTTTTACAAAGAAAAATCAGTGGTAAAAGTCTACTTTATAATTGGCTGATCGTTTTGGTCACAAACTGTATCGGTGGCATGCTCGTCGCTTATTTCTTTGGCCATATCGTGGGCTTGACAGAAGGGGCATTTTTAGAAAAGACACTTTCAGTTGCTCAAGCAAAAATGGCAGATCCGCCATTCGTCGCGTTTATCTCTGGGATTGGTTGTAATATTTTTGTCTGTTTAGCTGTGTATTTAGGAGCAATGGGCAAAACGTATCTTGGAAAAATGTTTGGGCTTTGGTTTCCTGTAATGGTTTTTGTTGTTTGCGGTTTCCAGCACGTAGTGGCCAATGCATTTATTATACCAGCTGCAATTTTTTCAACGGTTAGTGGTATTCAGTGGTCTGATTATCTAAGCAATACGTTGTTTGTGTTCTTGGGAAATGCAGTTGGTGGTAGTTTATTTTTAGCAGTTCCATTGATGTTTGTAACGACGGAAAAGAAAGAAGTCCATGAGACAGAGGGTGTCTATGAAAAGTATTGAGGTTCTCGATTTGATTCAAATCGGCTCAACTGGACGTAACAGTGGCAAAACGACGCTCGCTAAAAAGTTGATTGCTGAAAATCATCAGCGTTTTTCTATTTATGGATTGAAAATCATCACAATTAGTGGTCGTCGTGGTCAGTGTCAACGAGGAAAAGTAGGGTGTGGAATTTGTACAAGTATTGAGGAAGGTTATGAGTTGATCGAAGAAACAAATAGGATTGGAACAAAGGATACGATGCAGTTATTAAAAGCCGGATGTAAAAAAGTCTACTTATTAAAAGTATTTCATGATCATCTGTTAGAAGGATTTCTCACGTTTTTGCAGGTTGTTCCAAGAGATACAGTGATTGTTTGTGAGTCGAATTCTCTTCGTGAGGTCGTCAAACCAGGTATCTTTGTGATGATGGCAAATCAAAAAAGTATTAAGAAAACAGCAGCGAATGTGATTCAATATGCCGATCTAATTTTAAATACGCCTGAATTACCTGAAACAATTAGGCTTATAAAGGATCAAGAGGGAGTGCATTTTTCTAAGAATAGCGTGGAAGATAGGAGAGAAAAAGTATGGGTTCATTGAGTTTGGCAGAAAAAGAAGCAATTATTTTAGCGCATGATACAGATCCACAGCGCATATTGAATATGCTGATCGCTATTCAATATGCGTCAGAAGAAGGCTATATCGATGAGGAAACTGCAAAATTAGTAGCGGAGCGACTTCATTTATCGCAAGCGCGTGTGTATGAAATTTTAAGTTTTTACGCTATTTTGAAAACGGAACCACAAGCAAGATATGTACTGAAAATTTGTAATAGCACGCCCTGTCTTTTTACACGAGGTGCAATGCTAGCAGAAGTGCTAGAAACAATTTTGGAAGTGCCAGCAGACCAAGCGACACCGGACGGTTTGTTTATGTATCACAGTATTCCTTGTATTGGGGCTTGCGACCAAGGCCCTGTCATCAAAATCAAGGACACTGTTTTTGGCGATTTGACAGAGGCAAAGGTGTATCAATTGATCGATGATCTTCGAAACGGATGTTATCAGGAGCTATAGGAGGGAAAAAAATGATCCAACGAAATCAACCGGTTTTACTAGAACGTACGATGAAAATGAAGCAAGCCACAAATGTAGAGGAATACCAGCATTATCAGGGGTTTGCAGGCTTGTTGAAGGCTATCGAGATGGATAAAGAAACAATTTTAGCTGAGTTGGATCTTGCGCATTTACGTGGACGTGGTGGAGCAGCTTTTCCATTAGGGAAGAAATGGCGCCATTTATACGGTGCCAAAGGAGATACGAAGTATATTGTTTGTAATGCAGACGAAGGGGAACCTGGAACGTTTAAAGACAAGGCTTTATTAGAGCATGATCCTTTGAGTGTGATCGAAGGAATGATCATTGCAGGATTTCTTTTTTCCGCTAAAGCTGGTTATATTTATATGCGCGGTGAATATCTGCGGATTCAAAAAATTTTTCAAGAAGCGTTGGATAATGCTGAAAAAGCAGGATTCTTAGGAGAAAATATTTTAGGAATTGAAGGCTTTAATTACAAAATTACAATTATTTCTGGGGCTGGAGCATACGTTTGTGGCGAAAATTCGGCACTGTTAAATTCAATTGAAGGTAAAACCGGCAGACCTAGAGTAAAACCACCACACTTAGCAGATGTGGGGTTGTATTTGAAGCCAACTTTAGTAAATAATGTGGAGTCTTTTGCTGGTATTCCAGTTATTTTACGAGAAGGTGGTCAAGCTTATCGTGATTTAGGAACGGAAGATGGTGGAGGTACGAAGCTCATTTGTCTGTCTGGTCATATCAAAAATCGTGGATTATATGAAGTAAATCTCGGGATACCTCTAAAAGAGATTTTGTATTCCGAAGAATATGGTGGCGGCTCGTCTACGGGTCGCCCGTTGAAATTTATTCATTTCGGCGGTCAATCAGGACCGATTGGTGCGGTACGCAACCTTGAGGAGTGTATTTATTCCTATGAAGGGTTGTGGGATCATGATCTAGCCATCGGTTCAGGTGCTATTGTTGTGATGGATGATCAAGTAAATATCGTTGACTATTTAGTGAGTGTAGCGGCGTTCTTTGCCCATGAATCGTGTGGGAAATGTACCCCATGTCGCTTAGGGACAACACGGATTTTAGAATTATTAGAAAAATTCACTACTCGATCAGCTGCGCCCGAAGATCTAGAGCGTTTAGAAAAAATGCTGATGCATGTCACGAATCTTTCGGCTTGTGGGCTAGGTCAATCTGTGGCGAATCCTATGAAAAGCGGACTTCGCTATTTTCCAGAAGAATTTGAAGCAGGCATTCAAACAGCAGTTGGATCAGTAAAAGGAGGGGGTTGGTAAGATGGAAACAACACTAAAAACAGCGACTGTCACATTGTCGATTGATGATTATCAAGTAACAGTTCCAAAAGGGACCACGGTTTTAGCAGCTGCCGAAAAGCTAGGCATTGAAATACCAACGCTTTGCCATTTAAAAGAATTAGCTCCTGATGGCTCATGCCGAATGTGTACAGTCGAAATACAAGGCGGACGCAAAGGTGGTTTGACGACTTCTTGTACAGCGCATTGCCAAGATGGAATGGTGGTTCATACAGCATCGCCTAGAGTGAATGACTCTCGTCGGTTTGTATTGGATCTTCTATTAAGCAATCATAAGTTAGATTGTTTTTCATGTGGTAAAAATGGAGAGTGCAAACTACAAGACTATTGTCTTGATTATGGAATTGATGAGACTAGCTTTACAAACGGCAAACGTATGTCGTGTCATCAAGAAGATACAAGCAATCCATTCTTTGACTATGATCCAGAAAAATGTATTATGTGTCGTCGTTGCTCGAAAGTTTGTCAATTAAGACAAGGACGAGATGTCATCAGTATTGCTAAGCGTGGTTTTGATACAAAAATGACCCCTAGTTATGGCGCTGCATTCGATCAGTCATTATGTGAATCGTGTGGAAACTGTGTTTCTGCTTGTCCAACGGGTGCTTTAGTCAGTAAAGACCACAAAAAGTATCGTGCGTGGGAAACGAAAAAAATACCGACAACCTGTCCACATTGCGGCACTGGTTGCCAAATGAACTTAGTGGTGAAGGGCAATCGATTAGTTGGAGTAGAGCCAATCAATGGAGCAGCAAATAAAAACCTTCTTTGTGTAAAAGGGAAATTCGCCTCTTATAAATTTGTTGGTTCAGGCGATCGACTCACAGAACCATTGATCAAGCGTAATGGTGTTTTCGAACCTGCGACTTGGGAAGAAGCGTTGAGCTTAGTTGCAGACAAATTCAGTCAATTAAAAGCCGACCACGGGGCAGATTCCTTAGCGGGATTTTCTTGTTCTCGTTCGATAAATGAAGATAATTATGTGTTTCAAAAAATGATGAGAGCGGCTTTTGGAACAAATAACGTAGATAACTGTGCCCGCGTTTGTCATTCAGCTTCTGTACATGGTTTAGCACATACACTAGGATCAGGTGCAATGACTAATCCAATTGCAGATATCACGACAGATGTTGATGTGATTTTACTAGTAGGTTCAAATCCAGAGGAAGCCCATCCTGTGATCGGCTCTCAAATTCGACAAGCGATACAACATGGAACAAAAGTGATTGTCGTTGATCCACGGAAAATCGACTTAGTGAAAAATAGTGAACTTCATCTACAGATTCAAGCGGGAACAAATGTAGCTTTCGCAAATGGGATGATGCACGTGATCTTAAAAGAAGGCTTAGCTGACCAAACTTTTATTGAAGAAAAAACAGAAGGGTTTGAAGCATTAGAGCGCTTGGTTGCAGAGTATACTCCAGAAAAAGTGGCAGAAATCTGTCATATTGAAGCAGAAGATTTGATCAAAGCCGCTAAACTATATGCAACGGCAGAAAAAGCACCAATTATTTATTGTTTAGGAGTGACCGAGCATTCTACAGGGACAGAGGGCGTGATGAGTATGTCCAATCTGGCTATGTTAGTTGGAAAAATCGGCAAACCTGGTTGTGGTGTCAATCCATTACGTGGCCAAAATAATGTACAAGGTGCGTGTGACATGGGCTGTATGCCGTATGATTTTCCAGGTTATCAAAAAGTTGCGAACCCAGAAGTGATGGAAAAATTTGAAAAGGCTTGGGATGTATCATTAAATAGAAAAACGGGTTTGACTTCAACCCAGGTATTACCAGCGGCAACTGAAGGGAAAATCAAAGGCTTGTATATATTTGGAGAAGATCCGATCGTCACAGACCCAGATACGAATCATGTACGCAAAGCGCTGGAAAATCTAGAGTTCTTTGTGGTACAAGAGTTATTCATGACGGAGACTGCCGCTTATGCAGATGTTGTGTTGCCAGGAATCAGTTATGCAGAAAAAGATGGTACCTTTACTAACACTGAAAGACGGGTGCAGCGTGTCCGAAAAGCAGTGGAACCAAAAGGGCAAGCAAGAGAAGATTTCGCTATTTTTTGTGACGTGATGACTCGTCTAGGTTATCCGTGCCATTATGATTCTGCCCAAGAAATTATGGAAGAAATTGCTTCTGTCACACCAACATTTGGTGGGATTACTTATGAGCGGTTGGAAAAAGAAGGGCTGCAATGGCCTTGTCGCACGTTGGAAGATGCTGGTACACCGATCATGCATGTAGGTGAATTCACTCGGGGCAAAGGATTATTTATGGCAATTCCATACAAAAAAGCTAGAGAACTACCAGATGAACGCTATCCGTATCTAATGTCGACGGGTCGAATGTTGTATCATTACAATACTCGCGCTATGACTGGACGGACCGAAGGAATCAATCAAATTTCGGATCGATCGTATATTGAAATCAATGCAGTAGATGCCAAATTTTTGGGGATCGAAGAAGGGGACAAAGTCAGAGTTCGTTCTAGACGTGGGACGATCGAAACGTATGCAGCTGTTGGGAATCGAGTCTTTCCACAAGAAGTGTTCATGACGTTTCATTTTCCAGATGCCAATGTAAATGAGCTGACGAATGCTGCCTTTGATGATATCGCGATTATTCCAGAGTACAAGGTTTGTGCGGTGTCTATTGCACCAATCAAGTAAAAAGGAGCGCTTGTAATGATTGAAGTCGAAGAAGCGCAACATAAAATCAAACAGGTTTTAGCGCAGCAAAAGAAAGTAGAAACAGTCCCGCTTATAGAAGCCTGTGGACGAGTGTGTGGCGAAGATATTTTAGCAAAAGTAGCCGTTCCTCATTTTCCTAGAGCGGGAATGGATGGCTATGCAGTGGTTGCAAAAGAAACACAAGGTGCAAGTCGTGATCGACCAATTTGTTTAAAGGTAGTCGGCTCGATTTTTGCTGGGGATGCGCTTGACAATCTAGAGCAAGCACAAGGAACAGCTGTTAAGATCATGACAGGCGCGCCTATCCCAAAGCCATATGATGCTGTGATCAAGCAAGAACGCACAGATTATGGCGAGAGTACTGTGCTGATTTATCAAGAAGTCAAAGTAGGAAGTAACTATGGATGCATCGGGGAGGATGTTTCTGCTGATCAAAAAGTGCTATCAAAATACCAATTACTGAATAGTCGGGCAATTGGTATTTTGGCTGCACAAGGAATTGAAGAGGTCACTGTTTTAGCCCCGATGACAGTTGGAATACTTGCTACTGGTAGTGAATTGATTTCTTTAAAAACACCTTTAACTTCAGGAAAAATTTATGACAGCAATCTCTATACTCTGGCTTCCTTCATTCAAGCCAGTGGCAGCAAAATTATTTTCATGGAACATTGTGCAGATGAGATTGACAGTATTTCAAGTGTTATTAGAGAAAAAATACAAGAAGTCGATATACTGATCACCACAGGAGGAGTTTCTGTAGGAGAAAAAGACTATGTGCCTCAAGTGATCCAACAGCTAAAAGGCAAGTCGCTGTTTCATTTTGTGAAAATGAAGCCAGGCACGCCGATGATGGCCAGTCTGTACCAGCAAACAGTAATGTTACACTTATCTGGAAATCCATTTGCTGCGGTGGTCAATCTCCATTTATTTTATTGGTCAGCGCTGGCGCACTTTATGAATTGTCCAGAATTAAATTTAAAAAGAAGGAGCGCTCAATTAACGGAAGAATTAAAATTATCGAAGATTCGGCGTTTTGTTCGTGCTTATGAAGAAGAGGGTAGTGTTTCTTTGAAGACAAAACTACACTACTCTTCCGTATTTCATAATACATTAGAAACAAACTGCTTCATTGATCAGCCTGCTAAACGGGTATTGAATAAAGGGGATCATGTCACCGTGTATTACTGGGAATTCTAATCATTAACAGAAGATTGAGGTAGAAAATGAAGCGTACTTTTCTATCTTGATCTTTGTTTGTTAAATATGCTAAAAAAAATTATTTGTATCAGATTGTTTTTTTTTAGTTGTAGTGCTAAACTTAAAACAAAGAGAATTAGTTTCAGATAGAACAAGAAGATGAAAGCGTTTTAAGAGAGGTGTTTGAATGGAGAGAGAGCTACAATTTACCCATATCGATGAACAAGGAAAGGCTCGGATGGTTGATGTTTCTGATAAGAAAGCAAGTGAAAGAACAGCGCTCGCATATGGTGAGATCTATATGAAAAAAGCAGTCGGCATCGGTATCAAAAATCAAACAATTAAAAAAGGCGAAGTCCTGCAAGTGGCAAGAATAGCTGGGATCATGGCAGCGAAAAAAACGTTCGAGTTGATTCCTCTGTGCCATGTACTAGCATTAACCAAGTGTGAAATCGACTTCAGCTGGAACTCAGATCAGCTTTTGACAGCTCAGTGTCTAACCAAAACAATTGGACCAACTGGGGTAGAGATGGAAGCGTTAACTGGTGTGAATGTTGCGCTATTGACGATCTATGATATGTGTAAAGCAATGGATCGTGAAATGAGAATCACGAATGTTTGTCTGTTAGAAAAATCTGGTGGGAAAAGTGGTGACTTCATCTCAACAAACCAAGTAAGCGACGAATGAAAGAGTAGGAAGGACGCGACTTCAAATGAAAGATTCATTTAATCGTGAAATTGATTATATTCGACTATCAGTAACGGATCGTTGTGATCTTCGCTGTACATACTGCATGCCGGCAACAGGGATGTGTTTTTTGAAAAAAGAAGAAGTATTGAGCCTGGAAGAGATCTTATTTTTAGTTGAAAACTTAGCGCAACAAGGGATTAAAAAAGTGAAAATAACAGGTGGTGAACCTTTAACCAGGAAAGACACAATCCCTTTGATCAAAGCAATCAAAGCCATTCAAGGGATTGAAAAAGTCACCTTAACCACGAATGGTATCCAATTAGGGAAGTATGCAAGTGCCTTAAAAGCAGCGGGATTAGATGGAATCAATGTAAGTATCGATACACTTGATCCTGATGAATTTCGCGAGATCACAAGAGTTGGAGAGCTCAAAAGAGTATTGGATGGATTATGCACAGCAATTGAAATTGGCTTACCTAATATCAAAGTCAACACCGTAGCAAGAGGCGAGCTGACGGAAAAAGAAATTTGTACAGTTGCGAAGTTGGCTAAAAAAAGCCCAATTCACGTTCGTTTTATTGAACTGATGCCGATTGGTTTAGGCAAAGGTTGTCCTGGAAAAACACAAGAAGAGCTTATTTCCGTCTTGGAAGAAAACTATGGTGAACTGATTCCTTTTGAACAACGATTAGGTAACGGACCAGCAAGTTACTTTTCTCTCCCACATTTTAAAGGAAAAATTGGTTTTATTAGTGCGCTGGGACACTGTTTTTGTGCGGAATGCGACCGTATTCGCTTCACTGCTGATGGATGCCTAAAAACGTGCCTACACATGGATGACGGGTGTAATGTAAAAGTAGCATTGCAGACAAAAAATAAAGAATTGTTACTAGAACAAGTCTTTACAGCAATTCAGCAAAAACCTGAGAAACATCATTTTTTAGAGGATCAGGGTGATTCTCGGTTAATGTCTCAAATTGGAGGGTAAACATTATGGCAGTAGGTGAAATTATTGGAATCAACATCAGTGAACGACGAGGAACACAAAAAAAGGAGATAGCAGCCGTTGATTTAGTGAAAGGATTTGGTTTAGAAAATGATGCCCATGGCGGCAATTGGCATCGACAAGTCAGTCTTTTGTCGTTTGAGAAAATCACAGAATTTAATGAAAAAGGCGCTCATGTTGGCAATGGTGCGTTTGGTGAAAATATTATTGTTTCAGGAATCGATTTACGGAGACTGCCTGTCGGCAGTCAAATTCGTATTGGTCAGGCTGAACTAGTCGTGACTCAAATTGGGAAAGAATGTCATAAACATTGTCAGATTTATGCTCGAGTTGGTGACTGTATTATGCCAAGAGAAGGAATTTTTGCGGTTGTAGTAACAGCAGGACACATCAAAAAAGGAGACAAACTTGAAGTTGTATAAAGCTGGCATCATTACCTTAAGCGATACAGGTTTTCAGGGACTTCGTACAGATGAATCAGGCCCTATCATAAGGCACCTGATACAAGAGCAATTTGACGTAATCAAACAAGTGATACTACCAGATGAAGCAGATCAATTAAGCCCACTTCTAATCGAATGGTGTTCAACCTGTGACTTGATACTAACAACAGGCGGCACAGGTTTAGGCGTTCGTGATATCACACCGGAAGCGACATTACGGATTGCAGAAAAAGAGATTCCGGGTATTAGTGAAGGAATGCGCATGTTAAGTATTCAAAAAACGCCATTCGCCATGTTAAGCCGAGGTGTCGCAGTTCAACGTGGAAAGACTCTGATCATCAATTTACCGGGAAGTCCTAAAGGCGTGACAGAAAATTTAACCTATTTACAACCGATTTTGCCTCATGCCTTAGATATTTTAACGGATCGAAAAACAGCGCATTGAGCGGAGGAAAGCAGAATGAGAGTGGTAAAAACAGTGGATGCACAAGGACTGATTTTATGTCAGGATATTACCAAAATCGTCAAAGGAAGCTTTAAAGGAGCCCTCTTTTCAAGAGGACATCAAGTGAAAGCAGAAGATATCCCTGTGTTACTTTCACTAGGTAAAGAGCACTTATTTTTAAAATCAGAAGAGTCCGATTTGATCCATGAAAATGAGGCTGCCGACTTTTTGTATCATTTAATCGCTGGAGACTTTATGCGGCCGACGTCTATTTCAGAAGGAAAGATCGAGGTTGTAGCGGAAGTAGATGGATTGTTAAAAGTCAACCAAGACTTATTATTTAAGCTGAATTCAATTGGAAAAATTGCCGTTGCAACGTTGAAAAGTAACCAAAGGATCAAAGCTGGGCAAAAGTTGGCTGGTACACGGATCATTCCTTTGGAAATCGAACCAGAAACCTTACTTCAAGCAGAAGAGTTACTTGGCGGAGCAGCCCTTTTATCGCTGATTCCCTTTAAGTCTGTAGTGGCAGGAATTGTTACGACAGGGAGTGAAGTTTTCAACGGATTGATTGCCGATTCCTTTACCCCAGTTGTGAAAGGAAAACTAGCGCAGTATCCGCCATGTACCATTGACTTTCATAAAATCGTCAATGATGATCCAAACATGATTACAGCAGCCATCGAAGAAATGCTGCTGGCAGGTGCAGATCTTGTTTTTTGTACAGGTGGAATGAGTGTTGATCCAGAT
>Ga0308165_1000129_pt1 | contig 198918 bp, 217 predicted proteins | sample PhyWR2_FD_201032 | JGI IMG/M metagenome (GOLD analysis project Ga0308165, IMG submission 201032) | Phyllosphere microbial communities from UC Gill Tract Community Farm, Albany, California, United States - DLSLW.R2 | ecosystem: Host-associated > Plants > Phyllosphere > Unclassified | place...
AGCCAGTAGAATGCATTCTGAAGAAAGAACGACCGAACTTCGGCACGGTTGAAGTCCGGCGCGGGTCCCCACGGTGTCTCATGCTTCTTGAAAAATGCCGGCGCGTAGGCCTGAAGGGTATTTCCTGCGGGGCCGAAGTGATTGTAGACGACATCCAACAGCACCATGATGCCATGGCCATGGGCTTGATCAATGAAAGCCTTGAGCTCGTCTGGAGTGCCATAATCCCGCTGCGGTGAAAATTGCAGGACGCCGTCGTAACCCCAGCCGCGACTTCCAGCAAAGGTCGCAAGCGGCATAAGTTCGATGGTGGTAATGCCCACGTCTGCAAGATATTCAAGTTTCTCTGCCGCGGCGGCAAAGGTGCCCTCGGGTGTAAAAGTCCCGATATGGAGCTCATAGACGACTGCTTCGTGCCAAGGCCGGCCCTTCCAGTTCGGGTTTTTCCAGGCGAAATCATGGTTGACGATCAGGGAGGGGCCACGCGGGCCTTCCTGCTGCCGGTTGGAAGCGGGATCTGCAACCCTCGTCCTGTCGGCCAGCACGAAGCCATAGCGATCGCCGGGGAGGGCGGGTTTTGTGATGTCGTGCCAGCCATCACCAGCCGTGTGCATGTCGAATTCCGCATCGTTCAGCCACAGTTTCACTGTTGCCGAGGCGGGTGCCCAGATGCTGAAATCCGTGTCGCCGGATTGATGGCGCTGCGCACCCCATTTGCGATAATTCGCTGCATTCATCACCAGAGCCTCCTGTTGCCGGTGGCCTAACCTGTTGGTGATCCTGGGGTTCCCGCCAGCCGCCTATCAGCTCTTATCTTTGCAAAAGTCTCGGTTCTGATGTCGGCGACGGCATCCGTTTCGCGCGTGCTGTTGCCGACAAGGCTCTCGAAAAGCGCCATATATTGTGCGGCACTCTTGTCCCAGGAAAAATTGGCCTGCATGGCCTGCGTCTGAAGCCGTCGGAAAAGTTCCCGGTCGTTATAGGCGCTAATGGCACGCTCCAGCGCGGCGCGCAGATCGTCTTCATTCGCCGGCTCGAATTGAAAGCCTGTTGCTACGCCCGCTTCAATGGCCGCGTCATTCGCGTCGATAATGGTTTCCGCCAGCCCGCCCGTGCGGCTGACGATGGGCAGCGCGCCGTATCGCAGCGCGTAAAGCTGCGTCAGCCCGCAGGGTTCGAACCGTGACGGCTGGATGATGAAATCCGAGCCGGCCTGGATCATGTGCGCCAGCCGTTCGTCATAGCCGATATGGGCGCAGACCAGCTCCGGATAGCGCTTTGCCAGCGCCTGCAAGCTGTCTTCCAGTGCCGTATCTCCCTCTCCGTGAACGATCAGCCTGCCTTTCCTTTCTATTATAAGGGGTACGACGTGAGGGAGGAGATCGATTCCCTTTTGCCAGGTCAGGCGACTGACCACGCCGAAGACAGGGCCCTGGGTAGGGGCTAGGCCAAGGGCCTGAAGCAAGGCATATTTGTTGAGGCTCCGCCTCGTAGCCGTGGCAGCCGTGAAATTGGCTAGAATGTAGGGGTCCGTCGCCGGATTCCAGACGTCCTGATCGACGCCGTTGACGATGCCGCGCAGGTTCTCGCGCCGCTTAGCAAGCACGCCCTGCATTCCCATTCCCATTTCCGGTGTGAGGATTTCTCTTGCGTAAGTGGGGCTTACCGTCGTCACGGCCGATGCGGTCGTGAGGCCACCCTTCAAAAACGACATGTCACCATAATATTCGAGGCAATCCACGGTGCAGAGGTGGGGCGGCAATCCGAGCACCCCGGCCCGCTCCAGTGGATATTGTCCCTGAAACGAAAGATTGTGAAGGGTTAGAACGGAGGCTACCGAGGGCGTCGAATCCGCGAGATAGACGCAGGTCAGAGCCGCGTGCCAATCATGGACATGGACAACATCCGGCTGCCAGCCGTCAATCGCGCCGAGGGCTATTTCCGCCGCTACTTTGGACAGAACCGCAAAGCGCAGATCGTTGTCGGAAAAAGGCTCGCCTTTTATGCCATAGGGATGGCCGTCCCTGTCGAACAGGTCCGCCGCTTCCAGAAGCAGCAGTTGTTGACCGTCGGAGACAACGGAATAAACCGATACCGGCTGCTCAAGAACAGTGGCACTCAGACATGGCTCCTTTCCGCGGATAAGTGGCGTGAGCCTGCGGTACAAAGGCAGCAATGTGCGAACATCCGCCCCCTGTCTCGCCAGCGCCTCCGGCAGAGCACCTGCTGCATCGGCCAATCCGCCGGTTTTGACGAATGGAAACATTTCGGCCGTCACGGCAAGAATCCGCATTTGGCGCCTCCGGGAACCGCATTGATCTTAGATTGCGAGGAGCCCGGAAACAGGTTGGTGACAACCAAGCCGCCTGCCGGGAACAGGCGGGCATTACCTGTCCTGCTGATGCCCTTGATGGGTCGTGTTAATTTTTATGTTTGCCTGCCGGCCCGTCTGGGTCGAAGCTTTCCGTTCTCTGATCGAAGAGGCGTCTTCCGTGCTCAGACGGGCATTGTCACGGGGGTCCTGGTGGCTCCGGTTGTCTTCGGGAATGGGGAGTGTTTTCCGGGTCATGTGATAACCTCGTTCGGTATGAGTTCCTTGGAGCAACCCGAACCATGCCTACGCAGGTTTGTTCCCGGTCCGCCGGTCGACTTTCATATTGTGAGCGTGTCGTTTCAAGGGTCGATCGACGGTTGGAACAAGGCAACGTTCTGCCCACCAGCATGGCGAGATGCAGGACTATCGGAAACATGGGGTTATTTTGAATAGAACCGAGCCGAAACCGTGGCAGGCTGCCACGCGTCAGACCTGGATGTCAGCCGACACGCAATTTGGTTCGGAAGTAGAGAGCGGCCAATTGCTGGAGTTTCGACGGATCGACAACGCCGCGACCATACATTTTCAGGACATAGCGGGCGACCTCTGCACGGCATAGAGCCGGGTCGCGTTCTGCAGACACAACATTTTCGTAGGCTGCCTTAACGATATATGTCTTCGTTTAGAAAAATTCCAGCACTCAGATATTCGTGATTGGTTTGCATTTCACCTCCTTGAAACGCGCTCGGCGTTTCACAGCATGAGGGAAGATGCATTTATCTTATAGAGAAACGACCAGAGGTAAATGTCCGCAAGCGTACCAACGACCACTGAGAACGGCCGTCGGGCCTACCGAACGCCCTCGCTCGCAACAGCAGTCAGGTCGTCAAGCGCGGAATCAGAGCTGTATTTGCGGATAAATCGGGCGAGCATTCGATTGTTTTCCTCCTCGGGCACGCCGTAGAGATCGCCGGCATAGGTCTCAAGCATCTCGCGGTTCTTGATCGTAATTCGTCCCCTTTCGGAGCGAATGAACCCAAGGCTTTCCAGCCCGTGGAGAGCGTCCGTTACGCTCGCGCGTCTGACTGCCAGCATGGTTGACAGGAATTCGTGGGTCAGTTGCAGCTGATTGCTTTCCACCCGGTCGTGGCACATCAGGAGCCAGCGGGCGAGGCGCTCCGTTACGGACTGGGTGGCGTTCGAAGATGCCGTGAATTGTATCTGTGTTCTTGAGACGTGCAGGGCGCAGACGAGAATGTCGAAGAATACCCGATGTTTTGAAACAAGCGCGTCAAACGACCTGATATCCATGAAAAGTGCTTCGCCCGGAGCTTGCATGACGATCTCGGTCAGGTTCGTTTGCGCGCCTGCTACGGCTCCCGCCGGCACGAACCCCTCTTTGCCGACAACTCCCGCCTCGGTTTTGCGCCCCGATTTGGTGACGACAACGACGGAAGCTATGCCGGATGACAGGAAGAAAACACCCTCGATGGCCCCGCCGGCGGGTATCAGCACGTCGCCTAGTGCGAGGTTGATAGATCTGCACGCGTCTGCAACCTCAACCCTTACATCATCGGGTAAATGAGAAAGCAGAATATTGGCTTCGCCATGGCTATCGGGTTGCTTCAGCATGACACGTGCCTCGCTTTAATGTCTGATGCCTCCTCCTTGCGCCATCAAGGCGGAAACAATGTTTTCAATGTCTTCCGAACGCCTGGAGAGGACAAAAGGTCCCGGCTCGCTATCGATGACCGCGTCGGGTACGAAAAAAAGATAGGGAATGGCTTCGCCATCCAACTGCTCGGTGAGGCGTAGCAGGATGTTTGCCTCGTAACGAACGTCGATAATCGCGGCGGTAAAATTCAGAGCGTCTGCACTCTCTATAAAGCTGGCGGAATACGGTCCCTCAAGACCAATCCGGGCGTGAAACCAGGCCATCCTGATTTCCGGCGTCACGGTATCAGTCATGCCAATGATTGCGATGGTGAGGCGTGTGACAGTCTGCATGCTTTACTCCTCGCATACCACCGCATGCGTGTGCCTATCTGCCTACCATAACGCGTGAGCAGGATGGTTTCAGCCGCCGCGTAGTCTGAATTTATCAAATAAGCGCGAGAGGGGCGCGCGGCGTCGGGCATCTCGTCCCGGTGGTGCAAACCTCTTGCCATTGCTTTCCTCTCCGCCGTCACCGGTTTGGGGGGCGGAACAAGTGCGGATGGGCTTGGTTAGGAGGCAGTGCACCTATAAGGAGATATCCCATGCAGGCGAAACACAATGACTTGGCTGATGCGCCACGGGAAAGCGTCAGACCTGAGCAGGACCTAAACAGACCGGTAAACGAAAAGCTCGATTCGAAGTTTTCACCCATCGGCGTCGATGACGGCGATTTTCGCGGTCGCAAACGCACGCGGAGAACTATGATGGTCTACGCGCTTTTGATATTTGCGCTGGCAGCCGCAATTGCACTCTATTTTCTAATCGCGACTCATCCCGGCCGCGCCGCGTGAGGCGGGGCCGGCCCGTCATTTCGCCTAGACCTTACCCGCCTCCAGATTGCGACCATCAGTCGACGGTGGAACGCTGATTTCTCCGCTTCTGCGTCGCAGGGGAACATCCACCTGATAGGGCTCCGCCACCATTATTTGGAGCGACCCGGACATCCGGTTGGGGGCTGCGGTATCGGTCAGGGTCATATGGGTAGTTTGAGCGAAGCGTCTCGCCTCTTCGGTCCGCGGCATATCGCTCTCCAGCAGCTTTGCTGCCGCGAGCGCGAGATGTCGACTGGGATAAACGCCTCTTATGACATCAGAGATGACGACGGCCCATCCATTTTCATGCGCCATGATCTGGTATTCGATGTTCTTTTCCATGGTGTTCAAGCCTCCCTGTTTGGTAGCCCCTAACCACGATTGGAAAAGCTTGTTCCAGATATTGAAGGCGGATGCGGCGGATCGGTTTCGCTAAGTCGTTCCGGCAAGGATTTCGCCTATCCGGTCATCGTCCCCGATTGGTCGGTCAGGCGTACATACCCAATGGCCCGATTGCGGTGTGCTGCTTGGAAAATGGGCCAAAATTTGGAATTTCGGCCATTCCCCGATGCAGCAAGGGACCCTCCTGCAAATTCGTACGGAAACGTACTCACTGTTTCCATGCGATTTTCCGCTGTATATGACCGCCGCATATTGTTATTTTCGAGCAAGGGGGCAAACCGGGCGAACCGCTATGCTTGGACCAGATTTTTTTATTTGTAACCTGCTATTGAAAACCCTTGGCATGGAAGGGTTTTCACGGCTCACGTTCTGGATGGAGCACGTCGATCTGCCGGCGGGATATCAGCTCGTTGCGGCTGGAGCGCCCGTTTCTCATCTCTGTTTCATCGAAACCGGTCTGGCATCCACCGTCGTTCATGACGATAGCGGTAAAGCATAGAAACCGTGCTCGTCGGCCGGGAGGGGATCATCGGCTGGCCCACTCTTCTGGGCGCGGAAACCACGCCGGATGAAACCGTCATGGGTGTCGGCGGCCGTGGCTTTCTGATCCCTGCCGTCGAACTGCGACAGGAGATGGAGAACGATGTGCGGCTGCGGGAGCTTTTGCTGGGCTATATCAATATCTGTCTGCTTCAGGTCGGCCAGCTTGTGCTGGCAAATGGGCAGTACAGTCTGCACGAAAGGCTCGCGCGCTGGCTGCTGATGTGTCATGACCGGCTCGATACCGATGATCTACCGATCACCCATGAGTTTCTTTCCACGGTTCTTGGGGTGCGGCGGCCGGGCATCACCAACGAGCTGCATGTTCTCGAAGGCATTCATGCCATCCGTGCCAGCCGAGGAAACGTCCGGATCGTCAATCGAAGCATATTGGAAGATGTCGCCGACACGACCTACGGCGTCCCGGAAAAAGAATATGAAAAACTGATAACTCGTATGCGGACGGACGGTGCAACGCCATCAGTCATTTCTGTCTAGCGCGTCAGCGAAGCGGACGACTTTCAATACTTCCTGCTGTTTATTCCGGACGATGATGCATCCTTCCGAGATATCGCGCCCTTGCAGGATTGCCTCGCTCATCAGCGCCCGGGCATCTTGAATCGCCTCCTCGATCGCCCGGTCGAGCGACGGCAGATCGCTGCCTTCCGGATCATCGAGGATGTTTTTGCCGCTGATCACGGTGAAGAAAAATCTTGGCATGTTGGTTCCTCGGGAAAGACATGGTCGCCGTAGGCGCACCGCGGCTTGTCCTCAGCCGAACTGTCGCAAATATTGGGCTTGTTTCTCAAGTCGGGCAGCAAGTTCGGAAATGCTCATATTCGTCGCGCATAAATGGATAGCACATTCCAGGGATTGCAGGGACGAGCGCCTGAGAAAGTCCTGCTGCTGCTCATTTTTGGATATGCGATCGGATTTACCGGATTTGTCCGTCATCGTCATGTTCCCTCGGATTGAATTTTCTGTCGCGCCTAACCGGGGCAACGCGAAATTGTTTCGAAAAAAGTTGCCCTGCTGCGCCGTTGTCTCTGCGGAACATCATCGCTGCAAAGAGGTTGGGTGGGTTCGCAACCCAACCGGAGGCAATGATGACCAATAATTCTCCACGAGATGGCGCTCCCGGCACCACCGACCAATCACCCCGCTGGGAGGGGCCGAAAGAAACCCGCCCCAGAGGCTACATGAAGCCCGCCGACAATCCCGAGCACGATCGGGATGCTGTTGGGGAGAACCTTAAAGACCCGCCGAAGAAGCGTGTTTCCGACGCAATGAAAACGCGCGACGACCAGTAAGCGATGGCTCATCCGTTGCAACAGGAGGAAGACATGTCCACTTCAACAAAAACACCGGTCAGCATCCGTCAGGGCGGGCCGGGCGCATCGCATGAAAACGCCAAGGCACCCTTGGAAATCAAGAAACCCGCCGCAGATAACGACAAGCGTTCGAAGAGCAGGGTTTCCGGAGGAGGTGGTGAGCGCGACAGTCACCACACCCATGACCCAGAACGAAAATCATGAGCGGCGGGGAGAAAACCAGTGAAAAAGGCGAAAAAGAAAAAGAGATGGTCGCAGAAGGTGACCAAGGAAAGCGACGCGCTCGATCTTGAGAAAGACGTGTTCACAAAAAACGATGCCTCGGAGATTGCCCGATCGCTGAAAGCCTCGGCGGAGCAATCTGACAGGCGCAAGACCAACCCTTTCAGGTCTGCGATGTCGATGCTGGTGTTTTACATCAACCGCGCCGGTCGGACCCTATCGGACGACCGCAAAGAAGTACTGGAAGATGCGAAGGGGGAGCTTCGCAAGGAATTTGGCAAGCGGCGCTAGGACTGATCTTGCGCATTAATCGTCATCATTGCTCGCTCTGCACCGTTGAGCGAAAAATTGCTCCTCACGAAATATTAGATATCGGAACTCCTCTTGCCCTGCATGGTTGGTCTAGTGCGTGCGACAAGGCGCCCAAGTGACAAATCACCAAAATGAGGAGTACATATAATGGCAAATCAAGGTGGTACGCACGAACAGCACGTGAAGGCCAGCCAGCAAAGCCACAAGAACAGCGACAATCGTTCGCAGTCGGCATCGGCCTCAAACAATAGCGATCATGGCAAAACCCGCGGTGGCACTCATGAGCAGCATGTGAAGGCGGGCCAGCAGAGCCACAAAAATTCCTGACGCTAGAGAGCTGGGAAATCCCTGCGCGTGTCGCGGGGATTTCTTCTCTTCGGTTCCGGCACGAGGAAGGAAAGTTCCACGCCAATCTACCCGGCGCGCCTCAAATCGACCATGATCGGCAAACTAAATCTGCTCATCTTCAGCCGAGATTTATGGCGAGATCAACCTGCTGGTAAAACCGACAGAAAGTTTGCACAGAACCCCCCATCATGAAGAAAGAGAAATCTGGGCCCCTCCGCGCGGAGCCTTTTCTACCTTTGATGCGTCCCAGTCGTGTCGGCGCGAAAGTAGGCAGATCCCACTTGCGGAAAAGCTAACTGAACTGCTTCAAGTTGGAGGTAGGCAATTAGGCTTTCTCCTGCATCGACCGTAAACGCTTCGAACCTATTTCAATAGCTTGGTGAAAAAATCCAGCGGGTCAGAGGTTCAGATCCTACCAAGAACACCTAGAATAGTCCAACCGCTCGTACGTCAAGCACACGCCGTGTCAGAGAGCTTGGTTCTAGGATTGGGCAGAGCGGGTCCTCAAGGGTCGTGAACGACATCGCTGGCCATGTCGGAGTCTTCTTGCCGCACTAGTCATGCCGAGCCAGGCCCAATTGTTGCTGGAATTTCCCTGTCTCTCGCCACACGGTGCCAGATTATCGAATGTCATGATCGCTTGGATGCCAACAGCCGTTTTGGGTTATTCCCGCAACTGGCTTGCCGAGGATTTATCGTGATAGCCGGTCAGCTTGGATCTTCCAAGGAGCGCCCCCGCCAGACGAATGGCGGGGGCAGATGTAATTGTCTACTTGTTCATGTCTGTGGCCATCTTAAGGTGGTGTTCAAGTGCCGGACGGGTCTTTGCTGCCCAGGCCTTCAGCTCGGCATTCTCGCCTTCTTCGCCGTAGCGTTTGAAGAGATCGACTGCATCTTCATGTACGTCCTCCTGGTCCGAATGATATTTCTTGGTGAAATCGTCTCCCTGAAGCTTCTTCAAGTCGTCCAGCATGCTCTGGTGTGCAGAAGACATTGCAGTCGGGATGGTTGCTTTGACTTTGCCTGAGGTAACCATAGCCTTCAGCTCATTGGATGTCTTTTGGTGATCCGCCAGCATCATCTGTGCAAATGCCTTGGTTTTTTCGTCTGCGCGTTCCAAGGCGAGCTTGCTGGATTCAATTTCAAACATGTCGCTGCTGGCGGCCTCAAGAACAAAGTCCTCGGTCTTGGGCGCAACACCGATGACAGAGTTCACACCAGTCTTTTCGGCGGTGGACTGCGCCAATGCGGCGGACCCGGCAGTTGCCAGAAGAACGGATGCGAGAATGAGACTGCGTTTCATGACGAATACTCCTGTTGATGATGGGACCAATAACCAACACAGGCTCACGAAGTTCCGGGATTAGGGAACAATCCCATGCTCTTACGGTTTTCAGCAAGACAGGAGACCTATGATGACAGCTGATAAAATCTTGAAAGAGGACGTGTCGGATTTTGCGTCTCGGCTTGAGGCGATGACGATAGATGAAGTTTTTGCCGCGACTCGCGCGGGGTGGCAAGCAGGGCATTTCTTGAAGTAGCTTAAGGGAACGACGATTACTATTTCGAGAGGAGCCATGCTATTACTCAGGCGTACCTACTCTCGCACGGTTAATTGCTGCCAGTAAGAGCCCAAGCTAGTTCAGCTTGGGCAGATTTTTCAAATGAGGAGCTTACTTTGAAAATTATATCGATCACTCTGATGGGAATTTGCCTTGCAGCTCCGGCGCAGGCACAAAATATCGATTTTGACATTTTTGACGTCCGTATCGGGGACTCCCCCGCCAAGGTATCAAAAACATTGGCTACAAAAGGCTTCGAGCCGAACGGTGAGCTAAGAGGACCGAGCTTCGAGGAAAGATTAGGGGTCAGGCGAAAAGAAATAAACGAGTTCGAAGCCCGAGGTTCGATCAAAGAATTGCAGTTTTCTCGCGAGGCAGACAGGGTCACGCTACATTTCACAGCGTGGCCTGACGGAGAAAAAGTCAGCGGTGTATTTTATCGTCCAAACATGACCTACGACGACTGCCCGCAGTTTGTTGCCTCTGCTACTGTGAAATATCAGAAGGGCATAGATTATGCGGGCGGGTGGATTGATAGGCCGGTTGAGAAAAATGTGTATTCCACACGAACATCTCCAGAAACAGTTTCGGTACAGGTCCAATGTAGTCGGGGCAGCCGATATCTCAGCATGTCTTTGTTTGCGCCACAAACAATCCAGAGTCAGATGCTGGATAAGGCAGATGTGAAACCTAAGAACGATTTCTAGCTTGCCGCTTGCCTCAGTCAGTAAGAAAACCTGAAGTTCAACCGAAAATCCGGCCCTCCGGAGCGAAAGGATTCAATGAAACGGGATATGGACCTTATTCGATCGATCGTCCTAGATATCGAGAACGGCAAGGACTGGTTTGAAACGACTTCGGACGAAACAGCGGCCGCACTAGGAACAGATGGTTCCGGTTTAAGCCAAGAAGAGGCGGATCGTTTAGAATACCACCTGACCCTTTTGGAAGCTTCAGGAATTGCCGAGTTCCCAAGGCCGGCTCAGGTTGGATTCCTGAGAGCCTCACTTGGAAAGGTCACGACTTCGCAGACAGCGTTCGGGACGATGAGATCTGGCGCAAGACAAAGGAAGGCGCTTTGGCCGCGAAGGGCTTTACCGTCGATTTGCTCGTGTCTCTCGCGAAGGGTTATCTAAAAAAGCAAATCGAAACCCGGACGGGTATCGACCTGTAGATATTCGTCAACCAGACCGTTATTTACCTGAGTTAGCGATCGGGGGGGTGACCGGCGAGAGTTTCGGATAAGCTCCCGGGTGAATTCATCACGATTTCCTATGCGGTATTTAAATTTTTCAAAGCTTATCAGTTTTAGTGCGCATGGCTCGCGAGTTCGCATCCCATCAAGGCGAAGTTTCGTAGCGGATGTTGCCTTCTTCGATAGAGACCCTCAGGTGCTTCAGTTTTTCCTCGACTTGATGCGTAGCCAAAGGGGCACACCAAAACCAGCTGAAATCAGTCGTGGACAGGATAATGAAGGATTAGATTGGCTTTCAGCTGAGTATACTCCAAGCGGTGGTCGGCAATGGCAGCGCATTCTTTGTATTGAATATAACATTTAACGATTGGCATGCGGAGTTGGGGCCAGACCCCCGGCTGATACGATACCCGTCAGATAGGTCGCCAACTCCGCAATTTGAAATCCAGTTGGACCCGCAACCGCGATTCGCCGACTATGTGATATCCAGACTGAGCTTACCAGTATTTGGGGATGCGTCGTTATCGAGATCACGGTCCACAATCCTGTAATTCCCTTTTTGTATTTCAGGAAATTTCTTAGTCTGTGTCCTAATCCAACCGAAACACCGAGTAATGTCATCGGCTTCGAAAACTGGCCTTTCCTTGCCATCGCCTTTCAATAATACGATATACCGCAATCATTGCTCCAATATGAAATACTAAAATAAATAAATATCTGTATAGATTTCTATCTGCAATTTCGCAAGGAATGCCGACGGTGGAGTAAATCTTACCTTGTCTGAGTGGTTCAGAAACCTCTAGAGTACACGTTGAAGCGAACGTTGCAGAATGGCCTGCTGCCATCATACGCCTCGTGAATCCTAGCCTCCGTAAGCCTCCCCGACGGGCGACCTCGATCGCCCGCAGGTTATGATGGTTGCGCCCTCCCGTCGTAACCGCTCATTTCCACGACTTTGTGACGTTCCGATCGGATGGTCCTGAAGAATAATCAAATCTGATCAGAGGGCAGCGTTTATGTTGAGCGTCGAACGACAAGCTCTCCCCGAAGAGTTACCGTCTTCAAAGCCGAACTCCCCTTGATCATACTCAGAATTGCATCAATCATTTCGTCGCGCGGTTGCTCATAGGTGGTAATGCCGTATCCGAACGAACCGGATATCTCGTAGTTGTCGAAACCCACTATCGCAATGTCTTCAGGCACTTGAAGTCCAAAGTTTGCCCGGATCTCATCCATTGCGCCCATCGCCAGAATGTCGTTTTCGCACATCAGGACATCGACGCGATCCTGCGGTGAAGTCTCGCTTAAGTACTTCCTTACCGAGGCTGCGCCGGCGTCTAAACTGTATTTTTCCGCGCTCATGTGGACGACGTTTTGGACACCCTTTTCCGCCCAGAACTCCGTGAAATAGTGGCTTCTCTTTAAAGCCGTGGACAAAGCGGCCGCACCGCTCATGAAGCCTGGCCGTTTGTATCCCCGCGCATGAAGGTGGTCGACTATTTCCCTGAGGGCAAGTTCCGCGTCGCAGACAACCGCTGGCACACCATCGATCTGACTGTCGCGCGCAAGCACGAACATAGGCGGCATGCCGTGTCCCTGCTGCAGATCTGTCAGGGTTTCGTCGCGAAACGCTGTACCAAACAGAATGATAGCGTCGACCTGACGCTGGTCCGCGTGGAGAAGGGCGTTCACATGGTCAAAGTGACTGTTGATATTGATCAGCATCACCACCAAGCCTGCGGCCTGGAGCTTCTCGGTAAGAGCCTTAAGAAAAGGGAGTTTTTGCGGGTTGGAAAAGTCATCCACGAAGACGGCGATCTGTCCCGTCGAGTTGGTTGCAAGGCTTCGTGCAAGGAGGTTCGGCGTGTAGTTCAAAGCTGCAGCGGTCTCCAGTACCTTGCGCTTGCTTTCGTCAGTAATCGATGCACCCGGTGTGAAAGCGCGTATCACGGTCCACTTCGAGACTCCCGCCGCATCCGCCACCTGTTTAGCCGTTGCTCTCTTCCGCATAAACTCTCCGGTAATGGAACATAAATTCCATTTTGTTGATCCAGTGAAATGAACGCTTGCTTTTAACGCATTCTGACATAACATGCACCTGCTTGCACCCGGTAGCAATCACATTTGCACCCGGTAGCATTCGAATTTGTCATCCAGAGGAGTGGGTGACATTGAGGAGGAAAAAATGAAATCCATTTGGAAGAATTTCGCTTCTGCGGCTATTGCCGTGTCTCTGGTTGGCGCATGGTCGGTCGGCGTCAAAGCCGATGAACAGCCCAGCATCATCGCCGTCACTCACGGACAAGCTTCTGACCCCTTCTGGTCGATCGTCAAAAACGGAATGATGCAGGCCGGCAAGGACATCAATGCCAAGGTTGACTACCGGGCACCCGAGACCTTCGACATGGTCGCAATGGCTCAACTCATTGAAGCCGCAGTCAATCAGAACCCGGCGGGTATTGTAATTTCCAATCCCGATCCGGATGCGCTGGGCCCGGCGATTGCGAAAGCCATCGCGGCCGGTATCCCCGTCATTTCCATGAACTCGGGCATTGCCGCTACGGAAAAGCTTGGCATCAAGCTCCATGTTGGCCAGGACGAACTTACCGCAGGGGTAAAGGTCGGGGAAAAACTCAAGTCGCTCGGTAAAAAACACGTGCTTTGCGTAAACCAGGAGGTGGGAAATGCCGCCCTTGACCAGCGCTGCGCGGGTACCGCGAAGGGCTTCGAAGGCGGAAAGGTTACGGTTCTGCCGACGAGCGCCGACCCGGCGGAAATTGAATCAAAGATTCAGGCTGCTTTGACCTCAGATCCTTCCGTCGATGTCGTCCTTGGCCTGTCGGCACCCCTCGTTGGTGAGCGGGCGGTCGCTGTTGTCGAGAAGATGGGCAATGGCGATAAGGTCAAGGTCGCTTCTTTCGATCTTTCGGCCAATTTCCTGAAGGCTGTTTCGGAAGGCAAGGCACTTTTTGCCGTGGATCAGCAACCGTATCTCCAGGGTTATTTGCCAGTCACATTCCTCGCGCTGAATGCAAAATATGGCACCATTCCTGCTGGAAACGTCGCCTCGGGCCCGAGCTTCGTCGAGAAGGGGGCCGCGGCTTCGGTGATCGAGAAATCCTCCCAGGGTATCCGCTGAGCGGGACCCATCCAGCAGCTCCCGCACCTCCAGCGGGAGCTGCCCCTCATCGCCCGACATCCGATCCGCGTGACGCGTGAACGGCAACCGATGGCGCACGTAAACAACCTACATCTGAGGTACGACCATGACGCTGGCCAACGAACAGAACGGGTCACCGACTCGATCCGACGAGCGCCTGAAAAAGGTTTCGACTTTGACCGCGCTCGCGCGACGTCCGGAACTCGGCGCAGTCGCAGGACTGGTGCTCGTCACAATATTCTTCATGCTGACCGCGAACCCAGCCATGTTCACACTTGCCGGGATTGTAAACTTCATGGCGCCAGCTGCTCAGCTGGGGATTCTTGCGGTTGGCGCGGCACTTTTGATGATCGGCGGCGAGTTCGATCTGTCGATCGGCTCGATGGTCGCGTTCGCGGGGCTGGTCTTCGGCACGGCCCTTGTGGTCCTTAATCTGCCGCTCAGCGTCGCAATCCTGATCGCACTTGCTTTCGCCGTGGTCATTGGTGTCACCAATGCCCAGCTTACCATGCGCACCGGGCTCCCATCGTTCATAGTAACGCTTGCGTTTCTCTTCATTCTTCGTGGCCTCACGCTTGTCGGACTGAAGTGGGCGAGCGGCGGTTCAACGCAGCTTCGCGGCATGAGGGAAGCTGTTGCGGACAGTCCCCTTGCGCCGCTGTTTTCAGGCGATGCCTTCCCGGGCCTCTTCACATGGCTTGGCAGTGCAGGCATCATCGAGACTTTCCCCAATGGAACGCCGAAAGTCCCAGGTATTCCCGTAGAAATCCTCTGGTTTGTGCTGATTGCACTCGTCGCGACCTGGGTTCTGCTGCGCACGAGGTTTGGGAACTGGATCTTTGCATCCGGAGGCGACCCGAAGGCAGCTCGCAAGTCGGGTGTTCCCGTCGCGCGCGTAAAGACCACCCTTTTTATCGTCACCGCCATGTGCGCCACTCTTGTCGCGATCCTCACCGTGCTCGATGCGGGTTCAACGGACGCACGACGGGGATTTCAGAAGGAATTCGAAGCCATCATTGCGGCCGTTATCGGCGGATGTCTCCTAACTGGCGGATATGGTTCGGCAATCGGTGCGTTCTTTGGCTCGATCGTCTTCGGCATGGTGTTGATCGGCCTCACCTATACGTCAATCGACCAAGATTGGTACCTCGTTTTCCTCGGCGGGATGCTGCTGACTGCGGTTATTTTCAACAACATCATTCGTAAGCGCGTGACGGGAGAACGCTGATGAGCGCGAGCCAGACACCACTCGTCGAGGTCAAGAACCTCGTAAAGCACTTCGGCTCGATTATCGCACTCAACGGCGTTTCGCTGAGTGTCCACGCAGGAGAGGTCCTGTGCCTCCTCGGAGATAACGGAGCCGGAAAATCAACTCTGATCAATACTCTTTCCGGCGTTCACAGGCCGACATCCGGCGACTTTCTTGTCGAGGGGAAGCAACATCTCTTTACCGGGCCAAGAGATGCGCTCGATGCGGGGATTGCAACCGTCTACCAGGATCTGGCGATGATCCCGTTGATGTCTGTCACAAGAAACTTCTTCATGGGTCGCGAGCCGTTGAAGGGCTTTGGTCCGTTCAAATACATGGACATGGAATTCGCGGATCGCGTTACCAGCGAAGAAATGAAGAGAATTGGCATCGATGTGCGTGAGCCCGGGCAGGCCGTCGGCACGCTCTCCGGCGGCGAACGTCAATGCGTGGCTATCGCACGCGCCGTGTATTTCGGGGCAAAAGTCCTCATTCTTGATGAACCGACATCTGCACTCGGTGTTGCGCAAACCTCGATGGTCCTCAAGTACATCGATCAGGTTCGTAGCAAAGGTCTGGGCGTTATTTTCATTACCCATAACGTCAGACACGCTTTTGCCGTCGGCAACCGTTTCACAGCTCTGAACAGGGGAAAGACGCTGGGCACATTTGCCAAACATGAAATCGACCTCGATGGCCTGCAGAATCTGATGGCCGGCGGCAAAGAATTACAGTCGATCTCCGCGGAGCTGGGCGGCACCATCTGAAGACACTTGGAAACATCAATTTTGGCCCGGCGCATTCGCCGGGTCTTGGGACAGCCATATCCAAAATCCAGGGAACCACCCCAAATGAGCAATGCGAATAATATCCCGTTTCCGTTAGCCGCCTGCGCGGAGATGCTATGGCGGGACAAACCAATCGAATGGCGCGCCTCCCGATTGAAGGAGCAGGGATTTGGCGTCGGTCTCTGGAATTGGCCAGAGCACGACATCAACAAGCTCGAAGCCACCGGTGCAACCTTCACAATTATGAACGGTTACCTGACAGGCCGCCTCACCGATGATGAGGGCGCAGCCGAACTTTTGAGAACCGCGCGCGAAACGGCTCAGATCGGCAAACGTCTTGGCGTTCAGCGCCTCAATCTTCACGGCACTGGCCTCGGGGATCGAGGACTGCCGGTTCAGCCTGTCGAGGTCGTCACGGGAGCCATGTGGCTGAAGGCTCAGGAGACGCTACGCCGTATCGTTGACCTCGCGGAAGAAGAAAACGTGGTTTTCACTCTGGAGAACCTGAACCTTCCTGTCGATCACCCCGGCGTGCCGTTCGGGCGCGCCGAAGACACGTTGGCGCTCGTATCGAGCATCGACCACCCGCGTCTGCGTTTGAACCTGGACCTCTACCACGCGCAGATCGGTGAGGGGAACCTGATCGAACTTTGCCGCAGGAGCCTGCCGTGGATCGGTGAGATTCAGGTGGCTGACGTACCTGGGCGATTTGAGCCGGGCACCGGCGAGGTGAACTGGAAGGGGATCGCAAAAGCCCTGAGCGATATGGGCTACTCCGGCCCGATCGGGATGGAGGCATGGGCATCCGGAGATGCCGACGCCGCGCTCGCTGCCTTCCGAGAAGCCTTCACTCTCTGATTTCAAAAAACAGGACTAAAAATCATGACCAAAGTCAAAACAATCAACGTCGGACTTATCGGGGCAGGGCGTATCGGTTCGTTCCATGGTGAGAGTGTCGCAAAAAGGCTTGTGGACGCGACGCTGATAGCCGTCGCCGACCCCGCCCCCGGAGCCGCTGCAGAACTCGCGGATAAACTGGGCGCCGACGCTTCTTACACCGACGTTGCAGAAATGCTTTCTCACCCCGGTCTGGATGCGGTCATCATTGCGACACCCGCACGCTTTCACACCAATATCCTCGTGCAGGCAGCGGAGGCCGGTAAAGCGATCTTCTGCGAGAAGCCGATGGCACTCACGCTTGAAGATGCCGACCGCGGCATTGCAGCCGCCAAGGCCGCAGGCGTTCCCCTGCAGGTCGGTTTTAATCGCCGCTGGGACCAGGCATTTGCCGAAGGCCGCGAAGCGATCGATGCCGGAAAGGTCGGCGCGGTTCAACTCATCCGATCGCTGACGCGCGATCCTGGTCCGTTCGGCGGTGACCCGGACAGGATTCCTTTGTGGACCATCTTCTACGAAACGTTGATCCATGATTTCGACACCCTGCTTTGGTTGAACCCCGGCGCAAAGCCCGTCGAAGTCTTTGCAATGGCAGATGCATTGGTTCGCTCGGACGCGCGCGATAAAGGCTTCCTGGATACGGCCATCGTCAATATTCGATTTGATAATGGGTCGCTCGCGGTTGCCGAGGCAAACTTCTCCGCAATGTACGGCTACGATATCCGCGGCGAAGTATTTGGCTCCGGCGGAATGGTCACGATGGGTGATGTACGACGTTCTAGCATGACGCTGTTCGACAAGACTGGCGTATCCAACGACACTTGGCGGCGCGATACGGATCATTTCATTCACGGCTACACGGCGCAGCTTGCCTCGTTTGTCGCAGCAGCCCGTAGCGGGGCTATCAAAGATGGACCAACGGGAACTGACGCACGCAACGCTCTGGCGATCGCGCTTGCCGCCATTGAGTCCGTCGTGAAAAAGAAGCCGGTCAGCCTTGGCTAATGCAAAAGCTCATGGGGCGGATGCGATTGTGTCCTGCGGTTCGCTGCTACTTCAGCATTGATCGGCATATAAGCCTTGGTTCAGGACGAGTCGCATGTGCAATGTTGTAATCGCGAAACCGACTACACTTGACGAACTTGCGGACGTCGTTAGCGCCTCTGATCAAAAGCTGTCCAGCGATCAGTTACAGGTTGCCACGAAAATCATATCTGCACCGGAAATCATGGCGTTTGGGACGGCGAGGTCCGTGGCAGATCGTTGCGGCACCTCACCGTCCACTCTCATGAGGCTGGCGACCTCGCTAGGATTTGCAAGTTTCAGAGAGCTCCGGAAACCTTTCTCGCCAGCACGTTTGGATGACTTCGTCTCGTTCTTCAAAGTGAAATCAGCAAACAACACTGTTCGATTATCTCAATCCATATGCACGGCATCCGAGAAACGAACTCAGCTTGCCGGAATCCCTGAGTGGTCTAGCGTGACGCGATCAGAATCGTCCCGGATTTGCCGGGCCTCTCCACGAGGGCGGCAGCCTTGCCCAGATCCGCAAGATCGAACGCCTGCTCGACCTGGAGAAGACCCGGTTTTGGGCGGTCTGCGCGGCAGTGACGATCTCGATCAGGCGGGCGTTTCGATCCGGCGACGAGACCGGATTATGAAACGCTACAAGTCACGCGACATCTTCAATGCTTCCACTCAATCCACAATCTCCGGCGTCTGCGAGAACTATGCGGACGCCGAAGATTGTGGACTGTGCTGTAGCAGATCTCGTCTAGCCGTCACATAGCCTCGGCTGCCATCCATCAGAATGCGCGTATAGGGATGTTCAACGGTATTCTCGAGCAACTGCTGCCGCGTGACCACCTCCACGAAACCCCCGCTCTGCATGATCGCCACCCGATCACACAGATGCGTAACGACCGCCAAATCATGACTGACGAGAATATAGGTCAGCTGTTCACGCTCCCGCAGATCCTTGAGAAGGTTCAGAATCTCCGCTTGTATGGAGACGTCGAGTGCCGATGTGGGCTCATCCAAAAGAAGGATTTTTGGTTCGAGAATGAGTGCGCGGGCAATCGCAACGCGCTGCCGCTGCCCGCCGGATAGCTGGTGCGGATAACGATAGCGGAAATTGAGTGGTAAGCCGACATCGGTCAGAACCTTTTCGATACGATCCTGTTGGCAGTCCTTGCCGTGGATTTCCAGCGGCTCTAACAGGGTGCGGCCGATCGTATGACGCGGGTGGATGGAGCCAAATGGATCCTGAAACACAAGCTGCTGTTTGGCAAGCTGGACTCGTGTCCGCTTCTGGCCGATCTTCTCGCCGTCGACCTCGATCGAACCGGTCCACTGCTTGTTGCGGCCGGCAAGTGCGCCCAGAATGGTGGATTTGCCGCAGCCGCTTTCCCCGACAAGGCCAAAAGTCTCGCCCTTCGCAACTTCAAAGGAAACCTCCTTGACAACCTTGAGGGCTGTTTCGCCATGGCCGTAAGATACAGCCAGATCATGGGCTTTGATCATCGTCATGTTTAGTTCTCCAACCATGCCGGATCGCGACGCAAAACGTCCAGCCTGTCCTTGGGATGATCGAGGCTCGGAAGTGCGTTCAAGAGACCGCGGGTATAAGGGTGTTTGGCTTGATCGAGATCGACTGCGGCGATCGTTTCGACGACGCGGCCGGCATACATGATGATGACGCGGTCGCAGAAACTGCGTACGAGGTTGAGATCGTGGCTGATGAAGATCAAGCCGATGTTTCGCTCGACCACGAGGTCGTCGAGAATAGAGAGGACCTGCTGGCGTACTGTCACGTCGAGCGCCGAGGTCGGTTCGTCGGCGATGATCAGGGAGGGCGATGCGATCAGCATCATCGAAATCATGATGCGCTGGCCCATGCCGCCTGACACTTCATGGGGATATAAATCGAAGACACGTCCAGGGTCACGGATATTGACGCGTTCCAGCATGGCAAGCGTGCGTCTGCGTGCCTCTTTCGGGGTAGCATTTTCGTGCAGGATCACCGTTTCGGAGATCTGCTCGCCAACGGTCATGACCGGGTTCAGCGAATATTTCGGATCCTGCAGGATCATGGCAATGCGCCTTCCGCGAATAGAGCGCATCTCCTCTTCGCTCGCCCTGAGCAGATCGATATCCTCGAACTGCATGCGGCTGGCCTTGACGATCGCCTGCGGAGGCTGAAGCTGCATGATAGCTCGGCCGGTCGTGCTCTTGCCCGAGCCAGATTCGCCAATGATGCCGATCTTTTCGCGGCCGACGGTGAAGGATACGTCACGCACGGCAGTGGTGACGCCCGAAAGCGTCGGGAACTCGACGGACATGTTCTCAACCGTCAGAATAGTGTCGGATGTGTTAGCCATTACGGGGATCCATGATGTCACGCAGCCCGTCGCCGAGCAGGTTGAAGGCAAGGCTGACGGTCAGGATTGCGATGCCCGGAACCGTCGTCAGCCACCATGCGTCGAGCAGGTACTGACGGCCGGAAGCAGCCATTGCGCCCCATTCAGCCATTGGCGGCTGGGCGCCAAGCCCAAGGAAACCGAGCCCGGCTGCCGTCAGGATGATGCTCGACATGTTAAGCGTCAGGCGCACGATGATGGAGGGCGCGCAGAGCGGCACGATATGGCGCCGCAAGATCCTTCCCACGCCGGCGCCCTGAAGTTCTGCCGCAACGACGAAATCGGCATGGCGAAACGTCAGCGTTTCGGCACGCGCGAGACGCGCGATCGGCGGCCAGACGGTGAGCGCGATGGCAATGACTGCGTTTTCGATGCCAGGCCCGAGTGCGGCGGAAAAGGCCAGCGCAAGGACAAGGCTCGGAAAGGAGAGGAAAATGTCGGTGATGCGCATCAAGACGACATCAACCCATCCACCAAGATAACCGGCGGTCGCGCCGATCACGAAACCGATGGGTGCGACGATGATTGTGACCAGAATGGTGATGTAAAGGGTGGTGCGTGCACCATAAATGAGCCGCGAAAACACGTCGCGCCCGAATTCGTCAGTGCCGAACCAGTGTGTCGCCGACGGCGCCTTGAGCGCGATCAGAAAATCCTGCGCAAACGGGTCATGTACCGCGATGACCGGCGCCAATGCGGCGACGACAATCAGCAAAAGGACAACGGCGAACCCGGCGAATGCGAGCGGGTTGGCAACGAGGCTGAGCCAGCCTAGGTAGACGCTGTGCAAACGTGCCTGTCGAGACGACGTGAAATCCTCGCTGATCAGCCACTCGTGCAGGTTTGAAAAGGTAGCGGACTTGGCCATTAGCGGGTCCTCGGATCGATGAAGCGATAGACGATGTCGGAGAGCAGGTTGATGGCGATCGATATGATGCCGATCAAAAGCACGCTTCCGAGCACGGCGTTCATGTCGGCGAAGAAGAGTGCCGATGTGAGGTAGGAGCCGAGGCCGGGCCAGGCGAAGACTGTTTCGATCAGCACCGTGCCGTCCAGCAGGCCGCAATAGGCAAGCGCGATAACAGTCAGGAGCTGGACGCGGATATTGCGGAAGGCGTGCCGCCAGACGATCGGTCTCTGCCCGAGACCTTTGGCGCGTGCGGTCAGAATGTATTCCTGGCGGAGCTGTTCCAGCATGAAGCTCCGCGTCATGCGACTGAGATAGGCCATCGAAGCATAACCGAGAATGATGGCCGGTGCGATGATATGGTGAAGTGCGCTCCAGAAGACATTCCAGTGACCGCCCAACGCGGAATCGATCAGGATGAAGTTGGTGCGCGCCTGCACGATACCTTCGTCATAAAGATAGATCCGGCCACCCGGCGGAATTGCTCCAAGGTAAGCGTAAAAGACGAGGATGACGATGGTGCCAAGCCAGAAGATCGGGGTGGAATAACCCAGAAGACCAACCACGCGGGCGAGATGGTCAACCCATGTGCCTTTGCGCACAGCAGCGATGACGCCTAGCGGGATGCCGAGGCCTGCACCAATGATGGTCGCAAGCGTGGCCAGTTCGATCGTTGCCGGAAAAACGCGGGCGAGGTCCTTGGAAACGGCCTGCTTGGTAATGATCGACTGGCCGAAATCGAGATGGACCACGTCATTCAGATAATTGCCGAACTGCACATAGATCGGCCTGTCGAGGCCCATCTCCTTGTAAACGCGATCGTAGGTGGCCTGGTCGGCCTGATCGCCAATGACGGCAATCACGGGATCGGCCGGAACCATGCGGCCCACCGTAAAGGTAATCATCATCAGCCCAAGCAGCGTTGTCAGGATCACGACAAAGGATGTTGCGATCTTGGCCGCAGCTTTAGGAAACGGCGATTTCCTGCTCGGCGGGGCATCGGAGGTTTGGGTAATGCTCATGCCACTGTCCTTGAAGTTTTTATCGTCACTCGCCCTTGGTCACGGTGTCCCAGCGGGTGAGCCAGGTCGGATGCCCGACATAACCTTTCACCTCGTTGCGGACGGCCTTCGGGTCGGTGCGTTGAAATGATGTGACGAGTGCCGGCGAAGACCGCAGATAGGCTTCGTTGATCCGCGCATAGAGTTCATCGCGCTTTTCCTGATCCGTCTGGTGCGCTGCTGCGGTGACCATGTTCTGGATCTCCTTGGGCACGTCCCACGCGGATCGCCAGGCCACCAGGCCGGACAGCTTTGCGTCATCGGCATTGTTGGCATTGGTGGCGTAGGATTGCAGGACGGCATGCGGATCGGGCAGGCGCTCACCTGTTCGCGAGGAGAACAGCTCGAACTGGCGGGAGCGGAATTTTCCGATCTGGTCGCCGATCTGAAGGTCGAGCTTGATGCCAGCCTTGGCGGCATTGTTCTGGAGCGAAACGCCGACTTCGGATTCCGGCGTGCCGGGCTGCGCAAAATAGACCTTCGAGAAGCCGTTGGGGTAACCTGCCTCGGCGAGCAACTGCCTTGCCTTCTCGATATCGAGTTTATAGGGCATGTCGAGGGATGCGCCCGGCAGTCCACCTGGAATAATGGTCTGCTGCTTGATCCCGTAATATTTCATCACCGAACCGGCGAGGCCGTCATAATCGATAAGGTAGCGGAAGGCTTCCCGTACCTTCGGGTTCGAGAGGATCTCGTCCTTCTGGTTCAATGCCAGATAATAGAAACCGAAACCCGGCACCTTCTGCACGGTCACCTTGCCATCTCTTTCGAGACCGGAAAGATCCGTGGATGACAGGCGCGTTGCCACGTCCACGTCGCCCGCGTCAATCTGCAGTCGCTGAGCCGACGACTCCGGAACATGCCCCAAGTAGACGCGCTTCATGGCGGGTTCGCCCTTCCAGTAATCCTTGAAAGAATCGGCGATCAAAAGCTGGTTGGAGCGCCAGGTGACAAGCGAATAGGGGCCTGAGCCGGCGTCGGCGGTCTGAAGATAGTTTCGTGCCCAATCGCCATCCTTTTCCTTGTTGGTAAGGAAGGCGCTGTCGACAATCGACGTGGAAAAGCTGGCCAGCGAATAAAGAATGAGGTTCGGGTTCCAGACCTCAGGCGTCTCCAAAACAAGTGTCTGGTCGTCGGTCGCCCGGATAAGCTGGTCGACATTTTTCGCCGAAAATCCCCACTGACGCAGATCGGTGGAGGGGGCCAGACCAAGCTTGACCAGTCGATGCAGCGACCATTCAGCATCCCTTGCCGTGACAGGATTGCCCGAATGGAAAGTGACGCCACGACGGATCTTGAACGTGAAAGTCTTTCCATCTTCTGAGACGGTCCAGCTCTCAGCCAATGATGGCTGCGGATTCGTGATGTTATCCGGGGGCAATGAAACCAACCGATCATAAAGGTTTGCAACAACCTCGGCAGCCTCCAGCTGGTTGATCTCATGCGGGTCGAGGCCCCGCATTGTCGTCATCATGATGGCGATGACCAACTCGTCTTTGGGGGTCGCAGCCGCGATGGGTCCTAGCGGCGCAACCGTCATGGCGCATGTTAGCAATGCGCGTGTTAGCGTTCTCATGTCAGCCTCCCAAGGCTCCTCAACCTCACCAAATCGAAATTTCATATCGACATGGATTTCAAATCTGATATATCAAATTTCACACAATTCGAACCTCGTCAACGGATTTTCGAAAAATGACCGCTGCCAACCTGTCCACTTCAGGCAATGCCGACTTTGAAAAAATCGATGCCAGCTTCCAGGTCACGGTGCGCGATCACGTGCATCGCGCCATGCGCAGTGCAATCATTTCCGGGCGGTTTGCCCCGGGGCAGAAGATCAACGAACGACATCTCGCCGAACAGTTCGGGGTGAGCACGACACCGATCAAGGAGGCATTGCGCCAGCTCGAGACCGAAGGTCTGGTCGAGGCACTTCCAAGGCGCGGCGTCATCATCCGGTTCAGTAGCTCATGGGCGGAGGAAATGATCCTTGCACGGGCTGCACTCGAATCGATGATTGCGCATCTCGCGGCCAAGCGCATCGATGAGAAAGGCAGGGGCGAGCTTCAGGCGATCGCCAGCTATATGAAGGACGCAACCGCGTCCGGAGATGCGGATGGCCTGATTGCTCTCAACGAGAAGTTCCACGATCACATCCATCGCAGTTCGCAGTGTGGTTACCTCTCCAAACTGATCGAGCGCCAGCAATTTTATGACGCCAGCATTCGACGTGTCATCCATCTGGATCCGACTGAACGGCAAAAGGCGCTCAATGAGCATGTCGCAATCGCGGATGCGATTGCCGCGGGAGACGCCGACAAGGCGGAGCGCACCATGCGTGATCACGTCGTCCGCTCCGGCGACACGTATCTCGGAATCGTTTTCAAGAAAGAGGGAGAAATCTGACGTGAGTGATAAACTTCAGACCGTGAGGACGGCGCTGAGCGGGATCTCGGGTGTGCCTGTTACACCCTACAAGAACGACGGCTCGATCGATATCGCGAAACTGAAAAGCATTATCAAGGGGCTTGCCAGCGCCAGAGTGCATAACCTGATGGCGGCCGGAAATACGGGCGAATTTTTCACCCTGACGATGGACGAAGTGCGCGAAGTGCATGCCGCGACCGTCGAGGCTGCGGCCGGCAAGTCGCTCGTCAGCGCGGCGGTTGGACGCTCGCTGACAGAGGCGAAAGCGCTGGCGAAAGATGCAGTCGCCGCCGGTGCCGACGCCATCATGGGGCATCACCCGATGGATCCATTCGCGGGGCCGTCCTATCAGGCGAATTATTTCCTCGAATTGGCCGACTTCTCCACAGTACCGGTCATTGCCTATGTGCGCAGTGACGCCTTTTCTGTTGCCGATTTCCGCAAGCTCGCCCTTCATCCAAACATTGCCGGCATCAAGTTCGCATCGTCAAACCTCATGCTTCTTGCCGAGGTCATTCGCGCGACGGCCGACGCTCCCGCCATCTGGGTTTGCGGACTCGCCGAAGGCTGGGCGCCGGCATTCTACGCCATGGGAGCGAAGGGGTTCACATCAGGTCTCGTCAATGTCTTCCCGGAGCGGTCGCACGCCATCCATAAGGCACTTGAGGCTGGAGACTATGCAGGCGCTCGTGGTCTGATCAATGCGATTGCAGGCTTCGAGGCGCTGCGCACGAAATACAACAACGGCGCCAACGTGACGGTGGTGAAGGAAGCGCTCGGCATGCTGGGCAACGATGTCGGCCCGGTACGCGTACCCGGCGTCGTTGCGCTGAATGAGGACGAGCGCTCGGCGCTCCGCGCGATCGTCGATCGCGTCAAAGCCGAAGCCGAAGCCCTGGCTGCCTGATTGGAGACGAGACGTGCATATTACCGGTATCAAGACATACATGCAACGTGTGGATGATCGTCCGCGCCTGCTTTTGAAGATCGAGACCAATGAGGGCATTTCCGGCTGGGGCGAATGCTACAATCACGGCCCGGACTGGGCGTTGCCGCCGCTGCTCGACTATCTCTTCCACCAGATTGAGGGCGAAGATCCGCGCCGCGTCGAATTCCTTATCCTGAAACTAAACCAGCAATGCCGCTTTCCCCCCGGAGCCCTCGGTCTTGCCGCGATTTCTGCAATTGATCATGCATTGTGGGATATTGCTGGCAAGGCTGCAGGTCTTCCCGTCTATATGCTGCTAGGCGGTAGCGTGCGAGATCGGGTACGGGTCTACTGCGGTGTCTATACCGCGCCAGATCCCGAACAGGTGCTCGAACAGACCCTCAAGCTCAGAGAGGAATACGGCTACACAGCCTTCAAGCTCAGCCCTTATCGCCGCGACCTGCATTCCGGTCGCTGGGGCGAACTGGTGAAGGAAACGGGGGACTGGTTTGGTCGCATCCGCGAAATAACTCCCTCGCATTTCGAGTTCGCCTTCGATGCGCATGCCAAGATTTTCGAACCCTACAAGGCGGTGCAGCTTGCCGCCGCTATCGCGCCGAACGATCCGCTCTTCTATGAGGAGCCGATCCGGCCGGAACATATTCCGGCATGGAAGCAGTTGAAGTCGAAGGTAAACGTGCCGCTCGCCACCGGCGAATCGCTCTACAATCGCTTCGAATTCCTCAACCTGTTGTCCCAGCAGGGAGCGGATATCATCCAGCCGGATATCTGCGTCGTCGGAGGTGTATCGGAAATGCGGCGTATCGCGACGATCGCGGAGGCCCATTACGTCACCGTCGCGCCGCATAACCCGATGGGACCTTTGGCAACTGCCGTCAATGTGCATTTCTGCGCGGCACAGCCAAATTTCCAGGTGCTGGAGTTCAAGCCGCATGACCATGCGCCGTGGGCGCTCGATCCCTATATGCCCGTGGATGGTCATATGGAGCTACGGCCGGACCGTCCCGGCTGGGGCATTGAGATTGATGAAGAAGTGCTACGAAACGATGACTACATCCACTGGCAACGCAAGGTTACTCGCAAACCCGATGGCGCGACTGCTTATCCTTGACTTAGGGAGATTGCCGCTTTCTGGCGGCAATTTCAACCAGCCCATCGTGCTGTCGGTCAATGCTTATAGGAGTAGACCATCTCCCTGCCACGCAAAACGGGCTAATTTCCTGAGCGCGAAAGGCCTTCAAGTAAATATCGGGTCCTAAGTTCGTAAAGGTCCAAGGCGACGCGTTTAATCATTCCGCATTAAGGGCTGGGACAGCGATCTATATGAGCGCCAAGGTAGAGTTCGGTTCTGGCAATCTTCGCCATATAAGGACAATGATCTCGAAAGGGCTGGCGTGGACTTGAGGACCGATTACACCAGTTTGAAGGCTGTCATCTCCGGGCCAGTTCAATCAGCAGGTTTGCCGCCCGCCCATGCTTGCGCATCGGGGACGCTACCAGGCCGAAGCGGCGGCACAATGATGGATCGAGCCGTGCCGTTCGTAGCCCTTTCCGTTTCTCGGGTAGCGTCGATTCCGGTACGAGGCTGACGCCGACGCCTTCCCTTACCAGCGCGATCGCACTGGCCCAGTCCCGCACTTCCATTCGCACATTCGCCAGTGATAGCCCCTCCGCTTCGGCGAGCGTGCGCGCATGGACGTGGCACCCACCGGTAGCGAGCACGAATGGTTCAGCAGCCAGGTCAGTAAGGGAGATGGTTTCCCGTCGTCCAAGGCGATGCGCCGTTGACAGAACAGCGACCCATGCATCCTGTCCAATCAGTACGGCATCGCTGTCCGGTCGCGGGTTGAGGACGATGCCGAGGTCGATGGATCCGGCCTCAAGCCAGACCTCGACCTCCCGATCATCCGTTTCAAGCGCAATCAGTTCAATGCCTGGATACAGGGCTCGAAAGCGACGCAGGAGAGGCGGTAAAACAGTGGAGAAAACGCTGGGAAAGGCCGCGATCCGAACGGAACCGACTTCCTCGCCGGCAGCCTCGGCGGCCTCTTTCCCGATCGCGTCCAGATGCGCCAAGGCAGCGCGGGCATGGTCAAGCGCTCGTTCCCCAAAAGCAGTAAGCTCGATACCATGTCGGTGGCGTGCCAACAACTTCACGCCCAAGCTTTCCTCCAGCATCGCCAGCGCCTGGCTCATGCCGGATTGCGTGATGCCGACATTTGTCGCAGCGGCGGTAAAGCTCCCTGCTTCGGCGACTGCAATCAAACTACGGAGTTGGGTTAAGTTCATAGTAGCAAAGCTTATATCAGAAATCTAAAGCAGTAATTTTTCTTACTGCAAGGGATCTGTCAATGTCCGCCAACGACCGATAATAAATGGAACCTTCCCATGAAACTTTATTTTGCCAGCGCCACCTGCTCGTTCGCTCCCCACATCGTACTTCAGGAACTTGGTCTTTCCTACAATCTCGTCCGAGTGGACAATCACACAAAGCTCATGTCTGAGCCTGGTGATTTCCTGACCATCAATCCAAAAGGCTATGTGGCAGCGCTCACGCTCGACACGGGGGACGTCCTGACCGAAGGGCCGGCGATCGTCCAGTATCTGGCGGACCTGAAGCCGGATTCGGGTCTGGCCCCAGCCAATGGCACCTTGGAGCGCGCCCGGCTCCAGGAATGGCTCAACTTCATCACCAGCGAGATCCATGCTGGATCGAGCCCGCTGTTCAACACAAACCTGCCGAAGACGGTGCGGGGCCTCTTCGAGACGAAGCTGACGCGGCGTTTCGATCTCATCGAAACCGGTCTCGCGACGCAGGATTATCTGATAGGCAACCGCTTCACGGTCGCCGACGCTTACCTGTTCACGGTCCTCGGTTGGATGAAGGGCTTTGGCATTGACCTCAGTCGCTGGCCGAAACTCACAGCCTATATGCAGCGGATTGAGATTCGCCCTTCGGTCGCGGCGGCGCTGGAACGGGAAACCGCAGTCGCGTTTGTGCCGTGAGCAACTGCTTGCTAGAATAGGAACCGAAACGTCGCCACGCTCCGTATTACGGGGACTGGGTGCGTGGCCGGGAAGCTTCCGCCGCCTCAACTTCTTCGAATATGCGGCAGCAGCGTTCGAGGAACAGCCCACCTTCTTCGGTGAGCCTCATGTTGCGCGTATTGCGGAGGCGGAAAAAGCAGCGATTGGCTGGCCGTCGGGAATACTGAGGCGATCTCCGATGCCGGTGACGTCGAGGTGTTCTTTTCCGATCCGGTCTTCCTAGAGAAGTCCCGCAAGCTCGACACTATCTCAACCAGCGAGTTTCACACCTATACCGTCGGCGAACAGTTTCTGCCAAAGGCTGCGACGTGAAAACGCGGATCGGACGGCTGCCGTATCGGGCCTGCGCGCACTGTGGCGCTTGCCGGTATGTCTCCATCCTGACGGATGGCCTTCCCAGTCGGTCTGCTTGCGCAGATTGGGGTGTCGTCTAATGGGGGCAGAACAAGATTGCTTGAGGGTATCCGGTTTATCTTTGAAAAGCGCGTCGATCGTTTCCTGAGACAGTCGACCGGTCTGTGCTTCTTCACGCGAGACCCTCTGAAGCTCTTTGCTTGCATTTGTGGTCAGGCACGCATCCCGCGATGCACTGTCGGCCACTGAGGCGCGCCGGCAGTTATGGTCTCTACCGCCTTGTACATCCAGGCCGGGATTGCGTGGATGTTTTCCCGCAGATCCTCGACGAACGGATGTCTGTGGGGACTTCGTGCCAGGTAGCGGACGATACCATCGAACTGTCTCCAGATTTGATCGCTCGTCGTGAAACCAGTGGAGGGCTTGGATCACTCGCATCGCCGGCCGGCCCGCCCAAAAAGCGGTCTTTGCCGAAATGCGCTTGAAGTCCAAGATGTAGATTACAGGCTTCGTGGCCTCCGCATCGCCGGCATTGGCCTCGATCTCGATGGTCCGGGGATATGTGTCCGCATAGATTGTTGACCTGGCGGGGACGGCCGTGGTCAGGCCAAGATCATTGGCAGCCGTCATGCCATCGACGCAAACACGAAGTTTGTCACGTCGCGCGATTGCATCGATGAATGAGGCCCGTGGCGGAAACACCATCTTGCCTGTCAGTTGGCTGACAGCTGGCTTGTCGTAAAGACCACGCTGAGGGCGGCGGATGTCGCCGCGATTGGTCAGCCTCTGCAGCGCCTTTTCGACGGCGTTCGGTGTTGCGATATCCAAGAAGTCGGAGCGCGACCAAACCCCCGAAGGCGCCGCGTCGGCGATCCTTTGGTGAATGCGTTCCAAAGTGTCAGATGTGGGATCCGGCATAGTTGCCCTACATTGTGTCCAAAAATTATATATAAAAATTGGTCACTAGATGCAACTCCGGCGTTACTGACCAATATTTATATCAAAACATTGGTCAGTAGTGTCACCCGGTTAGGCTTTCTTGTAGTTGAGGTGGATGTCTTTCCAAAGGATGCAAAGCCGGCGCAGACAGATTACTGAAGCAGCTGCGCCTTGATCGCCTGTCCGACAATGGTCAACTGCAGCACCGGTTCGCCGCGGATGAAGCTCTCCTCGACCAGTTCCATCTTTTCCAGTCGCTCGACAAGCTTCTCCGACAGCCGCTTGTCACCCACCAGCCAGCCCCTGCCCACCTTCCGCTGTCGTCGGAAGAAAGCAATCGCTCGAAGCGCTTCTTCTTGCGTCCGGGTCAAACTGCCTATTGCCTCGACGGCGGCGGGATGGTCTGCCGTATTGTTCATGGTCTCCGCCCCCCGTTTTCGTTCGACGGGTTATCGGCTGCGGGCCACTCGTTGGCCGGTTCTTCTATCGGTTCATCCGCGGGATCAGGGTCGCGATCATAGGCGAGCTGTCGCTTTGCCAGAACGTCCTGAAGCGTCTCTACGACACGCGCTGTTCCGTGTCCCTCATTTGCGAAACGATCGATGATCTCAGCGACGGCATCATCCAACTGCTGAAACAGTCGTTCCTGATTTTCAGATCTCTCACTCATCGAAAATCCTCCTGATCAGCCACCGACCCGGCGCTGCTGCCAATCCTTGTATGGCGCCATAAGCTGTCCAGGAAACCGATCCTCGATCGCCGTCTCCACCAAGCCGATTTGGGCGAACACATCGCTGTCATCGCGATCTTCAGGACGAATGATCTCGCTTGCTTCCTCAAGCTTCTTCATCAGCCCAAACACTTCCTCGTCCGTCATCGCCGCCAGACGGTCTACGAACTCTACGGCGTCGAAATCTTGCATACCATCACTCCTATGTTTCTCTATCGGCCATCGCCACGGATGGTGGGCCTGGAAACGACCGCACCAACATGTCCTTGAGATACGCTATTCATCATCCAGTTCAATCCAGACGGGCGCATGATCGCTGGTGTGCTCCCATACACGCGCGAACTTGTCTACGCCGCAGGTTTGCAGTCGTTCCCGCAGCGATGGGCTCAGCAGGAAATGGTCGATGCGCAGCCCGGCATCGCGTGCGAAGGCGTTGCGGAAATACTTCCAGAACGTATAGATCCGCTCTTCCGGATGCAGCAGCCTGACGGCGTCCGTCCAGCCCATGGCAATGAGTTCGGCATAAGCTGCGCGCACCTCAGGCCGAAACAGGGCGTCATCCCGCCAGCGCTCCGGCTTGTAGACATCGAGATCTGACGGCATGACGTTAAAGTCGCCGATCAGCGCTACCGGCACATCGAGTTCGAACAGTTCCGCGGCATAGGAGTGCAGGCGCTCGAACCAGCGAAGTTTATAATCAAACTTCGGCCCAGGTGCTGGATTGCCGTTCGGAAGATACAGGCAGCCAATGACGATGCCATCAATGGCAGCCTCGATATAGCGGCTGTGGCTGTCGTCGCGATCTCCCGGCAGTCCGCGTCGTGTCTCGCGCAGCTCCTGATCTTTGGCAAGGATTGCCACGCCATTCCAGGATTTCTGGCCGTGCCAGATGGCACCGTAGCCCGCACGCTCGATCTCGCGGCGCGGGAATTTGTCGTTTGGCGCCTTCAATTCCTGCAGGCAGACGACATCAGGCTTTGCCTCGGCGAGCCAGCGGAGCAAAACCTCCAGCCGACCGTTGATGCCGTTGACGTTGTAAGTAGCGAGCTTCACCGCCGTGTCCGTCAGTGCTTGCGATCGCCCTTGTCGCCCTGACCCGGTTTCGCATCATGCTTCGCGTCGTGGCGTGCATCGGCCGACAGCGAGCGAGAGACGTCGACACTCTCCTTGAATTTCCCCTCCTTGTCACGGCGGACATAACGCTTGTCAGTTCCCGTATCGATCAGTTCGCGTTTGCTCATGGCAGTGCTCCTTTAGGTTTGCTCCATGAAGAAACGCGTGTGACCAGGAAAAGATGCACGGGAATCAAGAGACTAGCGCAGACTCGCAAAACGAGTGGGCATGATCGCGCTAAGTCCTTGAAAATTGATTCGTTTCGACTCGGAACAATTACATGCTGATTCGCTTGAATCGCATTGGTTGTGTCAGGAGTTCTGCGTCATGGTTGCCCCGAGAGCGAATTGGAAAGGCTTCATCAAATTCGGAGAGGTCGCTTGTCCGGTGGCGCTGTACACCGCAGCGTCATCTTCGGAACGGATCGCTTTCAACACGCTGAACCGCAAGACCGGAAACCGGGTCAAGCGCGAGTTCGTTGACAGCGAGACCGGCGATCCGGTCGAACGTGACGAGCAGGTGAAAGGATACGAGGTCGAAAACGGCCAATACATCATCCTTGAGCCCGAGGAGGTCGCGGCCGCAGTTCCTGACAGCGACAAGACGCTCAAGATCGACGCCTTCATCCCCTGCCACGAGATCGACGACGTCTATTTTGACAAGCCGTACTATCTGGCGCCGGACAAGCTGGGTACGGATGCTTTTTTGCTTTTGCGCGACGGCATGAAGAAAGCCAAGGTTGCCGCGATTGCCCGGACCGTTCTCTTTCGCCGCGTTCGATCCGTCCTCATCCGTCCGCATGGCAAAGGGTTGATCGCCACCACGCTGAACTTTGATTACGAGGTGCGCTCCTCTCAGGAGGCGTTCGAAGAACTACCCGATCTGAAGATCGAAGGAGAAATGCTGGAACTGGCTGAGCACATCATTGGCACCAAGAAAGGAAGCTTTGATGCCAGTGCCTTCGATGATCGCTACGAAGCTGCCGTCGCCGAGCTGGTGAAGGCGAAGATCGAGGGTAGGGCGCTTCCGAAGAAAAAGTCGCCGGCGGCGTCGAAACCCAGCGATCTTCTGCAGGCACTCAGAGAAAGTGCCGGTATTGGTGGAAAGAAGGCGGAGCCGAAACGGAGTGCGGCCAATGCCAACAAGGGCACGGCGCGCCAGAAGGCCGCCAAACCTGCCGCTGCCAAAACCAAGTCCGCGGCGTCGCAGACCCGCCGCGCCGGTTGATTGGAGGAGAACATGGCTGTCCGTCCCTATTGGAAAGGCTACCTCAAGCTATCGCTCGTCACGTGCCCGGTGCAGATGATGCCGGCGACCTCCGAAAGCGAGAAGGTCCGTTTCCACACGCTCAATCGCGAGACCCAGAACCGCGTCGTCAGCCACTATGTCGACAGCGTCACCGGCAAAGAAGTCAAAGACGAAGATGAGGTCAAAGGCTACCAGCGTGGCGAGAACGAATACATCATGCTGGAGGACGAGGAGCTGGAGAACGTTGCGCTCGACAGTACCAAGACGATCGACATCTCCACATTCACCCCGCGCGACAGCGTGGAATGGATCTGGCTCGACACGCCGTATTACCTATCGCCCAACGATCCGGTCGGACAGGAGGCGTTCTCCGTCATTCGCGATGCGATGGAGGCCCAGGACATGGTTGGTATCTCGCGGCTGGTTATCTCGCGCCGGGAACGCGCCGTCATGCTGGAGCCACGTGGCAAGGGTATTGTCCTTTGGACTTTGCGCTACGGGGATGAAGTCCGCGATGAAGCCGCGTATTTTGCGGGCATCGACGACGACGAGACGGCGGACAGCGAGATGATGCCCCTGGTACAGCAACTCATCAAGAAGCAGACGCAGCACTGGGACCTGAAGATGGTCATTGACCCGGTGCAGGACCGGCTTCTCGACATCATTGCCGCCAAGAAGAAGGCGCTGAAAAAGTCGGCCAGGGCAAAACCGTCCGCGCCAGCAAAGTCGACGCCGAGCAACGTCATCAACATTATGGATGCTCTGAAAAAATCGGTCGCCGCTGAGACCCGGTCCAGCAAATGAAGCGACGCGCCAAACCGCTCCTACAGGACGACGGGCTGTCTGCAAAATCGCAGCCGCGCCGCAAGCGCGATCCGGCGCAGCCGAACCTTCCATTCGATCCGATGCCCGATCGGGTTGAGCCATGCCTGGCCTTGCTCAAGGCAGCTCCACCGATCGGTCCGGATTGGGCTTTTGAGATCAAGTGGGACGGCTATCGGCTGGCCATCCACATCGAGCCGAAAGGCGTGCGAATTATTACCCGCGGCGGCCATGACTGGACACACCGGTTTCCCGCGATCGCGGCGGCTGCCAAACGGCTGGGGATAGGAACTGCCATTCTGGATGGCGAAGCTGTTGTGCTGAATAGCAATGGGCGCTCCGACTTCGGAGCGTTGCAGCGCTCGCTCGGCGGACGCGGCGGCAAACGAGCATCGAGCGAATCCATTCTGTTCGCCTTCGACCTGTTATATTTCGACGGGCATGATCTGACGAAGACCGAGCTTTCAGTCCGTCGACATCTTTTGACAGATCTGTTGGATGGTGCGGTTGGAGCGATCCAGCTTTCCGAGGAGGTGGAGGGTGACGGCGGCGAACTCCTCGAAACCGCCTGTTCTCTAGGGCTGGAGGGAATTATCGCCAAACACCGGGACCGTCCATACCGATCCGGCCGGACGGGCGACTGGCTGAAGATCAAATGCATTCAGAGCGAGAGCTTCATGATCGTCGGCTACGAGCAGTCAGCCACCGCCCGAGGCGGGATCGGCAGCCTGCTGCTTGCCGCCCGGCGTGGCCACGACTGGATCTATGTCGGCGAAGTCGGCACAGGCTTTAAGGAAAAGGACGCGGCGTACCTGAAGAAGACCCTGGATACGCTGAAGACCAGGACACCGGTCGTGCCGCTGAAGGGTAAGAACTACGTCTTCGCCCAGCCGACCCTGATTGCCGAGATCGAATTCCGTGGCTGGACCGACGACCGCAATCTGAGGCATGCATCTTACAAAGGCTTACGTGAGATCCAGGACAATGCCGCTGTTTATGCGCTGGATTAAGTGTCGCGCCGACGCACTCAACAGGCCAAAATTTTTCTGCCAGCACTCTTGAATCCGAAATTCTCAAAAACCAAATCGATTGCCGCCAGCCGCTGACGACGGGGCTGGACTTGCTGGGAGCGCCGCCTTTCGGCGCTTCCGTACCCATGTTGCTTCAAGGAGGATATGGCTATGGCAACATCTTACGACTACGCACCTCTTTTCCGCTCGAGCGTCGGCTTCGACCGGGTCTTCAATCTCCTCGAAAACGCCCAGCGCGCCCGCTCGATCAGCGACTGGCCGCCCTAAGACATCGTCAAGACCGGCGATGACAGCTATCGCATCGCGATCGCGGTAGCGGGTTTCGAGCAGGGCGATCTCGATATCACCTTCCAGTCCAACCTGCTGACCGTAACCGGCAAGAAGCAGGAGACGGCCTCTGAAGGTTATCTGCATCGCGGCATTGCCGGCCGCCCGTTCGAACACCGGTTCGAGCTTGCCGATCATGTCAGGGTGAATGGCGCCGATCTGAAGAACGGTCTCCTGTCGATCGATCTCGTTCGCGAGATTCCCGAGGCCTTGAAACCGCAGAAGATCGACATCCAGACCAACCCGGCCCTCGCGCAACCGGTCGCCCCTGCGCAGATCGAAGCGCAGAAGGCCGCTTAATCAGAACGTTGGAAAAAATGGGCGCCGTCGTGACGGCGCCCGTCGACATCCCGGGTTGGGAAGGAGAGTATCATGAAACCCGATATGTTCAGAGAACCTGTGATCATCCTTGTCGGTCTTGGCTTTCCCGCCAAGGTCCGAACAGTTATGGACGCCTACCAGCATCTCGTCGAATGGCCAGCATCAATGCGCGACACGGCTTATTCGGTGGCGCTAAAGGCCTGTGGCGCAGCCCTGCGCGGCGAGATCGAAGCGGAGACCGCACGCGGCCTGTTCGCAGCTTTCGCCGAGAAGCACGATCTGCTGGCACCGGAGACTGATATCATCACCGCTTCCAGTCGCCGGCACAAAGATCCGCACGTTCGCTAGGAAGGCCGACATGCACCAGATTTTGCAGGCCGCGAGCAATGCCGCGGCGATGGGTCCGACGAGCCTGCTTCAGGGCATGCAGATCGAGCGGCCGCTTGACGTGGTGAAAGCGACTGGTCTCACCGTGGACGACAAACGGACCGTACTGGCGGCATGGGCTTCAGATTACTATGCGTTGGATTCGACGCCGGCGTTCCGCCATATTCCCGGAACGCCGAAGCCGGTTTCCATCGATGAGCTTCAGGCTGCCCTTCGAGAACTTGACCGGCGCTATCGCTCCTGACAACAGCGATCTTAGGCCGCCTGTTTCATCGACTTCGCCAATCGTTTGATGGCCTGCTCCAACGAACGCTGGCCATCGCAATAATCCTGCCAGGCGCTGGTCTTTTGGAGGAGCGCTGGCACGGTGCGGATGGTGAAGCGTTTCGGATGGAGATCGGTCTTCACCTGGCTCCACGTGAGAGGCATCGACACGGTGGCGCCGGGCCTTGCGCGTGGTGACAAGGGTGCAACCGCCGTCGCCATCCGGTCATTGCGCAGGTAGTCGAGGAAGATGCGTCCATTGCGTTGGTTCTTGGCCATCTTGATAAGGTAGAGGTCGGGGTTGTCGCGTGCCATCTGTTGGCAGACATCGTGTGCAAAACCCTTTGCCTCGGGCCAAGAGAGCTTCTTGCCCTTAGTTACCGCGAGCGGCGTGACGACATGCAGGCCCTTGCCGCCGGTGGTCTTGCAGAAGCTGACGAGGCCGAGTTCCTCCAGCCGGTCGCGCATTTCCCGGGCGGCTTCGACCACGGTCGAGAAGGGCACATCAGGACCGGGATCGAGGTCGAAGACAAGGCGGCCTGGCACCTCCGGCTGGCGCGGTTCGCAATTCCACGGATGCAGTTCGACACCGCCGATCTGGGCAATGGCGGCAAGGCCTTCGACGCGATCGATCTGCAGATAAGGTTTCTTGTCTCCGAACACCTTGACCAGTTCGAGCAGGTTTGAGGTTCCCGGCATTGCGTGACGCTGGAAGAACTGCTCACCGCCAATGCCATCCGGAGCACGGATGATCGAGCATGGCCGTCCCTTGATATGGTCGATCAGCCATGGACCAACGGCTTCGTGATAGCGGGCAAGATCTTCCTTCTTCACCGGCTCTCCGTCGTTGGCATCGGGCCAGAGCGCCTTGTCCGGGCTGGATATCATGACGCCCATCACCTCGGCCTTTGCATTCTTGCCGCGCGACGGTCTTGATGGTTTTGTCACGGCCGGCGTCGGCGTGTCGGTCTTTGCCGGCGATGCCGGCTTTTCCGCCTCGACTTCGGCTGCAGGCTTGTCCTCGCGCAATCCCTTGAAAGCCGCCTGACGTACCAGTCCGTCTGCCGTCCAGCCGGCGAACTGGATTTCGGCGACCAGTTCGGGTTTAACCCAGACGATGTTGGGATCCTTCTTCGGAGCACCAATGCCCGTGAACGGTGATTTGGCTGCTTCGATCTCGCGGAGCCTCGGCAAGATCGTCTCGACCGTCTTTGCGCCGAAGCCGGTTCCAACCCGGCCGACATAGACGAAGTGATCACCCCTGAAGACACCCACCAACAGGGAGCGGAACTTACCGTTGGTCTTGGCATAGGCGCCGATGACGACTTCATGGCCAGCGCGGCACTTGGACTTCGCCCATGTCTCGGTACGGCCCGATTGATAGGGCGCGTCAGCCTGCTTTGAGACGATGCCTTCCAACGAGAGCTTGCAGGCCGATCTGAGAACGGCGTCGCCACCGGTTTCGAAATGTTCGACGAAACGCAGGCGTGAATCCTCGCCGGCATCATCAAGCAGTGTCTGCAGGCGTTCCTTGCGTTCGGTCAACGGCAGTTGTCGCAAATCCTCATTGCCATCAAACAGCAAATCGAAGGCGAAGTAGGCCAGTTCGTCGGTCTTTCCTTCCGACAGTGCAGCCTGAAGTGCTGCGAAATCCGGCGCCCCGTTTTCATCGAGAGCGCAGATCTCCCCGTCGATGATGGCATCGGGCAAGTTTGCGGCCGATGTTGATATCGCCGGATACTTGGCCGTCCAATTTAGGCCTTTACGGGTTTTAAGCGTCACCTCGCCGTTTTCGATGCGCGCCTGGATGCGGTAGCCGTCGAACTTGATCTCGTGGATCCAACCATCGGCTGAGGGCGGGCGATCGAGCGTTTCGCAGAGTTGCGGAGGAATAAACTCTGGCATTTTGGACTTCGCTGCTTTTGGCGATGCTGACTTTCGCCTTGTCTTAGTGTCCGCAGCACGTTCGTCTGCCGCCAGCCCATGATTGCTGTCCCAGACGGCATCCGCCTGAACGTCGCCGCTCTGGACCATGAACGGCTTTGGCTTCCTACCCTTGCCGGCGGCGATCGCTTCCATGGTTCGGCCCGAGGCCACCGACGTCGCGTTTTCCTCAAGCACGGCCGCGCCGTCTTCCTCGACAGAGAATTCATCGTGATGCTTGATCAGCAGCCAATTGGTCCGCTTACCCCCGTCGCGGTCGTTGCGCATCCGCACGAGCACGAAGCTGCCGTGCAGCCGCTCTCCCTCCAGTTTAAACTTGAAATCCCCTTTGGCGAGGGCCTGCTCCGGCGTCTTGTTGCCTTCCGGCTCCCAGTAGCCGCGGTCCCAGAGCATGACCGTGCCGCCGCCATACTGGCCCTTGGGGATCGTGCCTTCGAAGTCGCCATAGTCCAACGGATGGTCTTCGACCTCGACAGCCAGGCGCTTGTCGTGCGGATCAAGAGACGGCCCCTTGGTTACAGCCCAGGACTTGAAGACGCCGTCGAGTTCGAGGCGCAGGTCGTAATGCAGTCGGGTCGCATCGTGCTTCTGGATGACAAAGCGCCTCCGGTTCGAGGCGTTCAGTTTCGCAGCGCCGCTCGGCTCCTGCGTCTTCTGAAAATCGCGTTTTTGCTTGTAGGTCGATAGCTTGTCGCTGGCCATGGCAGTCCTCGGTACAAATCCGCCTCCCGCCTCGGATGAAGACGGGATGAGGCTCGGCTGGACAGGTTGGACGCTTGACTGCCGTTTCGTTGGCCGCGATGAGAAACCGGAAAAACCATCGCGTTCGTCATCCCTGTCATGTCCGGTTGACACGGCCTGGAACCTCGACACTGAGAAGAGTCCAGCCGTGATTTAGTTCCAACCAACACCGTAAGCGGCTCGGCCTTTTCGCGGAAGATTGAAACTGTCGGTCAACATAGCCGTTTCCACAGCATGAGCGACGAGCAATCAACGGAGAATGTCGAAGCTGCGCCAGGAGAGACGGTGTCCTTTCCGTTCGACCGCATGACTGTCGAGCAATTTCGGACGCGATTTCCCAGGGCGCGATGGAGTGACACCCGGAAGGCATGGTTCGTGCCAGGCAAGACTGCCGCACGACGTGTCGGGCGGTGGCTTGCCGAACTCGAGGCAGAGGCCGATGCGTTCGCCGACGCAAAGGGCAGGGATGCATTCGAATTCGACCCGATCGAGAGCTGCTATCTTGCACTCGGAAAAGCGGGCTTTCTGATCAGGACGCCTTATTCGCGCACGGTCGTCGACGAACTGCGCGAGATCCCGTATTCGCGGTGGGACGGCGATCAGAAGATCTGGCACGTCCCTTACCGTTCATATGAAGAGCTTCGCAGCCACTGGCCGGCAATCGAGGAGGCGGCGAGAAGAAATGAGCCTGAGGAACGGCGGCGTCGAGCTGAAGCCCGAAAAGGCTCCGAGGAGGAGGCGAAGTCGAAACGACGCTCGGCTGAGCGGAAAAGGCGGCGATACCCTGTCGCGAGCGCCAACCTTCCACCTTTGGACCGCGTCGTCGGCATTCAATATGGCCTTGTGATCTTCACGGAGATCACCGGGGAACTCGTCGACCCAGAGGCGATGGCAGAATTCTATCCGCGCATCACGGAAGATCACGTCTGGGGTCTGTGGCGGAAGCCCAGATTAGACGAACTCGTACGCACATGGCCTGCGAAGGTACCACACGCGGAAGGCGCCGAGTGGTGGCAGCCGACCATTGAAGAGCTTCGACCAGTCCGGCGGACCGCTCGCCGGGAAGAAGACAGAAAACTTCGCAACCACGGCGCACCCTGAGAGTTTCGCTTTCATTGGAGCCAAAGGAGATCATCATGGCAGACGACAGCACCGTTACCATCCGCGCGAGTTTCTCAACGCGTGAGGCCGCCGACCTCGCGGTCGAGCATCTCGTTCAAAAGCAGGGCGTGTCGCGGCCCGACATTTTTATACAGTCGGCCACCGACGAAAACACATCCGGTTCCCGTGCATCCGGCGGAGACGCCTCGCACGCCGATGGCACTCGCCATGACGGCGCCCTTGATGGTGACGTCGAGGTTTCGGTCGACATCGCTGCGGATCAAATCGCGGCCGTTCAACGCATTTTCGGCGATGTCGGGGCAATGAGGGTTTCGAAGGGGTGAGAAGGACAGTCGCGCAAGCGCACCGTTGGGCACGGCTGTCATTGATCTCGCTGTCTCTAACGCTCTTCCGATCTCCGCTCATTGACTACTAGCAGCTACTCCCCTGGCGGCCCCGGAAGCCCGGCAAAACGAACCGTCGTCCCTCAATAAGGAATTTTAGTGCGTTAGGTCTGGCCTAATTGCAGGGCCGACGGTTCGTATCCGTTCAAGGTGGAGGCTGCGGCGGCTTTTCGCCCAATAGGGGTCATGGCGTCGATGCTATCGCGAGAAACAGCCCAATGTGTCCGCGATAGCTGCCAGTTGAGCGTGGGATCCCCACTTCGCAGCGAGTGACGGTGTCTGTCAGGCAAGTCAAAGCTGGAGTGTGCCAAGCCCATGCATGCTATCCGTTTCCAAGACCGGCCGCATGAAAGATACCAACACTTGCTTCGGGGCGGCAACAGCGAATAGTCAGAACCAGCGGCGAACCCTGGCCTTGTAGCGGCGGTAGTCGTCGCCGAACTTCGCTTCGAGATAGCGCTCCTCGCGCGCGATCACCTGCGTCTGGATCGCGATCAGAACCAAGGGTAGCAAGGCGAGGGCGATCGGCCCGTCCAAGCCGATCGCGAGGCTGGCATAGATAAGCGCCATGGCGAGATACATGGGATTGCGGGTCCACCGATAGGGACCGGTCGTTACGATAAGGGTGGTTGGCCGCGACGGTGGCGCGTTGGTGCCAAGTCGGCGAAACAGCCCCGCCGCTGCAACCATTAATACCGCGCCGGCAACGAACAGTACCGCGCCGATCGTGGCCAAAAGCCGCCAGTCGATGCCGAACGAGCGCAGGGGGACGAACCGTTCCGCCGCCAGTCCCAACAGCAGCGCTCCCAGATAGACGAAGGGCGGAGGGAAGCGCACGCCCGCGCTATCCTGTTCGACTGCCATGCTGATCCTCCGATCTGCGCTCTTAAAACAGAATCGCCTGCTGGGCGGGCTACCCGCCAGCGCGCCTTGTTATATTTCAGGGGTCAGGCAACGCAGAAGCCGGGGACGGCGACCTTCTGAAACAGATGCGGTCTGGCTTCGACCGATGACGGATATGCTGGAAGTTTCGCGAGGAACGCGGGATCAGTAAAGGCGGCGCGGACCGCATCGGTGGATTCCCACACCACATAGTTCAGGTAAGTCGGGCTATCGCCGATCGCTCGATGCAGTTGCATGGAAATGAAGCCCGGTTGCTTCGTTATGACCTCAGCAGCCGCCTTGAAAGCCTCCAGAAAGCCCGCTTCGTCGGCGGGATCAACGACGGTGAAGAGGTTGATGAGCATAAGAGGTGCGGCCGCGATGCCGAGTTGGCGGTCGAAAGGAAATTTCTCATCGAGAGGTATGAACGGTTTTGCGGCGGCCATGGTGGGCGCTCCTGTCTATCGCGAAATTGAAATAGGGTGATCGATGCTTCCTGCTCTTAAACCAGCAGCGATTGCTGGGCGGAGATGCCCGCGGTCGCGCCCTGCCATATTGCGTTGGTGACCGAGGGCATCCCGGGGGTGGCTAGATCGCCGGCGGCGTAGATGCCGGGCATGCTGGCCTCGCGGCGCTCATCGACCTTGAGAACGCTGCCAAGGGGCGTATTGACCGTGGCGAGTCCCAATGCGTCATGCAGGGTTGCAGACGGATTGATCGGCGGATGGGCAAACAGGATGTCGACGGCGACATCGGGGCCAGCATCGCGCTTGATGGTGGCCCCATGGTCACCATGACGTGCAATCTCAGTGATCCGGCCCTCAATGATCGGTATATTCCGATGCGCGAGATCGGTCCGGACATCGGGGGCAATGTCGTGACCATCTGCGAAGACAGTCAACTTGTCAGTCCAATGCTGAAACAGTTTGACCTGAACGTGCGACTGTGGGCGGAACCAGACGAGACCCCAATGCTGGTCAGCAACTTCGAAGCCGTCGCAGTATGGGCATGGGATGACGGATGTGCCCCAGTTCTCGGCAAAACCCGGGACGGCAGGCATTTGGTCAACAACGCCGTAGCTCAGGATCACGCGGCGCGCATTCAGGGTTTCACCATCGCCAGTGCGGACGGAGAAATTGTCGATGGTGCCGGAAATATTGTCGGCGCGGGCATTGACCATTTTGATTGCAGGATACCGCGCAAGTTGCTGCCGCGCTTCGGACAGGATCGCGGACGGTGGCTTGTCATCGTGGCCGAGCGCGCCATGCGAGCGACCAGCGAAGCGATTGCGCTGCAGGTCGGTATCGAGAACGATGACATTACGGCGGGCACGACCTAGCTGCAAAGCGGCGGCGAGGCCAGCAAAGCTGCCGCCGATGATGATGACGTCATTCATTGTGATAGTCTCCGTGTTGCGGATAGAAGGGCTTGGATTAGATTTTGCTGTGGCCTCAGCAAGAGGGGCGCCAATGGCTGACATTGCGGCCAGCTTCAGCAGTGTTCGTCGTTGCATGGCACCCTCGCGGCCAAGGTTGGTGGATTTGACCTTGCATGTTTCAGATACTAAATGGTATCGTAAATTTAAATAACGATACTGTCAAGGATCGCAATAGCCATGAACGAAAATATCCAGAGTCGGCGCGGCCGGCCCGCTAACGAGGCGCTTGGCCAGACGATCGTCGACGCGGCGTGCGAATTGTTTGAGGAACTAGGATTTCATGCGGCGACATTGGATAAGGTCGCTCAGCGCGCGAAGATATCCAAGCTCAGCATCTACAAGCACTTCGAGAACAAGGAGGCGCTGTTTGGCGCGGCCTTTGCGGCCCGATGCCAGCAGTTAATGCCGCAGAAACTTTTTGAAGGCGTCAATGGTTCAGCCGAAGATCAGTTGATGGCGGCGGGATCGTCACTGCTTCGCTCGCTTCTGCGCCCCGACGTCCGCAATGTCGAAGCCATGGTCATGGCCGACACGCCAAACCAAACGTCATTGAGCAAGCTTCATTACGAAGCAGGCCCCGCCCATATCATCGCGCAAATCGAGGCCCTGTTGCGTCAATTGCATGCAAAGGCGCTTCTGAACGTGCCTGATCCTCACCAGTCTGCCCGCTTGTTCGGTGCGCTTTTCAAAGGCTCCGATCTCCTGCTTGTCGCACGGTTTGATGAGGTTAGAGCAGAGGATGACAACGAGATCGAGTCTTATTGCCGATCAGCCGTCGCCATGTTCATCGCCGCGCACACGGGCAGCGAAGATGCGGGTGGGTAGCCGGACGAAGCTGCGAAAGACCATTTGCTTGATATTCCGGGTGCTCGCACGTAGACCAACGCGCCGATCGACCTTCGGGCCGAGAGGAAGAAACGGTAGAGGGTGAATTCATTTCCAGCGCTGGTAACTCGACATCCGCGACCCCTCTGAGGCGACCGACGAAACCGTGGCGGCGCTGAACGGCGCGGGGATTGTTGGCACCGATCTGGGCATAGCGGTCGTAGCCCTTGAACAGCAGACGCTCGGCCGCCAGCGTCTACAATCACACCGTCGAAGGCAATGAACTCGGGCCGACACTCTCGTTCAGGGGTATCGACAACTTCTCCTATTATCGCACGTTGCGATGGGACGGGCTCTCCACCGGGATCATGTCCGGCGCAATGATACCCATCGGTCTCCTTGTAATTTGGATTGGCGGTCAAGGCATTCTGTCTGTCGCTGGCTCTCGTAATCTACGGCGTGGCGAGCGGGGGTTTTGCCGTCGCCCGAGCGACAATGCCGCTCGTTTTCTTTGAGAAGGCCGACTATACCGCTGCAATGACTACTATTGCCTTGCCGATGAACCTGATCAACGCACTGGCACCGCCGGTCTTGGCTGCGCTGATGGCGGGGATCGGAGCGCATGCGGTCGTTGCGGTTCTTGGAGCTCTCAGCACGATGGCCTTTATCGTTTTATGGCAATTGAATCGCAAGCGGTCGTGGAGTGCAATCGCTGGATGATTGTGGCCGACGCCCTTTTGTTTCAAGCTCCTTAATGCCGCAAGCGGGGAGGTGAATATCTGCAACACTAGAGATCGCCCAGAACTGGACGGGGTAGAGAAGGCGGCATCCGGTCAGGCAATCAAGCGTTCTATATTTTTTAATATTCATATTGAAACCGATAATCTCAGAGAGATTTTGAATGAGCCAGGAATCAGATAACCCTCATTGGCAGGCCGTGTCGGATCGAGTTACGGGGACCATTCTGCACTTTCGAAAAGACGGAAACCCACGCAAATGTTATGACGAAACCCATGGAAATCTGCGGGGAAGAACGAAGATGCGTCGATTGTCTGAACAGGATAGCTCCCTCTATTTCCAGCGTTGCAGTCAGGTGCTCAGCGTCCTGTCAAACGCAAAAAGACTGGAGGTCGTGCTGACATTGCTCAAAGGCGAGCGGAGCGTGACGCAGTTGGCGCACCAGATCGATCTGTCGCAATCGGCGCTTTCGCAGCATCTTGCAAAAATGCGCGAGGCGGGCGTCGTGGAAACAAGACGCCACGGACTTGTTGTCTATTACCGCATCGCACTGCCGGGGGTCAGCGGGCTATTGGAAGATGTCAAGCAATTCCTTGAAACAAACACTGAAATAGGGTGATGCCTATATGCGCGCAGGATGCCTTCTTGCCTGCGCGCCACTGGTTCCCGATGCTTTCCGCTTCATTCATGACAAGGCTTAACTGGGGAAGAGACATGCCGTAACGCGCCATTCTTCATCGCGCAAGCGTGCCAAGTCCTCATCCAATTCGCTCAGCCTCATCATATGGGCGGTGATCTGCAATGAGATGATGTGCCGATCATCTATCGAGAAACGTTCCCACCTCTTGAGATTGTCGATGACCTCAATGAGGTCGAGACGTTCCTCTTCGAACTTTTCCAAATTCCAGATCATCGCAGGCGGGCTCCCGGTTGGACTTTGCCTGAAACGTAGCATGGGCGGATCGATTCAAACCGTTAGCATTTAGCGTAAATTTTATCTAAACTTTGCGGCCTGCTGCGGCGTTCCTGGACACCGCGTTATGGTGCTTCCAACCAAACTCTAGACTTCAGGGTCCCCTAAGGACCGAGCGCAGACAACTCTACCCGAGGCGCGCGAATGTCGCGTTACGCCTGGCGCCACCCCAGCTTCGGACAAACCCTCTCCCGACCCGATTCCGGACGTCTTAAATTGATTAGATACTTGAACTGCCTCATTTATCTGCCGGCATTCATCGAAAGCTATGGCGGGTCGACGGTTCGAATCAGTTCAAGGTCTAAACGAGGAGGCTCGGTCCAGATGCAAGATGGTTTAAGCATCTGAGCCGAGTATCTCATTCGATCTTACGCGGCTTCCCAAACCTGATTGAGAATCTTGGCGGCCAACGCTGCCTTGTCTTGCGGCAGGAAGCGCCCGTAGTGCTGCTGAACGACATCGGGCGTATCCTGAATCGCGTAGCTCGCCTGCTCGTAGGATCCGGTCTGCTTCAGAATATGCGTCGCGAGAATGTCCCGCAGGTTATGGGGGCCATGTGGCAACAAACCTTTGATCGCACCTCGTCCGGTGTAAGGGTTATAAATTCCATAGCGTTGGATGACGGTTCTCCAAGCTTCGTAGAACGTGGTCGAGTTGTAAGCTGCGTCGGTGCTGGTGGTCTTCACCGTTTTGACAAACAGAGTATGTGGATCTTTCGCACCACCCAGCAGGACGCCTCGATGGCGATCGATGTACGCATCGAGATATTGGTAGAGTTCGAGCAGGTCCGGCAATATCAGCCGAAACGGTTTCTGTCCGAAGAAGGATGAACTGGAGTTCTTGAATGCCGCAGCTGGGATAAGGACTTCCCAACCGTTGTCGCGATCGCTCCAGCGCAGCTCGCCGCATTTCATGTCCTCAAGTCGCCGTTCCGATGTCGGGTGATGCCCACGTGGGCAGAGACGCAACTGTCGAAGGTTCTTTTGTCTGAGCCCGAGATGCAATCCGAGGCGGAGCAACAGGAATGATCTGACGGCTTCGGCGGCCGGTCGTGGATATCTATTCTCGTCCGGCATACGTTTCACGATCTCGTCCGTGATCTTGCGATATTCGGCTAGCGGACTGTCCGCTTCAAGTACACACATGATCGGTTCAAATGGATCGCGATGCACACGCATCACTCGCTGGATCTCCTTGGAACGGTTCGCGGCATGTCTGTGAAACGCATCACAAGCGCCATGCCAATCGCGAGCCGCGAAATCGATTTCTTCCTGTTCAATCAAGCTTTTGATAGGAGTGACGTTCTTTAAAAGCTCCGGATGCTGCCGGATCCAGCCTACATCGGCGCGTGTAAGAGCCTGCGCTATCATCAGCATGTCTTCCTCCCACTTGGTGTAGAAGCCACGTCGCTGTTCCCGCCACTGCAGATACCAGTCCCAGACACCGGGGAAGATGAGGAGGCCGAAGCTTAACTGGCTGACTGGAACACCAAAGCCCTTCACGACACCGTTTGGTGAGGCAGCAAGCGCGCCAAACATCAAGCCGAGGTGCTCAATCTTCTGGGAGGCCGTTTCCTCACCCCAGACGCCATTTCGCTGGAAACCAATCGCCGTCAGTGTCGAGGTTTTGAAGCGGATGAGATCAGCCATTTCCATGGCAAGCCTTGGCGGCGCGTCGACGACGCCGGAGAGCAGATCAGGATCGTCAATTTCTGCGGCAACGTTCTGATTGGCGCCGGCCGCCGAGACCACAGATCGAGAGGAAAGAAAGCTGCTGCCATAAGTGACGCCGGGAAAGCGGATGGCATATCGCTGTTTGCTGGCCGCCGCCTGATAGCGGCGATATTCCGTAGAGCCGGAAATGATCACCCGGCGCACCCAATCGAGGATCTCCTCGCGCTTGGTAAAGGGCAGGCTGTTGAAGTCCTCGGGTAGGTGCAATGAAATCCTGCGCCGCTCAGCCGGGCTGATATCACCAAGTTCGTGACCATAAAGCGAGCGCGCCTGATGCGGCAGTTTCTCTTTGAAGTATCCCTCGGGAAGTCGGTAGCGTCGCTCGATGCGGCGCAGCATATCGAAACTCGTGACAGATCGGGGCACGCGCTCCCCCTGCATCCAGGATAGCAGCGTCTTGTTATCGAATGTCTCATCCAGATGAACAACGGCGCGGTGGAGTTGCCAATATGATTCGCCGAACCGACGCATATGGTAGACCAATGCGTCCTGAAAGCTCGCCGGATCTTCTGTCGCTTCAAATAGTGCTTCTGGGAAAGGGCTTATCGGTTTTGGTGCAGGGCCGCGCGATGTTGACGCAGACCCGACAAAGGTACCGTCGGTCTCCGAGCGTTGTGGCTGTCGGGCGGAGCGTGCGGAAGCTGCCTTCCTGGCAGACACCATTTTGCCCGAGCTAACTTTCGGCTTTGGCGGTCGTCGCTCTTCGGCTGGTGGTGTGCCGAGCCAGCGGATGATTGCATTCAGGCCTGGCCGGAGCTGCTTTCTCAGTTCTGCCGTCAACTCGGCTTCGATCCCACAGGCCTGACTGATCATCGTCCAGTCGATATGACCATTCAGAAGCGGGGGCGATTTCCGGTAGATGATCAAACTGGCCAGATAAGGCCGTATATTCTCCAACACCCGCCTGGATGCGATTGGAGCGATGCGAAGTTCGCAGAATTTTGAAATTTTTCGCTGAAAATGACGTGATGAAAGGTCGTGTTTGGTCATGCTCATTCCGTTTCTCTTGGCACCAGTGCCAAGGGCGAGCGGGAATATGAGGCGAGCTTTAACAAAGGATGTATCAGGCTGTCACTTTAATGGCACCAAATCATCGTATTAGGCGCCTGTGTCGCCTGGACCAAAACTCAGGAGTTCAATGTCGGCGCATTTCATTTAATTAAGCGCACTTATCTACGTCTGTTGCTTAATTAAATGAAATGCGCCTTGCTTAAATAAGGGGCGCAGTTGATATTGGGTTATGTCTGATTCCGAATCCAAAAACCGCCTGGGTCGTTTCGTCGAGACGGTCGCTGCCAGTGAAACAGTGCGGGCGTTCGTCCCCCCGCCATTGCCGCCCGAGCCGGCGATTGATGTGCTTTCATTGCTAGAGCGCCTCAGCTTGGCTGAGCGAGCGCTAGGACGCCTGGATGGTATCACAATGCTGCTGCCGAGACAGGAGCTTTTTCTTTATATGTATGTAAGGAAGGAAGCCGTTCTTTCCTCTCAGATTGAAGGCACGCAGTCGACGCTTTCTGATCTCTTGCGGTTTGAGACCGAAGCTCAAGCCGGGCAACCGGTTGATGATATCCGTGAAGTCTCCAACTATGTTGACGCCATGATGTATGGTCTACAGCGGTTGGAAACGTTGCCCATGTCGTTGCGTCTGATCCGTGAGATGCACGCCAAGCTCCTGCACAGTGGGCGGGGAGGCACTAAGGATCCAGGGGAGTTCCGCCGCTCGCAAAATTGGATTGGGGGCACGCGCCCCGGTAACGCACTCTTTGTACCGCCACCCGTTACTGAAATGGCCGGTTGCCTGGATGCGTTCGAGCGCTTCATGCATGAGGACCAATCGCGATTACCGGCGCTAATCAAAGCTGGCCTGCTGCACGTGCAGTTTGAAACGATCCATCCGTTTCTCGATGGGAATGGTCGTATCGGCCGGCTGCTTGTAACCCTATATCTTTGCATGAACGGCGTTTTGCGAAAGCCGCTGCTCTACCTCAGCCTTTATCTGAAGTCCCATCGGAGAGAATACTATCGGCTACTACAAGAGGTTCGCGAACATGGTAATTGGGAAGCTTGGCTGGAGTTCTTCCTGACGGGCGTCGCCGACACTGCCAATCAAGCGTTTGAGGCTGCTACTCAGATCGTCGATCTTTTCAAAGAAGATCGGGAGCGGATAACGATGCAGAGTGATAGAGCAGGGTCGGCCCTTCGTATTCACGAGCTTTTCCAGCAAAATCCTTTTCACACAGCGAATCAGATTGTTCAGGTGACTGGTTTGTCCGCGCCAACGGTCAACGCCGCACTCGCCGACCTAGAGCGATTGGGCATCGTTGACGAGGTTACCGGACGCAAGCGTGGCCGGGTGTTCAGCTATCGACGATACCTTGCGATTCTAGGAGAAGGCACCGATCCCTTGCCTCTCAATTCATGACAAATTGATGGGCAGAAGGTTCGACTTTTATCAAGGCGGAGATCGGCCTCACCGATAGGACGACGAAACACCAAACAGTGCCGCCTGAGCGGCCCGCCGGTTTCATCATCGCGATGAGCCCGCGGGTGATATGCCTATGACCCTTAGGTTGACCCGTTTGAAAAGCCTTCGTCGTGTACAGTCGCTCCTTCGAGGATCAGTCGCCGATGCAGCTGGTCGATAGCCCGTTGGAAGACGGCCGGATCATCCAGCGCTCGAGACAGAACGATCGCGCCCTGAATGGCGAGAACGGCGTCTTCCGACAGGAGACGCGCCTGCTCAGCGTCACGTCCTTGCCGGACGAGCGCCGCTTGCAGAGCGTCTACCCAGGCGACGAAGTAACCCCGGATGGCTTGAGCGAAGAGGTCTCTGGTGTTGGCGACAGCCAAGGCACCAACGAGACAGACGCGCCGGCCAGACCTGAAGTATTTTGCGGTTTCATCGAGCATCGTCGCAATTGCGGCGTCGGCATCGTCTCCGTCCCGCAGGGGAGAATAGACGGAATATTCAAACCATTGCTCGATTTCGGCGAGCACAGCCCGGACCATCTCCTCCTTTCCGTTCGGGAAGAAGTGGTACAGGCTGCCCTTGCCGAGACCGGTAGCCTTGCCGATCAAGGCAAGGCTCGCACCTTCGTATCCATGTTCGCGGAAAACTTCGGCCAACGGGGCTAGTGTGTCGGATCTTTCAGCGACCAAACGGGCCATTATTAGAGGCCCAAGTCGGTAAGGCTGGGGTGGTCGTCAGGGCGACGGCCGAGCGGCCAATGGTAGAGGCGATCACTTTCAGCGATCGGCATTTCGTTGATGCATGCGTGGCGGTGCGCCATCAGGCCGTCCTCTGCGAATTCCCAGTTCTCGTTACCATATGCGCGGAACCACTGGCCGTTGTCGTCGCGATATTCGTAGGCGTACCGTACAGCGATGCGATTGCCGGTGAAAGCCCAGAGCTCCTTGATGAGGCGGTATTCATGCTCCCTGTTCCACTTGCGTGTCAGAAATGCCTGGGCTTCTTCGCGGTTGGTCGCGAATTCGACTCGGTTCCGCCAGCGGGCGTCGACGGTGTAGGCGAGGGCGACCTTGGCGGCATCGCGGCTGTTCCAGCCGTCTTCGGCCAGGCGGACCTTTTCGATTGCAGTTTCGCATGTGAATGGAGGAACGGGAGGACGTGACATGGTAAACTCCTTTGGAAATTGTTGATTTTGTACTCATTGGTAAAGGCTTTACTGATTGGTACAGTAACTACGGTGTCTTTGTCTGTCAACAGACTTTCTGCGGGGTCGTCAAAATTTGGGGGCTTATCTTCGGCCTTAAATCGCGGGACCATTTTCGTTGATACAGCCAGACAATGATGAGGGTCCGCGCACCGGCCGGGTGCGGGGCGACACTTCGATCTCTGCCATTCAAAAGAGAGCCGCCCCGGCCTCCAGAGGCGCGGAGCAGATCCCCGTCGCGATCATCCAACCCGGCCACGCTGCTTCAAAGCGACTTGCCATAGGCGGGAATCCGACCGGTTCCCGCGTGGCCATCAGCCATGCCTGGGAACAATCAGACAAAAAGCGGCGCCCGCAAAATGGACGCCGCTCGATAGGAAGATCAGTTGTTGGTGTCGCGCAAAATCTCGAACAGGAACCAGACGCGCTTCTCGGCCTCGTCGAATCGGGATCAGCCCTTGATGAAGGCTAGCAGGTCCTGATTGAGAACGTCGGCGTTGACGGTGAGCATGCCGTGCGAGAAGCCCGGATAGGTCTTGATCTGACCGTTCTTCAGAAGCTTGATCGACTTCCTGGCGGCATCAGCGATCGGCACGATCTGGTCGTCTTCGCCGTGCAAGACGAGCGTCGGCACGGTGATCGCCGTCAGGTCTTCCGTCTGATCGGTTTCGGAAAAGGCCTTGATGCCGTCATAATGAGCCTTTGCGCCGCCCATCATGCCCTGGCGCCACCAATTCTGGATCACGCCCTCCTGCACCTTGGCGCCATCCCGGTTGAAGCCATAGAACGGGCCGGCCGGAACATCACGGAAGAATTGAGCGCGGTTGGCGGCAAGTGCCGAGCGGAAACCATCGAAGACTTCGATTGGCAGACCCTCAGGGTTGGCCGTGGTCTTGACCATCAGCGGCGGAACGGCCGAGACGAGGACAGCCTTGGCAACGCGACCGGCCTTCTGGCCGTGCTTTGCGACATAGCGGGCGACTTCACCGCCGCCGGTGGAGTGGCCGATATGCACGGCGTTCTTCAGATCGAGCGCCTGGACGACCGCGAATGCGTCGGCTGCGTAGTGATCCATGTCGTGACCGTCGGCGACCTGGGCTGACCGGCCATGGCCACGCCGGTCGTGGGCGACGACGCGATAGCCCTTCGAGAGGAAGAACAGCATCTGCGCGTCCCAGTCGTCCGACGACAGCGGCCAGCCGTGGTGGAAGACGATCGGCTGGGCGTCTTTTGGACCCCAGTCCTTGTAAAAGATTTCAGTGCCGTCCTTGGTTGTTACGAAGCCCATGTCGATATCTCCTTGTGATGAACCGTCTGTGGAAGAGGTGTGTGAGAAGGCGAGTGCCGGAACGCTCACGCTGGCAAGTGCGAGGCTCCCGAGCAGTACGCTGCGTCTCGACACGAAAAACCGATCTGTATCGGAAGCCATTCAATTTCTCCTGTCGCGCTGTGTTTGCGAATTCCGTATTTGACAAAGACAAAGTATCGCCATCTCCTGACAGAAACACGTGGCGGAAATGACTTTATCCGAGGCAAAAGTGGCAAAACGCAAAGAAGCTGATTTCATAGAGGTGGGGTTACTGGTCTACCCGGACTGCCAGTTGTCTGCCGTTTACGGATTGACCGATCTGTTTCGCGTCGCCAGCGAATGGTCGACGGATCTGCAGGTGCCGACAAGCCTTCGCAGCATCCGCGTCAGTTACTGGAAGATAGAGAATGGGGATGTGTCATGCTCATGGGATTCACACCCTGGAATCCCACACGCGCTCAGCTACGTCATCGCGCCACCAAGTATTATCATGCCGGAGAAAATGCAAAGCATGAGCCCCGCCTCGCAATGGCTCGCGTCTCAACACGCGCGTGGCGTGACCGTCTGTTCAATCTGTGCCGGAGCGTTTGTCCTCGCCGAGACCGGTCTCATTGACGGCCGGCGCGCCACAACGCACTGGGCCTTTGCCGAAAGGCTTGCCGAACAGTTTCCCAATATCGACGTCTCGCCCGACAATATGATCATCGACGATGGTGACGTCATCACCGCCGGCGGCATTCTCGCCTGGGCGGATCTCGGCCTGCTCCTTGTCGAGAAGCTGCTCGGGCAGGCCGTGATGCTGGAGACGGCCCGCTTCCTCGTCGTCGATCCGCCGCGTCGTAGCCAAAGCCAGTACAAGGCTTTTCTTCCGCGCTTCGATCACGGCGACAAAGAGGTCCTGCAGGTCCAGCATCAGTTTCATGCGACGCCGGAACTGCAAAAGTCGATTGGCGAGTTGGCGGAGAGCGTGCGTCTTTCAGAACGGACACTTCAGCGCCGCTTTTTCCGAGCGACGCGGCTGAAACTGACTGAATATCTGCAGAACGTTCGCATCATGAAGGCGCGACAGTTGCTCGAGACGACGAATGGTTCGGTCGAGAGCATCGCATATGCAGTGGGTTATACAGATCCGGCCGCATTCCGAAAAATATTTGGCCGACTGACGGGCGCGAAACCGAATGTTTATCGCGGTGATACACGACTCAAATCATCGACAAATTGATGCCCTTTCGGGTGATCGACGGGCCGCCAGTTTCTTAATGACAGCACGCGCCGGGCGGCGGGCAATGGCGCGAATGGATCAGGACGGAGTGCTGAGCTTAGAAGCCGAAATCGTTGAGCGACGAATAAGAAACGGGAGTTAAATATCTTTTGAGGCTGCCATTCTCAAGATAAGCGCGATCGAACGTAAGGGGTCGAGGGCTCGGGCCCCATCAAGGCGAACATCGCCGCAAATTGTTTCCATTTTCAAGTTGCGGACGTAGCTTGCCGGGAAGTCTCTCGGTCACTGATTTCGGAAAATGAATCGGAAACCTCATTCTTGAGTTTGAATTGGACGAACGGTTTATTTAAATCAGACGGGAAATCGCTTTAAATTAGACGACAATTGGTTTATGAATTGCCGTATGAAAACTGATGGCGTCACCCGCTTGTATATTGACCGTAAAGCGAAGCCAATCGTTGATGCGGCTCTGGCAGATACGCGTGTTGTTTTGATCTCTGGGCCGCGACAAGCAGGTAAAACAACGCTTGCGCGGCAATTTTCAGACGCAGATCGCCCCTACCTGACGCTAGATGATGCAGGCACATTAAGCGCTGCGCGAGCCGATCCAACAGGGTTCATTCGAGGCATCGACAAGGCTGTCATCGACGAGATACAGCGCGCACCTGAGCTGATGCTCGCCATCAAAGAAAGTGTGGATCGGGATGAACGGCCTGGCCGATTCCTTTTGACTGGGTCCGCGAATCTAGCGACGGTTCCAGCTATAGCTGACTCACTTGCCGGCCGGATGGCGGTCGTACCACTATTGCCATTTGCTCAAGCCGAAATCCAATCAACCTCTGGGCAGTTACTCGATAAAATTTTCAATGGCGACGAACCCGCGATCGGCGAGAGAGCCGTGTTCGGCGACGATCTTATGGAGATTGTTCTGAAGGGAGGATATCCGGAGGCATTGCGTCGTCCGACGGCTGCCCGCCGGGCGGCATGGCTTGAAGACTATGTCGCTCTCATTCTTGATCGAGATGTCCGTGATATCGCAAATATCGACCAACTCGATCGGTTGCCAAAGTTGCTGAATGTGCTTGGTGAGCATGCAGGCCAGCTCGTGAACCATAGCAGCTATGGATCGGCATTGGGATTGTCGAGCGTCACCGCAGGCAAATACGTAGCTATACTGGAGCGCCTTTTCTTGGTGCGCACACTTCCGCCTTGGTCGAACAATCGATTGAGCCGGCTCGTAAAAACCCCAAAGCTGCATTTTGTCGACACCGGTCTTCTCGCGAGCTTGCGAGAGGACGGCCTGGATAGTCTTCGACGCGAGAAGACCCGGTTCGGCGCGCTACTGGAGAGTTTCGTTGTATCTGAACTGTTGAAGCTTGCCTCCTGGTCAGAGCGCCGTCTGACGCTTTCACATTATCGAACAAAAGATCAGGATGAGGTCGATATCGTGATCGAAGACCGCCGTGGTCGCGTGGTTGGAATTGAAGTCAAAGCATCCGCTACGGTCAAATCAGATGATTTTAGAGGTCTTCGCCAACTCGAGCAGGCGGTGGGTGATCGTTTTGTGCGGGGACTGGTTTTACATGACCATGATCGTGTAACGCCGTTTGGGGAGAAGCTGCGCGCTGCACCGCTTTCTATCCTTTGGACAATGTAGCTGCACTGCAGAACCACCATTGAGTCATTATTCGAACCGCTAACTGCGGTGGGTCTCCCGATGGAGCACCTCGAACTTTCATAAACCGTTGATGCCAGGTCTTTGGGTTCGGGGATATGCGTGCGAATCCTTTCAACTGCAAAGTGGTCTTGAGGCCGGCAGTTGGGCTAAAGCGGCCGCCGACCATCGCTGCAATTGCGTTGCTTATTATTTAGGGCTTATGAGATGTAATCTCTTTCCCGATCAAAAGTAGGCAGGTGGTATTTTCTGTTCTCCACTGCTGCGCGAAATCTCACCTTGGATGCGGACCGATATAGTGGGATTGTGGGCGAATGAGGCGGCCTGTCCGCTCCTGTTCCAAGACATGGGCTGTCCAGCCCGCCATACGCCCGGCCGCAAAGACATTGGTGAAGCTATCGCGCGGAAAACCCACCGCTTCCAGCACGAGTGCGGTATAGAATTCGACATTGGTCTGCAGAGGGCGCAGAGGCTTCTTTTCCTTGAGAAGTGCTAGTGCCGCTTCCTCCACTTTACCCGCAAAGGCAATGCGGTCGGAGCCCTCTTTCAGGGTGGAAACCGCGTGTTTCAGCACGTCGGCGCGCGGGTCACGAACGCGGTAGATCCGGTGGCCGAATCCCATAAGACGTTCTCCACGCCCAAGCGAATCCAGGAGCCAAGGCTCGATTTCCGCCTCGGCACCAATGGCGTCCAGCATATCCAGTACCGGGCCCGGTGCGCCACCATGAAGTGGTCCCTTCAAGGCGCAAAGCGCACCGACGACCGATGAAAACAGCCCGGCCCCGGTCGAGGCGATTACCCGGGCAGTGAAGGTGGAAGCGTTCAGCCCGTGATCGGCAACGGTGGTCAGATATGTATCAAGGGCGCGCACTTTCTCCGTAGAAGGCAATGTGCCGGAGAGCATTCGCAGGAAATCCGCAGAATGGGTAAGTGACGCATCGGGTGCTATCGGTGCAAACCCCTGCCTGTTGCGGATGATGGCCGTGGCAAAGACCGGCACAGCTGCGACAGCCACTAAGTGATGCGGCGTGGTTTCATCATCCGGCAACGATGACAGCAGAAGGCGCAAGGCCTCGACGGAGGTGAGGGCGGCCAGGCCCGGAAGTAGAAGCTGCATGAGTTCGAATGCGCGCAGCCGCGCCTTCCCCAGTTGCGAACGAATGTCTTCGGCTGTGATCTTCATCGCCGTCTGCCCGGACCACAGAAGTTCAAGCACCTGTTCGAAAGACCAGTCAGCCAGCTCCGCCAGATGATGGCCTCGAACGACAAGCTCGCCCGCCTGGCCGTCTACATGACTGAGCATAGTTTCGGCGGCAACGACATCATCAAGGCCGGGAGCCGGGTTCTTGCCGACAAGAGCGGGGGTGGCAGACATGGTCAATCTCCTCATTCAACGTGAAACATGCTTGAGGATGCTGTGGTACACATATATGGTCAATCTTGATTTATATAATCAATACGAGATCATCATGCGGCATTCCGACAAGTTCATGACCGCCGATCGCGCTGCGGCCGAGTTGGGCATCAGCCGTGCAACGCTTTATGCCTATGTAAGCCGTGGAATGATCCACACGAGCGCCGCAGCCGATGATCCGCGCCGCAGGCTGTACAGCGCACATGACATCGAAGCGCTGAAGAAGAGAAAAAACGTTGGACGGCGTCCTCGGCAGGTGGCTGCGGCTGCGCTTGACTGGGGGTTGCCCGTGCTCGAGTCCGCCATTACCGAAATTGCGGAGGGCCAGTTACGTTATCGCGGTCAGGACGCTCTTGCTCTTTCGCAGGCGGCGAGCCTTGAGGACGTTGCCCGGCTGCTATGGGACTGCGGCGAAGTTGATCCGTTCGATGATCTAAAAGCTGCCCCAACGCCGTGGCCACAGCCGGTACTCGACTATGTCAGAGATCTGCCACTGACAGAGCGGTGCCAGGCGCTTCTCCCTCTTTTGGAAGCGGGCCGGGTGACCACCTGGCGGCGTGACAACCGGCGTCTTTGGCCTGGTGCCGCAGCCATGTTGCGGGGCATCGCCGGTGCCTGCATCTCAAGCCAACCGAAGACGCAGGCAGTTCACCTGTCCCTCGCGGACGCATGGCAGACGGACGCGGCAGGTGCGGATCTCATTCGCCGGGCCCTGGTTCTACAGGCCGATCACGAACTCAATACCTCGGCATTTGCGGTGCGCGTCGTAGCTTCGACGGGCGCATCGCTGGGGGCGTGCCTGAATGCGGGGCTCTCCGCGCTGAGCGGCCCCTTGCATGGCGGCATGACAAGCCTTGTTGAAATTTTATTCGACGAGCTGGATCGATATGGGGATGTCGGGCGGGTCATCGACGAACGCCTGCGTCGGGGTGAAGCCATTCCCGGTTTTTATCATCCGCTCTATCCGGACGGTGACCCACGAGCGACTGGCCTGCTGCCCTATCTCCCGCCGGATGCTCAACGCGACGAGCTTCTGCAAATGATGAACGATACTACCGGGCAACTGCCCACCTGCGATGTGGCGCTCGTCAGCCTCCGGCGAAGCCTGAAGCTGCCGCGCGGTGCGGCGCTCGCACTTTTTGCCGTCGCACGAACTGTCGGCTGGGTCGCCCATGCACTGGAGCAGAAGCTGGATGACAAGCTGATTCGACCCCGGGCCCGTTATATGGGGCGATAGCCCACGATCTTGGGGTAGCGCTAGGGGAAATCGCTGTAACGGTCAGAATAGAACTCGAAGGATCACCTTTGCTCACGACGAGCGCTGTCCTAAGCGTGCGGTGCGAGACAAGCGATGGTTCGGACCCGAAACCCGTCATCTCTCGCGCTTGGACAGTATGCACGTTGGCGAATTCGCTCAACAAGGGCGTTAAGACCAGCCTAGAGTTGTCATAAAGGTAATTCCAATTGAAGTATGCCTTTTCGACGGGTAAATGGTTCGAGTCCATTCAAGGCCAAGACGCTCGCAAGGCTTGCTCGAGCAAACTGCGGTTCACTCGCAACGACGGTTTTGCGCCTCCATCCCGGTCGCTCTCGGTTGCGGTCAAGATTCGCATAAGCGGCCATTCGCCGCGGCGCATTCCAGGGTCTGCCAAACGGACAACCGCTGTTTGTCTAGTCCTCCAGACTCATTAGAACGCCTTGCGTATTCTCCGCAGTAGACCCTACGACCCATTCCCATTCCCATTCCCATTCCCATTCTCAATCCAAATTCAGTTTTCCTGCCGGGACTATTTGCCGCGCGATCTCATCCGGTGTGGTTTCATTGCTGGTTCCGTTCTCCCAGTCGTGAAAGGCTGCTTGTAGTTCCCGCTATCTTGCATGGTAATCAAGCCGGCATCGAACAGCCGGGAAAGCAGATAGCTTACCGGCTCTCGAAGCCGTGCACTTCGAAAGCCAGATGCTTGTTTGATTTGAAAACAATCGGAGTCCCGTTCTTTTCAAAAGCCTCTTTGGACGCTGTGTTGACCAACAGCACAAGCAAGTGCGCTTCCGTTGCATTGACCACGCTCGATTGGCCATTCCGAATAATGCAGCTACTCCGTTGATGGCAAGAATGCGCCGTAAGCAGACGCTAATCGTCGTTGCGCGAAGAAGGCTTTGATATGGTGGGCAACGTCGTCTGGAGCTTCTTCGGCCATGTGGTGTCCGCTCAGAATGCCCTGCCGCAGGACTATCTGATCGCTCCAGTCCGCCCAAGGATTTGCCGGGTCGCCGTATAAGCTTTCCATGTCGTCGTGCAGTGACCAAAGAACGCCCAAGGGGCACTGCAGACGTCGGCCGGCCTCCTTGTCGCGTCTATCATCATCATAGTCGAACTCTAGCCCTGCTCGATAATCAGCAAGCATGCTGCGCACCACTTCTGGCCTTCGAGTAGCAGCGAGGTAGTCCAGATTATTTTCTGGGCCTTGAGCTGCCTCCGCAGGATACCAGAGGTCAGGATCGGCTTGAATCGCAGCTTCCGCTTTTTCGCTTTGTGCAAAGAAGAACCAATGCCACCAGTTCTTCGCAAAACGCCAGTCTGCGCGGCTCAAAACCTCATAGATCGGAATGCCATCCATAACGACAAGGCCCGCAACGCTTTTCGGGAAGTCCATCGCGAGCCGGAACGCGCGATACGATCCACGGTCATGGCCCGCGACACCGAACCTGTCATGCCCGAGCCGTGCCATACATTCATGCAGTGCCGCGGCCTTTGCCTTTCCCGAACTGGCCGCGAGAGTTTCCGGCTGATAGCTCCGCCCGAAGCCAGGCATATCCGCGCAAACCACAGAGAAGTCGCGCGCAAGCTGAGGCGCGACCTTGAACCAAGTAGTATGGGTCCTCGGGTGTCCGTGAAGAAGGAGGATGGGAAAGCCGGACCCGCCATACCGCACACGTATCTTGCCTTGCGATGTCGTCAGAAGCCTTTCAGTGAATTCTTCAAAAAAGTCCGCCATCGTCTGTCCCTCGATCAGGTCAATTTCCCTAACTAAGACAATACGCACTGGGGGAGAACTCGTTCCTAATGCCGTTCACGACCACAGCAAACTTCAGCCGTTTCCCGAATAATTCCACGGCAAAAGCTCATCGATGCTCCTCTGCGTGCGACCGATGAGGATAGCGTTGAGCGTCGCGGTAATCAGGTCAACGGATCGACGGCATTGTTTGCAGGTCTCAATGAGCGAGGCGATGGGCGCCCAGTACTCCGCCCGCGGCATCGTGGCCCGCGAATAGTGCATTCTTACGATTGAGAGCAATTCCCCGTTCATTCCGATCAAAAAACGCGGGCTTCCTGAGTTAACCCGCTTGCCGAGAGGTAGGCGGGTTTATTTGTTTTGTCTGGCACGACCCGAGACCCACTAAATTATCGCGGTAGCGCTATCAAAAACCGTTCTGGTTTGCTGAGCGCGGCTTTGGCCCTTCTAGCTACACTTTATCTCGTTCTGCCTGATCGCGCCCAAACTCGTTTGTCCCTTCGACAAAAGCACACGTATACCGTCCGCTGCATCGAGCAAGACATGCACCTTTTCATCTTCGGAGAGCTCTCCGGTCTCCGTAGTTGCGGTGCGGAGATAGCTAATCAAATCAAGATTGATCGGCTCGCCAGGTGCTTCCTCGTGAAGTCTTTGAACCATATTTATTGCTCTATTCAGCAACGTTCTCATTTGGTGTGAAGTGAGGTTCGGTACGTCCGACGCCGCTTTTTCCAACTCTGAAATAAGCCCCATAGGCATAATTTTAGCCCTCCCGCCTGATCTATGTCCTCTCCGTCGTAAATGAGAGCACGTGATAATCGAAGAGTCTATGTGCGAAATCTCTATGGTCGAGCGCGACGACGCGCCAAATTTCACTTAAAACGGATAACAGATTTAAGGGGGATTCTCGCTATCAAATGGCCGTCGCCGCGAATAACTTCAAACGAGCTGCCATCTACGACTTCGTCCTTGAGAATTTTTTCAGAGAGCATTTCTCTTGCAGCTTGCACGGCCTCTTGCCTGGCCTGCTCATCAGTTGAGAGGATTGCCCCCTCCATATCCACAGAGAGACCTTCAGCGTCTCGAACGTGGAAAAAGTACCGTGGCATAGCGATATTCCCGGCATGCGTTCAGAAAAAATCTCGACATCAACGAACAGTTACTTGCCATAGTTCCGTGCTTTTATGTTTCGCGCGGATACCTATCGCTCTGCACTATTCGAGCTAATCTAAAAAGAAGCCCTCCGGCGTGGAAACCTCTGCGTGATGGCCCTCTTGGTTTGTGCGATATTTAAGGCCGATCCTCACGCGCAGAGAGATTGGAGTCGGGTCTACCCGGCTAGAATTTTTGTTAGGGAAGCCGATTACGCAGCGGCAACTAGATCGAGAACGCCACCAGCCCTATGAGGAACAATATAACAAGCGGAACCAGCAACCGGCGAACTTTCCGCTCCGTCCCATTCCTCGGTTTGTTGGCGCCTCCGAACATGCTACCCAAAACGGATTCAAGAAAGCATCCGAGCATTGCAAACCTTTTCAGCTCGTTTCTTCACTCTGCTTTTTTCCCGCATCCCGTTTCAATGACCCCCTAATGCTCACATATGCGTGGCATAGGAGTGATACGAAAAATCCTACGAAGGCCAGTGACGAATAGCCTATTATCCGATTGGAAACGTTGTGCCAGCCTGCAAGCAAGGCGCCGCCGTGAAGCAGCATTAGAACCAAGAAGGTGATTTGGAAGCACATAGCCGCTTTCCAGAATCCTGATGCATTCGCAATGTAACTCGCCAGCCAAGACGACCCGCGAGGCTTTTTTGTTGGTTCAGGCACCGCTCACTTCTCCCCTTTCACCCGATCTCCCAAAATATTCCACCGCCCACAAACCGGCGGTGCATGCTCCGCTCTGAACGTCTTGAGTTCACCATCATCCTGACGGCTCCTTGAATGGATAACGCTCCCAGCAATGCCGGGACGACTTCCCAACTTGGTTGCGACTAAAGCCGAAGCCACCCCATTTACGACACCCCGGATGCCCACACCAGTGGTTGTCGTGAACGCGGTTGCACCCTTCAGGGTGCGACGGAATTGCTGCACCGAAGGGACAAGGCGGTTCTTGTTGGGAGAGAGGCGGGCAGCGATCTCTTTCACCCGCTGAAGGAGACTTGTGGCCGGATTGGCCTCTGTGTCGTGGGGGCAAAGCCCGCGCGCGATCGGCATGGCCGCGCTTGTGAGGTGTTACCTATAGGAGACGACGCAGGAGTAATCAGCATGGCGTCGGCCGAAGGACGGGATTTCGGGAATTCTCGACACGCTAAGAGCGGATCAAGGCCAGCCGCAGGAGCCTCAGCGTCGCGGCCCGGAGGGAGGCGGGACCGACGGCCCCGCTTGTGCGTTCCGCATGAGAAAGGCCGCTGTCAGGCGGCTGTAGTGAATTGGGTGGGCGGTGTGCGAGGGGTGGGGCTTCTAGGGGAACCCCTCGGGCCTTGTCCTGCCGCTCGATGCGGAAGGGTAAGGCAGTATTATCGATCGAAAACGGCATCCACGAGTTTCTGGCCGGGTTCCAACAGAAGCACCAGGTCCTGATGATCTTCCTCGGATAGTTCCTGCCACGAGCCATCACCCCAGCGGAGCTCACGCCGCTCGAATGCGGTATCATACTCGTAAATAGCATAACCCGGTTTTGCGAGTTGCCATTGTCTCGCTAATTTTGAACCCGGCTTCACCAAGGCGACGCAAACGGTCGCCTTCGTCGGCATATCGATCACCATTTTCTTCACCTTTATGTTTATCACTCGATTACGATTTTTGGACGCTCAAAATTGGTCTTCCACCGCCCGGACACGAACCAACAGGTCACCCAAGAAGGGCACCGCCTCCCATTCTTCATGGCCGTATTCGTCGGGATGTTGACCTTTCCACTCGATCTCCTCACGAGCCAGGGACGGAGGCATAATCCCAAGTACATGAAAGAGACCAGCCGGAATTCCAATCGCCAGCGCGAATATCTCAAGGAGCTTGGCAACCGTCCCGTTGAGGAACGGCAAAGCCGAAATGGCAACGAGGATCATCATGATCGCGCCGGGAATTATCAGGCCAGCTCGACAGCCGGGACTTTTGGCGAAGACAAGAATATTCGGCATACTCACCTCGAGCCGTCAGACGGTTTCAATATCGGTCTTTATGAAATCATCGCCCTTGAACAGAAGGGGCAAGCGGTATTCCTTCGCGCACGCGTAAACGAAGCAATCGCCCATATTTAAGCGGGCCGGGTGAGCGACAAACTTCCCGAAATTACGCGCTGCATCGATGGCTGCGCGATGCGTTTTTCCTCCAATTGGCATTTCACGGGCCGCAATCAATGACAAAAAGCTCTCGACTTTTTGTTGAGCGGTCTCGATGAATTCCGGAGGGATTGGGGCTTGCTGTCCCACCTTTGCGTTTGCCATCTGGCGAGATAAGCTCAAGACCGCTTCGAAAGCCGTCATCGACGAGTAAAAGATCGGTTTCTTGGCTCCCTCCAGCTTGGCAAGTAGGGAACCTGCGTCGCTCTCATTGGTAAGGATTGCAACGATTGCTGATGCGTCGATATACATTTATTCTTCCCACAGTTCGTCGGTAAACTTCTTCATATCGAATGGCTGCGGGGTTGGGCCAAGCACGGCTCCGATTTCGTCTTGCAGTTTTTTTACACGATCCCTCAAAGGGATGGCGTTCTCAGCGCGAGCAAGCTCGTTTTCGAGCGCGCGCCTGACAGCCTCGGTTTTGTTCGGTGCCTTGGTCGCCATCTGAACTTTTTTTGCAAGTTCATCGACGGCGTTATCGCGGATATAAAGAGACATGTTCAAACCCTTCGCGTATATGCGCGGCTAGATATTCGAATATTCTATTCGGAATATACATTTTTGCAAGCTAAAAAGAAGCTCAATTGGCCGTGTTTATCGGCTGAATTTGGCACGGTCCAAGATATGTCACACGCCTGAGAATTCATTATACCGTCCGCAAATGCCATATGAGGTTTCGCTGAACCACGACCGGGTGTTTCCGTGAAATCGAAGCATGCAATTTCGGTTATGATGGAGGTGTCTTTCCAATCATTCTTGAAGATCGACGTATCCACACCAACGCCACACGTCATTTCAAGGCCCGTCGTTTTCTCAAAGTCGATGCCCTTTCCAGTTTTGCAGCGCTCGTAGTATTGACGGCCGGAATATTGGAAAGATGCGGACTGTTGCGGCGAGATAAACGCGCCGTAGTCGGCAAGCTCGGCTGCGATGTCGATTACATGAAACTCGAACTCCGCGCCTCGATAACGTGGGCCGTTCGCGCTGCGCCGGACCCGTCCAAAGGGTGGGTTGCCGATAGCCATATCATACCGCCCCAAATCCAGTTCCCGCCAATCAAACACATCCGCATTGATCCAACGTGCATCCGGCAGGAGTTTGCGGCCAACTTCGCAATATTTCGGGTTGATCTCGATCCAAGTAAGCTCTGTGGTACGGCTTCCGTACCTGGCACGCTCTCCGATAAAATAGGAGAGAACGCCGATTCCGGCGCAGAGGTCGATCACACTACCAGCGGCACCATCAAGGGCAAAGTCGCCTGCCAGATCATAGGGCGTAAAGAATGCCCCTGCAGCACCATTTATGTGGTTTGCGCCCTCGTGCCAATTTCGGAAAACAAACTCGCGTTCATCTTCCGTCAGCCGGTCCTTCCTCAGAATAGCCTCGGCCTCTGCGTGGGCCTTGCGCTGGGCTTTCGTAAGTTTCGCCATCGTCATGATCTCCATTTTCCGCGTAGCGGGTCAACTGCCCCGTGGGGCAGGAGCTTGGCTCCTGCACCTTCGGACTGGCGATCCAGCGTGGGGGTGGGGGACAAGGAGAAAATCGGGAGGGGGATCACCCACCCGAAGGGCGGTCGAAGATCCTGCCGGCGTCATCGACGCACCAAGGATCCTCGGCCGGTGCTGCACGACAGCGCGCAGCGCTGGAAGGAAGCATGGGGAAACCCGATTTTGTCCTTGAGGGGGAGGGGGAGCAGCGCTCCAACTTCCCCTGCCGGCGCAGTCGTCGCGCAGCGGCATCGTCGGCCGCGATGGCGGCCGGAGCCTATACCGTCACTACGGCGCTATGGGGAGCGCGTTCTGGTTCCGGCTCACACCATCGACGTGGAAAGAAAACGATAGTGCGTCCAGGACGTATCAAGTTTTAACAAGAGGGTGGGTGAGGAGTTCGAGGGGAGCCCCTCGAAGGCGGCCGGGTTCCTCGCAAAACCCGGCCTGTGGCATCGCCGCATCTCCCAGCGTTTCCGTCTTTGTTTTCTAGCAAAAGATTTCAAGCGTCAATCCGCCGAGGCCGCAATGATATGTGGCAAGGCGCCGGTTGCCGTCAAAATCATCGCAATCGGTTATGGCTTCGCAGCCGCCCTCAACAAGATGGCCGTAAACGGTGAAGAATTCCGCTATAGTGCGAGACCTTCCGCCCTCGATACAGGTTCCGTCCATGCCGTCCTAGGCGGAATCAATGCAGCCGCCAAGTTCGAGATTCGTAAATTTGTGCCAGTCTGGCTCTTGCAGCGCCCTACAGCAGTTGAAAAGCTCTGCCGGCGAAAATGAGGTAGCGATCCAGACTTGAGCAACTGATGGGGACTCGGAACCAATGTGCAAACCAAGGACCGCCATCATTCTTGATGAGAACAGCAGTACGAGCGGAAACCGTTGGCAAAACGGTCTCGCTGAAGCTTACGCGTTATGAAGAACCTTTTCTGTTTCGCTGAGGAGCAGAACCGCGCTGGTTTTCATCGTGGCTGCCGCCGCACAAATCCTATTGTTGGGGAAAACCAGCAGTCCATCAAAGTGCCCCCGATGAGTCCGGCCTGGCGCGCCATATTAAGCGTGGGGGCAAGCGATTTCCTCAATTCGTCCCGAGTGACTCCCTGGATGATTGCTTCCCGTAGTCAGGCAACACAGCAATCGGTTTTGAAACGAAACTGCAACCGGCAAGTCCATGGAACTCACAAACCACGGAGCCCTTCCGTGATCGCATCAGAATATCGTGACGCTTGATATTGATATAAATCAAATATAACCGTGCGCATTCGTATAGCTAAACAATTTAAGCTATATACTTTAGTTGAGCTCATAAGATTTTAGTCACAAATTTGCGACAAATTGCAAGTAATGTATTATTCAATACTGAGATAATTAACCTTTGCGGGTCACGCTCAATCTTCTGAGGCGCATTAGGCGCCGAGAACCAGGAGTTAGAAACGGTGCGCATTCGATCAATTCAGCTCAAAATTGCCCTTCTCGCCGGCGTCTGCGTCGTTGCGGCAAGTGGGGCGCTGGTGGGGTATAGCATTATATCCGCCGCCAACAGTAAGGCATTCGTCGGCAAACACGTCGATACACTAACGGAAGACAGTACCAAGAACCATCTCAAGACATTGGCTCTTGCGCAGGCCGCGTTGATCAAGTCGCCGCTCGACATGGCCTTTGATTCGGCGCGCAACATGGCCCGGATGTTCGAGATATCGGCACCTGACGACAATGAAGCTACAACACCGGTTGGCAAACGCCGCACCGAGTTCAATGCCATCCTCCTCAACGTCCTGAAGGACAATCCTCGCTTCAATGGAACCTACAGCGCTTGGGAGCCGAATGCGCTCGATGGGCAAGACCAGCTCTTTCGCAACAAGCAGGATCTTGGTTCGGATGCCACCGGGCGTTTCCTGCCTTACTGGACACGGAGCGCCGATGGAAAACTGGCTGTCCAACCGCTGGTCGAATATGACAGTGCAGACTTGCATCCGAACGGCGTCGCGAAAGGTGGATGGTATCTTGGCCCGAAGAGTGGAGTCGGGGAGAGCATTCTGGACCCATTGCCTTATATCGTTCAGGGTAAAAATGTTTACCTCGCGACCATGTCGGTGCCCATCACCATCGACGGCAAGTTTGTTGGTGTTGCCGGCGCCGACTTCGATCTTAACTTCGTCCAGAAGCTTGCTGAAGATGTGAAGGCATCGATCTACGGCGGCAAGGCAGCCGTCGACATTGTCAGCTACATGGGTCTTGTCGTCGCATCCAGTGACCATCCGGAGGCGATTGGCCGCCCTTTTGGCCAGATAAGCCCTGCGGCCACGTCGGAACTTCCATCGATCCAGGCCGGTCGCGATACAGTCGAGAGAAATGCAGAGACGTTTACGGCCCTTTCGCCCATTGTCATCGGCCGGACGAGCACACCATGGTCCATCATCATCACAGTACCGAAATCGGTGGCGATGGCGGAGGCCACGGCCCTCACATCATCGCTGGCAGACCGTAACAATGCTGACACGCTGTTCCAGATTATCGTCGGCATCGTCATTGCAGCGGGCGGCATCGCCGCGATGTGGTTCGTGGCGCGCAGCATCGCATCTCCCATCAAGCAGATGACGGCCGCCATGGGCCGGTTGGCGCAGAGTGACGTCTCGATAGAAGTCCCCGGCCTCAACCGCGTCGACGAAATCGGGGCGATGGCGGCAGCGGTCTCTGTCTTCCGAGAAAACGCGATACAGAAAACAGCCATGGAAGAAGAGGCTCAGGCCAATCGTTCCTTGAGCGAACGGCAGCGTCTGGAACGGGAAGCGGACAAGGCGCGAGAGGCTGCGGAATCCCAGTTCGTCGTCGATTCTCTGGCAACAGGGCTCCAGCGTCTGGCTGACGGCGACGTCGCCTATCGGATTTCGACACCCTTCCCCGTCCATCTCGATACGCTGCGTCTCGATTTCAACAACTCGCTGACCAAACTTCATGAGGCCTTACAGGCGGTCATGGAGAATGCGCGTGGCATCGACGGTGGTGCGAATGAAATTCGATCCGCCGCAGATGACCTGGCAAAGCGGACTGAGCAACAGGCCGCCTCCGTCGAAGAAACAGCGGCCGCGCTGGAACAGATTACGACGACGATGCATGACTCCACAAAAAGGGCGGAAGAGGCAGGCGTTCTTGTCTCGCGCACGAGAATTGGTGCAGAAAAGGCCGGGGAGGTCGTTCGCAGCGCAGTGCATGCGATGCGGCAGATCGAGAAATCTTCCGGTGAGATCAGCAATATTATCGGCGTCATCGATGAAATCGCATTCCAGACCAACCTGCTTGCATTGAACGCCGGCGTTGAGGCGGCCCGCGCTGGTGAGGCAGGCAAAGGTTTTGCGGTGGTGGCGCAGGAGGTGCGCGAACTTGCGCAGCGCTCTGCCAATGCCGCTAAGGAGATAAAAGCGCTTATCATAACGTCGGGAGAGCAGGTACGGACCGGCGTTACTCTGGTTGGGGAAACGGGGAAATCTCTGGAAGTCATGGTCGATGAGGTTCAGCAAATCAACATCCACGTCAGTGCCATCGTGGAATCGGCGCGAGAACAGTCACAAGGTATTCAGGAGATCAACACTGCCGTCAACACCATTGACCAGGGCACACAGCAGAATGCGGCGATGGTCGAGGAGTCCACCGCGGCAAGCCACAGCCTGGCTAGCGAAGCGGATGCACTGAACAAGCTGATCTCGCAGTTCAATCTGGGCGGCCAGCCAGCATATCATCAGCCAGTCCGTCTCGCGTCGAGCAATCCACGCCCTGTCCCATCACCCGCAAAAGCGCTGGGACGAAAGATTGCAAACGCGTTCGGTGCGACTTCGGAGCAGTCCTGGAAGGAGTTCTGAGTGGAGGCCGCTGGGCACTCAAACGGCGCAGCGGCTTCACATTCATGAAAGCGAACCCGTCATTACTACTTGGCACGCTTTGCTCGGCCTAGCAAAGCTACCCTATCTCCATGGTGAAAGACATGCTGAAACGTATCGGCAAAGACCAGTTGCGCGTTGGAATGTTTATAGAGGCGATTGAAGGGTCTTGGCTCAACGCGCCGCTTTCCGGTCGTCGCTATACACTCGAATGCGAGGAGGAAGCGGCACGTCTAAAAAGCAGCAATCTCTACGGTGTTTTCATCAACACCTCAAAAGGGCTGGACGTGACGCCCGCGGTGGTCGAACAACACGAAATTGATGCCTTGCGTCAGGCAGCCAAGACCCCTTATGGGTCCAGCGGCCGGAAGGTACGTATTTTGACCGCCGACAAGATTAAGCAGACCTCTGGCTTGTTGAAGAGCATCTTTGATGATGTCAGTGCCGGGGCTGCTGTTACCGTTGAAACGGTGTCTCCCGTAATTGAAGAAATTACCCAGTCGTTGGATGTTGATCCGTTCGTACTCATAAACATGACCCGAATGAAAACGAAAGACGAGGCGACTTTTCTTCACTCCCTGGCCGTGTCGGCTTTGATGATCCGCTTGGCGCGGCACCTGAAAATCGATAAGTTCCTTGTTCCCGTTTTGGGAATGAGTGGTCTCCTTCACGATATTGGAAAAATCGGGACGCCGATCGAAATATTGACCAAGTCCGGTGCTCTCACCGATGCCGAGATGGAGGTCATTCGTCGCCATCCGGAACTTGGGCATCGCATGCTTTCGCGCGGCAAGGGGATGCCTGAAATTGTGCTGGATGTATGCCTTCATCACCACGAACGACCGGATGGAAAAGGATACCCAATTGGTCTCCGTAACGGGGAGATCAGCCTTTACTCGAGAATGGCCGCGATCTGTGATGTTTACGATGCCCTTACATCGGCCCGACCATACAAAAAGCCATGGACCGCCTCGGAAGCGGTATCGTGGATGCTGGATACCCAAGGGGCGTTTGACCGAGGCCTTTTGCGAGAGTTCATTGATGGAGTGATCAGGGCGTGAAAGTTCGAGACTATCCAGCTGGAACCCTGAATCCGTAGGATCGGTTCGACGGTGAGATTAGCTGATGGCGTTCGGCTTGCTGAAACTCGACAGCCCCGATACCCCGTATCCCGCAAGGGCTGTCCACACGATAACGCCGCGTGCGAAGGCTTCTTCAGTCGGTTGAAAACGGAACTCTTCTATCCCAGAGACTGGAAGATCTCACAATCGAGAAGTTTGTCCCCGAGATTGATGTTCACATCCGATGGTGCAACGAAAAGCGCATCAAATTATCACTAGGGTCGATCAGCCCGATCGAGCATCGAAGATGGTCTCGGCCTTAACATATAAATCTGTCAAGTTTTTATCCGGTCCTTGGCCTTTATCCAATTGAGCACTTCTCTCCGGCGCAGGCGGGGCACTGCCGGGCCAGAAACTGGATCAATCTCCCACGAGATGCCAAGCAGAACGGTTTGCGTATTGGGCTTAACGGCTAGCCCGAGCAAGTGGCGCATCTCTGAGACACTTTGTGATTTATAAAAGTAAATTCGATTTGACAATTATAAACATAGAACATCATATCCTCGTAGATGCACGTGCCGCCCTGCGGCGCTCCTAACGTGCGGCGGGGGAAGTTATGGAAATTCGGGAGGAAAGCCTGACGCGCCTTGCGTCGGGCGAGGGTTTTGACGTGCTGATTTTGGGTGGCGGCGTGAATGGCGTCGCAGTCCTACGGGAACTCGCGTTGAACGGAGTCTCGGCACTTCTCATCGATAACTCGGACTTTTGCCGCGGCGCGACCGGCGCCTCCTCGCGCATGGCTCATGGCGGTCTGCGCTATCTCGAGAACCGGGAGTTCAACCTGGTCGCGGAATCCGCGCGCGAACGCAATCGGCTTCTGCATCACGCCCCCCATTTCGTTCGTCCCCTCGAAGTGGCCGTACCCCTTTCCACCTACTTGCGTAGACTTCCAGGTTCGATCCTTCGCTTCCTAGGTTTCAATTGGAAGGGAAGTACCTTCAGCGCCTGCGGTCTGAAGATAGCGCTCGCTCTGTACGAGTACCTCGGACGAGAGGAACGCACTCTCCCGCGCCACAAGATCGTCTTTGCGCGCGACAAATTTCCGCGTCGTCTTGCGCAACGCTACAAGGCGGTCATCAGCTACTTCGATGCCCGCATCCGCAATCCTGAAGCTCTGGTCCTGGAGATGATCGAGGAAGCGTTGGCTGCGCACGCTGGCAGTGCCGCGATCAACTACGCAGGATGGCGCCATGACGGCGGCGGCGCATTCACGATCACGGCAGGCGATGCTGGGCTAAGCACGACGGTCCGCCCCAAAATAGTGGTGAACGCGACGGGCGCCTGGGTAGACGACGTCAACGCAGCGCTCGGCTGCTCCACAAGATACATCCGCCAAGTGAAGGGGGCGCATCTTCTAATCAGAAACGATGCGCTTTTCGAGCGCATGGCGGACCGCGCATTTTACTTTGACGATGGAACGGGACGGATGGTCATCGCCTATCCACTCGATCGTACCGTCCTTCTGGGAACTACAGAAATCACGGTGAGCGATCCATCGGACAGTACGATCGCCGAACAGGAGATTTCGTATCTGGCGCGGTCCATATCCAGCCTGTTCGATGATATCGAGATTGGATCGAAGGACATCGTCTTCATGACGACAGGCATCCGTCCCCTGCAGGCGGGGGGTGCGTCCGATGCCAATCGTGCCAACCGCGACCATCGTCTCGCCGAAGATCGGATCAATGGAGACGTGCCCGTTCTGTCCCTGATCGGTGGGAAGTGGACGACGTTCCGAGCTTTCGGCGAACAGGCAGCAGACCAGATATTCCGGCGCCTCAATGTGACGCGACAAACCAGCACGGCAAGCCGTGACTATCCGGGCGCGCTCGGCTTTCCACGCGATGAAATAAGTCTTGGTCGAGCGAAGCGCTCCCTGGCCACCCAATTCGCAGTGTCAACGGAGAGGGCCGGGGACCTCTATTCTCGCTACGGTGCCATTGCCGATCGAGTCGCGTCATTTTGCTGCGCAGGACAAGATCAGCCGCTTGCGCATCTGGCGAGCTACACCCGCAACGAGATCATCTGGCTGATCAGGGAACGAGCAGCGTTGAATCTCGACGACCTGATCTTTCGGCGCTCGCAGATCGCGTTAGAGGGCGCGTGCACGCCCCCGCTTGTGCGGGAATTGGGAGAACTCTTGGCCGGTGAGCGCGGCGAGACTGCCGAATGGTGTGAGAGCCAAATCGCTCGTTGCCTAAACAACCCAACGCTTTCGTTTGCGATATCCGGCCATGGGCCATTGGGAGGGCGTCGCCATGGCTGATCTTTTCCTGACCGTCGACGCAGGCGGTACTGCTGTAAAGGCGGCAGTCTTTGATATGACAGGTCGCCTCGTTGCCCAACGCAGCATCGAGGTGATCACGATCCACCGTCAGAACGGGTGGGTGGAACGCGAGCCGGAAGCCTTTTGGCGCGGCACGGCCACTGCCATACGCCAATTGACTAGCGGAGAAATTACGGCCGACCGCATCGCGGCTGTAGCGTGCACGGGTTTTGGCAATGGCGTGTTTCTTGTCGACGCCGAGGGCAGGGCGACACGGGATGGCATCGTCTCCGTCGATCACAGGGCACAGTGTATTGTCGATCAGTTTGAACGGGACAGTACCGCCGAGAGGATCGAGGCGATCACCGGTCAGAAGATCTGGGGCGGCCAGACGCTTATGCAACTCGTCTGGCTTGCGAGAAATGAACCGGAGGTCGTTCAGCGGACCCGCTGGGCGCTGGCCTGCAAGGACTTTCTGCGTATGAGGCTGACAGGTTCTGCCACGACGGATCCGACCGACGCCAGCGGTGGTGGCATGCTTGATCTGGCGCATGGCAGCTACAGCAATTCACTTTTCGAACTAACCGGAATTCCGGAACTTGCTGGCCGAGTGCCTGAGATAGTCGAGAATTCGGGCATCGCGGGAGAGGTCTCGCGCAAGGCGGCAAAGGAAACAGGTTTGATTGCAGGTACGCCCGTCGTCGCTGCGATGATGGATGTGGGCGCCTGCGTCCTCGGCGCTGGATCGGTTGGTCCCGACACGCTCACGATGATTGCCGGCACTTGGTCGATCAATGCCGTCGAGTCGCAGGCGCCTATGACGAAGCGGCCACCAATCCTCAACTTAATCCATCGCGATCGCGCTTGTCGCCTTCTGGCGGACGGCAGCCCGACATCGGCCGGAAACCTGCACTGGTATCTGAGCCGCGCCATAGGTGCCTCGATCGACGTGCAAGAAGCGAATGCGCTCGTCGAACAGAGCGCTGTCGCTTCCAGACGCTGCCACTTCATGCCCTTCGTTAGTGGTCCGGCACCACGTCGCGGCGCCTTCGTCGGCATGACGAACAACGATGACCAAGGGTCAATGCTACGTGCGATCTACGAGGGCGTCGCCTTCCAACATCGCCGCCATGCAGAGAACGTCCTGGGCTATGTCGCACCAAAGAGCCCGCAAAAGATCAGACTTGCAGGCGGGGCGTCTAAAAGCGCGGTCTGGGCTCAAGTTTTTGCCGACGTTTGCGGCCTTCCCGTCGAAGTCCCGGAAGGTGAGGAGATAGGCGCCTTGGGGGCTGCGATGTGTGCAGCGGTCGCGACGGGTCGCATCCCCGATCTCACCTCTGCCGCGCAAGCTATGTGCCGCATTGAGCGCACCGCGGAGCCGCGCCCGCAGCTCCGCGATCTTTACGAAGAACGATATGGCGAGTTTCTTCGCCTGGATCGCCGGCTGGAGGGGCTTTTTGACCCATTAGCTGAAAACTGAAGTCTGACAATCTTGGAGGAGGAAAATCATGAGACCGAAATCCGCACTGCTAATATCCGCAAGTCTATTCGCCATGTCGGGAGCGGCACTAGCTGCTGAAGACGCCTGCGTGGGGAAGGTTCCAGCGATCAATGTGATCGCGCAGGGCATGCCCTCGGTGACCGAGCTCGACAAGTACGTCGGGGAGTTCAATGCGAAATGGAAAACGACGGTCAAGATTAGCCTGCTGGGCGAAAATGAGCGTCGCGCGAAGGCGCGGCTCGACGCCTCGACGGGCGCCGGCGCCTATCAGGTATATTATGTGGACGAAGCCAACACGCCGGAATACGCGACTGCTGGCTGGCTCTATCCGCTTTCCGACGTACTGCCTGCACAGTACGACATCGCTGATTTCCGCTCGGACCTCAGCAATGTTGCGACCTTCGACGGCACGCAGTATTTTGCCCCGCTCGTAGGTGGCGGCGACATTCTCATGTATCGGAAGGACGTGATTGAGAAGGCTGGCTTCCAGCCGCCCAAGACGCTAGACGATCTGGTCGCTGACATCAAAAAGGTCAACAATCCGAGTCAAAAGCTATATGGCTGGTCGGCGCGTGGCCAACGCGGCTCGGGTATGAACGTCTGGCGATGGACGCCTTTCTTCCGTGGTCTCGGCGGCGAATGGCAGGACAAGGACGGAAAGCCGACTTTCAACTCCGAAAAGGGCGTCGAGGCGACCAAACTCTACCTCGACTTGATGCACTATGCCCCACCAGGAGTAGGCACGTTCAACTGGTCTGACTCGGTCGAAGCATTCCGCGGCGGGCAAGTCGCCTTCCTCATCGAGTCAGACGTGTTCGGGCCGTGGATGGAAGATCCGGATAAGTCTGCCATCAAGGGTAATGTCGGTTACATGCCGCCGCCTGAGCCGCTGGGGTCGGCGGGCTGGGGCCACGGTTTTGCCGTATCCAGGAGCGGCGCAAAGGATGAATGCACGCGCAAAGTTGCGGGCGATTTCGTCGGTTGGGCAACGTCAAAGGAGATGGAACAGCGTCGGCTGGCCGATGGCATCGCTTCCGACATCGGCCGCAAGTCGACGCTGCAGAGCGAAGCCTTCAAGAAAGCCGTGCCGGCCGAATACATCGACGCTCTTCTTGCAACCGGCTCGCGCACCAAATTGCTGATCATGGCGAACCCGGCCTGGCCGGAAATCGGCGACAATCTCGGCTTGGCGCTCGAAGAGATCTTCACCGGCACGCAGAAGGACATCCAGCAGTCGCTCGATGACGTGGCGTTCCAGGCCGAGGACGCGCTTCGCCGCGTGAAGTAGCCATACCTTGCGGCCGGTGCCTCAGAGGGGCCGGCCGCAGCCCTCAATCCAAAGAGCACGTTATGAACAATCGACGTTTCCTATTCTGGACGCTGACGCCAGGCTTTGGTGTGGTTGCCATTCTGGCGCTTATTTCCATCGCGGGGGCGCTGTACTTCTCGCTCATGGACCGTTCGCTGCGCTATCCAGAGTATCATTTCGCGGGACTTTACAACTACCAGCGCCTTCTTTCCGACCGCCGGTTTATAAATGCGCTTCAGATTTCGGCGATCTGGGAGATCGTGACGGTGGCGGGCGCGCTGCTGGTAGCTACTCTGCTGTCGGTGCTCATTTTTGAGACAGTGAAGTCGTTCTGGCTGCGCAATCTGATCTGCTTCGCGTTTCTGGCTCCGGTTCTTCTGCCGCGGGTAGCAGCCGCCTTCATTTGGCGCTTCCTGTATTCGCCTTCTCTGGGCCTCATCAACTATCTCGTCGGGCTGACGGGTTTCGGTCCCGTAGAGTTTCTCGCCGACCCGTCGTTGGCGCTCTTTTCGGTGGCCGTCGTCGATATCTGGCAATGGGGCCTGTTCTTTACCGTAATCATGCTGAAGCTTCTGGAAACCCTGCCTAAGGACCCCATCGAAGCGGCTCAGTTGGATCATGCGAAGACGTGGGAAATACACGCATATATAACGTTACCCATGCTGAAGGCGCCGATCATCAGCTTGGCTCTAGTCAAGGCCGTGGAGTCTCTGCGCTCGTTTGATCTCATTTACGTGATGACTGGTGGTGGACCCGGCACTGCGACCGAAACGCTTGATCTTTATGCCTATCAGGCGGGAATCAATCTGGGCGGACGTATTTCCTATGCTTCGGCCATGTCGATCCTGTTGCTTGTGCTGACCACGATCGTCTTCACCCTTATCTGGAGAGGTATCCGCAAATGGGCCGTCTAATCCGCAGTTCGATCGCCCGCGTATTTCTGACGCTCATGGTCTTTATCGCTTTGACGCCCATTCTGTGGACCGTTCTCGGTGCCTTCAAGCGACTGAAGGACATCATCACCCCGGTACCGAAACTGTTCTTCTCTCCTACGCTCGAGAATTTCGCGACGATCTTGCAGAATCCCTCCATTAGGGAGGGGTTGGGTCATTCGGTGGTGGTCGTCGGGGTCTCGGTCATAATCGGCGCCATACTTGGCGTTCCCGCGGCATACTCGCTGGCCCGCCATGTGCGGGCACTAAAAGACGACATGCAGTTCTTCGTGCTGTCGTTGCGCTTCATGCCGCCAGTAGCAATCGCGATACCCTTCATCGTGCTTTATCTCGACCTCGGTCTCTACGACACGCTGACGGGCCTCATCCTCGTCTACCTTGTGACCACAATCTCCACCGTGATCTGGTTGTCCGTGCCAGCCTTCGAGCGGGTTCCGAAGGAGATCGAGGAGGCCGCCGCGATGGAGGGCTGCGGTCCGAGCGAAATATTCCTGAAGTTCGCTCTGCCGCTCGCCATGCCGTCGCTCTTCGGCGCGCTCGTCTTCACTTTCGTACTGGTCTGGAACGAACTTCTTCTGGCTCTCACCCTTGCGGCGGGCAACGCCACGCTGCCGGTCGTCGCCGCCTCCATCACGTCACTCGGCAAAGAAGTCCCTTGGGGCGTCATCAATGCCTCCACCGTCATTCTCGTTATTCCTCCGTTGGTATTTATCGGTCTGTTGATGAGCTTCATCAACGGCATGATGAAGCCGGCCCGGAGATAGGAAGGGTCATCATGGCAAACATTCGATGCGTCAACATCCGCAAGTCCTATGGCGGTCACACCGTGATCGAAAACCTGAACCTGGACATTGCCGATCAGGAATTCGTCGTCTTTCTCGGTCCCTCCGGCTGCGGCAAGTCCACCATGCTGCGGATGATCGCTGGACTCGAGGAGATTACCGACGGCTCGGTCAATATTGGCGACCGAGATGTCACTCATCTACATCCCGGCGAACGGGGGGTGGCAATGGTCTTCCAGTCATATGCTCTTTACCCGCATATGACGGTCGAGGACAACATCGCGTTTGGACTGCGCCGGCAGAAAGTGGCGGAGGAGGAGATTGCGCGGCGAGTGAGACACGTCGCGGGCCTGCTAGGACTTGAGAGCTTCCTGGCACGCAAGCCGAAGAATCTTTCGGGCGGGCAGCAGCAGCGTGTCGCCATGGCGCGCGCGATGATCAAGACGCCAAAGCTATTCCTCTTCGATGAGCCGCTTTCCAACCTCGATGCGAAGCTGCGCGAAAAGCTTCGCACCGAGATCCGCAAAATGCATTTGGAACTGAAGACGACGACAATCTTCGTAACCCATGATCAGCTCGAAGCGATGACAATCGCCGACAGGATCGTTCTGATGCGCGCAGGTGAGATCGAGCAGCAGGGAACGCCGGCAGAGATCTTTGACCGTCCCGCCACGCGTTTCGTCGCCGATTTCATCGGTTCGCCCGCCATGAACTTCCGCGTCTGCGAGGTAAGCCGTGAGGGGGGCAGGATCGAACTCGCGGCAGGCTCCATGCGGCTACAGGTACCTACCGACGAATACGGCGGGCTTATACAGGGGACAAAGATCGAGGTCGGGCTGCGACCGTCCAAGATGGAACTCGCGGCGCCGGGAGATCAGAATGCCATTACGGGCAGGATTGTTTTGGTGGAGAACATGGGCAGCGAAGGCCAGGTAATCGTCGATGTCGATGGCGAGGAAATGTCTTTCGTCACTAAAGCGTTCAGGAAGCTTGAGCCTGGCCAGCCAGTAAGTTTCTCAATCGACCCAGCCAGCATCCATGTGTTTTCGCTTGAGACAGGTCGCTCGTTGCGCAAGGCAGGCTGAAGGCGCACCGCTGAAAGGAATGAAAATGAAGACACGTTATGATGAAAAGATGGGGCGAATTCTTGCGGGTGAATATCGCAAGGGCGACTTCATCCTTGCGGATGCCAAGGACTGCGACATGTCGGGGGGCATCACGACCGCCGGTTTTCGCCGTGGTGAGGACGGCAGGCCAGAGCGCTACCGCACACGCGCAGAATTCCTAGCTGAAATCGAGGCGCTCATCTCGCAGGGTACCGTCGATATAATGCTGACCTCTGCCTCCAACATGGAGTTGCTGCAAATGCGCGGCGCCTTCACCGCAAGCAGTATCAAACCAGCCTTCCGTGCCAATGATGCGACGGACATGTGGAGCGTTATCCGTGGTGGCCGCTATCGCGAGACCCAGTCGCGGCCTTTTCGCTCTGTCGACCTGTCGCGCGCTAGGGCAGATCTGTGTCTCTATTCGATCACTTTCAACAACGATACGGATGCTGACCTCGCTTCTCTGGAGGCATTCGGGAAATTTCGACGCGACGTCCGGGAACTCGGCAAGGAGTATTTCCTCGAAGTATTCAATCCGAACAGGCTGACCGGCGTTCCCGATGGCGAAAGAGGAGCCTATGTCAACGACTGCATCATGCGGACACTGGCGGGTCTCACGCGCGCGGAGCGCCCGCAATTCCTCAAGGTCGCCTACAACGGACCCGCTGCAATGGAAGAGCTTGCTTCTCATGACCCAAGTGTCGTGGTCGGCATTCTGGGTGGCGGCTCGGGGACGTTGCGTGACACCTTCGAGCTTTTACTGCAGGCGGAAAAATACGGCGCGCGACTGGCGCTCTTCGGCCGCAAGATCAACTCGGCCGAACATCAGCCATCGCTGGTCACGTGGCTTCGTGCGGTGGCAGACGGGAATGCCGGCTCGGCGGAGGCGGTGCGTGGCTATCATGGGGAGATTGCCAAGCTTGGACTGCAGCCCGACCGCTCCCTTGACGACGATCTCCTAATCACTGAAGAGGTATTGAACGAGGCAACCGAGGGATGAAACCCGAAGGCGGACGTAGAATGCAAAGAGAGCAGCATCCATCCAACAAGATCATCGCTGAAGTTGCGTGGATGTATTACGTCCGAAATCTCAATCAGGGCGAAATCTCCGAAGCGCTCTCGATCTCGCGCCCGACAGTCATCAGTTATCTGAAACTTGCCAAGGAGCGAAAGATCGTTGGCATTCAGGTTTCGCCCGAGCATTACCGGATGAATGCCACGGCTGACGCGCTGAAGGAAAAGTTTGGCCTTGAAAGCGTGCACATCGTCCCCGCCGAGGGACGGGAAGGCGAGACTTTGACTCGCGCCGTCTGCGAGGTTGCAGCCTATCATCTTCCGGATTTTCTTCAGGAAGGTGATGTGCTCGGCGTTTCGTGGGGGCAGACGGTCTATTTCGTTTCTGAATTCGTACCCAGTTGGCCGATCAGAGATCTTACCGTTCGCCAGCTTCTAGGTTCCCTCGCAAATCCCCTGCTCAGCACATCGGAAAGCTGTACGACGGAAATCGCTCGTCGGCTGGACGCGAGTTGTATCACCTTCAACGCGCCCGCCGTCGTCTCCAGCGCGGCTCTTGCCAACGCGCTACGAGCCGAGCCGATAATCCACGATCAGCTCGAAGGTATCCGGAGCTGCAACAAGTCGCTGTTCTCGCTAAGCCCCTGCACTCCAGACACCCATGTAGTCCAGTTCAAGATCGCTACGGCAGGAGAGGTCGAAAGCTATCGAATGAGGGGGGCCGTAGGGATTATCGCGGGGCGTTTCATCGACGTCGATGGGAAGGCGGTACTTGGCGAGCTCGATGAACGCCTCGTCGGTGTCGACCATGATCTGTTGCGATCGATGAAGGGCCTGCTCGTTGTGAGTGGAAGCGCCAAACGTGACGCTGTTCGTGCGGCTCTTCGAGGAGGTTTTGCCAACCATCTGGTTGCGGACCTGGAACTAGCCTCTCTGCTTCTTGATGACTAGCTGACGTCATCGCCTGTTAGGCTCGGTCGATCGAGGAACGAGTTGCCAAATCCATCAAACTGGACGCCACCGAGGGCATGATCATTGTCCCGCCGGTTGATGTCGCAGCACAAACACGCCTCCGGCGCGAACCGGCAGCCATTTTTCATAAAACCGTTCGATCTCCCCACCAGGGTCGATGTCACTGAAGGCCTCTGGATAAAGGAGCTTGGCGATATATTGCACACAGATGAAATCGGACAGTGTGCGCGTCCCGCCGTGATAGATGGCATGGACCTCGCCGTTTTTGACCGCAGGCAGATCGGCCCAACCCGGTCGCTTGAAATAGGCGCCGAGACGGTCGTTCGCCAGTGTTTTGTCTGCGTTAAAACCGAGAAGCACGGCGGCGGGCGAGTTTGTCCATTCCGAGCCGGCGATAACGACGATGTCCGGCTTTGCCGCAAGCGTATATTCCGGGCTGAGAGGCCCCCAGTTCTTGATCTGCCCCTTGGCGATATTGACGACGCCGAGCGCGAGCCAAAGGCTTGAAGATCACGGCCGAGGGTGTGGAAACAAACTGGCAGCGCGACATTCTGATGCGTATGGGCTGTCCCTGTCTCCAGGGCTTCCTGCTTTCATGACCTCTTTCGCCCGATGCAGCCCGCACGCTGCTTCCGACTCCAGAGTCTACGTCGACGCTTCGAGGTCACGCGGATTTCTGTCCTGAGCGACACCAGCATACCGGAAACCCCTGATCAACCGGCGCTACTAGCGGCATCGGTAGGAGTGGTGGTATGTCCCGCAGATCTTCACTCTCACTCCGGACCGGGAGAGGATTATTCGCTGATCGCCTGCAGTTTGTCGCGTCTGAGGATTTCGATGCAACGCGTGTTCTTCAGGCGCACAATACCCTTCTCGCGAAGCTTGGACATGCTGCGCGATACCGTCTCAATCGTCATTCCAAGATAATCACCGATATCTGTTCGCGTCATCGGCAGATCAATAATTCCATCATCTCCTTGCCGATGATCGAGGTCGAGAAGGAATACTGCAAGTTTTTCAAGGGCGCTTTGGCGGCCAACCACGAGCAGATGTTCCTGAGCTCGGATCATGCTTCGCAAGGCGAGCGCCATCAGGTCGCTGCGGTGGGGTTCGCTCCCTTCTGCCTCCACCGGGATTAATCCGGTTGGCACAATCGCTTCAGCATAGAAGCTGCGAAAGCCATACGCCTCAAAGCCGAATGTTTCTCCCTGCATGTGAAATGCAACCACCTGCCTGCGGCCGTCAGTGAGGAGGCGATAGATGCGCACCGCCCCATACTCGATCCTGTACAGTGAGCCTGATTTCTCGCTTTGTGCATAAATTTCAGTATCGGAAGCATGGAAAAAGACAGGGCGCGGGCGAAGGACTGCCATTGGCTGAACTGTTAATGCGGACGGACCACAGGGGGAGTAACTGACGGAAACGGAAGCGAGCATTTGAACTGACCCTCAACTGGAATGCCCTGACTATGCCGGACAGAAATGTCCGGTGAAATTCGTTCGTTCCACTAAGGGTTTTTACTTATCCTGATCAACGCGGTCACAACATCAGTGCCTGTCAGCGGCTTATAGAGTATCTGCACGCCTGGCCTGTCGACACTAACCTTTTCGTGGTCCGCGAGGAAAAGGACAGGCGTCACCGCTGCAACCGTTGCAAGACATGCTTCCCGTTCGGAATCGGGAAGGCAGCCGTCGAGAATAACACAACTTGCTTCGCCGACCTTTTCTCCGGCGAGTTTCCAGGATCGGAATGTCACGACTTCATAACCGTACGCCCGCAATGCAAACGCCAGCCCCCGGGACAACGCGGGGTCCTTTATAATCGAAGCGATTAATCGTGTGGTCGGCAATCTAACACCGGGAAAAATGCAGCAATTGATATCCCGGGCCAGTTAAATAGCCCCAAGTCCTTTTGCGCATTGTCCTGGATCAAGTTCTGTCGGAGTTTTCCAGATTGGAGCTTTCAATCGAAAGTGACATACGGACTAGTTCGGGAAGGCTTCGAGCCTTCATTTTTCCCATAACGTTAGCTCTGTGAACCTCTACGGTGCGCGGGCTTATGTCGAGATTAAACGCGATGGATTTATTGGGTTGCCCCGCCACCACCGCGGCAAGAACCTGCCGCTCACGTTCGCTCAGCGTCTCGACCTTTTTTCTTACTTCTTCTGCTGATTCCGTTTCGGGGATTTGGGATTCCAGACGCGCAGCCGCGCGGTAAATTGCGTCGATGATAACCGTGTCGGCAAATGGCTTTTCAATGAAGTCTACGGCTCCGGCTTTCATCGCCTCCACCGCCATCGGAACGTCCCCGTGCCCGGTAATCACGATTGACGGTATCAACAAAGCCTCTGCGCGGATTCGGCGGATCAGGTCCACGCCGCTGATGTCTGGCATCCGCAGATCAGTCACAAGCACGGCTCGCTGAAGTTTGGGCGCAAGGGACGCAAAGGTGGTAGCCGTTTCGTGAACTCGCACACCCAGGCCGCTCATGCTGAGCATGAAGGCGAGCGATTTTCTGACCGCCTCCTCGTCATCAACGACGTGCACAGTGAAATCATCGTTCGCCATTTTCCTCCCCATCATAGGCTGGCAGTGTGAATGTGAAGCGTGCTCCTCCGAGCTCGCTGCGCGAAACGGCCATCTCGCCGCCGTGGGCTTCAACGATGCGCTTCGATATCGAGAGCCCGATCCCCATTCCGCCAGCCTTGGTCGTGACAAAAGGCTTGAATAACTGATCGGCGATCTCACTGGGAATGCCGGGGCCGGAATCTTCAACGATTACCGCTACTTCGCCGTTTTCAGCAGCCTTAATGCTTACCCGAAGGTCCTTTTTTTGGGACTCGCCCATCGCCTCGACTGCGTTGCGCATCAGGTTGGTGAGTACCTGCTGTATCTGAATCCGGTCGACCATGACCATATCGTCGCCAGCAGCAAAGTCAAAGACGGATCGCACACCTTTTTCTCTTGAACCCACCAGCGCCAGTGCGCCCGCTTCCTCAACCAAATGAAGCAGCTTGTGTGGCAGCTTTTCGGTCTCACCCTTTGTTACGAATTCGCGGAGATGGCGAATAATCTGTCCTGCCCTGACGCTTTGCTCGCCTGCCTCCCTCAGGGCCTCGCGTAACTGCCTGTCCCTTTCGCCATCGGAGCCCTGCAGCAAGCGTGCGCAACCATGAACATAGTTGGCGATCGCCGAGAGCGGCTGGTTTAGCTCGTGGGCGAGCGTAGATGCCATCTCACCCATCTCGTTCAGCCGGGCCAATCTCGCCAGTTCCGTTTGAATCTCCTGGAGGCGGGCTGCCGATTCCTCTCGTTCGGTAAGATCTCTCACGAAACCGGTGAAAAACCGTTTGCCCCCCCGATGGGTTTCTCCAACCGCGAGCTTCATGGGAAATGTCGATCCGTCCTTGCGCTGGCCGACCACGACCCTATCCGTTCCGATAATGCGTTTTTCGCCGGTCGCGAGATAGCGCTGGAGGTAGCCGTCGTGCTCGTGCCGATAAGGTTGTGGCATCAGCATTCGAAGATTTTGCCCAATTGCTTCGTCCTCGGAGTACCCGAACTGCCTGACGGCAGCTGCATTGAAAGAGACAATCGTTCCATCCTGCTGGCTGACGATCGTGGCGTCGAGCACAGTATCGAGTATAGACCTTAGGTGTGCCTCGCGCGTGTTCAGCGCTTCTTCTGCCGCCTTGTATTGATGCCTCAGGCGTTTGAGCGACCCGCCGAGGTATGCAATTGCAATACCGACCGCTCCGAAAACGATCAACTCGGGGACCTGGGCGCCGCCGGGGGTAAGCGATCTCAGATAGCTTGCCGAGCAAAACGCCAGGAAAAAAGCCAGCAGTCCTGGCCGCAAACCTCCGGTTATTGCGGCTAGAAGAATTGGGGGAACAAACAGTATGTAAATAGCAGGGGCACCGAGTAGGTCCATGAGAAACACTCAAAATAAACAGAACGAAGATCGATGAAGCTGCGATGGAATTCCCCTGCGTCTGTCGCAAAGCGAGCGCAACCCGCCATTGGATCTTTTCCGGTCCCTGATCGGCATCATACTTTTCGCGTCAGCCATCGAGGTGCCCATCCTATCGCTAACCACATGTCACATTGGCATAGCGCGCTGGCCGGCGACCGGCAATTGTTTCATGTGTCGGCGGGAGATCATGCCAAACTTACGGACCACAGACGGCCGTAGAAAGTGATATACCATTCAGCGGCGGCGGGACGAACTACCAGAGCTGGCCACGCCCGGAAAAGTCTACGCTGGCTTTGCGCACGAGGTTGCGATGGGGATCGCGCATTCTTGCGTGACGGACCCGTCCCGATCAACATGTCGGCGGCGCGAATCTTGAACATGCAGACTGACGTATCAACTTCGACTGGGATGTTATTGCCACCCAGCCCAAGGCCTTCAATCAGGTCAGGCTGATCCACATTGTTACGCACATCAGGGTGACAAGGGTGTCGGCGAGCCACGCGCTGCTCAAGTCCCGACAAGCTGAAGATTCAAAATTGTTTCAAGATTCTTCGGTCGACGTAGGAGCCGGAATTTGTCCGATCGGCGGCCATCAATATTATAACCGCAGTCGTGTCGAGAAGATGCGAGATCACGGAAACATCGTATAGATCTCCAGCCGGTCCTGTGGATCTGGCTGGTCGCGCACGTCTTTCACAAAATCGTCGCTCACGCCGCGCGCCACCGCTGCTTTCAGAGAGTTCCAGGCCTCGGCCCGCTCAACATGGAGACGCAAGATCAGTGCATCGCCCTCTTGCATTATGTCCACACGATCGACGTCGAAACGCAATTCTTTCGGCAGGCGGACCGCCCGAGAGGTACCGGATTGAAATACGCGGGGGCGACACGGGGCATGGTTCGCTCCCTTCAGTGTCTACCGCTTTTATAAACATCATATGTCCCGCGACTTCAACTAGCAGCCTGCTTGTAACCGACAAAGAATAAGAAACGCGCAAGAGCAGGCTGCCGCAATGAGCGAGGCAGGCTCCGCCCTAGACTTGACTGGTATCGCCGTCCGCCAATTGGGCGAGGCCCGGCAGATCGCATACGAGAAGTTTCTGCCGGCCGCCCTGTACTAGGCCCTTGCTCTCCCAGCTGGACAGGATGCGAGAAACGGTGTGAAGCGTGGTGCCGGTCATCTCCGCTATATCCTGCCGCGAGATCGGGAAGTCGATTCGAATACCGTCCACCTCCTTGCGCCCTGCCTGTTGCGAAAGGCGCAGTACGGCGTGCGCCACCCGACGCTCTACCTCCTGCGTCGACATTTCGCGGATGCGCGTGTGGGCTTCCTCAAGACGTTGGCCAATGGTCTGCATGGCGGAGACGGCAAGGTGCGGGTTCTGCTCGACGAAGTGCGGCCAGAGGCCCGTCTGCCAGGAAAGGATCACGCTTTCGGCGGCCGTGGTCGCGGTACCGGGATAATCGGACCGTTGCAGCGCCCGGGCGAAACCGAAGAGATCACCGGGATGCACCACACGCACGATGATCTGCTGGCCATCGTGCGTGACCTGCGTCACCTTAAGGCGGCCGTGAATGAGCAGGAAGAAATGCTTGGCTGGCTGGCCCTGCTCGAAGATGGCTTCGCCCGGCGGCACCAGCCGAGATGTGGCGTGCGTCAGCAGTCCGTCCAGCTCATCGTCGGCCATCCTGGCGAACAAGGCCAGCGACCGGATGACGCTTCGGTCAATCTTCACTTGCACCCTCTCCGGTTATCTGGCACCGCGCGCTCCCCTCCAGGAGAAACATGATGCGTGCGTTCTGTATTCTCACGACACAACTCTACCCATCGGGCGGAGAAGAACAAATGATATAAATCAACTGGATGTTTTAAGTGACGACTATCACGTAGTCAGAGCGGCTGCCCGAAGCTTTTCGACAAGCGGAGCATACCAGCGCGTATCCTTCACCAGCCGGAAGCCGAGATTGTCAGGCGGTACTCCGACAGCGCAGCCTCCGCTCTTCGGGTTTTTGACGAAGGCGCTCATGGCCGCCCGGTGTTTTCCCGACGCGACCGGGATACCGCAGGAGGCGACGCTATCGATCGCCTCACCATCCTCGCCGAGCGTCACACGGTGGCTGCAGCTCGATGTCCATTCCCAGACATTGCCCCCGAAATCGGCAAGGCCATATTCGTTTTCGCCAAAGCTGCCATAGGATTGCGGAACCGGGTTGCCCGAGGCTTTACGGCTGCTCTGCCGCTCGTAATCGGCCAGCCAACGCAACGCCGGGTTTTCGCTGTCCGCGCCGACACCCAGCGTCTCATCCGGAAAATGCGACCCGGCGGCGAAAGCCAGTTCAGCGTCGCTCGGCAGGCGCCAGACCTCGCCTGTCCGCTCACTCAGCCACGTCGCATAAGCGCGGGCGTCATCCTGACTGATACCGGTTGCCGGTATCTCGCCGCCGACCGGAGCGGCAAAGCCGGGTTCCGGCTGCTGACAGCCGCCTTCCGCTACGCAGCGCGCATAATCGCCGCTCGATACCTGATATTTCATGATCGTCAGATTTTGCCGCAGCGCTACGTCGACCACCGGGCCATCGACGGCATAGCCATTGCGGAAATATTCGCCCTCCGCCCGGTAGGTGAAATGTCCTGCGGGCACCGTAACGACCTGTGGGGCCATCATGGCCGCGCGGTCATCAATGCCGCTGCGAATGATCCCTGACTGGAAACCGATGGCCGTTGCCAGAAGCGTGGTAAGCGAGAGCGGCAAAAGAAGCGAGACGGCATTTGGGAAGTGGCTGTTGCGGGGAATGCCCATGGGAACCTGCCTGCGTCGAGAAGACGCCAAATTCGGGCCTGCGTTCAGGCCCGGAGAGCAGAACCTTGAGCGCGCCCGCGGCTGTCGACGGGCGCGCTTCCGTTTGTGTCAGATACTCGACGGGGCGAGCATCGCCTGCATCAAGCTGTTGTTCCACTCGCCCGTCACCTTGAAATGGGCGGCCGCGCCCAGTTCGAAGGCTTCGATAAGGTTGTGATTGACATAGGCGTAGATGCCAGGCTGCTCGAAGGTATAGAAGGCCGCGCCCGCCGTGCCGCCGGGGATGAACCATGTTTCCTGGTCGAGATCCGGCGGGTTACGGAATTTGCCCGTCGCCCAGACATAATCGCCATGGCCGCCGATAAGGTGCGGGCGGGTATCACGGTTCGCCTGCGAATGCACGATCAGCACCTTTTCACCCACAGCGGCCTGAAGGGCATGTTCCCCTGTCAGGGCACCGACTGCGCCGTTGAAGACGATGTGGCTTGGCGTCAGCTTGCGCATGACTTCCAGCGTGTCGGCCATGGCGTCGCCAGCGCTTTCATATTTCTTGAAATTGCCGTTCTCGTCGCGCGGGATGTAGAAGTCCTGCTCGCCGACATAATACACCTTGTCATAAACAAGCTCCTTGCCGTGGCCGTCCGTCAGGCCCTCACGCGGCAGCACCATGATCGCGCCGTTCATGCCCGAGGTGACATGCCACGGCACCATGCCGGGAGGTGCGCAGTGATAAACGAAGACGCCGGCCTTGGTGGCCTTGAAGCGCAGGATCGCCTTTTCACCGGGGTTGACGATGGTGAGCCCGCCGCCGCCGAGCGCGCCGGTGGCCGAGTGGAAATCGATGTTGTGCTGCAGCTCGTTGGTATCGGGGTTGATGAGGGTCAGCTCGACGTAGTCGTCCTGATGCACCACCATCAAGGGGCCGGGAACCGAACCGTTGAAAGTCATGGCGTGAACTTCGGTGCCCTTGTCGTCGAGGATCATCTTCTGTTCCTTGATCGTGAGCGTGAACTCGACGATCTTCGGTCCGCCTTCGGCTTTCTGGGTGTGGGCGTGCACGAAGGGCGGCTTGACGAGATCAACCTTTACGCGAGGTAGCGCTGCAATCTCCGCGCTCGTCAATGGCTTTGCTGCGGCCTTCTTTTCCTCTGCCGCGCCCGCCGCCGAGGGGATGATCATGGGGGCTATAGCCCCTGCAAATGCTGCGCCTGCGAGAATATTGCGCCGTGTGATGTGGAAGGTTTCCGTCATCATGTTTCTCCTGTCCCTCTTAGGGCAGAGCATGTTTCGCTCTGTCACAGCATTTGTAGCGGAGGAGCGGAAATACAATTTGAGATGGAACAAACTTCGCTTTCGGTGCCCTGCGACATTTTGGCAGGCGGCTGAAGGCTGGTGAGGAAGCGTCGCACCTCCTCTTTGCCTGTTCGCAAAGAAGCCGGACGGGCTTGCGTCTAGACATATGTCAAGACCAAGCAAGGAGCATTATAATGAGTGGCAGCGAAACCGTTCTCCCCCAAGGGCGGCCCCGGCCAAAGGGCGGCATTCCAAGAGGGCTGGCGCGCACCGGCCCGGTTATTTTTTCTTACGGCTTCCGGCCGTTTTTCCTCGGCGGCGCCCTCTGGGCCATCGTGGCGATGGTTTTGTGGATCGCAGCCCTTTCCGGCTTCATCGATATTGGCGGAGACTATGGCGCGCCGAACTGGCATGCCCATGAGATGCTGTTCGGTTTCGCTTCGGCCGTGCTGGCCGGTTTTCTTTTGACGGCCGTGCCGAACTGGACGGGGCGGCTGCCGGTGTCGGGCAAACCGCTGGTCTGGCTGTTTGCGCTCTGGTGCGCAGGCCGGCTTTTACTGCTCGTGCCGGATCAGGTGGGCGTGGTCACTGCCGCAGCCGTCGACGGGCTGTTCCTGCCGGCACTTCTCACGATCTGCGCGCGCGAGGTTATTGCCGGACGCAAATGGAAGGACCTGAAGGTGCTGGGCGGGCTGCTGGCGCTTTCCGTCGCCAACATCGTTTTCCATGTGGCGGCGATTGGCGGCGATCACAGCCAGATGGCGACCCGCCTTGCCGTCTCGGCCTATACCGTGCTCGTCATCATCGTCGGTGGCCGCATCGTGCCGAGTTTCACCCGCAACTGGCTGAACCGTTTTGGCCGCACGGATTTTCCCGTGCCCTATAACGGCTTCGACACCGCCGCCATCCTCACCGGCATCGTGGCGCTCGCTGTCTGGACAATAGAGCCCGAGAGCATCGTGGCCGTGCCCACGGCGCTTCTGGCCGCGTTCATGCACGCCGTGCGTCTCATCCGCTGGCGCGGCTGGACGACCTGGCCGGAGCAGGTGCTGGTGGTGCTGCATGTGGCCTATGCCTTCATTCCCGCCGGTTTCATCGCGATTGCGCTGGCGGCTCTTGATGTCATGGACACGCGCTCCGTCCTGCATGTCTTTACCGTCGGCGTTATCGGCTGCATGATGCTTGCGGTGATGACGAGAGCGAGCCTAGGCCATACCGGACGCAAGCTTGCGGCCAGCAGGGTCACCATCGCCGCTTATGTGGCGCTGATCGCCTGCGCACTGCTGAGGCCGGCAGCCGAGTTTTTCCCCGGCGTGATGATGCACCTTTATGCCTGCTCGGCGCTTCTCTGGATCGTGGGTTTCGGTCTCTTCTGCGTCGAATACGGGCCGATCCTGATGCGCGAACGCAAACCGCTGAAAGCCTGAAACGCTCTCTTGCGATACCGTCAAAACGAAACGCCCCGGAAGTGATTTCCGGGCCGTTTCGTTATTAACCGTAGCCGATGGTTTTAATGTGCGCCGGCGCCGGCGCGGATGAAGATGCGAAACGCCGTGCGAGCGTCATCGAAATTGCCGGCCCATTGATGACCCCCTGCCAGAAGCTCCGGGTAAAGAAAGGTCGGCTCCTGCGGCATCAGCACGAAGATCACGGCGCCCGGCAGAAGACGATCCAGCGCTTTAAGCGTGCGGCTCGTCTGGCCTTCGGCCGTCTCTTCGCTGAGATCGAGATAGATGACCGGGTCCGGCCATATCTGCGGCTCCTCGGCATTGCCCGCAAGCGCCGGTGACACGGAAATCTGCTCAGTTTCATTGGATTGCGGCGTGAACAGTACTTCCCAGTCGCCGCCGCCGATTTCCCTGACCTGATGGTCGAAACCGCGCTCGGCCATCACCTTGAACAGCGGAACCGGCCGGAAGGTGGCGTATAATCGCAGCGCCTCACCGGGGGCGAGCCCGGCCACCGCCTCCATGATGGCCGGAAAGGGCTCGCCGCCGCTTTGCAAAAGCGGCCGGACATCAAGTTCCCTGATCATTTCCGTCATTGCATCACCTCATTTGTCGGCTGGCGGCGGCAAGGGCCGTCCGCCAGAGGTCTTTTCACCATGCCGCAGGCGCTGGGGTCAATGCTCGGATCCGCAGCAGCATTCGCAGCCGGACATATCGTCCTCGGAACCTTCGGCCTGTTCTTCCAGCCGGCCGATATCGAGACGCCAGACTTCAGGACCCTGTTCGAGATATTCCCAGCCGAATTCACCGGGGAAATTGGTGGCAAGCTGATAAAGCAGCGGACGGGGATCATGATCGCTGGTGATCTGCAGCGATTGCCCTTGAGCCAATGCGCCGAGAGCGCCGAAAATGCGCGGATGGCGTTCGCGGTGCGGAATGATGCGCACATCGATATTGGTTGCAGTTTGGGCTTCGGACATAGGCTGGCTCCACGGCCGCGGATGAAACTATGTCCGGCGGTGCGGCCAGCCGGCGGACTGGAAAAACCTATCCGCCGTGCGGTTGGGAGACATTGTCGCCGCGCAAATAAACCTGAAATTCGTCAGGTCTGTTTGCGCGACAGGCTTCAGCCGGCAAGGCTGCGATAAATTGCCGGCAGCGCCGATGGCAGCTTCGCTATCCTGCTGACGATGGCATAACCGTTCTGGCCGAACATGGCCGGAATATAGGATTGCGCCTTGCTGTCGACAGTCACCCCGAAGACGCTGACGCCCGAGCGTCTTGCCTCGGAAACGGCACGGCGGCTGTCCTCGATGGCGAAGCGACCTTCATAATGATCGACATCGTTCGGCTTGCCATCCGTCAGCAACAGAAGCAGCTTGCGGCGCTCGGGTCTTTCATGCAGCTTGGCGCTGGCATGGCGGATGGCGGGCCCGATGCGGGTGTAGAAGCCGGGTTTCAGCGCCGCGATGCGACGCTCGATAGTGTGGCCCATCGGCTCATCGAAATCCTTCACCGTCTCCACCCGCACCCAGGAGCGGCGGCGTGAGGTGAAGGTCAGGATCGAGTGACTGTCACCGCAGGCGGAAAGCCCGTGGGCAAGCACCAGCAGCGCTTCCTTTTCCACGTCCAGCACTCGGCGATTGTCGAACCAGGCGTCGGTCGACAGCGATACGTCGACGAGGATCGTCACGGCAAGATCATGCGCCTGCGGACGGCTTGCCATATGAATGCGGTCGCTGCCCTGTCCGCCGGCGGCGATGTCGCTTCTGGCGCGCACCACCGCGTCAAGATCGAGATCGTTGCCGTCAAGCTGGGCTCGCAGCATTTCGTGACGTGGCCTCAGTACCTCGAACTGCCGCCTGACCCGGCGGATAAGGCTCTTGGTGTCCGGGTCGGGTTCCGGTGCCGTCTCAGCACCCTTCGCACGGGAGGCGATGACCCGGCAATGGTCGGCGAGGTAGGTGCCACTGCGATAATCCCATTCTGGATAGGTCAGTTCCGCCGTCAGCGGCGTATGATCCAGCGCTTCGGGCGGCAGGTCGAGATCGAAGCGGAAGCGGGCGGAAGGCCGTCCCTTTCTTTCTCCCAGCGTCATGTCGTCCAACTCGTCGGCCGCACTGCCGTCGGCATCGTCGCTGTCGTCACCGGGACGGTCGACATTGACCATCTCGGCCATGGCAAGGATCTTTTCGAAACGGTTGAGGATGAAGGGGCTTCGCTCGGTCTGCCGGTTCTCCGCCTTTTCACGCACGGCGATATGGCGGGCTGCTTCCGCCCCCTGCGGCGCGGCGCTCGCCGCCGGCTGGTCTTCGCCCTGCCGCGCCTCGGAGGTTTCGCGCAGCAGCGTGTCCGGCCAGAGCGGAACCGGCAGCATGGGCAGGTAGCGCGGCGGCGCTTTGACCGGGAAGCCGGCGGGCGGTGTGTGGCCCTCGATCCCCGCCGCTTCCGCCAGCATGGAGAGCACTCGTTGTTCCACCTGCTGCTCGGCCTGCGGCAGCGGCCGCTTCTGGCGCACCGCGAGCAGGGCAGCGCAAAGCCGCCGATAACGGGTCTTCATTCCGGGGAAGGCACGGATGACAGCTTCCGCCAGTTCTGCGGCGCGGTCGAGCCGGGCAAGATCGTTGCGCAGCGGGTCGGCGACCATGACCGGTTGAAGCGGCATCATCGCCATGGCGGCCGCGAGCCAGAGATAGAGATCGCGGTTGAGGCGGCGGTCGGGAAACAGATCGAGCACCGGCGGCAGCATCAGCGTGGCGTGATTGCGGCCGGGCTGGGCCAGTTTCTCCTCGCCAAGGCCCATGCGCTGACGAAGCCTCAGCCGGTGCGTGGAGGTGCGCGCGCGCGCCGGGGCGATCTGCACCGCATGTTCACCGCCAAAACCGCGGAAACAGATGGCCAGCACGGCCTGCATGTCCTCCAGCTTCACGGCATGATCTGGAAAGCGCAGCCATGTGCCGGTTTCGCCGATCAGCCTGTGCCAGGCGCGGCCGACGGTTTCTTCCAGTTCCAGAAAGTCCAGCATGGTTTATCCTCATGGCATCGGGCCGGAATGCGCGGGCCTCGCCGCATTCCGATATGGATATAAATGCGCCCTATCGGATGATCGCATCCGCGACTTCATGCAGCGCGGCCTTCACGTCAGGCTCGTCCGTCAGCGGCTCGATCATCGCCGCGTGCACGGCCTGGCGGGCGGGAACGCCGGTATCGATGAGGCTGGCGCAATAGACGAGCAGGCGGGTGGAGACGCCCTCTTCCAGATCGTGGCCTTTCAAGCCGCGCAGCCGGTGGGCGAGATCGACGAGCGGCTCGACATCGCGCGCATCGAGCCCGCTTTCATGCGAAACGACGGCGATTTCCTGTTCCTTGGGCAGAAAGTCGAATTCAATGGCGACGAAACGCTGGCGGGTGCTGGGTTTCAGGCTTTTCAGCAGGTTCTGGTAGCCGGGATTGTAGGACACGACGAGCATGAAGCCGGAGGGCGCTTGCAGAACCTCGCCGGTGCGCTCCAGCGGCAGGATGCGGCGGTCGTCGGTAAGCGGATGCAGCACGACGGCCACATCCTTGCGCGCCTCGACGATCTCGTCGAGGTAACATATGCCGCCCTGGCGCACCGAGCGTGTCAGCGGGCCGTCAATCCACACGGTTTCACCGCCTTTCAGCAGGTAACGGCCGGTCAGGTCGGCGGCGGCAAGGTCGTCGTGGCATGAAACTGTCGAAAGCGGCAGGCCGAGTTTCGCCGCCATATGGCTGACGAAACGGGTCTTGCCGCAACCTGTCGGGCCTTTCAGCAGAAGCGGCAATTGCCGCACCCAGGCGCTTTCGAACAACACGCATTCATTGCCGAGCGGCGTGTAGAAGGGGGCATCCGGCAGGGGCGGCGGTGTCGGGCGGAAGAGGGTGTTCATGGTCATCTCCATGTTTGATGGTAAGGAACCGGCTCTCCGGGGGAAAAGGAGAGCCGGTCCGTTTTCTCATTCGGCGGGCTGCACGAGGCGGGCAACGTCACCCTGTTTTTCTTTGCCCGGGACCAGGATTGCCCAGATGAACATGGCCGCCGAAATGAGAACCGCGAAACCCGAGCCGAGGCGGATCCAGTAGAAGATCGCCAGATGGTCCTGCACATCCATGAAGCTTTCGCCCATGACGCGCTGCAGCTGGATCTGCACCACGCCGGCAAAGGTCAGTGCGAAGGTCATCACCGACATGGCCGTGCACATCACCCAGAAGCTCGTCATCGAAAGCCACTGATTGTAAGGCGCGCGCTTTCGCATTTCCGGCACGGCATAGGCCATCATGGCGAGGTTCAGCATCACATAGGCGCCGAAGAAGGCGAGGTGTCCGTGAGCAGCGGTGAGCTGCGTGCCATGGCTATAGTAATTCACCGACGACAGCGTATGCAGGAAGCCCCAGACGCCGGCACCGAAGAAGGCCATGACCGAGCAGCCGATCGACCAGAGCAGTGCCGCGCGGTTCTCATGCTTGCGGCCGGCCTTCCAGGTCATGACGAAGGTGAAGATGACCATGGTGAAGAAGGGGGCCACTTCCAGCGTCGAGAAGAGCGAGCCGATCCATTGCCAGTAACCGGGCGCGCCGATCCAGTAATAGTGGTGTCCGGTGCCGAGGATGCCCGAGAAGAGGGCAAGGCCGACGATGACATAGAGCCATTTTTCCACCACTTCGCGGTCGATGCCGTTGAGCTTGATCATCAGGAAGGCGAGGATCGAGGCCATGATCAGTTCCCACACGCCTTCCACCCAAAGATGGATGACGTACCACCAGTACATCTTGTCGAGCGCCAGGTTCATGGGATTGTAGAAGGCGAAGAGGAAGAAGATCGCCAGACCCCAGAGACCGAAGAGCAGGATGTTGATAACAGTGGTCTTGCGGCCCTTCTGCGCCGTCATGGTGATGTTGAACAGGAACATCAGGACGACGAGGACGATGCCGACCTTGATGGCGAAGGGCTGCTCGAGGAATTCGCGGCCTTCATGGATGCGGAACATATATCCGACCACTGCAACGGCTGCGGCCACCAGAAAGATCCAGAACTGCGCGATGGCGAGTTTCGGGCTGTAAAGCTCCGTTTCCGTCTCTTCCGGCAGCAGGTAGAAGGTCGAGCCCATGAAGCCCATTAGCAGCCACACCACAAGGGCGTTGGTGTGGATCATGCGCACGATGTTGAAGGGCAGAAGCTCGGAAAGCGTATTGGGCAGCACGTAGATCGTGGCGGCGACGACGCCGAACAGGATCTGCGCCACGAACAGCCCGATTGCGCCGTAAAAATACAGCATGGCGACTTTTTGTGTCTGGTATTTCATCTCGTCATCTCCTTGCCGTCCACCTCAACCTGCCTCGTTCGGCGGCCAGTTCTGCGTCTTGATCCGGCTCGTCCATTCGAGGAAGTCGACGAGATCATCGAGCTCCTGTTCGGTGAGATTGAACTGCGGCATCTGGCGTCGGCCTTCGATGCCGGTGGGCTGGGCGGCCATCCAGGCCTTGATGGAATCGCGCGCCGTCTCCTTGTCTTCCACGCCGCCATAGCGCTTCCAGACATTGCCGAGTTCAGGCGCGAAATAGGCGCCTTCACCGAGCAGCGTGTGACAGTTGATGCAGGAATTTTTCTCCCACACGTGCTTGCCGCGTGCGACGCTTTCCGTCAGCGTGCTTTCATCCGTCGAGGTGGTGCGCATGTAATAATGGCTATGGGCGGTCAGCCCGACGAATATGACAAAGAAGAAGATGGAGCCGCCGTAAAAGACGTTTCGCGCTCCTGTTTTGGTCAGGCGTTCTGCCATGCCAATGGTCCTTTCCATCCGGAAGACCGCTTATGCGGACTGGCTTGATCGAACCCTCATGCCGGGATTTGCCAGCTGGCTGGCGGAATGCGGTGGGGCCTGAACCCTTTCTAGCCGTTGGCCGCGGGCGTTCTTTGCCTTTTGGCAAACAACGGGAGAGGTGGTGCCGCTGGCCTTTTCAGAGTGACAAAATGCCCTGGACGAATGCCCGCAAAAGGGCTGCGGCGGCGAAGATGGCGGGCCATGCCAGAAGGGCGGCGCGCAGCAGGCCGTGCTCTTCGCGAAAGCCCAGAAAGTCGTCGATGACGCGTCTGGATTTCATGAGCGCGAAAAGCAGCATCAGGCAGGCGGCTGCGACCGGCGGCAGAAACGCCGCCTTCCACGATGTGACGACGGCTGTGCCGGCGAGAACGAGAATGGCGAGTGCTGCGAAGCTTCTTGCAAGCTGGCGGGAGGTGCGATGGATCATGATGTCAAACCAGATAAACGACGGGAAAGATGACGATCCAGACCAGATCGATGACATGCCACAGCGTCGTCACCAGCGTGATGTTCTCGTTTTTCGGCCAGCAGGCCACGATGAACAGCAGGATCGCCACGAAGACGACATGCAGCAGGTGGAAGCCGGTGAGCAGGAAATAAAGCTCGAAGAATGCGCCATAGGCGGGATCGGACGCGAAGGCGATTTCGGTGGAATATTCATAGAGCTTCACACCAACGAAAGCGAAACCCAAAATGCCGGCGAGGCCAAGCGCCCGCCTTTTGCCCTTCAGCGTGGTGTAGCGGCTGGCCGCCACGGCCGCCTGCCAGCCGCTCGCCAGCAATATCAGCGTGTTGAGGCCGGCAAGCTGCGGCTGCAGATGCTGGCGCGCGGCGGCAAATGCCTCGGGATTGAGCGCGAAAGCGATGATGAAGGCGCCGGTCAGCGCGCCGAAGGCGGCAAGCTCGCTCCAGACCAGAATCCAAAGGAGCAGGTTTCCGCTTTCCTCTTCCGTATTTATCGCCATAGCCTTGTCCGTAATTGTAAAACAGCAAGCCACGCTTAGGCGTCCTCAAACCCTGCTTCTTTGCGGTCGGTCAAAGAAGGGAGCGCGCAAAGCCCTATTGTCATGACAAAGCGCAACTCTGGAAAATGGAGCTTCCCATGAACGACGCGCAGGTCGGGCTGATTGTCGCAACCCCTGTTATCATTGGCTTTGCGGTGCTGTTGTACCGTATGGGAGTGCTGCAGCGCATGGGCGCGGTTTCCGCCGTTCTTGCCTCCGTGGCGATTGCGTCGGTGCTGTTCCTGAACCAGTGAGAAGACAGTCGCATGCTTGAACTTGTCGCCGCTCTTTCGCTCTTCGTGGCGCTGCATTCCATTCCCGCCGTGCCGGCCGTGCGCGGCCGGCTGATTGCGGTCATCGGCAGGCCCGCTTATTTCGGTGCCTATTCCGTGGTCTCGCTTCTGACGCTGGCCTGGGTTTTTTATGCCGCGCTGTCCGTCGATTACATTCCGCTCTGGGATGTCGCGCCCTGGCAGGCGCATGTCACGTTTCTGACAGCACCGCTCGGCCTGTTTTTCGTGCTGGCAGGCCTCCTCAGCGTCAATCCGCTCTCCATTTCCGTACGGCAGGGGCAGAGACCGGGCGCAATCGTGCGCATCACGCGCCATCCGGTGCTTGTCGGTTTTTTGTTCTGGTCGCTTGGCCATGTCGTGCCGAATGGTGACCTGCGCTCCGTCATCCTGTTCGGCGGTTTTGCGCTGTTTTCGCTTGGCGGAATGGCGATGACGGAAAAACGCGCCCGCAAGAGACTGGGCAATGCCTGGAACGCGACGGCCGCCGGCAGCGCCACGGTTCCCTTCGCAGCGATTCTCACAGGCAAAACCCGTATCGCTGTGGATGGGCCGATGCTGCTCGCAGCAGTGCTGACGGGCTTGAGCGTGTGGTGGCTGCTGGCCGGCGGCCATGCCATGCTCTTCGGCGCTGACCCCATGGCCTATTTCTGACCACTCACGGCGTCTTCACCACATGCGGTTGCCATATCGGTGCCTGCGGCGCGGGCGCGATACCGAGCTGATCGATCGCGCGGGCGGCGAGCTGGTCGACAATATCGAAGACGCTTTGCGGCCTGTTATAAAAGGCCGGCACCGGCGGCATGACGATGGCGCCTGCCTCCGTGACAGTGCACATATTGCGCAGATGGATGAGATGCAGCGGCGTTTCGCGGGTCATCAAAACCAGTTTCCGTCGTTCCTTCAGGTACACGTCGGCGGCGCGGGTGATCAGATTGTCCGAAAGTCCCGTTGCTATGGCGGCAAGTGTACGCATGGAGCAGGGGGCGACGATCATGCCTGTTGTTGGGAAGGAGCCGCTGGCAATTGCCGCGCCAATATCATCGACGGCATGATTGACGCTGGCGAGCGAGAGCATCCGCCCCATGCCCTCGGCACCTTCCTCATGCAGCACGGTGCGTCTGGCGGATGGCGACAGGACGAGATGGATTTCGACGCATTTCATTGCGGCGAGGCGCTCGATGATGCGCAGCGCAATGGCAGCACCAGATGCGCCGGTAACGCTGACCACGACGCGGCACGGGGTCATGGCCGTTCTCCAAGGCCGAGGTCACGCCACATCAGATCCACGTTCGCGACGACGTCCGGCGTCATGGATAGCACGCGGCCCCATTCGCGCTCCGTCTCCGGCGGCAGCTTGCGGGTGGCGTCCAGCCCCATCTTTCCGCCGAGGCCGGCTTTCGGCGAGGCGAAATCGAGATAATCGATCGGCGTATCGTTGATGATCGTCGTATCGCGCGAGGCGTCGAAACGGGTGGAGAGCGCCCAGATCACATCTGCCCAGCTGCGCACATTGATGTCGGGATCGACCAGAATGATGAGCTTCACATAGCTGAACTGCGGCAGCATCGACCAAAGGCCCATCATCACCCGCTTTGCCTGTCCCGGATAACGCTTGTCGATGGAGACGACCATGACGCGATAGGAACAGGCCTCCGGCGGCATCCACAGATCGACGATTTCCGCAAACTGCCGTTTCACGAGCGGCAGGAAAATCTCGAGTATGGCTTCGCCGAGAACCGAGGGTTCGTCCGGCGGGCGTCCAGTATAGGTGGAAAGATAGATCGGATCGCGGCGCATGGTGATGGCCGACAGCGTCAACACCGGGAAGGCTTCGACGGAATTATAATAGCCAGTGTGGTCGCCATAGGGGCCTTCCATTGCCGTTTCCGTTGCCGAAACAGTACCTTCCAGCACGATCTCAGCATTGGCCGGCACCGGCATCGGCACCGTCATAGCTTTCGCGATGCGGCTTTTCGACCCGCGCAGCAGGCCGGAAAAGCCAAGCTCGCTGACATGGTCGGGAAGTGGCATCACGGCGGCAAGAATAGTGGCGGGGTCGGCCCCGATGGCGACGGTGACGGGCATATCCAGCCCGCGCGCCTGCCACAGCCGGTGGTGCTGCGCGCCGCCGCGATGCGCCAGCCAGCGCATGATCACCCTGTCCGGCCCCAGCACCTGCATGCGGTAGATGCCGACATTCATATCGCCTGGATCATCAGGCGAGCGCGTGATGACCAGTGGCCAGGTAATGAGCGGGGCCGGTTCTCCCGGCCAACACCATTGCACCGGCAGGCGGGCAAGATCGACCGCATCGCCCGTCAGCACCCTTTCCTGAACCGGCGCGCGCGAGACGTTGCGCGGCCGCATGGACAGTGCGGCTCTCAGCAAAGGCAGTTTACCCCATGCCTCGGCCATGGATTTCGGCGGCCGCGGCTCGCGCAATTCGGCGAGCTTTTGTCCAAGTGCTGGCAGGCCGCCCGTCTCCAGCCTCAACCCCCATTCGATGCGCTGCCGCGTGCCGAACAGATTGGCGAGCAGCGGCACCTCCCGCACCTTGCCCTCATGATCGACGGGTTGCTCGAATAACAGCGCCGGCCCGCCATCGGCGAGCACGCGGCGGTGGATTTCGGTGATCTCGTGCACCAGCGAAACCGGCTGGCGGATTCGCCGCAGCTGCCCGCGTTCTTCCAGCAGCCGGATGAAACCGCGCAGATCGCTTGTGCGGGCGGGTTTTGTTTCTGTCTTTATATCTGTCGGTTCGTCTGTCATGCCGCCTGTTTGCAGGCGGTTATGCGGCATGTCCTTGCGCTGCCGCAAATGCGGCTTCAGTGCGAGCGAAGATAGTCGGCGAGCACGAGCGCATGATTGTGTTCGGTATCATGGGCGGTATAAAGCAGCGTGACCCGGCCCTTCACCATCAACTCCTTCATGCGCGCCACGGCATCGGGATTGGCCGAAAGCTCCTGATGGTAATGCCCGGTGAAGTCGGCAAAACGTGACGGCATATGGGAGAATTGCTTGCGCAGTTCGTTGCTGGGCGCGATCTCTTTCATCCAGAGCGAGAGTTTTGCGTCTTCCTTGCGCATGCCGCGCGGCCACAGCCGGTCCACCAGAACGCGCGCGCCGTCATCGTCGCTGGCGGGTTCGTAGATCCGTTTGATCCCTATATAGGACATGGGCGGCCTCCTTCGCTCGGCAAATGATTGATTTATAGCGGCTTTTGTGAAGGCGCATCCGAAAATCTCCCTGTCTTTGCGTTCGCTCAAACCGGTGCCGAGGCGCTGCGGTTAGGGTCCGGCCCGCAACTGACCTGACAGGACCCTTCATGAGACCTTTTCCCGCCGCCATCGCTACCCCCATGAATTTTCTGCCCCTTGCCGTGGTGCAGCGAGCGACGGCGGCGATGCTGGCGCAAATCATGAAACGGCACCCGGATATGTTCGGCCGGCTCGGTGAACATAGCCACAAGCGTTATGGCTTTCAGCCTGTCGATCTGCCTTTCGCCTTCATGGTCGAACCGGCGCGTCCCGCCATCACCGTCAGCCGAAAGGGCCGCCTGCCGGAGGTGGATGCGGCGGTCGAAGGGCCGCTTTTCATGCTGCTTGCGCTGATGGAGGGGCGGCAGGATGCCGATGCGCTGTTCTTTTCGCGTGATCTCAGCGTCACCGGCGACATGGAGGCGATGCTGGCGCTGCGCAATGCGCTTGATGATAGCGGTATCGATCTGCCGCGTGACCTCGGTGCATTTGCCGGGCCTTTCGCGCCGGTGGTAACGGGTCTTGCGAACCGCCTGCGCGGCCACGTTCTGTCCGAAACGCGGGGAGAGCAGGCATGGAACTGATCTGTCCTGCGGGAACGCCCGCCGCCTTTCGTGAGGCCGTGGATGCCGGGGCGGACGCCGTCTATTGCGGCTTTCGTGATGAAACCAACGCCCGCAATTTCCCTGGCCTCAATTTTTCCCGCGAAGAGCTGGCCGACGCCATCACTTACGCGAAGAAACGCGGTGTCCAGACCTTTGTGGCGCTCAACACCTTCATGCGCGCCGGTAATGAGGACATCTGGTATCGCGGTGCGGCCGACGCCGTGAAGGCGGGGGCTGACGCGCTTATCCTCGCCGATTTCGGCCTGATGGCGCATGTGGCGGAAAACCATCCTCAGCAGCGCATCCACGTCTCGGTACAGGCCTCCGCCTCCAATGCCGATGCGGTCAATTTTCTCGTCGATGCCTTCGGCGCCAAACGGGTGGTGCTGCCGCGCACCCTGACGATTCCTGACATCGCCCGGCTGGCGCGGCAAATCCGCTGCGAAATCGAAATCTTCGTGTTCGGTGGCCTCTGCGTCATGGCAGAAGGGCGGTGCTCGCTGTCCTCCTATGCCACAGGCAAATCACCCAACATGAACGGCGTCTGCTCGCCGGCAAGCCATGTGCATTACCGGCAGGATGGGCAGGAGCTGGTGTCGGAACTCGGTGATTACACCATCAACCGCTTTCCGGCGGGGGAGGCGGCGGGTTACCCGACGCTGTGCAAGGGCCGTTTCGAGATTGCCGATGACAAGTCTTATGCCTTCGAGGATCCGGTATCGCTTGACGTGATGGACCAGATCGATGCGCTGCGCGAGGCGGGGGTCAGCGCGCTGAAGATCGAGGGTCGCCAGCGCGGCAAGGCCTATGTGGCGGAAGTGGTTTCCACCCTGCACCGGGCGCTTTCCGCCGGTGCCGAAGAGCGCGGCAGGCTGCTCTCACGCCTGCGGCTCTTAAGCGAAGGCCAGCGCACCACCGTTGGCGCTTATGAGAAACGCTGGAGATGAAGGCGATGGCAAAACCCGCAAAGGCCACTCTGGCGCTCGGCCCGGTCCTTTATCTCTGGCAGGGCGAGAAATGGCGAGATTTCTATTTCCGCATCGCCGATGAAGCGCCCGTCAGCCATGTCTATCTCGGCGAGACCGTCTGTTCCAAACGGTTTCATTTTACCGAGCCGCATCTGGCAGAGGTGATCGAGCGGCTGGAGAACGCCGGAAAACAGGTGATCCTTTCGACGCTTTCACTGGTGACGCTGGAACGGGAAAGCCGCCAGCTGCGCGGCCTGATCGCCGATAGTCCCTATCCCGTCGAGGCGAATGACCTTTCCGCCCTTGGCATGCTGCATGGCGCGCCGCACGTCGTCGGGCCGATGGTGAATGTCTATAATGCCGCGACCGCGCGGCTGCTCTCCTCGCGCGGGGCAAGCGCCATCTGCCTGCCGCCGGAACTGCCGATGATCTCGGTGGAGCGCATCGTGGCGGAGACGCCTGATGTGGACTTCGAAATCTTCGCCTTCGGCCGCCTGCCGCTCGCCATTTCGGCGCGCTGCGCCCATGCCCGCGCCAAGGGCAATATCAAGGATAATTGCCAGTTCGTCTGCGGTGACGATCCGGATGGATTGCCGGTCCGCACGCTTGACCGGCAATCGTTTCTGGCGCTGAACGGGGTGCAGACGGTGTCGCACACCTGCCAGTCGCTGCTTGGCGAGCTTCAGGATCTGGCCGCTGCCGGCATCGCCCGTTTCCGCCTCTCGCCGCAGGATTGCGACATGGTGGCGGTGGCGCAGATCCATGACGATGTTCTGACCGGCAGGCGGGGTGCGGAAGATGGTCTTGCCCGTCTCAGCCAAATCTATCCGGACGTGCCTTTTTCCAATGGTTTTCACCACGGGCAGGAAGGGGCGGCCTGGATCGCCCGCGCCCGCAACACGGCGCATGGGGTGAATGCATGACGACGAACGGAAAAAACGCGCAATCACAGTCTGCGGCAGCGCCGGGCGGGGCTCGCGGCGGCGATCCATCTCGTGCGTAACGTGGTTTTGCAAAGCGCGCTCGATTGCGGCTGCCGCGACAAGGTGCACGACGCGCTGCGCGAGCTTGAGGATTTCGAGCGCCAGCGCAATGTCGTCAAGCTCCTTGCCGCCGCCCGCGAGGAGCGGCGCAAGATCGGTCTTCTGACCGATATGCTATCGGATTTTGCCGAGGACGATACGGTCGATGAAGGCGTCGTCGAAACGGCGAGCCTGATGTTTCTCGATATCGCCGCCGCGCAGGAGGGTTCGCGCATTCTGCGAGAGGCCCGGTCTTTTAAAACTGCAAATAGCCCCTTGCTTCCGGTGCTGTTTGATCCTGCGCAAAGAGCATCCGCTTGCAAAATGTCATTTCCGGGTTGGTGACGCTCCGGGCCGCAAGGCTGGTTGTGCGGCATCGGGGCGCTTCCGGCGCGAACAAGGATCAGGACCATGGCCCATCATCTCACCCGTCGTCAGGCTCTTTCGGCCCTTTCCGGTTTCACGGTGGCGACGCTTGCCGCACCGCATATTCTGAAAGCGGAGACACCGCTCACCTTTTACGGGCCTCCCGCCGCGCCGTCCGCCGTGCTGGCCCATGCCGTAAAAGGCGGGTTCCTGAAGGACGTTGCGCCTGAGGCCGTCTTCAAGGCCTGGAAAACGCCGGATGAAATGCGCGCGGCCGTTGCCTCCGGCTCCATGGGGGCGGTGGTGATGCCGAGTTATGGCGCCGCCAATCTCCATAATCGCGGCCTCGGCCTCGGGCTGCTCAACGTGCTGACCACGGGTCTGCTCTATATCGTTTCGAAAGACGAGACGCTGAACTCCCTGAAAAGCCTTTTCGGCAAGACGCTCGCTTTGCCGTTCAAGAATGATATGCCCGATTTCGTGCTGCATCGCCTTGTTGCCGAAAACGGCCTGAAGTCCGGCGACATCAAGCTGGAATATGCCGCCTCGCCGCCGGAAGCCGTGCAATTGCTGCTGACGGGCAGGATGGATGCCGCGTTGCTCAGCGAACCGGCCGCGACCGCTGTGCTGATCAAGGCGAAGTCGTTTTTCATGACGGTCCACCGCACCATCGATATCCAGCAGGAATGGGCGAAGGTGGCCGGCAAGGCTGAAATCCCGCAGGCCGGCCTCGCCTTGACGTCGCAGGTTCAGCAAAAGCTCGGCAAGTCCGGCATAGAGGCTCTACAGGCCGCCATGGAGGCGGCGCTCGCCAGCGCCATGGCCGACCCTAAGACGGCGGCCGATGCCGTCGCCGAAGCTCTGGGCTTTCCGCCTGACATCATCGCTGCCTCCTTCCCGACTAGCCATCTATGTGCGCTGAAGGCGAGTGCTGCGCGTACCGATCTTGAGGCGTTTTACGATGAACTCGCCAAGGCCGACCCCGCGATCATCGGCGGTCGGCGGCCGGATGACGGTTTTTATCTGGTGTAGCAGGCATGAACCGCATTCTCGAAAGTCTTGGCTGGATGGGCCGCTATCTCTGGGCGGGCTGGGCGGGGCTTTCGGGTATTTTCTGCTTTCTCGCCGCCTGGCAGGCCGGGCATGAAATTTATGGCTCCTTCATCCTGCCCTCGCCGGGTGAGACTTTCGCGGCGATCGGGCTTCTGGCGAAGCGGCCGGATTTTTTCGCCATCCTGTCACAGAGCGCCGTCAGAGCCCTGACCGGTTTTGCCATCGCCGCCGGCATCGGCACGGTGGCGGGCGTGCTAGCCGGTTATTCCTTCGCGGCCATGCGGCTGATGAAGCCTGTCGTCACCGTCCTCCTCGGCGTGCCACCCATCGGCTGGATCGTGCTGGCGCTCATCTGGTTCGGTTCGTCCGGTGGCACGGCCATCATGACTGTGGTCATCGCCTCCGCCCCGGTTTCTTTCGCCGGCGCGCTGGAAGGTGTCGCCAAGCGGGACCGGCAGCTGGAGGTGATGGCGCAGGCTTTCGGCGCCCCATGGTTCTACCGCCTGCGCACGGTCACCATGCCGCATGTTCTTTCCTATCTCTTCCCGGCCTGGACGACGACGGCCGGCAGCGCCTGGAAAGTGACCGTCATGGCAGAGCTTCTGTCAAATTCCGGCGGCATTGGCGGCGAACTGGCAACCGCGAGGGCGCTGTTCGATATCGCCCAGGTCAGCGCCTGGCTCGCCATCACGGTCGGCCTTGCCTTGCTGACCGATTACGGCCTGCTGCATCTGCTGCGCGAAGCGCTGGAACGCTGGCGCGCCGCCGGGCTGCCATGGGGTGTCAAACGATGAGCGACCATTTTGCCCTCAGTTTCGAACAGGTCGACCACGCCTTTCTCGGCCGCAGCCTGTTTGAGAATTTCGATCTGAGCATCGCGCCGGGGGAAACCGTGGCGCTGCTCGGCCCTTCCGGCAGCGGCAAGACGACGATTTTGCAGATCGCGGCCGGTATCATCGATCCCGTTCGCGGCCGGGTGCGACGCAATTACCGCCGGCAGGGGCTGGTGTTTCAGGAACCGCGGCTGCTGCCATGGATGACATTGATCGACAATATCGCCTACGGGCTTGCGGCCACCGGCATGCCGAAACGGGAACGCCGTGAAAGAGCTGGGGGTTTTGCGCTCGAAGTCGGGCTGGAAGAAACGGATTTCGGCAAATATCCGGTCGAGCTTTCCGGCGGCATGCGCCAGCGCGCCGGTGTGGCGCGGGCGCTGGCAGTGGAGCCGGACATGCTGTTTCTGGACGAACCTTTCAGCGCCGTCGATGTCGGCCTGCGCCGCCATTTGCAGGAGCTTCTGGTGGGCGCCGCCCGCAGGCGCGGTTTCTCCACCCTTCTTGTCACCCATGATCTTCATGAAGCGCTGATGGTGGCCGACAGGCTGATCGTGCTTTCAGGCATGGACGGCCGCGTGGTTGCCACTCACAAGCCTTCCGGTTCGCCGGGCGGGCGCATGGCGCGGGCGGTGTTCGACGAAGCGGAACGCCTGGCCGAGAGCCCGGCCTTTGCCGAACTGTTTTCGGCGAGGGAGCGGGTCAGATGAGGCCGCCGCCGATCCTTTCCGAAGCCCTGCGGCTGTTTTTTCCTCTGGCCGCCCTGCATGGCGCAGTCTGGCCGTTTTTGTGGGTGGTTATCGGCGGTTATGGCCTGCCTTTCGCCGATGCCGTGCCTGCCTCGCAATGGCACGCCCATGAGATGATTTTTGGCACCTATGGCATGGCGCTTGCGGGTTTCCTCGGCTCGGCGGTGCCGGAATGGACGGATACGAAACCGGCGCAGGGAAGAGCGCTGGTCCATCTTGCCTGCCTCTGGCTGCCGGGCCGCATCATCGGTTTCTTGGGGGCTGATACGTGGAGCCTGCTGGCCGGCTTTTTCGATATGGCTTTTCTGCTGGCGCTCTCTGCCCTCATTGGCAGGGCGATGCTGGTGCGGCGTACGGTGAAGCACCTGACATTCCTCATCTGGCTTCTTCTTTTCGCGGCGGCGGAAGCGGGTGTGCGTTATGGCTGGTGGGCCGGCGATCTCGCACTCGCATCCCGCTGTCTGGAGGTGGCGTTGTGCATCTTCACCGTGCTGTTTTCGCTCTCGGCAGCCCGCATCAATGTGGTTGTCATCAATCTGGCGCTCGATCCAAGCGGAGAGACCACGCCTTACCGGCCGCATCCCGGCCGCCAGCATATGGCGGGCGCCATGGTGACGATTTATATGGCGAGGCTCGTCTTTCCGCAAAGTGATGTCTGCGCCTGGCTGGCGCTTGCGGCCGGTGCGGCGTTTTTCGACCGGCTGGCCGAATGGTTCATCGGGCGCGCGGTCTTCAGGACCGAGGTGCTGCTGCTCGGGCTTGGCAACGCCTTTGCCGGCGCGGGTTTTCTGGCGCTCGGGGCGACACGGCTCGGTTTTTCCGTCACGTCCGCCGCAGGGCTGCATCTCCTTTCGGTCGGTGCGCTTGGATGCGCTGTCCTGGCGGTTTTCATCATCGCGGGGCTTCGGCACACGGGCCGCAATCTGGCGTCTCTGCCATGGCAGGCCCATGCGGCGGCGGCCCTGATGGTGGCGGCTGGGCTGATCCGCATCCTGCCTGAGTTCGATTTCGCCGCGATCCTGTCACCCTATCATCATGGCCTCAGTGCAATGTTCTGGGCGGCGAGTTTCGGCATCTGGCTGCAGGGTTTTCTGCCCTTCATGCGCGCGCCGGGAATGGACGATACGGGAGCCTGCGGATGAGAGCGAGATTCCCGCAGCAGGCGCATTCAACCGTTTTTACGTCGACTGTTTATTTTTTCAGCAAAAGCACAATGCGAAATCAGTGACTTAGGCGAGCCGTCTTGATGAATGTTAGTTTTGATAAATAATCAATAAAATCAAGTGGTTGAATATTTCCGTCTTTTAGCCGATGATGACTCGAAACGAATAGGAAACGCGAATATGCCTAAAATAGTCGCGCCTCAACACGCAGATGAAAAGCCTAGCCGGACGAGGGAACTTGTGACCTTCGCCGTTCTGGCCTTTGGAATCTGGCCCGTTCTGGCGGTCGGATTTGTCGGGGCTTATGGCTTTATCGTCTGGATGTTCCAGATCATTTACGGCCCTCCGGGGCCGCCCGGTCATTGAGGGCGCCATGATGATGGAAGTCTCTCTCAGCCGGCGCGATTTGCTGCGCGGCGGGCAAAAATATAGACCACGCATCTGTCCCCCCGGGGTCGCGTTGAGTGACCTCACCGCTTGTAGCGGTTGCGCAAAATGTGTCGAAGCATGTCCCACCGGCATCATTGCCATGGTGGGCGGCTTGCCTTCGGTGGATTTTTCCAGCGGGGAATGCACCTTTTGCGGCAAATGCGCCGAAGCCTGTCCGGAGCCGGTGTTTGCCGCCCCCGCCGCGCAACGCTTCGATCATGTCATGGCGATCGGCGAGGGCTGTCTCGCCTTCGGCAATATTGATTGTCAGGCCTGCCGCGATGCCTGCCCGACCGAGGCCATCCGGTTTCGCCCGCGCCGCGGCGGTCCCTTCGTGCCTGAACTTATCGAACAAGCCTGCACCGGCTGCGGGGCCTGCGTGTCCGTCTGCCCGGCCGGTGTGATCGAGATCAAGGAAACAGCCACGGAGAAGCAATATGCCTGAAAATACAGGCCGGTATCATGTTTCAAGCGCCGTGGTGGCGGTGATGCCGCAGATGCGCGACGCCGTGCTCGCAACGCTTTTAACGCTCGACAATGTCGAGGTTCATGGCGAGGGCAACGGCAAGATCGTCATCGTCATCGATGGCACGAGCACCGGCATGCTGGGCGATACGCTCACTTATATTTCGACACTCGACGGTGTGATTGCCGCCAACATGGTTTTCGAACACGTCGATACAGAGGAGACAAGCGGCGATGAGCAGCGAACTGACGCGGCGTGATCTATTGAAGGCGCATGCCGCCGGCATTGCGGCGGCGACGGCAGGCATTGCGCTGCCGGCCGCGGCCCAGCCGGTGCCGGGCGGTGTTTCCGCATTGCAGATCAAATGGTCCAAGGCGCCCTGTCGTTTCTGCGGCACGGGCTGCGGCGTTATGGTCGGTGTCAAGGAAGGCAAGGTTGTCGCCACCCATGGCGACATGCAGGCGGAGGTCAATCGCGGCCTCAACTGCATCAAGGGCTACTTCCTGTCCAAGATCATGTACGGCAAGGACCGGCTGCAGACCCCGCTTCTGCGCAAGAGAAACGGCGTCTACGCCAAGGATGGCGAGTTCGAGCCGGTGAGCTGGGACGAGGCCTTCGACGTGATGGCGCAGCAGTGCAAGCGGGTGTTGAAGGAGAAGGGGCCGACAGCCGTCGGCATGTTCGGCTCGGGCCAGTGGACGATCTTCGAAGGTTATGCGGCAACCAAGCTGATGCGCGCCGGTTTCCGTTCCAACAATCTTGATCCCAATGCCCGTCACTGCATGGCTTCGGCCGCTTACGCCTTCATGCGCACCTTCGGCATGGACGAGCCGATGGGCTGTTACGACGATTTCGAACATGCCGATGCTTTCGTGCTCTGGGGCTCGAACATGGCGGAGATGCATCCCATTCTGTGGACCCGCATTGCCGACCGGCGTCTGGGATTTGACCACGTGAAGGTGGCGGTGCTTTCGACCTTCACCCATCGCAGCATGGATCTGGCCGATGTTCCGATCATCTTCAAACCGGGTACGGACCTCGTCATCCTCAATTACATCGCCAATCACATCATCAAGACCGGCCGCGTCAACGAAGACTTCGTGAAGAACCACACGAAATTCGTGCGTGGTGTCACCGATATCGGTTACGGCCTGCGGCCGGACAATCCGGTGGAGATGAATGCCGCCAATTCCGCTGATCCGACCAAGACGGAAGCGATCGATTTCGAGACCTTCAAGGAGTTTGTCTCCGAATACACGCTGGAAAAAACCGCCGCCATGACCGGGGTGGAAGCCGGCTTCCTGGAGGAACTGGCCGAGCTTTACGCCGATCCCAAACGCAAGGTCATGTCGCTCTGGACCATGGGTTTCAACCAGCATGTCCGCGGCGTCTGGGCCAACCAGATGGTCTATAACATCCATCTTTTGACCGGAAAGATTTCCGAGCCCGGCAACAGTCCGTTCTCGCTGACAGGCCAGCCCTCGGCCTGCGGCACGGCGCGTGAAGTGGGAACCTTCGCCCACCGCCTGCCGGCCGACATGACGGTGACCAACCCGGAACACCGCAAACATGCCGAGGAAATCTGGCGCATCCCGCATGGCATCATCCCGGAAAAGCCGGGTTATCACGCCGTGCAGCAGGACCGCATGCTGCATGACGGCAAGCTGAATTTCTACTGGGTGCAGGTCAATAACAACGTACAGGCAGGTCCCAACACCAAGAACGAGACCTATCAGGGCTATCGCAACCCCGAAAACTTCATCGTGGTCTCGGATGCCTATCCGACCATCACCGCTATGAGCGCCGACCTCATCCTGCCCGCCGCCATGTGGGTGGAAAAGGAGGGGGCCTATGGCAATGCCGAGCGGCGCACCCATGTCTGGCACCAGCTGGTGGAGGCCTCGGGCGAGGCGCGTTCCGATCTGTGGCAGCTGGTGGAATTCTCCAAGCGCTTCACCACCGACGAGGTGTGGCCGGCGGAGATACTCGACGCCAATCCCGCCTATCGCGGCAAGACGCTTTACGAGGTGCTCTACAAGGACAGCGATGTCGGCAAGTTCCCGCTGAGCGAGATCAACGCCGATTACAAGAACCAGGAATCCAGTGATTTCGGCTTCTATCTGCAAAAGGGCCTGTTTGAGGAATATGCCGCCTTCGGGCGCGGCCACGGCCACGATCTGGCGCCTTACGATGCCTATCACGAGGTGCGCGGCATGCGCTGGCCTGTCGTCGATGGCAAGGAAACGTTGTGGCGTTACCGCGAAGGTTACGACCCCTATGTCAAACCCGGCGAGGGTGTGAAGTTCTACGGCAACAAGGACGGCAGGGCGGTCATCATCGCCGTGCCTTACGAGCCGCCGGCGGAATCTCCCGACCAGGAATTCGATACCTGGCTGGTGACGGGCCGGGTGCTGGAGCACTGGCATTCCGGTTCCATGACCATGCGCGTGCCGGAACTCTACAAGGCGTTTCCCGGCGCCCGCTGTTTCATGAATGCCGATGATGCGCGCAAGCGTGGGCTCAATCAGGGCGCGGAAATCCGCATCGTCTCGCGCCGTGGCGAAATCCGCTCGCGCGTGGAAACGCGCGGCCGCAACCGCATGCCGCCCGGCGTCATTTTCGTTCCGTGGTTCGATGCCAGCCAGCTGATCAACAAGGTGACGCTCGACGCAACGGATCCCATCTCCAAGCAGACGGATTTCAAGAAATGCGCAGTCAAGATAGAGCCAGTCGCATGATCAGGAAACATGGATGGATCGCCGCCACGCTTCTGGTCGTGGCTCTTGCGACGGGAGCCGTTGCGCAGATGGTACCGGAACTTTCCGGCCCGCGCGGCGATGCCATGAAAACCGAGCCGGCCAAACCGCTGCCGAAATGGGTGATCGACGACTTCCGGCGCATGCGTGCCTATCCCGAACAACCGCCGGTCATCCCGCATTCGATCGACGGTTATCAGCTGTCGGTCAATGCCAATCGCTGTCTGTCCTGTCACAAGCGCGAATTCACGCAGGATTCCGGCGCGCCGATGATCAGCGTCACCCATTACATGACGCGGGAAGGCCAGATGCTGGCGGATGTTTCGCCACGGCGTTATTTCTGCACCGCCTGCCATGTGCCGCAGGCCGATACGCGGCCGCTCGTGCCCAACACGTTTGAGGACATGAGCACAATGGGCGTGAAACCGGCGGGTAGCGAATGATGATTGCCCGTATCAAAAAACTCTTCATCTGGCTCTGGGCGGTTCTGACCACGCCGGCGGGTACGCTCAGCCTCGCTTTCCTGACGCTTGGCGGTTTCGTTGGCGGGGTGATGTTCTGGGGCGCCTTCAACACCGCGCTGGAAATGACCAACAAGGAAGCCTTCTGCATTTCCTGCCACGAGATGCGCGCCAATGTTTATGAGGAACTGACGCGGACGGTGCATTTCTCCAACCGTTCCGGTGTGCGTGCTTCCTGTCCGGATTGCCATGTGCCGCACGAATGGACCGACAAGATCGCCCGCAAGATGCAGGCTTCCAAGGAAGTCTGGGGCAAGATTTTCGGCACAATCGACACCCGCAAGAAGTTTCTAGACAAGCGGCTGGAACTTGCCCAGCACGAATGGTCGCGCCTCAAGGCCAATGACAGTCTGGAATGCCGCAACTGCCACTCCTCCGTCGCCATGGACTTTACCAAACAGACACAGCGCGCTGCCGACATCCATTCCAAATATCTGCTGACGGGCAAGGCCACCTGCATCGATTGCCACAAGGGCATCGCCCATGAATTGCCGAACATGGAAGGCATCGACCCAGGTTGGAAAATGCCGCCGGCCCTCAACGGCGAACCAGGACAGACGGCATCTGCGATCGATGATCTGCGGCGGGCGATGAGCGATGTGCACCGGACCGTATTCTAGGAAACCCCCTGGTTCCAAAGAGAGCCTTCGATCGCCGCGCCGTCTGTGCGGGCGTCGAAGCCTATGAGGCAGCCGGGCCGTGCGGTCATGCCCGATCTGTTCGAACAGGACAACGGCGACGATCGTTAAACCTGAAATCCTCCGCCAGGAAGGAAGCTGCGCGAACTATGGCCCGGAACCCATGCTGATCTGCTCGAGGTCGGGTGCAATCGTCTCGAAAAAATAGCCGTCTTTCAGGAGGACGGTAGCGACATTCGGCTCACCATCGAGGCATATATCCATAAAAGCGATATCCAGCTCATGCACAGGCGAGACCAGTTCGTTTTCCCGGATTTCTCACAATCAAAAATCGAGGGCAGTAACAACCGTTTATCAGGGCATCGCTGATGAACATGGTTCTTCGCACGGAATCCTGGTAATGCCGCTTTGCGTAAGGCAGGCGTGGTTGATTTGCTGGACAAGTACATGCGGTCCGCGAATTTTCGCGGGATACGGCAATCCATGAATTTCCAACGGGTCTCCGCCAAGACTTATCTGACGGAGCCCGGGTTAGCCGCAATTCGGAATTTTGCCGTGGTGTTAACCATACATAAAATCGCCACTCCAAGGTCTCTTCGGTTATGTTAACAGTTGGTGAAAATCGCGATCGGGTTGGACCAACGACGTGAGCTTTGTGCTGGAGAAACACTGGGATCGGCTCCTTACGGAGATTGCAGCGTGTGAAGTGGCGGTTCGAGAAATCGAAACCGACCTTCGACTTCGTGCTATGTCGAACGACGCCAGCGACAGGGAGTTGGCTCTCTTGCGGCGGCTGAAACATGAAAAGGCCGATTTGCTTTATCGTTGCCAAAACCTCCGAGAAGCCTTCATCGCGTTGCTGGATAAAAGCAGTATCGCGGCTGAATAGGTTCCAAGGTCGGGGTTGCGGGCTAACTTTGGACCTACTTTTATCGATTTTGTCAGGTGTTCGTCGTCCCGGCTTTGGAGACGTGGCCCGAAGCTCGCACTGGGTCATCCCTGCCAAGCTCTCCGGCTGGCCCTGGCTGGCTTGCAGTTTCCAAATCGGCAACCATGCCGGTGCGATGCGGCGATGGGCCGAGGCTGGCAGCGTCTAACCTGGAGGCTCGGGAGAACGCGCGCATAATTAATACTGCCTAATGCAAACAGTCGCGAGACTTTGCTTGACGTTCCCCATACCCGAGCCACCTCCGCCTCGAGCCACCTAAGGATATGCCCGTGTTGCGAGCGTTTCATAGGAAGGTGTTCATCGTAGAGCAGCGCCTTATACATACATTTGCGTGCCTTCAGCGGTTGCAGCCATCGTCCTGAGCTCGGTTCGATCAACACGATGCGTGCTCAGTCCGTTACTAGAGTGGGACGTTGACACCGCAATCGTTGACGTGGAGATCCACGATCAGACACTACTGAATGTGTCGATTGTACTGGAGAACGTCAAAATGCCGTTCGTTTTCGCGAACCGGCCAAATCGAACGACTGCCGTTAACTCTGTGACCGACGATAGCGCGGCGCTTTGCAAACAGCCGACGCGCTATTCGGTCCACCCGGAACGTCGTCCGCTATCACTGACCGTCGCTTGACAGTCGATCGTTGTCGGAACGACGCTCAACGCCTGGGCGAGGATGAGCACTGAATTCCTGTAAAGCGACACCTCGCAAAGTCGCGAGTAACTCTACATCGATCCTAGAGTCGTGATCGGCGCCCGGAAAATCCCGGATGATCTCGCCTATCGTTTTTTCAACAAGCCGGCTCTGCATCCGCTCGTCAGCGGTAAACCGCGCGGCCCAGCGAAAAAGGAGGCGTCGAAGCGGACAGTCGTGGAAATTGGTTGGTTTGGGCACGCGGCCGTCCTCCACCCGATATAGGCGGAGCACGTAGTAACCCTCAGGTGCCGTTGACCGGTCAGGGACATTCAGTTCGATTGCCGCCGGTGAACCACAGGGTCAGCGGTTCAGATCCGCTCAAGGCGAAGGCGTCTTGCTCGAGCAAACTGCGGTTCACTCGCAACGACGGCTTTGCGCCTCCTTAGCAGTCATCCGCAATATTCAACGCAGCAAGATCATTCTCGATGGAGCGATCCAGCTTAAATTGCTCATGTAGACGAACGATTTGCGCTTGATAGACGACCAATAGACAGCGGAGTGCTTTCAAGATCATGTCCGCATCAAGCTCACAGTAGGAACTTGCGAGGGATTGCCGCACGTCTGGACTGGATCGCTGGTCAAACTTGGCCAGAACTGTCGTCTCTGGGGTCCGGTGATGCAGCCAATCATCAGAGTGCATTATGTGTTGGCGCAGTTCGTCCATGAGCGTTTGAGAATAGAAGAGTTCTCCCCGCTTTGCACGCCTGTACGTCTCATGAGCTGCTGCAAGGCCCTTACTTATGGAAACATCAATCTCATCGGCCGGGACAGTGAACGCCAGATATCTGGAACGATTCGCGAGGTCGGCGACCATCTTCTCTGGATCGTGGAGAATGATCATCGGAAGCCGGTACCATGGTGACGCCATCAGTTTCGAAGCATCGAGATAAAATATATCGATCTTGTTGAAGGGCCTGAAATGAGAAACGCAGTGACGCGTCCCTGGCAGCCACTCGTTGAACAAAAAGCCGGGCCACTGCTTCGGAAAGTCCCGACGATGTTCCACGAACCAGCTATGACGCTCGGCACTCACGATAACGCGAAGATCGATATCTGAGTAAGCGTCCGAACTTTTGGCCGCTAGTGAGCCGGAAATAAATATACCAAGGACGTCGGGATCAGCTCTGAAGTGATCGCACGCCACCGAAATCAACTGGTCTCTAGCGACTGACAAAGCTGTGAGGTCCATGCTGGCCATACGGTAATCCTATCAAAATCGGTCATGTCCGCAACGGGCCAATGGCCGTCATGGCGCTGAAGCGCCATTTGCGGTTATTCGCTTGAGGCGATGCATTGCCCAACTTGGGACCGGAAGCTGCCGTGGCGACGATGCGTTAAAAAGTGGCGTTTGCAGCCTGATCCTGCCATTGAGCGTAAATAAGATCTTCTATAACAGGGCAACCGCATGAAAAAAGACGACGCAAGCCCAGCCGACTATCTCATTTTCCTGGGCCAAGTAGCAGCATTGCTGGATTCGGATTTCCTGCGTGAGGCAGAAACATTTGACTATGGGTGTTGAGTTGCAGCAGCATTTAACCCATTTTTCCATTTCCCGTTAGCCCACACGATCCGGTGTAGTGAATTGTTCAACAACAATCATATCCCGCGCAAGTGGATCACCACGAAACGGAAAAATGGATCAAACTCACGCGAAAAAGAACAGATACTCGGCTATAAATTCGGGCGCTTTGCGAATTCTCACTGTAAGTCACATGCCTCGGGCTCGAGTTTGTAGAATACCATACTGGAGATGAAACGATGTTCACCCACGTCATGATAGGCAGCAACGACCTAGAGCGATCAAGGGGCTTCTACGACGCCACCTTTGCCGCATTGGGCGGAGCGCCTGGCGAGATGGATGCGCGCGGCAGGCTGATCTATGTGCACCAAGACAATCGACTGATGATCACCCAACCGATCGACGGCAAGCCGGCCACCGTTGCCAATGGTGGGACAATCGGTATCGCCGCTCAAAGCCGCGAGCACGTTCTGGCGTGGCACGCCGCTGGTGTCGAGCATGGCGGCACGTCAATCGAGAGCCCGCCGAACGAGCGTCCGAACGGGGCCTTCGTCGCCTATCTTCGCGATCCGGACGGACACAAACTAACAGCACGGTCTAAGCCGACAAGGTAAGCCCGCGTCGACAGTGCTGCGTATTCTCACCACTGTTGTTGATTGATATTCCTGCATATCCCGGGCGACAGCAATGGTAGTCCGGAGACAGCGTCATATCAGGATTTATATTAGACCTTCAATTTGTCGTCGGATATCTCAATGCAAGCCGAACCTACGTTCCAGATTACCTACACCCTGACCGCGTGGGACTATGCCGCCATGGCGCGGGCGCTCACGCGTCGCCCTTGGCACCGAAGCATAGTTACGGTGGTTCTTTGGCTGTTTTCGGTCTGGTGTCTTCTGGTCTTCTTCACGGATCTCTACAATCCGCTGATCATGATCAATGCCGTCGCTGACAGTAGTTCCTGGCTTTGGCTACCTGCCGGCCTCGTCGTCGTGGTGCTTGTGTCGCTGGCCACGCACTGGCTTGCCTGGGGAGCATCGTTTCTGTCCTATCGGCAAATCGCGTCCGCGGACGCCACCATCACCATATCCTTCAACGATGATGCCATTCATGTGAAGTCAAACGTCGCAGATTCGACCGTTCCCTGGGCGAGTGTGAAACGCATCATTCGTGAGAAAGATTATCTTATGCTGCCGATATCAAAGCGGGAGGCTTTTATTCTACCCAGACGCAGCTTCGAAAATCAAAAGGGTTTTGAGGACGCCTTTTGCTATGCGAGCGTGCAAGTATCGGCAGGACGTGGAATCGAAACTCGAGGCAAATACTATTGCTTTCAATGAAGCGTCTCAAGGGCTTACTGCTGGGGAAATGCCTCGCAAGTTGACGGGGTGGCACTTGCGGCGCACGTTTTGTGCGGATGCCAAGGAGGAAGCCATGGTTCAGTCAATCGTTGAACTGCGAAATGTTGCGGGCACAGAGGCCGCGCTGGGATGGGCCGGGGGCCACACTGTGGTCGTGGACCGGCCTGACGGGAAGGCAGGGGGCAAGGGGCTGGGCTTCAATGGTGCGCAACTCCTTGGGTTGGCAATCGGGGGATGCTATTGCAATGATCTTCGGTATGCAGCTCACGAACTCGGGGTAGAGCTTGGGGAAATCGCTGTAACGGTCAGAATAGAACTAGAAGGATCACCTTTACTCGCGACAAGCGCTGTCCTGAGCGTGCGGTGCGAGACAAGCGATGGTTCGGACCCGAAACCGGTCATATCTCGCGCTTGGTCAGTCTGCACGTTGGCGAATTCACTCAACAATGGCGTCAAGACCACCTTGGAATTGTCATGAAGGCAACTCCCATTGAAGTTGGATCGGGTAGACCGCTCGAGTCCAATCAGGGCCAGTGCCCTCTATCGTTAGCGAAACGCTGCCCCCACTTGGTCTAGCGATCCAGCACTTCGAAATATCCGGCACCCACATCCGTGAGGAGTGAACGCGACTCCCTAAGCGGCACCTGCAACAGATCGTCCGAACAGGCGAATATGACGTGCGGCAGGCCCTTCAGAGTGAAAACAAGGTTGTCTTTGGTGAGATAGACGCCGAGATTGCTGCGAATGAGGTCGTCGATACCACATTCCTTCTCCGTCTCATCATCAGATCTGTCGCAGTTTTTGATGACGAACTGGATCAGGTCTTCGTTTGGTCCAAAGCTGAGCAGCGACAGGTCAGCCACCGTGGAAGGATCGACCACGGCCCCATCCCCGTTGGTTGCGACCCAGCCGCGAAGGAGGGTTTCGGGCACGAGCGCCTTACCGGTGTGGACATCGGCGAGACGGTGGTCGCCAAAATTACTAGGATGTGCACCACCACACCAATAGCTGCCATTTTCGGCGATGCCCATGAGGCGGGTTGTCAGATATTCAACCGCTACGGAACCGCCACCATCGTACCCCGTCGATCCTTCTCCATCCTGCCCAGACCAGCCGAAGCCCAGATAGGCTTTCGTCATGCACGAAAAAAAGCGGGGAGAGCGAACTGCAGGCGCTGTTGAGCAAGATAGCGGTTGAGTGGCGCCGGATCGACCTTCCCGATCGTCAGGACGACTGGATAGGAAAGCCCCGTGCGGCTGTCTTCGTCCATGCGGTAGGTATTGCCGCCGAAATCTTCAACGACGCCTTTTTTCAGCGGACGATCCATCTTCAGAAAATCATAGGGCAAGCTTTCTCTGGTCAGCACAGTCGGCTCGCCGGTCCCGGCTTGCGCATAGCTCGGATCAAGTGCGGCGAGCAGATCGGGCTCAGTGGGGGAGATAGGCCTCTCACCCTTCTTGACAAGTTTGACCAGCAACGTCTTGCCGGTCTCCTTGTCCCTCCACGTCCCGGAAAGAGCTCGGCCATCGTCGGTGGTCAAATTCCATTCCGAGGCGATCGGCGCGACGTCGATGACGTCACCATCAGCGGTTTTGCGGAGCGCTTTCGTACAGGGCTTTTCCTCGGCGAGCTGCAGAGCACCTGCGCTGGCGCTCTTCATGCCGTGCAACGGAATGTCACCGCCCTTGGCGAGATAGGCATAACGCCCCGCCCGAAGGCCATCGGAACCCGGTGATGTCAATTCAAGAATGATCGGCAGCGAGCCTATGGTGCCGGAGTAGGTAACCGCGTCAGCCGCCTGGGCGGCGAGAGCTCCGGCGAAATAGACAATCACAGTAGAATAGGAAACGCGCATGTATCGCCCAACAACCGGTAGAGACATTTCACTGCCTGGAACGATCCGAAAACGTCGAGGCCGCCGGTTTGAACCGGCGGTCTCGACGTTTTCTGATGCTCAGTCGGAATCGTCGGTTCCAGCTTAGGCGTCGTCGCCGTGCGTCTTGTTGGTAGCATTTCCGATGGAAGCAGCGAGCAGAGCTTGTGTCGGGTCGGCGCCCTTGAAACCTGCTTGCGCGAGGATTTCATCTAGGATGGGTTTCTGGGCTGTGAAGTTCAGGAGTTGGCTGCTGAGGTCTCCAACGGTGTTGCCCGCGGCACTGCCACCGCCCCCGTTGCCTGCCAGGGCGCCGGCTAACCCACCCGCACTAAAGATGCGGATATCGGAAATCTTCTCGATCGGCTTCATCGCCTGTTCGAGTGCTTGCGGAATGATCGCAACGCGCGCGCGTGCAAGCTCGAATTCGATGATGCTGGCCGAAAGTGCGTTGCGGGCTTCGTTGAGCGCCCGTTCCGCCTTCGCCTCTGCCTCGCCGAGTTCGATGACGCCGGTCGCCTTGATCTTGGCGGCCGCCGCGTCTGCCTCGGCCTGAATCTTGATCGCTGCAGCAAGGTTTTCCGCGGCCTGGCGCTCCGCTTCCGCCTTCACGGTGATGGCGGTGGCCTCCTGTTCGGCGTCCTTGCGGGCATCGAGCACGGCGATGCGCTTGGCGCGCTCGGCGATCTCGACTTCTCTGGCCGTGATGACCTGTTCCTCGGCAGTTGTGGCTGCCGCCTTGGCTTCGTCGGCCTTGGCGCGGGCTGCCTGTTCCTGCTCGCTCTTCTCCGCCACTGCGATCGCGGCATCAATACGGGCGGTTTCCGTGACCCGGCGGGCTTCGGCTTCCCGCTCGGCAATGCCGCGCTCAGCATCGATGCGCGCCGTTTCCTTCGCCTGACGCGCCTGGGAGTCGCGCTCGGCAATGCCCTTTTCCGTGTCGAGGCGGGCGGTTTCCTCACTGAGGCGTGCCAGTTGCTCGGCCTTGGCCGCTTCTGCGCGGGTCTCGGCAGTCTTGTTGGCGATATCGCGTTCCTGCGACAGTTCGGCATCGCGCTGCTCGCGCTCGATGGTGAGACGGCGCAGCGATGCCTCACGGTCCTTGGTCGCGATCTCGACCTCGTTGTCGCGCACGATCTGGTTACGCTCGCGCTTGCGCTCCTCGGTGATCTTGGTGAGCGCCGTGAGGCCTTCCGCGTCGAAACTGTTGTTCGGATTGAAATGCTTGATATCCGTCTGGTCGAGACGGGTCAGCGACACGGATTCCAATTCGAGGCCGTTCGACTGCAGGTCATGCGCGACGGCCGCCTGCACCGACTTGACGAACTCGGCGCGTTGCTCCTGCAGGTCGCGCAGCGACATGGTCGCGGCGACCGAGCGCAGGCCGTCGACGAATTTCGCCTCAACGAGCGCCTTCAGCGCGTCCGCGTCATTGGTGCGATCGCCGAGTGTCTGAGCGGCGAGTGCAATGTTTTCCGCGTCCGGCTTCACACGGACATAGAACTCCGCGGTGATATCGGCGCGCATGCGGTCCTTGGTGATCAGAGACTCGTTTTCCGCGCGCTTCACCTCAAGCCGGAGTGTGCTCAGCGACACCCAGGAATAGGAGTGGAAGATCGGCAAGATGATCGAGCCGCCATCGAGCACAACCTTCTTGCCACCGAGACCGGTGCGCACATAGGCCTTGTCGCGCGTGGCGCGCGTGTAGAGCGAGGTCATGATGATGCCGATGACGACGATCGCCGTCACGATGACCCCGGCAATAAGTCCTACAGAGAGGAAATCCATGGTCGTTTAGCCTCCGTTTTTGGAATGGTGCTCGTCGGTGAAAGCGGCCGGTGCGGGGATGGCCTTGAAAAGGCCGTTCGCCCCGTCGACGATCAGCGCGAGAGCACCCGTCTCGATGATGTGCCCCGGCGCAGCCTGGGCACGCAGCGTATGGATATTGTCGTAGCGGTCCTTGATCCGCACCGTGCCAGGATGGCCCTGGTCGAGCGGGCCGAGCGTCACGGTTCCGGTAAGCCCGATGAAATCGGCATGTTCCTGCACGCTGGTCTCGTCACGCGGAATGATGTGTGCAAGCCCGCGGCTCGACCAGCGAGTGACGGGAATGGCAAGTGCTAGCGCACCGGTTACCGCAGCATAAAGCGGCAGCGGCTCGCGGAACTGACCGATGAACGCCTGGATCGCGAAACCGGCGGCAGAAAAGGCCGAGAGCAGGATGACGGCGAGCACGAGGATCGGTACGCCACCGGCGTTCAGCCAGGACATCCATCCACCGAGCAGCCCGGATTCCGCGTCGCCCGGCCCGTTGAAATCAAGACCGTCGTCGAGCAGTCCGGAGGCAGATGCTCCCATTAGGACAGAAACGAGTTCGACAAAGCCGAGGCCTGCGACCGTCAAAAGTGCGATCCAGAAGGGGGCTGTGCCCGGCTGGACGATCGAATCCATCATCGCTCACCCTGTTTGAAGGCATTGAGGCGCGCCTCTATCGCCTTTTGACGTTGCAGACGGCCAAGTTCTTCGACCTCCGCTGCACCTTCCATAGTGGGCTTCGACGGAACCCCGGTGACACGCTCGACGGCCTGGAGGGCGTCGGCCAGGCGCTGGTCGTTGCGTTGGGAGGGCGTTGCGGCCTGCGGCACGGTGCGCTCGGCGCGTTTGGCGTCTTCCAGCCGCTTCGTCGCATCGGCGCGGGCGGACGCGATGCTTCGAAGTGTCGCTTCCGCTTCGGCAATCTCGGCGGCATTTTCCAGAATGGCCTTCGACAGCGCGCCGCGCTGGGCCTCCAGATCGATCTGAACGCCGGTGGCTGCGCGGGCAAGGTCTTCACGGCCGCTTTCCAGGCCGACCTTGATCTTCTCGTCGAGGTCGCGGAGTTCGGCGTCGAGATCCTCGGCCTTGGCCTTCAGCCTGTGGCCGGCCGCCATGGCGACACCGAACGCTACACGCGCCTCCTCGGCAATCGTGCCGATTTCACGGACGGCCTGCTGCGCCACCGCAACCGGGTTCGATGCCTCTGCGGCATCGACCGCATTGTTGACGACACCGGCGATGACGCGCCCGAGGCGGGCGAGAATACCTTCGTTGGACATGGAGGCCTCCTTCTTCGGGTGAACGCCGGCCTGGATGCCCGCGTAGAGACAGATGGATGATCCGGCAAAGACGAGCCTTGCCTCGGCAAAATCGGCCCAGCCTTCGCGATAGCCGTTGGACGCATAGGGCAGTACAATCCGGCCGGATAGCGTTGCGATGCTCACGCTGTCCGGGCCTTTGACCGCGAACAGCTTCGAGTCGAGCGGGATATCGGCGATGATCTCTCCGGGTTTGCGGCGGCCGTGATCGCGCAAAGCGAGTGTAGCAAGGCGGGAGGGAAGGCCCGTCGTCGACCGGATTTCCTCATAGGCCGCCTGATGCAGCGCCACGATATTGGCGCCCTGCGTCAGGTCGAGAATTGCCATCGCTTGCCGATAGGCGGCTAGCGTTTCTTCGAGCGCCCGCCGCGTGTCCGGCGTGGGCTGAAGGTCGAGCCGGAGACTGGATGTGAATCTTGCTGCCATGAGCAGAATATAAAGCACTTCTTTAGTGCTTTCAAGGGCAGAGACGAATTATGACCGCAGCCTTTGATGTCTCACCCACCGCTCGGCAAGCGCTTTGAGGTTAACTGGCGACGTGAAGGAGCCATCGGTGATTTCCGGTAGGGTCGGGTTGCTTATAGCCAACCCTGAAGGACTTCACCGATGGCCGACGACATGATGAGCCGGTCCAAATCTTCTAGGCGTGACACGTCGCCGACGACTGTTGTTACGTTTTTCCCGATAAGCGCTGCGGCCTCCCGTAGGGCTTTCTCGCGTCGTCCGATTATCACGACCTGCGCGCCTTCTTCCACGAACCGCTTGGCCGTGGCCAAGCCGATCCCGCTGCTTCCGCCCGTGATGACTGCGATTTTACCGTCGAGTGCGTTCATAATCTTTTGTCCTTTGTTGTGGGTGAGTTCGGCACGGAACCGTGCCGGTGTTAAAGTTGGGCGAGGCCGCCATCGACGGCGACTTCGCTGGCGGTCATGAAACTGCTGTCATTCGACGCAAGGAAGGCGGCAGCGGCAGCGATCTCCGCCGGATCGGCCATGCGCTGAAGCGGGGTCATCGCGCCGTAGGCCTTCTGGCCCTCCTCTCCGAGCGCTTCCTTCGCAAGTTCGGTCGCTGTCGCTCCGGGCGACAGCACGTTCACCCGGATACCGGTACCCTTCAGATCCTCCGCCCAGGTCCGGGCGAGGTTGCGCACGGCTGCCTTGCTGGCGCTGTAGGCTGTGAAACCGGGGGCTCCCGTGGTGCCTGCGCTCGATCCCGTCAGGATGATCGAAGCGCCGGCACCCATCAGTGGTAGCGCCTTCTGGATCGTGAAGATCGTGCCCTTCACATTGGTGTCGAAGGTGTCGTCGATGTGCTTGGCGGTGATCTGGCCGAGAGGAAGCGGGCTTCCTGCCCCGGCATTGGCGAAGACGATGTCGAGGCTCCCGCGCTCGGATTTCACTGTCGCGTAGAGCCGATCCAGATCGGCCTCATCCGAGACCGAGCCCTTCACCGCGCGGGCACTGGGTCCAAGCTCGCTAACGGCCGCATCGAGTGCCTGCTGCCGACGGCCGTAAATGAAGACGAAGGCACCTTCTTCGATGAAACGTCTTGCAGCCGCGAGGCCTATGCCGGTGGCGCCGCCCGTGATCACGGCGGTCTTTCCATTTAATCTGGTCATGTAATGCACTCCTTGTGTCGCATCTCGGGTATCGCTGTGCGGAGGTATCCTCCGACAACCCCGATATGGGTTCTCCAGCGTTCGGCGGTGAGTGCGCAATCGCGCGCATCCGTGGTGCGAAAACGATCCACTTCGGGACTGAATGCAGAAACGAAGATGCGCAATCTCGCACCGATAGGGTATACTGACCGTCGAAAGCCGCCCCATGCGGCGCGGAAATGGATCATGATCGACTGGGATGACGTTCGCTATTTTCTTGCCGTCGCGCGTGGCGGCTCAGTGCGGGCTGCCGCAAAGACACTTGGCGTGAACCACGCGACCGTGATTCGGCGCATTGCTCAGCTCGAGGTGCACCTCGGGGCGCAGATGTTCGAGAAGCTGCCTTCGGGCTATCGCCTGACGGTCGCGGGCGAGGAGGTTCTCGAATTCGCGAACCAGATGGAAGCCTCGTCGCACCAACTGGAAACGCGCGTTCTCGGGCGTGATCAGAGCGTACGCGGGCTTCTGCGGGTGAGCCTGCCTCCGTTCCTTGCGACGCACCTGCTCATGCCGGATATCGCGGATTTCACGCGTCTGCATCCGGACATCGAGATGGAACTCGTATCGACTGGTGAGGTCGTCAATTTGACCAATCGGGAGGCGGATGTGGCGATCCGGATGGTCGCCGATCGCAAAACCCTGCCACTCAATCTTCACGCCCTGAAAGGACCCGAGCTGTTCGCGGGTATCTATATGTCGTGCGATAGACTAGCTGGGTGGCGCGCGGGTGCGTCGGACCCAGTCCGGCCTATCGTTCTCAGCGATCAAACTCTTCCCGCCTGGGCCGGCGAAGGGGAGGTTCGTGCTACAGGCGTTCCGTTCCGGACGCCGGACGCTGACGCGCAGATCGCTGCAACAAGGCAAGGGATCGGAATGACCAGACTGCCCTGTTTCGTCGGAGATGCGGATCAGCTGCTGGCGAGAGTTCCGGGCATCGGTCTGAAATCATCCGCGACGATCTGGCTTCTCACGCAAGGAGAGACACGCAAGACGAAGCGCGTGCGGCTGTTTACGGAGTTCATATCCCACCGGCTCGCTGCCTACGCTCCGCTTCTCGCTGGGCGATCCATATCGCGCAAATGACGTTCGGTGCCATGTGCTTGAAGTGGCTCCAGAAAAGGGTACTTTGCAAATAAGAACTTTCCTTTCATCCAGGATGGTTCGCTGCATCGAAGCCGGGCGACTTGTCCTGCTGTCAAATATGGCTCGTATTGCTCACACAGACATTCATGGCCGCCAGGAGCCACCGCCCGGTCCAGCCGAAAAGGCAGAGCTGGTCAAAAAAGCTTGCCGCATTGGACGACATCCTCGGTACCAAGCGGTTTTGGCGGTGAAGGGCGGTCTATTGCCAAACATTAGCCGTCCTTTGCGCGTCAGTTAGGGGCGGCACAATTAAATGCCCAAGGAGGCGATCATGACCAAATACGCGCTCTACGTTCCGCTTGAAGCAAAGCCTGGAAAAGAACAGGAGGTCGCCGACTTTCTGCGATCAGCCCTACCCCTCGTCAACTCCGAGCCTGCTACGATTTCCTGGTATGCGATACAGGAAGGCCCGAGCTCGTTCGCGATCTTTGATACGTTCGATGATGAGGATGGCAGAGATGTTCACTTGAATGGCCAGGTTGCCGCGGCGCTGATGGCAAAGGCCGAAGCAGGGGACCTGTTTGCCAAGCCACCGCAAATCCACAAGCTATCTATCCTCGCTGACAAGCGGGCGTAAACCTAGCGCGATCGGAACGATGCTTCTGGAGATAAACTGACGCATTTCGAGCTGCCGAGTGACCGACGGGATCGAAGCGGACGCGTCGTAAGTCGTGTCCGATTTTCGTGCAAAGACTATTGCAAATTAGCCTCGATAGCGCGTCCGACAATGGTTAACTGAAGTGTCGGTTGCCCGCCGATAAAGCTCTCTTCAACCAGCTCCATCATTCCAGGCGCTCGACCAGCTTTTCGGACAGCCGTTTGTCGCCAACCGACGCGGTCAGCAAGATCAACGATACCGATCGGCCCCAGGCGCTCGATCATAACCAGCAGCGGAAACAACGCGCGGTCCAGCGCGATCCCCACCTCCCGGACCATATGTCCATCACGCTACGGCGGCCGGTTCATCGCACTGACGATGTCGAGCAGCGCGCCGTGCAAATCGCGTAATGACGCGGAATCGAGTGTATTTTGAACATTTTTTCTTGGCGGCATTGGTAATTTCCACGTCGGCATTGGTCTCTTGAGGGGAAGGTGCAGTTCGTTGCTGCCTGCCTCGAACCGGGAGCGATCATCTCTGAGGTTGCGCGTGATGCTGGGGTTCACGTTAGCCAGCTCTTCGTTGGCGCAAAAAGCTCTGCAGGATCGAGAAGCCGAACATCGAGACGGCAACACCTTGGTGCCGGTGATCGTTGCCGAAACCGCGCTGGCCGTCCCTGCTGTACAACCGGGACTGCCCCGACGTCCCCATTCTCGTCGGAAGCGAAGCGATGTAACGATCGAACTTGGACGTGGCCGCAGTATCCGCGTTGATAGCGACATCGATACCGAAGCGCTTGCACGTATTCTCGACTGCGTGATGGGGCTCAGATGATCCCGCTCCCTGCTGGGGTGAGGGCGCTACTTACGCCGGCGAAAATCCGTTTTCGCAAAGATCCCGCAGCTCCCCCGGAGCGAGATGATCAAGCGAAAGCTCCGGCAGCAGGTCATTGTCAGCTTCCAGGTTGCGCGCGACCGACGCGGTGAAGATGCGAATACCGGCTTCATGGAGGATGGCAGGACGGTTGACGATGCGGCCAAGAAGGGCCGTCGGTAAAAGACCAAAGGGCACATCCTCGAAGATGTAGCGGCTGTCGATGGAGGAAGGTCCCATCCCGCCTCGTCCCTCGCGATGCATCTGCTGGTTCATTTCCGACACAGAGGCGAGGGGTACATGAAAGGAGAGAGAAAAGTGCTCTCGGACCGTCTTCACCCCAAGGCCAAAGCTCTCCGCGATTGAGAGTCGCTCGGCGTCGAGCGCTTCGATCAACTGCCCGACCGCCAGGGTCACATGCTCACCCTGTCCCCAGCTCTCTGCCTTTTCCATCCGTGTCAGATTGAGCAATGCGATCCCGAGGTGATTTTGCGGATTGAGGTTTGAGAGCGCGATAGCGAGCAAACCGTCGCGTTCGACGAAACGATCACCGAAGAGTTCAGTGCACAGGCTATGACCCTCCTGAGCTGCAGACTTCGGCAAGGTGGCAAAGTCCACCTTCTGGCGAATGGTGTTCACAACGACGCTGTGCCCGTCCGGCTGACGGCGCGCCGTCAGAAGCGTCGTCCCCCAGGCGATGATCGGCAAATGGAGCTGTCGCTCGGCGAGCCGCTTCGACAGATAAAGCGCTCCAAAGGAGCTATGGGAACTGATGATGACAGGCAGGCCCGATCGTAGATACGGCAGCGCTGCATCGATGGCCGCGCGATGCCCGTTGGCTGGCATGGCAATGATGACGGCATCCGCATCCGAAATGGCGGCCTCACAGCTTGCTGCGACCTCAACGGGGCCGACGAAGTCCAAAGCCCCCGTGGCGGTGAGCGGTTCGCCTTGCGACAATGGCTTGCCGCTGCGGCCGGAGGGTGACCACAGCGACGGGCTATGTCCCGCTTCGGCGAGAAAAGCCGCCACGCCGTAGGCAATCGATCCCGCACCGAGAATGGCTATCCGCATGTCATCTATCCTTTCGGTTGTAGGAGTGGGCATGGCCCCACCCTCTGGTCACTACCCTTCGCGCAACTCACAAACCGGTTCTGAACTTTGCCTGCCGATCGTTGCGCAAATGCATCATCTTGTCTCGACCGCCACAGCCGCTTGCTCGGGTGCTCTGCCTGTTTAATTCGCGCGTCCCTGCCTAACCCCTCAGCAGATATGACTGCTTCGAGTAAAAGCGTCTGCTGCATTAGCAAAAGCCAAGGCTAGAAGCTCAGTTTTCTGCACAGTTCGAAGTCAGCGAGCCATATTTTTCATCTTCTGCCCGTCGAACGAAAAATTCTCTTTTGTCACTAGCAGACATCATGCGTTTAATGCACATTAAATTTGTCATAATGCAAAGGATGCATGATAGCGATGGAGATACGCGAGTTAGAGGCGTTTCTGGCGGTGATGTCCGCAGGCAGCATTACCGGTGCTGCGCGCCTCCTTGACCGTTCGCAATCTCAGGTGACGCGCCTCATTCAGGATCTCGAGACATCGCTTGGATTTCCGCTGTTCGATCGCAATGGCCCGCGTATTACGCCGAGTGACAAGGGGGTGGCTTTCCACGCCGAAGCGGAGCGCTTCATCAGCGGCATCGAGCATCTGCGCAACCGTGCCCAACGCATCAGTCTCAAGGAGCCTGAGCCGGTCGAGATCGCGGCGACCCCTGCTTTTGCCACCGGAATGGTGCCACTCGCGCTTGCGGAGTTACCCGAAGCCCTTCTGCCGCACACGGTTTTTTTAAGAAGCATGCCGGCCGAGGCTGCGGTCCAGGCGGTGCTAGGCCGTACCGCAGATTTCTGTGTGACATCGCTTCCGGCTGAGCAACCGGGTCTCGAGGCGCATGGCTATTTCCAGGGCCGCTGTGCGGCGGTCTTGTCCGTCAACGATCCGCTGGCCGCCAAGGATGTCGTTTCTATTAGCGACCTTGCCGACCAGACGATCATTACGCTTGCAAACCCATTCCGGTTGCGTCGTCGCGTCGACAAGGCGCTGCAGGAGGCAAATGTCCGTGCACGGCGGATCATCGCCACGAGTGCGGCGATGAGTGCGGTACAGGTCGCGTCGACCGGTATGGGAATTGCGATCGTTGAACCGGCTACCGCTTACGGTCCCTTGACCGCGGGCGTGACTGTCCGACCGCTCGACGTCGACATTCCGTTTCTCTGGGGAATTTTCTCGGCAACAGCGCGCCCGCTGTCGGCCACCGCCCAGGAGCTGATCCAGTTGATTATCCGTGTCGCCTCGGCACGCATGCCCGATTTCACCGCTCACGATCCCCGCACGTCAGGACGTCTTGCGGATGTCACCTATGGGGGAACCGTCGAAGGAGACGTTCCCTAAATCATAATGTCTCTGCCTCATCGACGCCATCAAAAAACAACAAAGGAGAGTGCCATGAAAGAGTTTAATGCGACCCGCCGTTCCACCCTTAAACTGCTCGCCGCCGGCTCCGGCATCCTTGCGGCGCCCAGCCTGATGCGCTCCGCCCACGCGCAAGGCAAGGTCGTAAACATCACGACATATGACAAGTTCGTGCCGCAGTCTTTCATCGATCAGTTTCAAAAGGACACGGGGATCGAGATCCGCATCCGTCTGACAGACGACCAGGGCAAGCAATACAACATCCTGACGGCCGAAGGCGCCACACCATCGACCGATATCGTGACGGTAACCGGCCACCGGCTCTCCCAGTTCATCGGTTCCAACCTCCTCACGCCGCTTGACACCGGCCGACTGAAGAATTGGGACAAGTTGGCTGCAGCCTACAAAGGCGCGCCGCAGCTTACCATCAACGGCTCCACCTACGGCGTTCCGCTTTTGGCGGGCTTTGAAGGTCTGGCCCGCAATACGGAGTACACCAAGCCTTCCGACAGCTGGGGCACGATGTTCGACGATGAATACAAGGGTCTGACGTCCTACATCATTTCGGACTTCCTTTCGCTGACCATGCTCTATCAAGGCAATGACGGCGATTATGTCACCTACGAGGGCAAGGAAGCCGTTGCCCAGGACGCCACCAACAAGGCGCGCGACTTCCTGATCAGGCAAAAGGACAAGGTCCGCAAATACTATGATGCGGGCTCCGAGGTTCAGCAGATGTTCCTGAACGAGGACATCTACGTCGCGCAGGCCTGGTCCGGCCCGACAGCCAAGCTGATCATGGACGGCCACCCCATCGAGCTGTCGGTTCCGAAGGAAGGCACCTACGGGTTTCTCTACTCCTTCAACGTGGTGAAGAACGGTCCGAATGCGGATGCTGCCTATGCCTTCCTCGACGCTATCCTCGCCTCACCGGAAATCGGGGCTGCCATGGTTCGGCAGTCGGGCTTTGCCTCAGCCTTTGATGGCGTTGAAAAGCTGCTGAACGATCGCGAACGGGCCGCCATGGCCCTTCCACAGGACCAGATGGAGCGCATCAAGTTCTTCAGCTCGGTCAACCGGGCCATGAAGAACGCGATGATCGACAAGGCAGCTGCCGAAATCAAGGCTGCCTGAGTTACCGTTGCGATGCGACGCGAACCCGACCGGTACCGGGTTCGCAGACCCCAATAAAAAGCTTGTCCAGAGCTGGGAACGATCATGGTGAACACGACAATGACTGAACTGCGAGAGGAAAGCGCGCCAGCCCCGGCGCATTATTCCGGATGGATTGGCAAGGTGACAGGCTCAACCCTTTACCGAACCACCATAGGCCGGCTGGCGGACAGTCGGCATGCGCGCCTCGCACTCCTTGCCGGGATACCCGTGATATGGCTTTTCGTCCTGCATGTCGGGCCGATCCTGCAAATGGCCAATATCAGTTTCACGGACAACTATCCGCCTCAACCGAACGATGCCACGCGCTATACGCTCGCCAACTATGCCCTGTTCTTCTCGGATTCGATTTACGTGCTGCCCTTCATACGCAGCCTCGTATTTGCAGCCGTCGTTACCGTGTCGACCCTGGTGATCGTTTATCCGGTTGCCTATTACGTGGCGAAGGTGCTCCAGCCGAAGCAGCGTATGCGCGCTCTGCTGCTCCTGCTCATCCCGTTCTGGGCCGGAGAACTGATCCGTACCTTCTCGGTCATCATGCTGCTGGCCAATCGGGGAGCCGTCAACGTCCTGTTGCGCGAGATCGGCGTCATCGATCGGCCTATCCCGATGCTCTACACGTCCTTCTCGCTGAGCTTCGGCGTTATCTACCTCTTGGCGCTCTACATGCTGCTCCCACTCTATTCAGCCATAGAAAAGATCCCGGTACAGCTGGTGCATGCCGCTGCGGATCTTGGCGCAAGCCCTTTCCAACGCTTCCGCCGCGTTATCCTGCCGCTGTCGAAAGACGGTATCGTGTCCGGCTGCAGCCTGGTTTACCTCACGGCCGTCGGTGTCTTCGCGGCTCCTCTGCTGCTTGGTGGCCCGAACGCCGTCATCTTTCCGGAGGTGATCGCGACGCTCTTCCACTCCTCCAACGACAAATGGCCGGAAGGCGCTGCCTTCGCCATGCTGATGCTCGCCGTATCGCTGACAACGGTTGGTCTCTTCATGCGCGTCGTTGGCGGTCGCTCTGTCCGGCTGATGTAGGAGATGACGATGCGGTCCCCCTTAAACGACCTTCCGAAAACGGCACTTGGTGCCTGTTATGCCATTTTCGTTATCTATCTGCTTTTGCCGCTGGCCCTGATGATGGCGATGAGCTTCAAGGACGCGAACTTCATCGCCTTTCCGATCAGTAACTGGACCCTGGACTGGTACGGCAAAGTGCTGCAGGACAAGCAGTTCATTGAAGCTTCGGTGTATTCGGCGGGCATTGCGCTTGCCACCACGATCGGAGCGACCGTCATCGGTGTGTGGATTGCCCTGCTGATTTCAACCGAAGGCATCCGCGGCAAGGCCATTCTCTTTGCGCTCGCCTGCCTGCCTGCCGTCGTTCCCGGCCTGATCAACGCCATCTCGATGCGGATATTCATCCGGATGGTCGATATCCCCACGGGCACCTTCGCCATCATTCTGTCCCACACCGTACACGCGGTGCCGTTTGTCGTGATCATGGTGCTGACGCGCCTGCGTTCCATGCCTGCCAATCTCGTCGATGCTGCAAGAGACCTCGGGGCGGACGCATTTGTCGCCTTCATGCGCGTCACGGTCCCCTACATCCTGCCGGCGCTGATCGGCGGCATGATCTTCTGCGTTCTGACCAGTATCGACGATTTCGTGCGCACCTTCTTCCTGGGCGGATACAAGCCGACGCTACCGATGCTCATCTTCGCCAAAGTCCAGGGTGGCATGTCACCCGAGATCAATGCGATGGCGACCATCGTTCTCATCGTCACCGCCGCCATCGGCCTTTATGCCGAGCACTTCACCCGCCGTTCGAGGAGCTGAGTTATGCAGCCGGTTGTTCATTTTAAAAACGTCAACAAGTCTTACGGCGCTTCCCTTGCTGTCGACGATCTAGACCTGGAGGTCGCGCCGGGCCAATTCGTTACCCTGCTTGGCCCCTCCGGTTGCGGCAAATCCACGACACTGAGAATGTTGGGCGGGTTCGAAACGCCGTCCTCCGGCGAGATTTACCTTGACGGGCAGCCGATCTCGCATCTGCCGCCCAACAGGCGAAACGTCAATATCGTCTTTCAGGACTATGCCCTGTTTCCGCACCTGTCAGTCCAGCGCAACATTGCTTTCGGACTTGAACTGAAGGGGCTGGATTCGGCGTCCATCCACCGCCGGGTCATGGAACTCCTCGGTCTCGTCAAGCTGCAGGATTTTGCCGGACGCATGCCTGAACAATTGTCGGGTGGTCAGCGCCAGCGCGTCGCCCTCATGCGGGCACTGGCGCCGGACCCGAATGTCTTGTTGCTCGACGAGCCGCTATCGGCACTCGACGCCAAGCTGCGTCATGAGATGCAGATCGAGTTGAAGTCGATCCAGCAGACGACCGGCAAAACCTTCATCTTCGTCACCCATGACCAGGAAGAGGCGCTGACCATGTCTGACGTCGTGGTGGTGATGAACAAGGGGCGGATCGAGCAGATGGGAGCGCCTGATGATCTCTATGCACGCCCCCGCAGCCGCTTCGTCGCCGACTTTATTGGTCAGAGCAACTTTCTCGATGGCCGTTTGGTGTCTGCCGAGAGCGGGGTCGCTACGGTCGACTGGCAGGGTAGTTTGATCCGGGCGGATCTTAACGGCCACCATCACGCCATTGGCAGCCACGTCACGATTGCGCTGCGTCCGGAGGCTCTGTTCTGTCTGCCCGAGCAGCCGAGTGATCGTTTTGCCCTCAAGGGCCAGATCGAGCGGCGCGTGTTCAAGGGCGCACATACCACGTTGACGATCCGCCTCGATAACGGCGCACTCCTGTCGGCCCAGCTCGATCCGGTGGCGCTCTCGCATCTTGATGGCGAGACGGTCTGGATGGGTTGGCGCGATCGCGACGCCGTTGTCCTGGCCGATTAATCCTCATCCCGTCGGTTCTCAGGACCCGACGGGCAACAATATATTTCAGGAGACCACCTGATGACTTTGGAACAGCAAGACCGAACGGAGCAGCAACTCGCGGCGCTCAATGCGCAGGTGAGGCAGGATCTGTGCTACCTCAACTATCCTGCAGCGAACTGGTCGAAACCGGTCTCGACCTCAGACGGTCAGCTTGTCAGCGATGTCGTGATCATCGGCGGCGGCATGTGCGGCCTCGTTGCCTGGCATGCCCTGACACGGGCAGGGATCGCCAATATACGGATTGTGGACCGCGCCGCAAAAGGTGAGGAGGGCCCCTGGGTGACTTACGCGCGCATGGAAACCCTGCGCTCGCCCAAGAACCTGCTCGGACCGGCCCTCGGCATGGCGTCGCTCACCTTCAGGGCTTGGTACACCGCCCGCTTTGGCAAAGAGGCCTGGGAAGAACTCTTCCGCATCCCGCGACCCATGTGGATGGAATATCTGAGCTGGTACCGGCAGGTGATGGAAATCCCGGTTGAAAACAATATCCACGTCACCCGCGTCATCCCGCGGCTCGATGGGCTTCTGGAGCTGGAGATCGAGGGTGGGAAGGCTGACCCGATCATCACCCGGAAAATAGTGATGGCAACAGGGCGCGATGGTCTTGGAGAACCGACGATCCCGGATTTTGTGAAGGGCATGCCGCGCCACGTCAGCTGGGCGCATTCCGCCGATATGATTGATTTTCAGCGTCTGAAGGGAAAACGCGTCGTTGTCATCGGGGTAGGGGCGTCCGCCGTGGACAATGCCGCCGAAGCGCTGGAGCAGGGGGCCGGTGAGGTGCGTCTCCTTGCCAGACGCAAGACAATGCCGACAATCAACAAGTTGATGGGCATCGGATCCTATGGCGTCACCGCCGGCTTCGCGAAAATTGACCCTGAGTGGCGCTGGCGTCTCATGGATTATTCCGTCAAGCAGCAGACACCGGCCCCGCACAACTCGACGCTGAGGGTGAGCCGACATTCCAACGCCTATTTCCATTTCGACTGCGGTATCCAATCGATGAAGGAAGAGGGCGGCGAGGTCGTCATCACGACAATCAACGGTCGCGTCTTTCGGACCGATTTCGTGATTTTGGGAACGGGATTCTCAATCGACCCCGTCAGTCGTCCCGAACTCGAAATGTTCAATGGGCAGATCGCCTGCTGGGAGGACCGCTACACACCGCCAGCAGGTGAGGAAAACCCCGGTCTTGGCCGGTTTCCCTGGCTGCAAGACGACTTCTCCTTCACCGAGAAAGAGCCGGGTGGTGCCCCTTGGCTGCAGCACATCCATTGTTTCAATTACGGTTCATCGGTCAGTCTGGGCAAAGTCAGCGGCGATATTCCGGCCATCAGCGAAGGTGCGCTCTGGCTCGCGCGAGGTATCGCCGCTTCGCTGTTCATCGCCGACATCGATCATCACTGGGAAGCGCTGAAGGCTTACGAAAAGCCTGAACTCGATGGGTCCGAATGGACCGATGCGGATGCCGACCCCACCATGCAGAAGACAGCCTGAGGTTAAGGCGATGAGCAGAAAAACCGTTTATTATTACCATGCGCTCAGTTCGCCCTGGGCCTATCTGGGCGGGCCACAGTTTAAGGCGCTGGTCGAAAAGCACGATCTTGATGTCGTCGTCCGCCCCACCCGCATCGTCACCGAAAACGGTGGCGTTCCACTTCGTTCCAGACCCCAGCCGCGGCAGGACTACCACGCCGTCGAACTGGACCGCTGGCGCAAGCGTCTGGGCATGCCGTTGGTGCTGAAGCCGAGATATTATCCGACCAACAACGAGTTTTCCGCGCGCATGGTGATTGCGGCCGACAGGCAGGGTTTGCCTGCACTGGAACTCAGTCATGCGCTTCTGCGCGCCCTATGGGCGGAGGAGCAGGACGTGACTGATCCGGACGTTCGCATTGCCGTGGCAAACAGCCTGGGTCTTGATGGTCGTGCGCTACGTGCGCTCGAAGACACGCCCGAGATCATGGCGGCCTGGCATGACAGCCACGCCGAAGCGCAGGCGCGTGGTGTCTTTGGAACTCCCACCTGGATTTATCGCGACACGCTCTATTGGGGGCAGGACCGCCTGACCTTTCTGGATGACGCTCTTTCCGAGGATTGAAAAACAATGACAGCTACACCTCCAGAAGACGTGATCGACCGCGTCCTCGGCCTTGATTCCAACTCCGATCTGCTGAAACTCCGCGAGCGACGTTCGAAGCTTAAACACCTGACGCAGACCAGCTATCTTGCAGCTTTGAAGCCAGCAGAGCCACGCAACTTTTCCTACGCCTTGCGGGCGGCCCTTGCCGCGCGTATGTCCGCTTTGTGGAAGGCGAAAGAACTCCATGCGCACTACATTGAGCGGCTTGCCGAGGAGGAGGGAGGCTCCGACCAAGCGTCAGTCGTTGATCCGTCATCGGTCCTTCAGCACACGGATTCCCGCCTGCAAGCCATTCTAAATCACGTTGATCTCGTGACCCTTACGCCGAAGAATGCGACCCGGGAAAACATTGAGAAACTCTACGCCGTTGGCCTCGACGACCGTGATATCGTCACGCTCGCAGGCCTTATTGCCTATGTGAATTATCAGGTGCTGGTCGTCGCCGGCCTCAAGATGATGAGGGACAATTGATATGTCACAGCCTGTCCATGAATTCACCCTCGATGCGCTTGACTGGCATCCCTACGTTAATCCTGTCGATCTCGCAACGGCGACGCCCGAGCAATTGTCGGCCCTGAAGGTCACCCCTTCCAATACCAAGGTATCGGCCTATGTCCTGGTGCTCGCCAATGAGGCGGAGGCGTTGAACGAGCGCACCCCGCTCTTCAACGATATCATGTATAGTAACGGCGGATTATCACGTGGTGGGCGCGAGATCGGCGCGCTGGCGGCGTCCTTCGTCAATCACTGTATCTACTGCGCCGCAGTTCACGCCAACCGCTACATCCAGCTGGAGAAACGGCCCGAGGTCGTGGACGAGATATATAAGAACGGGCTGGATGCGGACCTTCCTGATTTCGAGCAGGCGCTGTTCAATTTCGGTGTCGATCTGACCGCACATCCAGACAATGTGGGGGTCTACCAATTTTATCACTTGCGGGAAATCGGCCTGGATGATCTTGAAATCCTCGACCTCATCCATTCCATCGCCATCTTCGGCTGGGCGAACCGGCTGATGCATACGTTGGGTGAACCACATCGGAAAGAATAAGTGAAGGCACCGGCGATCACGGGGACGGAAACAGCTGTCCGCCCATTCGGCGTCGCGCATCGCGATGTCCTCAAAATCGCGATACCGATGATGATCGCGTATCTGTCGACGCCGCTCGTCGGTCTGGTGGCGACTGGGGTCATTGCGCATATGCGAAACGAGGCGCTGGTGGGCGGCGTGGCGCTGGCCTCGGTTATCTTCGATGTCATCTTCGTGACCTTCAATTTCCTGCGCGGCGCCACGACCGGCTTTACGGCGCAGGCAATGGGCGCCGGCGACCGGGTGGGCGAACAGCGCATGTTGTTGAGCGGCCTCATCATCGCACTGGTGGCCGGTCTGTTGTTGTTGCTGCTCAAAGGTCCGATCGGCGCGCTTGGCATGAGCGTCATGGGCGCAGACGGGATTGTCGCCGAAGTCGCCTCGACCTATTTCCACTGGCGAATCTGGTCGGCCCCCTTTGTTCTCTTCAATTTCGTCGCCTTCGGCTGGCTTATTGGCCGCGGTGAGGCCATGTGGAGCATGATCCTCCAGACGCTGCTGAATGGCCTGAATGCCGCCCTCAGCGTTCACTGGGTCATAGGGCTGGGCTGGGGCGTGGAAGGTGTCGCGATCGCCACTCTGGTTGCAGAAGCTGTAACTGCTGTGGCAGGTGCGGCTTTAATTTTGGGCAAGACCGATCGCTCCGCCTGGCGGCTTCCTGATATACCGGCGATCAGACGATCCTTTGAAGTCAACGGCGACATGATGATCCGCTCGTTCGCATTGCTGATCGGCCTGTCCTTTTTTACGCGCCAGAGCGGCTTTCTCGGGATCGAGGTGCTTGCCGCCAACACTATTCTGTTGCGGTTCTATTTCTTCGGCGTCGCGTTCCTCGATGGTGTCGCTACAGCGGCAGAACAGCTTGCCGGCCGCGCCGTCGGCGCACATTATCGACCTGCCTTCGATCGCACGATCAAACTGACGACGCTCTGGGGGGTCATTTTCGCAGCGCTGGTTTCCTTGGCATTCCTGGCTGGCGGGGATTGGGTCATCGCGCTGACCGCGCCTACAGATATCGTTGCGAGACTGGCTGACAGTTATCTGATCTACGTCGTGGTTCTGCCTGTCGTCGGCATCATCGCTTTTCAGATGGACGGCGTCTATATCGGTTCCACGTGGTCCCGGCAAATGCGCAACCTGATGGTGGCATCGCTGATCATCTATTTCGCCGCCTGGGCGGTCCTGCAGCCTCTTTATGGCAACGATGGCCTATGGATTTCCCTGCTATTGTTTCAGGGCGCTCGAAGCATCGCCTTTCGGCTCATGCTTCCGAGGCTTGCGGCGGCAACGTTTCGGTAAAGAAGTGACGAAAGAATTGCCATGGGCGGTCAGCCGTTGGAGAAATGGCGAGCAGCTTTGATGAAGGCACTGACGGCAGCGGGTGGATTCTGCCTGCCGGGGTAATACAATGCCAATGGGATGTGAGAGGGTGTCCAGTCTTCAAGGACGCGCACGAGCCGGCCGGCCGCGATGTCATCACGAACATCCGGTTCCATAACATACCCAAGACCAATGCCCTTTTGAGTTGCTATTCTGGCAAGGCTCGGTTCGTCGAGAGTTATCGAACCCTTAACGTCGATCTGGACCGTGTTTCTACCCGAAACGCAAACACTCAGGATCGGGCTGCTGTCGCCCGTCGAGTTCGAGAAGCAGCAAAAAATCTAACCCGATGGTGTCTACGCAACTCGGGGGCTATTCATGTTGCATCGTCGTTCCTGCCATCCCGTTGATGGTAACCGGCCCATTTCCTCATCTATGGATAACATCCATCCTGCCTCGCGGACGACTACTCCGTTCATCCATCCGGCGTCCTCAATGGCTCACACTGCAAATGTACGGAAAGGACCGATGGAATATGAATGGCCCCAACATGGCGTGGGGTGCCTGACATCAACGCTCGAAGCGATGATCTCAGGTGGATTCGGCAAATGCATCTGCCTCGTTTTGAGTCGTGAAGGTGAATGTGATCAGTTCACTGTCATCGTTCTGGCGGATACCGATTGCGGTCACAATCAACCGAGCGATCTCATCCTTAGCTTCACTTCCTGACCGGTATGACCCCACCGCGTTATCGATGGCCGGGCCGAATATCTCGCTGATCACACCGAGGCGCATATTGTATTTCATGATGATATCCCGGTCCTCGATGATCGCCGCCTGTTCGGCCTTCGGAATGCCGGCATTATCCATTGCGGTTATCGTTGCATTTGTTGCAAGCTTGATCGGACCTTCTTCAAGCCACCGATCAACCATCTGATGAAACTGGCGCATTCGCGCAGCAGGGATTGTTCTCTGTACATTGATCGACATCCGAGTTCCTTTGTCAGCTTCCATGCAACTGCGGTCTTGCGCTTCGCGCCATTTGTGGTGATAGGTGATGCATTATCCTGATATTCAAAACGCGTGGAGAGTTCCAGATGGAGTTCACGCAAGATCAGTTCTTTCAGGCGGTTGCCCCCTGCAAAACTCCGAGGATCTGGATCGCTGGTATCGCCATCTGTGGCCAACGGAAGCTCTATCACCCGGCGTCACATCGTTCAAATGCCGGACGAGATCTCATAAATGAGCACAATAGGCCGATAGCAGATGTTGCTGGTCACAGGTTCTCAACGGTTATGCCCGCTGAGCGGTTTCTTGAAGTTTTACGCTGGGCAGTTTTGAACCTTACATCCTGCGCTCGCCACCCTTTAATGAGCTGGAGTGTTCGAAAACGGTCATGGCTTCACGCTGCTGCAAGACATGCCGGCTTTCGGCTAGTATCTCGCGATACCTCTGGATCTTGGCAGCTTTCATCCTGGATAAATCATCCTTCGAGAAATTTGCCTGCTGGACCGGAAAAGCCGCTTCGTTTTCCAGAAGGTCGAGCAAAAGATTTCGGATCACGGCGTTCTCCTCTCGAAGTTTCGCCAGCTCGATGGCCTTCCCACTCGACGCAAATCTCCGTGCGATAGCTTTGTCGATATCGTGTTCGGCAAGTAAAGTCCTGGCGGCGTAGTACCGACAAGCAAAGAATGTTGTGACAAGCGCGCATAGCGCGAAAAGAATGTAGATCATTCCGACCTCCAGGTTACCCTGAAAATCGATATTCCAAACGCGATTTTCAATACGCTAGTGAACCAGCAGGCCCAAAATGGCTTCGTCTCAATTAGGAGCGGATCGTAAAGGTGCCAGGTCGACCCCGATCGATAAGGCGACTATCAGAAGCTTCACTCTAATATAATTTGAATTCCTGTTACCTTGAAAGGTACGTTGCCTTCCTCACGGGATATGCGAAAGGCACACCATTTTCCAGGATAAAACCCTTGGTATACATGCAACTGCGCATCTCGGGAGAGCCATATGCGCCTCGATAGAAACCGACGTGGTCGTATGATGAGTAGTAGTCGAAACTGCATCTATCGAATGCTGCACGATAAGCGTCCTCGAGGACGGGGTCACCTGCCACTGGGACGGCACCGTAAAGATGCAATTGCGTCCGCGCTTCCGCGACTGCTGCCGTGAACGTGACGCTTAGAATCACACTTAAAGCCAGCTTGAGTTTCATGACCTGCCTCCAAACAAGTAATCGCAACGAGCAACGGAATTTTTGTCCGGTTTGTTCCCTTGGCTTGGGCCTATTTTCACGATCGCGGTGAGCCTTTGTCTCGTCACTACATGGTCGAAAGTGCATATCACTTTCTTTTACGCTCAGGGCCGACCGAGGAAGTGCCATCAGCTTCGCGCCTTCATTTCGGCCGTGAGGCGGTCAATATACCAGCCCGAAGCGGACATCTCAGGGTAGGTAATCGCGGAGCGGGAGAGATTCAAAGCATTACAAGCGAATTAACAATGGGTTCGGCGCCTTGCATCCCTTCAGGAGCGTCGATTTGGACATTGCGCCGTCGTCATGCGATGCAGCTCAAGAGCACTCTTTCCAGCAGCTTTCACAATGGAGATCGATGCAGAGTCTTCTGCGGTTCTGATCCTTCGCTACGCATTTTCAGACAGAAAGATCTGAATGTCGGTGGCGATAGAAAGTCCATCCCCCGGTAAGCGGCCAAGGAGTTTCGAGATTGTCTCGACGGCAAGTCGCGCCTCCAAGAGCGGTTTTTGGTCGATGACCGCGTTGATCTTCCTGGATTTCAGAAGCATTCGTCGATCAGGAGTGAGTTCGTGCGTGATGACCACCGTATCATCAATCCGCCCAAGGCGTTGAAGTGTGCTCACGATCGGCACCGCACCGGCGGACAGGTGATATATGCCGCGCAGGCCGGGATCGTCGCGGAACGCAATCTCCACCACTCTGCCTGCTTCCTCCTGGTTTTCCCCCGTCTCAAGAACCGCAGCAAGGCTGCACTCTGGATAGCGTTCGGTCAGGACGGCGCGAAAGCCTTCCTCTCTTTCCCGGTGGCCGGTGATGTCGCGCGACCCGGCGATCACGATCACCCGCCCGCCCTCCCGCAGGAAAAGTCCCATCAGGTCTCCGGCTACGCGGCCCGCTTGCCGATCATCCGGTCCAACGTAGGCAGCGCGTCCGCAATCCGTCAGGTCAGTCGCCAGGGTCACAACAGGCATCTTGCGGGACAGCACCGCTACGGCTTCCCTGACGCGAATATCGTCAGGGCTCGTGATGACGAGACCGTCGTATGAGCGACAATCGCGGACGGCTGCGGCAATAGCCGCGGGCTTGCGGGGATCAATGTGGTGGACGAAGAACTGCACATTCAGCGCTGTGTACATTCTCCCCGCTAGATCAATGCCTTCTCTCAACGCTGCATGAAATGGATTGACCGGAGGCTGCATGAGGACCGCGACGCGCAGGGCACGAGAGGGCGTCCGGTCTAACGCCCGATCAATACCAAGCGCGCGCGCCGTAGCCAGAACGAGGTCTTCTTTATCAGCGCGCACCCCTCCGCGGTTGTTCAAAACCCTATCGACTGTGGCAGTCGAGACGCCTGCTGCTTTCGCTACATCCGTAATGCTCACCTTTCGTGCAACCATCTGCCTCTCCACCGCTCATTCTGATGGAATCCCATCAAAATCGAACTTTGTAAACCGAATATCTCAAGCTACATCTCTGCGTCGAGGAGGGTCGCCCACAAGGTGAGCGGCGCCAGGGAAGGACCAGAACATCATGGATATTACAGTCACCACGGCACCGTGTTGCTGGGGCGTCGATGACGTGCGCAATCCGAACCTGCCCCCATGGGAGCTTGTGTTCGATGAGGTCAAGGCTGCCGGATACGGCGGAATGGAGCTTGGCCCCTATGGCTACGTGCCTCTGGACACCGACCTGGTTTCTTCGGCCTTAACGAGCCGAGGGCTCTATATCGTGGCCGGAACGATCTTCAATGACCTTGTCGCTTCGGAAAACCGCGACAGCCTTCTGCGACAGACCGACGAGATCTGCTCCCTGATCACCCGCCTGCCAAGGCCGCCCAAATCCGCAGGCCAGCGCTTTTCCGCGCCCTATCTGACCGTGATGGACTGGGGACACGACGAGCGCGATTATGCAGCTGGTCATTCCGACAGAGCGCCGCGGCTCGATGACGCCGCGTGGGCCGGCATGATGAACAACATACGGGCCATATCCGAGCTTGCCCGCGACAAATATGGTGTTCGTGCCACCATTCATCCGCATGCCGGTGGCTATATTGAATTCGAGGACGAGATTGCCCGTCTCGCCGCCGACATTCCACAGGAAGTCGCAGGCTTTTGCCTCGACACCGGCCATACCTGGTATGCCGGAATGGACCCTGTCGAAACTCTACGCAAGTACGCCGACCGCCTCGACTACATCCACTTCAAGGATATCGACAAGGCGGTTTTCGACCGCATCATGGGCGAACACATCCGTTTCTTCGAAGCTTGCGGGCAAGGCGTGATGTGCCCGATTGGAAACGGCTGCATCGACTATCCGGCAATCCGGGCTCTTCTCGATGAGCTTGGCTATGAAGGCTTCATCACGGTGGAGCAAGAGCGTGATCCTCGCAATGCCGGCGGTAGCCTCGCCGATGTGAAACTCAGCCGCGACTATCTCAAATCGGCTGGATTCTAACAATCCGGGACAGAAATTTATGATTTACGGAACTCGTCAAACGAAACGACCTCTTCGCTGGGCCATGGTGGGCGGCGGCCGCGGCAGCCAGATTGGCTACATTCACCGCAGTGCCGCGCTTCGTGATCGCTACTTCGATCTCGTTGCCGGCGCCTTCGATATCGATGCGGAACGTGGCCGTGCCTTCGGCGTGGAGCTGGGATTGGACGAGGCTCGATGCTACGCGGACTGGCGGACGCTTTTCGCGGAGGAAGCAAAGCGTCCAGATGGAATAGAGGCGGTATCGATCGCGACGCCCAACAACACCCATTACGAAATCACAAAGGCCGCCCTTGAAAGCGGATTGCATGTCGTGTGCGAAAAGCCGCTCTGCTTCACAGTCGCCGAAGCCGAGGATCTCAAACGTATCGCAGAGGAGCGCGGTCGTATTGTCGGCGTGACCTATGGCTATAGCGGGCATCAGGTGATCGAGCATGCACGGGAACTTGTGGCGGCAGGCGAACTGGGCGAAATCCGGCTCGTCAATCTTCAATTCGCTCATGGCTTCCACAACGAGGCTGTCGAACTCCAGAACCCAGCCACACGGTGGCGAGTAGATCCACGGTTCGCAGGACCAAGCTATGTGCTTGGCGATATCGGAACACATCCGCTCTATATTTCCGAGGTCATTCTACCTGATCTTCATATCAAGCGACTTCTTTGCGCCCGGCAAAGCTTCATCAAGACGCGCGCGCCGCTTGAGGACAACGCCATGACATTGATGGAATACGACAACGGGGCATTTGGCACGGTCTGGTCAAGCGCTATCAATGCGGGTTCCATGCACGGACAGAAGGTTCGCATCGTTGGCTCGAAGGCTTCGATCGAATGGTGGGACGAGCAGCCGAACCAGCTTCGATTTGAGATTCAAGGCGAACCAGTGCGCATCCTGGAGCGTGGCATGGGCTATCTGCATGCAAAGGCGCTTGCCGACGATCGTATTGGTGCAGGTCACCCGGAGGGTCTCTTCGAGGCGTGGGCGAACCTTTACGACCGCTTCGCCATCGCCATGGAAGCGCGCAACGAAAACGATGGCGAACGCCTTGCCAACCTTCGGTATCCGGGGGTCGAGGCAGGGGTGGAAGGCGTTCGTTGGGTAGAAAATTGCGTGCGGTCCGCCGACCTCGGCGGAGTCTGGGTTGATTATCAGTGATTGGATAACAGGGTACGATGGTCGTCTGATGGCTGGAACTGCACGTGCCAAGAACATCGGTTTGTCGATGGGCTTGTTCGACGACAACTTTCTGACCGTTCTGCGCAACGGCATGATCGACTACTCCAAGGAGCTTACGCGACGTAGGCAGCCTCTGGTTGCGGGCCACACCTCCATAGGCCCGCAACCGCTAAGACCGCGCCAGAAAGCGCAACCTCAACACATATTCACCCGGAGGCAGAAATGCGTATCGCAATAGACCCGTTCATGCATCGTCACTTGAGCCTTGAGGAACTGCCGCGCAAGGTGCGCGAGCTTGGCTACGACTGGATCGAGATGAGCCCACGCGCCGATTTTCTCGAATGGTTCAAGGCGCCGCGCGTGTTCCCGCAGCGCATGAAGGAGTTCAAGAAGGCGCTGGCGGCTGAGAACGTCAAGATCGCTTCGCTTCTCCCCATGTATCGTTGGGCATCGAACGATGAGACGGAGCGCAAGGCGGCCGTGAAGCACTGGAAGCGGGCTATTGAAATTGCCGTCGAGATGGAAATCGACACTATGAACTCCGAGTTCGGCCGTGGACCGCATCCCGACAAGGGAAGCTGCTATTGCTGCCACACGGGATCGATGATCGAGGCCTGCGAGGATGCCTGGTGGCGCTCGATGGAGGAGTTGGTGCCGGTGTTTGAACGTGAAAACATCCAGCTTAATATCGAACCGCATCCTGAAGACTGGTGCGAGACACTGCAGCCGGCTCTGGATATCATCAGAACTGTGAACTCAAAGAATGTGAAGTTCCTCTATTGCGCGCCGCACACATTCTACTTCGGCGATGATACCAAGGCGATGCTGCGCGAGGCAAAGGATGTTCTCGCTCACGTGCATGTCGGCGACACGTTCAATCACAAGGCAAGCTCCGGCCTGCGCTACATCCTGAACCCACCCGGAACGCAGGCTCGTGTGCATCAGCACCTGAATATTGGCCAGGGAGAGGTTCCGTGGGACGATTTCTTCGGCACTCTGGCGGAGATCGGTTTTGACGGGACCATGACGGCCTGCGTCTTCGCTTGGGAAGACAGGGCCGATCACTCCGGCAAGTTCATGCTGTCGGAGATGAACCGCTACATCGAGAAATATTGGCCCAAATAAGCGCGGACGCGCTTCACGCGCACCAGCAATATCATCGCGGATTTTGGCGCCGGCGCTAAACATGACAGATAGCGCGCGCCTTAGGTGGGAATGCCTTCAGCATCCGGCGTAAGATGGCAAGCTCGAGACCGCCGAGGGCCCGGTGAGGACTGGAAGCTCGGTGGTCTTCTCTGTCAGACCAGTCACGAGCTGTGAGATAAGCTGCCGGCTCAAACCCGACAGTTATAGCAATCTTCGCCTGCTAGAGGTTTCCGATCTGGCCACCTGGTATCGTGGCGGCTTGGCGCCACAAGCGGTTATAAGCAACATTGTCAGCGGCGATTTCCCCCGTCGTCATAGCGTAGCGTAGCCGCCTCGATCTTGCTGCCGTTGGCCGCGGCCCATGAACAAAGTGCTTCAAACGGCTCCCGCAGCGAGTGGCCCAGCGGCGTGATGGCATATTCCACGCCCACAGGCTGCGTTGGCAGGACGGTCCTTGTTACAAGGCCGTTCCGCTCGAGCCTCTTCAAAGCATCGGCCAAAGCCTTGTGTGTGATCCCGTCGAGCCGGCGCTTGATCTCGTTGAAGCGCGAGGGCCTGGGACAGATCACCGTCAAGATCAGGATTGTCCATTTGTCCGCGATCTTGTCGAGCACCGGGCGAACCCGCGCCATGTCGTTAAGGGCGCACTGAGAAAGTGCTTCAAGGTCAGTATACTCATCCATATCTAGGTTACTTCAGGTGCGTAATTGATACCAGATATATAACGTATATCATGGCGAGACCATCAATTGAAAGGATTTACGATGGCTCAAATGAGTAGCAAGGTTGCCCTGGTCGTCGGGGGTGCCAAGGGTATCGGCTTGGCAATTGCAGAGCGGCTTTCAGAGGAAGGGGCGAAGGTCTTCATCACCAGTCGTCGAAGCGAAGATGCCGAAAAGGCAGCAACGGCTATTGGTCATGGCGCGATCGGTATCGCCGCCGATGCCGCGATCCCCGAAGATATGGTGGCGACTGTCGAAAAAGTGCGAAAGGCACACGGCCGTATTGACGCGCTCGTCTTGAATGCAGGTCTTTCTGAGCCTGCGCAGATCGCCGAGATAACTCCTGAACATTTCGACCGCCACTTCGACGTCAACGTCCGCGGGATGGTCTTCGGCTTCCAGGCGGCTCTGCCTGCAATGACGGAAGGCGGGTCAGTCGTCCTTGTCGGATCCATTGCCGATAGTGGCGGCTACGCTTCCTACGGAACCTACGCTGCCACCAAGGCAGCCGTGCGTTCCTATGCCCGAACCTGGACGGCAGAGCTCGCATCCGTCGGTATCCGAGTCAACGTCGTTGCACCCGGCCCTACAGATACAGAAATGATGGCTGCGGTTCAGCCAGACATGCGCGCGGCCATTGTCGCTCCTATCCCGATGGGGCGGATGGCGCGGCCTTCCGAAGTGGCTGCAGCCGCCTTGTTCTTATTGAGCGATGACGCGAGTTACATCGCTGGTGCTGAATTGTGCGTCGACGGCGGCTTGCGGCAGGTCTGAGGTTAGGTCGAAACGATGTACCCGATCTGAGCAGGTCGGGTACAGCAAACGCTCGATGACAGACCGACTTTAATGTGAAGCCGTTCAACATCGAAAAAAGGTACCGAACACCGAGGACGATTATGTTAGCGCCTCGGTCTCGACCAGCCAGTGCATCTGCCGTGAAACGTCCTCTTCATTCGATGAAGAATGATAATTCGATCGGCGGATGACAGCTATGGGCCGAAGCCCGTCATGCGGACGAAGCGGTCATTCGATGACAGCTCTTCGGAACGTCTGAGGGTAATCAAGCACGAGACCGGCATCATCAACCTCAAGCTCTGCTGTGAAAGCGCGGAACAGGCCCTCATAGCGATAGCGCCGATTTGGCGTCAGGCAAGTGTAGCGCTGTTCTGCCCGCTGGGGCAGAAAATCACCGTCAATCTGATCTGGAAGCGGGACGTAGGCGACCACAATGTCGCTGCTTTCCTGCGCCTGAAGTTTCAGGCGCTTGATTGGAAGCGTGTTGGTCGCAGGTGTGATGCCGATGTCGACGTCGATGCAGCCAGTCAGATTCGGCAAGGGCCTGTTTCTGATCACGTCACGCCAGTTTCCGCGACCATCGGATTCTACGTGCAGGCTTGGGCCGCCGACATATACGACCCGAACCTCGCGCGTCTGAAAGTTGGTGTCGGTGAGAACATAGTAGTAACCGCCATACGCCCCGTGCCGAGTTCCAGCCACAACCCCTTCGAGAACAAGACCATCATCGCTTTCACTGTACAGGCAGTGCTCAAGCCCGTGACCTTCCCAGTCCTTCCAACGAACTACAGCCATCGACGTCCCTTCCCCAAATATGAGCGCAACATGAACATTATGGTGGGGATGAACGACCGTAAAGGACCGAGAAGCGTCTGCTGCTCAGCGCCAAAAGCGGCCGGCAGCCAGATCGGACTGAGCGAGGATGTGTATCGCGTTTGAATTCCATAGTGCGGTGGGCGTGCGGCTTTATGGTCCCGTGCGGAGTAAACCCATATCGATAAATAGCTGTAGCAAAAGCCCCAGGCAGGAAAGCTCGGGGCAGGTTCTGTTGTCGTTCACACTTGTGCGGCTCCCCCATCAACGAACATCTCGCTTCCTGTCACCGTCGGCACAAGATGCCGAGCGGCTCAACACGGTCCTGCTCGAGGGCGCAAAAGATACCGCGAAGAAATTGAACTTCCGTTTGGAGAATAGGTCGTCCTTCACTTCGAAAGCCAGGCGGTTAATTTGCTTCATATGATTCCGAGAGTTCGAGTCCGCTCAAGAGCTTAATTGGACACATTCATTGCGGCTCGCAAAGCATCGTTGATGCGATCTTGCCAGCCTGGACCGTCCGCCTGAAAATGCGAGAGGACATCGCTGTCGATCTTCAATGATACGAGCTCCTTGGTGTTGGGGATTGCAGGCCGTTCAACGGCTGGCGCTGCGACCTTCTTTGCCGGTTTGAACAGCGCCTCAGCTGCGTCTTTAGGATTGGACGGTCGTCGGGGTGTTGTCATGGCCAATTCCTCTTGTGTCGTGCGCTTGAATTGCGCAGTCGATCGGTTCGATGTCCTTCGTCTTAAAGGGCTTTTATTTCACGTCCAATAACCAAGGACGTGATCGTAAATATTCGCCGAGATAACCCCGTAGACCGGCGGTGACCTCGCCGTCGTCGCAATTGTGGACAAGCGGCGAGGAGAGGTATTGTATGCCTCGCCCAACAACTCGATTGCAATGCAGATTTTCGACCGATTGACGGAGCGCACCGCCGAGGGTCAACTGGTTGAAGGCTTGGCAACGAAGTGGGATCCGTTTCAGAAACGAAATGGCGTCAAGTCGCACGATGGCCAGCCCTTCACTTCTGATGATGTGATTTTCACGCTTGGTCGTGCTGGCAGCGTGCCGAACAGTCCCGGTGGCTTTGGCGGTTTCATGCGCAATCTTGCAAGCGTCGAGGCGGACGGCAACAATGCCGTCATCATCAACACAAAGGCACCAGCACCGACGCTTCCGGGCGATCTCGCAAATATTGCCATTGTGTCACGCCACGCGGGCGAGCGGGTAGACACCGCAGACTATAATTCAGGCAAGGCCGCGATTGCCACCGGCGCGTTCCGCCTCACGACATTCAAGCAGGGCATCGAGGTTGGTCTTGAGCGTAATCCGGATTGGTGGGGCAAGAAAGTGACCTGGGAGCACGCGACCTATCGTATGATTTCCAGTGCGAACGCCCGCACAATATTCGGTTGTGATATCAAGCACAGAAATGAGTGCGGCTTATAACAATCAAGATTTGTATTTGATGATAGGCGCAACCAAAAAGTTAATCAAAGTTTAACGGTAAAATAACAAATTTGTTATATAACTTTTATTACAGCGATCTAGCTGACACGCCCCGCGCGCGACCAAGACGATGATTGTCTTGCTCAGTCCCCGCATAAATTTGAGGGGGAGCCCCCGATGTCATTCCTTCAGCATGCCCGTATCCGCACTAAAATCCTTTCCCTGATACTTCCCCTTTGCCTCGTCGGCATTGGCGGTGACATTCTCATCGCGAAGAATTACAGTTCATCTGGCGAGACATACTCGGACTTTATTTCCAACGAAACCGCTGCCGAAATCAATATGGCTATCGCCAGCCAGAGGTTGGTCGCTGTCGTCTACGATGCCTACCAGGTATTTGCCTACGACCCGGGGACAACCGGTCTGATGGCAGCGCAGGAAGATTACAAACAAAGCACGAAACGATTTCTCGACCTTGTCAGCGATTCCAGAGGTTTGCTGCCGAGCGAAGTAAGCAGCTTCGCCGCTTTTGAAACGGACGCAAAGGAAATCTTTAGCATCACAGACAGGGCAATTGAGGCCGGAGCGGCAGACCGTAATACAGAAGCAAAGCAGCTTCTCGCCCAGGCCGATGAGAAGGTCGCGGTGGCGTTGCCGAAAATGCGCGGCTGGATCAACACCTACTCCAAGACTATAGCCGACAAGGCGGCGGCGCTTGGCGTGGAAACGAGAAACACAATCTTCTACAGTCTGGCTGTCGTTGGCACTGTCTTCACTGTGGGCATCGCGCTGACGCTCCTTCTTATCTCACGCGGCATTACCGGTCCAATCGCTGCTCTTCGCGAACGTATGCTGTCGCTCGCTGCAGGTCATAGCGAAGCGCCGGTCAAGGGGGTCGATCGGCGTGACGAAGTTGGAGAGATGGCCAAAGCAGTGGCTGTGTTTCGAGACAACGCTATCGAACGGATGCGACTGGAGCAGGAGGCAGACGCTAACCGGTCGCTATCTGACAAAGAGCGGCTTGAGCGTGAGGCGCAGAAAGCGCGCGAGGCTGCAGATACGCAGTTTGCCGTGGATGGTCTGGCAACTGGACTGGAAGAGCTGTCCCGGGGCAATGTTGCCTATCGCATAAACGTACCCTTCGTGAAACAGCTAGATCGGCTGCGAGAGAATTTCAACGCTTCGCTCGCAAAGCTTGAAGACACGCTGCTTCAGGTGGGTCAGAATGCTCACGGGATCGACGCCGGCGCCAACGAAATTCGCGCCGCAGCTGACGATCTATCAAAACGAACGGAGCAGCAGGCCGCATCCGTGGAAGAAACGGCTGCCGCTCTCGAACAGATTACTACAGCGGTAAAAGACTCCGCACGGCGGGCAGAAGAGGCTGGCGCTCTGGTGGCGCGAGCCCGACAGGGGGCCGAACAATCGGGTCAGGTTGTTCGCAATGCTGTTGCCGCCATGCAGGCGATCGAGAAGTCGTCCACGGAGATCAGCAACATCATCGGCGTGATTGATGAGATTGCGTTCCAGACGAACCTCCTGGCGCTGAACGCCGGTGTCGAGGCAGCTCGAGCCGGTGAAGCAGGGAAGGGCTTTGCGGTGGTCGCTCAGGAAGTGCGCGAGCTTGCCCAACGCTCGGCTATTGCCGCAAAGGAAATCAAGACACTTATACAGGGCTCCGGTGGCCATGTGCAGGCTGGCGTCAACCTGGTGGGAGATGCAGGCAGGTCGTTGGAAAACATCTCGGCGGAAGTTCAGGAAATTAACCGGCACGTCAGCGCGATCGTTGAAGCGGCCCGAGAACAGTCGATTGGTCTCCAGGAGATCAATACCGCCGTAAACGCGATGGATCAGGGCACACAGCAGAATGCGGCGATGGTCGAGCAATCGACTGCCGCCAGCCACAATCTTGCAAAAGAGGCGGCTTCGCTCACGGCGCAGCTTTCGCAATTTAATCTGACCGGGATGGCGTCGGCGCAATCTGCTGCGCTCCGCAAGTCGGCAAATGCAATGGCCGCGGTGGCAACCCAGTCCTCTGATGTCGCTGTCGGCAGGCCGAAGGCACGAAGGGTCGCAGGAGCTTTCGGCGCTACACAAGGTAGCTGGGAGGAATTCTGACGAACCTGCTCCGGAGCCTTCATGCTCCGGAGCAACCCGCTTCCTTCAGACATTCAAGACCAAGAGCATGTTGCTGTGCTCTTAGTGTGCGTCGCCAGATATTGAAACCCTAGGCTGTCAGACATATGCGACGCTCAGCTATTCTTGGGAAACTGGAGCCGCACTCGCTGTCACGCGATTTCTTTCGGCGCAGGCGGGGCGCCGACCTGGCTTTAGCCGAACTGCTGGAGCCAGATCAATTGGCGAAGGTGCTTTGCAATTATGGTGGCCGCCATGCGCAGGGCGCGCTCGTTGCCGCTATTGCTGGTGAATGGTCAAAGCGGTATTTTACCAGAAGACCGGTTCGACTTCTTAATCCGGGACAATATCGAGAAGCGGGTTAAGGCGAACACGCCGTGTTTGTTGCATCCGTTATCTGATCGGCGGACTTGACTACTGCAAGACTTGCCCGTGTCCTTCGGGGGGGTCGGCGAGTTAACTGGCTGTGATCCAAGACACATCGCGGCCCACTCGCCCCCGCGCCGCGCCCAAGAGGGCCGGCTTGCTCATTTCCTTGAGGCGAATTTTTAAGGGGTCCCGAATCCATCGTTCATCTTGGCCGATTCCGCGATCGCTGGACGGCCTACTTAGGGAGACAATGGACGAGATCCACAGTGTAGACCTTTTCTCATGAAGCAGACTTTGGTCCCTTACCGGATCAGGTGCTCGGAATTGCCCGGTCTATCCGGTGCGGCTATCGATCCAAGCACGCGTCTGTGTGAGAACTTCGTCAGACAATTCAGGGTCGTCGACCGCCCTCGCGAGGATGACTGCCCCCACCATTGCCGCCCAGCTTCCGATCGCTGTACGGCGCCCGTCGGCTGGGTCCTGCGCCGGGAGTGCTTTCTCAATCCGCGCGATCTGTGCGCGCAGACCTTCGGCCATGGCGGCTTTCGCTGCGGGCGTCTGGTGACGAATGGCGGCGGCCAGACCTGCAGTCGGGCAGCCATTGCCCGGATTGTCGCGGTGGCGAGGCGCGAGATAGGATCGGACAAAATCGCTGAACTCGCCATCTCCGTCACTGTCCGCCGCAAGCGCGTGCGCCAGCGTCTGCGCCACCAGATCGTCCTTTGAGGTGAAGTGCCCGTAGAACCCGCCATGGGTCATGCCGGCCGCCTTCATGACTTCAGCGACGCTGACCGCCTCGAACCCCTTGTCTTTAAACAACCGGCTGGCGACGGCCAGGATCCGGCGTCTGTTCTCGGCCATCTGTTCTCGGCTGACCTTCATTTTCAAAATTCTCCGCAACGCCCGTTGACTTTTATATGACGGTCATCATATTTAAATCAATCATGATGATCGTCATGAATATAGGTTCAAGCAGAGAAAAGAGCAATCCGATGAGCCAAATTTCCGCAGTCCTGATTACCGGCGCCTCCACGGGCATTGGCGCCACCTATGCCGAGCGGTTCGCCCGACGCGGACATGATCTCGTGTTGGTCGCCCGAGACATGGCGCGCATGGAGGCGCTCGCGAGTCGTCTGAGCCAGGAAACCGGTGTAAGGATCGATATTCTACCGGCCGATCTCACCCAGGCGACGGATCTTGTAAAGGTCGAAACCAGGCTGCGTGACGATGAGCGCATTGGCATTCTCGTCAACAATGCAGGAACGGCCATCGGCGGAACCTTTGTCGACCAGAGCGTCGATGACATGACCAGGCTCGTTGCGCTCAACGCGACCGCGCTCGTCCGGCTTGCCGGTGCCATTGCTCCGCGTCTTGCCAAGGCCGGCGAGGGAGCAATCGTCAATATCGGTTCGGTCGTTGGCCTCGCGCCCGAGTTCGGCATGACGGTTTACGGCGCGACCAAGGCTTTTGTTCTGTTCCTGTCGCAGGGGCTTGCGCACGAACTCGGACCGAAGGGCGTCTACGTCCAGGCTGTGCTTCCCGCGACGACCCGGACCGAGATCTGGGATCACGTCGGTGCCGACGTCAACACCCTGAACAACGTCATGGAAGTAGGCGATCTCGTGGATGCGGCCCTGGTCGGGTTCGACCGCCGCGAGCCGGTCACCATCCCGCCGCTTCCGGACGCCGGCCAGTGGGAGGCATTCGATCTCGCCCGGAAGACCATGATGGCCAACTTCGGCAATGCACTGCCTGGCGAACGTTACCGCAACCCTGCCTGAAGAGCGCGAATGCATCCCGATAGATGGCCGCTTCTGCGGCAACAGTATAGGTAAATCATGACTGACAAGACACTTTTCGAATCCTACGCCCTCGGCGCTATCAGCCTTTCAAACCGGATCGTCATGGCCCCGCTCACCCGCAACCGGGCAGGGGCGGGTTTCGTGCCCGGCGATCTGACCGCCGAGTATTACACCCAGCGCGCTTCCGCAGGGCTGATCATCTCCGAAGCCACCCAGATTTCGCAGCAGGGACAAGGCTATCAGGACACACCCGGCATCTACACCCGGGCGCAGATCGACGGCTGGCGCAAGGTGACCGCAGCCGTGCACGAAAAAGGCGGACGCATCGTGCTGCAGCTGTGGCATGTTGGCCGCATCAGCCATATCGACCTCCAGCCCAATGGTGGCCAGCCGGTCGCGCCGTCCGCCATTCGCGCCGCGACCAAGACCTTTGTCAACAATGCCTTCGTTGATGTATCCGAGCCCCGCGCACTCGAGATTGAGGAACTCGCCGGCATCGTCAACGACTTCCGCAAAGCTGCCGCCAATGCCATCGATGCCGGTTTCGATGGGGTCGAAATTCACGGGGCGAATGGCTATCTCCTTGAGCAGTTTGCCAAGGACGGTGCAAATGTCCGCACCGATGCCTATGGTGGCTCCGTGGAAAATCGCGCGCGTCTGATGCTGGAAGTCACCGCTGCGGTGGCGCAGGAAATCGGGCCTGCGCGCACTGGTATCAGGATCTCGCCAGTCTCGCCCGCCAACGGTATCTCCTGTAGCGATGCCCAGGCGCAGTATGACTATATCGTCGATCAGCTCGATGCGCTCGGCGTCGCCTATATCCATGTCGTTGAAGGTGCGACGGGCGGTCCGCGCGACGTCGCACCCTTCGATTATGGATCGTTGCGCCGCCGCTTCTCCAAGACTTATATAGCCAATAATGGCTACGATCTTGAGCTGGCAGCGACGCATATCGCCGAGGGCAAGGCGGATCTCATCGCTTTCGGTCGTCCGTTCATTGCCAATCCGGATCTGGTGAAACGGTTGCAGAGCGGCGCTCCGCTGGCTGAGATCGATCCTGCCACCATCTATGGCGGCGGTGCTGAGGGCTACACGGATTATCCCCGCTTCAACAAGGCTTCCGGCAGTTGAACCGTCATGGGCCGTGCCCCGGTGCGGCCCATAATAGTCGAGTGATCATCAATCCCTGAAATTTCCAAGGCAGCGCGGCCGGATACCGCATGCCAGATCGAGAAAACAGCTATGGCGACCCTCGCATCAAATGGACAGACGTCTGCACCCGCGACCGACGCATCCATGACGACGACATCTACGAATTTCTACCGCGACGCGCCCAACCGCTTTGTTACGGCAGGCAACATCCGCTTTGCCTATCGCGAGCTTGGTCCTCACGGCGGCACCCCGCTAGTCCTGCTCAATCACTGGGGCGCGGTGCTGGACAACTTCGACCCCCGGATTGTCGACGGACTCGCATCCTCGCATCATATCGTTGTACTCGACTATAGGGGGATCGGCCTTTCCGGCGGAACGGCCCCCGTGACTATCGATGAAATGGCCCGCGACGTGATCGCCGTTATCGGCAAACTGGGCTTCTCCACCGTTGATCTGATGGGTTTTTCGCTCGGCGGCTTCGTGGCCCAGGATATTGCGCTGAAAACCCCCGACCTGGTGCGCAAGCTGATCCTGACGGGTACGGGCCCTGCGGGAGGTGCAGGTATTGAGCGGGTCGGAGCCGTCTCCTGGCCATTGATCCTGAAGGGCATTTTGACGCTTCGTGATCCAAAGACCTACCTGTTTTTCACCTCGACTACCCACGGTCGCCGGGCAGCGAAGTACTTCCTCGCGCGCCTGAAAGAGCGCAAGATGGGGCGCGACAAAGGAGCGACACCGTACGCATTCCTGCGCCAGCTTGCGGCGATCAAGGCCTGGGGTCGTCAGGCACCTCAGGATCTGGGGCGCATCCACATTCCCGTCCTCGTGGCCAACGGGGACAATGACATCATGGTGCCGACATCTAATAGCCGCGATATCGCCCGGCGCATCCCGAATGCCGAGCTGGTGATCTACGAGGATGCGGGCCATGGCGGGATCTTCCAATACCATGCCGAGTTCGTGCCGAAAGCCCTGGCTTTCCTCGCTACCTGACCTGATAAACGTTTCACACTGGAGAAAGCCCGTGAAAGCCTTCGTCGTCGACAAGTACAAGAAGAAGGGCCCGCTGCGTCTGGCCGACATGCCCGATCCGGTCATCGGCGCCAATGATGTGCTGGTTCGCATCCGTGCCACTGCCATCAATCTTCTCGACTCCAAGGTGCGCGACGGGGAATTCAAGCTGTTCCTGCCCTATCGTCCTCCCTTCATTCTCGGTCATGATCTGGCCGGAACGGTCATCCGCGTCGGCGCGAATGTACGGCAGTTCGAGACAGGCGACGAGGTTTTCGCTCGCCCGCGTGATCACCGGGTCGGAACCTTCGCAGAAATGATTGCGGTCGATGCCGCAGACCTTGCGCTGAAGCCAACGAGCCTGTCCATGGAGCAGGCAGCGTCGATCCCGCTCGTCGGACTGACTGCCTGGCAGGCGCTTATCGAGGTTGGCAAGGTCAAGTCCGGCCAGAAGGTTTTCATCCAGGCCGGTTCCGGCGGTGTCGGCACCTTCGCCATCCAGCTTGCCAAGCATCTCGGCGCTACCGTGGCCACGACCACCAGCGCCGCGAATGCCGAACTGGTCAAAAGCCTCGGCGCAGATGTGGTGATCGACTACAAGACGCAGGACTTCGAACAGGTGCTGTCCGGCTACGATCTCGTCCTGAACAGCCAGGATGCCAAGACGCTGGAAAAGTCGTTGAACGTGCTGAGACCGGGCGGAAAGCTCATTTCGATCTCCGGTCCGCCGGATGTTGCCTTTGCCAGATCGTTGAAACTCAATCCGCTCCTGCGCTTTGTCGTCAGAATGCTGAGCCGTGGTGTCCTGAAAAAGGCAAGCAGACGCGGCGTCGATTACTCTTTCCTGTTCATGCGCGCCGAAGGTCAGCAATTGCATGAGATCGCCAAGCTGATCGATGCCGGCACCATCCGTCCGGTCGTCGACAAGGTGTTTCAATTTGCGCAGACGCCCGACGCCCTGGCCTATGTCGAGACCGGACGGGCCAGAGGCAAGGTTGTGGTTACATACGCATCCTAGCCACACGGGATGTCGGCCACAAATACGGGGTCACGCCTACGATAAAGTGGCGCGAGACCCACCTTGGTCGTGATGCAGTGATCTGGGACGCCTATGGCGCAACAGGTTGTGCTGCCCGACGCAAAGATCGGCTGAGACAGTCATCGATCTTCGACAGTCATATGGATCACTTCACTAGAATGAATCGGTTGGAGCCGACCGATTCATAAGTTGCGTTGGACGGATGCTACGGAATTTCGGATTCTGTCGGCATGATTACACAGCCTTATCGCCTTTACGTCGAGCGCACGGACTGCAAGAAAAATATGGCCCGCTATTATGCCATGGAAATCACGACAACACTGTTCGGAGACGCCTGCCTTACCCGCTCATGGGGACGTATCGGGAAGCGAGGGCAGAGCAAAATGCATCACTTCGAGCGCGAAGAAGAAGCAGTTGATCTTTTTCTTACGTTAACCCGGCAAAAACGTTCGAGAGGCTATCGCCCTGCAACTGGTCGCGACCGAGGTTGATATCGCGGACGAACCAAAATCTCTACCGCTGCTTTCCCAAATCGCTGCCCGGAGGCCAAGAGCCGGCTCGTCCTTTAGCTCTGCTGCAATTTAAGCGCAGTCCGGAAGCGAAACGTACCGCGATTACTGATCAGTATCGTCGCGTCTTAAAGACCTGCAAATTTTTTCCAGCACACCCTTGAATCTGGAATTCCCAAAACCAAATCGATATCCGCCAGCCGCTGAGGTCAGGGGCTGGCCTTGTTGGACGCGCCGTCTTTCAGCGCTCCGTACCCATGTTGCTTCAAGGAGGATATGGCTATGGCAACATCCTATGACTATGCACCGCTGTTTCGAAACAGCATCGGTTTCGATCGGGCGCTCAATCTTCTCGAAAACGCACAGCGTGCCCGCTCGATCAGCGACTGGCCGCCCTATGACATCATCAAGACCGGCGATGACAGCTATAGGATCGCTATCGCGGTGGCGGGTTTTGCACTGGACGATCTGGACATAACATTCCAATCCAACCTTCTGACCGTGACTGGCCAGAAGCATGAGGCGTCTACTGAAGCCTATCTCCACCGCGGCATCGCCGCGCGATCGTTTGAACACCGCTTCGAACTTGCCGACCATGTCAGGGTAAGCGCAGCGGAGCTAAAAAACGGTCTCCTCTCCGTAAATCTCGTTCGCGAGGTTCCGGAAGAAATGAGACCACGAAAAATCGCCATCGAGACTGCGCTGAAGCTTGAGCCTTCAACTCCTGCGGAGCGGATCGAAGAAAAGAAGGCTGCATAACAGAAACAAGGGCGCCGTTGCTGCGACGCCCGTCAACATTGCGGGTTGGGAAGGAGAAAGCAATGAAACCCGATATGTTCAAAGAGCCTGTGTCTATTCTTGTCGGCCTGGGCTTTCCAGCCGAGATGCGCAGTGCGATGGATGCCTACAGGTATCTTAGCGAATGGCCGGCTGACCTTAGAGATAACGCGCATTCGGTCGCGCTTAAGGCATGCGGCGCAGCGTTGCGCGGTGAAATCGAAGCAGACACTGCCCGCGGCCTGTTTTTTGCCTTCGCTGAAAAGAACGATCTGTTGGCGCCGGAAACGAACTTCATCGTCTCGTCGCGCGCGCGCCGGGACAAGGATCCGCGCGTGTCTTGAGGCAAATTGACGAAGGGCAATATGTGGGAGCGGGCTGCTAGAGATCAGCCCGCGGTTCCAATGCCGAACGAGCTACTTTTTCGCCGGTCAATTGGTGTCGCGGGATCGCACTTACTGACTGTCCAAAATAAACGAGCGTGTTTCTTTGGCGCGAGACTTTTACACGACCGGTTGGGGCCGTGAGTTCGTGCGCGCGCCGGCGATCCCAGACGTTACTGCCCCGTCGTGACATCGATTATGATGCTCCGCTGTCACGCCCACCGCCAGTGGGGCTGCTGCCGCCGCCGCCATCTTTCGTTTCAACCATCATCGATCTCTCCGGCCCGGAAAACTACATTGCGTGAGGCCGCGCCGGGCCTGCATCACTGACAGTTCACTGACGAAAATATCAGGTGTCGGCATCGTGGCCCGGTGCAATTTTCGTACCTTTCTATTTTCAGGGGGTGGAGCGCGCTTTTGCAGTTGGAAGCGGCGTGACTGCATCGCACGCAGCGGTAATAATGGAGCACAACCGATCTACCCAAACAGAGGCCGAATGCGGATTATCCTATGCAGCGCATCACCGGAACATCCTCGAGAGAGATTGATTGAAACCTGCAGACACATCCGATCGTATAAGATGAATTAGAGCGACGCCCCATGATCCTGGCAATCTGCGACATCAGAAAGACCTACGAGACCGCTGAGGGCACAATACCCGTGCTCAATGGTGTCGGCCTTTCGCTCGATGCGGGCGAAAGCCTTGCCCTGACGGGAGAGTCCGGCAGTGGAAAGAGCACGCTCCTTCATCTCGTCGGGGGCCTTGAACTCCCCGACAGTGGCACCATCATGGTGAGGGATCGCAATATCGTCGATTTGGACGATAGAGGTCGTGCACTGTTTCGCCGTCGTGATGTCGGCTTGATCTTCCAGCAGTTTAATCTCATCCCAAGCCTAGATGTCGGATCCAATATTTCTTTCCACGCAAAGCTCGCTGGCCGGTGTGACCCAACCTGGGAAAAGACACTGGTCGAAGCGCTCGGAATTGCAGCGCTTCTCGGTCGCTATCCCGAGCAACTCTCCGGCGGGCAACAGCAGCGGGTTGCGATCGCGCGGACACTTGCAGCAAGGCCGCCACTGATCCTTGCCGACGAGCCGACCGGCAATCTCGATGAAGCGACCGCGGACATCGTCATCGACATTATGCTGCAACTGGCGAAATCAGCCAAGATCGCACTTCTGCTTGTCACCCATTCAAGCCGGCTGGCGGCGAAACTCGATCGGCGTATTACGCTCACCGGCGGGAAAGTTTCGCAATGAATCGCACCGCGTTTCAGGCATTGCTTTCGCATTGGCGCCACAGACCCCTGCAACTCTTCACGCTTTTTGTGGGAGTGGCTCTCGCGACCGCCCTTTGGTCTGCCGTGCAGGCCATCAATGCCGAAGCCCGCGCCAGTTATGACCGCGCTGCGTCAGTGTTGGCGCAAAACCAGCTCGATCAACTGGTAGCTAAGGACGGCAGCACGATTTCCTCCAACACTTATGCACGCCTCCGCCGGGCTGGCCTTGATGTGTCGCCAATCATCGAGGGTGAACACAGGTTTGGTACAACGCGTATCAGGCTTATCGGGATCGACCCGTTGACGATGCCATCGGAAGGAAGGGTTTTACCCGTTGGGGAGCCATCCGGACTAATAGACTTCATGACGGCACCCGGCGTGATGATCGTATCGCCTGCTACGGCCGGCACGTTGAAAGACACTTCAGGACTTCCCATCAAAACGGCTGCGAACATTCCCGACGGAGCAGGTTTTGTCGACATTTCCACAGCCGACCGCGTTCTGCACCGCAATGGAAACCTCAGCCGCATCGTCATTTCTCCAACGCAAAAATTGGACATTCAGGCGGTTGCGACCGTCGCACCCGAACTGTCCCTGAAAGAGGCCGGCGGGAGGCCGGATGTCGCTCGGCTCACCGACAGTTTTCACCTCAATCTCACCGCCTTCGGCTTTCTGGCTTTCGTGGTGGGACTTTTTATCGCTTATTCCGCAACGGGACTGTCATTCGAGCAGAGGCGCGGTACGTTCAGGACCTTGCGGTCGCTCGGTATCCCGCTCAGTTCGCTGACGACGATGCTCGTTATCGAAATAACGCTTTTCGCCCTCGTGGCGGGCGCTCTCGGCGTGGTCCTAGGTTACGTTGTGGCCTCCACGCTTCTGCCCGGCGTGGCAGCAACGTTGAGCGGCCTGTATGGCGCGCATGTTGCAGGCTCACTTTCCATTCGCCCCGAGTGGTGGCTGACTGGTCTTGGCATGGCATTGGTCGGGACGTGGCTTTCTTCGCTGCAACATCTTTATCGCGTCTGGAGAATGCCGATATTGTCGACAGCACATAGCCGGGTGTGGACCATGGCATCCGTCAAAAGTCTGGTGCTTCAGGCGATCGCAGGGATATTTCTAATCGCGTTGTCCAGCCTGCTCATCTGGATCGGCAGTGGGCTTCTGGCGGGATTTGCGATACTTGCGGCCTTTCTGCTTGGCGCGGCATTCATTCTTCCCCCACTGCTGGCCCTGGCTCTGAGGGCAGGTGAACGGTCGTCTCGGCATGTGCTGGCACGATGGTTTTTTGCCGACACAAGACAGCAGTTGCCGGGGCTTTCTCTCGCGCTGATGGCACTGTTACTTGCCCTGTCGGCCAACATCGGCGTCGGCACGATGGTTTCCAGTTTTCGGCAGACGTTTCTGGGGTGGCTCGATCAGCGGCTTGCGGCGGAGGTTTACGTGACGGCACGCGATGAGGCCGAAGCTGCCCGCCTGCGCAAATGGTTTCCAGATCACGCAAGGGCAGTCCTCCCGATCTGGAGCACCCGTGGCGAAGTCTCCGGGACACAGGTTCAGATTTTCGGTGTCGCCGATGATCCTACATACAGAGATCACTGGCCATTGATTCTTGGCTCTACCACAACGTGGGATGAAATTGCGAGCGGGCGCGGAGCGCTCGTCAACGAGCAGTTCTGGAGAAGCGGAAATGCTTCGCTTGGTCAGAAAATCATCTTGCCAGGCGGCTGGAGCGCCACGGTCGTCGGTATTTTTTCGGATTACGGCAATCCGATGGGGCAGGTGATTATCGGTATCAATGCTCTTAATCAACACTATCCAGATGTTGAAAAGCTGCGTTATGGTCTTCGCGTGGCACCTGATGATACGGCTGATTTTCACCGACGTCTGATAGACGACTTTGGCCTGCCACAAGACAATATCGTGGATCAGGCCTCACTCAAACGGCAGTCCGCCGCCATTTTTGAACAGACTTTTGCGGTGACCGGCGCACTGAACATACTGACGCTTGCCGTTGCCGGCTTTGCCATGTTTTCCAGTCTTTTGACGCTTGCCTCGCTGCGGCTGCCGCAACTTGCTCCTGTCTGGGCGCTAGGGCTTCGCCGCCGCGATCTGGCGTGGCTGGAATTTATTCGCGCGCTGGCATTATGGTTCGTTACCTTCGTTGCCGCCATTCCCGTCGGCCTCGCTCTGGCCTGGGTTCTGCTGACGATCATCAATGTGGAGGCATTCGGATGGCGCCTGCCGATGATCCTGTTTCCCTGGGAATGGGTGAAACTCGGCCTCGTCGCGCTTTTCGCTGCTGTGATTTCCGTTTTGATTCCGGTGCGTCAATTGGCAAAAACAGCGCCGGCCGATCTGTTGAGGGTATTTGCCAATGAACGTTAAACGCATCCTTCTTCTTTGCGCCTTGTCCTTGCCCGCACCTGCCGTGGCCGTTGGACAGGGTTTTGCCGGCCTCGGCTCAAGGGCCGAGGGCTTTAGCATTCCCCAAAGAGGGGTCGCTCCGACTTTTCCACGAGACCACGGGCCTCATCCAGATTTCAGGATTGAGTGGTGGTATGTTACCGCAAACCTGCAGACAGCGGGTGGAGAACAACTGGGCGTCCAATGGACGCTCTTTCGCTCGGCGCTTCAACCGGGTCGGCGCGTCGGATGGGCAGATCCGCAGATATGGCTGGGGCATGCCGCCGTCACGACCGCGAGCCGCCATTATGTTGCGGAAAGACTGGCGCGGGGCGGCGTTGGGCAGGCGGCTGTCGAAGCTGAACCGTTCGAAGCCTGGATCGACAACTGGCAGATGAAGGCGGCAACGACCGGCCTCGCCGATCAGCTGGATCAAATTGATCTGAACGCTGGCGGCGAGGACTTCCATTATCAACTGAAACTTCAGGCCCGCGGGCCCTTGATTCTTCAGGGGGAAAGAGGTTTTTCGGTGAAATCGGCGGCCGGACAGGCAAGCTATTATTATTCCCAGCCATTTTACGACGTCAGCGGCACTATCGGTCTCGACGGCAAGAACCAGGAGGTAACTGGCAAAGCCTGGCTCGATCGGGAATGGTCTTCGCAGCCGCTGGCGCCAAACCAGAAGGGATGGGACTGGTTTTCCCTCCATCTGGCATCCGGCGAAAAGCTCATGGCGTTCCGGCTGCGGGAAGAGCAAGGAGAATATATCTCCGCCAACTGGATTTCGGCCGATGGCAAAACATCACCCATAAATCCGGCAGATGTGCAGCTATCTCCATTGCGGACCGCGACTGTGAACGGCAGGGTTATGCCGGTGGAATGGAACGTGAAGATTCCGAGCCGTGGTCTTGATATCAAAACAGTGGCTCTCAATGAGCAGGCATGGATGGCAACCTCGATGCCTTATTGGGAGGGGCCGATAGAGTTTAGCGGAACCACCAGCGGGCGGGGTTATCTGGAAATGACGGGGTACTGAAAACCCGACTTCCGGTTGGCTCTTTAACGTTCAGGCCTGTCAACCGATGGCCTCATGCCGAGAGCAGTCTTGAGAGACTGCGCCCAGACCGTATAGCCGGCCGCATTGAGGTGAACGAGGTCGGGCTGATAATAGCGAAACATCGGCAAGCCGTTCTCACCGAGCAGGTCGCCACTCAGGTCGAGCCAAGTCACCTTATATCGGTTTTCACACCAAGCCTGCGTCAATCGATTGAAACGGTCGAATTCGTCGCGATAAATCCAGCGCGCTGGACTGGGTTTGATCGCAAGAATGTATAAGCGCGTTTGGGGCAGCCCTTCAGAAATGCGATTCATCAGTGTCTGGAAATGGCGAAACGCCGTTTCAGCCGTTTGTCCGTCGCTCGCAATGTCGTTCTCACCGAAATAGAGGAGCGTTTGTCTTGGTTTCAGGGGCACAAGAAGCTGGCCCATGTAGTGGATGGCGGACAGAAATGTTCCCCCGCCAAACCCCAGATTGACAACGTTGAGCGAGTTCAGGTCCTCGGCCAGCGAGTTCCACAGTCGGAACGACGAGGAGCCGTAGAATGCGATCGGATCGTCCGGCAGCCCGAGGCGCTGGAGTCGCGTCAGGACGGCAACAACATCACTATCATAGCGGTTGGTGCCGATGCTGGCTGGAAAGTCGTACATCATCACTCCTTTTATTCTGGAACGTGTTGGGTCCCGCCCTCAAATTCTCAGGAAAGTGCCTGATGCAGGACCGTCAGAGCGCCTTTGGTCAAATCGTCGTCAGCACCCAACGATATTTTCAAAGCAAAGATTTCCGCTGCCTGCACGTAAAGGTCATTCAGGCCATCATTACCCACGATCGTCGCCTGACCATTCTCCCCAAACCAGTTCGCATCCCTTGCCTGCCGGAACTCTTGCCCGATGACCAGCCCCCTGACGAACGACCTCAATTGATCCGCCGACAGCTTGCCCGCAAGAGTGCCTGTACGGGCTGAAAACAGAAGGGACGACATGGCGGTGGACTGCTTGGCCTCGTGAAGTCCCCAAAGATAGGCGTCAGCGTCGTCAACGGCGGGTTGGGTAGAGCCGCGGGCGACAAAGGAGTGATTGATGAGCAGATTGAAGATTTCACCTGTGACGAAGGTCTGGAAACAGTCGATTTTCCCGGCTTTCACACGCGCCCATTTGCTGTGCGTGCCAGGAATGATGATCGTAATGTCCTTGTCGAGACCATGGCCGATGACCTGCGTTTCTTCCCCTCGCATAACGTCTGGGAAAGGTCTTCTGAGAGGATCCTGAAGGCCGGGTAAAAACACGAGCTCTGACCCATTCGGCAGTGACCTTCGCACTGTACCGGCGGCAAGTTCCGCCGGGCCTGCCGGGCATTGCACATACGGAACTTCCACCCAGCCGTTGCGACTGGTGATCATGCCCAGCGCGGCGACGGGCAGGGCGCCCAGGCTTGAGAACCAAGGGGCTAGTGCAGTCATCAGTGCAGGCTCGTGTTGACCTTTGCCAAGGCTCGAAATGCCGTCGGTAGTTTCAAGATAATCGAGTTCTTCGCCGCTTTCACCAACGAGCGTTGCCCGCAGTGATGTCGTTCCCCAATCGACGATGATCGATGTCGCCGGTGATGCCATTTCGTGAACCTCCTCGTTCATTTCATCTGGGGGGTTGTCATACGGCGCAAGTCTATGTAGTGTCAATTAGTGAATTCAAGGTATCAATATATGATACTTAAATGGGAGAAGAATGATGGTGGCTGGCCTCAAGGGGATTTTGCCTGTTCTGCCCACGCCGTTTCTGGCTGATGGCGGTATTGACGAGGCGGGTATGAAGCGGCTGGTGGTCTTTGCGCTCGACAAGGGCGTGGATGGTGTCGTGTTTCCCGGTTTCGCCAGCGAGGTGGAGACTTTGAATGCCGCCGAGCGCGCGGCGCTGCTGAAGATCGTCGTAGATGCAGTGGCGGGCCGCGTGCCGGTCGTGGCGGGTGCAAGCGCGGCCGACTGGCGTGAGGTGGTCGAGCATGGGCGGGCGGCGTCGGCGCTTGGCATTCGCCACCTGATGGTGCAGCCGCCCAAATCGGTCGGCACGGATGCGTCAGCGCTGATCGAATTCCTCGGCAGGATCGTCGAGGCGCTGCCCGAGGTTGAAATCATTCTGCAGAACGCGCCTGCGCCGCGCGGCTCCGATCTGTCGCCACAGGCGATCGTGGAGATCGTGTGCGCCTTGCCGCAGGTAACCTACGTCAAGGAAGAAACGCTTCCCGCCGGCCCGGCCATCAGCCACATTATCGCCCATGCGCCTTCGACGCTGAAGGGCGTCATCGGTGGCGGCGGCGCGCGTTATATTCTCGACGAATATGCCCGAGGTGCTACGGCCGCCATGCCGGCGCTGGAGATCGCCGAGGAACATGTGGCCATCGACCGGGCGCTTGTTGCCGGGCGGCAGGAAGAGGCTCGCCGGATCTATGTCCGTACCCTGCCGCTTCTGGTTCTGCAGGCAGTCTATCGTATGCGGCTGACCAAATATGTGCTCGCCCGTCGCGGCGTGATCGACGGCGTCGGCGTGCGTGCCCCGACACCCGAGCTTGATACGGCGGCGCTTGCCGATATCGACGCCAATCTGGTCGAACTCGGCCTTGTTGCTGGGGAGGCCGCATGAACAGCCCCATCGCAACCGTCGAAGTCTTCACGCTGACCCAGCCGCGCAAGGTTCCCTATCTTGGCGCGCTCAGGGAAGGCGAGGTGGTCAATCCCAACGGCTATATTGTGCGCAAGGGCAATCGCACGGTCTACCCCACCTTCGACCGCAGCGTGCTGGTGCGCATGACGACGGAGGCCGGCACTGTCGGCTGGGGCGAGACCTATGGTATCGTCGCCCCCGGCGCGGTTGCCGCCCTCATCAATGATCTTCTCGCCGGTTTTGTGATCGGCCGCGATGCGTCCGATCCTTCGGCTGTTTATGACGACCTTTATGACATGATGCGGGTGCGCGGTTATACCGGCGGCTTTTACGTCGATGCACTTGCCGCGCTCGATATTGCGCTCTGGGATATTGCCGGGCAGGAATCCGGCACATCGGTTCGCGACCTTCTCGGCGGCGGCGTGGACAGTTTTCCGGCCTATGTTTCCGGCCTGCCTGAAAGAACGTTGAAGGCGCGCGGGGAGCTGGCGAAATACTGGCAGGATCGCGGTTTCAACGCTTTCAAATTCGCAACACCGGTAGCTGATGACGGCCCGGCGGCGGAAATTGCCAATCTCCGGCAGGTGCTTGGCACACAGGCGAAGATCGCCGCCGACATGCACTGGAACCAGACGCCGGAACGGGCGCTGGAACTGATTGCCGAAATGCAGCCCTTTGACCCGTGGTTCGCCGAGGCTCCCGTCTGGACGGAGGACATTGCCGGCCTGGAGAAGGTTTCTAAGAATACCGACGTGCCGATTGCTGTCGGCGAGGAATGGCGCACCCATTGGGATATGCGCGCCCGCATCGAACGCTGCCGCATCGCGATCGTGCAGCCGGAAATGGGCCATAAGGGCATCACCAATTTCATCCGCATCGGTGCACTTGCCGCCGAACACGGCATTGACGTGATCCCGCACGCCACCGTCGGCGCCGGCATTTTCCTTGCCGCCAGTCTGCAGGCGTCATCGACATTGTCGATGCTGAAGGGACACGAATTCCAGCACTCGATCTTCGAGCCGAACCGCCGCCTGCTCGACGGTGACATGGATTGCCGCGAGGGCAGATATCACCTGCCGTCCGGACCGGGACTTGGGGTAAGACCGTCGGAGGCGGCACTCGGTCTGATTGAACGTATCTGATTTGGTTTTTTGGAGGAGGAAACCATGACCAAAAGAATGAAAAAGCTGGCGCTGGGCACCGCGACCGCCGTTTTGATGACGATGGGCGCTGTTGCGCCTGCGATGGCCGATACCGTGCTGAAATTCATTTCCTGGCAGACCGATGATGCCGGAACGGGGGAATGGTGGCGCTCCGCCATCGCCGCCTTCGAGAAACAGCATCCGGGCGTGAAGATCGAATTCACCAAGGCGGAGCGCAGTTCCTACGCCGATACGATGACCACGCTTTTTGCCGCCAATCAGCCGCCGCAGATCGTGCATCTGGCCTCGTTCGAGTTCCAGATGTTCGCCGATAGCGGCTGGCTGGAACCGCTCGATCCGTGGCTTAAGAAGGACGGCATCGACATGACGGGCTGGGCCGGCCAGCAAAAATGCGAATGGAACGGCGAGACCGTCTGCATCATGACCAACTATTTTGGTTTCGTCATGGCTTATAACAAGAAGCTTCTGGAAGACGCGGGCGTTGCGGTTCCGAAGACCTATGACGAGTTTCTGGCTGCGGCTGAAGCCACGACGAAGGATCTCAACGGCGACGGCATCATCGACCAGTTCGGAACCGGCCACGAAACCAAGGGCGGTCCGGGGCAATATCTGACGGAAATGCTGAACTATATCCTCGATGCCGGCGCCTACTGGACCGACAAGGACGGCAATATCACCATCGATACGCCCCAGATGGTCGAAGGCCTTTCACGCTGGAAAACCGTGATGAAGAGTGGCATCAGCCCGGTGGACATGAGCGCCAGCGACGTGCGCAAGCTGTTTGCCGATGGCAAGATGGCCATGCGGCTCGATGGGCCCTGGCTTTACGGCACCACCGAGAAGGGTTCGGCCAAGAGCGACATCGTTTATGTCGCGCCGCCGCTTCATCCGCCGCTTGGCGGATCGTCCAACGTGCTGGCCATGCCGGCCGATATTCCCGATGACCAGAAGGCACTGGTCTGGGATTTCATCAAGCTGACGATGACGCCGGAATTCCAGCGCAGTTACGCAACCCTTGGCGGCAACACCCCGCCAAGTCCGAAGGCCGACGTCTCGGGCGTCGAAAAGACCATCCCGCATTTTCCGGTGCTGATCGAGACGATGAAGGCCGCGTCCGAGGCGGGTATCGACCGCATTCCGACCGGGCTTGAGCTTTTCTACAACGAGTTCAGCAAGATGGTGATGGAAGAAAGCCAGCGGATGATCATTCAGGATCTCGATCCCGCAGAGGTGGCGAAAACCATGCAGGCAAAGGCCGAAGCTATCAAGGGCTGATCCCCCATTGTCCTGATCTTGTTGTCCTGCCATGGCCCGCAAAGGGCCATGGCCATCATCCGCATCCGGCAGGAGGACCATCCATGACCGAACCCGTTCGGGCTGGGCGTCGCAAGTTCTTCGATCTTGCGCGTCCCAGCCGGCAACATCTCCTCGGCTATATACTGATCGCGCCCGCAGTCCTGATGGTTGCCGCCATCATCGTCTGGCCGCTCGTTCTGGCCATCGACCTGTCGTTCCAGCAGGTCAAGATACCAAGGCTTGGCGGCGCCAGCCGGCCGTTTTCGCTGAGCAACTACACATGGCTGTTTTCCTCGCCGGAATTCTGGCTCTCCTGCTGGGTAACGCTGAAACTGGTCGTGGTCGTCACCGCCGGCAGCGTCGCGGTTGGCCTCAGCACCGCGCTTCTGGCCAACAACCGTTTCAAGGGCCGCACCGTCGCGCGGCTGGGAATGGCGCTGCCCTGGGCAGTGCCGGAAATCATCGCGGTCGTCATCTTTGCGTGGATGTTCGACACGTCCTTCGGTCTGTTCGGCTGGCTGGCGATCAAACTTGGTTTTACCGACCAGATGATCCCCTGGGTCAGCAGTTCCACGGCCGCTTTCTGGGCGGTGGCAATCACAATGGTGTGGAAGGGTTTTCCTTTCGTCTCGATCATGTGTCTCGCTGGCCTGCAGTCCATTCCCACTGATTATTACGCGGCGGCCAAAGTCGATGGCGCGAGTGTGTGGCAGCGTTTCCGCTGGATCACCATGCCGCTTTTGATGCCGGTGCTGGGCGTGACGCTGGTGCTGACGCTCCTGTGGGTATTCCGCGACTTTTCCATCATCAAGGTTCTGACCGGTGGCGGGCCGCTGCGTTCGACCCAGACGCTGTCGATCATGACCTATGACCAGGCTTTCCAATATCACAATTTCGGCCGCGCCGCCGCCGTCGGCGTGCTGACGCTGGTGATCTGCATCGTCGCGAGCCTTTTGATGCTCGGCCGGCGTTCGAAATCCATCTATTGAGGAGGCTTTGATGAAACGGACATTTTTACAGAGCCTTGCCCTTTACGCGACTGTGATCTTCACGCTGGTGATGATCCTGTTCCCGGTCTACTGGCTGTTGGTTACCGCACTTTCCACCACCGATGAACTGTACCGCCTGCCGCCGACCTTCTGGCCGGACGATCCACAATGGGATATTTTCGCCCGGGTCTGGGCGGCGAAACCGATCCTGCTATGGCTGTGGAACTCGATGCTGGCGGCCATCGGCTCGGTGGCGCTGTCGATGCTGGTCTCGGTCAGCGCCGGTTATGCGCTGTCGCGTTATTCCATGCGGGGCGGCGCGACCATGGGTCTCTTCGTCCTGACGGCGAAGATGCTGCCCGCGACGCTTTTGGTCATTCCGCTGTTTTCGATCTTTTCGAGCTTCGGCCTGATCGGCAGCCTTTGGACGCTGGTTCTGGCGCATTCGACGATGATCATTCCTTTCGCCACCTGGATGTTGAAAGGCTATTTCGATACCATTCCGAAAGAGCTGGAGCAGGCAGCCATGGTGGACGGCTGCTCGCCGATCGGCGCAATGGTGCGCGTCGTGCTTCCCATCGCCACGCCGGGGCTTGCCGCCACCGCACTTTATGCCTTCGTGCTCAGCTGGGCAGACTATGCCTATGCGCGCACCTTCCTCGTCAACTCGCCGGACAACTGGACGGCCAATCTCGGCATCACCACGATGCAGGGCGAATATGTCACCTACTGGAACGACATTTCCGCCGCATCCGTGTTCATCGCGCTGCCGATCATCGCAATCTACCTGTTCCTGGAACGTTATTTGGTCGGCGGTCTCACCGCTGGCGCGGAGAAATAAGCATGGCCAATATTTCCATTCGCAACGTCAGCAAGTCCTATGGCGCGCTGAACGTGCTCAGGCCCTTTTCGCTTGAGATCGAGAACGGCGAGTTCGTTGTGCTGGTCGGGCCGTCCGGCTGCGGCAAGTCGACGATGCTGAAAATCCTTGCCGGTCTCGAACCGGCAAGCGAAGGGCAGATTTTCATCGGCGACAACGAGGTGACGGATCTGGCGCCGGGTGACCGCGACATCGCCATGGTGTTTCAGAATTATGCACTTTATCCGCACCTCACCGTTCGCCAGAATATCGGCTTTGGCCTGAAGATGCGCGGCACGGACAAGACCGAGATCGACCGGCGGGTCGATGATGCGGCGCGCATTCTGGAAGTCACACCCTATCTCGATCGCAAGCCCAAAGATCTCTCGGGCGGCCAGCGCCAGCGCGTGGCCCTTGGCCGTGCGATCGTGCGCCAGCCGCAGGCCTTCCTGATGGATGAGCCGCTGTCCAACCTCGACGCCAAGCTGCGCGTCCACATGCGTGCGGAAATCGGCGCATTGCACAAGCGTATCGGTGTCACCACCGTTTATGTGACGCATGATCAGGTCGAGGCGATGACGATGGCGGACCGCGTCGTCATCATGCAGGGCGGCATCATCCAGCAGATCGCCGCACCGGACGAGCTTTTCAATAATCCGGCCAATCTTTTCGTTGCCGGTTTCATCGGCTCGCCCGGCATGAATTTCCTCAATGCGGAACTGCGCGGCGGCGCGGTGACCCTGTTTGGGCAGCAGGTTTCCCTGCCGGGCGCTGTCGGCCGGGAGGGCAGCGTGATCGTCGGCCTGCGGCCGGAACATCTCGTTCTGGGCGACGCGCCGGTCACCTTCGATGTTCGGCCGACGCTGGTAGAAAGCCTGGGATCTGAAAAATACGTCTATTTCGATGCGGAAGGTGCAAGGGTCGCTGACGGTGAGGAGGGCAAGTCCAAGGGGCTGATCGCACGCGTCTCGCACACCGGTAACCTTCCCGGCAATGAGGCGCTCCGGCTCGGTTTCGATCCGGCCCAGCTTTATCTCTTCGATGCAAAGACCGGAGCACGGCTATGATCCTCGTCACCGGATCGGCAGGCCGTGTCGGCCGTGCCGTTGTTGCCGCCTTGCGCACACAGGGCCGCATCGTTCGCGGTTTTGATCTCAGGCCATCGGGAACCGGCGGCGAGGAGGTCGTCGGGTCGCTGGAGGATGGACAGGCACTGTCCGATGCCATTAGGGGCGTGAGCGCGGTCCTGCATCTTGGCGCCTTTATGTCCTGGGTTCCGGCGGATCGCGACCGCATGTTTGCCGTCAATGTCGAGGGCACGCGCCGGCTTCTGGATGCGGCTTCGGCGGCTGGTGTGCGCCGGTTCGTTTTCGCCTCCTCGGGTGAGGTTTATCCGGAAAACCGGCCGGAGTTCCTGCCGGTCACCGAGGACCATCCGCTTTGCCCCAATTCGCCCTATGGTCTGACCAAGCTTCTGGGCGAAGAGCTGGTGCGATTTCATCAGCGAAGCGGCGCCATGGAAACAGTGATCCTGCGTTTTTCGCATACGCAGGATGCGACAGAGCTGTTGGATGAGGACAGTTTCTTTTCCGGTCCCCGGTTTTTCCTGCGGCCGCGCATTCGCCAGCAGCAGAATTTCGGAAACGCTGCCATCGCCGAATTGCTCCAGTCCCGCGATATCGGTGAGCCGTCGCACATTCTGGCGTGTAATGAAAACGGCCGACCGTTCCGTATGCATATAACCGATACGCGTGACATGGTGGCGGGGATTCTGCTCGCTCTCGATCACCCCGAAGCGGCGGGCGGCACCTTCAATCTGGGTGCCGATGAACCGGCCGATTTCGCCGTGCTTCTGCCGAAAATTGCGGCGCTGACCGGCCTTCCCATCGTGACAGTCGATTTTCCCGGCGACGGCGTTTATTACCATACGTCCAACGAGCGGATCAGAAACACTTTGGGGTTTGAAGCAGAATGGACGATGGACAGGATGCTGGAAGAAGCGGCCACCGCAAGGCGGCAACGGCTCGCGAAGGAGCAGAGGCGATGAAACCCGAGACGCCGGGCGGCACGGCGGCGCTGGCCAAGGGCCTGACCCTGCTCGACATGGTTGCCGATGCGCCTGAACCGCCGCGTTTTGCCGAGTTGTTGCGCGCCTCCGGCCTGCCGAAGCCGACCTTTGCGCGCATCCTGCGGACCCTCATCGCCTATGGCCTCGTGCGTCAGGATGAGGCCCGTGGCACCTATGTTCTCGGCCAGCGTTTTCTGGAAATGTCCCATAAGGTCTGGGAGAGCTTCGATCTCGTCTCGGCAGCGACGCCGGAACTCGAGCGGCTGGCCGCCGAACTGGGGGAGACGGTTGCGCTGTGCCGGCTTGACGGCACGATGACGCAATATCTCGCCGAGCGCTCGCCGAACGGTCTTTCCGTGCGCGTCGAGGTAGGACGCCGCGTTCCCCTGCATTGCACAGCGCCGGGCAAGGCGCTGCTCGCGTTTCAGGATCCCGCCGTCGGCCGCGCCCTGCTGGATCGCCTGACACTCGATCTGCAGACACCCAAGACCATCACCACCCTCGATGCGCTGCAGGCCGATCTGACGCTGACGCGGGCGAGGGGTTATTCGATTTCTTATGAAGAACATCTGCCGGGCGTGAATTCGGTTGCTGCGCCTGTCATGGGCCGGGACAATACGCCGATGGGTGTGCTTGTTGCACTTGGGCCGTCATCGCGGCTGGATTCCTCCAATATTCATCCCGCCGGTCGGGAATTGATTGCCGCCGCCCGCCGGATTACCGGCGCCGCCGGGGCCGTGGCGATCAGCTCGCGACCACGCCCGCGTTCCGCAACGGGCCGCCCCAGCGCCGAACTCAGTTGCATTCTGCCATGGGGTGCGCAGCTGGGGGAAAGTCCGGTCTGGCACGAGGGCGAAGATGCGCTCTATTGGGTGGATATTCTCCATCCTGCCGTACACCGCTTCGATCCCGCCACTGGCCGCAACGAAACCTGCGAGACCGGCAAGCTGGTCAGCGCCGTCATACCGGTCACCGGCGGACGGTTGCTGGTCGCGTCGCAGGATGGCGTCGAATGGCTGGATTTCGCCTCCGGAAGGCTTACACCCTTCGTCAGCCCGGAAGCGGGCATGGCCGGCAACCGCCTGAACGATGCCAAATGTGGGCCGGATGGTGCAATCTGGGTCGGCTCTATGCGCATCGATGCCTCCAAGCCCACGGGTGCGCTTTATCGCATCAATGCCAATGGCATATCCGAGCGCAAGGAAGGCGGCATCATCGTCTCCAACGGTCTCGGCTGGAGCCCCGATGGCAGGACCTTTTATTTCGTCGATACCGTACCCGGCCTCATCCATGCCTATGATTGCGATCCGGCGACGGGTGCGCTGTCGCAGCGCCGTGAATTCGCCCGCATTCCGGTGGCCGATGGCCGGCCGGATGGTCTGGCCGTGGATGCGGAAGGCGGGGTCTGGTGCGCGATCTGGGATGGCTGGTGCGTGCGCCGCTATCTTCCGAACGGCAAGCTGGACCAGGTGATCGACATGCCGGTGCCGCGCCCTTCCAGCATTGCCTTTGGCGGGCCGGACCTGTCGACGCTATTCATCACCAGCGCCCGCACACGACTGCCTGCATCCACACTTGCCGACGCGCCGCTGTCTGGCGGCCTGTTTTCATGCCGCCCGGGAATTTCCGGCGCGCGCATTGCCATGTTTGAAGGATAAAGCATGCGTCTCGAAACGATCTTTGGATTGAGAGGCCGTACGGCACTCGTCACCGGTTCAAGCCGCGGCATAGGAGCGGCAATCGCCGAGGGTCTCGCCGGCGCTGGTGCGCATGTCATTCTGCATGGCGTAAAGCCGGGCTCCACGGCGGCCGTACAACAACGGATTATCGCGAGCGGCGGTACAGCGCAGGAACTGGCGGGCGATCTCTCCGAAGCCGGCGCCGGCACCGATCTGATAGAGCGCGCCGAGGCGATTGCACCCGTCGATATTCTCGTCATCAACGCGAGTGCACAGATCAATGCGACGCTTTCTGCGTTGACGCCGAATGATCTGGCGTTTCAGCTGGCTGTCAATCTGGGTTCGACCGTCGATATGCTGCAATCTGCGCTGCCGAAAATGGTGGCGCGCAAGTGGGGCAGGGTAGTTTCTATAGGCTCAATCAATCAGCTGAGGCCCAAAAGCGTTGTCACCGCCTACGCTGCAACAAAGGCTGCGCAGCACAATTTGATCCAAAGCCAGGCGCGAGACTTCGCTGGCGATAACGTGTTGCTCAACACCCTTGCTCCCGGCCTTGTCGATACGGACCGCAACGCCGACCGACGCGCTCAAGATCCGGAGGGCTGGGATGAATATGTGAGGACATTGAACTGGATGGGGCGTGCTGGACGACCAGAGGAGATGGTCGGGGCTGCTCTGTTCCTGGCGTCTGAGGCTTGCAGCTTCATGACGGGAGAGACAATCTTTCTGACGGGTGGCTATTGACCGGGGCACTGACGGACGACATGCGGGTTGGCTCCCACCCTGAAAAGATTTTTTGTTAGATCGCGACCTGCTCACCGATCTCGATCACCCGATTGGGCGGGAGCTTGAAGTACGCTGACGGATCAATTCCAAAATCCGCCAGTGCGATGTACAAATCTTCCTGCCAGCGAGGCAGGCCGGTATTCGGCGTCGCGATAAGGTTGCGGCGGCCAAGATAGAACGAGGTCTGCATGATCTCGAACTTGAAACCTTTCTTTTTGCAGAGAGGCAGCGCCTTTACGACATTCGGATCATCCATAAAACCGAAATTGATATCTAGTCGCATGAAATGCTTGGATATGCGCGTTATCTCCACACGGTCGGTGTCAGCGACATAGGGTTTGTCATGGGTCCAGATCGTCAGGATGACATTTTGCTCATGAAGCACGTGATTATGCTTGAGATTATGAAGCAGAACGCTTGGAGCCTTGTCAGGCACACTTGTGAGAAAGACCGCGGTTCCCGACACCAAAACGGGAGCACTGCGGGATTCGCGAGAGATCGATCGTTCCAGTGAGGTTATAAAAGTATCGAGGGAGACATCGTTCCTCGATATCTTCTCTCTCAGATAGCGCGATCCCTTTGTCCACGTCCACATCACGAGGATGATTACTCCTGCCAGGGCAAGCGGCACCCAACCGCCGTCATGGACCTTCAGCAAATTGGCGGCCAGAAAAACGGCTTCAATCGAAAACAGCGGTGCCAATAAGATCGCGGCAGTGAATGCTGACTTACCTCTGATCGACCGAAGAAATTGGAAGGCCATCAGCGTCGTGACGACCATCGCACCGGTAACAGAAATGCCATATGCGGTCGCAAGCGATTCCGAATCCCCGAATGAGAAGATCAGCACGAGGACACCAATGAACAGTACCATGTTGACGGCCGGCACGTAAATCTGCCCGGTGTTGGTCTCTGACGTGAAACGGATCATCAGTTTCGGCAAAAATCCGAGGTGCACCGCTTGGCGTGCCAGTGAAAATGCTCCGGTGATGACAGCCTGACTCGCAATGACAGTCGCCATTGTCGCCAGGATAACCATCGGAAACAGCGCCCACTCCGGGTAGAGCAGATAGAACGGGTTTTCGATCGCTGCGGGATTGCTCAATACGAGAGCCCCCTGGCCGAGATAATTAAGGGCAAGTGCCGGGAAGACGAGAATGAACCAGGCCACGCTGATGGGCTTGCGTCCGAAGTGTCCAAGATCAGCGTAAAGCGCCTCCGCTCCTGTCACGGTAAGGAAGACAGCACCGAGCACGATCAGCCCGGCCCACCCCGCATGGGTTATGAACCACAAAGCATTGATAGGATTGACCGCCTCCAGAATGGTCCAGTCGTCGCCGATGTGGATGAGACCGCCCCAGGCCATTGCCAGGAACCAAACGACCGTAATCGGACCGAAAAAGACGGCGACGGCGCCGGTACCCTTGGACTGGACGGCGAACAATCCTACCATGATTAGCGCGGAGAGCGGCAGGACGTAATCGGAGAAGGCAGGCGTGACAAGTTTCATGCCCTCCAGTGCCGACATGACTGAAAGAGCAGGGGTAATCATCGCATCGCCGATGAAAAGTGCCGAGCCTATCAGGCCTGCAAAAAACAGAACCGGCATATAGCTGCCCGTCTTTTTCATCAAAAGTGCGAGCAGGGAGAGAGTACCACCTTCACCGTCATTGTCGGCGCGAAGGAGAAAAAGCACATATTTGAAAGTCACGATGATGGTCAATGTCCAGATCATCAAAGAGATCAGGCCGACGACGTGCTCGTGCTGCACACCGTTTGCCGTAAACGGGCGCAGCGATTCCCTGAACGCGTATAATGGGCTTGTACCGATATCTCCGTAGACAACACCAATCGAACCAAGAAGGAGAACGAGGAACTTCTTCGTCTCAGACCGGCTGTCGGGAACAGTGGAATTCGAGGATGTCATCATGTCTCCGACCGATTACGCGACGCCATATGTTTATGGTGCGTTACGGTACGTCAAGAGCATAACTTTGAGATCATCGACACATGCGCGTGGAAATTTCATTTGTCTCATCTGACCTCGTCAGACTTGAACGCGTGCCGATCATCTACCACATGACTAACTACCCGTTGGTCCGGGCCCCTCTGGCGAAAGTTACGGCGCTTTTGCGATGTCGGACCTCTAAAACGACATTTACGCCGCGCCATGAGGAACATCATGATTGCAGACGTCGCTGCATGGATTTTCACCCTGTTTGTTGTAGATCCCTTTCAGGCCGAGATGAAGAGTGCTCTCGAACGTGCAAATCTCCCTGTCGAAGTTGTGCAGCAATCGAGAGAGTGCCTGGCCACGCAGGTGCCGCGCCTTCTAGAACGGGCGGGTAACGAGCCGGGCTGGGCCGTCGCCACGGCCGTCGGCATATCAATCGGATGGACGCCTCCGGAACGTTTGCTTGATGCAACCGACCCGACATGTGGCACATTACGTGGATTGATGGCGTCCGAAAACTCACCCGAAGCGGAAGGGTGAATTCCGAACTATACCCAGGCCGCATGCGTCAACTACAGATATCAGAAAACAAAGATCGAGGGCGGTCGGCATCATGGTCGTGCTGTCATCAGCCATATTCTGTTGTCCTCCCGCTTTGATCGACCCATGTCGCTGTCGTGACTCGATTTCGAGCAAATGCCAAACTGTCTGGAAACACCTTGGATTCGTTTCCACCAGATGATATGTTCTCTCTTTGTTTCCGTCCGCGATTGAACGAAATCCATGACAGGCTCAGCCACGATACCGATGCGCAAAATCATTCATGTCGATATGGATGCCTTTTACGCGTCGGTGGAACAGCGGGACAATCCCGAACTACGCGGCAGACCGGTTGCGGTTGGCAGTGCGGCTGCACGAGGTGTGGTCGCAGCCGCAAGCTATGAAGCACGCGAATTTGGCGTACGCTCGGCCATGCCGTCCGTCACCGCTGCCCGAAGGTGTCCCGACCTGATTTTCGTACCGCCGCGATTCGACGTCTACAAGGCTGTATCCCAGCAAATTCGGGCAATATTCGCTGATTACACGCCGCTGATCGAACCGCTTTCGCTCGATGAGGCCTATCTCGACGTCACAGAAAACCTGAAGGGAATGGAGATCGCTACGGAAATTGCGTCGGAAATTCGGGAGAGGATCAAGCAGATTACCGGTCTCAATGCTTCCGCCGGTATCTCATATAACAAATTCCTGGCCAAGATGGCGTCAGACCTCAACAAGCCGAATGGGCAGGCCGTCATAACGCCGAAGAACGGCCCGGCATTTGTGGAACAGCTGGCGGTCAAGAAATTCCATGGTGTCGGTCCAGCCACCGCCGATAAAATGCATCGGTTTGGTATCGAAACGGGTGCCGACCTGAAGTCCAAATCGCTGCAGTTCCTTGCCGAGCATTTCGGCAAGTCCGGGGCATATTTCTACGGCATTGCTCGCGGCATCGATGAACGGCAGGTCCGGCCTGATCGCATTCGCAAATCGGTGGGTGCCGAGGACACGTTCAGCGTCGATATCAACGACCTCGATCTGGCCACTGCCGAGTTGAGGCCGCTTGCCGAAAAAGTCTGGCACCACTGCGAGGCGCAGCGCGTCAGCGGCAAGACAGTTACAGTGAAGGTCAAATATTCCGACTTCACCCAGGCGACACGCAGTCGGACAAGCGCGTTGCCGGTTAACGGAATTCAAGAGATCCTTGAGGCAGCGTCGGCTCTGCTGGCGACCGTCTACCCCTTCCGTCGATCGGTCAGGCTACTCGGTGTGACGCTCTCCTCTCTCACCAATGATCAGGAGGCGGAGGATGAGGAACAACCGCAGCTCGATCTTGCTTTATAAGGGGCGACGGACGGAAAATGAGGATCGATACGATCGAGCGGAACGGAAGACATGAGCGTCATATTAAATTCGATTGGAAAGATATTCGAACGGCTCCCTTATGGCGCATCAACGGAACAGGAAGAGGGGATGCGCAGAGCGCTTGGGCGGGAGAAACCTTTTCAATCAGGGTTCCATATCCGGACGATGTTCGCGTGCCGATGCCGGATAGAACAGAGATTTGAGCGGCACTGCCGTTAATTGAACTATTACCGGTAGTGTGGGCACGGTGGCGGGAAACTGCCGCGCTCATAAAAATGATCGTACTAAGTGGGAGCGCGCCGGCGCATCCCAGATGGGTCTTAACCGCTTACCAGTCACAAACAGCGAAGGAATCGCAGGCGCAAAGGCCCGACCAGCAAGTCCTTGGCACTGATGCGAAAAGCCGACCTGGGGATCGGGCCACGTTACAAGATTGGGAACCCGAAACCGCAAATTTCGTTAGCGACTAGGTTCCCACCTAATCATATCGGGATTTTGCAATGCCAAGGTACTTTTTCCACGTGCGCGATGCGGAGGGACTCTCTGTAGACATGGAAGGAGCAATTCTTTCTACGGATGAGCAAGCAAAGCGTGAGGCAGTTCAGGCTGCGAAGGAAATGCTGGCCGAGAAAATTCTCAGAGACGAGATTCTGGATGGCGCCGCGTTTGAAGTAGTGCGCAGTGACGGAATTCTGATCGCAAAAATTCCACTAAAGTCCGTAATCCGGCTCAAATAGTCCGGACGTGACCGATACTTTCGCATTCATAGCGCGCCCAAAGACGGTCTCCAGCGGTGGTAAGTCGCATGACCAGGCCGCCAGCTCTCCAGTCACGATGAACTTTTCCACAAAACTGGCGGCCAACCATGCTTGATCCGGTCAGTCATGGAGTGGCGGACACACGAGCGGACGGTCTCGCGGAACACACGCTGTTCATCGCGCTCGCTTATCGTAATCAGTCCCATCTGCTCTCTCCCAGAGGCCAATCAGACCCGGGGAGTGTGACATTCCAACTTTGCAGAAACACGACACTTTAACTTTGCGGTGGAGAAGCTAACCCAAGTGCACCATGCCTGCGCTTTAGGGTAGGGGATCACCCTCCTTCTTGCAAATGAGCCATGAACACCTCGGCCGGCGTCCTGTATCTAAGGCATTTGCGCGGTTGATCGTTGATATGACGCGTGAGGCGGAGAAGGTCGCGCTGTGACACGACTGCCAGGTCTGTGCTGCCTGGCAGGAAGCGTCGAATTCGCTTGTTGGTATTCTCGACGGTCCCTTTTTGCCAAGGCGCGCTTGGGTCGCAAAACCAGCTGCACGCACCGATCCCTTCCTCCAAAGCCCTGAACCCGGCAAACTCGGTGCCCCGATCAAATGTGAAGCTCTGACGCGCGAATGCCGGCAACAGCGAAAACGCTCTGACGATCTTATCCATGATTGGCCCCGAGTGCCGGCTCGGGTTCTTGATAAGAACGGTGTAGCGGCTCTTGCGCTCCACGAGCGTGGTGACATTGGCATGGCCGAGTGGGCGTTCAAAGATGAGGAGGTCTCCCTCCCAATGTCCAAACTTCGATCTATTTCCAATGAAATCAGGCCTTTCGGATATTCGGTGGGTAGAGGGAAACGCACCGTCGCGCGGCTTCCTCGAACGCATTGGGCGACGTTTGCGGCGAGCCTCAGGCAGATACTGATAGAGACCAAGCGCGTAATCTTCCTTGCTGTAGATGAAGCGGTAGATTGTCTCCTTGCATACGCGAATACGACCGAAGCCGTCCGACTGCAGACGTCCGGCAATCTGTTCCGGAGACCAGCGGGCCTCCAACTGGTTGATGATCTCGGCGCGCAAAGCCGGATGGCGCCGCAGCTTTATCAATCGGCGTCGACGGTCTCTGGAGATGTCGTGAGCAACCGTGCTGTAGTAGCCGTCATAATCTGGCAGTTCACGGTCATGAAACGTGTTGCGCTTGATCTCACGGTAAATGGTCGAGCGATGACGGCCAAGCTGACGCGCCATCTCGTTAACGGGAACCTTTGCCGCCACCAGATGATGAAGACGGCGGCGATCGGCAAGGGTGATCTGCGTATAGCATCGGGACATGCCAAAATCTCCAAAGTGAAGCCATTGAAATCATTGGCATGTCGCACTTGAAAATAGAATGTACCCGGCTACATACAATAATCGCATAATCTATCATATGGAATTTCGGAGGTTTAGTGACAGTGTAGTTTCCTACACTTAAGTAACCCACGTTACATGATCTGTGTGAACTGATTTGGGTATTCTCGTCAAGCCCCTCAGCACCACGGTACATATCTTTTTCTATACCCGCCAGAGCCGCCCGAACGGGCTGCTTTTTTACTGTCTGGACGCTCTTTGCACACTGGTAGATCGCGCGCCTTTTCAGACGACTTCCTTACGTCAGGCTCAGGTGCAGGAGCTAAGGACAGTTTGGATTGTTGGCGGGGGGATTGTACCTGCTTTACGACCGGCTTCTTTACGAGCGCATATTTCGGCTTAGGCTTCGCCGCCTTCGGTCGAGAGATAGAGAGAGGGGGCAGAGAGGCCGGAGGCCTCAACGAGGTTTTGACGTCCACATACGAGGTAGTGGCCGCGTTTCGCTTCACCGACGCCCTTAGGGATGGTTCCGCTACCCGCCTCACCTGTAAGGCGAGGGCAGGGCCTACACTCCTACTTGGACTGTAGGAACGTGGGTTTGAAACCCGGCGAGACGCCACAGGCGTTCTGTCTCGTACGGGTTGTGACTTTTTGGCTTTATTTTTACGTGCCATCCGGCATCTCCCTCTTGATCGATTGAGAACCACAGGCGTTGACCAGCCGTGGCAGTGAAGTAGCAGTTTGCTTTTTCGCAAAACTGCACAATTGCCCCTTCAAATGGCGGGGCGACGGGAACAGGCCCCTTGGAGCGCTGCTCTGAATAAAGAAATTCGTCGTACACGGGCGTAGCGCCGGTATCGAGGAAATCCCAAATGATCTCGCTGCGAGGAGGGAGATCACCATGCTTTTCATCCCAAATATCGATGAAATATTGCAGGAAGTTTTCCGCCGTTTTGCCAGTCATGTGGAACTGCACTGGCTTGGCTGCTTCCCGAAACTGCTTATGCGTTGCGGCGCGTAGTGTCCGAGGGACACGGCGCACATCGGGGAAGCTGTACATGAGAGATTGCGGGGACAAACCCGCATCGAGATATTCATGAGCAAGGCGCTTGAAATATTCATGCCCAAGCGGCGGCTTCTTGGAAACCATCGGCCCCCATCCTTGCTGCTCTTCATCGGCAGCATCTTTCAGGAGGTACTTGCAGGCATAGCGCACCGCTTCGGGCGTGCTTTTGTCCCAATAGGACCAGCCATGCGGCCAGTGTTTTTCCATGAAGTTTTTTCTCAACTGATGCTCGGGGACAGGCCCCTGCCAGTAGAGAATGATGTGCCAATGAGCGCGGCCCTTCATGGAGCCGTATTCGCCTACAACGAAATACCGGACGGGGAACCCGTCAGCGCGGAGATACTTGAGGTATTTTTGCACATCGGAGTAAGTCAGCACCGCCGCCCGAATATGATCGATATCGCCCGTTGTCATGTCCTGCCCGTAAGTCAGGGTGACGACATGCGAAGCTGTTGCCGTCTTACTTTCGGCAATGTTACGTCCAACCCAGTCGTCGACTTTTGTTTCCCGACATTGCCAGCATTCGCGACAGGCCACGACGCCGACATCAGAGATTTTTACGGGGTTCGTACACATGCGGGTTCGTGTCCTGTCACTAAATGCACCTATTACCAAGGGATGGTGTTTCGCCGCGCCTTCCTTCCTCCTGCGATCTTTGGGATCGAGGAAGGAAGGCACGGCTACGCGCCCGCCGAGTTGACGGCGGGTGCGCTTTTCACATGCCAAAGAGGCTTACGATTTCAGGGAGCGGCCAATATCTCGCCAATTAGCGAGTTCCCAATGGGCGGGGTCGTAAAACGACCAATCCCCGCCCCACTCAACCTTAATGCCGAGGGAGGCCGCAACCTCCTTGCCGACGTGGCCGACAAGGTCCCACTGCTTCCGCGTCAGGTCCCATGCTTTCGTGCCATGCACGACATCAACGGCGAAGCCGTGGTTATGGGCAGACTGCCCCGGCTTTGCCTTGCTCAGGCCCCGAACGTAAAGCGACTGCTGCTCGACATCATTTCGAAACACGCAGTGCGCAAACATTGGCACGCCAAGTTTTGCGAAACGCTTAATTAGCACCCTCTCAAATTCGAGAAGGGTAGGATGACCGCCAACCCGGTCAGCACGATTGTGCTGACCCTTGTGGCGTTCGCTCAAGAGGAATGATCGGTCGATCATTCCCCGCAGTTCGGAGGCGTACCTATCGCCGTCAAGCGGTACTACCCGTTCCGGCTTGTCCGCCACTTCCGCCTCCCTGCTGTTCGCCTGTATTCGGGGCAGGGGAAGTTTCGCTGGGTTCTTCACCGGCTGTGCCTTGTGCTGGTACCTGTGCGCCACCAGCGCCAGCAACCGTTCCCGGAGCGTCGGAGACGACGGTTTCAGCGGATCGGCCATTTTCTTCCTCCATGCGCCGACGCTCAAGCGCGGCTTCAAATTCGTCGGCCTGCTGCGCAAGGCGACGCTCAAGGTTCTGGTTCATCCGGAACATCATTTCTTCGAGTTCCGGGTTGCGATGACGCCGGTTCGCAATCTTAGTGAAGACCACTGGGTCAACCACCTCAGAGAAGGTGGGTTCAAGGTCCGCGCTGATGTAGTGGACAGCACCGGAACCTTGCTCAGCGTAAACGCTGAACGTTCCGGGCGCGCTGAACTCAATTGTTTCCTGACCCGCAGGAAGCGCGCAGAGGAAGCTTTCCACGCCATCACCATCGACAATGAAGAACGACGTTGCTGCCTCAAGATTGAAATCGATACGGACACGCCTTTCAGCGATGTCCGAACCAGCGAACACGATGGCCTGCACAGGAGCGAGGGCCGACCATCGGGAAAGGGAATTCAACTTCACAACCATTTCGTTACACCTTCTCAATGCGGTCCTGCGGAGCGACCGCCAGAACCTTCTCATAATCGTCCGTGGCCTCGACCAAATGGCCGCCGAACACGGTATTGCCTTCGATGAAAACATCGCCCTGGGTGACGACTTCGAAGGGGTCTTGATTGGTCACGACAAACGGTTTCGTGTGCATGTTCGTGCACAGATAGAAATCCGTCGAAAGCGTGGGGTTGATCGTCTCGACAGCCCAAATGCGCTGGCGGTCTTCATCGAAGCCCGTATTGACCGTGGGCCGGTAGAACCGCCCGCCAACGCGGGGAGTGTCGATATTCCAGCGCCCGTTGAGAGGCTCATAACCGAACGTCGCGTTCGGTGTGGCATGCGAGGTGTCGATACGGCTGTTCTTGACGACATCGACCTTTTCAGGATCGAGAGTGTCCCGGAGATACTGTGGCAGATCATCGACCGTGAGGCTGTTAAGCCACGGGTCTTCCTGCCGCTCGAAAAGCTGATCGGGCGTGATTTCCGCCACGACCATGATAATGCCGCCCGTATTGATGCGCGGCAGCTGGATCGACATGTCGAGACCGGTCATGCCGTTGACCACGCTTTCCGTCAGGTTACCGGCGTCCGAAGCATAGCGCTTGGACATACCGAAAATCGTCTTTCGATCTGCAAGCAGCATCGGCTGCTTAAACGCCTGATCGGGAATGGAAATGGCATCCATCAGCAGGTTGATGATATGATCATCATGCATGTTGTACTGCTGCCGAAGCTTCGCAAAGGCCTGCGTTTTACGAGCCATCTCAATGTTCGACAGAGACACGGTTATCCCGTTTTGCTGTAGCTCTGCAAACATACCGGCCAACGTATAATCTTGCGTGACAGCCGGCATAGGGTTGGCACCGTCATTACTGACAAACACCGCACTACTGTTCGGAGCCGTCGCGAGCACGCGATTTTTACCGTCAACCGTACCCCTCAGCCGCATCTTATCGCCGCCAAGACCATCCCTAACAGGCATAACTGCATTAACGACGTTGAGCGGCACTTCGCCGTCGATAACAGCCTGATCGAAATCGGGAACGATATGAGCGAAACGCTCATGCGACCAGAAGGCCGGAGCAAGCCCCGCGTCGAGCCGATTGCGGAGCGCCAAATCCGGGGAGCGATTTTTCGCCCTGAAATTCCAGATTTGGTTGTACGCTTCAACATAAGAGGAATTCACCATCTGTGCCGAACGCCCGTGAAGACCTAGATAACGGTAAATGTCGTTTGCGCCGTGAGCGCCAAACGCCACCTGTTCGATGAAGGGAACAACCGCTTCACCCTCAAGCGGCGGCTTACCTTCATACGAGAGGTTCAGCTGATCCATCGAACCGTTGAAACGGTCGAGAGCCAGCATGGGCACGAAATATGCCATGCAGCGAACGTTGATAGCGTTCATCAGCACTTCCGCCGTTTCCATCATTTCGAAGGAGAAACGGAGGCGACCCGACCGAACCGCGTCTTCACGGAGGATCGGGAAGGCAGCGATGGGAACCATCTTGCCAGCGGGCAGGGACGTAATGCCCCGCGCCGAATGCCGCCGCATCGTGCGGGGGGCAACAATAGCCTCCGTTCGCGTCCGACTATTTGTGATTGAATTTGGACCTGCCATTTTGGGTTCCTTTCTTGAACCTTTTGAAAACTTTCTTTACCGTCACTGCCGCACGCCTACAGGTGCGACAACGTTTCTTTGGAGAAGGCATAAAATGACCCCTGTACAGTCTCAGGCCCTTGACATACTTGCCCGCATCTTCATTTGGAGCGTCAAAGGCTTCGCTGTCCTGTTTGGATTAAGCATCGTAGGTGGCGTAGTGGCCGCGTTCATTATCTAGAACGTGTCAAACTCGGCACCATTTCACGTATTTCGTCGAAATACTTCTTACGATACTTAGCGTCAGGCTTCGTGTTCTTGGCTCTAGTGTAACGGCCCGTGCCATAGGCATCGTTGGCCGTTTTTGCGTTTCGATACGCCGAATACGCAGCGTCCCCCAAAAACTTCACAGCACCGCCGATAGTGGAGAAAATCTCGTTATCGCCGTAGATAGTTTCTGTGGTTTCGGCATCAGGGAACCACGGCGCGTGGAACCATCCCTTACGCCCATCATTGAGACCCATACTCGACACCGTAGGATCGTCACCGCCCACCAGTGTTCCTTCTCCCGGCTTATTTTTGCCGGAAGTGAACGAGCTTGCGCGACTAGCAAGACTAGCACCAGCGCCAGAAGGGCGACGTTCAAAATCGCCCTGGGCGAATGACCCCGCACCGCGAGAGACACCGGAGAGAGCAGACGCGTTAAGCGCTGCAATCTGGCTTTCAACCAGCCGGTATTCCTGTTCGCGTTTGCTATCCGCAAAGGGATCGAAGTTGGAGATGAAATCACCAACAGCGCCAACCGCATCCGCCGCGACGGACCCGCCAACAGCCTGCCTCACAGGTGCTTGACGCAGCGGCGAGGGGGAGGCGGCGAGGGGGCTAGACGACAGCGGAGCAAAGCCCGCCCCCGCGTTGTAGTTTGACGCCGCACCACTGCGAACGAGTGTCAGCGGGTTAAACCCCGCCTTCGTCGCATCCTCGACAAGATTGCCGAGAACGGTACGGCTATAGGCCCGAGACTCATCAAGCTGCGTGCGATCATACGCACGGCTTTCCTCAAGCTCAGTACGGTTGTAGGCCCGTTCTTCCGTCCGGTCCTCCAACTGCCATTCACGCTGCTGCTTCGCAGCAGCCATGTCATTTTCGTACTGCTGATTTGCCTGTTTTTTCGCCGACTTATTCTTAAGAACACTCGACGCGACCGACGAAATCGCGGGAATGAGGAAATTCAGGAATTAACGAACCTCCTGTGATTTGGACCTGACATACGACGCGAGCAAGTCAGCGCCGAGCAGGACACCGGCAAGAACCCACGCTTCAACGCGGGTAGCAATCACAGGGTCAGTGATTGCAAAGCCGGAAACGCCACCAGCAGCGAGAGCGCCGAGGCGGGCCGCAATGGGCTTTACCAGAACGGAAATGATACGTTTCATGAACAATCCTCAAAGTTTGTTCACGAAATTCCCCATTTAGATCGCATAATCTATCTTATGGAACTTTTATTCCGCGATGTCCCGCAGGGCAATGTTGCCATATGCCGCATCGCCGATTTAACGTGAATGCCCACTAGATGCGGGCACCGACGGCTTTTTCCAGGTAGACTTCTCGCAACCGCCGGCTGACGGGACCGATCGTCCCGTCGCCGATCATCTGACCGTCGATCGACACGACCGATGTGACGAAGGATGTCGCAGAGGTGATGAAGGCTTCCCTCGCCTCGAGTGCCTCGGCGATCGTGAAGGAGCGCTCGTCGAGAGCATAACCAGCCTCCTCCGCGAAGCGCAGGACGGCGGCGCGTGTTATGCCATGCAGGATATCGGACGACAGGCTGCGCGTGACGATTTTACCGTCGGCAGTGACGATATAGGCATTGGCTGACGAGGCTTCGGTGACCAGCCCGTCCTGCACCAGCCAGGCATCGTCGGCCCCGGCCTCATGGGCCGCATTCTTCGCCATTGACGGATAGAGAAGCTGGACCGTCTTGATGTCACGGCGGCCCCAGCGGATATCGGGAAGCGAGATAACCTTGAGACCACGTTTGGCGAGCGGGCTTTCGAGCACCGGACGAGCCTGGGTGAACATCACCACGACGGGCGGCGTATCCTTCGACGGGAAGTTGAAGTCGCGATCGGCGTTACCGCGCGAGATTTGCATATAGATCAGGCCTTCTTCGACATTATTGTCGGCGACCAGCTTGCGATGAACGGCCAGCAGTTCTTCCGTGCTCATCGGCATGGGCATGTCGAGCTCCTTGAGGGAGCGAGCAAGACGGATCATGTGGCCATCGAAATCAACGAGCTTGCCGCCAATGATGCAGGTCACTTCGTAGATGGCATCCGCAAACAGATAACCGCGGTCGAAGATCGAAACCTTGCCTTCTGATTCCGGGCAATATTGGCCGTCGACATAGACGATACGTTCAGGAGAGCTCATGTTCATACAGTTCCAGGGAAAGAGGTGACGTTGTGGTGATGTGGCGTTCGTACTGGCGCTGCACGCCTCAGTAACCGCGCGCCAGATCGACGGTCAGGGGAAGTGCTCCGCTGCTGCGGTAGGTCAGGATATTGCCGGCCACGATAGCGGCCGCCGTTTCCCGATCCGTCGGCGCTGAGATATGCGGTAGCACGGTGATCGCGGGATGATCCCAGAGCTGATTGTCCGGTGGCAGCGGTTCCACATCGAAGACGTCAAGCACCGCATGTTTCATGGCGCCGGAATCAAGCGCCCTGATCAGATCGTCTGCGACGACGATGGGTCCGCGGGCGAAATTGATCAGAGATGCGCCCTCCGGCAGCATGGAAAGGCGCAAGGCATCGATAAGCCCACGGGTCTCGCCGGTGAGAGGAAGGAGACAGACCAGAATTTCCGAGCGGCCGAGAAGCTCCTCGAGCCCCCGATCGCCATGGAAGGTCTGCACGCCGTCAATCTCCTTGTGGGACCGGCTCCAACCGATCACATTGAAACCGGCATGCCTGAGACGAGCCGCGGATTCCGCACCAAGAGCGCCCAATCCGAGCAGACCGATCGTGACATCCTGGGGCCGGCGATAGGCCAGTTGCTGCCAGACGCGCTGGCGCTGGAAATTCGCATAGGCGGGCATGTCGCGAAACAGATAATATGTCCAGGCCAGCACCGCTTCCGCCATGGTTTGGCTCAGCTGCGGATCGACCAGACGCACGATCGGCAGACGGCTTTCACCAAGCTCTGCAACAAGGCGTTCGACACCCGCCCAGACGCTGTGAATCCATTTCAGGTTCGGCAATCTTGCAATATCCGCCGGATCGGGATTGGCGACGATCGCGATGTCGGCCTTTTCCCGTGCCGCCTCATCGAGTTGCCGGAACGGCACGATCGTTTCACCCGGCATTTTCCGTGAAAGCGACGTCAGCCAGAGCCTCTCCGCGTCCTCGCTCATACGTGTCACCAGCACAATCATCGAATGATCTCCTCTTTCGCTGCCTTCGAGTTCAGTGCGCAAAGACGCTGTCGAAATCCCTGAAACCCTTGACTTCGATTGGGTTGCCGCTTGGATCGAAGAAGAACATCGTGCGCTGCTCGCCCGGCTCGCCTTCAAAACGAACGACCGGCGGTATGTCGAAGGCAATGCCGGCATCTTCGAGACGTCTTGCAAGGGCAAACCATGCTTCGAGTTCAAGAACCACGCCGAGATGCGGCATCATCACCATGTGATTGCCGACCTTGCCCGTGCGCGTCGTTTCGAAAGGCTTGCCGAGATGCATGGAAATCTGGTGGCCGAAGAAATCGAAATCGACCCAGGTGTCGGTGCTGCGTCCCTCCTGACATTCCAGAACGCCGCCATAAAAGCGGCGGGTCTCGTCGAGGTCGGTGACGTGATAGGCAAGATGGAAAAGCGAACGCATGGATGTTTCCTCTCATTTTTTCTGTTGAATGATATCGGCTCACGAAGCCTGTGACTGCCTGCGAAGCGCCGCCTCAAGAAAGGCGACAAGGAGTAGATGCGGCGCATCTGGGCGGGACGATAGTTCGGGATGGCCCTGCATGCCCATATAAAACGGATGGCCGATGACTTCGATTGCATCAACGACAGCGCCGTTCACCCCGCGTGCCGCAACCCGAAGGCCGTGCGTTTCCATATCCGTGACTAGATCCGGATTGAGCCTGTAGCGGTGGTTGCATCGCACGATCGTGCCGTGAGGGATCAGACCGGCCAGTCGCGTGCCGGCAGTGGGCTCGGTCTGCTGATCACCGGTGCGATGCTCGGGAAGCGGCCCGCCATCAGCTGTCGTCCCGCCGGCCATGGCCAGAAAAGTCTTGATGCCGACATCCGGATTTGCCTCCGCCAGATTTGCATTGCGGCGACCGAAGGCCCTCCACGCGACGGCAGTCGCCATTGTTTGCATGCCGAGGCAGAGGCCGACGATCGGAAGCTGGTTTTCAAGGGCGAAGGCGGCGACAGCCGTCTGCCCGGCCACGTTTTTCATGTTCGCGCCACCTGGCAGCAGAATGCCCGCATAGGGGCGAAGTGTCTGTTCGGCATAGGCCTCATCGAACCCGACAGGATCGATGAAGTTTATAGCCAGCGGCAGACGCAAACTGTCTGCCGCATCGGCAAGGCTTGCCAAGGCCGCCGGGTAGACATCCACATGGTCGCTCCTTGCACCAACCAGCGCGATCGTCAGTACCGTCTCGGTCGGCGCCTTCGGTTTGTCCAGCCTGATGCGGCCGAACTGATCGCGCCAGGTGATCACTGTCCCGGTCGCGTCATCCGCAAACTGGTGAACGCCGTCGGCAATCCTGATCGTTTCAACCGACACCGCTTGCAGTTGCGCCGCGGCAAAAAGGCCTGCTATCGCGTTGGCGTCAGCCAGGAACGCCGGATGGATCGGAACCACGATATCGGCTTCGCGGGCGGCATCGATCACTGCCTCGATCGGTGCGACAGGTTCGATCGGTTTTCCCGAAAGCCGCTCGAACCAGCAAAGCCCGCTTGCGGCAAGCCCGCCGGACGCGACCACATGCTGTTCCGCGTCCGCATGACGTTTGGTATCGAAGCGCGACGCCAAATGCATGAATCCGCAATTACGTCTGACCGCGACCGCTGCTGCAGCGGCGCCATAAAGTGCCGGACTGCCAGTATCATGGTGAACGAGGATCAAGCCCATCGTCAGATCCTTTTGATGCTGTGGCGTCAGACGATCAGCAGGTTGCGATCGATCGAGCCGAGGGCGCGATAGCCTGTCTCGGTGACGACGATCGTCTCGCTGACGCCAACCGTGAAACGGCCATAGATGCGCAGCGCCGGCGGAAGGTGAAAGGTCATGCCCGGCTGCAGCTCTGTCTTGACGCCGGTATTGAGGCTTAGAATGGCACCCTCGCCCCAATCCGGGGCAAACGATATGCCGACGCTGTAGCCGAGACGTTTCTTGAAGTTGTCCGTATAGCCGGCGCGGTCGATGACCTTCTGGCAGGCGATATGCGGCACTTCGCAGGCGACGCCCGGGCGGATCGTATCGAGCGAGACCTGCAAGGCCTCCTGGCAGGCCTTCATCATGTCAACTGCCTCCCTCGGCGGTTCGCCGATCCAGGCCGAGCGCATCAGCGCCGCATGATAGCGATCATGGCACGCGGCCATCTCCAGAAATGCCGGATCACCGTCGGTGATGGCACGGCGGCGCCAGGTTCCGTGCGGAACCCCCGTGCGCGGACCCACGGAAACGAGCGGCTCCATGCCGAGATATTCCGACCCGGCCGCAATTGCGGACCCCAACATGGCGGAAACGAGATCGTTTTCCGTGGCACCGACGCGAACCGCTGCGAGACCGGCCCGCATGCCCTCGTCGACATAGGCTGCGGCCTTCTCAAGCTTTTCCACTTCGAGCGGCGACTTGATGGCACGGAACCTTTCGATCACGCCTGCCCCATCGCCGATTGTGCCGAGACGGGCCTGAAGTGCTTCATAGACGGCGATCGGCAGGAACCATCCACGCTTGTCTATGGCAATGCGCCTGGAGGCCAGCCCCCGGCTTTCAATAAGCTTCACCAGGAGAGCAAGCGGATCCTCGCCGTCCTGATACACGACCGCATCAGAAATGAAGGTATTGGCGATGAAATTGAAATATTCCAGCTGGCGGATGAGGAAAACCGGATCGCCATCGGCCGGCAGGATCAACGCCTGAAACGTATAATAACCCGGTGTCTGCTGACCGCACAGATAGAAGATATTTTCAGGCCCGGTCACGATCAGCGCATCGAGGCCCGCTGCCGAAAGACCTTCGCGGGCGAGCGCCTGACGGCGCGCATATTCTTCCCTGGGGAAAGCAGATTCCTGCCCCTGAACGATATCGCTCGGTATGCTCATGCTCCAAACTCCTTCACGAGATGCGTCCTTGCCGCATCAAATTCCAAACCCAAACCCGTTGTGGCAGGTCCCTCGACGCCGCCATTTCGATAGACCAGTCCGTCGGCAGCGTCGTTTTCAAGTCCGTCGGCACCGTAAAGCTCGGCAAAGCGGGGACTGACCGCCGCGCTGAGGTGAAGCGCTGCCGCCGTCGCGACCGCACCCTCGTTCATCTGACCCACCATGAACGGAATATTCGCATTCGAAAGCCGCTTTGCCGCAGCAAGGCTTGCCGCGATACCACCCAGTTTCACCAGTTTCAGATGCGCCCAGAGACGTCCATTCAAGGCCACGATCGCATCGATATCGGCCGATGTCGCAACACTTTCATCCAGCATCAGCGGCACCGGGCTGGCCTCGGCCAGACGGCCCAAAATATCCCAGTCGCCCGGCGCAACCGGCTGCTCCACATAGGCGAGCCCGAAACGAGCGAGCGCCATCAGGTTTTCACTGGCCTCCGTCTCGCTCCATGCCCCGTTGGCATCGATTGCAAGCTTGACCTCGTCACCGAAATTCTGCCGGAGGGCCTCAAGACGCGCGATGTCGGCTGCGAAGTCTCCACCACCGACACGAACCTTCAGGTCGCGGAAACCGCGTGCCACATAGGTTCCGGCCTGCGCGAGAAACCGCTCGGTCGAAGATATGAAGAGCGTCTGATTGGTGGCGTAACGCACCATCGATCCCGCCTTGCCGCCGAGCATGGCACAAACGGTAACGCCGTTGCTTCGGGCAACGAGATCGTGAAGGGCGATATCGATCAGCATGGACACCGGAGCGATCACGTCCGTGCGCGCCGCCAGTTCAGCCTGCATCGCCGCCGGTTCCTGCGACCAGTCCATATCACCCAGGGTCAGCAATGCCTGCTCGACACAGACCTCCGGGCTGATCCCGTTCAGATAGGCGATATTAATACGAACCTCGCCGATACCGATGTGGCCACCATGTTCAAGCCGCAGATAAAGCGTGTCGAGCCCGGCAATTGGGCCGGAGGCAGCCGTATGGAGGAGGAGCCCGTCGCAATATTGGAGCGTGGCCCTGTGCAGAGAGGCTCTCATGGGTTTGGCCGCAGCATCTTTCTGGCAACGTCGCGGTAGATGACGCTGCAGGTGACGAACTCATCCAGCGGCACGAATTCGTCAGCCTTGTGGGCAACCGAAAGGCTGCCCGGTCCAATGACGGTACCCTGCGCGCCGAGCGAGCGGAAATGCACGAGGTCGCAGCCACCCTGAAACCCGAATGGGCCGGGGTCGGAGGTGCCGCTCGCCCTACAGGCCTCCAGACTTGCGGCCACGATCGACTGGTCGGCCGCCGTTTCCGTCGCGCTGCCGGTCGTCGCCTTGTAATCAACGATTTCCGCCTTCACGCCAAACCGGTCGTAGGCATCCTTCAGAAGCGCGGCAAATTCCTGCTTGACGGCGTCCTCGCTTTCACCCGGCACCATACGCCGGTCGAGTAGTAGGTCGCAGGAGCCGGGAAGAACGTTATCCGCATGACCACCGGAAATACGCGTAACCGTCAGGCTCGCCTCGCCGACGAGCGGGTGCGTCCGCTTGCGGACGACATTGTTGTGGAACGCCTCGACCAGTGTCAGAAGCTGGCCGGCTCGATAGATCGCGTTGTCGCCGAGATGCGGCGTGCCGGAATGCGCGGTGACGCCGTGTACACGCACGACCGGGCGCAGACTGCCCTTATGTGCGGAATAGGTCGTGTTGGACGTAGGTTCGCCGACCACGGCAAAATCGATCTTCGGTCTCGCGGCGGCGTAATATTTGGCGCCTTCGCTGGCGATCTCCTCATCCCCGACAAAAACACCGAGAAGTGTGCCGGACCATGCCGTGCGGTCTGCCGCCAGCATCCGCATCGCTTCGATCATCGCGATCAGCGGTCCCTTGCAGTCACAGGCGCCGCGACCGAAGAGCTTGCCATCGTCCTCCCGCAGGATGAAAGCGTCGGTTGTCCAGCCGTCGCCTGCTGGAACCGTGTCCATATGCGTGTTGAAGGCGAAAACCGGACCGGGGCCGTTCTCAATCCTCGCCTCCACGTTGAAACGGCCCGGCTTGTATTCGGTCAGCGACACCGAAAACCCTTCGTCCTTCAAAAGGCGCTCAACGTAGACGGCAACATCCGCTTCACCGCCGGGCGGATTTTCGCTGCGGATCGCGATGATTTCGGCGAGCTCGCGCTTCATGCGCGCGATATCTGGCATAATGGTCATGATAACATTTCACCTAGTGCAATATCTGGTCGAGGAAGCGTGTGGCCCGTTCGTTCACGGTTCCGCCGAAAAAGGAATCGCGCGGTGCGTTTTCAATCACCTCGCCATTTTCCATGAAGACGATCTGGTCCGCTGCGCGCTTGGCAAAGCCCATTTCATGGGTCACGACGATGCTGGTCATGCCCTCGCTGCTGAGTTCGGCCATCACATCCAGCACTTCGCGGATCATTTCCGGGTCCAGCGCCGAGGTCGGTTCGTCATAGAGCATCAGTTTCGGTTTCATGGCGAGGGCCCTTGCAATCGCGATACGCTGCTGCTGGCCACCGGACAGTTCGTCAGGAAAGAAATCGGCGCGTTCGGGAATGCGTACTTTCTTCAGAAGATCCATGGCGATGTCATGGGCATCGCTGCGGCTCATGCCGAGTACCTTCATCGGTGCGAGCATGATGTTTTCGATAGCGGTCAGATGTTGGAAAAGTTCGAAATTCTGGAACACCATGCCGATCTGGCGGCGGATTTTCGGAGCCTGACGCAATTCCCGGGCGATATCGTCGCCCTCGAAGAAGATATTGCCGTCATCGGCGGGCTCGAGCAGGTTGATGCATCGCAGCAGCGTCGACTTGCCGGATCCCGAGGGGCCAATGATGACCATGGTTTCGCGGCTGTGCACGTTGAGGCTGCACGACTTGAGGATTTTGAGGTCGCCAAAGCTCTTGTTGATCCCCATGATCTCGAGCAAAGGCTTTTCTTCGCGGCTATTCATGGATGTTTCCTTCATCGCGCATCTGTCTTTGCGGTGAGCGCGGCAAGACGCGCCATCAATGAAACAGAACGGCGTTTTCCACGCGGACGTTTGCGGTCGAGTGCTCGTTCGAGGAGATATTGAAAGCCCATGAAGATGGAGGTGAGCGCCAGATAATAGATACCCGCAGCTGTCAGAGCCTCGAAATACTTGAAGTTGGAACTCGCTGTCTGATTGGCGACAAGCAACAGTTCCTCGACCGCAACAACAGATACGAGGGCGCTCGTCTTTAGCATCCCGATCATCTGGTTGCCGGTCGGCGGCAAGACGATGCGGGCGGCCTGCGGTATGACGATGTAACACATCACGGCAAACCGGGTCATGCCGAGCGCAAGGCCCGCCGTGCGCTGACCTTTCTTGACCGCCTGCAGGCCCGAGCGAATGATCTCTGCCATATAGGCACCTTCATTCAGGGACAGCGCGATGACGGCACTGACAAAGGCCGACAACATCACACCGAAGGTCGGCAGGACGTTGTAAATGAATATGATCTGGAACAGGACCGGCGTACCGCGAAACAACCACAGATAAACGAGCGTGAATATCTGCAGTGGCCTGATGCGGGATTCCTGCAGAAGCGCCACGATGAGGCCCGCGATCATTCCGAAGAACAACGACGTCACCGTGATGACCAGTGTCAGCAATGCGCCATGGAAGAAAGCGGGCGAGAAGACATAGTCGAAGACCAGATCAAGTGACATCCCGCTCTCCTTTTCTCTTTATTGCCGAACAGGTCAGTTGAAGATCGCTACCGATGCGGGCAGCTTCCACTTTTCGATCAGGGACTTGTATGTGCCGTCTGCGACGATCTCGCCCAGCGCATCCTTGATCGCCTTCTGCACGGCGGCATCACCCTTGCGTGTCGCCATGCCGATGCTGGTATTCGATTCAAACTCCTCGCCGACGGTCTCATAAACACCGGGAACAGAACTCTGCAGAACAACGGCGCCGGGGGTGGAATCGAAGGTGGCATCTGCACGCCCCTGACGAAGGGTCAGCGCCGAGTCCTGGGCTGTCGGGAAAGTCAGCACCTTCACACCCTCAAGGCCCTTTGCCTTGCACCGCGTATCGTCTGCGCGCGCCTGGCTTTCCTGAATGCCGCCGAGGGTTACGGAAACGGTTTTGCCGCACAGGCTGTCATCCCGGCCGGTGATCTTCTTCGGATTGCCTGCCTGTACCAGCACCATATTGCCGATCTTCAGGTAGGGAATGAAATCGACTTGCTCCGAGCGGGCCGGATTGATGTACATGGCCGAATTGATGAGATCGATACGTCCACCGATCAGCGCGGGAATAAGCCCCTTGAACTCCATGTTCATCGGCTTCGCCTCAGCCTTCAGCTTCTTGGAAAGAGCCGAAATGAGATCGATGTCGAAGCCGGTGAGTTGATCGCCCTTCTGGAATTCGAATGGAGCGAACGTCGCGGCGACGCCATATGTCAGGGCGCCCTTTTCCACCAACCCGGTGCCAGGCAGTTCCGCAGCAGATGCCGAGGCGGCAATTCCAAGCGGTACAATCAATGCGGCGAGAATGGTCTTGAGCATGCGCGTTCCCTTATTGTTGTATCAGCATTGCATTTTATGAGCACAACAATACAATTCTGAAAATTCGAGAGTCAAGCAATAATGTTAAATATTGCGCAATTCTTGACTTTGCCTATTTTTTGAACAAAAGGCTAAAATCACGCCAAAATCGCATCATTTAGACCTATACATGTATTCCAGGCCCCTCCACCACTGAGGCGATTATTGATGATGGACTTTTTCTCACGAATAGCTTTTAGTTTGGCCTCACCAGAAAGAGCCTCACGATTGTACAAGATGTCGAATGGAGATACAAAACTGACGCCAGCCATAACCACCAATGCGCAGCAGGGTCGACATCGCCTTGCCAACCAGATTCTCGACCTTATCCGCGACGCGAAATTCGAGATCGGGCATCACCTGCGCGAACAGCAGCTCGGCGATATGCTGGGTGTGTCGCGCACACCAGTCAGAGCGGCACTCAACCTGCTGGCCGAACGCGGTATTGTCGAGGCGAGGAAAAACCAGGGATTCTTTCTCAAGGCCCAGCAGGGCGCTCTCCACCGCACCGAAGTGGAGGTACCCGCCACCGCGGATCAGGATCTCTACACGCGCATCGTTGAGGACAGGCTTTCGGGCGCGCTTGGCGACAGCATCACCCAGGTTGAAATGACAAGGCGCTACATGGTCGATCGCGCCCTGTTGCAGCGGACGCTCGCCCATCTGGTCAATGACGGCCTGCTTTCGCGCAATCGCGGACGCGGCTGGACTTTTCGACCGACCCTCGATTCCGAGATGGCGTTGCGTGACAGTTATGATTACCGCAGCACCTTGGAGCCGGCCGGCCTGCTTCTTGGCAGTTTCCAGGTCGACGCCGGCCTTTTGGAGCGCTCCCGCCTCGAGCATCTCTATCTTGAAGGCCATCCCGAGATCGCGGGCGTCGACCCCCGCCAGCTATTTGAAACGGATGCCCAGTTTCATGAAATGATCGCGGCATTCAGCGGCAACATGTTCTTTCTGCAAGCCATCCAGCAACAGAACAGGTTGAGGCGGCTTCTCGAATTTGGCGGATATTCAAACCGTCGTCGCGTCCGGGACTGGTGCCGCGAGCATCTGGATATAATCGCTGCAATCTTAGAGGGCGACAGGTTAAGGGCATCGAAGCTGATGTTAAATCATCTTAGTGCTGCAAGGGGAGCCGCACGCCACTATCCGAAGTCCGACTAGAAGCAATAAACCGTAAGACGATAAAAAGTACGGGCAACAGGAAATGCTTAAAACCGTCCGCTTCGCCGAAGCGCTAGGCAGAAAAGAGTGAAGGCGTGGCAACATCCGCCTGCATACGGGCCATTAGCCTCTCATATTCTTTTTCCGGAGCGCCATAGGTTATGGTGGCGACCTCTTCCAAAATGCTGCGATTGATGATCCGGACGTTTCCGCGTCTGGCACGAATAGCATGGATGCCTTCTAGAACATGTAATTCGTTGGTGATCCCCGGCCGCCTTACCCCAAGAACTGTCGAGAGAAATTCATGGGTAATGGGCAGATTATCCGTATCGAGCCGATCATGACACATCAGCAGCCAGCGCGCGAGCCTCTCCCGCAGACCATATTGCCCATTTGCAAGGACAAGATGCCCGACCTGAAGCAGGCAGATATTGATATAGCCCAGCAAGAGCTCGCGTAAGCGCGTGTCCTCGTCCATTGCCCGTCGTATTTCAACAGTCGTGATCAGGAAGCCCCGACCGCCCACACACATGATGGTTTCACTCGGCGTCGTTTCCGCGCCCAGCAGAGCGGGCCAGCCTGTGATACCCTCTCGCCCGACCAGCACAGTCTCAATGCTCTTGCCACCGTCATCACGGACAATGGTCGATGCCAAGCCGCTTTCGATAAAACAGAGATGTGAAATAAGCATGTCAGAGGTGACGAGCCGATGTCCCATGGGCAAATCAACGGGCTCCATTCGCGATACAAGCCGCGCGAGCCCTTCTTTGCCGATGATTTGCAATAGTCGATTATAAACGCAAAAACCTGATTCAAGCATAGCGGTTAGTCTGGTTCGCCCCTCTGCTCGAAAACATCAACCTGCAATCATATTAGCAGCGGAAAATCGAATGAAAACAGTGAGTACGTTTCCGTACAAACGCGCGGGAACTCGATTCTATGAGTGACGAGACGGGCCAAAATTCCAAACTCAGGCGCATGTTCGACGCAACATCACAACTGAACTGTCGTCGGGTCTCCCCGCCCCGCTCGAAATTCTGGTTGATGGCCGGACGAGCGGGCCTAACGCCTTGGCCAACCCGCAACGTCTGCCACCTGCTTCCAGTCCGGAAGCGTCAGCACGTCATAGCTTTTGTCGCAGAACTCCTCTGAGACGACTTAGCCCAGCCGAGCTGCAGAAGGAACAAGCTGTTCCCATCATGGTTAGGGACCACCGGACAGGGAGGTTCGAACACCATGCAAAAGAACATCGAATACCAGATCATGGCCCATGAAAACGGGTGGGCCGTTGTCGTCTGTGACGTCATAAGGGGCACTTACCCCAGCAGACACCTTGCTCTTGCGGCCGCAAAGCAGTTGGAGAGCGAGGTAGTTTCGACGGAAGAAGCGGAGCACTTGGGTGCAATTGCGCATCTGACCCTAACTGATGCAGTCGCATCCGACCGGTTGCGAATCTCGTGCCAGATGACGGTGGCTGTGTCTTATCAGGTGGATATCCCTTGCGACGCGGAAGCGGAGAAGTCAGCGTTCCATCGTTGATCGCTGGACCATATCTGAGAGCCGGGAGGGGCTAGGTTGGGCGGCGGAGGTGCATTGTCCAAACGCGTCCGGGATACGTTCCCGTAGAAAAACAGAATCCACCACGATGGCAGGAGGGAAATATGAGGAACTCACAGATCCTGACCGTTTTCCACGTGCGGTCGTGCCGCCTCGACCGCCATAATCTATGGCGAAGGGGCGAGAATTTCAGATCGAGCCCTTCAATCGTCGGCGCCCAACCTGCGCGACTTGGTACTCTTCGCGGCGCAATAGTCTTTCTGATACAGTCGTCCCTCGTACTTATTTCGATTAAATTGGGTGACAGAAGCTGGAATCTCATCGATCGAGCGTTATGGTTGGTAACAGGCACACGCATGCCGTAGTATCCGAGGAGCAAAGCGTGGAGACTGTCAAACGCCTCACCGTCGCAATCATCGGCATGGCCGATACCTTAACATCGCAGATCAGGACAGCCTGGTGTCACGCCCAGATCGACCTTGAGGGACCTTACTCCGCCAGCTTCATAGAACGTGAAGATGTTCTCAAATTCGTCGCCGCGATCATCGACGTTCGCTATGAGGCCGACGTCATGCTGCGCCTGACCGAGCAACTTGACGGAGAAGCCATCCCGTATCTTTTTTTCGTGCCGGAAACGGTTATCGACAGTGAGCCTGGACCTTTTGTCCTATCCGGACGTTCAGAAGACATCGCGAATATTGTTTCCGCCTTAACCGCGCAAGGCGGAGGCGTTCGGCACTAAAGCGAGGCATCTTATGCTGAAACGACCTGACGGCCATAATGAAGCAAATATTTTGCTGTCTCTTTTGCCCGATGATGTTCGACATGACGTTATGAGCGTGTGCAGACCGGTCAAGTTAAACTTGGGTGATATGCTGATTTCCGCAGGTGCACCTATCGAGCGTGTTTTTTTTCCATCATCCGGCATAGCCTCCATTGTTGTGGTTTCCAGATCGGGGCGTAAGACCGAAGCGGGACTCGTTGGAAAAGAGGGGTTTGTGCCAACGGGAGCCTTGGCTGGCGCACAAACAAATCTGACCGAAATAGTAGTGCAGGCCCCGGGCGAAGCGCTTTTCGTGGAAAGAGGATCGTTTGACGCACTTCGCGCACGACATAGAATTTTTTCGGACATCCTGGTCTGCGCTGTACACGCCTCAAGAACACAGGTGGAATGCACCGCTTCTTCCAATGCTACGCAGTCTGTAACGGAGCGACTCGCCCGGTGGCTTCTGATGTGCCACGACCGCGTACACGGAGATTGCTTGCGCCTGACCCACGACTTTTTATCCACAATGCTGGCGGTGAGGCGCGCGAGTGTGACAGATGCCCTGCACGTTCTCGAAAGCCACGGGTTTATCCGTTCCGAAAGAGGAAGAATCACGATTAGGAACCGCGAGACTCTCGAAATATATGCACATGATCTCTATGGTTTGCCCGAGGAGGAGAATAATCGCATGCTCGCCCACTTTCTGCGCGAATACCGGTCCGACGTTGCGCTCGGCGACTTAACCGCTTCCTAGAACGGCGAGGGTCAATAGACCGCACCTTCGCTGCTTTCATCATTGGTACGCTTCCGTACATTTACCTTTACTTTTTTCTCTATAATATAAATGCATCATCCTTCACGCTGTGAAGCGCCGAGCGCGTTTCAAGGAGGTGAAATGCACGAGCATCACTATTATCAACGTTCCGGAATTTTTCTGAACGAAGACATTAATGTCGTGAAGTCTGCGTACGAAACTGTTCTGTCCGCCGAGCCAGATTCCGCTTTATCGGCAACGGACGTCGCCCGTTATGTCCTGAAAATGTATGATCGTGGTGTTGTTGATCCCTCGAAACTTCAAGGGCTCGCAGTTCTCTATTTTCGAACAAAATTACGTGTCGGCTGATGGCAGGCAACCATCTCGCCCAACTCAGAGGCGGTTTCTCGTTAAGGCGTTTCTACTTTTTCGGGACAGCGCGACCGTTTTTCTGGTTTTACTACCCAGTTTTCGGGTGCCTCGCAGGCACAAGTCAATGGGGTGTTCCCACTCGATCTAGCTTTTGCCGTAGCGACTCCCTTGCCCTGTTGACACGACTTTTGATGGTGCCCACGCGGCAACCACAAATGGCCGCGGCATCGGAATAACTTGTTCCTCCGGCTATGAGCAGCAACGCTTTTTTCTGATCTTTGTCGAGTTCAAGGATGGCTCGCATCACTTCTTGGTGCTGCAGACGCCATTCCTGGTCCGCAGGAATAGACATTGATTGCTCTATACCGACCGGCAAACCAACACATTCCCGTCTGGACACCTTGTAGCGAGTGCAGAAAGTATTGCGCAAAATGGTGAAGAGCCACGATTTCAGTGCTGTGCCGGGGGTAAAGCCCTGCAACGATCGAAATCCCCGCAACATTGTCTCCTGCACAAGATCGTTGACATCATCTTCGTTTCTGACGAAGCGACGCGCAAAAGCCGTCAGGGCTGGTGCCAGATCCGCAATGCCGCTCCGCAAAACCTCAAGCTGCGCTTCGGTCAACGTGTTCCCAGGCGCTCCACTCACAGCGTGCTTGGCCATTTTCCCATCCTTTCACTAAGTGGGAAATGCCTACGTGTCGGCTTGGTTGCTGTACGCCAACGTACAATTGCGACATCCACCTGCGGGCGTTGATCGGGACTGCGATGCCTCTGCTCGATTACGCGGTCCGGGATGTTGACCGCACACAATTGGCGGCTTGCTTCGCTATCGTAGAACGAACGTTCCGTACCTCACCCACACCGGCGTCGTTGGATTTGCTCGACCAATGCACTTGGGAGTGCAGGCAGCGCCTTCAAGATCTGACGTTCGGCGAAATAGATATCCTTCAACGTGTCGAGGAAAAGATCTTCCAATGTCTTCTCAGCCATTTCGGTCTCCTGTTGGTTAGCGTTGGGGGATTAGTGTTCGTTATTCCTTGTCGACTGGAACGGATGCCTTGCCGAGTTTCAGCGAGGGTTCCCGAGCCCAGACACGCAATTTCCCAAGTTCTGCCACGAAGGCCGCAAGCC